>Ga0268264_10000040_pt1 | contig 373714 bp, 357 predicted proteins | sample KBSSwiS32_FD_190357 | JGI IMG/M metagenome (GOLD analysis project Ga0268264, IMG submission 190357) | Switchgrass rhizosphere microbial communities from Kellogg Biological Station, Michigan, USA - KBS Switchgrass S3-2 (SPAdes) (version 2) | ecosystem: Host-associated > Plants > Roots >...
CGCCATACTTCGCCTTCAGCTTGTAGAATGTCGCCGGGCTGAGGCCGTGCTTGCGGCAAACCTCAACCGTCGGCAGGCCCGCCTCCTGCTCCTTGATCATCCCGATTATCTGTTCCTCGGAAAATCGGCTCTTCCTCATTCGTCTGCTCCTTCGTTGGGGCAGACTCTACATCAGATCGAGGGAGACAGAGGGGGGCAGGTCACGGCCTGTCGTCGTTGGCGACCAGCCTATGAAAGTCACCCGTCGCAAATCCACGTCGAGCCGTTGGTCTAGCGTGCGGTACGTCGATCGCAGAGGCCGATCTCAGCCTTCCTAATTATAACTTCGACCAAGAAGAACGTTAGCATTCGCGCGAATGCGAGCTGCTGCAGTCGCTTCGTCCGCCCTCACCGCCCCCAACGCTCCCTCCAAAAAGCGGTGCAGTGTGTCGGCGGCAACGCGATTGGTAATGCGCAAGCCAAAGTTGGTCGGGAAAACACTCTCGAAATTCTTGGCGAGCTTATTCATACCCGGCGACGCGGCGTATAAATTCATTAGGAACTGCGGGTGCATATTAAGAATCTCGCGTATTCCCATCTCGCGAGCGGCGCCAAGAACCTTGAACTCCTCGGTCAGCCACCAAGTCCGAAACCCGTACACACTATCGCCCATTTTCTCGCCATTGGCTCGGCGGCGTTCGCTTACATAGAGTGCAAGGTAGGCATCATTCCACGCTAGGCGCTCATCTTTCTTGTATTTTTGGATTTTTTCCTTGAGGGCACGAGCATCGCGGGGCAGCACGGCGGCTTGCACATCGTGCGTCGATACAATTTTCATGCCGAACTGCCGCTGCAGATAGGCGGCAAAAGCGTCCTTCCCTTCGGCTCTGCGAAACCAACCAGCCTCACCAAAAAGGGAGAGAAACTCGTCCCAGTTCGCGCAGCTTTTAGCGTGTCTTTCCGGTTCGAACTTGGAATAGAAATAGGCTCGTATTAGGATCCGATCCGATTGTTGAACTTCCGGCAAGGTCGCTTTTGCTTCCCACGGCTTGTAAAAGTTGGCGAACTCAAGATCGGCGGCATGGATATTCCCGTACACCTCGTCTAGAACGGATTCTGCCAGGTACAGCGTGGCACCGGCTTCCGACAACATCCTCAAAGCGTTTTGAGTAGCCTGATGTTCGTGCCGAACGCAGGTTTCCGATAGTGCCCGGACCAGAATGTCAGAACCTACAATAAGTACGAGGCCACGGGTCAGCTGAGAGAAATAGGTGCCGACCTTGTCATCGCCCTTTATAACGAACTCTATGCTGAAGGCCTTGAAAAGCCTAAAAATAAATTCTTTCTCCTCGCTCGTGCCCGAATAGAACACATTGCGAAGAATGAGAGACGTCGATTGCTCTACCAACTCCCGCCGATCATTCGCCTTGATTAACTCGCCGCTCTTTTCGGTTATGAACTCGAAAGTTTTTATCTCTTCGAAAGTCGTGGCGCCGTGCAGCGACGCCATTAAATTGAGCCCCTGTCTCTCGAACGTTTTGTTTATAGCGTGGGCGGCGATCTCGACAACCGCTTCGATTTCATCGCTCGTCAGCTCGCCTGACTCCTTCGCGCGCACACGGATCCCGTCCCAAAAAGCGACCTCAAGGGTGCGCAAAAGGAGGCTATGGTCGCTAAAGTCGGAGCGAACGTCGTAGGGCAGGCAATAGCCAGCTTCCTTGGAATGGTAGCGAATACGTGGCACACCGGTCTTCGAGCTCAGCCGAGATAATCGCTTTGCGGCGTCTAGAGCGGGGCGTTTCTTGGACGCGGGAAACCGATCCTCAACGAATGTGCGGATCTCCTCCTCTGACCGAAAAATGCCTTTGTCCGGGTCTGTTCCCTCCAGAGCCAGATACACAGCTGAGTCGACTGCAAGCGTCAGGAGATCATTTTCCTGCGGCTCAGATGCAGAGTGGACTTCCATGTATGAGAGGATGCTCATCCGCTCGGAGGGCGTGTAGAGCTGCGTGCGGTGCTCGTTTAGGCGTACGGTCGAGTGCACCAGTGGCGCAAAGCGATCGACGAATAGTTGTGAGGCTATTTTGTCGCGCTGAGTCTGCATTGTAATCCAGCGACGATCGCGAATTCGAATCCCGACACCGGTCTCCTTCTCGATATCGCCTTCAAGGATATCGCGGTTAGGCAGGTTACGATTGCTGACGTAGGTCAGATCTTCAACTGTCCGACCCACAGCGCGCTGCCGCTTGATCGTCTTTAGTATCTTCGCCTTCACATCTGGCTGGGTCGAAATCTGGACGAAATGTGTCGGCCTACCCTTCACAGGTCGAAAGTAGCCGTCTTGACCGCCATCATGCATGCCGCCCGTTGGTTCAAGTTCGAGGCCAATGACCTGGCCCAACAGTGCCTGCGAGAAAATCTCGAAGTCGTCGTCACTTACTGCCTCTAGAACAAGGCTGGCGATAGCGGGGTCGATGTTAGTCATGATATTATCAATATGAACGCTCCAACCGCACAAGTCACGCGGATGGTGTAATCGGCCGCTCGAGGCGGGGCATGCGCCGCAGAGGCTGCCATTGTCGCGACGACCTGTCGAAGTCGCAGCTTTCGGGTTTCGCGGTCAGCACAGTGAGGAACTGAAATTGGGCGCGTTGCCGCTTGGCAGCGTCCGAACGTGCAAATGACCGGTTTCCGCGCAAGGTGCCTTTCGTGCAGCAGCCTCAGAACGGCGTAAAATGGTCGAAAATAGCCATGCAACTTTGCCCATGCGCTATCAAAACACCCGGCCGTAAACCAGCAAGGTCGCCGATAGCAGCCAGCCATCCCCCACCCACCCCGCTCAACAAGCCCCTGACTTCCTCCGCCCGAACCCGCCACCCCCGCCCGAAACCAGCACCAACAGGACAAAACCCAACCTGAACCCCGGATCAAGTCCGGGGTGACGAAGGAAGCGGACACGCCATCCCCCCAACTCACGAAGCAGCCGGGTTCGTCATCACGCCGCGACGAAAGCCACAGGTTCGACGCCCCGCCGCTCCTCCTGCGATACGCTTGCCCCCTCCCCTGCCGGCCACCGGCAAAACCGCGCGCACGGCGCTTGGCAGGTTCTCGCTTCGCTCGAACTAGTCCCTCGACTTCGCTCGGGAGGAACGGGAAAGGGAGGGACAGGAGTCGGCAAGCGGGCGGGGCCATAGCCTTGCCGCGACAGCACAGACCAGCCCGGTCCATCTTCGCTGCAATCGACCCAATTGCACCAAAGTCCCGCTTGCGTCTGACCGAAGTTTCGACAATACTGCCCAAGTAACGGACGCCCTTCGGGTCGCAAGAACGGCGTTCCAGCAGTGCCGCAGCGTGACGATGCGCGCGATGATGCCGATGCATCGACGCGGCAATACGTTGCAGGACGGGGGGTGTGCCGGCGGTTGCTGCGTGAGCGGCGATGCCGGCACAGTCCCGTGTTGCGCGACAGGCGCGTTTCCAGGCGATGGACCAATTTTGCACGACTGGCCTTTCGGCGCCCGGCGGTGACGCTTGGCGCCCGCGTTCCCCTACCCTGCCCCGGACGGTTCGCCATGGCGCGGCCCGGCGCGACAAAACCTGCCACAGCGTGCATTTGGATTGACCTGAACAGACGTTCGGGTATCGGCGAATCCGCAACTGAGGAAGAAACGAAAGGGAGTCCCGCGATGCTGACGCTTCACCCCAACACCAAGTATGACATGCCGGCGGCGTTCGGTCCGTCGATCTTCACGCCGACGACCCATGCGCCGGACATCCAGCTGATCTCGACCTCGTTCGTGACGACGCCCGAGGCGATCGAGAGCATCTTGCCGCGCCACCTGGAGAAGGCGGAGAGCAACATCGTCTACATCAACCGGCTGCGCTATCGCGGGATCGACTACCTGGCCGGGCGTGGCTACGAGGAGTTCATCGTCGGCGTGAACGGCCGCCACGAGGTGGATGGCAAGGTGATCGAGGCGCCGTACCTGTTCGTCGAGTGGGTCAACGACGTGCCGGCGTGCCTTTCCGGCCGCGAGGCGCTGGGCTATCCGAAGATGTATGCCGACATCCCGGAGCTGGTCGAACTGGGCGACACGATCCGCTTCCAGGCTTCGGAATATGGCACGCGGTTCCTCGAGGGCGAGGTGCGCAACCTCAAGCGGCTGCCGGACAGCGCGCTGCCGAAGATCAATGCCTCGGTTTCGGAATACAACTTCACCTGGAAGTATATCCAGGGCGTGCAGGGCGAGGTCGACGCGGACTACCTGGCGCTGACGCGGATGACCTGGGACTACAAGGAGGCCTATGTCGGCGAGGGTGAATCCCGCTGGCTGGTCAGCAGCTTCCAGGATACGCCGGCGGCCTATGCCACGGTCAAGGCGATGGCGGACTTCCCGGTGCTGGAGTGGAAGCCGGCGTTCTATGCCAAGGCTTCGGCGGTGATCTATCGCAGCGAGACGCAGCGGCTGCCTTCGATGAACCGGACCGCCTGAGCCGGCGGCGACGCGGGGGAGGCGCGCGGGCGACCGCGGCCTTCCCCCTGTTTCGCCCCTGCCCCGGCCCCGCTCTTCAGCGGACCGCGAGCCAGATGGTGTGGTGGGCGCCCTTGCCGTTGCTGCGGGCGCGGACGGGGTGTTCCTCGACGGTGAAGCCGGCCTGCTGGAGTCGGCGGGTGAAGGCGGGATCGCGATAGGCCGACCAGACGGCGAGGATGCCGCCGGGGGCGAGCGCGTTCCAGGCTTCGCGCAGGCCGCGCTTGGAATAGATGTGGTCGTTGGCTTCGCGGACGAGACCGTCCGGGCCGTTGTCGACATCGAGCAGGATGGCGTCGTAGCGGCGTTGGGCGACGGCGATGAGATCGGTGACGTCGCCGCGCTGGAGCTGGACGCGGGGGTCTTCGAGGCAGCCGGCGGCGAGTTCGGCCATCGGGCCTTGCGCCCATTCGATGATTTCGGGGACGAGTTCGGCGACGGTGACCGTGGCTTGCGGGCCGAGGTTGGCGAGCGCGGCGCGCAGGGTGAAGCCCATGCCGTAGCCGCCGATCAGGATGTGGGGCGCCTGGCGGGATGCGAGGCGGGCGATGGGGAGCGTGGCCAGCGCTTCCTCCGAGCCGGACATGCGGGTGTTCATCAGCTCGTTGCCGGCGAGCGCGATGATGAAATCGCGGCCGTGGCGCCAGAGGACGAGTTCGTCGCCGCCGGGGATGCGGGCGGAGCCGAGGCGTTCGCGGGTGATCATGGGGTGGGTCGTCGCTCTTGGTTGCGCCCCGCGCTGGCGCTCGGGGTAGTCCCTCGACTTCGCTCGGGAGGAGCGGAGGGGGTGATCCGACCCTAGCATATGGGCGGGAAACTGCTAGGGCGCCTGCCATGCTGACGATCTCCGGAATCACCGTGCGGCTGGGTGGCCGCACCATCCTCGACCGCGCCACGGCTTCGGTGCCGGATGGCGCGCGGGTGGGGCTGATCGGGCGGAACGGGGCGGGGAAATCGACGCTGGTCAAGACCATGATCGGGCAGCTGGAGCCCGACGAGGGGAGCATCGAGGTGCCGCGGCGCTCGAAGATCGGCTATATCGCGCAGGAGGCGCCGGCGGGGACGGCGACGCCGTTCGAGACGGTGCTGGCCGGCGATGCCGAGCGGGCGGCGCTGATGGTCGAGGCGGAGACCTGCGTCGATCCCGACCGGCTGGGGGACATCCACGAGCGGCTGATCGCCATCGATGCCTATACGGCGGAGGCGCGGGCGGCGCGGATCCTGATCGGGCTGGGGTTCGACGAGGCGATGCAGGGGCAGCCGCTGGACAGTTTTTCCGGGGGGTGGAAGATGCGGGTGGCGCTGGCGGCGCTGTTGTTCTCGCAGCCGGACGTGCTGCTGCTCGACGAGCCTTCCAACCACCTCGACCTGGAGGCGACGCTGTGGCTGGAGTCGTTCCTGCGCAGCTATCCCGGGACGCTGCTGGTGATCAGCCACGAGCGGGACCTGCTGAACAACGTGGTCGACCATATCCTGCACCTGCAGGCGGGCAAGCTGACGCTCTATGCCGGCGGCTATGACGCGTTCGAGCGGCAGCGGGCGGAGCGGGCGGCGCAGGCGGCGGCGGCCAAGGCGGCGCAGGACGCGCAGCGGGCCAAGCTGGCGGATTACGTGCGGCGCAATTCGGCCCGCGCCTCGACCGCCAAGCAGGCGCAGAGCCGGGCCAAGATGCTGGCGAAGATGCAGCCGGTGACGGCGATGATCGAGGACCCTTCGCTGTCGTTCGGGTTTCCCAATCCGGCGGAGCTGCGACCGCCGTTGATCACGCTGGACAAGGCGGCGGTGGGCTATGGCGAGACCCCGATCCTGCGGCGGCTGAACCTGCGGATCGACCCGGACGACCGGATCGCCTTGCTGGGGCGCAACGGCAACGGCAAGACGACGCTGGCGCGGCTGCTGGCCGGGCAATTGCCGGCGATGGAGGGGGAAATCCACACCGCCGGCAAGCTCTCCATCGGCTATTTCACCCAGTACCAGGTCGAGGAGCTGGCGAGCGGGGAAACGCCGATGGTGCTGATGGGGCGCGCCATGGAGGGGAAGCCGCCATTGGCGGTGCGGGCGCAGCTGGGGCGGTTCGGGTTTTCCGGGGACCGGGCGACGACCGAGGTGGCGCGGCTTTCGGGCGGGGAACGGGCGCGGCTGGCGCTGGCGCTGGTGACGCGGGATGCGCCGCATCTCTTGATCCTCGACGAGCCGACCAACCACCTCGACGTCGATGCGCGCGAGGCGCTGGTGCAGGCGCTGAACGACTACGAAGGCGCGGTGATCCTGATCAGCCATGACCGCCACATGGTCGAACTGACGGCGGACCGGCTGGTGCTGGTCGATGGCGGGGAGGCGACGCCCTATGACGGGTCGATCGAGGACTACATCGATTTCGTGCTGGGGCGGAACCAGGCGAAGCCGGAGGTGAAGGCGGCGGGCGCGGCGGCGAAGGGCGAGAGCAAGAAAAGCAGCCTGGCCTGGGCGCAGCAGAAGGAAGTGCAGAAGGAGATCGCCCGGGCGGAGAAGGCGATGGTGAAGCTGCAGGTGGAGATCGACGCGATCGACGCGGCGATCGGCGGCAAGCTGCCCACGAGCGGGCCGCTGGCGGGGCTGGGGCTGCGGGAACTGGCGGCGCGGCGGGAGGCGAAGGTGGCGGAGATGGCGGCGGCCGAGGCGGCCTGGGTGGAGCTGGGGGAGAAGTTGGAGGCCTGACCGGCAGCGCTTGTCGATATGGGGGGCGAACTGGCTTGGGGAATTGCTGTGCTTGCGGTGGATTGGGCGGGAACGGTGCAGGTTTGGACTGCCAATTTCGCGCTGGAACGGCAGCGTTTGCGAGAAGGGCGTGAAAAGCGGATGTTCCGGCCACGACAACTTCGCGGACGTTGGCGTGTCCGGACATATGGCCCACTCACAGCAACATGAAGTTCGCAATCAATATTTTAGCGGCTGGCATTTGGACCCTTGTCGTCGTGCTTGCCATACATTGGCCAGCCTCTTCCGATCCCAATAGCAACTTTCTGATAGTGTTGATCGGCAGCGGCGCAATCGCCGGCGGATGCCGCTTTTTGCTTATGGAACGGTTTCTGAAGCCATAACACCGTGTCCGCTCCCCCCAACATTCCTGCCGTAGCACAGCCCAGATCCGCTGCCTTATGTACAGCCGGCAGCCGAACGCCGCCTATCAGGCTTGTCCCACGCGAACCGGCCTTTCCGGAAACGACAACAAAGCTGCCTTTCCGCCTGACGCTAGCTAACCCAGGTTTGGGTAAGGCCGGGCGAATCTAATTTCCAGGTGTTGCCACTCCTGCGCAACGTCATAGAATATCCTGCTCCACAAACCGGGCATGGATCATAGATGTCCAGAATGACCATTATAAATTTTTGTCTATGCTGTTTGATTTCGATGAACTGAGGCTCATGAATCACGAGCCGATGGCGACAGTCCGAGCGAACGGAACCCGGCGGGAGCAAGGCAGCAGCAGGCGCTGGCAGCGCTCGCAATTTAGGAGAATCCAATAGGCGGTACTGCAGCAGCCCTCTACTAGCCGGTTCAGATGTCCATCCGGCCGCGTCTTTTGGTCCGTCAAGAACTACCTTTCTTGGATCAAGTCGGGATTCCACGCAGTAGCCGGCCGGTAGAACCTTACTCCTCACGATCTCCTTAGCGGCCTCCATCATCACTTGGGTGCCCTCCCCAGATGTTATGGCCGGCGGAGCGTTCCGCGAACACCCAACGGATAATGCCCCGATTACAAGTAACGGGCAGTGCCATGCGGGACAGGGCTTAGGCATCCCAAATGCTTACGCGAGTCCGCTTTCTGGTCAACGTCTGTTTCCCCAAGCAAAGCTGCCATTCGGAGCCAAATGCGGCCCCTGAATCAGCTGCCATTCCCATCCCCCTGCGGCTGGCGTTGCGTGCGGGCCTCTCGACAGGCTTGGGACGGGCTTCGACTGGCTCGGCCTGCGCGGAGTTCGTGCCTTGTCTTTCTTTGCCACGCGGCGCTCACACGGTTTTGCGCGAAGCGGCCATTGCCCTGTGACGTTTCCGGCCGGCATTGTCGGGGGCAGAGGCGCGTGACGAGGCCCGGTTCGGGGATTGCAAAGGGCGGTGGCCCTTTGCCCGCCGGAGACCCGGCCAATTCGCCCGTTCGTGTCGTGGCGCTCTGGATTCCCGCCTTCGCGGGAATGACGAAGTGGGGGCGGGTAGGACGAAGGGGGGCGGAGATGGCGGCGGTAGAGGCGGCATGGGGGGAGCTGGGGGAGAGGCTGGAGGCCTAACCTGCGCGGCTTGTCGATATGGGGGCGAACCGGCTCGGGAAATTGCTGTGCTTGCGGCCGGAGGCAGCAGCGGCGCAGAGAGGTAGGACGGCCCTTCGACAAGCTCGGGGCGGGCGGTGCCTGACGCGGAAGGCTCGGACATCCGCGAAGCGGCCTGGCCCGGGCCTGATTGTGACAGGACGCAGCGTCGCCCGGTTCGGGGATTGCAAAGGGCGATGGCCCTTTGCCCGCAGGAGGCCCTGCCAATTCATACGTTCGTGTCGTGGCGCTCTGGATTCCCGCCTTCGCGGGAATGACGAAGTGGGGGCGGGTGGGACGAAGGGGCGGGTAGGACGGAGGGGGCGGTAGGACGATGCGGGGGACAGGCCCTCCCCCGGCCCCTCCCGCAGGCGGGAGGGGAGAAGGGGGGCGCCTTTGCTTTGGCTGGCGGGGTTATTTGAGGGCGGTGATCTTGCCGCTGTCGTCGAGGACGTAGAGGGTGTTGTTGGCGACGACGGGGGCGAGGGAGACGGGTGCGCCGAGTTTGGCGTATTCGGCCACGGTGCCGTCGGCGGCGTTGGCGGCGTAGAGGCGGCCCTGGGTGTTGGCGATCCACAGGTGGTCGCCGGCGAGGACCGGGCCGGTCCAGAACACCGAGCCCTTGCGCTTCTTCTCGTTTTCGAAGCGGGCGAGCTGGGTGCTCCAGCGGACCTTGCCGCTGGAGCGGGCGATGCACAGCAGCTTGGCATCGTCCGTCAGGGTGAAGATCCAGTCCCCGGCGACGGCGGGGGTGGAGATGCCGGCGAGGTTGAGTTCCCAGATGCGCTGGCCGGAGACCAGTTCGTAGGCGGCCATGCGGCCCCCCTGCCCGAGCGCGTAGACGCGGCCCTGGGTGATGATCGGATCGGCGTCGATATCGGTCAGCACGCCGACCGAGGTGGACAGCGAGGTGCGGGCGAGTGCGTCCGACCAGAGGGTGCGGCCGTTCTCGTAGCGGTAGGCGATCAGTTCGCCGGTCGAGTAGCCGGCGATGACGGTGCCCTGGCCGGCGGCGGGGGCGGCGACGCCGAACACGCCCTGTTCGCCGAGCGAGGCGGATTCCTGCCAGAGTTCCGAGCCGTCATCCGCCGAGAGCGCGTGGATCTCGTTGTTCTGGGTCATGACGAAGACGGTGTTGAAGGCGATGGTCGGCGAGCCGCGCAGCGGGCCGGCGGGGCGCTTGGACCACAGCACTTTGCCGCTGGCGGCATCGAGCGCGGCGACTTCGCCGACGCCGGTGGTGACGTAGAGCTTGCCGGCGGCGAAGCTGGCGCCGCCGCCGAACAGGGCGGCAGCGGCGGTGCCCTTGACCTCGAACGCATGGTTCCAGCGGGCCTGGCCGGTGGCGGCATCGAAGGCGTGGACCGTGCCGTCCGTGCCCATGGCGAAGAGCAGGCCCCCGCCGATCACCGGCGAGGCGGCGAGGCGGCGGCGGTTGCTGGAGCCGGCGATGCCGGCTGACCATGCTTTCGACGGGCTTTGCGCCAGGGCCAGGTGGCCATAGGCCTTGTTGGCGGAGCCGCCGGGTTGCGCCCATTCGGCATTGGCTTCGGCCGGGGGCAGGATCACCGAGACGGTGGCGAGATCGCCGGCGACCGCGGCGCCGGATTCGACCCGGCTGAGGATCGGCACGCGATTGCCGACGGTCGGGGTGGCGGGGCCGGCTTTCTTGCCGACGCCGAGGGTGCCGCAGGCGGCGAGAGCGAGCGCCAGCGAGGCGGCGACGGTGAGGCGGAGCGGACGAATGGCGATCATGCGGGGAAGTTCCTGTGGGCGGCGCGAAGGAGCGCGGGCGCGCGGTGACATCGTGATCAGGGCTGGCCGGCTGGAGTGGCGGGCGCGGCGGGGGCCGGGAGATTGATCTTCGCCGCGGGGGCGGGGCTGCCGCCGGTTGCGCCGGGCAGGTTGACGGTGATCGGCTGGGAGGCGGCGGCGCGGGCGCGGGCGGCGAGTTCGGCCTTGCTGGCCTGGGGCGGCGGGGCCGGCCGGGGCTGGAGCTGCACCGTGCCAAGCGGCTGGGTCTGGGCGCCGGGCGGCAGCTGGCCGGGGACCGGCTGGGGACCGGACATGGGCTGCGGGCCGGGGGCGCCGGGCTGGGGTGCGGGTTCCTCGGCCGTGGGGCGGGCGATGTCGTCGATCGCGTCGAAGCCGAGCAGGCCGGCAAGCTGGCGGGTGCGGGCGCGCAGGGAATCGGGCAGGGTCTTGTCCCGCGCGATGGCGACCAGCAGGGGGCCGGCGAGATCCTTGCGGTTCTGGCGGAGGTAGGCGGCGGCGAGCAGTTCGCCGGCGCTGCCGAACCACGGGTTGCCCGGGGCGGCGAGCGGGCGCAGGCGGGCGACGGCGTCTTCCGGCTTCATCGTGTCGAACCGGAGCGCGACGTCGCGGACGGTGGCGAGATCGCGGAACGGCTTGGGGGCGTCGCTGTCCGCAATGACCTGGCCATAGAGCGCGGTGGCGGTGGCGGCATTGCCCTGGCGGGCGGCGATGGCGGCCTGCAGCAGGCGGGCGACGGTGCCGGTTCCATCGTCCGACTCCTTGGCAAGCGCGGCGAGCTGGGGGAAGGCTGCTTGCGGCGAGGCGCCATCGAGGTTGTCCAGCGCGAGGACGAGCTGTTCGCTGTGCTGTTCCTTCACCGCCTGGCGGTGATTGTTGTACCACAGGCCGCCGGCGAGCGCGGCGAGGCCCAGGACGATGGCGGCGCCGACCGGCACGGCATTGCGGCGGAAGCTGGTGAAGACTTCGTCTTCCCGGAGCGCGTCATCGACCTCGCGGACGAAGGCTTCGCGGCTGGCGGCGTCGCGGGCGGCGAGTTGCTCGGCGCGGGAAAGGCGGTTGGGGGACTGGGGGCGGATGGCCACGGGACGGGACGCTTTCCTCAGGCAGGGCGGCTGGGGTTCAGCGCTCTGCAATGCATATCTTGGCCAGGGTTGGCGCGGGGCGAGTGTTTAGCGGATGGGGCTGGCAATTCAACGCCGTTTCGTCTTTCCTCCCCAGCCTTGGCCCCGGTGGATCGCGGCGGGTGAAGCGGGGCTGAACCGTCAGGGGAACTTCGCCCGGCCGAGGGCGCGGGCATATATCTGGCGGTAGGCGGCGACCATGGCGGCTTCGTCGTATTCGGCGCGGGCTTTCTGGCGGTTGGCGGTGCCGATGCGGGTGCGCAGGCGGGGATCGGCGGCCAGTGTGGCGAGTGCGGTGGCGAGCGCGGGTTCGTCGCCGGGCGGGACGATGTACGGCGCGTTATCCGGGGCGACCATCTGGGCGACGTCGCCGACCGCGGGCGAGGCCACGGCGAGGCCGGCGGCCATGGCTTCGACCACCGAGAGCGGGAACTGCTCGCTGTCCGACGAGAGGGCGTAGAGATCGAACAGGCCGACGACTTTCGACGGATCGGCGACGAAGCCGGGGAGGTGGACGCGGTGGGCGATGTCGAGGGCGAGCGCGGCCTCGCGGATCGCCTCGCGGTCCGGCCCTTTGCCGCAGATGACCAGTTGCCAGGGTTCCGGCAGGGTGGCGAAGGCGCGGACCAGGCGGGTGAGGTTCTTGACCGGCTTGAGGCCGGCGAGCGTGCCGAGCCAGAGTTCGCCCGAGTGCTTGATGACGCGCGGCAGCGAATCGGGCGCGGGGGTGTGGCGGTAGCTTTTCGTGGCGATGCCGTTGGCGACGCGGTGGACGCGGGATTGCGGCTGCGCCCAGGCGGTCAGCGCGATCCGTTCGAGCCGGGTCGAGGGGACGACGAGGGCCGAGGCGCGGCCGAGCGCGATGCGGCGATACCAATTGCGGGCGGGCTTGAGGCGCTGGGCCTCGTCGGCGTTGAAGCCGTCCTCGTGGTGGACCAGCGGCGGGAGGTTCAGCCACTGCGCGAACAGGGTGTGAGCCAGCACCGCGTCCATCGCGCCGAAGTTGTAGGTGAGGACGAGATCGTGGCCGAGCATGGCGCGGGCGAGGCGCTGGAGGCGGCCGGGGGTGGGGCGGCCCTGGAGCGAGGGGAAATCATCCGGCGCGAGGGTCATGGGAATGGGGCCGGCGATGCCGCGCGCGGCGCCGAGCGCGCCGGGCATGGCGGAGACCACGGTGTGGTGGACCTGTCGGCCGAAGGCGTTGATCAGCTGGACGGCGCGCAGTTCCTTGCCGCCGGGATCGAAGCTGGAATGGAGGTGGAGCAGGCGCATCGGTCAGGCGGTGACGTTGCCGGCTTCGACTTTGGCCAGCAGGCGGACGATGGCGGCGCGGGCCTCGGGTTCGTCCAGGGTCGGGGCGTGGCCGATGTCGGGCAGGGTCAGGGTTTCGGCGGCGGGGGCGCGGGCGGCCATTTCAGCAAAGGTGGCGGCGGACAGCAGGGTGGACAGGGCGCCGCGGACGAACAGCAGCGGACCCGCCGCCAGCGCGGTGATGCCGGGCCAGAGATCGGCCGGGGGGGCGCCCTTGGCGGCATCAAACGGGGCGGCGATCTTCATGTCGTAATCGAAGACGATGCGGCCGTTGCCGCCGAGCGTCATCACCCGCTTGGCCATGGCCAGCCAGTCCTCGACGGTGAATTTCGGGAAGGCGGCGCCGTGAACTTCCTCCAGCGCGCGGGCGGCGTGCATCCAGGTGGGGAAGTTGCGGCCCTGGCCGACATATTCGAGGATCGCCGCGAGGCCTTCGGGTTCGATGACCGGGCCGATGTCGTTGAGTACGGCGCCGGCGAGGCGGTGCGGCTCGATCATCGCCATGAGCATGGCCATGAGGCCGCCGAGCGAAGTGCCGATGACGACGACGCGGGGGACCTTGAGCTGGTCGAGCAGAGCGAAGACGTCGTTGACGTATTGCAGCGGCTGGTAGGTCGCCCAGTTGCGGGCATAGGCGCTGTCCCCCCTGCCCCGCATGTCCGGGCAGAGCAGGCGCCATTCGGGCAGGCTGTCCGCCAGATTGGCGAAATCGCGGGCGTTGCGGGTCAGGCCGGGGAGGCAGAGGATCGGCGGGCGGCCCTCGCCGCCGGCGACCGTATAGTCGCGAAAGTGGAGGCGCAGGCCGTCTTCGCTCAGCCAGTAACCGTCTTCGAAGCTGCGCAAATCAAAACCCCGTTTCCGGCCCTGCCCTTGCCGATGACCGGCCCGGACCCCACTATCGCGCGATGAGACTGGAACCGCAAGCCGCGCCATATCGCCCCGATCCGCGAATCCTGCCGCTGGCGGACTGGCTGGCCGATCCGGTGCGGGCGGCGGACTTTCCCGAGACGCGGCTGCGCTTCGCCAACCGGCGCTGGGCGGCGGCGGTGGGGCTGGACGGGCTTTCCGACGCGGCATGGATCGGGCATTTCGCCCGGTTCGCGCCGCTCCCGGCAAACCTGCCGGGGCCGCTGGCGCTGCGCTATCATGGCCACCAGTTCCGCCACTACAACCCCGACCTCGGCGACGGGCGGGGGTTCCTGTTCGCCCAGATGCGGGATGGCGGGGACCGGCTGCTCGACCTCGGCACCAAGGGCTCCGGGCAGACGCCGTGGAGCCGCGACGGCGACGGGCGGCTGACGCTGAAAGGCGCGGTGCGCGAGATCCTGGCGACCGAACTGCTGGAGGCGCTCGGGGTCCATACCAGCAAGACATTTTCCGTCGTCGAGACCGGCGAGAAGCTGTGGCGCGGCGACGAGCCTTCGCCGACGCGCTCGGCGGTGCTGGTGCGGCTGAGCCACGGGCACGTGCGGATCGGCTCGTTCCAGCGGCTGGCGGTATTGGAGGAGGCGGCGCACCTGGAGGCGCTGGTCGCCTATTGCCTGGAGAATTTCCCCGGGCCGCCGGCCCCGAATGGGGCGCCCGGCGCGGACGTGCCGGCGGTGCGGTTGCTGCACCAGGTGGTGGAGCGGATGGCCGACCTGGCGGCGAGCTATATCGCTGCCGGGTTCGTCCATGGCGTGCTCAATTCGGACAATATGAACGTGTCCGGCGAGAGCTTCGACTACGGGCCGTGGCGCTGGCTGCCGAAGTGGGACGGCGGCTTCACCGCCGCCTATTTCGACCATGGCGGGCTCTATGCGTTTAGGCGGCAGCCGGAGGCGATCCGCTGGAACTGCGGCCAGCTGGCGATCGCGCTGAGCGGGCTGGCGGAAACGGCGGGGCTGACAGCGGCGCTCGACCGGTTCGAGCCGCTGTTCCATGCGAACCTGGCGCGGCGCATCCTGTGGCGGCTGGGGGTGGAACCGAGGGGGGAGGAATTCGACAATGGGCTGCTGGGGGCGATCGGCAGCGAAATGCGCGAGACCGGTGAGGCGCCGGATGCCTGGTTCTTCCGCCACCGGGGCGGCGGCGCGGGATTGCTGGCGCAGTGGTGGGCCGCCGAGGGTGCGCGCGACCATGCGCTGTGGGAGGAGGCGGCGGCGCCGGGCAACCTGATCGACGAGGTCGAGCGGATCTGGGCGGCGATCGACACGGCCGACGACTGGCAGCCGCTGCACGACCACGTCGCGGCGATCCGGCGGCTGGGCGAGGCGTTGGGGCCGCCGCCGGTGCCGGCGGGGCAGCTTCCGACGGATTGAGCCGTTTACCATTGCAACCGGACAAATCTGCGGGGGAAACGGATAGGCCGGTGGCGAATTGTTAAAGCCGGGGCGGTAGGAGAGAGGCACGATCACAGGAGTGCGCGCCGCGAGCCGGGAATGAACCAGCCCCCCGACATCCTTGCCGAAGCCACCGAGGTGGTCTCGGTCGCGCCGGCGACCGGGGCGGTGGTGTGGCGTGGGCAGGCCGGCAACCTTCACGAAGCGGTGGCGCAGGCGCGGCGGGCCTGGCCGAACTGGGCCGCGCAGCCGCTGGCCAATCGCATCGAGTTCATGCGGCGCTTCGCCAACGAGATCCGCAAGGATGCCGAGCCGCTGGCGCGGATGGTGGCCGAGGAAACCGGCAAGCCGCTGTGGGAGGCGGTGGCCGAAGTGGAAGCGGCGGTGGCGCGGGTCGAGATTTCGGTGCGCGCCTATGCCGAACGCAGCGCCCAGCGCAAGCTGGACAACGGGCTGAACGGATACACGGCGGTGCGGCACAAGCCGCATGGGGTGCTGGCGGTGATCACCCCGTTCAGCCAGCCGGTGCTGACCATCGCCGCGCAGATCATCCCGGCGCTGGTTGCCGGCAACGTCGTCATCGTCAAGCCGAGCGAGAAGGCGACCGGCTGCGCCGAGATGCTGGTGCACTGCTGCCATCGCACCGGGCTGCCGGTGCCGGTGGTGCAGCTCCTGGCCGGCGGGCCGGCGCAAGGGCAGGCGCTGGCCTTCCATGACGGGATCAACGGGCTGCTGTTCACCGGCTCGGCGCAGATCGGCATCGCGCTGAACCGCAAGCTGGCGGCCCGGCCGGACCGGCTGGTGGCGCTCGACCTCGGCGGCAACAACCCGCTGGTCATGTGGAACACGCCGAAGATCGACGATGCCGCCATGCTGATCGTGCAATCGGCCTTTGCCAATGCCGGACAGCGGTGCACCGCGGCGCGGCGGCTGATCGTCAAGGCGAGCGAATACGACGCGGTGATCGAGGCGGTGAAGAAGCTGATCGACCGCATGGTGCTCGGCGGGCCGTTCGACCAGCCGGTGCCGTTCATGGGGCCGGTGATCGACAATGCCGCCGCCGACGGGCTGGCCGAGAGCTTCATCTACCTCTTGAGCCACGGCGGGCGGGCGATCCGGCACCTGCAGCGCAGGGACCCGGGGCTGCCGTTCGTCGGGCCGGCGATCATCGATGTCACCGGGGTGGCCGAACGGCCGGACGTCGAGCTGTTCGGGCCGCTGCTGCAGGTGATCCGGGTCGACGATTTCGACCAGGCGATCGCCGAGGCCAATGCGACGCGCTACGGGCTGGCGGCGGGGCTGATCGGCGGCAGCCCGCAGGACTACAACCGCTTCTGGGCCAATGTCCGCGCCGGGCAGGTGAGCTGGAACCGGGCGATGACGGCGGACAGCCCGGGGGCGCCGCTGGGCGGGGTGGGGCTTTCGGGCAACCACCATCCTGGTGCGTGGTATGCGGCCGACCGCTGTGCCTATCCGGTGTCGTCGCTGGAGCTGGAGCAGCCGAGGGCGGTGCTGGGGGCGGGGTTCGCGTAGCCGGCGGCTCTCGCGGGGTGACGGCGATGGGGTGGTTGCTGGATTCCCGCCTTCGCGGGAATGACGAAGTGGTTGCGGGAATGGCGAAGTGATCGCGGGAATGGCGAAGTGATCGCGGATGGCGAAGTGTTTGCGGGAATGGCGAAGTGAGGGTCTGCGCGGTGGTTGCCCCCTTCCCTGCCGGTGTCTAGGCAGCCGCGGTGACTGGACTGCCGCCTTCCCGCCGTGTGCCGTCGGACGGCCTGCCGATGGCGGTGGGCGCCTATGCGCTGTGGGGGCTGCTGCCGCTGTACATTCATGCGCTGAATGTGCTGCCGCCGCTGGAGTTCATCGGCTGGCGCGTGCTGTTTTCGTTGCCGGTCTGCCTGGGACTGGTCATGGTCTCGCGGCAGTGGCGCGGGGTGGTGGCGGTCCTGCGTGATCGGCGGCGGCTCGGCCTGATGACGCTGAGTGCGTTGCTGATCGGCGCGAACTGGCTGGTCTATGTCATGGCAATCCATGCCGGGCACATCTATGCCGCCAGCATCGGCTACTACATCAACCCCCTGGTCAATTTCCTGCTGGGGACGGTGTTTCTCAAGGAACGGCTGCGCCGGGGGCAATGGCTGGCGATCGCGATCGCCGTCGTCGGCGTGGCGCTGCTTGCCGGGGGCGCCCGGGATACGCTGTGGGTCAGCCTGGCGCTCGCCGGGACCTTCGGCGGCTATGGCCTGGTGCGCAAGCTGGCGCCGGTGGAAGCCCTGCCCGGACTGACGATCGAGACGCTCGTGCTGGTGCCGGTGGCGGCAGGGCTGTTGCTGTGGGGCGGCCAGCGGCCGGCGGCTCTGGACCATGGGAACGTCGTGCTGGCGCTGACCGCCGGCGCCGGCGTGGCGACGGTGGTGCCGCTGCTGCTGTTTGCCGGTGCGGCGCGGCGGCTGCCTCTCTCCACCCTGGGGTTCGTCCAGTTCCTGGCGCCGACGATCGTGTTCGGGCTGGGGCTGGTGGTGTTCCGCGAGCCGCTGCACATGGTGCAACTGGCCTGCCTGGGGGTGATTTGGGTGGCGATCGGAGTGTTTTGCTGGGATCTCGCTCGGGGCCGCTTGCCGACATCGAGCCACTGACTTCAGGCGCTCCCGACCGCCTTGCCGCAATCTGGAGCCAGATGGCTTCAACGATCAGGGGTGCCGCCGGGCCTGCATTCGTAATTGTACTTCGGCGCGACCGACGACAGATCATAGTAGGTCCGGTACATGCCGCAGCCGTTGCCGGCTTGCTTCGGCGCGGCTTCCGGGGTCAGGGCGTCGGCGATGTAACGGTCCAGCCCGGCCGAGCGCAGACCGGCTGCCGTTTCGACGAACGTATCCTTGCGCTTCATCCAGCCGGTGTCTCCCGGATTGATGCGCACGCCCATCGCGGTGCCGCCGAACACCATCCGCAACTCGTAGCTGCATTGCATGGACCCGGCCTTGAGCCGGGTGCAGACCGCACCATCACGGACGGTGATCTGCTTTTCCTCTTTGGCGACGAAGCTGTTGATGGAAACGGAATTTGCGGAGACATTGGTCACGCCGAGCCTGAGGCCCATCGCGATGCGCGGGACGCGCGACACCGCATCCATGACCGCCGCTTGGACCCTGTTCGAGGCCGAACTTCCGCTGCCGGTGCCCGTGCCGGCAACGAGGGGCGCGGACACTGCATTCGCCCGCTGCATCACGATCTCCAGGAAACCCTTCATCGCCTCGAGAGACTGAAACTCGTAGATGTTGGCTCGCCCCATCGGCGGCCCCTGGCGCAAGCCGCCGGCCGACTCGTAGCCTAGGCCGGTCCGGTTGAACTGCGTGACCAGTTCTTCGAACGAGAAACTGCCGATGTAGGCCTTCAAGGTGGTGCCGCAGACATGAGCCTTGGCCGAGTAGTTGATGACGTATTCGGTCATGCCCTCGTGGATCGGATATTCCCGAGTGCCGCATTCCTTGCCATCGAACAACACCATGGTCGTGACCACGCGACCGTTGCGTACACTCATGACCACTGGCCGCATCAGGGTCGGCAGTGGCGCGCGCGATGCAATCGTTTTTACAAGATCCGTGGCAACGACTTGTGTGGTTATTGACGACGAACCGGCAGCCATTGCTGCAAGGACTAAAGCTGCAGTCAAGAATCACTCCTCGGGCCGGATTTTACTGGCCGGATTTAATGACGAAACTTGATAATGGCGCAAGCCATTGCGCATGCGGTGGCCGGAAAATGCGCGAGCGCAGGGCGCCTGTGGCGCGGCCGGTGCGCCTTGTGAAGCCAGCCGGTCAGCGCGGTGGCCTGGGCGCGTTTCGCCAGGCGTCGCGGTTGGCCATGATCGTCGCGACGGCCTTGTCGTAGAAGGCCTGGCCTTTGGTGAAATTCCGGAAGGTCGAGGAGGAGACCTGACGGATTTCCAGCAGTTCCACGCCATCGGCGCCGGCGGTGTAGGTATAGGGCGTGTTCGCGGGCACGAAGGCGCTGTCCCCCACGCCGAGCTGCTGGGTGCCCAGCCGGACCGAGCCGGCAATGACATGGTAGAGACAGTCCACATCGTGGGAGTGGAGCACCAGCGGGTAGTCCCGCTTGACCCAGACATGGGTCAGGTTGAACCCTGGCAGATTGCACAGCAGGGTGAACTGTGCGCCCTCGAGAATGCCGGCATCGAGCATGCGGGCGAGGCCTTCCGCCTGGACCGGGGTGGGGTCGTCGGTCAGGACGCCTTCCTCGGCATAGCGGTAGCCGTCAGCCGCCCGCAGGATCTGGAACCTGGCCTGATCGCCCATCTGCCTCACCCGGTTTTTGTGTTCGGACGGCTATTGTCTGCGAACCTGGGCCGGGTTTCAAGGGGTAACGATGACTGGGAATTTGCCTATCGCGGCAAGCGATTTTCGCAAATGAGGGCCGGCATTGCTGCCGGCCCTCACTGTCGTCCACCGCTGGCATGGGCTGTGCCGTGCCGTTGCGCCTGTCACCGTCCTGTAGCCGTGTCCTCGGCTTGCGCCTCGGACATTGCTTTCGTCCTTCCGCCGGCCCCGGGAAGGGCCACCCCCGACCCCCGCGAGGGGGACGGTTCGCGCGAGAGGTCGCCAGCTGACCGCCGAACGATCTCGACGCTGCCGGCATTGCTGCCGGCTTCGCACTGCATGCCTTCCGCCGGGCCATTGCTGGCCCTGGGATGGGCGCTGATCCCGCCTGCCGCGACGCCGCTCCCGGTCCTTGCGCCCCGATCCAGAAGGAACACGGCGCGGGAACGGACGGCCCCCCGCTTCGGGAGAGATCTGTCGGCTGTCCGAGCCGGGGAAAGACTGGCTTGCGCTTCGCCTTTCCGTCCGCCTCGGGCAGCCGGTTCGCCTGGCTCTACGGGCGCAGTTTGCCAGCCCGGATGAGCGCTTTCGCGCTGCTCCGTGAGTGGGGCAACCGGCTTTTCGAGTTTGGCTACGATCAGCGAAATCGTCTCGGAATTTCAGTGGCTTGCGCCGCCCGGTTCCGTCGTTTTTGCGCTGTCGATGAAGGGATGCTGCGCCTGGTTGGCGAGTCGCGCAAGAGAAAAATTCGGGGGTTATCCACAGGGCCGGAATGGCTGGTGGACAAGTCCCGCCGGCGTAGCGCCGAGTGTGTCTCGACTTCGCTCGACACGAACGGAGAGGGGGTGAAAGCGCCCTCCCCGCCTCATGCCGTCAGCCTTGCGAATCGCGTTGGGCGAGGAGGCGCAGACGGAGTGCGTTCAATTTGATGAAGCCGGCGGCGTCCTTCTGGTCGTAGGCGCCGGCGTCGTCCTCGAAGGTGACGTGGCGTTCGGAGTAGAGGCTGTTGGGCGACTTGCGGCCGACGACCGAGGCGCTGCCCTTGTAGAGCTTGAGGCGGACGGTGCCGGAGACTTTCTGCTGGCTGTGGTCGATCGCCGCCTGGAGCATCTCGCGTTCGGGGGCGAACCAGAAGCCGTTGTAGATCAGCTCGGCATATTTCGGCATGAGCTCGTCCTTGAGGTGGGCGGCGCCGCGATCGAGCGTGATCTGTTCGATGCCGCGGTGGGCGCGGGCGTAGATCTCGCCGCCGGGCGTTTCATACATGCCGCGCGACTTCATGCCGACGAAGCGGTTCTCGACGAGGTCGAGCCGGCCGATGCCGTGCTTGCGGCCGAGTTCGTTGAGCGCGGCGAGCAGGGTTGCCGGAGACATCGCCTGGCCGTCGAGGGCGACGCCGTCGCCCTTTTCGAAGTCGATCGTGATGTATTCGGGCTGGTCCGGCGCGTCTTCCGGGTTGACGGTGCGGGAGTAGACGTAGTCCGGGGTTTCCTGCCACGGGTCTTCCAGCACTTTGCCTTCGGACGAGGTGTGGAGCAGGTTGGCATCCGTGCTGAACGGGCTTTCGCCGCGCTTGTCCTTGGGCACCGGGATCTGGTGCTTCTCGGCCCAGGCGATCAGCGCGGTACGGCTGGTCAGGTCCCATTCGCGCCAGGGGGCGATGACCTTGATCGACGGCTCCAAGGCATAGGCGGAGAGTTCGAAGCGGACCTGGTCGTTGCCCTTGCCGGTCGCACCATGCGCAACCGCATCGGCGCCGGTTTCGCGGGCGATCTCGATCAGGCGCTTGGAGATCAGCGGGCGGGCGATGCTGGTGCCGAGCAGGTAATCGCCTTCATAACGGGCATTGGCGCGCATCATCGGGAAGACGAAATCGCGGACGAATTCCTCGCGCAGGTCGTCGATGTAGATGTTCGCATCGGGCACGCCCATCAGCTTGGCCTTGGCGCGGGCGGGTTCGAGCTCCTCGCCCTGGCCGAGATCGGCGGTGAAGGTGACGACCTCGCAGTTGTAGGTCACCTGGAGCCACTTGAGGATGACCGAGGTATCGAGGCCGCCAGAGTAGGCCAAGACAACCTTCCTGGGCACGACTTTCTTGATATCGGACATTGCTGGCTTCCCGCTGAAACTGACGCGCGGGCGCCTAACAGGCAGATCGGTTTATCGCAACTATGCAGGCAGGCTGAGGAGTTGCCAGACGCCGAGGATCGCGAACAGGGCGGCGGCCAGCATTCTGGTGATTTTGAGGGGGATCACGCGGGTGAGTTTGTCCCCCAGGAAGACGGACGGGCCGTTGACCAGCAGCATGCCGACGGTGGTGCCAGCGGCCACGATGGCGACGTTCTGGTAATGGGCGCCGAGCGCGATGGTCGCGACCTGGGTCTTGTCGCCCATCTCGACGATGAAGAACGAGACGAGGGTGGTGAGGAAGGCGCCGCCCCGGCGCTTGACGGCCGCATCCTCGTCGTCGTCGAGCGTGTCGGGCACCAGGGTCCAGGCGGCCATGGCGAGGAAGCCGAGCGCGACGGCGATGCGGAACCAGCGGGCTTCGAGGACGCCGGCGACCTCGACCCCGACGAAGGCGGCGAGCGCGTGGTTGGCGATGGTGGCGGCGAGGATGCCGAGGACGATCTGCACGGGCGCGCGCAGTTTTGCCGCCAGTACGATGGCGAGCAGCATGGTCTTGTCGCCGACTTCGGCGAGGGCGACGACGGAAAGCGAGACGAAAAAGGCTTCGAGCATCGGGAATCCAATGACTGGTTCGAACACTCCGACGCGGCGGCGGCGCTAGAGGGTTCGGGCGAGGTAGAGCACGTCGCGCGGCTGGGAGAGGAGGTGCTGGCCGGAATCGATGTAGAGCGTCTCGCCGCTGGCGAGCCAGCCCTCGCTGAGGAACAGGGCGGCGTGGGCGAGTTCGTCCGCGTCGGTCAGGCGCTGGAGCAGGTTCATGCGGCCGGAGGTCTCGTGTTCCGCCTCGTGCTGGTCGTGGCTGGGGAGCATGGCGCCCGGAGCGAGGGCATAGACCCGGTCGGCCGGGCTGGGCGTGGCCATGGCCTGGATGCGGGTGGCGGCGGCGAGCGCGGCCTTGGCCATGGTGTAGGAGAAGAAATCGGGGTTGGGGTTGGCCAGCTTCATGTCGGTCAGGTTGATGACGCGGCGGCCGCCCCTGGCCTGCGCCTGGGCGAGGAAAGCCTGGGTGAGCGTGGCAGGGGTGCGGGCGTTGACGGCCATTGCTTCGTCGAACACCTCGCGGTCGATCCCGGTTCCATCGTCGAAACGAAAGACGGCGGCGGAGTTGACCAGCATTCGCCAGTCCTCAAGGCGCCGGGCGAGGTGCTCGACCATGGCGAGCGAGGCGGCGGTGTCGGCGAGATCGCAGGAGACCGTCTCGGCGTGGGGCAGTTCGGCGGCAAGGGTTTCCGCCTGTTCGCGGGACTGGCCATAGTGAATGACGACGTGCCAGCCGGCGGCGGCGAAGCGGCGGGCGATGCGGGAGCCGATGCGCTTGGCGCCGCCGGTGACGAGGATGGTGGGGCGGGTCATCTTGGGGTGGATAAGCACAGGTGAAGGATGAGGGGAAGATGGAAGGGGTTCACGCAAAGGCCGCAAAGGGACGAAGGGCGCAAAGGAGAAGGGAATTCTTCGCGGTCTTCCTGCCTTTGCGGCCTTTGCGTGAACCCGGGTGTGACACTGCGCTGGCCATTGGGGATGGCAAATCCCCCGATCTGTAATTTTCTTGCGTTGCAGCACAATTTCCACTAAAGGCCACGGCAGCAGCGACCGGTGCACTCGGTTTCCTCCGATGTGCATGCGCCATCCAGCGTGAGGCCCCGTCTAATCCGGGTTCGCGATGGCATTGCGGCCGCACCCTGGCCCTTGACGCTGCCTTCTTCACGTGGGGTTGCATCTCAGACTCCCCCCTCTCGCGGTGCCGCGCATGTGCGTGCGCCGTTTTTCCAGAAAGATTCCCATCATGTCGTTCTTTTCCGAACTCGGGCTCAGCGAGCCCATTCTCCGCGCGCTTGAAGCCAAGGGCTATGCCGATCCGACGCCGATCCAGCAGAAGGCCATTCCGCCGCTGCTGGAAGGGCGCGACCTGCTGGGCATCGCCCAGACCGGCACCGGCAAGACGGCGGCGTTCTCGCTGCCTTCGCTGCATTATCTGGCCAGCACCGAGGCGCCGCGCAAGAATGCCGCCTGCCGGATGCTGGTGCTGGCGCCGACCCGCGAGCTGGCGGCGCAGATTGCCGAATCCATGCGGGACTATGGCAAGTACCTGAACCTGACCGTGCAGTGCATCTTTGGCGGCGTGCCGGTGGGCAAGCAGGCGCGGGCGCTGACCGGGGGTTGCGACATCCTGGTGGCCACGCCGGGGCGTCTGTTGGACCTGATCGACCAGCGCGCGCTGACGCTGCGCCATGTCGAGGTGTTCGTGCTCGACGAGGCCGACCAGATGATGGACCTGGGGTTCATTCATGCGCTGAAGCGGGTTTCCAAGCTCCTGCCGGAGAAGCGGCAGAGCCTGTTCTTCTCCGCGACGATGCCCAAGGCGATTGCCGAGCTGGGCATGCAGTTCATCAAGAACCCGGTGCGCGTGGAAGTGACGCCGCAGGCGAGCACCGCCGAGCGGGTCGAGCAGAACGTGATCTTCCTCAACCAGGCGGAAAAGCAGTCACTGCTGACGCTGAAGCTGCGCGAGGGGCTGAAGCAGGACGGCGAGATCGAGCTGGCACTGGTGTTCACCCGGACCAAGCATGGCGCCGACCGGGTGGTGCGGCATCTCGCGTCCGCCGGGGTTTCCTGTGCGGCGATCCATGGCAACAAGAGCCAGGCGCAGCGGACGGCGGCGATCAAGGGCTTTCGTTCGGGCGCGATCCGGGTGCTGGTGGCGACCGACATCGCCGCGCGCGGGATCGACATTCCCGGCGTCAGCCATGTGTTCAATTATGAAATGCCCAACGTGCCGGAGCAGTATGTCCACCGCATCGGGCGGACGGCGCGGGCCGGGGCCGATGGCATTGCCGAGAGCTTCGTCGCGCCGGACGAGCGGCCTTACCTCAAGGATATCGAGAAGCTGACCGGCATCAAGTTGAAGCAGGTTGCCCTGCCGGCGGATTTCCTGGCGCTCGCGGCAAAGCTGCCGGCGCCGTTGAAGACCACGTCTGGCGGCGACGACCGGGGCGAGCGGCAGCACCGCGCCCGGGGCAGCGACCAGCAGCGCCGGCCGGCGCCCCGGACCGGCGAACGCGGCGAGGCGCGGCCGGCTCGCGCCGATGCGCGCGGCGGCGAGCGGCGCGGGCCGGTGGCCAATCCGGTGCGCGGCGAGCCTCGGCGTGACGGTGGTCGGCCGGAAGGTCGGCGGCAGGGCGGCGGCCAGGGCTCGGGTGGCCAGGGTAGCCGCACGATGCAGCGGCGCGACGGCGGGCCGCGCCGGGGTTAAACCTCTGGCGGGATGTTGCAGATCGGCGTGGTCGGCTCGTGGGCGGCCATGCGGGTCAGCAGCAGGTCGAGTTCGGGTTCGGCCATGAGGATGGCGCGGTGGGCCGGGCGGATGAACCCGGCCTCCGCCATGTCGTGGACGAAGGCGAGCAGGCCGTCGTAGAAGCCGAGCGCGTTGAGCAGGCCGACCGGCTTGGCATGATAGCCGAGCTGCGCCCAGCTGACCGCTTCCCACAGCTCGTCCATCGTGCCGATGCCGCCGGGCAGGGTCAGGAAACCGTCCGCCAGTTGGGTGAAGGCGAGTTTGCGTTCGTGCATGGTCCGGACGACGCGGAGTTCGGTGCAGGCGCGATTGGCGATTTCCGGGGTGCTGAGTGCATCGGTGATGACGCCGATGACCTCCCCCCCGGCGGCCAGCGCGCCGGCCGCGACGGCGCCCATCAGGCCGACGCGAGCGCCGCCGTAGACCACGCCGATGCCGCGCCGGGCCAGGGTCTCGCCGATCTGGCGGGCGATATCGACCAGACGGGAATCGTGGGGGGTGGAGGCGCCGCAGTAGACGGCAAGGCGTTTCATCGGGCCGAGGCTCCCTCAGAATGAGCGGCGACGATGCGGTTGGCGGTGGCGCTGGCGGTGGCCAGGAACGAGCCGCCTGCCCCCTCCCCCGCCCCGAACTGCCAGAGGTTGGCGATCGGCCCCGGCGGCACGGCCGATTCGGGCGAGACCTGCGACAACCGGGACGGCTCCGGCCCGGCGGCGCTGCCCAGCCAGGCGTTGTAGTCCAGCGCGTGATCGCGCGGGGTGCGGTGGGTCGCCGCCAGCACCCGGTCGTAGATGTCCGGGATCAGGCGGCGACCGATCTCGTCGAGCACGCGGCGCTGCATCAGGGGGCCGGTGGTCTCCCAGTCTAGCGGCAGCAGGCCGAGATGGGCGACCGGGACCTGCGCGGTGAACAGGCTGTGGCCGGCGGGCGCGAGCGTCGGGTCGGTGACGGTCGGGTGGAGCAGGCGGATGATCATGTCGGTCGGCAGCAGGCCGCGCTGGTCGATGTCACCCAGCAGGTCCTCCCAGCGCTGAGCGAACAGCAGGGTATCGTGGGCGATGCCGGGCCAGGCGCCGGCGAGCGCGAAATGGACGGTGAACAGGGCCGGGGTCCAGCGGCGGCGGCGCAGGCGGCGGGTCATGCGAGAGCCGGCCTCGGTGCCGGCGAGCAGGGTGTGGGCGGTGTGCATCGGATCGGCGGTGCTGGCGACGCAATCGAAATGGGCCTGCCAGCCGCTGGCGCAGGCCACGCCGGTGGCGCGGTTGCCGAGGGTCAGCACGGCGGTGGCAGGATCGGCCAGGCGAAGTTCGCCGCCCAGCGCCGTGAAACGCGCGGCGAGCCTGGCGAGCAGCGGTGCCAGGCCGCCTTCCGGCCACCATAGGCCGCGATCGAGTTCATCGGCGAGCGCGCCGGCGGCCATCGCCGGGGTGGTCAGCGGATTGCGGCCGGCGAGCAGCGGCTGGTGCGCCAGCGCCTGGCGGAGCTTGCCGGAGCGGACCAGGCCGGCCGCGCGGGCATCGAGCGATTGCCAGCCATGCGCGCCGAACCAGTCCGGCAAGGCGTGAACGAGGGCGGCGAGGCGGGACGGTTCGGTGCGCCTGGCCGGGACCCGGCGCGGCAGGCGGCGGCTGGCGACGAGGCGGCGGGACAGGGCGAGGAATTCCTCGAAGCCGGCAAGATCGCCGGGGGCGAGCCGTGCGACGTCGCGGGCCAGGGCGGCAGGGTCGGCGGTCCAGTCCATCTGGGTGGCGTCGGGCCAGTTGAGCCGGCGCAGGGGATCGACCGGAAGCGGGCGTATTCCGGTGGCAGGTTCGGCGCCGGCAGGATCAGGGGGAGCGAGCGCCCAGAGTTCGCGCCAGCCGGCGGGATCGGCCAGCGGCGCAGGATGGGCATCGACCCGGCCGATGCCGGGGAGATCGACCTGGGCAGCCAGCCCGCCGCCGGGATGGGCCAGCGCTTCCACCACGGTCGTCGCCACGCCGGCCGCCTGGAGCCGCAAGGCGAGCGCGAGACCGGCAGGGCCGGCGCCGATCACGCCCGCGCGCATCATCGGCCGCTGGCCGGCCAATGGGCCGGGGGCCGGAGCCCGGCGGCAATGGCGCTTTCGTCCCCCTGCATGGCCGGGAATGTAGAGGGGGGACGGGTCCGGTGCAATCCTGACGGAGAGGTTGGCAGGGGCCGGCGACAAGGTTTGGCAGGCTCAGCCTGAGCAGGGACGCATTGCTGGCGATGGCGAATACATAGCTCTCCCGTTCCGAATCTGACTCCCAGGTTTTGGGGCGGAATGGGGGGGGAATGGGGGGGGAATGATGAGGTGGAAGCGCTCGAACCTTGCGGACAATCGCCTGTGCCCCTCCACCACCTTCGGTGGTCCCCCTCCCCGTTTCGGGGAGGAACTGGCTAGCCTTGCTCCTTTACTTCGACCACGCGGCCGTCGAGCATCGAGACGCGGACATCGGCGCGTTCGGCGATGCCCATGTCGTGGGTGACGCAGACGACCGCCCGGCCCTGTTCGTGCGCGAGGGCGACGAACAGGTCCACCACGCGGGCGGAGTTGGTGCTGTCGAGGTTGCCGGTGGGTTCGTCACCGAGGATCAGGCGAGGGTCGTTGGCGAGCGCGCGGGCGATGGCGACGCGCTGGCGTTCGCCGCCGGAGAGTTTGTCGGGGGGTTTGTGTTCCTTGCCGGCGAGGCCGACGCTGGCGAGGAGTTCGTTGGCACGGCGGGTAACGGCATTGCCGGTCAGTTTGCCGAGGCGGCGCAGCGGGAGTTCGACATTTTCCAGGGCGGTGAATTCGGGCAGGAGAAAATGGAACTGGAAGACGAAGCCGAAGTGACGGAGGCGGATTTGTGCGCGACCGTCGCCGGAGAGCGGGGTGAGGTCCTGGCCATCGAGCAGGAGCTGGCCGCTGGTGGGGCGATCGATCAGGCCGAGGAGGTAGAGCAGGGAGCTCTTGCCGCAGCCGGACGGTCCGACGATGGCGGTGAACTTGCCGGGCTGGATGGCGAGATCGACATCGTGGACGAGAGTGACCGGAGGGTCGCCCGGCAGCGTGCGGGTCAGGCCGCTGGTGGTGAGGGCGGGCGCGGTCATATCGCGCCTCTCAGGATATCGACGGGATCGACCCTGGCGGCCTTGCGGGCGGGGAGCCAGGCGGCGATGGTGCCGGAAAGCAGCGAGGCGATCGCGGCGATCAGGTATTGGCGGGTCGAGCGGTCGAGCGGGACGCGCTGTTCCTCGCCGGAGACCGGGAAGCGCAGGGAGCCGAGGATGGCCATGAGGCCGGTGCCGAGCGCCCAGCCGAGCAGGACGCCGGCGACCGCGAGCGCCAGGCCTTCGAGGACGAAGACCAGTTGCAGGTCGCCTTGCGAGAAGCCGATCGAGCGGAGGATGGCGATGTCGCGGCGCTTGTCGGCCACGGAATTCGACACCGCCGTGTAGATGCCGAAGCTGGCGACCAGCAGGATGGCGGAGACGACGGCATACATGATGACGTTGCGGGTGACGAGCAGCGCGAGGAAATCGCTGGAGCGTTCCTGCCAGCTCTCGGCTTTGTAGGCGTAGCGCTGCTCCAGCGCGTGGGCGACCGGCTCTGCGGCATAAGGGTCGGTCAGGCGGACGCCGATGCGGTTGATGATGAAGGGGCGGTTGAGCAGCGACTGGGCTTCGCGCAGCAGCATGTAGCCGCTGGACTGGCCGAGCATGGTGTTGCCCTTCTTCACCAGCCCGACGATGCGCAAGCTGCGGGTGGCGCCGGAAGCGGCGGTGGCGTTGACCACGTCGCCCAGGTTGAGGCCGAGGCGGCGGGCGAGCTCCTCGCCGACGATGACCCCGCCCTGGACCCGCTCGAGGTCTTCGAGGCGGCCGGCGCGGAGTTTGTCGGCGATGTCGGAGACCTTGCTTTCCAGGCCCGGCTCGATGCCGATGACACCGAGCGGCTCCTCGCGGCCGCCGAGGCGCAGGGTGACGGCGCCGGACAGGCTGGGGGAGCCTTCGGCGCCGGGGGTTTCGTTGACCGCGTGCAGGATGGCCTGCCAGTCCTTGATCCCGCGCACTTCGTTGCGGAGCTTGTAGCCGTGAAGTGCCACGGTGCTGTCGGGGCCATTGAAGGCGCGGACGCCGGGTTGGGGCGGCGGGCTGCGCAGTTCGTCGTAGATGATGATGTGGGGGGCGGCGCTGACCAGGGTCTTGATGAAGTCGTTCTGGCTGCCGACCATCAGCGCCGAGACGGCGAGGAAGAAGCCGACGCCGACGGCGACGCCGCCGACGGCCACCGCCGTCTGCCGCTGGCGCATGACGATGTGGCGCCAGGCGATGTGGAGCAGCAGCGCGAGGCGGCTGGTCAAGGTTTCCGGTCCCGGACGCGGTCACCGTCCTCGAGATCGGCCGGGGGCGCGGTGATGACGCGGGCGTTGCGGGGAAGGCCGGCGAGGACCTGGACGCGATCGGGGCCGGCGATGCCCAAGGTGACGGCGTGGGCGCGGGCACGGCCCTGGTCGATGGTCCAGGCCTTGCCGTTCGATACGGCAGTGGCCGGGATCAGCAGGGCATCGCGGACGCGGCGGGTCACCACGTTGATTTCGAGCGACATGCCCAAGGGCAGGTGGATGCCGCTCGGGATGGCGTCGGGCAGCAGGCGGACGCGGAAGGCGCGGGCGGTCGGGTCGCCGCCGGGGGTCAGTTCGGCGACATGGGCGGGGATCGACCGGTTCGGCCAGGCGTCGCTGGACATCAGCGCGGGCTGGCCGGGCTGGATGCGGGCGATGTCGCGTTCATCGACGGTGGCGGTGACGCGAACCTGGGCGGGGTCGCCGATCTGCAGCAGGGACTTGCCGGGGGTGGCGAGATCGCCGGGATAGACGTCGCGGCGGATGACGGTGCCGGTGGTTTCGGCGCGGACGACCAACTGGCCCTGGCGGGCGGCGGCGGCGGCGGTGGCGGCGCGGGCGGCGTCGGCATTGGCGACGGCCTGGTCGCGCGCGGCCCTGGTCACCCAGCCCTGCTTGTAGAGGGTCAGGGTGCGGCCTTCGGTCTGGGCGGCGGCGCGGGCCTGTGCGGCGGCCTGCGCCGTGGCGGCGCGCTGTTCGTCGTCCGCCAGGAGGACGAGGGGCTGGCCCCTGGTGACAGGATCGCCTTCGGAGACGAGCACCTCGCGCACCGGGGCGGTGATGCGGGACGAGATGGTGACCGGGGTGCGGGCCTCGACGAAGCCGGTGGCATAGACCAGTTCGGTCGCCTCTCCGGTCACGACCGCAGTGGTCGCCAGCGGACGCGGGCGGGAATGCCACAGCCACGCGCCGCCGGCAGCGAGCGCGAGGGCCGCGACAATGGCCATGAACCGGCGTTTCACCGTCGTCCTCCCGTGCGGGGCCGCTGCCCCGGTACCGTCCCGATCCCACTCTGGCGCAATGGGGGCAACGGAAAAGGGCAAAGGCGGCGTGCTTGTCGGCAGGGTGCTTAGGCCGTACACTCGCCGGCGCGACATGACCGATCGAAGCAGCAGCAGGATGGAGACGGCGGACCCGCGGGCAGCAGCCGCGCGGGCGGCCTTGGCGCGGGGCGACCTGGCCGCTGCGCTGGGGCTGGCGGCGCGGGCGGCGGCGCAGTGGCCGGAGCTGGCCGAGGCGCACTTCATCCAGGGCGTGTCGCTGGGCGAGAGCGGCCGGGTCGGCGCGGCGATCGAGCATGTCCGCCGCGCGGTGGTGATCGCGCCGGTGGGCGAATATCGCGCGCAACTGGCCCGCCTGCTGAGCCTGGCGCGGCGCGACGGCGAGGCGGCGGAGGTGCTTGCCGAAGCCGAGCAGGTGCTGCCCGCCGACGCCTTGGGCCGCGACACGATGGGCTGCGTCTATGCCAGGCTGGGCCGCCACGATGCCGCCCTGCCGCATTTCGCCGCAGCCGTGGCGATGGCGCCGGACAATGGCGAATATCGCTACAATCTCGCGGTGACTCACAATTTCCTCGGCCAGGTCGAGCAGGCGGAGGCCGAGCTGGAGGCGCTGATCGCGCGGGCGCCGGACGACGCGCGGGCGCACCACCTGCTGGCGGGGCTGCGGCGGCAGACGGCGGCGCACAACCATGTCGAGCGGCTGACGGCGGCGGCGGCGCGGGCGGCGGACACCCGCGAGGGGCTGCTGCTGGGCCATGCGCTGGCCAAGGAGCTGGAGGATCTGGGCGAGGAAGGCCGCGCGCTGGCGACGCTGTGCGAGGTCAACCGGCGGCACCGGCGGGGGCTGGACTATGCCTTCGCTCGCGACGAGGCGAATTTCGTCGCGGCCGAGGCGGCATGGCCGGCGCTGGCGGCGGCGGAGGTTTCGGGAGCCGCAGAGGCGGCGCCGATCTTCATCGTCGGGATGCCGCGAACCGGCACCACGCTGGTGGACCGGATCGTCTCCTCGCACCCCGAGGTGGCAAGCGCCGGCGAACTCCAGGCGATGCCGGTCGCGGTCAAGCTGGCGGCCGGCACCGGCGGGCGCACGGTGCTCGACCCGGAGACCCTGATGCGCGCCGCACGCGGCGACATCGCCGCCATCGGCCACGATTACCTGCGCCGGGCGGCGCACCACCTTGCGCCGGGCAAGCCGCGCTTCAGCGACAAGTTTCCCGGCAATTTCCACTATCTCGGCTTCATCGCCCGGGCCTTGCCGAATGCCCGGATCGTCTGCCTGCGCCGCCATCCGGTGGATACGGTGCTGAGCAATTTCCGCAACCTGTTCGCGATCAGCTCGCCCTACTACGATTACAGCTACGACCTGCTCGACATCGCCGCCTACTACCTGCGCTTCGACCGGCTCATGGCGTTCTGGCGGGACACGCTGCCGGGGCGGGTGCTGGAACTGCGCTACGAGGACCTGGTGGCCGACCAGGAAGCGGGGACGCGCCGGCTGCTGGCCCATTGCGGGCTGGGCTGGGACGCGCGCTGCCTGTCGTTTCACGACAATGCCGCCGCCGTCGCCACGCCGAGCGCGCCCCAGGTGCGGCGGCCGATCTACCACGATTCGGTCGATCGCTGGCGGCGGCATGGCGAGGTGCTGGCGCCGGTGCTGCGCATGTTCGCCGAGGCGGGGATCGCCATCGATTGAGCCGGCGGGGTGGCGCGCCGATGTGACAGGGCGATGACGGAATCCGCTTGCGCTGCACTGCAAAAAATGAGTTAATCGATTCGAGAGGAAGGCACGTCAACCTTAGGGGTTTGCGCATGATTTCTCCTGCTCGCACCTGCCGCATCCTGCTTGCCGGGGCCACCCTCGCGGTTGCTCCGCCCGCCCTCGCGGCGACCGCGCCCGTCACCCGGCTGGTCGATTGTGGCGAGGCCACTTGCCTGCTGGTGGCCGGGCATCGGCACGATGCTACGGCAGCGGTTTCGATCAATGGCCATGTCGTCGAGGCCAAGGGTGGGCGTGGCTGGCAGGCGCTGGTTCCCGTCGCGACGATCCGCGAGTGGTCTGAGCCTTACGCGCGCAGCATTTCCGTGGCGGTGGCCGGCTCGCCCGCCGGGGCATCGGACGCCCGCCTGCCGATCGGCCTGCTGGGGCATGTGACGGATCTGGCGTTCCTGGAAGTGCGCGCCCGCTGAAGGAAAGGTCTGGCCGGGGATAGATTTTCCCGGTTACCGTTTCGTCGCTGCGTGAAAGTTTTCCCGGACTCGACCGCCAAAGCGCAATGACATTGGATTGGCCAATGCCATCGCGCTGCCGATCTCTTCGTGCGATTTGCTGACAAGAAGCCGGTTCCGCCCATCCTCAGGCACCGGACATGGCATCTTGTCGTCTCACGCTTCTTAGCGGATGCCTCTGAGTGCCGTGTTCGTCAGGATCGGCAAGCGATCCTGATGCGGTCCGGCATGGGTCGATCCCCCGCTTCATTTTCGTTCTTCTTTCCGGCTCCCCTCCGCTTTCCAACAATCCCGCCGCCGGTGGCAACCATGGGTTGCCGGCCAGGCATATTGCACGACAGTAAAACCGGTGCTATTGGCGGGTTATGACTGCATGTTGCAGAACAGTTACAGTAATAACATTGTGACTACTTTTAATACGCAGGAGATGATGATGAAGATGGTTCTGGCCGCACTGGCGACGCTGGCTTTTTCCGCCCCGGCACTTGCTGCAGCGCAGGAAAATCCTTTCGCAAGTGAGAAGACGACGCTTGCTCTCGGCGGTCTGGACCTGGCTTCGGCCGATGGCCAGCAGCGCCTTGCGATCCGCATGGACCAGGCTGCGCGTGAGGTCTGCGGCGACCGGCTGGCGACCGTTCACCTGGCGCTCGACGAGCAGGCCCGCGCCTGCCGCAGCGAGGTGATCGCGGATATTCGCGGGCAGATCGAGGCGCGGCAGGCGATGCGGGCGACCCGCACGCAGGTTGCCAGCAGCCGCTAAACGCCATCCTTCGGGAGCGCATGAGGTCCGGTTCGCCACATGGCAGGCCGGGCCGATTTTTTTTGCTGCGTCGCAGCTATTTGACCGGGGCGTCTGGCCACCAAGACAGGGTGTGGCGGTCGTGCGCCGAGGTCCAGACGCCGGAGGGCGCCCGGCGGAGGCCGCCGCTGCCGACCGGCTTGCCGTAGCGGCCTTCGATCGCCAGGGTCCGCGAATCGATGGCGACGAAGGTCTGTTCCTCGGTCGTGCGCAGCCAGACCTTGCCGGCGCCGGTGTCGATATCGCCATAGAGCAGGCTCGCGCCGACCTTGACCCGGCCGGTGACCGCGCCGCTGGCGGGATCGATGCGGGCGACGGTGCCGTCGCCCTGTTCCTGGACCCAGACCGCGCCCGCACCGGCGGCGAGGAAGCCTGGCTGCTTGCCGAGCGCGGTGGTCGTGGTGACGACATTGGCGGCGGGGTCGATCCGCTGGATGATGTTCTGCCGGGCGCTGACCGCCCAGAGCGCGCCTTCGCCGAACGCCAGGTACCAGGCGCCGGGCACGGTCGGGATGGTGGAGACGACGGTGTTGGTCTGCGGGTCGATCCGGGCGATGCCGCCGCGCGGATCGCTGGCGACCCAGACCGCGCCGGCGCCGGCGGCGACGTTGAGTTCGCCCTCCTGCGCGTTGGCGATGCCGGTGGCGATGGTGGCGACGACCCTGGCAGTGGCGAGGTCGATGCGCTTGACCGTGCCATCGCTGCAATCGGCCACCCACAGGGCGCCGAAGGCCAGGCTCATGCCGCCGCAGGGCCGGGCCATCGGCACTTCGGCGAGCTTGCCCTTGAGCGACCAGCGTTCGACCTTGCCGCGATTGGTCGCCCAGACGCTGTCGCCATCGACGGCGAGGAAATCGGCGAAGCCGGGCACGGCGATCTCGACTTCCTCGCGCGCCTGGGTGGGGACGGCGGCGAGCAGGCTGGCGGCGGCGGCCAAAAGCGGTAACCCTCGCATCGTTGGTCCTTTCATTGCTTCCGTCAGGCGCCCCGGGCGATGAAGGCGCGCCAGCCGCCGAGGTGAGTGATGTCCTCGGCGCCGGCGAGCGCGCGGGGTTCGGCGACGAAGCCCTTGACGCTGGTGCCGTCGGCCAGTTGCACGGTGCCGATGGCGAGCGGCGGTGGCACTTCGGCGACGAAGCTGCCGAATTCGGTGACGCCGAGTTCGTAGACCTCGACGGCGATGGCGGCGCCATCATCGCTGTGGACCAGTGCGGGCTTGGGCGGGGTGCTTTCGGCCATGGCGTAGAGCCGATAATTCGGCGCGGTCTCGCTGGCGGCGACGAAGACCGCATCGCGCGAGGTCAGCTGCCAGTGCAGCGGCATGTCCTTGAGGTGGGCGCCGACGACGGCAAGTTTCACGGTCTGCATTCGGCCCTCCAGATCGAGCGGCGGTGGCGGGGGGAGTTGCGCGGCGGCAAGATAGCTCTCGGCGAGAGCGATGAGGGCGCGGTCGCTGTCGGCCGGGCCGATGAAGGTCAGGCCGAAGCCGGTGCCGTTGGCGCGGGCGCCGGCGGGGACGGCGAGCGCCGCCATGTCGAGCAGATTGACGAAGTTGGTGTAGTGGCCGAGGTTGCTGTTGAGCGCGATCGGTGCGGCGAGCAGTTCGGCGACGCGATAGGTCGTGCCGGTGGTCGGCAGGGCGAGCGCATCGATGCCGTGCCACATCGTATCGGCCAGGCGCTTGAGTTCGGCGAGGCGGTAGACGCCGTTGAACAGGTCCACCGCGCTGACACCGAGGCCCGGCGCGATGACCGTGCGCACGGTCTCGTCGATCGCCTCGGGGTTGCGGGCGAGCATGGGACCCAGGGCGGCGACGCGCTCGGCCACCCAGGGGCCGCCATAGAGCAGTTGCGCGGCTTCGAGCAGCGGCGCCATGTCGATCTCGACGATGGTGGCGATCCCGGCGAGGTGGTCCAGCGCGCGGTCGTAGAGGTATTCCGATTCGCCGTCGCCGAACCATTGGCGGCGCAGGCGGCGCGGCACGCCGATGATCGGGCGGGTGGCGAGCGGGCGGGTCGCCAGCGGTTTCGACCATGGATCGTCGGCGTCGAAGCCGGCGACGATCTCGTCCACCAGCCGGGCGTCGGCGGTATCGTGGGCAAACACCGAGATGCAGTCGAGGCTGCGGCAGGCGGGGACGAGGCCGCTGGTGCTCCAGCGGCCCTTGCTCGGCTTCAGCCCGACGAGGTGGTTGAAGGCGGCGGGCACGCGGCCGGAGCCGGCGGTGTCGGTGCCGAGTGCGAAGGCGACGAGACCGGCGGCGACCGCCACCGCCGAACCGGAACTGGAGCCGCCGCTGACATAGGCGAGGTTGTAGGCATTGCGCGGGATGCCGTAGGGGCTGCGGGTGCCGACGAGGCCGGTGGCGAACTGGTCGAGATTGGTCTTGCCGACGCAGAGCGCGCCGGCGGCGAGCAGGCGTTCGACGACGGTGGCCGAACAGGCGGGCAGATAGGCGAAGGCCGGGCAGGCGGCGGTGGTTTCGAGGCCGGCGACATCGATATTGTCCTTGACCGCGAACGGCACGCCGGCGAGCGGCAGGACCTCCCCGGCGGCGACGCGGGCATCGATGCGCGCGGCGGCGGCCAGGAGCTGGGCCGGGGCGAAGCAGCTGATCCAGACCTGCGGCTGGACCCCGTCGTAGGCTTCGAGGCGGGCCAGGGTTTCGCGGGCGACGGCGGTGGCGGTGGTGCGGCCGGCGTTGACCGCCGCGGCGATGGACGTGGCGCGGGCGTGTTCGGGCGGCATCAGGCGTGCTTCCTCAGCGCCAGCATCGGCGCGCCGGGCTGGATCGACTGGCGCTCCTGCAGGTAGAGCGCGGCGACGGTGCCGGCGCTCGGGCTGTCGACCCGGCATTCCATCTTCATCGCCTCGATCACGGCGATGGCATCGCCGGCCTCGACCGTGTCGCCGGCGGCGACGAGCAGCTTCCAGACGCTGCCGCCGAACGGCGCCTCGACCAGTTCGGTGCCTTCGGGGACGACGACGGCTTCGGCTTCCGGAGTGGCGGTTTCCTCGAGATCGGCCAGGCGGTCGAACTCGCCGCGCCGTTGCCAGTCGGCCCGCTCCTCGGCGAAGGCGGCTTCGCGCCGGGCTTCGAACGTGGCAATCGCCTCGGCATTCTCCGCGAGGAAGGCGCGATAGTCGGCCAGGCGGAATTCCGAGGGTTCGATGCGGATCGAGCGGCGGCCGCTGGGAAAGTCGCGCCGCCATTCGGCGAGCTCGGCGGCGCTGACCGGATAGAAGCGGATCTGGTCGAAGAAGCGCAGCAGCCAGGGTGTGCCGTCAATGAAGGCGTCGGTCTGGCGGTGGGTGTTCCAGACCTGCAGGGTGCGGCCGAACAGCTGGTAGCCGCCGGGGCCTTCCATGCCGTAGATGCACATGTAGGCGCCGCCGATGCCGACGACATTGGGCGGGGTCCAGGTGCGGGCCGGGTTGTACTTGGTGGTGACGAGGCGGTGGCGCGGATCGACCGGGGTCGCCACCGGGGCGCCGAGGTAGACGTCGCCGAGGCCCATGACCAGGTAGTTGGCCTCGAAGATCAGGTTTTCGACGGCGGCGGCATCGGGCAGGCCGTTGACCCGGCGGATGAACTCGATGTTGTCCGGGCACCACGGCGCATCGTCGCGGACGGCGCCGATGTATTTCTCGATGGTCTCGACGATCGCCGGATCGCGCCAGCTCAGCGGCAGGTGGACGATGCGCGAGGGGATGGTGAAATCGGCCAGGTCGCCCAGCCGGTCCTCCGCCGCCATCAGCAGGGCGAGCGCGGCGGCCTGATCGATGCGGGCGCCATCGAAATGGAGCTGCAGCGAGCGGATGCCGGGGACAATATCGACGATGCCGGCGACACCCTGGCGCTCCAGCTCGCACATCAGCGCGTGGACGCGGATGCGCAGTTCGAGATCGAGGACGATCGGGCCGTATTCGACGAGGATGTTGCGATCGCCCTGCTGGCGGTAGACGGTGCGCGGGCGGCTGGCGGTGGCGGGGATTTCCGCCAGGATCGGCGAAAGCGCGGCGATGGCCCGCCCGGGCATGGCCGCCGGCCCCTCCCCCGTGGCGAGCAGGCGCCGGGTGGCCGCCTCGGCGGCGGCGGCGTCGGCGATGGTGACCGGCACGAAGCGCACGGTATCGCCCGGGCTGAGCTGGCCGATCTTCCAGCGATCGGCGGCGATGACCACGAACGGGCAGACGAAGCCGCCGAGCGAAGGACCGTCCGGGCCGAGGATGATCGGCATGTCGCCGGTGAAATCGACCGCGCCGATGGCATAGGGATTGTCGTGGATGTTGGACGGGTGCAGGCCGGCCTCGCCGCCGTCGGCCCGCGCCCAGTGCGGCTTGGGGCCGATGAGGCGGACACCGGTGCGGTTGGAGTTGTAGTGGACCTGCCATTCGGCCGCGACGATGGTGGCGATATCCTCGGCGGTGAAGAAGTCCGGGGCGCCGTGGGGGCCGTAGAGCACGCGGACGGTCCATTCGCCGGTGAGCGCCGGAAGCGGGGCGGCGGGGAGCGGCGCGGCTAGCGGTTCGCTGCCGAGGTGCAGGGTATCGCCGGCAAGCACCCGGCGGGCGGCGTGGCCGCCGAACTGGCCGAGTTCGAAAGTGCTGCGGCTGCCGAGATAAGGCGCGATGTCGAAGCCGCCGGCGACGGCGAGGTACCCGCGCATGCCGCCGCCCAGCGCCCGGCCCATGGCCAGCGTCTCGCCCGCCGCGACGGCGATCGCCTCGCCGCGCGGGACCGGCCGGCCAGCCAGCGTCGCGCCGAAATCGGCGCCGGTCAGGCAGATGCGGGCCGGGGCGGTGAAGGTCAGGGTGGGACCGGTGTGGGTTACTTCCAGCCCGGCGGTGCCCTCGGCATTGCCGACGAGGCGGTTGGCGAGGCGGAACGAGAGGTCGTCCATCGGCCCCGAAGGCGGCACGCCGACCGCCCAGTAAGCTTGGCGGCCCGGCCAGTCCTGCACGGTGGTGGCGGTGCCGCCGGAGACGACGCGGATGGCGCGCGGGGTGTAGGCGACCTGTTCGAGCGCGCCGGTCGAGACTTCGCCGCTGGTGAAGGGGTGCGAGCGGACGACCGCGCGCAGCCAGCGCAGGTTGGTCTCCATGCCGTCGAACCGGGTCTGGTCGAGCGCGGCCTGCATGGCGGCGACGGCGGCTTCGCGGTGTTCGGCGTGGACGATCAGCTTGGCCAGCATCGGGTCGTACCAGGCGGACACGGTGCTGCCGGCCATGACCCAGGTCTCGGTGCGGACGCTCGGGGGGAAGGCGACGGCGGAGAGCGCGCCGGAGGTCGGGCGATAGTCGAGCGCCGGGTCCTCGGCATAGAGGCGGACCTGGATCGAATGGCCGGACGGCCGGGTCGGGGCGGCGGCTAGGAACGTGTAATCACCGGCAGCGCCACGGATCATCCATTCGACGAGATCGACGCCCATGACCTCCTCGGTGACGCCGTGCTCGACCTGGAGGCGGGTGTTCATCTCGAGGAAGTAGAACTGCGCGCGTTCGGCATCGTAGAGGAATTCGACGGTGCCGGCGGAGCGATAGCGGGCGGCGCGGCCGAGCCGGAGCGCGGCATCGACCAGGGCCGTGCGGACGGCTTCGGGCAGCAATGGCGCCGGCGCTTCCTCCACCACTTTCTGGTTGCGCCGCTGCAGCGAGCAATCGCGCTCGCCGAGCGCCACGACCCGGCCTTCGCCATCGCCGAAGATCTGCACCTCGATGTGGCGGGCGCGGCGGACGTAGCGTTCGAGGAACACGCCGGCATCGCCGAAGTTGCTCATGCCGAGCCGGGCGACGCCGGCGAAGCCCTCGGCGACATCGGCCTCGTCCTCGCAGACGCGCATGCCGATGCCGCCGCCGCCGGCGGTCGCCTTGAGCATGACCGGGAAGCCGATGTCGCGCGCGGCGGCCAGCGCCTCGGCCTCGCCGGTCAGCAGGTCGGAGCCGGGCGCCAGCGGCACGTCGTGTGCCCTGGCCAGGGCGCGGGCGCTGTGCTTGAGGCCGAAAGTGCGGATGTTGTCGCCCGTCGGGCCGATGAAGACGATGCCGGCCTCGGCACAGGCTTCGGCAAACTCGACGTTTTCGGCGAGGAAGCCGTAGCCGGGGTGGATCGCCCCGGCGCCGGTCTGCCGGGCGGCGGCGATGATCGCCGGGATGTTGAGATAGCTTTCCGAGGCGCGGGCCGGGCCGATGCACACCGCCTCGTCCGCCTGGGCGACGTGCAGCGAGGCCTCGTCCGCCTCGGAATAGACCGCGACCGAGCGCAGGCCCATCCGCCGCAGGGTGCGGATGATGCGCGTGGCGATGGCGCCGCGATTGGCGATCAGCACGGTATCGAAGGCCAAGGGGCCGCTCATGCCGAGACGATCATGCGCACGGGGGTGGGGTTGAAGGCATTGCAGGGGTTGTTGATCTGCGGGCAGTTGGAGACGACGACGATCACGTCCATCTCGGCGCGGAGATCGAGCGTGAGGCCGGGCGCGGACAGGCCGTCGACGATGCCGAGCGCGCCATCGGGTTCGACCGGCACGTTCATGAAGAAATTGATGTTGGAGACGATGTCGCGCTTGCCGCGGCCTTCGGCGAGGTTCGCTTCGAGGAAGTTCTCGACGCAGGCGTGCTGGGCCTTGGTGTGGTGGCCATAGCGCAGGGTGTTGGATTCGCACGAGCAGGCGCCGCCGATGGTGTCGTGGTATTCGATCGCGCTGGCGGTGATGGTCATCATCGGCCGGCCTTCGTTGGAGCGGAGCACCGAGCCCTGGCGCAGGAACAGGTTGCCCTGGGCGGCGACGGTGTCCTGGGCGCTGTAGCGCTCGGCATCGTCGGCGGCGGAATAGATCAGGAAATCGACCGCCTGGTTGCCTTCGAGATCGACGATGCGCAGTGTCTGGCCGGCATCCACATGGTGGAGCCAGGGGGCGCGGGCGGGAACGATGCAATCGTGCAGGATCGGTCCGGCAAGGCCGGAAAGCTGGGGATCGGTGCTCATCTGAAACTCGGTTTCCTGTTCAGCGGCGGAAATGGTCTTCGACGTTGAGGAAGGCGCGAAGCCCTTCGGGGGTGGCGTTGCGCACGGGATCGTCCTCGGGCGTGATCGCGCCGCGCCAGGCGGTTGCGCGCAGCATGGTCACGGTCCAGTCCGGGCGGGGGTCGAGCACGTGCGGGCAGTTGGCGAGGACGACGATCACCTCCATCTCGGCACGCAGGACGAGGCTGCGGCCGGGCGGGAACGGGCCGGTCTGCGGGGTGATCGCGCCGCCGGGTTCGATGCGGGCGCCCTTGAACAGGTTGATGCACGGGTGGACGTCGCGCCGGCCGAGGCCGTGCTTGGCGGCGCCCAGCAGGAGCCGGTCCCGTCCGTTGGGGCATGGGCCGCTGTTGCTGCCATCGCCGTATTTCGCGGCGTTGCCGGCGGCATTGGAGGTGCCGCAGAAGCAGTCGTGAGTCTCGGCCTCGTCCGCGACGATGCTCATCAGCACGCGGCCCATGTCGGACAGGAGCAGCTTGCCCAGGCCGAGATAGGCGTTCCACTGGACCTTGACGGTATCGGCGACGTTGAGCCGTTCGCTCGGCTGTTCGGCGTTGAACAGGTTGAGCGAGGCACAGGCATCGCCGGCAAGATCGATCAGCCGCAGGCGGCTGCCGCGCGGCAGGCGGCGGCTGGCATAGCCGCCCGGCGCGATGGTTTCCTCCCACAGGAGATCGGCAGGGGCGACGCCGGTGGGGAGGTCCGGCGCGACCGGCGGCAGGCTGGGCATCGCGGCGACGACGGTGCCGGCCATGGCGCGGGCATGGTCGCGGGCGGCGAGCGGATTGTCGAGCGTCCGGCTCATGCGTGGGCTCCGGCGCGAAGCGGGCCGGGTTCGCCCTGGCCGTCCGGCTCGTAGAGCGGCGGCAGCAGCGAGGTGGTGGTGACGAGCTGAAGCTGGTGGACGCCGCGCACCCGGCGCAGCGCATCGCACAGGTCCTTGAGGCGGACCGCCGGGCCCTGGACCAGCAGGACCTCGAGCGACTGGTCGTCCTCGAGGAAGACATGCTGCGAGGAGATCACCTCCTTGAGGTAATCGGCCTGGGTCTGGGCGAGCTGGTGGCGAACCCGGCCGCGATCGCCGCGATAGACGAGCGTGATGGTGCCGGCGAGCATCTCGTCCGGGCGGGTCAGCGATTCGTGCTCGGCCAGCGCATGGCGGATCAGTTCGGCGATCAGCTGCGAGCGCGAGGGCAGCTCGCGCTCCTGCACCATCATGTCGAGCTTGCGCGAGAGTTCGGCCGGCAGGCTCATGCTGAGGCGGGCGAGGCCGGAAGGTTCGATGGTCATCGGGCGTTCTCCGCGAGGGTGGCGGGGGCGGCTTCGGAGGCCGGGGCGGCATCGGGGGTGGACGGAGGCCGGGGCGCCAGCGGCAGGTCGTAGACGATGCGGGCGCCGAAACGGTGGGGGGCTTGCGGATCGTGGCGGGTCTTGTCGAGGCTGAGCACGCGGGTGCCGAGCCGGAACGCCTCGCGCAGGTCGTGGGTGACCATGATCACGGTCAGCGAATAGTCCTGCCACAGCCGGGTGATCAGTTCGTGCATGTCGGCGCGGATGCCGGGATCGAGCGCGCCGAACGGCTCGTCCAGCAGGAGGATGCGCGGGCGCTTGATCAGCGCCTGGGCAATTGCCAGGCGCTGCTGCATGCCGCCCGACATCTGGGCCGGGTAAAGATCCATGCTGTCCCCCAGGCCGACCGCGCGCAGCATCCCGGCCGCCTCTTCGAACGCGGCGCGGCGCTCGGCGCCGAACAGCCGCGCCAGCAGCGGTGAGCCGGCGCACTCGCGGCCGAAGGCGACGTTGCGGAGCGCCGAGAGGTGGGGAAACACCGAGTAGCGCTGGAAGACGACGCCGCGATCCGGCCCGCATTCGCGCGCCAGCGGGGCGCCATCAAGCAGTATTTTGCCGCGCGACGGGGACTCCTGGCCGAGCAGGACGCGCAGCAGGCTGCTCTTGCCGGCGCCCGAAGGGCCGACGACCGAGACGAAGGCGTTTTCCGCGACCTCGAGATCGACCTTTTCGAGCACGATGCGCTCGCCATATTCGACCCAGACGTCCTGGAGGGCGAGGAGCGCGCTCAATGCCCGGCTCCGTGTGCCCAGGGGAACAGGCGCTGGCTGAGCCGGTCGAGCACCAGGTCCATGGTGATGGCGAGCAGCGCGATCCAGGCGACGTAGGGGATGATCACGTCCATCGACAGGTAGCGGCGGACGAGGAAGATGCGGTAGCCGAGGCCGATGTCCGAGGCGATCGCTTCGGCCGAGATCAGGTAGACCCAGCCCGGCCCGAGCGCGAGGCGCACCGCCTGGAGCAGGCGCGGCATGGCCTGGGGCAAGGCGACGCGGATCAGGATCTGCCAGCTGCTGGCGCCGAGCGTCTGCGCCTTGACGATCTGTTCGCGCGGTAGCGCGCCGACATGGGCGGCGATGTCGCGGATCATGACCGGGGCGACGCCGAGCGCGATCAGGGTGACCTTGGCGGTCTCGCCGAGGCCGAGGGCGATGAACAGGATCGGCAGCAGGGCGATCGGCGGGATCACCGCGATGCCGGTGACCAGCGGGCCGAGCCCGGCGCGCACCGGCGGCAGGGCGCCGAGCAGGATGCCGAGGACCAGCGCCAGCGCGGTGGCGATGGCGAGGCCGAGCCCGAGCCGCTGGAGGCTGGCGAGCGTGTCCGCCCAGAACAGGTACTGACCGGAGAGCAGGTCGCGCTGGAAGATCAGGGCCGACATCGCGTCGGCCATGCCGCCGGGGAGCGGCAGGATCTTGTCCGCCGGGTTGGCGGCATGGCGCCGGGCGGCGGCGAACAGGTAGGCGAGCAGCAGCAGCAGCACCGGCGCGGCGCCGACGGCGATGCGCTGGTTGCGCGCGAGCCGGCGGTTCACCCAGCGCATGGGCGTGACCTCGACCGGTGCAGGGAAGGCACGCGCGGGCTCACAGCTTGCCTTCGGCGGCCATCTGCATGAAGCTGTCGTCGAAGCGGAGCGTGACGTGGGCGGGATCGCCCAAGGTCTTGCCGCCGGGGAAGGCCATGCCGACGGCATCGGCCGAGGCGGCGCCCTTGAACAGGCCCTTGGAGAAGCTGAAATCGCGCACCCGGGTCATCGTCGTGATCAGCGCCGGGGCGCGGGTCGCGGCGACGGCCGCCTTGGGATCGACGTAGAGCGCGGTGGTCTTGAGCTGGGCGTCGAACACCTCCGGGGTCGAGCCGGCGAGCTTGGCCATGGCGGCACGGGCGGCCTTGCCCTCGGCGTCCTGGCGGGTCATCAGGCCGACGGTTTCATACCAGATGCCGGCGAGCGCCTTGCCGAGGTTGGGATTGGCCTTGAGCGTGGCGGTATCGACGGCAAGGAGATCGAGGATCTCGCCGGGGATCTGGGCGGAGGAGAACACCTCCTTCGCCCCAGGCTGCGCCTTCATCACCGAGAGCTGGGGGTTCCAGGCGACGGCGGCGGTGACCTGCGGGCTGGCGAAGGCGCCGACGATATCGGCATCCGAGGTGTTGACCGTCCTGACGTCGGTCATCGCCATTCCGGCGGAGTTCAGCGCGCGGGCGAGCAGGTAGTGCGAGACCGACAGTTCGACCAGGTTGACCTCGCGGCCCTTGATCGCGGCGAGACTGTCCGCCCCCTTGAGCAGGACGCCGTCGTTGCCGTTGGAATAGTCGCCCATGATGATGGCACTGGTGTCCTTGCCGCCGGCGGCGGGAATGGTCAGCGCGTCCATGTTGGCGACGGTAACGCCGTCGAACTTGCCGGCGGTGTACTGGTTGACCGACTCGACGTAGTCGTTGACCTGGACGACCTTGATTTCAATGCCGTACTTGTCGGCCCACTTCTTCACGATGCCGGCCTGCTGGGCATAAGGCCAGGGCATCCAGCCGGCGTAGATCGACCAGCCGATGCTGAATTCGTGGCGGGGCGTCGGGGCCTGGTTCGACGGCGAACAGGATGCGAGAACGAGGACCCCGGCGAGGACCGCCGATCTTGCCGCGCCGCCGAACGTGTGAACCATGATTCGTTCCCCTTTCGCATTGCAGCATTGCCGCAAACCCGGGCCTTGTCCATACCGATATTACGATAGAGAGAAAATGTAATATCGCAGGCGCGGCAGGCGGAAGTCATGCGCGGGGACAGGGTGGCGGAATCTCAAGGGCGGAAGCGGCACGACTCGGACGCGGGTGGAGATTCGGGAGCGTTTGTGACTCGCTCGTGACCGCGTGCGAAGCCCGGCATGGAACCGGCGGCGATCACCTGCGATCGGAAAAATGCCCTGATTTCCGCACTGCAGCGAAGAATGCGATCATACGCGCAGGACGGCAAATTATTACTCTTGACGGGATTGTTAATATCAATAGGCTGCAGCGTGTTACCAAGTGATGACGCAGTTACCACTGGAGTTACATAGCAACGCACGTGAATGAGGGTCCGTTTGCGTTCACCTGGAGCAACACGCTGCAGGGTGAGAGAGTTTTTATCTCATTTATACGAAGATATTTCTATAATCATGTCGCTTTGGTGCGATATTTTGCGTGATTTCCCACAAATGTGGTTTTTGTATTGCAAAATATCGTCACGAGTTCATATGTTGCATTGCAGTAATTTTCGGTCCGGCGCCGAACTTCGCGTCACAAACAAGCGAAGTCGGATCTCGCCCAGGCTCGATGCCTGCCAGGACCATGCCGACCAGTCCCTTTGGGTCGCACCACAGGACATCGGCGAATATCCCGGGGGGGATGCTGCTTTCCGTCAGGCTTCTGAAGAACACAGGAGGCAAAGTGGCCAAGATTTCCATGCGCACGGCACTGCTCGGTGCCACCATCCTCATGGGCCTGTCAGCGCCGGCGCGCGCCGACGAGGCGGCAGGCGCGGCTGACGGAACCGAGGGGAACGACATCGTCGTCACCGCGACCCGCCGGCAGACCACGCTGCAGGACGCGCCGATCAACATCAGCGCGATGGGTTCGGACGAGCTCAGCAAGCAGCGGATCGACGATGCCAGGGGCCTCGCCGCATTCACCCCGGGCCTGACCATCCGCGATACCGGGCCGAGCTCTGCCGGCGACCTGGTGCTGCGTGGCATTTCCTCGTCCGATGCCGATGCGGTCGGCGCCAATGCCCAGTCGGCAATCGGCGTCTACCTCGGCGAAGTGCCGCTCTACTATGACTTCAAGCTGCTCGACATCAGCCGCGTCGAAGTGCTGATGGGGCCGCAGGGCACGCTCTACGGGCTCGGCACGCTGGCTGGCGCGGTGCGCTACATTCCCAACCGGCCGAAGACCGATCGCTGGTCGATCGACCTCCATGCCCGCGGCTTCGCCGAAAGCCACAGCTCGACCCTGGGCATCAACGGCGACGCCACGGTCAACATCCCGATCATCACCGACCATGTCGCCTTGCGCTCGACCGTCGGCTATTACAGTAACCCCGGTTTCATCGACTATGACTACCTGCTCAAGGAACCGGGCGTTTCCGACCCGCAGCCGGTGCGTTCGACCGTGGCGAGCGGCGCGTCGTTCGGCAACACCGCCGATTATGCCAAAAATTTCAAGTTCCAGAAGGATGTGAACTACGAGCACACCTTCACCACCCGCAACCAGCTGCTGCTGGAAGCCAGCCCCGACCTGAAGGTCTACCTGACCTATGCCCACCAGGAGACCTCGACCGGCGGCCGCCAGGCCAATGGTGCGGGCGTGCTGGGGACCGGCAACTACGTCGGGCCGTGGCGCTATCTCGAGCCGATCAAGCGCAAGGCCGATCTCTATGCGGCGGAGGTGAACGCCAACCTGTTCAACATCGCCCAGATGGTCTCGACCACCGCGTTCACCAACCAGCAGATCGACCAAAGCTTCGACAACACCGACCTGCTGCTCGACCTCAACTATGGCTACGAGCAGTTCCCGAACTTCTCCTCCTACAACCAGTCGACCCGCAAGGTTCGCCAGTTCAACGAGGAAATCCGCTTCGTCTCGACCCATGGCGGGCCGTTCAGCTGGGTGATCGGCGGGTTCTACAACAACCTGCGGAACCGGGTCGACTACCAGGAATACACGCCCGGCAACGTCGAGTTCAACAATGCCAATATCGGCACATTGGACGCGTTTGGCTTCGCCCGCGAATTCATCAATCGACCGGACAATCTCGAATACATGTCCTTCGTCAACACCCGCACCAAGGAAAAGGCGGTTTATGGCGAAGGCACCTTCCACATCACGCCCGCCTGGCAGGTGACCGGCGGCATCCGCTACTTCCATTACGACGCCTTCGCCACTGGCGGAACGGATACGCCGCTGACACCGGGCGGACAGAGCCGCACGCCCTATCCGCTGACCCAGTTCGCGCCGTCGCGTGTCAGGACCCCGCCACCCCGGGGTTCGAGTGGCACCGTCTGGAAAGCCAACACCTCGTACAAGTTCAGCCCGGACCTGCTAGTCTATGCAACCTACAGCACGGGCTATCGCACCGGTAACGCCAACCGTGTGCCGGCCTGCACCTTTACGCCTGACAACGTGCCTCCGGGTCAGAATGTCTGCGCTTACCCGAATGAACTGTTCTATGATCCGGACAAGACGCGCAACGCCGAAATCGGCATCCGCGCCGCACTGTTCGAAAAGCGTCTGCAATTCACACTCTCGGCCTTCCACGTGGATTGGAAGAACATTCAGGTCGATACCATTACCGTGAACGGTGCGGCCGGCGTCACGATCAATGCCAAGGACGCGGTCTCGAAGGGCTTCGAGTTCTCCGGCCAGGCGAAGATCACGCCGGAACTGGTCCTGCAGGGCACCTACTCGTATGTCGATGCCCACCTGACCCAGGACGCGAGCGGCATCGTGGTCAGCCAGGGGGTCAGCTACGACGTGTTCGCCGGCGATCGGCTTCCCGGCTCGGCCAAGAACTCGGGCAGCGTCGGCCTGACATACAGCCGCCAGCTGGGCGAAGGCCGCTCGATCGACGCCAACTGGACCACGACCTATGTCGGCGACATCTATTCGCGGATCGGCCTGCGCGGCAATGGCGAGAAGATCCCCGGCTACGTGACCCATCGCGCCGCCATCACCTACCACGGGCCGCATTACGATATCTCGCTGTTCGGGGACAATCTCTTCGACAAGTATGCGGTGACCGGCGTCAGCAACGATCTCAGTTCGTTCAATCAGATTCGCGACGGCAGAGGAACGGTGCCGCCGGGCGTGGTCGAGCGCTACTACGCGCGCAGCGTGCTGACGCCGCGGCGGTTCGGCATCGACCTGCGCTACCACTACTGATCCGATCCTGCCGACTGGGGGCCGCCTGTGCGTGGCCCCCTCTCTTTCCCGGGAATCATCGGAGGAAAGGCCGGGACATGCGAATGGGACTCATGCGGACTCTCGCGGCGTGCTGCGCCGTGCTGGCCGCCGGCGCGGCGTCGGCGGCGGCGCCGGTGCTGTTTCCCGAACGGTGGATCGACGGCACGCTGGCGGTCGAGCCGGTGACCCAGGTCCAGGCGCTCGATGGCGATACTTTCGTCATCCGCCAGTCGGTCAAGACCAATTTCGAGGCGCCGTTCCTCTACCTGCTGTTCGGCCGGGACAAGGCGCTGCTGGTCGATACCGGGGCGGAAGGCGGGATGATCCGGCCGACCGTGGACCGGCTGGTCAGCCAGTGGCTGGCCGCGCACGGCCGCCCATCGATTCCCCTGGTGGTCGCCCACAGCCACAGCCATGGCGACCATGTCGCCGGCGACGCGGCGTTTCGCGACCGGCCCGATACGACCGTCGTCGGCCTCAAGGACAGCGAGGTGGCCGCGTTCTTCGGCATCGGGCGCTGGCCCGACGGCATCGCCCGCTATGACCTGGGTGGCCGCGCGCTGAGCGTGATCCCGACTCCGGGGCACCAGAAGGCGGCGATCATGATCTATGATCCACAGCTCAGGATCGTGCTTTCGGGGGATTCGCTCTATCCCGGGCGGCTCTACATCCCGGTCAATTTCCTGCCCGAGGCGCGGGCCAGCATCGATCGGCTGGCCCGGTTCGCCGCGCGCCATCCGGTGCGGGCGCTGCTCGGCGCGCACATCGAGATGACGCAGACGCCGGGCAAGGACTATGCCCAGGCGGTCCTCACCCATCCCGACGAGCACCGGCTGGAGATGGCACCTGCGGCCATCGCCGAACTGCGCGAAGGGCTGAAGGCGCCGCTCGATGTGCCGGAACAGGGCCAAGTCCACCCGGACTTCGTCGTGTTCCCGGTGCCGGCGCGGGCGGAGTGAGCACCATGACGGGCGAGCACCGACCGGATGCCATCGATCAGGTCTATGCCCTGCATTGCAATTCGACATCTGCCACTATGGCTTGAGTCTGCCAGAATTCCCCGGCCAGGGCGGCGGTTCTTCGGGTTCACGCCGCCAAACAGAAGGTCAGGCGTGATGAATGGAGTTCGCGTAGGCAACCGGATCATCGGGGCGGATGCGCCGGTCACGATCGGCTGGGAAAACATTCCTAGGGTAGAAGGCGGGCCGTTCAAGCAGGCGTTCTTCACCTGGTTCCAGCCGGCGAGCCTGCTGGCGCTGCTGGCGTTCTGGTACTACGCGCCCAATTCGATGGCGACCGCTTCGACCGCCATCGCCATCGGCATCGGCTTCAAGGCGCTGCTGCTGGCGCTCGAATGGGTCAACCCGCGATACGACAGCTGGCGGCTGACCTGGAAGGAAGCGGCGACCGACATGTTCTATGTCGGCATCGCCTATACCCTGGTGCGGATGGTGTCCGGCTACATCGGCAGCGATGCGATCATCGAGGCGGTGCAGAATTCATTTCACTGGGAAAAGCTGGCATGGTTCACCGGCCTGCCGCTGCTGGTGCAGGCGCTGCTCATCTCGCTGATCTTCGACTTCGGGCAGTACTGGATGCATCGCGGGATGCACAACTGGTACCCGCTGTGGCTGCCCCATTCGGTGCATCACTACATCACCCAGCTCAACATCAACAAGGGCGAGGTCGGCAACCCGGTCGAGATCTTCCTGATCGGGCTGGGCATCGGCGGGTTCTTCGATTTCCTGCCGCGTGCGGTGCTGCTGGCCGGCACGTTCGGGCTGGCGGTCGGCATCTACCAGCACATCAACGTCCGCTTCAACACGCCGGCGTGGTGGCGGTTCATGTTCAACACCACCGAGCATCACAGCCTGCACCATTCGCAGGACTATGAGGCGACCCGCAGCAACTATGCCGGCACCTGGATCATCTTCGACCGCATGTTCGGCACCTGCATCGATGGCGAGGCCGAGCTGCTGGGCATGGAGGGCGGCCGGCGGATGTCGATCCGCGAGCAGATGACCTATACTTTCACCGAGGGCTGGAAGGCGGCGAAGCAGCGCCTGTCCCAGGGGCCGGCAGCGGTGCCGGCGGAATGACGGACAGGCGGCGAGAGGCGGGCAGAATGGGCATGTTCGACTGGATCTGGCACGTCAAGGGCGACCTGGCGCTGGCCCCGGGGGTTTCCAGCGGCGAGGCCTTCGACCGGCTCGACCCGCTGTTCCGCACGACCGGGACGACCTGGCGGGCCGAGGGCGATACCCTCGCCTTCGAGAAGAAGGACCCCGCCGCGCAGGACCGGCTCTCGGTGTTCGACCGGGGGGTGATCCGCGTCGAGCAGGGCGCCACCGGGCTGGTCCTGCGCTATCGGCTGACGAGCAAGGCCCTGCTCGCCTGCTTCCTGGCGCCGCTGCTGTTCCTCGCGCTGGCGCAGGCGAACGTGCTGCTCGGCCGGTTCGATCAAACCCCGGCGACGGAGCAGGCGAAGGACAAGCCCAAGGCGAAAATCGCGCTCAACCCGATCGACAAGATGCTCGGCGCGCCGGAGCCGGATGCCGCCAAGGCCAAGGACATGGACGAGGGCGAGGATGGCAAGAAGCACTCGCCGACGCCGGGCTATGTCTTCGCCGGGATCTTTGTGGCGCTCTATGCCGTCGGCCGGGTGCTGGAGGACCGGCTGGTGCGGTCGCTGTTCGCCAGGCGGCTGGCGGCGGCCTGATCGCTCAGCGGACGATCACCGCGTGGCGATAGAGGTGATCGCTCTCTCGTGACAGCCACCGGGAAGCCGTTTCGGTGGTCGGGGTCGATGACGGGAAGGTGAAATCCCCCCGGACAATGTCCAGGGTGAACCGCAGGCGAAGGGGCTTCTCGCGCTCGGCCAGCAGCATCTCGATCGCCCCGTCATGCCCGATGGCGAAAGGCCCGCCGGCAACGGGTTGGCCGACACGCCAGGGTTGGGTGCTGTGCTTGACGGTTTCCGAGCCGAGCGCGACCGAGACTTCGTAGTCCTCGACTTCGGCCGCGCTCATCATGCCGGTGGCGAGGGCGTGCCGGAGATCGTGCACGGGATGGTTGCCGGCCGGGTGGCGCGAGAGGGCGAAGGCGGCGTGTTCGCCAGCGAGGATCAGGCCACCGTCCATCGCCAGCGGTTCGCCGGAGCGGGCATCGAATGCGGCGCTCAGCCGCAGGCCGAGCAGGGGGCCGCGAGTGGATTGCTGGCGCCAGTCCTCGACATAGGCGGCCGAGGGGGCGAATTCGAGCACGCTGTTGCCGATGAAGCGGAACGTTGCCGGCTCGGGCCACTGGTCGCGCGGCTGGTAGCTGCGGGCAATGCGCCAGGACATCTCGCCGCGATCCGCGTTCCACAGGGTATCGCCTATCCAGCCCTGCCGCGCGGCAAGCGGGGTGGCGGGGCCATCGGGCAGGCGCAGGTCGATGGTGAAGCTGCGCGACTGGAACCAGAAGACTTCGGTGCGCTCATCGGTCAGGCCGGTGCAGAAGGTGATGCTCTTGCGGCGGAACGCGCCGAGCAGGGCGGGCGGGAATTCGGGTTCGCCAGAGGCCTTGGGCGCTGATTCCGCGAGGGCGGCGCAGAGTTCGGCGAGGTTCACGGGTTTTTGCCGCCGGCGACGCGACGCTTGAGATAGGCGAAGGTTCGCGCGGTCTGGGCGTAGAGGTGTTCGCCGCTGCTGACCGGGGCGTAGCGGGGCGGCCCCTGCCCTGCCAGCGGCGCGACGACGTGATCGTAGTCGCAGGCGTGGAACAGCGGAAACGCGTAGCGGTCCTGCGCCACTTTGCGCACCCGATGGCGGGTGGCGAGGTAACGGCCATTGGACAGGATCTCCAGCATGTCGCCGATGTTGAGCACGAGGCCATGCTCGGGCAGCGTCACGTCGATCCAGTCGCCCTCGCGGTCGACGACCTGGAGGCCGGGGGCAGTGGCGAACAGCAGGGTGAAGCACTCGTAATCGGTATGGGCGCCGATGCCCGGGCGATCCTCGGCGGCGCTGTCGAGCGGGTAGTGGATCAGGCGAAGCTGGCTCGGCGGATTGGTCAGGACCGGGTCGAAATGGTCGTCCGGCAGGCCGAGCGCCAGGGCAAAGCAGCCGAACAGCTGGCGGCCGATGCCGGCGAGGTGGCGGTAATAGGCGGTCACATCCTCGCGGAAGCCGGGCATCGCCGGCCAGAGGTTGGGGCCGAGCAACGGCCTGCGGCCGGCTTCGGGAAGATATTCCCAGCCGATGTCGTAGGCCTCCTTGAGGTCGCGCACCGGCGTGTCGAACTGCTCCTCGCCCTCGGGCACATAGCCGCTGTGGTTGAGCGACAGGCCGATGTAGCTTTCCATCTTGGTGGCATGGTCCTGGGCGAAATAGGCCTTGGCCCGCGCCAGCAGGCGGTCGAACAGGGTGCGGTCGAGCTGGGCGCCGACCACGCAGGCATAGCCGGCGCCGGCGCAGGCGCGATCGAGCGCCTCGGCGACGGCCAGGCGATCGGCGGCGCGGCCACTGGCCAGGGGCGAGATATCGACGAGCGGTGGCGCCAAAGTGGTGGTCATGGTTGCCACATGGTGGGGAAACCGGGCATAATAGAAGACGGGCGAATTCTATATCTCCCATCATTCTGGTCTATGACCCAGCCCCGGAGCCTGCATGAGCGACCGCATCGATCTGACGGACAAGCGCTTCGCCAGCCGGGTCGACTGGAACCTGATGCGGACGTTCGTCGATATCGTCCGCGCCGGCGGCATCGGCGCGGCGGCGCGCCAGCTCAATCGCCAGCAGCCGAGCATCAGCGCCGCGCTCAAGCGGCTGGAGGAGCATGTCGGCGCGACCCTGCTGCATCGCGGCGCCAGCGGCGTGGAGATGACCCCCGCCGGCAAGGTGATGATGGCCCTGTGCGAGGAAATGCTGGAGGCGGCGCGGATGATGCCGCACCAGATCGCCCAGGCGACGCGGCGGGTCGAGGGCATCGTCCGCATCCAGATCATCTCCGGCCTGGTTTCGAGCGAGTTCGACGAGGCGATCGCCAGCTTCCACCGCCGCCACCCGGCGATCCACATCGAGATCCGCGTCTCGCCCTGGCGCCATGTGCTCGACGCGCTGGAACGCGGCGAGGTCGAACTCGGGGTCGGCTATGACGGCAATGTGCGCGGGGCGCTGGTCTACGAGCCCCTGCTGGTCGAGCGCCAGCAACTCTACTGTTCGCGCAACCACCCGATGTTCGGCTACCACGTCAGCCGGCTGGGCGACCTCAAGGACGACGGCTTCGTGCTGGCCGGGGACGACGAGATCGAGCAGATCACCAACCTGCGCCGCCGCTACCGGCTGGGGGCGCGGGTCAACGGGCTGGCCGAGGATATCAACGAGGCGCGCCGGCTGATCGTCCAGGGGGTCGGCATCGGCTTCCTGCCGATCCTCGCGGCCGAGGAGGAAGTGGCGAGGGGCCGGCTATGGCCCCTGCTCCATGCCGATTTCGAGCCGTTCTACGACATCTTCCTGCTCGCCCGTTCCGAGCCGGCGCGGGACACCGCGACGCAGCTGTTCTGGGACGAGGTCCTGCGTCGGATCCGCGCGAGCCGGCGGCTCCAGCATAGGGCATAGATTCCATCTATGCCTTTCATCCAGAGATTGCCTCTGCCGTGATGACGCGGCGCAGCGCAGTTTTCGGATATCGTTTGGAGTTGCGCGATGTCCAGTCTGGCCAAGTTCCTGTTCGGCGAGGGAGAGACCTTCAAGGACAAGGCGTTCAATCTCATCCCGCCAGCCATGCTCGCGGCGGTGCTGGCGTTCTGGGCCTATGCGCCCAGGCCGGTGCTCGAGTGGGAGTGGACGATGACGTTCACCGCCCCGGCCATCACCCTGATCGTGCTCGGCCTGGAACTGCTGCACGAGCGCCATGCCAACTGGCGGATCAACCGCCAGGAATTCCTCACCGACATGTTCTACATCACCCTCAGCGCGACGCTGATCGCCTGGCTGGTGACGCATCTGGCCGACAGTCCGCTGGCCGAGCTCAAGGCATCGCTCGGCATCTCGACGCTGTGGATCGCCCGGCTGCCCTGGCTGGTCCAGGTCCTGCTGGCCTTCGCCATCTACGAGACGGGGCAGTACCTGATCCACCGGCTGATGCACGACGTGACGCCGTTCTGGCTGGTCCACGCGCCGCACCACCACATCACCCAGTTCAACGCCGCCAAGGGCGCCGTCGGCAATCCGATCGAGCTGTTCCTGGTCAGCATCAGCGTGCTGGCGCTGTTCGATTTCGCGCCGACTGCGCTGTTCGCGGCGGCGAATTTCGGCACCGTCGTCTCGACCTTCAACCATTCCAACGTCAGGGCCAACCCGCCGCTGTGGTATGCCTTCGCGCTGACCACCGTGCGCAACCACAGCCTGCACCATTCGACCGATTACGAGGCGACCCGCTGCAACTACGGCAACAACCTGATCCTGCTCGACCGCCTGCTCGGCACCTTTCGCGAGGGCGAGGGCGTGATCGTCGGCCAGGGGGATTGCCGGCGCCTGAGCATCCGCGAACAGATGCTGTTCCCGTTCATGCCGCTGGTCGAACGGTTCCGGGCGCGCCAGGCGGGCAGCGGCCAGGAATCAGCCGCCGCCTGATTCCGGCGCGCTCCGGCATTCAGCGAATGAATGTCTTCACGTAGTCCGCGCCGAGGCCGATCGCCTCGAAGTGGCGGCGGCACATGTCGATCTTGGTGAAGACGTCGTCGTAACCGGTCTGCCGGCCATCGGGGTCGCAATAGATCAACGAGCCGGTGACGTGGAACAGGGTGATCATCTCCGGCACGTCCTCGGGAACGACCAGGGTATGGGTCTCGCCCGGCGCCTCGAACGCGTAAGAGCCCTGCTCGGCGACCCAGTCGTGTTCGAGATAGTGCCAGCGCCCCTTGAGCACGAAGGCATGGACCGGGCCGGGATGGCGATGTCGGGTGAGGATGCCCGCCCGGCGCACGCGCAGCAGGTTGACCCAGTAGCCGGCCGACACGGAAAGGCACAGCGGCCGCATCGAGACGTGCTCGGTCTGCGGCACCCACATCCGCTCGTCCTCGTCGGCGATGTTCGCCAGGACGATCTCGGGAATGGCATCGACCGGGAACGGGTGGCGATAGGGGGTATAGGCTTCGTCTAGCTCGGCGGTCGCGGTCATGGCTGGCTCCTTTCGGGCGATTGCTCCGGCGGCGGGCGCGTTGTGCTCGCGGGCTTTTGCCGGCGATATGCTCGATTGCGAATATGTCATCCGGATAGTGAATAGCTTGTATGTCGCCCCGTCATGGCTGTAAAGGCACCAACATGCAGATCGCGCCCAAGGCCCAACCGGTGAACGCCCTGATCCGGGGGCTGGAGATCCTGTCGTGCTTCAACCGCCCCCGGCAGGAGCTGACGGTATCGGAAATCGCCCGCAGCGTCGGCCTGAGCCAGCCGACAGCCTGGCGCATGTGCCAGACCCTGCTCGACCAGGGCTATCTGGTGCGGGCGGAGAGCAGCAAGGGGCTGCGCATCGGTGCCCCTGCCCTGAACCTCGGCTACCTGGCGATTGCCGGGCTGTCCTTTCCCGAGATCGCCCTGCCCTATATGCGCGAGATCTCGGCGGAAACCCTGGGAACGACCTCGCTGAACCGCCGGCACGCCGGCGAGATCGTTTCGCTCCACCAGGTTGATGGCGTCTATGTCCGGCCCAATGCGCCGATCGGCTGGCGCGCACCCCTGCCCTCGGTCGCCTCCGGCCTGGCGGTGCTTGCCGCGCTGCCGGAAGACGCCCGTGAGGCGGCGATGGCTGCGTTCGGCGACAGTGGCGAGCGCAAGGAGCGCCGCCGCCGCCGGGTCGAGGACGCGCTCGAGAGCTACGCGCGAACCGGCTACGTGAGCATCGCCCATTCGCTCGGCGCCGATTACACGACCGTGGCGGTGCCGCTGTTTGCCGACGGCACGGCGCCGGCCGAACAGTGGGCGCTGAGCTGCGGCGGCATCGGCGAACGCTGGTCGGCAGAGTTCCTGTTCACCGCCGGCGAAGCACTGAAGCGGGCGCGCGGCCTGCTGCAGCCGGCGCTGATTCCGGCCTGTTCACAGGCACCGGCAACCCTGCAACCCGTCAACCGATAACAATCTTGGGAGAATGAAAATGGCCAAATTGCTGCCCGGCGTGCGCTACGACATGCCCGTGGGCTTCGGCCCGTCGATCTACAGCGAAACCACGCGCGTGCCCCACGCGACGCTGATCAGCACCGCGTTCGATACCGAGCCGGCGGCGGTCGCGGAAATCCTGCCCGACCATCTCGAACTGGGCGAGGTGCCGACCGTCTATGTCAACCGGATCCAGTACGATGCCGTCGATTACCTGCACGGGCGCGGTTACGAGGAGTTCATCGTCGCGATCAATGCCCGCTACCGGCGCGGCGGCGAGGATATTTCCGCGCCCTATGTCAGCGCGATCTGGGTCAACCAGGTCGCCGCGCTGACCTCCGGCCGGGAATGGATGGGGCAGGCCAAGCTCTATGCCGACATCCCGCTGGTCGAGGACCATGGCGACCGGCTGCGGTTCGAGGCGCTCGAATACGACACCTGCTTCCTCCGGGGCGAGGTCAGGAACCTGCGCGAGCTTCCGGCGGAACAGGTGGCCAAGATCGCCGCCGCGCAGAACCCCTATTCGTTCGGCTGGAAATACATGGCCGGCCTCGAAGGCAAGCCGGACATCGACTATGCCACCCTGCTCAAGATGGACTGGAACTACGAGCAGGCCTGGGTTGGCGAAGGCGAGAGCGAATTCCTCGTCGCCAGCCGGGCGGAGCTGCCGGTCTCGCTGAGCATCGTCGAGACGATCGCCAAGTTGCCGGTCGTCAAGCGCCGCCCGGCGTTCGTCGGCAAGGGACCGGCGGTGATCTATCGCAGCCAGGCGCGCCGGCTGCCCTGAGGCATCGGGCGGTCGCCGTAGCGGGTCCGCAAGCGAGAGCAAGAGTTCCACCGGAGCCGCCGCGTTCGCCAGCGAACGCGGCGGCTTTTCGTTTTTGGCCCATCGCAGCGTCGATCGTCAGTCACCATGCGAGAGCATGGCTCCCTCCTCTCTTCTCGCGCTGGGCCAAAATCGGCTCCGTCACGGTGACCCAGATTGGTCGGAAAGTGCTCTTGCCCTTTACAGGCCGGAAGCGAAGCGATATGGATATTCATCAGTGAGATTTGTTATTCGCTTAGTGAATTAAATGGGCTGCCGAAATTCCGGCCCCGCCCAAAGATCCGGGAAGGATGAGCCATGCAGTCGCTGTTTACCAAGCCGATCATCGACACTGACACGCACGTGACCGAACCGCCGGATCTCTGGACCTCGCGCATGCCGGCCAAGTTCGGCGATCTGGTGCCGCACGTGCGGCTGCACCCCAAGCGCGACATGGAATACTGGTACATCGGCGAGCGGCCGGTGTTCTCGGCCTGGGGCAGCGCCAACTACGGCTACCCGGGCGGTGCGCTGTCGATCCCGCCGCGCCGCGACGAATCGCACCCTGGCGCCTGGGACGTGCATCAGCGGCTGAAATACATGGACGAGACCGGGGTCTGGGCGCAGGTGCTCTATCCCAACCTCGGCGCCGTGGTCATGGGCATGTACAAGACCATCGAGCCCGAGGTGAAACTCGCGATGGTGCAGGTCTACAACGACTTCATGATCGAGTTCGCCTCGGCCGCGCCGGAGCGCTTCATCCCGATGGCGGTGCTGCCGCTGTGGGATATCGCCGCCTCGGTCAGGGAAGTCGAGCGCGCCGCGAAGATCGGCCACAAGGGGGTGCTGCTCAGCGGTGCGCCGCACGAACATGGCTGGCCCTACCTGAGCGACCGCGCCTGGGACCCGCTGTGGTCGGCGATCCGCGCGGCCAACCTGCCGGTGAGCTTCCATTCGGGCGGCGGTGACTTCGCCGACGACTTCTTCAACCGGGATCGCAACCGGGTCGACGGCGTGGAGGTCAACTACGTCCGCTCGTCGACGCTCGCGTTCCTGATGGTCTGCGGCCACATGGCCGACCTCCTGATGTCGGGCGTGCCGCAGCGGTTTCCCGAACTGCGCTTCGCCGCGGTCGAAACCGGGGTGGGCCACATCAACTTCTGCCTGGAATCGCTCGATTACCACTTCAAGGTGGCGCAGATCTGGAAGGTACGGCCGGAATTCAAGGAATTGCCGAGCGAGACCTTCCGCAAGCAGGTCTTCGTCAACTACTGGTTCGAGGAACTCGACGATTTCTACATCCGCAAGATCGGCGAGGACAACATCATGTTCGAGACCGACTTCCCGCACACGACCTGCCTGGGCGGGCGCGATGCGGTGGCGCAGGCGCTGACCAACGGCCTCGAACACCAGCCCGAGCGCATTCAGGACAAGCTCCTGTTCGCCAACGCGGCCAAGCTGTACAATCTCGACCTGCCCCGGCAGGCCTTCACGATGAACCAGGCCTTCGCCATGGCGTGATGCCGGTTCGGGTGATTCCGGTCGGGCGCCGGCGGAGTTTCTTTCCGCCAAGGACCCGACCGGGGGTTGACGCATAGATTGATCAGGAAGCCACAGGACAGTCGGTCGCGTGGCAAGAGAAAAGAAAGCCGGACGAACCGCCATCTGGCGATGATGAAGCCGGTCATGCAAGGAGAAGGTTCCGTGGAAAATCTCTCATACAAGCTGTGGGATGCGGACAACCATTTCTACGAAGTCCGCGACACGTTCACCCGCCATATCGAGAAGAAGTTCGCCGATATGGCCGTCCGCCCTCGCCGGCACGACGACGGCAAGGAATACTGGTACGCCGGGGACCGGCACCTGCGGTTCACCAACGTCAAGATCGACCACACCGAGGTGCCCGGTTCGTTCAAGCAGATCCTGAAGAACCCCTCCCTCGGCGGGTTCGACGACGCGCGGAGCGAAGGGGCGATGCAGGCGGCATTCCATGACCGCAATGCCAGGCTGGCGCTGATGGACGAGCAGAACGTGGAAGGAACGCTGATGTTTCCCTCCATGGCAAACTGCATCGAGCAGGACCTGCTGGACGATGTCCCGGCGCTCTATGCCAACCTGCGTTCGTTCAACCGCTGGCTGGAGGAAGACTGGGGATATGGCGCCGATGGCCGCATCTTCGGCACCGCGGCGGTGTCGCTCGTCGATCTCGACATGGCGATCGAGGAACTCGATCGCCTGATCAAGGCCGGGGTCAAGGCGCTCTACATGCGGCCCGGCCCGGCTGGCGGGCTGACCCCGCGTTCGCTCGCCGATCCGATGTACGACCCGTTCTGGGCGCGTGTCGAGGAAGCCAGCCTGCCTGTCGGCCTGCACCTCTCGGCCGGTTTCTTCGACCATTCGACCGCCTGGGGCGAGCAGGCGAAGCCCGGCAACCGCGACACCGCGCCCCTGCAGTTCGCCATGTTCCACGTCGACAACCCGATCATGACGACGCTGGCGGCGATGGTGCTGCACAACCTGTTCGGCCGCTTCCCGAAGCTCAAGGTGCTGAGCGTGGAAAACGGCTGCGGCTGGGTGCCCTATCTGCTCAAGTCCCTGAACAAGGCGGCGATGTGGGGGCGTTTCGGCAACTGGCCGGGCGGGCAACTGCCGGCGCATCCGTCCGAGATGTTCAAGCGCAACGTCTATGTCGTGCCGTTCCACGAGGACAACACCGCCGAACTGGTCAAGCGGATCGGCGCCGGCCGGGTGATCATGGGGTCGGATTATCCCCATGCCGAAGGACTTGCCGAACCGGCCGAATTCGTCGAATCGCTCGAAGGCTTCGAGCCGGAGACGGTTCAGGGCATCATGCGGGATAACCTGCGCGGCCTGCTCGTACACTGAGACTGGCCGTTTGCGCGGCACCGCTTTTCCCGGCGAAGTAACAACCATTTTTCCGGGCGAAGTGGCGCGGCAATGCCATGCAAAGTGCCGGAAGGCACAGGAGACTTGATCGATGTCGAACGAAACCCGCCCGCAGCCGCTCGCGGTTGGAGACTTCACCGGGCGCAAGATTCTCGTGACGGGGGCTTCCTCCGGCATCGGCAAACTGGTCGCGACGACGCTGGTCGAGCGGGGGGCCAGCGTCATCGCGTGCGGGCGCAAGGAAGAACAGCTGCAACAACTGGCGCAGTCGCATGGCGTGCAGGTCCTGCCGTTCGACCTCGGCAACATCGCGGCGCTGGATGCGGCGATCGAGACGCTGGCGACGATGACCGACACCCTGCACGGCATCGTCAATTCGGCGGCCGTCACCGGCAAGTCGCCGTTCGCGACCCTGCCCATGCGCGAATGGGATCGGGTTCTCGCGGTCAACCTGACCGGACCGTTCCGTCTCGCCCAGGGCGCGCTGCCGCTGCTGCAGAAGGCGGAAGGCCATGCTTCCATCGTCAACGTGGCGACGGCCCAGGCGTTGGTTCCCACGTTTGCCAATGCCCCGGGCTACACGGCGTCGAAAGCCGGTCTGATCGGCCTGACCAAGGCGATGGCGGCGGCGCTGGCCCCCGATATCCGCGTCAATGTCGTGTGCCCCGGCCTGATCGACAATGAAACGGGTCGCATGTCGCTCGGCGGCGCGGATATCAGCGCTGCTGCCAGCCGCTACGCCATGCGCCGCGCCGCCGATCCGATGGAGATCGTCGAGTGCATCCTGTTCCTGCTGAGCGATGCCTCCTCGATCGTCACCGGCGCGACGCTTGCCACCGATGGCGGCCGGACGTTCCACTGAGAAGAGCATGGCCGGAAGGGGCACGTGACGGACGGCAGCGGCCGGCCCCGGAGCCTCGTGCGAAAAAGCGTGTCCCCGGGCCAAACGAACGGCGCCAGCCGAACGGCAAGAGCAGGTCGTTCGCGGAGAAGGCTGCAACAACAGATACTTGGAGCGGGTGAAGGGAATCGAACCCTCGTCGTAAGCTTGGGAAGCTTCTGCTCTACCATTGAGCTACACCCGCGGACGCGCGGCGATTGCCACACTGAGCGCCACTTGGTCAACACAGGTTCTGCGAATCCGGCAGACTTGTTCGACGCGGCCGGGATGCCGGGGGGCGATCGCCACGATGCCGCCCCGCGACTGCCCGCGCCAGGGCTCAGCGGCCGGCAGGCGTGCGGTCGAGGATGATGGCATCGATGCGGTCGCGCACCTGGCGGTAGCGCGGGTCCTCGGTGCTGCCATAGCGGCGGGCGAACTGCCCGGAGTCCAGCCCGTCGCCGAAGCCGAGCAGTTCGCGCGGCATCAGCGCCTCGTCGTCGGCGCGGGCGAGCGCGGCGCGGACGGCTTCGGCCCTGGCGGGATCGACCGCCGCCATGGCGATCAGTTCGCCGGCCCGGTCCGCGCCGATATCGGCGAACGAGAAGCCGCTGGCATCGCCGGGGCGGAATTCCCGGCTGTCGGCCATGCTGTCGGCCAGCTCCTTCCACTCTCCGGCGGCCTGCGACAGGCGGGCCCCGGTGGTCACGGCGATCGCGGCGGACATCAGCCAGTGCTTGGGCGAATCGTTGCGGCCATGGATGGTGACCCCGGTGGCATCGGCCTGGCAGCCGCCGGTATCGCCCGGCGCCATCCCGGCCAGCAGCCCGACCCTGGGGTTGACCACCAGCATCGCCAGCGCGACCAGGGTATCGCGGTTGTGCCCGGCCGGATCGTCGCCCGGCGGCGCGGCAAAGGCGGCGCGGACGAGTTGGCTGAACTGCGTCGCCGGTTGCCGGCGCTGCAGCGCTGCCAGCCGGCAATAGACGCGGGCAACCCCGCCATCGCCGCCGCGCAGCGCATCCGCCGCCTGGTCGGCCAGTTCCCCGCTGCCGGAGAAATCGACGGTGGCGATGACCCGGTCGCCTTCGATGCGCAGCGAGCGAACCGCGCGATCCGGATCGACCGGCGGCAAGCCGCGCGCCCCGAGCAGCCGGATTGCGCCGTTCATCACCCAGCCGGTTGCCACCGCAGGCAAGGTCACGCTGCCGACGGTCATCCTGACCGGCAGCGGACCCCGCTCGCCCGGTGCGACATCGAGGCCGAGGTTGAGCCAGCGCCCGAGCGGCAGGCGGCGGCTGCCGGAAACATGCACGCCGAATTCATCCAGCCCGAGCGCCAGCCGATCCGGGTCGAGACCATGGCTGGCGACAGCCGCAACCGCCGCCAGTTGCGCGGCGCTCGCCTCGACCGGCACCGGCTCCGCGCTCCCCGCAGCATCGTGCAACTGGCGCAGCAGCGACCGGGCGGCAACGGCTTCGGCGATGGTCGGCGCCGGCGCCGGATCGGCGGAATCGCCGCCGGTGGCCGGCGCGGCATCGGTCAGCAACAGCATAGCGCCGGCCACCATGGCCAGCGGAACGGCGATCAGCAGTGCCCCCCGGCCCCGCCGCCGCGAAGCCGGGCGCTGTCCCCGCTGGTTCGGCTCTGGCATTGCGACGGTTCCGATCAATGGCAGGAAGCTCTGCGATAGCGGTGCCATGGCCGGCCGTCACCCCCGCTACACCCAGGTGTTTATCCATATCCGCGCGTTGTCGGGCTGTCCACTATGTCGCCGCTAGACCTTGGCGCTGCAACCGTCCGGCCCGGTCATCCGATTGCGACGCCGGCAGGGGAGTATCGCCCGGGGAGCCCGACGACGTGCGCCGCATCCGTATCCGCCAGCCAGTGCCGCCTGCCTCCGCGCGCCAAGGCTTGCACGCAAAACGGGCGGCCCGGCTGTGGGCCGACCGCGCCGGCAACGCCATCCTCGAATTCGCCATCCTCGCCCCGGCCTTCATCGCCCTGATCCTGGGCGTTCTCCACACCGCGCTGATCTATCTCGCCCAGGAAGGCCTGCAGACCGCGGTCGAATCCGCGTCCCGCCTGGTCGCCACCGGTTCCGCGCAGACGCTGGCGATCACCGTCAGCGGGGTCACTCACACCGGCATGACCGCCGCCGAATTCAAGAACGCGATCTGCAATGGCGTGACCGCCACCGATTCCCGCACTGGCACCTCGGTCACCTACGCCAAGGCGCTGCCGCCGTTCCTCGCCTGCGACCGGCTCGCGGTCAACGTCGCAGTGGTGCCGGCGGGCTGCACCAACCCCAGCTTGGCCAATCCGACCTATACCTACACCAGCGGCGTGCTGACCAGCACCGGCACCGGCTTCGGCCAGGCCAGCTGCAACGGCAGCACCAACAACAACGCCGGGCTCGCCGGTTCCCAGTCCCGCCTCGCCGTTCTGCAGCTGATGTATCTCTGGCCGACCGCCAAAGGCCCGCTCGGGCTCAATTTCGTCAACCAGCCGAACAACAACCGGCTGATGATCGCGACCGCTGTGTTTACCATCGAAGGTTATGGCTGCGCTCCGGGCTCGACGACATGCTGAAGGCGCTCGCCCGCGACCGGAGCGGCGCCGCGATGATCGAGTTCGCCATGGTCCTGCCGGTGCTGCTCGGCCTGTTCCTGGGTACATTCGTCATCTCGGACACCCTGCACTGCTATCGCAAGGTCACTGCGTCTGCGCGCACGCTGGCCGATCTCGTCAGCCGCAACGTCCCACCCTCATCGACCCCGTCGGCGAGCACGCTGACAACTTACATGAACTCGGCCCAGCTCACCCTGACCCCGTTCGCCGCCGCCAATTCGACCATGGAGATCGACGGCCTGCGCGTCTGCGATGCCACCCATGCCTTTGTCCTGTGGGCCGCCGCGCAGGCGGGATCGACCGCCTCGAACCCCACGCTCGCCGTCGGCACCGTCATCACCATCCCCACCGGGATGATCACCCCGCCGATGATCCCGAGCTCGCCGGACGGCTCGAACGTCTGCAACAACACCATCGCCGGGCCGAACAAGACCGTGCGGGGCACCGCCGGCGGTTACCTGCTGCTCGGCCGCGCGGTCTATTCCTACCAGCCGGTCTACAGCTTCGGCTCGATGGCGCGGTACGCCGTGGCCGACCAGGTCTACATGATCCCCCGGCTCAACTGAGATGCCACCGATGATGCACCAGATCACCACCCGCTTCCTGGCCACCCTGGCCCGCCTGCGCGGGGACCGCCGGGGCAACGTCATGGTGCTCACCGCCTTCGCGCTGATCCCGCTGATGATCGCGGTCGGATTCGGCCTCGACTATGCCCGGGCCAACCGCAGCCAGACCAAGCTGAACGCCGCCGCCGACGCCGCCGTGCTCGCCGCCGTCGCCCCCCAGCTGATGACCCGGACCGACACCGAGGCCCAGACCGCGGCGCTCGCCATGTTCAACCAGCAGGCCGCCGGCCTCCAGGGCGTGACCAACATAGCGCCGGTAGTCAACATCACCTCGACCTCCGGGGGCTCGCTCGGCACCCTGCGCACGGTCAAGGTGACGTACACCGCGCGCTCGACCAACATCTTCGGCTCGTTCCTCAAGTCGGCCTACCTGCCGATCAGCGGCTCGGCCACCGCCAGCGCCTCGCAGCCCCCAAGCATCAACTTCTACATCGCGCTCGACACCTCGCCATCGATGCTGATCGCCACCACCACCGATGGCATCGCCAACATGAAGTCCGGCTCGGTGTGGAAAGGCCAGCCCTATTCATTCAGCGGCTCGAGCGCGGTCGGCTGCACCTTCGCCTGCCACTCGAACAATTCTCACCAGTGGAACAACGGCATCTATGTCGTCGATCGCAGCCTGCGCGAAATCCTGCTCAACGCCAGCGGCTCAGGCTCGGTGACCTTCTACCGGCTCGATTGCACCGGCAACGTCTACGACAACAACAGCAACCAGATCGGCAACACTGGCGATCTCGGCACCGGCACCGGCGGCAGCTTCTCCGCCAAGTCGGACTATTGCGGCGGCTCCGGCCCGCCGGCCAACCCCGCGGTCCTGCGCTACAAGGCGACTGGTTCGAGTTCCTATACCTACGTCTCGGTCAATTTTCCGGACAGCTGGTGGCTGGCGCAGAACTACAGCACGGTGAACCCCGGCTACTCCGACATCGAGCTGCGCACCGACGCCCAGAGCGCGGCCGCCGCCGGGGTCATCCAGTATGCCTACAACATCCAGCAGCAGTATTCGACCACCACCGCCCCGCCGGTCTACAAGATGCAATTCTATACGTTCGACGTCGGCAGCCCGGCGCCGCTCACCACCTCGCCATTCGGCACGATGACCGGCGTCTCCACCCTGCAGTCGCAGACTTTCCCGGACCTCGGTGCCCAGGCCCCGCTCATGGCCGCCAACACCTACTGGACCTCGATGAGCGTCTACACCGGCAATGCCGATACTTACGTCACCTCCATGCTCACCGGCATGAAGGCGGCGATGCCGGCGACCTCCGGAACCGGCACCTCGGCCTCGCCGCAGAGCGTGCTGATCATCATTACCGATGGCATGGCGGACGACAGCACCAGCGGCATCAGCGCCTGGACCGCCGCCAACATCACCCAGTGCAACGCCATCAAGGCCACCGGCGCCCGCATCGCCATCCTCTACACCGAGTACCGGGCGGACACGATCAACTACACCGCCCACACCACGTTCAACAACATCGCCACGCCGGCCGTGCCCAATATCGCCGGCCAGCTCCAGTCCTGCGCCACCCGGAATGCCGACGGCACCTACCTGATGCAGACCGTCAGCACCGACGGCAGCGTCTCGGCCGCGCTGAACACCCTGTTCGCCATGACCGTCCAGACTGCCAAGCTGCTGAACTGATACCTTCCTGCTTGTGACTTCGTCGTGCCACCGCTAACCGGCGCAGCGAAGCACTTGCAGGGAATTCCGTCATGTCCGACCTCGCCAACAAGATCGAAGCCGCCTGGGAAGCCCGCGACGGCGTCACTCCGGCCAGCAGCGACGTGCGCGAGATCGTCGATGCCGCGCTCGACCTGCTCGACAGCGGCCAGGCCCGCGTCGCCGAGCCGGATGGCAGCGGCGGCTGGCAGGTCAACCAGTGGCTGAAGAAGGCGGTCCTGCTCTCGTTCCGCCTGGCCGACAACGGCGTCATGGAATACGGCGCCGGCGGTGCACCGGCTTACGACAAGGTGCCGCTCAAGTTCGCCGGCTGGGACGATGCCCGCTTTCGCGCCGCCGGCATCCGCGTCGTCCCGGGCGCGGTCGTCCGCCGCAGCGCCTTCATCGCCAGGGGCGCGGTGCTGATGCCGAGCTTCGTCAACCTCGGCGCCCACGTCGGTGAGGGGACGATGGTCGATACCTGGGCAACGGTCGGTTCCTGTGCCCAGATCGGCAAGGGCGTGCACATCTCCGGCGGTGCCGGCATCGGCGGCGTGCTCGAGCCGCTCCAGGCCAACCCGGTGGTGATCGAGGACAACTGCTTCATCGGCGCCCGCGCCGAAGTCGCCGAAGGGGTGATCGTCGGCGAAGGCTCGGTGCTTTCCATGGGCGTGTTCCTCGGCGCCTCGACCAAGATCGTCGATCGCGCCACCGGCGAAGTCCACGTCGGCAAAGTGCCGCCTTATTCGGTCATCGTCCCCGGCAACCTGCCGGGCAAGCCGCTGCCGGACGGCACCCCGGGGCCGTCGCTCTACTGTGCCGTCATCGTCAAGACGGTCGATGCCCAGACCCGCTCGAAGACCGGCATCAACGAACTGCTGCGGGACTGAAGCGGACGCTCCGGGGTGGCCGGCCACCCGCCCCGGCGGGCATCGCCCGGAACCCGGCCGGTGATTCGTTCGTAGACTCCGCATGGCCTCCCCCTGGAGGCGATTGCGGAGAACGAACCATGGAACGCCACGGCGAAGAAATCCACCTCGATACCCGCGAAGCCCGTGCCGCTGCCGGGCCGCGCTCGATGCGCTATGTGCTGGCCATCAGCTTGGCCCTGATCGTCGCCGTGTTCGCTGCGATCGTCGTGGTCAAGTCGACGCGCACGGCCGATATCACCGATCCGGCGCAGCGCGCAGCGCCGGTGACCCCGGTGCCGATGCAGCAGGGCACGCCCTAATCCGGGAGAGCCCCGGCCGGCGGAAGCGCACTTTGGTGCCATTATCCCGCCGGCCACTTGGCACCGTCGAAATTCCTGCTTACCTTGATGTCCGTGGGTGATGGAATGGCATTGCCTGCCGGGTGGGGTGCAAAAGAGGTCGCATCTGGTGCACCACTTCGGGGAGCCAATCCTGCATGAATGCCCAAAGCACCCTTGCCGCCGATACCAGCCTGAGCCGGTTCCACGAGGCGCAGGCGGACATCTGGGTTCAGGCGCTCGGTGAAATCCGCCGCGGCGCCAAGCGCGGGCACTGGATGTGGTTCATCTTCCCGCAGCTGGCAGGCCTCGGCAGCTCTCCCGCATCGCAATACTATGCGATCCGCGACTTGCGCGAAGCCCGGGCCTATCTCGCCGACGAGGTGCTCGCCGAACACCTGGCCGATTGCACCGATGCCGTGCTGGCGTGGAACGGCGAACGCTCGATCGGGGCGATTTTCGGCGCGGTCGATGCCATCAAGTTCGCCAGTTCGATGACCCTGTTCGAAGCGGCCAACGGCGGCCGCCGCTACACCCGCGCGCTGGAGGCGTTCTTCGGCGGACGGCGCGATTCGCGGACCCTCGACCTGCTGGCTTGAACCCGGCATATAGCCCCCATGGGGGGGCAGCAGCTATTCCTGGAGTTCTTCGTCTCGACGGCGATGGTGTTTGTGTGCGTGACGGTGCACGGCGTCGGCCTGTTCAGCCTGACCAAGGCCCTGCGCAGCGAGGCGACGATCGAGCGGCTGCGGCAGATTCGCCCGCTCTCCCCGCGCGGCGCCGCCTTCACGCTCGGCATTGTGCTGGCGATCATCGCCATCCACGGCATCGAGATCTGGGCATTCGCCGCCGTCTACCTCGCCGTCCATGCCATCCGCGATTTCGAGAGCGCGCTGTATTTCTCGACGATTTCCTATTCGTCGGTCGGCTACAACGACACCCACATCCTCGTGCAATGGCGGCTGCTGGGCGCGTTCGAGAGCATTCTCGGCGTCATCCTGCTCGGCTGGTCGACCGCCTTCTTCTTCCGCATGCTCGGCCGGATCGACGCGCACTGAAAGCGCCCCCCGGTCGGGCAGCCATGCCATAGGTCAACGCCGGCCGTGCGGGAAATGCGGCATCCGCGTTCCGGCCGGCGGACGATTGATCATGCCCTGCCGCCGCTCCCAGCTGCGCCCGCCCCAGTTGCCGTTGCCCGGCATGTCGCGGCGGAAATGCACGCCATCGCCCCGGCGATAATGGCCACGGTCGCTGCCGCGATACCAGAATCTGCCATCGTTGCCCCAGTAGCCGTCATAGAGCGGCCCATAATACCCATCGTAATAAGTATCCCAGGCATAAGGCGAGTTCCAGCCCACCGCGACCCGGCTGCCACCATAGCCCTGATCACAGGCGGACAGGGACAGCGCGGCGGCAACGGCGACAAGTGCGGGAATGATGCGGCTTTTCATGGACCTTGCTCCTGTCACCCCCCGGTGGACAGGCTGTTTACGGTTCAACGGGCGCGGGGTTCCCGCAAGGCCCTTCAGCGGAAAGTGCGCGACAGGACGATGATCGAGGGATCATCCTCGGACGGCTCGCCGACGAAGCCCATCTCGCGCTCGAGCTCGATCGCCGCATGGTTGGCGCGATCCTCGATCGAGATCACCCGCCGCACCCCCCGGTGCCGCGCCGCCTCGGCCAGCAGCGCCAGCAAGGCCCAGCCGATCCCCTGCCCCTTGCGGTCGCTGCGAATCGAAACCGCCACCTCGGCGGTATCCAGCGCATTGTCGCAGGCCAGCAGCGCCGAGGCGACCGCTTCCCCGCTGGCGGCATCGGTGACGAGATAGCTTTCGGTGCGGAAGTGGTCCGGGTGGACCAGCGGGTCGAGCTCGGCATGGCCGACTGTGTGGGCACAGAAGAAGCGAAACCGGCGATCGTCGTCGCTGACCCGGGCGAACAGCGCGGCGAGCACCGGCTCGTCGGCAGGTTCGGCAGGACGGACATCGAGGGCGAGGCCGGAGCGGGTGGTGACGCGGGCAGGAAGCGGCATGGCAGAGGTTCCAGGGATTGTGCCGGGAAGGCGCCGCGAGCCATAGCCGTGCCGCGCGCAGATGCCTTGATCCGGCGCAATCCCGGTGAATTCCCCCGCGAATCCCCTGCCCGAAACGCCCCGCCGGCCCCCGTTCAGTGCCCGCCGGCGGGCGCCTGGCTGCCGGGCTTGGGCGGCTTCGGCACCATCCAGACCAGCATGGCGGCCAACACCATCAGCACGGCCGCCACCTGGAAGACGCGATCGATGCCGATGGTCACCGCCTCGCGCTGCAGGGTCTGGTCGATGAACACCGTTGCCTGCTGTGCATTCATGCCCAACTGCGACAGCGTCGCGCGCGTCGGCTGGTCGTTGAGGCGACCGACCAGGCCTGCGTGCGCCTCGGTCTGAAAATTGGACCAGATGGTCAGTACCAGCGAGGTGGAAATCGCCACCGCGACCGTCCGCAGGAAGTTCTGCAGGCCCGAGGCCGTGGCCGTCTCCTCCGGCTTGACCGCGGACAGCGCCATCGTCGTCAGCGGAATCATGAACATCATGACCGCGAAACCCTGGCTCATCATGCCCCACAGCAGGACCGACATCGGCGCATCGCTGGTCCACTGCGAGCGCAGCAGCGCGGTCATCGCCAGACCGACCATGCCGACACTCACCAGCAGGCGCGAATCGACCTTGCTGACCAGCGGGACGACGATGCGCGACATCAGGATGGCGATGAACGCATGGGCGCCGCTGACCATGCCGGACTTGGTCGCGCTATAGCCGAGCGTCGTCTGGAGATATTGCGGCACGACCACCACGCCGGCGAAAAATGCGCCAAACGCGGTCGATTGGGCGATGACCGCAAGGGTAAATCCGCGATGGCGCAGGACCCGGATATCGACGATCGGGTGCTCCTCGGTCAGCTCCCAGATGACGAATGCGATGAAGCCGACCAGGCCGACGATGGCGAGCACCACGACCTCGGGATCGGCGAACCAGTCGCGGTCCCGGCCGATGTCCAGCATGAACTGCAGGCAACCGATCCACAGCACCATCAGCGCGAGCCCGATCCTGTCGATCCGCACCTTCCTCACCGGGGTTTCGACCGGCCGCAGCAGGGCAATGCCCGCGACCACGCAGACAATGGCGACCGGAATGTTGATGAAGAAGATCCAGTGCCAGGTCGCCTCGTCCGAGATCACCCCGCCGATCAGCGGGCCAAGCGCCGGGCCGGCGGTGACGGTCATCGCCCACAGGCCCATGGCAGCCGGCCTTCGCTCGGGCGGAAACACGCGCATCAGCAGGGTCTGCGACATCGGCATGATCGGGCCGCCGAACAGGCCCTGGCCGATGCGCGCGGCAACCAGCATGCCGAGCGAGACAGACAGGCCGCACAGCACCGAGAACAGGCCGAAACCGGCGACCGACAGGATGAACACGCGCACCGCCCCGAAGCGCTGGGCAAGCCAGCCGGTCAGCGGCACGCAGATCGCCTCCGCCACCGCATAGGAGGTGATGATCCAGGTGCCCTGGTCCATCGACACGCCGATATCGCCGGAAATGTGCGGAACGGAGACATTGGCGATGGTCAGGTCGAGCACCACCATGAAGTTGCTCAGCGCCAGGACGACGCCCGCCAGGAGCCTGCGATTGGCCGGAATAAGCCGCCAGGAATCGGCGCCTGCGGGGTCGACGGCGGGGGCGGTTGCACCGGCCATCGGTCAGCTGCCGGACAGGTCGATGGTCACTTCCGTCGAAAGGCCGACCCGCAGCGGATGCGCGGCCAGCTCCCTGGGGTCGAGCGCGATGCGGACCGGCAGGCGCTGGACGATCTTGATCCAGTTGCCGGTGGCGTTCTGCGCCGGAATCAGCGCCTGCGACGCCCCGGTGCCGCCGCCGATGCCGGCCACCCGGCCGTGGTAGACGACACTGCCGCCATAGATGTCCGCCGTGACTTCCGCCGGCATGCCGACCTGCACCCGGCGCAGCTGGCGTTCCTTGAAATTGGCATCGACATAGACCTCGCCGATCGGGACGATGGTCATCAGCGGGTTGCCCTGGCCGACATGCTGGCCGACCTGGACCTGGCGGCGGGTGATCACCCCGTCTATCGGCGCGCGGATGATCATGTGGCCGAATTCGATGCGGGCCGCGTCGAGCCGCGCCTTGGCGGCGAGCACGGCGGGATCGGTTTCCTCGCTCGAACCGCTAACGATGGCGGCGGCGGCAGCACTCTGTCCGCGCGCGGCGGCGCTGTTCTGCCGGGCGGAGCCAAGGCTGGCCTCGGCCTGGCGGACGGCGGCATCGGCATTGGCAGCGGCGGAACGGGCATTGGCCAGTTCCTCGCCCGAGACGCCACCGGCAGCGGCGACCGATTCACGCCGGGCGAGATCGGAACGGGCACGGGCGGCATTGGTGCGGGCGGTGGCCACCATGGCTTCCGCCTCGGCGATGCCCTGGCCGCTGGCCCCGGCCTGCGCGGCGGCGGCCCCGCTGGTCGCCACCGCCTGGCGGAAGCGGCGCCGGGCGGCGGCAAGCTCGGCCTCGGCGGCGGCAAGGTTGATCCGGGCGGTGGCGGGGTCCAGCTCGACCAGGATGTCGCCGGCCTTGACCGCCTGGGTGTCGCTGACGTTGACCTTGAGCACGGTGCCGTCTGACAGCGGGGTCACCTGGGCGACCTCGGCGGCGACATAGGCGTCGTCGGTGCTGGTGTGGTTGCGGCCGAAGACGAAGTAGTAAAGCAGCCAGAGGACGACACCGGCGGCGACGGCGAAGGCCAGACGGGTCAGCCACAGGCGGCGGGACTGCTGCGGGGTGCGCACGGCGGTGGCTTCGTCCGCGGCGATGGGGGCGGCTTCACTCATGCGGCAGGCTTTCCGGAGCTGGGCTGGGAGGATGGGACGGCAGCGGTCATTGCGGCGCCAGTCTTTGCCGCAGCGGTGGCAGGGTCGAAGCCGCCACCCAGGGCGCGGACCAGCGCGACTTCGGCGGACCGCCACATCGTGTCGATGGCGGCGCGGCGCAAGCGGACGTCGATCGCCTGGTTTTCGGCGATGAGGACATCGACATAGGTGCCCAACCCGGCGCGGAAGCGCAGGCGGGCGATGCGCAGCGAATCCTCGGCGGCAGAGGCGGCGGCGGCGCTGTCGGCCAGGCGGCGGCTCAGCGAGGCGCGGATGGCGACGGCATCGGCCAGTTGCTGGTACGCGCCGACCACGGTCCTGTCATAGCCGGCGACGGCGGCGTCGTAATCGGCGCGGGCGCCGGCGTGGCGCGCCCGGAGCTGGCCGCCGTGGAAGATCGGCAGGCTGACCGCGCCGGTGGCGTTGCCGAACTGGGAATCGTGGTCCAGCAGCAGGCCGAGGCCGACTGTCTGGAAGCCGAGCAGCGCCGAAAGCCGGATGTCGGGATAGAAATCGGCGCGGGCGGCGCGGACCCGGGCGGCGGCGCCTTCCATGCGCAGGCGGGCAGCAACAATGTCGGCGCGGCGACCGGCAAGCCCGGCGGTTACCCCGTCCGGCAGCGGCGAGGGCGCGACCGGCGCCAGCTTCGGCGGCGCGATCGCCAGGCCCCGGTCCGGGCCGGCGCCGATCAGCGCGGCGATCTGGTGGCGGCGCAGCAGGACCGCTTCGTCGGCGGCGGCGAGATCGAGCCGGGACACCGCCGCGTTGCTTTCGGTGAGGCGCTGCGTGGCGAGATTGTCCAACCCCTGCTCGCGGCGGTCGACAACCAGTTTGCGGGTCTGATCGCGATTTTCGACGATGGCGCGGCGCAGGTCGCGCGTGGCGATCAGGCCGGCAAGGTCGATATAGGCATCGGTGATCGCGGCGGCGATCGTCAGCCGCGCGGCCCGCGCCTCGACCGCGGCGGCATCGCGCTCGCGCCGGGCGGCGGCGAGGCGGGCACGGTTGGCCCCGAACAGGTCAGGATCGAAGCCGAGCGAGGCCGCGAGTTCGCCGGTGTCGTTCCAGCCCTGCGGCAGGAATCGCTTGAACGCGGGGTCCTCGAAGCCCTGGTTGAGCGTGACTCGGCTCTCCCCGGCCGAACCGCGTACATCGAGCGTCGGCAGCAGCGCCGACCGCGCTTCGCCGGCCAGCGCCGCCGCCTTGCGCAGGCGGGCGACGGCGGCGGCAAGATCGGGCGAACCGGCCAGCCCTTCCTCCACCAGGGCATCGAGCTGCGGGTCGCCGAAGCGGTGCCACCAGCCATCCACCGGCCACTCGGCGCCAGCGACGGCGGGAATGCTTTGAGCGGCATTGGCGGCGACCGGCGCCGGCCCGGCATCGCTGCGGGGCGCCGGCAACGTGCCGCTGCCAGGCGCACAGGCCGAAACGGCCACCGCGAGTGCCAGCGCCGCCACCTGATGGGCGGAGCCGACGTTCAACCGTGGAAACGCTTTCGCCATTGACCTCACGCACGACTGCCGACGCCCTGAAACGCGCCAAGGCCGGCGTCATCCACCGGCCCCGGCACCTTGTCAATCGGAAAAGCGTACCGTATGGTACGGTCATGTTGTCGCAACCTATCCCGGAGACTGCGGGACGCCGGGAAGCCCGCCGGCAGGAGCGGCGCGAGGCCATTCTCGACATCGCGCAGCAATCGTTTTTCGAACTCGGCTATGCGGCGACGACGATGTCCGCCATCGCCGCGCGGCTCGGCGGCTCGAAGGCGACCCTGTGGCAGTATTTCCGCTGCAAGGAGGAACTGTTCGACGCCGTGGTCGATCGCGCCACGGCGGAATTCCAGGCGGCGATCGCGCTGGCGCTGGTCCCGGGCGGTGAGGTCGCCGATGGCCTGCGGCGGTTCGCCCGCCGGTTCATCGCCCGCATCCTGTCGCCCGAAGCCATCGCCCTCTATCGGCTGGTGATCGCCGAATCCCGCCGCTTTCCCGAGACCGGGCGCATCTTCTACGACCGTGCGCCGCGCCGCACCTGCGAGACGGTGACCCAGTTCATCGCCGCGAGCCCGCTGCCGATCGCCGATCCGGCGCTGGCGGCCCGGCAGTTCATGGCACTGTGCCTGGGCCAGGATCACCAGCAGATGCTGCTGGGTTTCGGCGAGCCACCGGACGAGGCCCGCATCGCCGAGGAAGCCGAGCAGGCGGTGGCGACATTCCTCGCCGCCTATGCCCGCTGAAGCGGTTCAGGACATCGCCAGGACCAGGTTCCTGACCTGCGGATATATCTGCTTTTCCCACTTCGAGCCGGAAAACACGCCATAATGGCCGACTCCCGGCTGCAGGTGGTGGCGCCTGAGGTGGGGGCGCAGGCCTGTGCACAGCAGGTGGGCGGCGGCAGTCTGGCCGACGCCGCAGATATCGTCCCGCTCGCCCTCGACCGTCAGCAGTGCGGTGTTGCGGATCGCCCCGCAATCGATCGGGCGGCCCCGGAACGTCAGTTCGCCGGTGGCCAGCGCGGCCCGCTGGAACACCGCCTGGACGGTCTCGAGATAGAATTCGGCCGGGAGATCGAGCACGGCGAGATATTCGAGATAGAAATCGCGGATGCGTTCGGCTTCGTCCGCCTCGGTGTCGGCCAGCGCCTGGTAGTAGTTGCGGAACTGGCCGAAGTGGCGTTCCAGGTTCATCGACATGAACGCGGTCAGCTGCAGGAAGCCCGGATAGACCTTGCGGCCACCGCCCTTGTGGCGCGGCGGCACGGTGGAGATCAGGTTGGCCTCGAACCAGTCGATCGACTGGCTGGTCGCCAGTTCGTTGACCACGGTCGGCGATTCGCGGACATCGACCGGCCCGGCCATCAGCGTCAGCGTGCGCGGCTGGCACGGATCGCGGTCCTGCGCCATGATCGCCGTCGCCGCCAGCGCCGGCACGCAGGGCTGGCAGACGGCGAGCACATGAGTCTGCGGGCCGAGGTGGCGGATCATGCGGATCACGTAGTCGATATAGGATTCAAGGCCGAAGCGCCCCTCCTCCAGCGGCACGTCACGCGCGTTGCGCCAGTCGGTGATGTAGACGTCGTGATCGCGCGAAAGCACCTCGACCGTCGATCGCAGCAGCGTGGCGAAGTGGCCGGACAGCGGCGCCACCACCAGCATCTTGGGCTGCGGCGCGGCCACCGCATCCTTGGCGAAATGGACGAGATCGCCGAACGGCAGCGACAGCGCCACCTCCTCCCGCACCTCGACCAGGTCGTTGCCGACCGGGACCGGCGAAATGCAGTACGGCGGCCGCCGATGGGTGATCTCGGCCAGCGCGAACGTCTCCAGCAGCGCCTGGACACGGCGCGGCATCGCCCAGCCGTCGAGCTTCGGCCAGACCCGCTCCTTCAGGCCCAGCGCGGCGCGGGCGAACTGGCGTGATGGCTCCATCAGGTCGCTCATCAGCTGGTAGCCCTGGTACATCATTGCGTGCCCCTTTCGCCGGTCCCGACTCAACGATTGCGATTCGCTTTGCCACCAGCCCCGTTTTATGGCTTCATGCTGCGATGCATCATGGAAGAAGGCAAGTGTTTTGCCGCAGATGCGAGGGCGCAACGCGAGACGGGGACGGGAATGGCCAAGCCGACGCTGACGATTTCGAGCAAGACATATTCGGCCTGGAGCCTGCGCGGCTGGCTGCTGACGCGGCTCGCGGGCATCGAGGTCGAAGAAAAGCGCGTCGAGCACGACGCCAGCGACCGGGCGGAACTGCTGCTGCTCTCCCCCTCCGTGCTGGTCCCCCGCCTCAACTACAAGGACATCAGCGTGTGGGACACGCTGGCCATCGCCGAATCGCTCAACGAGTCGGTCCCCCAGGCGAAAATGCTGCCGGATGACCGGGTGGCACGCGCCCATTGCCGCTCGATCAGCGGTGAGATCCACTCCGGCTTCGCCAACCTGCGCTCGGCCCTGCCGATGAACCTCAAGGCGAAGCACGAGAAGTTCCCGGTGTTTTCCGGCGCCCGGCCCGACATCGAGCGGATCGAAACGATCTGGCAGGATTGCCTGGCGAGATACGGCGGCCCCTTCCTGTTCGGTGAAAAACCGACCATCGCCGACGCCATGTATGCCCCGGTCACCACCCGGTTCCTCTCCTATGCCGTCACCCTGAGCGAGCCTTCGCGAGCCTATTGCGAGACCATCGCCCAGTGGCCGCCGATGGTCGAATGGCGCGAAGCCGCACTCGCCGAGGCCGAGGAAATCGACGATCTCGATGTCGAATTCTGAGGGGAAGGCAGGCGCATGATCACCGCCGCCCTGCACCACCTGACGCGCTACAGCTACTCGCGCCCGGTCACCCTCGGCCCGCAGGTCATCCGCCTGCGCCCGGCGCCGCACAGCCGCACGGCGGTGCCCAACTATTCGCTGAAGATCAGCCCGGCCAACCACTTCATCAACTGGCAGCAGGACCCGCACGGCAACTGGCTGGCGCGGATCGTCTTCCCCGATCCGGTCGATCACTTCGCGGTCGAGGTGGACCTCCTGGCCGAAATGGCGGTGATCAATCCGTTCGACTTCTTCGTCGACCCGGACGCCGAAAACTACCCCTTCACCTATCGCGAGCCGCTGGCCGGCGACCTGGCGGCCTGTTTCGAATGCGAGCCGCAAGGCCCGCTGTTCGAGGCGCTGGTCGCCGAGTATGACGGCCACGAGGGCCGGACGGTCGATTTCCTCGTCGAGATCAACCGCCGCCTGCAGCAGCGCATCGGCTATATCATCCGCATGGAAACCGGCGTGATGACGCCGGAGGAGACGCTCACGGCCGGCATCGGCTCCTGCCGCGATTCCGCCTGGCTGCTGGTGCAGCTGCTGCGGCGGCTTGGCTTCGCGGCGCGGTTCGTCTCGGGCTATTCGATCCAGCTCGTGGCCGATGTCACCCCGGTCGACGGGCCGCAGGGGGTAACGCAGGACGTCTGCGACCTTCACGCCTGGTGCGAGGCCTATGTCCCCGGCGCCGGCTGGATCGCGCTCGATGCGACCTCCGGCATGTTCGCCGGCGAGGGCCACATTCCGCTCTGCGCCGCCCCGCACTATCGCTCGGCCACGCCGATCGAGGGCATGGCCGAGCCGTGCGAGGTCGATTTCCATTTCGAGATGGCGGTCTCGCGCATTGCCGAGGCGGTGCGGATCACCAAGCCGTTCACCGAGGACCGCTGGGCCAGGGTGCTGGCGCTGGGCGATGCGGTCGATGCCGAGCTGGCCGCCGGCGACGTCCGGCTGACGCTGGGTGGCGAGCCGACCTTCATCGCCGATGGCGATTTCGAGGCGCCGGAATGGAACGGCGCGGCGGTCGGCCCGACCAAGGCCGGCTATGCCGACAGGCTGATCCGCAAGCTGCGCAAGGCGTTCGCCCCCGGCGCCCTGCTGCATCATGGCCAGGGCAAGTGGTATCCCGGCGAGAGCCTGCCGCGCTGGGGCTATGCGATCTACTGGCGCACGGACGGCGTCTCGGTCTGGCAGGACGACACGCTGATCGCCGGCGAGCCCGAGGACGTGGTTGAGCCGGCGGCGCCGGACGAGGCGACCGCGCAGGCTTTCGTTGCGGCGACGGCGGCCGGCCTCGGCCTGAGCCCGGAGACCGTGCAGCCAGTCTACGAAGACGCCATCGAGTGGATCGTCAAGGAAGCCGAACTGCCCGAAAACACCAGCCCGACCGACCCCAGGCTGGAGGACGCGGAAGTGCGGGCGCGGTTCATGCGCACCTTCCAGCGCGGGCTGACCAAACCCGTCGGCTTCGTCCTGCCGGTGCAGCGGTGGAATTCGCGCGACGAAACCGCCCCGCGCTGGCGGACCGAGCACTGGAAAACCCGGCGCGGCGCCCTGTTCGCCGTGCCGGGGGACAGTGCGCTCGGCTATCGCCTGCCGCTGGCCTCGCTGCCGCATGTGGAGGCGGGCGACTATCCCTATATCCACCCGCGCGACACCGCCGAACCGCGCCAGCCGCTGGCCGATTTCCGCAAGCAGGTGACCGAGATGGCCGGGCGCGGCCCGCAGCGCAGCGTCGCGGTCGCCGGTCTGTCGGGCGAGGGCGGCGCGGCGGCGCAGGAGCGGGCCGAACAGGTCGTCCCCGGCGAATGGGTCGAAGGCGGGGTGGTGCGCACGGCGATCACCGTCGAACCGCGCGCGGACGAGAACGGCGGCTTCCTCTCGGTGTTCATCCCGCCGGTCGAGGCGCTGGAGGATTACCTCGAACTGATCGCTGCGGTCGAGGCGGTGGCCGAGGCGCGCGGCGTGCCGGTGCGGATCGAGGGCTATGCTCCGCCGCCCGACCCCCGGCTGACGGTGCTGAAGATCACGCCGGACCCCGGCGTGATCGAGGTCAACATCCACCCGGCCGCCAGCTGGCGCGAGACGGTGGCGATCACCGAGACGCTCTACCAATGCGCGCGCGAATGCGGACTGACCGCCGATCGCTTCATGGTCGATGGCCGGCCGGTCGGCACCGGCGGCGGCAACCACATCGTGCTCGGCGGCGCGAAACTGCTCGATTCGCCGTTCATCCGCCGGCCGGACCTGCTGAAGTCGTTCGTCCTCTACTGGCAGCGGCACCCCTCGCTCAGCTATCTGTTCTCCGGCCTGTTCATCGGCCCGACCTGCCAGGCGCCGCGCATCGACGAGGCGCGGCATGACGGCCTCTACGAGCTGGAAATCGCGCTGGCGCAGGTGCCGAAACCCGGCGATGGCGCGGCACCCCCGGCCTGGGTGGTGGACCGCCTGTTCCGCAACCTGCTGGTCGATGTCACCGGCAATACCCACCGCACCGAGATCTGCATCGACAAGCTGTTCTCGCCCGACGGGCCGACCGGGCGGCTGGGGCTGGTCGAGTTTCGCGGCTTCGAGATGCCGCCGGACCCGGCGATGTCGCTGGTCCAGCAACTGCTGCTGCGCGCGCTGGCCGCGTGGTTCTGGAAGGAACCGCAGGATGGATCGCTGGTCCGCTGGGGCACCACGCTGCACGATCGCTTCATGCTGGGCCACTGGGTCTGGGCCGATTTCTGCGACGTGCTGGCCGACCTGCGCCGCGCCGGGTTCGATTTCGACCCGGCCTGGTTCGAGGCGCAGCGGCAGTTCCGCTTCCCGGTGCACGGCACCATCGAGGGCGGCGGGGTCTCGCTCGAGATCAGCCACGCCCTGGAGCCGTGGAACGTGCTCGGCGAAACCGGGGCGATCGGCGGGACGGTGCGCTATGTCGATTCGTCCACCGAGCGCCTTCAGGTCCTGGCACGCGGGCTGGTCCCGGGCCGGCACGTGATCGCCTGCAACGGCCGCCGCGTGCCGATGACAGCGACCGGCACGCAGGGCGAGGCAGTCGGCGGCGTGCGCTACAAGGCGTGGAAGCCGGCGGATTGCCTGCACCCGATGCTGCCGGCCCATGCGCCGCTGACCTTCGACATCCTCGACAGCTGGAGCGACCGTTCGCTCGGCGGCTGCGTCTATCATGTGGCGCATCCCGGCGGACGCAACTATGATGACGTTCCGGTCAATGCCTACGAGGCCGAGGCGCGGCGCAAGGCGCGGTTCTCGGCCTTTGGCCATTCGCCGGGACGGCAGGCGATCCCGCCCGCCGAACTGCCGGGGGAATTTCCGATGTCGCTGGACCTGCGCCGCCCGGCCGGGCTGGCCTGAACCGGGCCGAACCGAACTGGCAACGCGCGTGCACATGTCCGCCGGATTGGCCGGCTACCCTGCCGAGGTGGCCGAAGGCGACCTCTACCGCGATGCCGCGCAACACACGGCGGCGCGCTGGGAAGCCATGGCCGACGGCCTGCTGGCGCTGGGCGGCCGGAACGGCGGCGATGATGGCGGCGGCGCGCAGGGGCTGCTGAACCGCCAGATCGTCGATCTCGGCATGAGCTACCGCATCGCCGGGGAGCGGGACGAACGGCCCTGGCCGCTGACGCCGATGCCGCTGATCATCGATGCTGCCGAATGGGCCGGGGTGGAGCAGGGGCTGATCCAGCGGGCACGGCTGATGGAAGCGGCGGCGCGCGACATCTATGGCCCGCAACGGCTGGTGAACGAGGGTCACCTGCCAGCCGCCGTGGTGACCGGAAGTCCCTATTTCGCCCGCGCCATGCTCGGGCGCGGCGGACGGGGCGCCCGGAACGAAGGTGGGCGTGGCGATCATGCCGTGCAAGTCTATGCCGCGGATCTGGCGCGCGGACCGGGCGGGCAGTGGCGGGTGCTCGCGGACCGGCTGCGGCTGGCCAACGGCATCGGCTATGTACTGGAAAACCGGCTGGCGCTCAGGCAGGTGGCGGGCGGATTGCTGGCCGGGATCGGCGCAAGGCGGCTGGCCCCGTTCCTCGGCGCCTTGCGCGCGGGTCTGGCGGCGGGATGCCCGCGCGAAGATCCCAGGATCGCGCTGCTGACCCCGGGGCGGTTCAACCAGACCTACCCGGAACAGGCACACCTCGCGCGGACCCTGGGTTTCCCGCTGGTCGAGGGCCGGGACCTGACGGTATTCGACGACCGGCTCTATGTCCGCACCATCGCCGGGCCGAAGCGGGTCGATGGCCTGTGGCGCTGGATCGACACCAACGCGCTCGACCCGATGACCTTCGATGCGCAATCGACCCTGGGCGTGCCCGGCCTGTTCGACGCCTGGGCGCGGGGCGGCCTGGCCATGGCCAACTGGCCGGGGGTGGACATGCTGGAAGCCCCGGCCTTCGCCGCGTTCATGCCGCGTCTGAGCGAGGTCCTGCTGGGCGAGGCGCCGCTCCTGCCCAATTGCGCGACCTGGTGGTGCGGGCAACCGGCGGAAGCGCAATTCGTCCGCGAGCGGTCGGACGCGCTGCTGGTCTGCCCGGCGTTCGGGCAATGGTCCGACGTCCTGCCGGCGGACAGCCCGCCCGGCGCGCGGGCGGTGTCGCTCGATCGCCTCAAGCCGGCCGCGCGGGCGGCGCTCGAAGCGGCGATGGCCCGCCGGCCGATGGATTTCTGCGGGCAGGAGATCGTCAACCTGTCGACCACGCCGGTGCTGACCGGGGAGCGGTTCGACGCCCGCGCGTTCACCCTGCGCGCCTTCGTCGCGCGCGGGCGCGATGGCGAATGGGTCGTCATGCCCGGTGGTCTGGCGCGGCTGTCGGCGTCCGGGGAAATCGCCACGACGCTGATGGGCGAAGGGGATCTCTCAGCCGACGTCTGCATCGTCGATGGCGCCGGCGGCGGTTCGGCGGAAATGGAGAGCGTATTGCGCGAACCACCGGCGATCCGGCGCGGCGGTGGCATCCTCGCCAGCCAGGCAGCAGACAATCTCTACTGGTTCGGCCGCTACTGCGAGCGCGCCGAAGCGACCGCGCGGCTGGTGCGGACCATTCTGGAGGGCGCGACGGAAGCCGATTCCTCGCCCGAGACCCCTGCCCTGCTGGCGGATCTGCTCGCGCAATGGGGCGCGCTCGGCGAACAGGGGCTGGCACCGGCGGCAGCGGCCCGGATGGCGCTGGTCGAATCCCGGCTCGAAGGCGGCGTCGTGCGGCTGCTCGGTTCGGTCCGCGATGTCGGGCTGCGGCTGCGAGACCGTTTTTCACCGGACCTCTGGCGCATGGCCAGCCGCCCCGCGCCCATGCCGGTGAGCGAACGGTCGGCGGCGACGCTGCGGGCCGCGCGCGAACTGGTCGAGCGGTTCGCCGCCCTGTCGGGGCTGATCGCGGAGAATGTCGTGCGCGGGCCGGTCTGGCGGTTCCTCGACATGGGGCGGCGGATCGAGCGGGCGCTGGCCGTCTGCCGCATGGCCCGGCTCCTGGCCGGCGCGCGCGACGAGGCCGGGGCGATGGCCGCCCTGCTCGACCTGTGCGACAGCCAGATCACCTTCGGCTCGCGCTATCTCGCCGCGCCGAGCCGGCCGGCGGTGCTCGACCTGGTGCTGCTCGATCCGGCCAATCCGCGCTCGCTGGCGTTCCAGGTCCTGGCAATGGGGGAACATATCGCCGGGCTCCCCCGCCTGGGCGAAGCGCAGATGCCCGAACCGCCGGAACTGCTCGCGCGCGGCCTGGCCGCGCCGCTGGCCAGCCTGGCCATCGCCGAGGTCGATGACGCGCTGCTCGGCGGCATCGAGGCGCGCCTGCTGGCGCTCTCTGACGCGATCACCGAGCGCTACTTCCTGCAATACGGCAAGGGCGGGGAAACCCGCGCGGCCGCCTTCCTCGCCTGACCGCGCGATGCTCTACGACGTCCGCCACCGCACCGTCGCGCACTACGCCGGCGCCGTGCAACTGGCCCGCATCAACGTCCGCCTTAGGCCCGCGCCCTGGCCCGGCCAACGGCTGGTGACTTATGCGCTGGACGTCCGCCCGACACCGGCGCTGGTCGAGGAAGACCACGGGCCGTTCATCGTCGAACGGGAGCGCCTGACCCTGGTCGAACCGATCAGCCGGCTGGTGATCGAAAGCCGCTTCCGCATCGAGCTCACGCCCGGGCCGGAGCCGGCATCGGGCGGCTCGCTGGCGGAAATCCGCGCGGCGGCGGTCACCAGCCGCGATCTCGGGCCACTCGGGCCGGCAAACTACATCCACGCCTCGGCAATCGCCCGGCCGGTCGCCGCCATCGCCGAATGGGCCGCGCCGTTCTTCGCCGGCGATGGCGACATCGTGGCCGCCGCCAGGGCAATCATGGCGAAGTTCCGCACCGAGTTCCGCTTCGACGGCGGTGCCACCGGCACCGACACCCCCCCTGCCGAAGCCTTTGCCGCCCGGCACGGCGTCTGCCAGGACTTTGCCCACATCCTCATCATCGCCGCCCGCGCCTGGGGCCTCCCCGCCGCCTATGTCAGCGGCTACCTGCGCACCCTCCCCCCGCCCGGCCAGCCGCGCCTCGCCGGTGCGGACGCGATGCACGCCTGGGTCAACCTGTGGTGTGGCGAAGAGCTGGGCTGGATCGGCTTCGACCCGACCAACGACATGATCGCCGGCAGCGACCACATTTTCGTGGCGATGGGCCGCGACTATGCCGATGTCGCGCCAATGGACGGGGTGTTCCATGGCACCGCCGGGCAGACGGTGGCGGTGGCCGTGGATGTGTTGCCGGTGGCGTAGCAACCCGGATCCCACCATTTCGCCGGTGCGGGGTACGATGCCGGAACCGGACCATGTTTCGCCCGTTTATCAAGTCAGTGGCCCCGACAATGGATCGGGCAGCCTGCAATATTGATTGCGCGGGGAGTTTTATTGCGCCGTCTTGCCCAACATGCATGCGTCACCCGCATCGTGGATGATCAGCCGGCGGCACTCCTGACGGGCACGCGGAATTTGTCCGTCCTCCCGCTGGCTGGTGATCCCAGACATCCGGCAGTGCCTTTTCTTTCGTCCATACGGAGCAAGCTGACATGAGCGATGAAACCGTTGCCCCCGCGCCCAAGCGGCGCGCCATGGGAATGCACAGGCGCGCGAACACCCCCCGCCTGACTGCCGAGCAGGCGCGCCGTCAGGGAGACATCACCAATCTCGCGCTGAAATCGATGGGCGCCAGTGCCGCGATCGCGTTCCTCAACTCCGCACACCAGGGCATTGGTGGCCGTCCGCTCGACGTGGCGATTGCCAGTGACGACGGTTATGCGCAGGTGGTGAAAGCGGTTACCGATGCAGGCGCGATGGCACTGTCCGACTGACGCCGGCTTTTAGCTCTGACGAGAAAAGCCATCCCCAGGCCAGGCTTGGGAATGGCTTTTTTTCAGTCCTGGCTGGCTTGTTGCGCTTCGCGTTTGCGCCGTGCTTCGGCGATCATCGTCTCTCGATCAGCCAAGGCGTGCCAGGCATCGCGCGAACGCAGATACTTGTCACGCTGGTTGGCCAGATCGCTGGCGTTGGCCGCAGCCTCGCAGGCGTCAGCCTGGGCGCGATAGAAGCCGGGGACTACCGACATGATCGTGCCGGATATGCTGCTGTTGCAGGATCGGTCGTCATTGTCGCGTGCTCCCGAAATGGGGATGCCCCGGGTGGAGCAGTAAATCAGCCGAGTTGCCCGAGAATGATGTCTCTCAGTTCGGCGCGGGTGAGTTCGGGGGACTTGCGTCCCGAGGCCCGGCCAATTCGTCCCGAAGAATCGGCCGATCCGGCAGCAAGGCGATGGGCATTGCGAATTTGGTAACGTTCAGAAAAAATATGCATTTCCTTGTAACGGCGCGTCCTTGCGCCACCTTTTCAAATATATGTCAGCGTCTGCGGGGAGGCATTCCGCCGCCCCCTGGGCCTTTCTCGCGAAACACGATGCGGCCCTTTTCCAGGTCATACGGCGTCATCTCGACCCGGACCCGGTCGCCCACCACCGAGCGGATGCGAAACTTGCGCATCTTGCCGGACGTATAGGCGATGATCCGATGGTCGTTTTCGAGCATGACGCCGAAACGACCATCGGGGAGGATCTCGTCGATCTCGCCTTCGAGAGTCAGCAGATCTTCCTTGGCCATCAGGCGGCCTCGAGGTTCACCGCCGAAGTCTTGCCACGACGATCGGTTTCCAGCTCATAGCGCACGCGCTGGTCCTTGGTGAGCGTGCTCATGCCCGAGCGCTCGACCGCGCTGATATGGACGAAGCTGTCGGCCGCGCCGCCATCGGGCGCAATAAAGCCATAGCCTTTTTCGGTATTGAAAAACTTGACGGTTCCGGTGAGCATGGAATTCTCCGCATGCATGAAAAATCCATCCGCAGAAGCGCGGAGGGAGCCAGTAGCGAGAGAATGGAAGGAGAGCCTAGCCGGCGTCAATTTCCGTCGCAGGCGACGATAGCAGCACTTGAATTAGTGGCACTCGGCCATTTTGTCAACATAAGCCGTGGCAGACAAATTTATACCCATGCAGCAAATGGGAGAAATCGGCACACTGCACAAGCCGTCTTTGGTTCCCGATCTCGCGATCGGACCGCCGCACAAGGCGGTCGCCATGACGATTGAGGCTTGACGCAAACGCCATCGCGGGCGGATGGCGACGCGATGGCGAGCGTGAACACGATGCGGGTTCTCCTGGTGGAGGACGAGATGCTGATCCGCGAGCTGGCTGCGGAAGACCTGGCCGATGCCGGATGCCAGGTCGTGGCGGTCGGCAATGGCGATGAAGCCTGGGAACTTCTCCGCCAGGACCAGGAATTCGACGTCCTGTTCACCGATATCCGCATGCCGGGAGACATCGACGGGCGGGAATTGGGGCAGCGCGCCCTGGCTTTGGATCCCGGCATCCGCATCGTCTATGCCACCGGCTATAACGACCCGCAGATCAACGTATCGCCGCGCGAATGCTGCGTGCGCAAGCCTTACCAGGTGGACGAGGTGCTTTCGCTGCTCTCCGCCCTGGGGGTGGCATAGGCGCTCACCCCCTGCCGGCGGCAGGATCACCGCTCCCGAGGTTCAGGCCGCCGGGACAGGCACGCTCCGCGCCACGAGGCTGGCAAACGCCGCGATGAACCTGCCGAACAAGTCACGCGTGCTTTCGCTGGCCAGGTTGCCGTCGGCCTCAAACAGCGCGTTGCCATTGCCGATATAGGCTTCCGGCTGCTGCAGGATCGGCATGTCGAGGAACACCAGCGACTGGCGCAAGTGATGATTGGCGCCGAAGCCGCCGATGGCGCCGGGCGAAATCGTCATGATCGCGGCCGGCTTGCCGGCGAACACGCTCTGACCATAAGGCCGGGAGCCGACGTCGATCGCATTCTTGAGCGCGCCGGGCACCGAGCGGTTGTATTCGGGCGTGACGAACAGGACTGCGTCCGCCGCGCGCACCTCGTCGCGGAAACGCTGCCAGGCGGGTGGCGCGCCGGCGGCCTCGACGTCTTCGTCATAGAGCGGCAGGTCGCCGATCTCGACGATGTCTCCGGTCAGGTTTTCCGGCGCGAGCGCCAGCAGCGCGCGGGCGGCCTTGCGGTTGAGCGATTCCTTGCGAAGGCTGCCGACGAGGACGGCGACGCGATAAGGCTGGGTCATCAGAGATTCTCCGTAGGGCTAAAAAGAAGAGGGATTTCAGCGGGCGTCGACGAGGACCAGTTCGGCATCCTCCAGCGCCGTCACTTCGAGGCGGTTTGCCCCGGTCACGGCGACACCGTCCCGCGCCTGGGCTTCGACCGTGCCGATGCGGACACGACCACGCGCCGGAACCAGGTAAAGATGGCGTGCGGGATCGGTCTCGTACGTCACGGTCTCCCCGGCGGGAACCGTGGCGCCGAGCACCCGGGCGTCGGCCCGAATGGGCAAGGCCCCGTCCGCTGCATGACCCGAGGCGAGCGCGACGAAACGGCCCGAGCGGTCTGCCTGGGGGAACGGCCGCGCGCCCCAGGACGGTGCTTCGCCGCCACGGTCGGGCAGGATCCAGATCTGGAACAAGGTCGTCGTCTCGTCCTCGAGGTTGTACTCCGAGTGGACGATGCCGGTGCCCGCCGACATGACCTGGACATCGCCGGCACCCGTGCGGCCTTCATTGCCCAGGCTGTCCCGATGGGTGATCGCCCCGGTGCGGACATATGTGACGATTTCCATGTCGCGATGGGGGTGCGGCGGGAAGCCGGTGCCGGCGGCGATGGCATCGTCGTTCCAGACGCGAAGGGCACCCCATTGGTCGCGGGCGCGATTGCGGTAATCGGCGAAGGAGAAGTGGTGGTGCGCATCGAGCCAGCCGTGGTTGGCGGCGCCCAGGGTGCCGAAGGGACGCAGTTCGATGGTGGCGGTTGCGGTGTCTGTCATGGGGGGCTCCTGTCTTGCCCGGCCGATATGGCCGTTGCTTACTCTCCAAGAAAGTCGGATAATATCGTTCGGTTCGTTCCAGGAAATTGAACAATGGATGTCGCCCAGCCAAGCCTCGATCATCTTCGTGTGTTCGTCATGGTGGCGGAGTGCGGCAGTTTCAATGCGGCGGCAAAGCGGCTGGGGCGAGCGCTGTCGGTCGTCAGCTATGCGGTGACGACGCTGGAAGCGCAGCTTGGCCTCGACCTGTTCGACCGGCAAGGCTCGCGCCGGCCACAGCTGACGGAGGCGGGACAGGCACTGCTGGCCGATGCGCGGGCGGTGGCGAACGAGGCCGACGCGCTGGTTGCCCGGGCCAGGGGGATTCGCCAGGGCCTGGAAACGCGGCTGGCGCTGGCGATCGATGTGATGATGCCGCCGGCGGTCGTCGCGTGCGTGCTGCGGGAGTTCCAGTCGGCGTTTCCGACCGTCGACCTCCGGCTCCATGTCGAGGCGCTCGGTGCTATCGCGACGCTCGTGCTGGAGGGCGAAGCGGACCTCGGCGTTGCCGGCCCCGATATCGCCGACCAGCCGGGTCTTGCGCGGCAGGCGATCGGCATGGTCGAGATGGTGCCGGTGGCGGCCCCATCACATCCGCTGGGGGTGGGGCCGATTGCCTTGGGAGAAACGGCGCGGCACCTGCAACTGGTCCTAACCGATCGTTCACCGCTGACCGCAGGCCAGGATTTCTCCGTGTTGAGCCCCCGCACATGGCGGCTGGGCGACCTGGGAGCCAAACATGCCCTGCTGCTGGAAGGGATCGGCTGGGGCCTGATGCCGCATCATGCGGTTGCAGCCGACCTCACCGCCGGACAGCTCGTGCAGCTCGACCTGCCGGAGGGAGCGGCGGTCCTCTACCGGCTCCACGCCCTATGGCGAAAGGACCAGGCGCCGGGACCGGCCGCGGCATGGATGCAGGATGCCCTTGCGCGGGCGTGCGCGGGCTGAGTCCCCATTCGCGGCCATGGGGTCATCGAGCACAGGCGGCTGAAACAGGTGGATGCAACGCCGCGCCTTATCCGGCACCGTGGCGCTACAGCGGATTCCCATCCTTGTCGCGATAGATTTCCCGCCGACCGACATGGTTGGCGGGGCTGACGAAACCGTCTTCCTCCATTCGCTCGATCCATTTCGCCGCAGTGTTGTAGCCGACGCCGAGCTGGCGCTGGAGCCAGGAGGTGCTCGCCTTATGGCTTTCGAAGACGATGTGGCAGGCCTGGCGGTACTTGCGCTCGTCCGGGCTGTCCGAGGCGGTGGCGTCGAGATCGTCGAAGCCGAACATCGCCTCGTCCGGCTCTTCCGTGACCGAATCGACGTATTTCGGCGTGCCCTGGGCGCGCCAGTGGTCTGCCACTTTCTCCACTTCCTCGTCCGAAACGAACGGGCCGTGGACGCGCAGGACGGGGGCGCTGTTGGGCTTGTAGAGCATGTCGCCCTTGCCGAGCAGCTGTTCCGCCCCCTGTTCGCCGAGGATCGTGCGGCTGTCGATCCTGCTGGTGACGGCGAAGGAGATGCGGGTCGGCAGGTTGGCCTTGATGACGCCGGTGATGACATCGACCGAGGGGCGTTGCGTCGCCATGATCAGGTGGATGCCGGCGGCGCGGCTCTTCTGGCTGAGTCGCTGGATCAGCACCTCGATCTCCTTGCCGACGGTGACCATCAGGTCTGCCAGCTCGTCGACGATGACGACGATCAGCGGCAGTGGCTGGTAGTCATACTGTTCCTCCTCGAACAGCTCCTCGCCGGTGTCCTGGTCGAAGCCGATCGAGACGCGGCGGCCCAGAGGCTTGCCCTTGGCGATGGCCGCCTTGATCTTGTCGTTGAAACCGGTGATGTTGCGGACGGAGACCGAGGACATCATCCGGTAGCGGCGCTCCATCTCCTCGACCGCCCATTTGAGCGCGCGCACCGCCTTGGCCGGTTCGGTGACGACCGGCGAGAGCAGGTGGGGAATGTCGTCGTAGGACTTCAGTTCGAGCACCTTCGGGTCGACCAGGATCATCCGGCATTCGTCCGGCGTCAGCCGATAGAGCAGCGACAGCAGGATGGCGTTGAGGCCGACCGACTTGCCTGAACCGGTGGTGCCGGCGACCAGCAGGTGCGGCATCGCCGCGAGATCGGCGACGATCGGTTCGCCGGCGATGTCCTTGCCGAGGATGATCGGCAGCAGGCCCTTGGAACTGGCGAACTTCTCGCAGGCGATCAGCTCCTTGAAGCTGACCATCTGCCGATCCGCATTGGGCAGTTCGATGCCCATGACGGTTCGGCCGGGGATCGCCGAGACGCGGGCCGAGATCGCGCTCATGTTGCGGGCGATATCGTCGGCGAGGCCGATGACGCGGGCCGCCTTGATGCCGGGCGCCGGTTCGAGCTCGTACATGGTGACGACCGGGCCGGTGCGCACCGCCTGGATCTCGCCCTTGACGTTGAAATCGTCAAGCACGGTTTCGAGCAGGCGGGCGTTGCGTTCCAGGGCGAGCTTGTCGACCTTCTGCTGCTGGTTCGCCGGCGGATCGTCCAGCAGGTCGAGGCCGGGGAGCGCGTGGCTCTCGAACAGGTCGCGCTGGCGGCCCGGGCTGGCCGGGCGCATGGTGCGGGCCGGGTCGCTGATTTCGACCGCCCGGCGGACAGCCTGTTCGGCAGCCGGGGCATCGGCCACCGGCTCGCCTTCGGCGGCGACCGGCGCGGGCTTGGCTTTCGGCGGCTTGACCAGCGGAGTGGCGAGCGCGGTGGCGGGGTTGCGGTGGAGCCGGCCCGGCAGGGTCAGCAGCGCGATCCAGTCGACCGCGAAGACATGGCCGGCGAGGCCAACGCCGCAGCCCAGCGCGACGAGGCCGACGCCGAATTCCGCCCAGGGCTGGCCGGCCTGCGGGAGATAGCCGGCGAGCGCGCGGACCAGATCGGCGCCGAGCAGGCCGGCGACGCCGCCCATCTGCGCCGGCAGCGTGCCGCCGGGCTCGGAAAAGGCCAGGCTGAGCGCGGTGGCGATCAGACTCATGGCGAAGGCGAGCACACCCAGCGGGCGCCACCAGCGCTGGTGGAGGTGGGGCAGCTCGGCATCGTCCTCCTCCTCGGCCAGGCGCCAGAGCTTGCGGGCGAAGACATAGAGCAGCGGCAGCAACAGCACCGCGACCCAGCCGAACAGGAACAGGGCGCGTTCGGCCGCCCAGGCGCCGGGCAGGCCCATCCAGTTGAGCACCGGGCCACCGGCGGCGGTGGAAATCGAGGGATCGGTCTGGTGATAGGTGGCAAGCGCCACGCCGAGGAACAGCATGGCGCCGAACAGCATGACCGCGCCGATCAGTTCGCCCGAGCGACGCAGCGCCCGGCGCAGGACCAGGCGCCAGTTGCCGCGCGACCCGGCGCCGGCCGATGTGAGTGCGCGTGATGCCATTGCCAGTGCCCCCGAATTCCGCGCGCGACAATGCGCCCGCGCAGGACTCTCCGTCAAGCGCGCTGCGATCAATGTCGCCTCAAATCCCGTCGATGGCCGCCCAGCCGGGCGCGCCCAGGCGCCGCGCGCGGGCGCGGTTCATGCCACCGAGCGCGATCACCGGCAGCGGCGCGCGGGCGGCAAGCGCGCGAAACCGGACGGGGCCGAGGTGCGGTGCGCCGGGGTGGCTGCGGGTCGGGTGGACCGGCGAAAGCAGCGCGGCATCGGCGCCGTGGCGGGCGGCCTGGCCAAGCTCGCGCAAGCCGTGCGCCGTGGCCAGCCGGAGCATCGGCGGGCCGCCGGCGAGGCTGCGGGGCGCGCCATAGGCCCCGTCCGCCCGCCAGCGCCGCGCCTGGGCAGGCGTGCCGGCAAGCACGGCGAGCAGGCCACGGGCACGACAGAGGCGGCGAAGCCTTTCCCAGCGGGCACGGCGTTGGGCGGCAGAGAGGTGATAGTGGCGGAAGATCAGGCCGGAGCCGGGCGGGAGCCGGCGCAGGATCGCTTCGAGCCGGGCATCGTTGCGCGCATCGCTGACCAGCCAGGGGCGCCCTCCCGAATCCGTTCCTGCCCCACGGGCCACTGGAGGCTGGCGATTCATGACGCGATGCTTATAGCACCGCGCCATGGAACAGCCAGAAGCCCGTCTTGCCGCCGTCCATGCGGGGATTGCCGATGCCTGCCGGATCGCGCGGCGCGAGTCCGAAGAGGTCACGCTGATCGCCGTGAGCAAGACCCATGGCGCCGAGGCGATCGTGCCGCTGATTGCCGCCGGCCAGACAGTCTACGGCGAGAATCGGGTGCAGGAGGCGCAGGGCAAATGGCCGCAACTGCGCGAGCAATATCCCGATCTGGTGTTGCATCTGGTCGGGCAATTGCAGTCGAACAAGGCCGAGGACGCGGTGCGCCTGTTCGATGTGGTGCATTCGCTGGACCGGGTTTCGCTGGTCCCGGCATTGGCCAGGGCGATGGACAAGACCGGGCGGCGGGTGCCGTGTTTCGTCCAGGTCAACATCGGCGCGGAGGAGCAGAAGGGCGGCTGCGCGATCCCGGAACTGCCCGGCCTGCTGGCCGAGGCGCGCAGCGCGGGGATCGATCTCGCCGGGCTGATGTGCGTGCCGCCGGCCGGTGTCGAGGCGGCGCCCTATTTCGCCCTGCTGGGCAAGCTCGCCGATGACCATGGCCTGAGTGGGCTGTCGATGGGCATGAGCGACGATTTTGCGACGGCGGTCATGCTCGGGGCGACTCATGTCCGCGTCGGCAGCGCGTTGTTCGGAGCGCGCGGATGAGCGTGCTGGCGGGACAGGCGGCGCTGCTGGCCGGGCTGGGCCGGCGCGGACGGCTGCGGCAACTGGCGCCGAGGACGGGCGTCGATTTTTCCTCCAACGACTACCTCGGGCTGGCGGCGTCCGGCGCGATGGCCGAGGCGGCGCGGGCGGCGCTGGACCGGGGGGTGCCGGTCGGCTCGGGCGGATCGCGGCTGCTCAGGGGCAATCACCCCGAGCACGAAGCTCTGGAGCAGGAAGCGGCGGCATTTTTCGGCAGCGAGGCCGCGCTCTATTTCTCGACCGGCTTCGCCGCCAATTCAGCCCTGTTCGCCAGCGTACCGCAACGGGGCGACATGATCTTCGCCGACGCGCTGATCCATGCCTCGGTGCACGAAGGCCTGCGGCTGACCAAGGCCGGGCATCGGCTGGTGGCGCACAACGACGTCGCGGCGTTTGCCGCTGCGATTGCCGAGTGGCGGGCCGAAGGGGGCACGGGCACGCCCTGGATCGCGGTCGAATCGCTCTATTCGATGGATGGCGACTTCGCCCCCCTCCCCGCCCTGATGGCGCTGGCCCAGGCGGAAGGAGCGGTTCTGGTGGTGGACGAAGCCCATGCCAGCGGCGTGTTCGGGCCGGGCGGGCGCGGGCTGGTGGCCCAGGCCGGGCGTCGCGGCAACAACGTCGTGACGCTGCATACCTGCGGCAAGGGCCTGGGGGCGGAAGGGGCACTGCTGTGCGGCCCTGCGGTCCTGCGCGAATTCCTCGTCAACCGGGCACGGGGCTTCATATTCTCGACCGCCCCCTCCCCGCTGATGGCCGCGGTGGTGCGGGAAAGCCTGCGCATCAGCGAGGCGGGCGACGCGCTGCGGCTCGGCTTGCAATCGCGCATCGCGTTGGCGAGCGAAGCCCTGCGCGACCTGGGCGCGACGTGCCATGGCTCGCCGATCTTCCCGCTCATCCTGCGCACCGACGCCCGGACCATGGCGGTGGCCGGCGCGCTTCAGGAAAAAGGGCTCGACGTGAGGGGGATTCGCCCGCCGACAGTCCCCGAAGGGTCTTCCCGGTTGAGAATCGTGATCACCAATCAGGTCGGCAAGCAGGATATCCTCGAACTGGCGGACCATATTCGCGAGGCTCTCCGGACATGAGCGGGTTCATCGTCACCGGCACGGACACCGGCATCGGCAAGACGGTGGTGGCGGCCGGGCTGGTCGGCAAGCTGGGCGCGCGCTACTGGAAGCCGGTGCAGTCCGGCCTCGAGGACGAGACCGACAGCGAAGCGGTGGCCCGGCTGGTGCCCGGGGCGGTGGTGCACCCGGAAGCCTATCGGCTGGTGACGCCGTGTTCACCGCATGAGGCAGCCGCGCGGGATGGGGTGGCAATCGGCGCGCTGCCGCTGCCGGCGGGCGATGGCCCGCTGGTGGTGGAAGGCGCCGGCGGGGTGCTCGTGCCGTTGAGCGACACCCGGGTCTATGCCGACCAGTTCGCCGAATGGGCGCTGCCGGTGGTCCTGGTCGCGCGCACCTCGCTGGGCACCATCAACCACACGCTGCTCTCGCTGGAGGCGCTGCGGGCGCGGGGATGTGCGGTCGCGGGCGTCATCTTCAGCGGTGACGAGAACATCGAAACCCAGCGCGTGATCGTCATGTTGGGCAAGGTCCGCCTGCTCGGCCGTGTGCCGAGGCTGGATCCCGTGACTCCGGAGACGCTGCGGGCGGCGTTCGCGGGAATCGACACGCCATGAGCGCGGTCTGGCATCCGTTCACCCAGCACGGGCTGGGCGAGCCGATCCCCGAGGTCGTGCGGGCCGAGGGGGCGCATCTCTTCACTCGCGACGGGCGCCGGGTGATCGATGCCATCAGCAGCTGGTGGGTGACCACACATGGCCATTGCCACCCGCGCATCGCCGCGGCCATCGCCGAGCAGGCGGGGCAGCTCGACCAGTTGATCTTCGCCGGCTGGACCCATGCCCGGGCCGAAACCGTCGCCACCGGGCTGGTGGCGCTGGTGGACGAGGCGCTCGGCTCCCCTGCCCTGCCTTACGTATTCTTCTCGGATTCCGGCTCCACTGCGGTCGAAGTGGCGATCAAGATGGCGCTGGGCTTCTGGCACAACCGGGGCGAGCCGCGCCATCGGATCCTGGTGCTCCAGCATTCCTACCACGGCGACACCATCGGGGCGATGAGCGTGGGTGCGCGGGGCGTATTCAACGCCGCCTATGCACCACTGCTGTTCGATGTCGGCACGATTCCCTTTCCGGCCGAGGGCGTTGAGCAGGCGGCGCTCGATGCGCTGGAAGAGGCTTGCGCCGCGGACGATGCGGCAGCGTTCATCGTCGAGCCGCTGCTGCTCGGCGCGGGCGGCATGCTGGTCTGGCCGGCGCGGGTGCTGGCCGAGATGCGGCGGATCTGCGAGCGCCATGGCGTGCTGTTCATCGCTGACGAAGTCCTGACCGGCTGGGGCCGCACCGGCACCCTGCTGGCCTGCGAGCAGGCGGGAATCGCGCCGGACCTGCTCTGCCTGGCCAAAGGCCTGACCGGCGGGGCGATCCCGCTGGCGGTGACGATGGCCAGCCCGGCGATCTATGACGCGCACTGGTCCCGCGACCGGGCGAAGATGTTCTACCATTCCAGCAGCTATACGGCGAATGCGATTGCCTGTGGGGCGGCGGAGGCGAACCTCGCGATCTGGCGAGAGGAGCCGGTGCGGGAGCGGATTTCGGCGCTGGCCGAGCGCCAGGCGCGCGGGGCGGCACGGCTGGCGGCGGTGCCGGGAATCGAGAACGTGCGGACCTGCGGCACGGTGCTGGCGCTGGACTATGCGGTCGGTTCGGGCGCCGGCTATCTCTCGGCGCTGGGGCCGCGCCTGATGGCGTTCTTCCGCGAGCGGGACATGCTGGTGCGACCGCTGGGAAACACGGCCTACCTGATGCCGCCATACTGCATCGGCGAGGATGACCTCGATGCGTTGCATGGGGCGTTGGCGGAAGCGGTTGCAATCACGACGCGAAGCGCCGGTCGTTGAGGCCAAGCCAGCGGGCAACCGAGGGGATGCGGCGCAGGGCCAGCCGCTCGACCAGCAGGATGACCGCCAGCGAGGCAGTGAACAGGGGTAGCCAGGCCATCAGCGCGACCAGCGCGATGCGGATGGGCCAGCTGGTCAGGACCTGACCGGACCAGGGCGGTGCGCCGAGCTTGCCCGCCGGCTTGCGGCGGCGCCACATGGCAAAGCCGGACACGGCAACCAGCACGAGGGCGGCGGCGGTAAGCAGGCCGACAAGCTGGTTGATCCAGCCGAACAGCTGGCCTTCGTGCCAGGCGACACCATAGGCGACGATGCGATCGATGACGTGGCGGTCGGCGAAATCCTCGCGCCGGAGGCGGTGAGCGCCTGTCGTGTCGTACGTGATGGTGACGCGAAGCGGGCGGTTCTGGCTGTCGGACTTGATGACCCAGCCGTTTGCGGGCTTGCCGCCGCCGCCTTCGCCCGCCGGCTTGCCGGGGGGTACGACCTGGACCGGGAAGGCGAGGTTTTCGCGGGCGGCAACCGCGATCAGGCGATCGAGGGTGGCGACATCCTGGACGGACAGCGAATTGGCGATGGCGTGGTTCATGCCGGGCATATGCGCCCCGGCCCGGGTGGCCATGGCGGCGTGATCGTGCTCGGCGTGAAGGTCGTCCGCATCGGCGGCGGGCTTGCCACCAATGCTCCAGTCCTGCGCGCCCTTCACTAGGCCGAACTCGGCGCGGACCGCCTTGAAGGCGCTGCCCCAGCTTTGCGCCCAGGGCAGGCCGGTGAACAGCAGGACAAGCGCCAGGCCGGCAACCCAGAACCCGGTGACGGCGTGGAAATCACGCCACAGCGGGCGGCCATTGCGGGCAAGGCGCGGCCACAGCACCCCGGCGGCGCCCCGCCCCTTCGGCCACCACAGGATGAGGCCGGACAGGATCAGGACGATCGCCCAGCTGGCCAGCAGTTCCACCAGGATGCTGCCGTTGCGGCCCAGCATGAGTTGACCGTGGAGCTTGCGATCCCAGGCGATCAAGCGCGATTCGGGATCGATCGCGCCGAGCACCTGGCCTTGCGGGGAAACGAAGACATCGCGCATGGCGCCGTGCCTTGCCCCATGTCCCGGCAGGGTGAGGTGGACCATGGCGGCATCGCCGGCGCGTTCGGGTAGGCGATAGAAAGCCAGCGAGGCACCGGGATTGACGGCAAGCGCGGCCGCGACCTGCACCGAGGGCGAGACCGGATCGGCCATCGGCAGGTTCTGGAAGGCGCGCTCTTCCCAGCGTTCGATCTGGGGCTTGAACAGGTAGAACGCGCCCGACAGCGAGAGCACGAGGATGAACGGAATGACCAGCAGCCCGGCATAGAAATGCCAGCGCCACAGCGTCCGCCAGAAAGCGGTGTGCGAGACAGTTGCAGGTTCGGCCATGGGCATTCCCCGAAGAAGCAGCCCACCGCATCCCGGACAGGGCCGGGACGCGGCGGAGCCGGCGCTTACAGCTTGAGCTTGAGATCGACAACGAATGTGCGCTGCGGCAGCGGATGCGAGACATAGGCCCGGAAATTGAACAGGTTGTCGATGCCGGCACTCAGCTGCAGCAGCTTGTTCAGATCCCACGAGAGGCGGGTATCGACGAAAAAGTAGTCCGACTGATAGCCATAGGCGCGTCCGCGTTGCAGGCCGAGAAGGTCCGAATTGGGGCGCGAACCATAGCGCCAACCCAGCGAGAGCCTGACCGGATCGGCGATCCGGTAGCGCAGGTTGCCGTTGGACCGCCATTCCGGGATGCGCGGGAACTGGACCCCTTCGGCGCGGGGATCGGCGGTGTTCTTGCGCGTCTTCGCGCTCATCCATGCGAGGTTCGCATCGATGTCGAGCCCGGGAATGAGCAGGTCCGTGCCTTCCAGGATCAGTTCGACGCCATATTGCCGGACTTTGTCGACGTTCTGGTAGCCGCTGAACAGGGTGTTGTCCGGCAACAGGCCCTGGAAGCTGTAGACGGCGTTGCCGACGTCCTGGAAAAACACGCTGGCCGTGGCGCGGACCGGCCCGAAGCCACGGCGGAGCAGGAGGCTGGCGTCGTAGGACTTCTCGGGCTTGAGGAACGGGTTGAAGCTGGTCGCTGGCTCGCCTCTCGCGACGTCGCATCAAAGCTTCCAGTCGACGCTGGCGAAGAACGAGCGCTGCGGGAACGGGTGGAACAGGAAGTATTTGTCGTTGTTCACGTTATCGATGCCGAGCGCGAACGTGAAATTCTCGCTCGGGCGGAACTGGGCGCGCAGATCGACGACGACGTATTTGTAGAAGCCCTGGTAGGTCTGGCCGATGGTGTCGAGGTTATCGAGCTGGGCATAGTTGCGGCTGGTGAAGCGGACGGCGCTGGTCAGCGTGATCTGCTTCGTCGGCCGCCAGCTCAGCACGGCGTTGCCCTTCCAGTGGGGAACGGTGGGGAGCAGCTTGCCGATCGTGGCCAGGCCGACCGACGCCGGCGTGGTGTCATTGCGGGTGACGATGGCATCGGCATAAGTCAGGCTGGCCGAGAGATCGACCGTGGGCACGATGTCCCGCCGGTCCACCGCCAGTTCGACGCCGCGGGCGCGGGTCTGGCCGACGTTCTGGACGAAGGTTCCCGATTGCAATGCGCCCGTGTCGTCACTGAAAGTGCCTGCCTGGGAGATGATCGCGTTGCGGACGACCTCGTTGAACAGCGAGACGCGCACCGAGCCATGCCGGTCGCGCTTTTCGAGCGCCAGTTCGAGGCTGCGGGCACGTTCGGGCAGGAGTGTCGGTTTGGGAAAGTAGGTCAGCGATCCCACGGTGACGCTTTGGTAAAGCTCGCCAACTGTCGGCATACGCCAGGCCTGGCCGGCGAAAAGGCGGGCGGACCAGCCATCGGCCGGGCGCCATTCGATGCTCGCCTTGGGGCTGAAACCGGAGAAGTCACGTTCAGGCTGGGGGACCGCCTTGTTGAAGGTCGCGCTATAGGCCTTGTTGAGTCCATTCCACGCCCGCCACCATTCCTGCCGGGCGCCGAGCGTGGCAGTGAGCGCGGGCGTCAGCCGGATCGCGTCCTGCGCCCAGACGGCGACGGTGCGGGTCTGTCCGTAGGACCCGCTGCGCAACTGGCCCAGCAGCGAGCCGGAATTGCGCCAGTCGGCGATGGTGTATGTCTCGGCCTTCAGCGTCTCCCGGTCGGCATGGGCGCCGATCGAGATTACCTGCGCGTCACTGGCGCCAAGGTGGAGATTGGCGCGGGCGTCGAGCGTGGCCCAGCCGGTACCGTCCTGCCTCTGGATGGTGCCGACGCCGCCGGCGAAGGCGGCAGGGAGATCGTTGCGGGTGGCGATGAAGCCGTTGCCGGCGATGGCGCTGCTGGTGTCCGGCGAGGGGTTGAGCTGCCAATCGCGATGGTAGTTATAGAGCGTGCCGATCACCTGCCAGTCGAGCCTTTCGGACTTGCCGGAGAGGCTCAGCGCGTGGCTGAGGTGAAGCGCGTCACGCGCGTAGATCGCGGAGTTGAAGCCGGTGGTGGCGCCGGAATTGGCCGTGGCATAGGAGACGCCGCCGGCAGTTTTCTGCTCGTAGCTCTGGACATCGCCGGCGGTGTCGTCGGTCCACACGCCGAGCACGTAGGAGAGCTTGAGCGAGGGCGTCACGTCCCACACCGCCTTGGCCTTGTAGGTCGCCTGGATGTGATGCTCGATGCCGCCCGCGCCGAGCAGGCGGAGGTTGGGCGTGCCGGGAATGGCGGTGCGGGAGTAGTAAGGAAGACCGCCGGTGGTACCGGTGGGCTGGGTGGCGCCGGTGAAAGTGGTGAAGCTGATCGGCTGGCTCCGCGCATCGGTGCGGGTGGCGGAAAGCAGCACGGCAAGATTGCCGATCTTGTCCCCGAGCGAGCCGGAGACCTGCCAGGTCGGCAGGGTCTGGTGGGTCTGGTAGAGATCGAATTGCTGGACGTTGACCAGCGCCGATGCGCGGGCTTCCAGCTTGTCCGGCATGCGGGTGGTGACGTTGACCGTCGTGCCGATCGAATTGCCGGCATAAGCCGCCGAAAACGGGCCGTAAAGCACGTCGATCGACTGGATTTCCGACGGCGTGACCATGGTCCAGCGCGGGCTGCCGTTGCCGTTGTTGTTGCCGATCAGCGCCGAAAGCAGCACGCCATCGGCAAAGATCAGGCTGCGGGCCGAGGCGCCGAGACCGGACGTGCGGGTGGCGATCGGCGCGAAATTGTCGCCGATGTGGCGCTTGCGGACGATCAGGCTGGGGAAATACTTGAGCGTGTCCTCGACGCTGACGGCGTTGACCGTCGCGGCAATGCGCTCGGCGTCGGTGGTGATGCGGGTGGCGGGCATCGGCAGCGCCGGGGCGCGGGGCAACGTGCCGGTCACCGTGATCTGGGATTCCGCCGCGTCAGCCTCGGCGGCATGGGCGGCAGGGATGGAGCACAGGCAGGTGGCGGCCAGCAGCAGGGGCCGCGCGATGGCGATACGGTTCATGTTCGGGAATTCGCTCTGTCGGGCCGCAAGGGCGGCCGGGTCGGTCAAGCCTCAGCCCGGAGGCTGGGGCCATGGCTCTGACGTCAGGCGAACAGGGGTGGCGCGCGCAGTGGCGGGCGCAGGCGGCGAATTTGCGCGGCCGGTAGCGGGGCGACGGCCAGCAGGCCGAGCACCATGAGCAGGGCCAGCGCGGCGGCGAGCAGGACCGGATCGGCCCCGGCCAGCGAGGCCATGGCGAGGCCGGCATAAGGGCAGGCGTTGCCATCAGCCCCGGATTTCTCCGGTGCGTGACCATCGCGCGGCGCTCCGGGGACGGCGATTTCGCGCAGTTGCGGCAGGCCGGTGGCATCGGCGCAGATCGTCACCGTCAGCGTGCGGCCCTCGGGTGCGAGCATGGTGCCGGCTGGCAGCAGTGCCCGAAGCGCCAGCGCCAGCAACGCGAACGCCAGCAGCAGCCGGCGATGGTTGCGGAACTGGCGGCGCATCGGCTGCATGGCCGGCCGGTTACTGCGCGGCACCCCGGTTGTCACGCGTTTTCAATGCGGCGCGCCATTGCCGATCCACCAGGCCAGCGCGGCCGAAATGGCGGCGGCAAGCACGAAGGCGAACGGCCGCGCCGGGACCAGCGGCGTTGCCTGCGGGTCGGCCTGGGGATCGCGCCCGGTCAGCATCGGCAGGACCAGGTTGCGGCCGCGCAGCCGATAGACCGCGATCGCGACGACATGCAGCACGACAAGCACCAGCAGCCCATCGAAGCAGAGGTGGTGAATCCGGGCAGCTTGGCGACCGGCCTCGAAGCTGACGAAATCGGACAATGGCCCCGATTCCAGGCCATCGACATCGACCGCATAAAGCCCGGCGACGATCTGGAGGACCAGCAGGGCCAGCAGGGCGAGGACGCTGAGCGCGCCGACCGGGTTGTGGCCAATGGCGGCGGGCGCCCCGCGCAAGTGCTGCAAGACCGCGCCGGGACCACGGACGAAATGGGCGAAACGCGCGGTGCTGCCGCCGACGAAGCCCCAGACCAGGCGGAAGCCGACCAGCGCCAGCAATGTGAGGCCGGAGCGGCGGTGCCAATCCATCAGGCCATTTTCGGCGCTGTACCACGAGAAGGCGAACAGGACGACGAGCAACCAGTGAAACAGGCGGGTCGGGACATCCCAGACCGGAATGCCGGGTGTGCGGGTCAAATCCGTGCTCCTCTTCGGCGAAGGCGCCAGCATAGCAGCGGAGACGCGGCGGGCAATTGCCGCCGGTGCGCCAGCCGGTTAGACGGAGCCATGGCCTGCCCACCCGAACTGAAGCTCAAGATCCAGATCCTGTCCGGGGACGAGATCGCGATGGGGCCGGGCAAGGCCGACCTGCTGGACGCGATCGCGCAAGCGGGTTCGATTTCCGGTGCCGCGCGGACGATGGGTATGAGCTACCGGCGGGCATGGCTGCTGGTCGATGCGATGAACCGCTGCTGGGCGGAACCGCTGGTCAGGGCCGGGCCGGGCCGAGCCGGCAAGGAGGGCAACGGCGGTGCGCGGTTGACGGCAATGGGGCAGGATGTGCTGGCACAGTACCGGGCGCTGCAGGCCGACGCGGCGGCAAGCGCCGAGCCTGGCTGGGCCGGGCTGCACCCCCTGCTGCTCTCCGAGCCAAGGCCGGTGAAGGAATAGACGGTTTTTCGCATCGCTTTACGCGAAAGCCGGTTCCCGCCCTTCGTCAGGCACAGGACACGCCTTTTCCCGCGATGCCCTGCTCAGTCGATCTCGACCACGGAATCTGCCAGGCGGTCGATCTCGGCGCGATCGTGGCTGACATAGATCATCGGCAGCGAGAGTTCGTCGCGGATGCGTTCGATCACCCGGAGGATGCCCTCGCGCCGGGGCCGGTCGAGCGAGGCCAGGGGTTCGTCCAGCAGCAGGAAGCGTGGGCCGGACAGCAAGGCACGACCGATGGCGACGCGCTGCGCTTCCCCGCCTGACAGGGTGGTGGGCATTCGGCTGAGCAGACCCCCGATGCCGAGGAATTCGCAGACTTCCGCCAGAGTCAGCAACGGCACCGCCCGCCCCGCTCCGTAAAGCAGGTTGTCCCGCACGCTGATGTGGGGGAACAGGCGATTGTCCTGGAACACATACCCGCAGGCGCGCCGTTCGGGCAGCATATTTACCCCGGACACCGAATCGAACAGGACTTCGCCGCCCACCATGACCCGGCCGGAACGCGGGTGGAGCAGGCCGGCGACCATGTCCAGCAGCGAGGTCTTGCCGGCGCCGGAGCGGCCGGACAGCGCGACGACGCTGCCGGGAACGGCGATCCGGGCGGAGAGTTCGGTATCGCCCCGGCGCGCGGTGACGTCGATATCGAAGACGAGGCCCGAAGAAGCTGTTTCAGAGCACATGGCGCCCCCTGGAGGCACCACTGCGCCGGACCATGGCCTCGCTGGCGATCAGCGCGGCCAGGGCGATGACCATGGCCATGATGGCGAGCCGGGTCGCCGCCGTTTCGCCGCCGGGGACCTGCAGCAGATCGTAGATGGCAAGCGGCAGGGTCCGGGTTTCGCCGGGAATGTTCGAGACGAAGGTGATGGTGGCGCCGAACTCGCCCAGCGAGCGCGCGAAGCCGAGCACCGCTCCCCCCGTCACGCCGGGCAGCGAGAGCGGCAGGGTCACCGTGCGGAAGCAGCGCCAGCGACTTGCGCCGAGCGTCCGGGCGGCAGCTTCGAGGCGCGGATCGACCGCTTCCAGCGACAGGCGGATGGCGCGGACCATCAGCGGCAGCGCCATGATCGCGCTGGCGATGGCGGCGCCGGTCCAGCGGAACATGACGGAGGCGTCGCAGCACTGCGCGAGCCAACGACCGACCGGACCCTGGGTGCCGAATGCCAGCAGCAGCAGCCAGCCGGTGACGACCGGAGGCAGGACCAGCGGCAGGTGGACCATCGCATCGAGCAGGCTGCGGCCGGGGAAGCGGCCGCGCGCGAGCGCCCAGGCAAGCGCGAACGCCAGCGGCAGCGCGGCCAGCGTCGCCACCGCGCCGACCTTGAGCGAGAGCACGATGATTTCGCGTTCCGGATCGGAAAGCATGGGCACCGGATCAGCGACGGAAGCCGTAGCGCAGCAGAATGGCGCGGGTTTCGGCGCCGAGCAGGAACCGGCGGAACGGCTCGGCATCGGGGCTGGTCGTGGTCTTGAGCAGCGCGAGCGGATAGCGGATCGGCTCGTGGCTCGCTTCGGGGAATATTCCGGCGACCATGACCCTGGGTTCGGCTTTCGCGTCGGTTGCGTAGACGATGCCGAGCGGCGCTTCGCCGCGAGCCACCAGGGCGAGCGCGGCGCGGACGCTTTCGGCGCCGGCGATCCTGCCCGACACCTGCGGCCAGACGCCGAGCCTGGTCAGCGCCTGCCGGGCATAGCGGCCGGCGGGCACCGAATCCATCGCGCCGGTCGCCAGGCGGCCGCCTTCACCCCGATCGGCCGCGAGCGCCGCAGCAAGGGGGATGCCGGGGCGCACGGCGAAACGGCGGGGGCGGCCGGCGGGGGCGATCAGCACCAAGGTGTTGCCGGCGAAGTCCTGCCGCGTGCCGGGCCTGATGCGGCCAGCGGCGGCGAGTTGATCCATCCATGCTTCGTCCGCAGAAAGGAACAGGTCGGCCGGTGCGCCGGCCACGACCTGGCGGGCGAGCGCCGAACTGGCGGCGAATGAGAGAATCGGGCGCGGGTAGCCCTTTGCCGCCCAGGCATCGGCTGCGGCATTGAGGGCTTCCTGCAGCGACGCAGCAGCCAGAACCAGCGGCGGGCGCGGCTGGGCGAGCGCTGGAACAGCAGGCAGCAGGCATGCGAACAGGCCGAGAATCCGGGAAAGACGCCTTATCATATCCCGCCAGATACATTAACAGCGCGCGGCTGCCAATGGCGGTCGGATCAGGCGACTTCCAGGCAGCTTTCGCGGCGGGCAGCAGCCTGGCTCAGGGCGGCCAGGAACTGGTCGGTGGCGCGCTCCCAGGTGAAGCGGGCGCCGAACACGGCTGCGGCCTTGCGGTCGAGCATGACCGCAAGGCGCATGGCGGCGGCAATGTCGTCGTCCAGGGCGGCAAACGTGGCGGGCATGGTGCCTTCCGCCCCCCTGCCGTGAGGGCCGAGAATGTCGATCGGCCCGGCGACCGGGCAGGCCGCGACCGGCACGCCGCTGGCCAGGGCCTCGATCACGACCAGGCCGAACGTGTCCGTCCGGCTGGGGAAGACGAAGCAGTCGGCGGCGCGATAGGCGGCGGCGAGGTTCTCGCCGGCGAGCGCGCCGAGGAAACGGGCCTGCGGGTAGCGGGCGCGCATGGCTTCGAGCGAGGGCCCGTCGCCGACGACCACCTTGGTGCCCGGAACATCGGCATCGAGGAAGGCTTCGAGATTCTTTTCCGGGGCAACCCGGCCGACACTGAGCCAGATCGGGCCGGGGAGACCCGCCATCAGTGGCGACTTTTCACCGACCGGGTTGAACTGCCAGTGATCGATGCCCCGCGTCCATGGACGGGTATGCGGGATGCCACGGGTGTGCAGTTCTTCGGCCAGGCTGGGCGTGGCGACGAGCACCGCGCGCGAGGCGCTATGGAAGCGGCGCATGATCGGCCAGAAGCGTTCGGCCGAGATGCCTGTGCGCACTGCCGCATAATCGGGGAAGCGGGTATGGAATGCGGTGGTGAACGGCACTCCGCGCGCCTTGCACCAGCTGCGCGCAGCCCAGCCGATCGGCCCTTCGGTGGAAATGTGGACGATCTCCGGCGCGAACTGGTCGAGCATCCGGCGGACCGGGAAGCGCGGCGCCATGGCCAGCCGGATCGAGGCATAGCCGGGCATCGGCACGGTGAGGAAGCGGTCGGGCGTGATCAGTTCGACCTCGTGGCCGCGCCGGTCGAGCTCGGCGACGGTGGCGCACAGCGTGCGGACGACGCCGTTGACCTGGGGCAGCCAGGCGTCTGTGGCGATGGCGATCCGCTGGGGTGCCGGGCGCTCGGCGGCCGGCGCCCCGGACAGTCGAAATGGCGCGTTCATTCTGCTGTCTCCAGCATGGTCGAGGTGGCGGGGTCATCGGCCCCGAGGTTGGCGGGCATGGCGTTGGCGGGCATGGGGTTGGCGGCCATGGGGCTGGCTGCTTGAATGCGGGTTTCCTCGGCCCAGTCGATGACGGACATCGCGCCCTCGGCATCCTCGGCCAGCGCGGTGCAGCTTTCCACCCAGTCGCCGGTGTTGTGATAGACGATGCCGCCGAACTGGCGAATCTCGGCGCAGTGGATATGGCCGCAGACGACGCCGTCGAACCCGCGCTCCAGCGCCTCGCGGGCCACCGCCTCCTCATAACGACCGACATACTGGACCGCGTTCTTGACCCGCTTCTTGGCATAGGCGGAGAGCGACCAGTAAGGCAGCTTGAGCCGGCGGCGCACGGCGTTGAAGCCCATGTTGGCGCGCAGCAGCATGCCATAAGCCCAGTCCCCCAGCATCGCCAGCCAGCGGGCGTAGAGCACGACGCCGTCGAAACCGTCCCCGTGGGTGACGAGGAAGCGGCGGCCATCGGCGGTGCGGTGCTCGGCTTCGAGCACCAGATCGACGCCGCCGAAGCTCAGGCCGGCATAATCGCGCAACATCTCGTCATGGTTGCCGGCGACGAAGATCACCCGGGTGCCGCGATGGGCGAGCTTGAGCACGCGGCGGACGACCTCGTTGTGGGCATCCGGCCAGTACCAGCCCTTGCGCAGACGCCAGCCGTCGACGATGTCACCGACGAGGTAGAGCGTCTCGCACTCGATCGAGCGGAGGAAATCGACCAGCATGGTGGCGTTGCAGCCGCGCGTGCCGAGGTGGACATCCGAAATCCACACGGTGCGATACTTGCGCTTGGGGCGAAAGCCGCGCGGTTCGGGGAGGTTGAGCCAGGCGGGGATCTGGCTGAACGGGCGGGCGAGCGTGGCGGCGCTGGTCATGCCGCAGGCGCTAACACCGCGAGGTTGCGCGGGAATGACGCTTGTGAGTCAGTTTGATGACAGCGACCTGTTACGCCGGAGAAACGACCGTCACTTCCGGGGACCGCGCGACGAACGCCGGCTGCAGGCCGAGGCACTCGGCCAGCAAGCGATGATCCTTGGCCACCGTCTCGTTGTAGAGCGCCTGCATCCGGCCACGCGCGGTGAGCACCAGCCGGCCACCGTCGACCGCCAGCGAGGTTTCGGCCAGAGCGTCGGCCGCGCCGACCGACAGGCGGCGGCACAGGCGCACCGCCAGGCCCCAGGCAATGCCTTCGCGCAGGCGGGCGGTGGTGGCCATGCGATTCATCGCTTCGGGAATTTCCACGTGCCCGGAATTGGCGCGCACCGCGACCGCGAGCATGGCCCGGCCCTCGGCATCGATGCCGATCCAGCGCTTGCGCAGCGCCCATTCGGCGGCCTGCTCGGCTCTCAGGTTCGGCTCGGTGCGCAACGAGGCAAAGGCCAGCATCGTCGCGCACAGGCGCAAGCTGTCACGGCTGTTGTCGCCCGGGGAAACCGTGCCGGCACACCATTGCGCGACCTGCCGGGCGGTCTGCGGGATTTCGCGGCCCAGCCCGGCAACGAAGCCCTCGACCCCGGCGAGCAGCGGATCGCTGGCGGCGGCGGCGGGGGAGAGCCCGCGCGCCAGCAAGCCTTCACGCAGGCCCCAGCCGGAGAACACCAGCCGCGAGGGCCGGATTTCACGCACCAGCACCGCCAGCAGGGCGGCGGCATCGGGCAGGCTGGCGACGCGGCTGGCCGAAATGCCGCTGCCCGGCGGCGCGAGCGATGCGAGATCGGCCGGGGGCCGCTTGCCGATGATCGGCTTGGCGGAAATCTTGGCCAATGCAGACTTGGCCAATGCGGGCTTCGGGGGCCGGGAAAGCGCGGCGAGCGTGCGGGCGAGCGCGGCGGCGCGATCGGGCGCAAGTTCATAGCCGTGAGGATCGTCGACCGGCCAATGGTCGCGGATCATGGCGACGCGGGCGAGTGCGCGCCAGGAGCCGCCGACGAGGTAGAACGGCTGGCCGGCGGGCTTGGACCAGTCGCTGGTGTGGAGCATGCGGTGGATGCGCCGGGCGAACCGCTCGGCGCCAACGGTGCGAAGGGCCGGCAGGCGCAGCGTGCCGAGCGGGAGCGAAACGCCGTGACGGCTGCCGAAATCGCCGATCGCGACCAGTTCCAGGCTGCCGCCGCCGAGATCGCCGACGATGCCCTGCGCACCGGGGAAAGCGGCGCGCACACCGTCGGCGCTGGCGAGTGCCTCCTCCTCGCCGCTGAGCAGGCGGGGGCTGAGGCCGAGCTCGGCAACTTGAGCGAGGAACTCGCCGCCGTTGGCCGCATCGCGCACCGCCGCGGTGGCGACGCAGCCGACGTCCTCGACCCCGTGCAGGCGCAGGATCAGCGCGTAGCGGGCCAGCGCCGCCAACGCGGTCGTGCTGGCCTTGACCGAAAGCACCCCATCTTCTGCGACGTTCTTGCCGAGCCGCGCGGTGACCTTTTCGTTGTAGAACACGTGGGGCGCGCGCGGCGGGCCATCGTAGATGACCATACGCACGGTGTTCGAGCCGATATCGATGATCGCCCGGCGGGACGGGGCGGCGGAAGGCGCGGAGGAGGGCATGGTGTTTCCGTCAGGCTCCGCCGCGCCGGAGCGCCAGCTTGGGCACCTTGCGGCCCGAGGCCAGCGCAGCGCCGCGCCCGGACAGCGAGGGGTTGGTCATGAAATAGCGGTGGCAGTTGAAGGGCTGATCCCCACGCGCCAGACGGTGATACGAGCCGTCCGGTTCCAGCCGCCACGATTGCTCGGTGTCGAGCAGGTTGGCCAGCATGACCTGGTCGAGCACCTGGTCATGCACGGTGCGATTGGTGATCGGCACCAGGACTTCGACCCGGCGGTCCATGTTGCGGCCCATGCCGTCGGCCGAGGCGATGAACACCCGGGCCTGGCCATTGGGCAGCGGCGCACCGTTGCCGAACGCCCAGATGCGGCCATGCTCCAGAAAGCGGCCGATGATCGACTTGACCCGGATGTTGTCGCTCATGCCGGGAACACCGGGCTTGAGGCAGCAGATGCCGCGCACCACCAGGCTGATCTGCACACCGGCACTGCTGGCGGCATAAAACCGCTCGATCAGGGCCGGATCGGTCAGTGCGTTCAGCTTGGCCCAGATCGTCCCCGGCTTGCCCTTGGCGGCATGGGCGATCTCGCCGTCGATCAGCGCGTAGAGCCGGTCCCTCAGGCCGATCGGGGCGATGGCGAGGCGGGAGAGGCGGCGCGGTTCGACATAGCCGGTGATGAAGTTGAACACCTGCGCGGCATCGGCGGTGAGCGCTGGATCGGCGGTGAAGAACGACAGGTCGGTGTAGATGCGCGCGGTGACCGGATGGTAGTTGCCGGTGCCGAAGTGGCAATAAGTGCGCAGGCCCTCGCTCTCGCGGCGGACGACCATCGAGACCTTGGCGTGAGTTTTCCAGTCGAGGAAACCGTAGATCACCTGGACCCCGGCGCGTTCGAGCTGGCTCGCCCAGAGCAGGTTCTGCTCCTCGTCGAAGCGGGCTTTCAATTCGACCACGGCGGTCACCGACTTGCCGGCCTCGGCCGCAGCGATCAGCGCGTTGATGACGGCCGACTGCTTGCCGGCACGATAGAGCGTCTGCTTGATCGCGACGACATCCGGGTCGGCGGCGGCCTGCTTGAGGAAATCGATCACCACCTCGAAGCTTTCGTAGGGGTGGTGGATGACGATGTCCTTCTCGCGGATGGCGGCAAAGCAATCGCCGTCATGCTCGAGGATGCGTTCGGGGTAGCGCGGGGAGTACGGCTCGAACTTGAGGTCCGGGCGCGGTTCCTCGACCAGGCCGGCGAGCCCGTCCATGCCGATCAGGCCATCGGTCTGGATGACGATGGCGTGGTCCAGCCGGAGCTGTTCGCGCAGCAGGGTTTCAGCTGCCGGGTCGAAACCGGCCTGCAGCTGCAGCAGGATCGGCGAGCCGCGACGACGGCGCTGGATCGCGGTGCGGAAGTACCGGACGAGGTCCTCCGCATCTTCCTCGACCTCGATATCGCTGTCCCTGAGCACGCGGAACAGGCCGTGGCCGCCGACCTTAAAGCCGGGGAACAGCAGCTCGGCGCTGCGCAGGATCAGGTCCTCGATGGCGATCCAGCAGGCCTGTTCGCCCGGAAGTCGGATGAAGCGGGGGAGCGCCTGCGGGATCAGCACCATTTCCAGCACCGGTGCCTGATCCGCCTGGCGGGTGAGCGCCAGCATCAGGCCCATGCCCTGGTTGGCGATGAACGGGAACGGGTGGGCCGGATCGATCGCCTGCGGGGTGATCACCGGTAGGATGTTGCGCTCGAAATATTCCGCCAGCCAGCGGGACTGGGCGGCGGGCAGCTTGCCGTCCCCCACCAGCACGATGTTTTCGGCGGCGAGCTGGCCGCGCAAGTCGCGCCAGGCCGCCTGCTGCCCGGCCTCGATGGCAACGACCGCCTCATGAATGGCCGAGAGTTGCTGGGCCGGGGTCAGTCCGTCGTCCGAAGTTTCCTCGATCTGGCGGCGGACCTGCCCGGCCAGGCCGGCGACGCGGACCATGAGGAACTCGTCGAGGTTGTTGCCGGAGATCGACAGGAAGCGCAGCCGTTCGAGCAGCGGATAATCCGGGTTGCTCGCTTCGGCCAGGACACGCTGGTTGAAGGCGATCCAGGAGAGTTCGCGGTTGAACAGCCGGCCCTGGCCGATCGGCTCGGCCGCTTTCTCGACCAGCAGCGGCGCGCGGCTGACGATCATCCCCGGCCCCGGTAGGACGGCACATCCTGCGAGGGCAGCCACAGCGCTTCGGGCGGCGCGCCGGACTGCCAGAACACGTCGATCGGGATGCCGCCGCGCGGATACCAGTAGCCGCCGATCCGCAGCCAGCGCGGGGCCATTTCCGCGAACAGGCGCTGGCCGATGCCGACGGTCACATCCTCGTGAAAACCGCAGTGGTTGCGGAACGCGCCGAGGAACAGCTTGAGCGACTTCGATTCGACGATGGTGTCCCCGGGGGCATAGTCGATGACCAGATGGGCGAAATCGGGCTGGCCGGTGACCGGGCAGAGCGACGTGAACTCCGGCGCGGCGAAGCGCACCAGATAGAGCGTGCCGGCGCGCGGGTTGGGCACATAGTCCAGCACCGCTTCCTCCGGCGAGGCGGGCAAGGCGCTGTGCCGGCCGAGATGGAGGGGGGCGACAGGAATGGGAAGATCGCTCATGGCAGTTTTCCTCATGCCGCCATCGCGGTCCGAGCACAAGCCGCCGGAACGGACGAACAGGACAGTTGGACAGGTTCGCGCGCAGGTTTATGGAAGCGGCGGGATCACGATGTGTCACAACCCGAAACGATTTCCCTGAGCGCGCGCGGCCTGGCCGTGGCGCGGGTCGCGGCCGCCGCGCTGGCATTGGCGTGCGGCTGCGGGGGTGCGCCCGGGGCATGGGCACAGGCAGCGGACGCACCGCCGGCTTCCACTCCGGCTGCTCCGCCGATCATCATCCCAGCCAGACCGGTGATCGAGCTGGATCCGCCCGCGAAGCCGGCTGCACGCAGAGCGCCAGCGGCATCGCCAGGCTTGATCACGCTGCCGGCAGCGACGCCGGGACCGAAGCCAAAGCCGGCAGCGAGGCCGAGGCCGGCCCCGGTCCCGGCGCTGACGGTGGCTGCGGCACCGGAACCGACGCCTTCGCCAACGGCCATGCCCACGCCTCAGCCGTCGCCGACGGCAACACCGTCCCCGCTGCCAGAGCCGACGCTGACACCGGCGCCGAGCCCCGCCTTGCCGCCCGAGGCTGCGGCTCCCGACGCCGCGCCGGGCGACCCGACCGACTGGCCGGGGCTGGCGCTGTCCGCGCTGGGCGGGCTGGCGGCGATCGGCTGGGCGATTGCCCTGTTTCGTCGGCGACGACGGCCCGATATCGAGGCGGAGGCGCCGGCTGAGCCGCTGGCCGTCGTCGTGACGCCGCCATTGCCCACGCCTGCACCAGAGCCGCGACCAGAACCGACACCGGCTCCCAAACCGGCACCGGCACCACCCCCTCCTCCCATTCCATCTCCATCTCCATCTCCCCCTCCCCCTCCCCCTCCCCCTCCCCCTCCCGCACCTTTTTGGCCGGCAGCTGTGCCAGGGCAGCGGGCGGCGAGTGCAACAGCGACCGCACCGCTGCTGCTGGAAGCGGTGCCGGAAAGTCTGACCATCAGCCTGGTCATGGCGACGCTGCGCTATCGCCTGAGGATCGCCAACCGGGGGGAAACCGGACTCGGCGAAGTGATCGTCCGGGGCGGGATGATCGCCGCCCATGCCTCGCTGCCGGAACATGAACAGTTCGGCGGTGAAGGCGCTGCGCTCGAAGATTGCCACCACTTCATCGGCCTGGCGCCGGGCGAAGGGGCGGAACTGACCGGCGAATTGCGGGTGCAACTGGCCGAACTGGTGCCGATAAGGGTCGGCAATGCGGCGCTGTTCGTGCCGCTGGTCAGGTTCCGGGCCTGCGCGGTGGCAGTTTCGGGCGCTGTGGTGGAAGAATCCTGCGTGCTGGCGGTCGGCGAGCCGCCGGCAATGCCCGGTGCGGGGATCAGGCCGTTCCGGCTCGACCTGGGACCACGGCTTTACAAAGACATCGCTTCGCGGCGACTGGTTGAACCGGACTGACAGCGAATTGCACTGTGCGCAATCCGCCCTCATTCCCCCTCGACGCAATGCGACACTCCGTCTAGTCTTTCGCATTCGCAGCGAGGAGGAGCGCGCGAACCGTATGGACAAACTCGTCACCTGCGCGTGGCTGGCCCAGGAAATGGCCGCGTGCGACTTGCGGATCGTCGATGCCAGCTGGCACCTGCCAGGCGCCGGCCGCGATGCCTATGACGAATATCTCGGCGGGCACATTCCCGGCGCGGTGTTCCTCGACCTCGGCTCGCTGGTCGATGCGAGCGCGCTGATCGACAACACCCTGCCCAGCGCCGGGGAGTTTGCCGAGCGGATGCAGGCGCTGGGGCTGGGCGATGGCAGCCGGATCGTCATCTACGACGACAGCGCGGTGAAGACCTCGGCGCGGGCGTGGTTCATGCTCAGGATGTTCGGCGCGCACGAGGTGGCGATTCTCGATGGCGGGCTGGCGCGGTGGCGGGCCGAAGGGCGGCCCCTGGAGACCGGGGCACGCACGCACCGGCAGCGCAATTTCACCGCCTGGCAGGATCGCCGCAACCTGCGCGACAAGGCGCAGGTGCTGGAGAACATTGCCAGCCATGCCGAGCAGTTGCTCGATGCCCGCGCGCCCGCGCGGTTTGCCGGCAGCCAGCCGGAACCGCGACCCGGGCTGGCGGCCGGCCATGTCCCGGGTTCGCTGAACGTGCCCTATGGGGCGATGTTCAATGCGGACGGGACGTGGAAGGACAAGGCCGGCTTGCGCGCGGCCTTCGAGGGCGCCGGGGTCGATCTTTCGCAGCCGATCATCGCGTCGTGCGGCAGCGGGGTCACCGCCTGCGTCCTGCTGTTCGCGCTTCATCTGCTGGGTATCGAGCGCGCCTCGCTCTACGACGGTTCGTGGAGCGAATGGGGGGCAGATCCGAACCTGCCCAAGGAAGCCGGTGCGACCGTGACCGCGCAATGAGCGGATCGGGAGATGCGGACGATATCGCCACCCGTCTGGTCGGCGCGGGCCGGCGGCCGGAATGGACCGGAACCGCGCAATACCCGGGCGCAGTGGTCAACCCGCCGGTATGGCGCGGTTCGACCCATCTTTATGCGGACACGGCAGGGCTCATGCGGGGGCGGCCCAATGCCGATGGCCATTTCTATTACGGCCGACGCGGATCGCCGACGCAGTGGGCACTGGCGGATGCGCTGACGGCAATCGAGCCCGGCGCAGCGGGGACCGTTCTCTATCCTTCCGGGGTGGCGGCGATCGCGGGGGCCTTGCTGGCGATACTCCGCCCGGGTGACGTGTTGCTGATCTCCGACAATGCCTACGAGCCGAGCCGGGTGCTGGGGACCGGACTGCTGAAGGAATTCGGGATCGAGACGCGGTTCTTCGACCCGCTGGACCTGGCCGCATTCGAAGCGGCCTGTTGCGCGCGGACGCGGGCGGTGCTGCTGGAAGCCCCGGGCAGCCTGACCATGGAGGTCTGCGATATGCCGGCCCTGGCGGCGGCGGCACGGGCGCGCGGGATCGTCTCCCTGCTGGACAACACGTGGGCTTCGCCGCTCGGCTTGCCTGCGCTGGCGCGCGGCGTGGACATTTCGGTGATGAGCCTGACCAAGCATGTCGGCGGCCATTCCGACCTGATGATGGGCAGCGCGGCCGCCGGACCCGAGTGGTATGCCAAGCTGCGCCAGACAGCACTGGTCACCGGCAATGTCGTTTCACCCGACGATGCGGCCCTGGCGCTGCGCGGGCTGCGTACGCTGGCGGTGCGGCTGGAGCGCACGACGGCCAGTGCCTTGCGCATCGCGCAATGGCTGGCAGCGCGGCCAGAAGTGGCGCACGTGCTGTGCCCGATGCTGCCGGGCGCACCGGGACATGAGCTGTGGCGGCGCGACTTCACCGGTGGCTGCGGGCTGTTCTCGTTCGTCCTCAGGGGCGGCGATGCCGCCCGCCGCGACCGCGTGATCGATGCGCTGCGCCTGTTCGGCATCGGCTATTCGTGGGGCGGCTACGAAAGCTTGGCGGTTCCGGCCGATCCGGCCCGCATCCGCACGGCGACGCCATGGCCACCGGCCGGGTGGGACCAGGCGGACAGGTTCGGTATTCGCCTGGCGATCGGGCTGGAAGATCCGGACGACCTGATCCGCGACCTCGCCCAGGCGCTGTCCGCCGCCTGAGCGAAGCCAGACGGCTTACTTCGGGTGCGCCCCGCCCGAGGGCGAGAACGCGTCGGCGATCGAGCAGGCGGCCGGGCCGAGAATGACGACAAACAGCACCGGCAGGATGAACAGGATCAACGGCACGGTCATGATCGCCGGCAGGCGCGCGGCCTTTTCCTCGGCGCGCATCATCCGTTCGTTTCGGAATTCGGCGGAGAGCACCCGCAGCGCCGAGGCCAGCGGCGTGCCATAGCGTTCGGTCTGGATCATCGTCGTGACCACCCCGCGCACCGAATCGAGCCGGACGCGATAGGACAGGTTCTCGAACGCGGCGCGGCGTTCGGTGAGGAACGACAACTCGATCGCGGTCAACGCGAATTCGTCGCCCAGTTCGGGATAGGCGCGGCCAAGCTCGCGGGCGACACGGCTGAACGCGGCATCGACGGTGAGGCCGGCCTCGGCGCAGATCACCAGCAGGTCGAGCGCATCGGGCAGGCCCTTGCGGATCAGCGCGGTGCGCTTGGTGATGAGGTTTTCGAGATAGATGTCCGGCCCCTTGTAGCCCAGCCCCAGGGCGGCGGCGAATGCCAGCAGCCGCTTGAAGCTCGACCAGTCGGGAAAATACTCGGTGCCGTAGACGACGAAGCCGACGAACAGGCCGAGCACGATCGGTGCGACCATGCGGCCGAAAATCACGGTGACCGCGTATTCCTTGTGGCGGATGCCGGCCTGGGCCAGCTTCTGCTGGACTTCGGCCACCTGCATGTCCTGCAGGACCTTGAGCTTGCTCAGCCAGCCGCCGATGCGGTCGGTGGTCTCGTTCTTGCGGACCAGCGACGCGCGCTTGCGCGGGCCGTTGTTCATGATCCCGGCCTTGAGCAACTCGCGCCGCTCGTTGAGCGCCTTCAGCCGCTTCTGCATCGGATCGCGCACGGTGATCGCGCCATTGATCGCCAGCACGACGACGCCGACCACCAGCACGGCGATGACCGTGGCGATCATGTAGACGTTTACGCCGAGGAGCGTGGGGCCGGATGTTGTCGGGTCCATGTTCGTTCGTCCCCGCTCAGATCTCGAAGTTGATCATCTGGGCCATGATGAACACGCCGATGCCCATCCAGGTGAGGCCGCCAAGGCCGGCGATGATCAGGCGATCATCGGTGAAGAAGCCCTGGAGGTAGATCGGGTTCGCCCAGTAGACGAGCAGGAACACGATGAACGGCAGGGCGCCGATGATGTAGGCCGACGCCTTGGCTTCCGAGCTCATCGCCTTGATCTTGAGCTTCATCTGGCCGCGCTTGCGCAGCACATCGGCCAGGTTTGCCAGGGTTTCGGCGAGGTTGCCGCCGGTCTCGCGCTGGATGGCGAGGGTGATGCAGAAGAAGCTGAATTCCGCCATGTTCATCCGGTCGGCGGTTTCCTGCAGCGCCTCCTCCATCGAGCGGCCGATCTTGATCCGCTCGGTGACGAGCTTGAATTCGACGCCGACCGGCCCGGGAACCTCGGTGGCGACCACCTGCAAGGTCTCGGTCACCGGCAGGCCGGAGCGCAGGCCGCGCACCAGCAGTTCGATGGCATCGGGAAAGTTGGTGGTGAACTGGTTGCCGCGCTTCTTGATCAGGTAGCCGACCACCATGTGCGGAATACCCCCGCCGACCGCCGTGCCCATCAGCAACGCCAGCAGCAGCGCGCCGGTCTTCAGGTAGACCAGGATGGCGACAGCGGCGAACAGGCCGACGCTGGCCCGCACATATTGCTTGAGGGTCCAGTCCTTGCCGGTGCGGTAGAGCCTAAGGTTGAGCGCGGCGATGCGTGACTGCGAGCCGGCGACCTGGGTCGCCCGCGGCTTGCGGGCGGCGACGGCCTTGCGCAGTTGCGCCTCGACCTTGTCCATCGCGCTGCCGGAATGGCGGAACCGGATCGCCTGCAGGCGCCGCGCACTGGCCTTCTTCGCGCTCGGGTTGGACAACGCGAGGAACGCGATGCCCAGGAGCGCGCAGAGCGCCATGGCGATCATCAACAGTTGCGTCGTCTTGTCCCACACGAGCTTGGCTGCCTTTCCGGCTGTGGCGTCAGGTTCGGCTTAGGCCGGGGTGGCTTCTGCAGACTTGGCGGACTTCGCGGCCTTCTTGTCCTTCTTGGGCTTGGGAGCGGCTTCGGCAGCGGCATCCTTCTTCTTGAAGTTCAGGCCGATCTTGGCCAGCAGGCCCTGCTTGCCGCCGCCGGCGCCGCCAGCAGCGCCTTCCTCGATGATCATGCCGCCGATCACGTTGATCGCCTTGGCGGTCTCGCGCAGCGCCATGCCGGCCTTGGACAGGCGGTTGGCTTCGGCGAAGCTCTGGCCGAGCTTGGCGGCATTGACCGCCGCCTTGAGGTCGAACGCGACCTGGAAATCGATCTTGTGCTCGATCGACGCCTCGAAATCGGACTTGGAAATCTCACCGCCGCCCGGCTGGACCTTGTTGGCGAGCAGCAGCACCTTGAGGTGCGGCGCCTGCGCCTTGAGGCAGGACATGATGCGGATCGCATCGCGCGCGCCGGCCAGCGTCATCTCGGTGACCACGACCGCCACCTGGACGTTCATCGTCAGGTGCGGGAAGTTGATCAGCATGTTGCGCGGCAGGTCGATCACCGTGCGGTCGAAGGCATGGCGGAATTCCTCCTGGAGCTGGAGGAAGGCGGCGCCATCGGTGATCAGGGGCTGGGTGATCGGCGCCTCGGCCGAAAGGATCACCAGATTGTCGTTCGACCGGATCATCGCGCGTTCGATGAACAGGCCGTCGATGCGGCTCGGATTGTCGATCGCGTCGGTCAGGCCGCGGCCCGGCTCGAGATCGAGCGAGAGGGCGGCCGAGCCGAAGTGGATGTCGAGATCGAGCAATGCGGTCGACTGGCGATATTCGGTGCTGAACAGCCAGGCGAGCGAACTGGCGACGGTCGATGCGCCGACGCCGCCCCGGGTGCCGATCACCATGGTCGAGACATGGGTATTGGCGCTGGAGCCATCGGCCGCCTTGGGCGCGGAGAAGATCGCCTGGGCATTGGTCAGAGCGTCGCGCAGCTGGTTGGGCGAAAGCGGCTTCAGCAGGTAGTCATGGATGCCGCTGGTCAGCAGGTCCCGGTAGAGCCGGACATCGTTGACCATGCCGACGGCGATGACGACCGTGCCGGGCTCGCAGACCTCGGCCAGCGCATTGATGTCGGTCAGCGGGTCGCCGCTTTCCGAGAGATCGACCATCAGGATATTGGGCGAAGACGAGATCGACAGCGACTGGGCGGCATTGCGCAGGCCGCCCTTGGCGCACTTCTCGGGCTGCCAGCCCATCTCGACCGCGACCGCGCGCAGGACTTCGAGCGAAGCATCGTCGCACAGGTAGGCGGCGAAGGCATCCCGGCCATTGGGTTTCCATGGTGCGTTCACGTGGCTCAACCCCCCTTGCTGCTTTCGGCCTTGACGGTGCCCGCAGCGCCGCTCGGCGCGCGCGCACCATAGGCGCCGACTGCCTTGTCCGAAGTCGTGACATTGCTGAGACCGGCGGCACGAACGCCGTGCAGCAGGTCTTCCGGATCGGCCACCATCGCCGCCAGGTTGCTGTTGATCGCACAGCCGTAGTTGGAGTGGGTGCCGCTCATGAAGTTGCTCTCGGAGTTGGAAGACCAGTCGGGGCAACCGGGCACGGTCGCCACCGAGCGCGTCACCACGACCCTGGCCGTGCCCGCGTTGACATGGCCCTCGGTAACCGGCGCTTCACGGCCTACCAGCAGGCCGAAGCTCGCAGCCGCGTGTTGCACGGCATCGCGGGTGGCGCTGCTGTCGAGCGGATCGTCCACGGCGATGCGATCGCCGTAGCGCAGGCCCAGTGCCTGGAACCAGCCCGCAAGCCGTTCACGTTCGCCGGGCGCAAGGCCCTGGGCGGAACTGGCGAGGTCGATCGAGGTCTGGGTGCGCGAGATCACCGGCTGGTGGACGCTGTCGTAGCCGCGCCATGTGCTCATGCCGCCGCAGGCGGAAAGGCTCAGCAGCAGGCCCAGGGCAATCGCCGTCCGGCCAGCCCGGCGTCGATTTGCCCGCGCGATGGTGGAGGAATGGGTCATGGTTGCCTCGTTCAGTTCAGGTTGAAGCCGGGCGTGGTGCCGGGCACGGCAGGCTTGCCACGTTCCGCCAGCGCCTTGCCCTTGGCGGGCGCGAGTTCGCCGACTTTCGGCCCGGTGGCCTTGTCCGGCGCGGCAGACGGTAAGGGGCGTTCCAGCTTGCCGTTTCCATCGGTCAGCATGTTGCCCAGCAGGCGCTGGACGTCGTCCGGGTTCTGCAGGCCATCGGTCGGCAGCTTGATGTCGCGTTCGTTGACCGGGTTGACCAGGTAGGGGGTGATGACGATGACCAGTTCGCTCTCGCCCCGCTGGAAGGTGGTGGACTTGAACAGCGTGCCGATCACCGGCACGTCGCCGGCGCCCGGCAGTTTCTGCACGGCGTTCTGCGAGTGGTTGGACATCAGGCCGGCGATCATGAAGCTCTGGCCGGAGCCGAGTTCCACCGTCGTTTCCGTCCGCCTCGTCGTCAGGGCCGGAATGGTGAACCCGCCCAAGGTGACCGCACCCTGGCTCGACAGTTCCGAAACCTCCGGGCGGACCCGCAACGAGATACGGCCGCTGCTCAGTACGGTCGGCGTATAGGACAGGCTGACGCCGTATTTCTTGTAGTCGATGCTGACCGAGCCCAGCCCCTGCGACAGCGGGATCGGGAATTCGCCACCCGCGAGGAACTCTGCGGTCTCGCCCGAAACGGCGGTCAGGTTCGGTTGGGCCAGCGTGGTGACGAGACCGATGGTCTCGCCTGCATCGAGCGTGCCGAGGATGTTCATGCCCGCGAACTTGCCGAGCAGGCTGAGGGTGCTGAGGCCGCCACCCGCCGCGCTGACGGTCGTGCCGGGGACCAGGGCCAGCTTGCCGGTAAGGGGATCAATCTGGTAGCCTTGGACCTGCTGGCCGACCGAGAAGGGCAGCTGCGGGTTGGTGGTGATGAAGCTGCCGGCCTGGCGACCCTGCTGGAGGCCGAACTTGATGCCGCCGGTGCTGTCGATGGTGGTCAGGTTCGAATTGAGCGTCTTGACCAGCGAGCGGCTGACTTCGGCAATGCGGACCTGAAGATTGACCTGGAGCGGCGTGGCGGTGCGCAGGCGGTTGATCACGCCGATCTTGAGGCCGTCCTCGCTGGTCGCCTTGCTGCCGGGATTGAGCGCGACCCTCACCAGCTGCGCGGCGGCCGCACTGTCTTCCGGCGAGGCGACCGTGCCGGTCAGCAGCGCATACTGGCCGACGATGGTCACCTTGACCTGGGATTCGGGCAGTGCGGCGCGCAACACCTTGTCCAACGACGAGATGTTCTGGCTGACCCGGATCTGGGCGGCGAAGATTACCTCGCCACTGGCCTTGGCGGCAAACACGGTCGCCTCGCCATCGGCCTTGCCATAGAGGTGGAGCTGGCGCGCCGAGTTGATGTAGACATCGGCGGCGGACGGATTGGATATCCAGACATCGTCGGCGCCGACCGGCAGCGTGATCAGCTGGCCTTCACCGATGGACAGGAAGATCTCGCGGGTCGGCTTCTGCACGCCCGGCGGCAACGCGCCGGCACGGGCCGGACGGCCGAGTTCCGCATACGGCGGACGGATGGCCACCGCATGGCGGGCAACCATGCGCTTGGCCGGCTTGGCAGCGACCGGTGCGGCTGTCACGGCGACCACTGCCGCCAGAGTGCCACCCAGCACGAACGCTGCGGGACGAGCGAAACGAACCCCCATTTCAGTTACTCCTTGCCTCGGCCGTCACAGCCGGGCTCGCCATTGCATTCTGCCGGCCACCGAAACCCTGCATCCGGGCGAGCGCGCCCTTGCCGACCGGCACGACCGAAGCGTCCGAACCGCGCACGACCTTGACCGTCGGCCCGGCCACTGCGCCGAAACCGGCGCCGGCGGGAGCGGCGATGCGCGGGGCCGGCGCCATTGCCGGCATGCCGCGGCGGGCGAAGCGTGAGACGTCGCCACCGGTGGAAAATGTCGTGTTGCCCTCGATCGGCTTGTTCATCGCGTCGGCGAGGAGCTTGTCCTCGTCCTTCTTGCTGACGCCATCGGGCAGCTTGATCGAGCCGCTGGCGATCGCCTTGTCGAGCTCCATCTGGTTGTCCGCGATCGAGCGCAAAGCCAGGCTGAGCGTGCCCAGGGTCTGTGCGACCTGGATCTTCTCGGCGAGCTTCGGGGTCACTTCGAGGGTCACCAGGCGGTTGTTCCTGACCACCGTCTTGCCGTTGACCGTCTCGCTCTCGGTGTTCTGGTCGGTCGCCAGGACGCGCAGGTTGCGCAGCACGGTCTCGGTGGCCTTGAGCGAATCCTCGGTGGTGCCGCCCGAGCCCTTGACCGTCTGGGTCAGCATGAGATCGACGTGGTCGCCCGGGAAGATGAAGCCGGAAACGCCGGTGTTGTCCGAGACCGGAATCGAGATCGCGCGCATCCCCGCGCCGAGCGCGGCGGCGAGGAAGCCGCGATCGCCCGGCGCGACGAGGGCGCCCTGAGTGAGCGGCTGGCCAGCGGTGATCTGGAAACGGACGACGGTGCCGATCAACTTGTTCTTGTCGACCTTGCCATCGACGAAATAGGCGTCCTGGACCATGTCCTTGGGCCAGGGCTGGAAGGTGACCGCATCCGGCGTGATGATCGTGCCGACCGGCAGCGCGCGCTGGGCGACGAGGACCTTCGGCCCCTGCGGCTGGACCGCGACGATCGCGGCGTTGACCACCGGCGCCGTATTGCCGCCGGAGAGGAACGCGCGGGCGGCGAGCGCGGTGCCGACCGCGATCACCAGCGCCCCCATCAGCAACATCAGCTTCTTCTTGTCCATGGCCAGCCTAAAGCCCCCTTGCGCAATAACCGCGGTGAAAACCTAATTTCGCGTAAAATGGTTAAGAACCGGTCACCCGGTGAAAGCCGCTCCTGGAAGGAACGGCAGGTATTCGCTGGCGAGCGCCCAAAGGCCGGCACCGGAAATGGCGACGCCATAAGGCACGGTCAGCCGGTCGCGGCGCCGGCTGGCCAGATGCCAGAGACCGAGCATGAGGCTGAGCGCCCCGCCGAGAAAGGCCATCAGCACGACCAGCTTGCCGAACAGTATCGGCTGGACCCACAGCGCAAGCGCCGTCAGCAGCTTGACATCGCCACCGCCCATCAGGCCGAAAGCGAACATCAGCCACAGCAGGCCGAGTGTGACCACCGCGACACCGGCCTGGAGCGCGATGACACGGCCGTCGAGCCCTGCCGACCACCAGTACAGCGGCGCCACCAGCGCAATCGCGCCGGTCAGCCCATTGTCGATCTGGCGACGGCGGATATCGGTCAGCGCGGCAATCACCAGCGCGATTGCCAAGAGCCCGATCAGGCCGTACGTGACCCCGTGTGCAAGCGTGAAAGACCCCGTCATGAAACCCGGGTCTAATCCCAACTGCTTACCAAACGGTAACCAACCGCTCTTGCCGGCGGCGAGGCACCTTCCCGATCGATGACAGCCGAAAACAGCCAGAAATCCGCCGAAGCCCGTCCCCCGGTGGTGCCCCCGGCACATCGCCGTATGGTTTACCGCGGATTAAGCGAAACCACCTGGACGGCCGCGGGCGGGCCGGCGGTTCGACGGATCGACGGGGAGCCATTCGGCGATCACCGCAGAGGCTCCTTGCTGTTCCTGCCGGGGCGCGGCGATTGCTACGAAAAGTATCTGGAAGCGCTCGAGGAGTGGCAGCTGGCGGGATGGCGGGTCGGTTCGCTCGACTGGCGCTGGCAGGCCGGGTCGGGGCGAGCGGGGCTCGATCCTGCTGTCGGCCATGTCGATGATTTCGCCACATGGGCCGGCGATCTGGCGGACTACTGGAAGTCCTGGAAGCGGGATACGCCCGGCCCGCATGTGATCGTCGGGCACTCGATGGGTGGCCATCTCGTGTTGCGGGCGCTGGCGGAAGGTCTGGTCGATCCGGCGGCGGCGGTGCTGGTGGCGCCAATGCTGGGCCTCCACGGCATGGGCCTGCCCACCGCGATCCTTCTGGCGGTGGCACGTGCAATGTGCCGGATCGGCGACCCCCGGCGAGCGGCTTGGGCAAATAGCGAAAAACCGGGATTCAATGCGAAGCTGCGGATGAAGCTGCTGACCCATGACCCCGCGCGCTATGCGGACGACGAATACTGGCGCGCGGCACGGCCGGAGCTGGCCATGGGCCCGGCAAGCTGGGGCTGGGTGCGCGCGGCACTCCGATCCATCCACCGCCTGGAAGCACCGGGCGTGCTGGAACGGGTAACGACCCCGATACTGCTGCTGGGCACCTGCCGCGACGGGCTGGTCCGGTATCGGGCGATCGCCCGCGCGGCGAAGCGGCTGCCGAACGGCGAACTGCTGAGCTTCGGAACCGAGGCAGCGCATGAAATCCTGCGGGAAACCGACGCGGTGCGCGCCCGGGCCCTTGCCGCGATCCGCGAATTCCTCGATCGCTCTGCACCTGCATGACCCGGCGGCAACAACAGGAATTGCGCTGCGACGTTGCCGTGATCGGCGCGGGCATGGCGGGTGCTTCGCTGGCGGCGGCCCTGGCGGAGCGCGGCACCAGCGTGCTCGTGGCCGAGGCGGAGGACGTGCCGGGGTTTCATGCCACCGGCCGGTCCGCCGCATTCTGGACAGAAAGCTACGGCGGCCCCGGGGTGCAACCGCTAACCACGGCGAGCGGCCCTTTCCTGCGCCAACTGGGCGTGCTGCGGGAACGCGGTGCGCTGACGATCGCCCAGGCCGGTTGCGAGACCGCACTCGAGCGGTTCGTGAGCCGGTTCGCAGCGCTGGGGGTGCGGGTCGAACGGGTGGACAGGTCCGGGCTCGAAGCACGCGTGCCAGGAATCCGGCGCGATTGGGTAGCCGGCGCTCTCGAGCCGGATTGCTGCGATATCGACGTGGCCGCGCTGCACCAGCACTACCTGGCCAGCGCGCGGCGGGCGGGGGCCGAAATCCGCTGCCGGGCCGGGCTGGTTTCGGCCGACAGGGAAAAGCCGGGCTGGCGACTGAACCTGGCCGATGGAAGCACGATACGGGCAGCGACGCTCGTCGATGCGGCAGGAGCCTGGGCAGACCCGGTCGCCCAAATGGCGGGGGTGAAACCGCTCGGCATTCGACCGCTGCGGCGGACAATGGTCCAGTTGCGGGTCGAGCCGGCGGCTGCAGCAAGTTTGCCGCTGGTGCTGGACCTGGGCGAGCGCTTCTACTTCAAGCCCGAGTCCGGCAAATTGTGGCTGTCGCCTCACGACGAGGCCCCTTCCCTCCCCTCCGACGCCGCGCCCGACGAACTCGACGTCGCCCTTGCCATCGAGCGACTGGAAGGTGCGGTCGACTGGCGGGTCGCGGCGGTGGAACGCAAGTGGGCGGGGCTTCGCTCGTTCGCACCCGATCGCCTGCCGGTCTATGGCTGGGACCGCACGGTCCCGGGATTTTTCTGGTTTGCCGGCCAGGGCGGGTTCGGCATCCAGACCGCGCCGGCGGCGGCAGAATTGGCTGCCAGACTGCTCACGGGAGACAAGCCCGGCGCAGTCGATCCGGCGCCTTATGCACCGGATCGGACCATGACACCGGCATGACGACCGGGCGAGAGGACGAGAGGACGACGCATGACGGATATTGAAACGCTGCTGGCCATCGCCGAAATCCGCAATCTCAAGGCACGCTATTTTCGCGCCTGCGACGAGAAGGATGCAGTCCTGCTGGGCGAGGTCGTGGCGCGCGATGTCGAGCTGGACTATCGCGGCGCGACGACCGATCCGGCCACCGGCACCAACCCGATCGGCGATACCACCGGCGAAGTGCGGCACGGGCGCGAAGCGGCAATCGCGATGATGACCGCCGGACCGGCCGGGCTGGTCACGGTCCACCACTGTGCCGAGCCGGAAATCGAGATCATCGATGCCGACCATGCCCGCGGCATCTGGCCGATGGTCGATCGCCTGCGCTTCCCGCCGGGCAGCTCTTTTCGCGAGATGACCGGCTATGGCCACTACCACGAAACCTATCTCCGCGAGGACGGGCGCTGGCGCATCGCCACGCTGCGCCTGAGCCGGCTGCGGCTCGATTTCGTGCCTGCCTGAGGCAGGGCTGGAATGCATTGCAGCCTTGCGGCGATGTTGCGAAGTCCGTGGCCTGCCCCTAGGGTCGGGAAAATCATGGGAGAAGAAGATGGGTGCGTTCGCAGGTAAGGTCGCCGTGGTTACCGGTTCGGCCAGCGGCATCGGACGCGAATCGGCGGTCCGGCTGGCAGCGGCTGGCGCGGCGGTCATCGGCGGCGATATCGACGTCGAAGGCGGTGACCTGACCGCCAGCATGTGTCGCGACGCCGGTGGTCAAGCCGCCTTTCTCAGGACCGACGTGAGCAGCGAGGCGGATATCGCCGCGCTCATCGCCCTGGCGATCGAGCAACATGGCAGGGTCGACATCCTGTTCAACAATGCCGGCGTGACCGGCGCCGTCGGCCGGATCGAAAAGACTTCGGTCGAGGACTGGGATCGCACCCAGAACATCCTGCTGCGTTCGGTATTTCTCGGCATCAAGCACGTCGTGCCCCACATGAAGCGCCAGGGCGGCGGGGCGATCATCAACACGTCGTCGCTCGCCGGGCATCGCGGATACCGGGCCATTCACGCCTATTCCGCGGCCAAGGCGGGCGTGGTCAACCTGACCCGTTCGGCGGCGATCGAACTCGGCGAGCACCGCATCCGCGTCAACTGCATCTGCCCGGGCTATGTCATCACGCCGATGCACAATTTCCGGCTCAACGAAGGCGAGGATCTGGAAGAGAAACTGGCCGGCTTCCAGCCGATCAACCGCGCCGGCCAGCCGCGCGACATCGCCGGGGCCGTGCTCTATTTCGCATCCGACGACGCCGAATGGGTGACCGGGGTGTCGCTCAACGTCGATGGCGGCGCACTGGCTGGCGTGTGGGATTACCACCGGGGCTGACGCGCCCGCACGCCGACTACTTGAGCCAGCCCTCGGCGCGGTACCAGTCGGCCGTCGCCTTCAACCCGGCACGGGTCGAAATGCGCGGCTGCCAGACCTCCGGCGGCACCCGCGCGCCAGTGGTGGCGACCCAGTCGGGGTGGGTCATGTAGCCGACCCGGTCGAGGGTGAGCCTGGCGTTGTGCTTGCGCCATTTCATGTCGAGTTTGGCGGCGTGGATCAGCCATTTGTCGGCGAGCTGGAGGACCCGGACGCGGCGGCCGACGGCGGCACCGATGGCGCGGGCAAGATCGACGTGGGACCAGGCATAGGGCTTGCCGTCGTCGGGCTCGAAAGCCTGGAAGGAAACCTCTTCGGAAGCAGGAAGCAGCGCCAGCAGGAGCCGGGCGAGGTCTTCGGCATGGATCATCGAGGTGCGTCCCTGGGCCGGGACCGGGACCAGGCCCAGCCGGGCTGCCTTGAACAGTTCGAGAAAATCCTTGTCGCGCGGACCGTATACTCCGGCAGGGCGAACGATCGTCCAATCGAGGCCCGAGGCCATGACCAGCTTTTCGGCGCGTGCTTTCGAGGCGCCGTAAAGCGACAGGCCTGGTTCGCGCGCCGCGAGCGAGGAAACATGGATGAAGCGGGTGACGCCGGCAGATTTCGCCGCTTCGATCATGGCCAGAGTACCGGTGACGTTGCCCGCTTCGAAGACCGCGGGATCGGGGGTGTTGACCACGCCGGCAATGTGGATGACGGCTTCGGCTCCGCGAACCAGATCGGCAAGGGCGGCGGGAGTGGCTAGATCGCCGGGGACCCATTCGACGCCAGCACGGGGGCGTTGCGGGTGGCGGGTCAGGGCGCGCAGGGTGAGGCCCGCTGCCCTGCCGGCGGTATCCAGCAGGGACTGGCCGACGAATCCGGTGGCACCCGTCACTGCGATCAGTTTTTGCGCGCTCACAGGAGGACGAGCTGGTCGCGGTGGACGATGGCCGGGCGGGGGGCATAGCCGAGGAGGTCGGCGTGTTCGCTGGAGTGGCGGCCGATGAGCAGGGCGCATTCGGCGGCGTCGTATTCGGCGAGGCCGTGAGCGAGGGTTTCGCCCGCCTGGTTGCGGATGGCGACGGCGTCGCCCCGGTGAAACTGGCCTGAGCTGGCGGTAATGCCGCGGGCGAGCAGGCTGCTGCCGTTGGCCAGAGCGACGGCGGCGCCTTCATCGACGACCAGTTCGCCCTTCAGTCGAAGGCGGCCGCCGAGCCAGGCCTTGCGGGCGGCGGCGCGGCGGCGGGCGACGAACAGGGTGCCTTCGCCGGCGGCGATGCGGGCGAGCGGCGCTTCGACGTGACCGTTGCCGATGGCCAGCGCGATCCCGGCCATCTGGGCGATTTCGGCGGCCTGCAGTTTCGAGATCATGCCGCCCGAGCCCATGCCGGAGCCGGAGACCGGGCTGGCCATGGCACGGATTTCGGGGGTGATCGACTTGACCAGCGGGAGGCGCCTGGCGCCGGGTTCGGCGGGGTGGCGGTCATAGAGGCCGTCGATGTCCGACAGGAGGATGACGGCGCTGGCGCGGGCGGCCTGGGCGACGCGGGCGGCGAGGCGGTCGTTATCGCCGAAGCGGATTTCCTCGGTCGCGACCGAATCGTTCTCGTTGATGACCGGGACGGCGCCGGCGTCCAGCAGGCGAGTGAGCGTGGCGGTGGCGTTGAGGTAGCGACGGCGGTCCTCGAGGTCGTCGAGCGTCAGCAGGAGCTGGGCGGCGGTGAGGCCGTGGGCTTCCAGCAGCTCGGCCCAGAGACCGGACAGCGCAATCTGGCCGACGGCGGCGGCGGCCTGGGCGTCGGCCAGGCTGGCGCGGCCGCCTTTTTCCAGGCCGAGCTTGCGGGCGCCCAAGGCGATGGCACCGGAAGAAACGACGATGACTTGCTGGCCGCGGGCGCGGGCCTGGGCGAGTTCGGCGACCAGGGCGGCCAGCCAGGCGCGGCGGGCGCCGGTGGCATCGACCAGCAGGGCCGAGCCGACCTTGACGACGATGCGCGGGGCGCGGGTGGCGTCTCCCAGATCGGCAAGGCTTTGGATGGCGGGGGAAGGCATGGCGGGCGGATAGGGGAATGTGGCCCGGTTTGGAAGATGTTGCGGCGACGGGACGGGGGAGATCAGCGGCCGCGCCGGGCTTTCTGGCGCGGGTTGGGTGTGGGTGTCGGCAGGGCAGCGGCGCCTGGGCAGGCGATGCGGGAGAGGGCGTAGTCGGCGAAGGGTTTTTCTTCGGGGGCGGCGGGTCTGGTTTCGCGAGGGAGGCGGACGAGGGAGAGGGCGAGTTGGTCCTCGAAGCGGCGCCAGCGGGAGAGGACGTTGTCGGCAGGGTAGAAGAAGGTCACGTTGAAACCGCCACCGCTCGGGGTGCCTTCGCCATTGGTGGTGAAGGCCATGCCGAAGCTGTCAGCCCAGGTGGCGAGGATGCGGTTGGGCCGGGTGGTGTCACCGCCGAGCAGGATGTGGGCCTGGTAGCGGTCGAGCGGATCGGCATCGGCAGTGGTGGAGAGATCGGCGGCGAGGACGGTGTCGGGGATGATCGGGGTTACCGTCAGGCGGGCGGTGACGGGCTTGCCGGACAGGACGCCGATACCGGACCAGCAGCCGGCGAGGGCGGCGGCGGGTTCGGGGATCTGGCCGGCGTGAAGCGGAGCGGCGGCGAGGCAGGCGAGTGCGACGGGCAGCAATCGGTAATTCACGGCGGGTCCCCCTTGCTGCAGCCGCTAATCGATTGCCGGCAAGGGGGGAAGTGGGGTCAGGCGTTTTGCAGGACGGCGAGGGCGGCGGGCGGGAGGGTGCCGGCCTTGGCCTGGGCGGTGAGTTCCTGCTTGCGGGCGGTCATCTGGTCGCGGAGCGCGACGAGATCGACGTCGGTCTTGCGGCACTGGGAGAACATGCCGTCGCCACGCATTTCTTCCTCGTGGACGTGGTGGCGGATGTCCTCGCTGAGGACCTTGACCTTGGCGGCGAGCATCTCGTCGTCTTCAAGGGTGGCCAGGATGTCGTTGACCAGGACCTTGGCGCCGTCGTGCTCGACCATGGCTTCGTTGAGGGTGTCATCCTCGATCTTGCCGCGGAAGGCGGGGTAGAAGATTTCTTCCTCGATGGTGGTGTGGATTTTCAGTTCGTTGCAGATCTGTTCGGCGATGGTGGCGCGGCGGGTGGGGGCGCGGGCGGTGGTGAAGGTGTTGAACAGGGCTTCGACCTTGCGGTGATCGGCCTTGAGCAGGGCGATGGCATCGGTGGGCATGTTGCTCGACATCGGGCGGGAAACGGGCATGGGGGAGTTCTCCGGCTCGGGTGGGGTGCAATTGTAACCGGGGAGTAGGGCGGGCGGTTCCGCCAAATCTCGCTTGCCGAGATTTGGCAACAAAAGACTCGAAAGCAGCGGAAGGATGCGAATCAGTACAACTTTACACTGACGACTTGAGAGCCGGCGGGAGGAACGGTGGACAAGTAACCGATTTGGCTCGAATGTTGGAAACCGGCCTGTTTTGGAACTTCGCGATGTTTGCCCACGGCGGGCATGGCAACTTTTCGCACGCGAGGGCGTGCGGGGCGGCTGGGCGGATCGACGGTGGAAAGAGCCGGCGGGATTCTGGCATGGTTTGGGGGTGTAGGAAACCGTCCGGATCGCTTGTCGATCCGGACAGGCAAGAGTCCAGGTGAACGCCTTTTGGCCACGATGCAGAGGCTTTTGCCTTAGCCATCGTGCTCGCTTGGCCCTGCCCTCGCGCACGCCATTGCCAGACCGCCGCATTTTCGGGAATATGCGGCGTTCGGCGTCGTTCAGAAGGCCCACGAAACCGAGATATGCGCCGGTACCTCGACCGGGCGGTCGATCACCGAACGCTCACCTTCGGCCACGAACCCGATCCTCTGGAAAAAGTCATGGCAGGCGGCGTTCCGGCCGCTATCGACAACCCGGCCGACCGCCCGTGCATGGTGCTTCAAGATCCTGCCGACTGCAGCAGCCGCCATGACCGTTTCCACCCCCAGGCCGAACACCCGGCACGAAAGCGCCAGTTGAACAATCTCGTCATCGCGAACCAGACAGACCGCGACGATGCCGTTGTCGGCGATCGTGTCGCGCACGTCGGAAACCAGGCATACCCCGCCAGTCTCTAGGAAATTGGCGAATTCCGAGGCACTCCACTTCCGGCCGGTCGTGTTGAACTGGTTGGTCTTGTTCAGCAACTCGAAGGCGCGTTCATGGAGCCTGCCATGGTCGGTGCCGACCACGCGCACCCTCTGCCGCAGCCCCAGCCTGGCCAGCCAGCCGGCACGGTCTTCGGCCGCGACGGGATCGGCGCCAGCGGCAGCGCGGACGGCAGCGGCACGAACCAGCCCGGTTCGGCGTCGGGATTCATCGGTGATCCGCGCGGTCTGGGTTTCGGCGGCGTGCAGCACGGCAGCGCGCCAATTGTAGAAATCAGTGCCGAGGCAGTGTAGCAGCGGATGCGCGGCCTTGACCTCGGCCAGTTCGCGCGGATTGTCGTCAATGAACAGCGCATTTTGCGGCAGGATGTTGGTCTCCGAAAGAATTTCGGAAATGTTTTGCGCCTTGGACTTCCAGTTAATTCGTATGGCGGCAAAATCGTCCAGTGTCAGTGCGCCACGATAGATTCTGTCGAATCGTTCTGCAGTGGCTGAATGGTCGTTCTTGCTGCAGATTGCCAGGATACCGCCACGCGCCTTGTACATCAGCAAAGCCTCAGCCAACCCCAGTGGCCAGCCTTCGATCCGCTGGTCGATCGGCAGACCCTCATCATCTTCTTCAGCAGGGATTCCGCGCCACATCGTGTCGTCCAGATCGACGACGATCAGCTTGATCGTCTGGCCCTGGGTGGCAATCCTGTAAAGGCGCTCGAGATGATCGATGAAGCTGCCGGCAAACCGGCGCAATGCGAGTTCGAACCGCAATGCCCGCCGCCACTGCGACAGCCGGCCCAGGCGCCGGCTGTCCAGCTTGTATGACCAGACGCTGATGAAAGAGGCATGGGTGTCGTGCAACACCATGTCGTCGCAGAGGTAACGCCGGCCGACGTCGTTCAGCAGCGCGTTGACCTCGATTGGATGGAAATGCGCATATGCGTGAAGTTCCGTGACGAGGATACGGTTCAGGGCGCGGATGATCTCCCGCGGGGTGTTGGCGGCATAAGGGTCGGCGAGATCGCCCAAGGCGGTATGGTTGGGTTCGAAGAAGGTCAGGAAAAAGGCCGGACGGTCGCGATGGACTGCTGCGATGGCGGCCAGCTTGGCAGCGATGAGCGCCCGGACCCGGTCCAGCAGTGCGGCCACTTCCTCCGGCCCGGGCTGGCGGGCGAACACGAGATCGGCTCCGGGCCGCGCGCCATCGCACGCATCGATCAACAGGGGGCGCAGCGAAAGCGCAAACACCGCGCAATCGTCATCGTCGGCTGCGGCCGGCACATCGGCGCCAGCGAAGCTGGCCATTAGCACATGGCGCAATCGATGCGGGGTTTTTCCAACCGCACCGATCAGCGCTTCGAACTGGCAAAGGCCGAACAGCGTGATCCGCAGGCGCCGCGGCGGTTCTGCTGCTATCGCGATGCGTTCCGGCGTACCAGCCAGACGCGCCAAAACAGGATCGAACGCGCGGTAAAGCGTGGCTAACATGCGGTCGATCTCAAAAATAAGCGATTGTCATGCCCGCCCCCATCACGGATTGCCGTTTCCGTCAACCGCTCGCGAGCGGCCACTTTGGCGTCAAGGCCGAGGCGGGTGCTGATGGTTTCCTGCTCGGCGCACCTGGCGGACGGAGCCCGGGCACCGCGCTGTTGCCTTCGGTGAAGCTGTCGCCGGTCACTCCTCGTATCCGCGCCCGGCCCGCGGCCGCAGCGCGACATTGCCCAGCCGAAGGCAAAGCAAAAAAGCCACACCCCGCAACAACCCCAGGGCGACGAAGGGAAGATCGGGACTGACGAGGGGGATCGGGCCACCGACGACGAGAGTTTGCGGGTGGTCCTGGTTGGCTGGTGGATTCTCGCTGACGCTCGAAATAGTCCCTCGACTTCGCTCGGGAGGAACGGGAAGGGAGCTCGGCTTCGCTCGGGAGGGATGGGAAGGCTCGACTTCGCTCGGGAGCGGGAAGGCTCGGCTTTGCTCGGGAGGAGCGGGAAGGGAGTAGGCGCCGAGCGATTTGCTCGGAAATGCGCATGGGGCGACCTGAGCGGATCGACGACGAGGGCCATGCCCCTTCCCCCTCGCAAGACCCCCCCATCGCTGGGGCGCACTTGCTGCATTCCCCCCTCCCCCTCGGAACGCCCGCGCGATCCGCAGGGAGCGCCGGTTCGACTGGCAGACGATGCCGTTGCGGACTCCGTGTATCCGGGCCGCATCGGTGCAGGTGCCCTTCCCGCAGGCCGCCGCCGGGCTGGAAGCTGTCGTTCTCGACCGTGACAGCGACCGCTTCCGCCGGGGCTGCCCCGGCATCGCGGCATCGATGCGGTTGACTTCCGGCGCCCGATCTGGCCGTTCATGCACATATCAACGGAGAGAAGGCGTGGCAGGCACGAACAGATTTGCCGGGCGCACCGTACTGGTCACCGGCGCCGACATCTACATGGGTCCGGCGATCAGCGAGCGTTTCGACATGGAAGGCGCCCGGGTGATCCGCGATACGGGCGACTATGCCGATGCCGAGGCCCCCGCCAGGATCGTGGCCGCGGCGGGGACGGTCGATGTGCTCGTCGTCAATCTGCTGCCGGTGAAGATGCGCAGATGTCCTGTCCAGGAGGTCAGCGAGCAGGCCTGGCAGGACATGTTCGCCGCGCTCGTCCACCCGACGATGCGCTTCATCAAGGCGGCCCTCCCGCAGATGATCGAGCGGCGCGAGGGCAAGATCATCGTCGTCACCAGTGCCGCGCCGCTGCGGGCGATCGTCTCCACTGCCGCCTATACGGCGGCGCGGGGCGCGCAGAATGCGCTCGTCCTGGCCGCGGGGGCCGAGGTCGCCCGGCATAATGTGCAGATCAACGCCGTCGGCCAGAATTTCGTCTATGGCGGCTATCCGGCCGATGCGATGGACAAGCCGGAGATACGCGAAGCCGTGCTGCGCGAGGTGCCGTCGCAGCGCATCGCGGAGGGGTGGGAGCAGGCCGAGCTCGTGCTGTTCCTCGCCTCACAGAACAGCAATTTCATCTGCGGGCAGGTTATCCCGTTTGCCGGCGGCTGGGTGACGACCGGCTAGGGCCCCCCCTCCCCCACACCCGGTCATTTCCTCCAAGACACCACCCCTTCCCTTTGATAGCTTCGCCCGGCAAACGAAAGACCGGGGGAAAGTCGATGGCCAATGGTGGGGAACTGCGGAACGCGTCCGAATTGTTCATCGCGTGCCTGGAGGCGGAGGGCTGCGAATATATCTTCGGGGTTCCCGGTGAGGAGAACCTGGCGTTTCTGGATGCGCTGTCCCGTTCCAAGCAGATCAAGCTGGTGCTGACGCGGCACGAGCAGGGGGCCGGCTTCATGGCGGCGACTTATGGCCGGCACACCGGCAAGACCGGGGTGTGCCTGGCGACGCTGGGGCCGGGGGCGACGAATTTCGTGACGGCGGCGGCCTATGCCCAGTTGGGCGGGATGCCGATGCTGATGATCACCGGGCAGAAACCGATCAAGAAGAGCAAGCAGGGGCGGTTCCAGATCCTCGACGTCTGCGCGATGATGGGGCCGATCACCAAGTATACCCACCAGATGGCATCGGCCGACAACATTCCCAGCCGGGTGCGCGAGGCTTATCGGCTGGCGGAGGAGGAGAAGCCGGGGGCGGCGCATATCGAGCTGCCCGAGGACATCGCCGAGGAGCATACCGACAGCCGGCCGATCCCGCGCAGCCTGGTGCGGCGGCCGACGGCGGATGCGAAATCGATCCACCAGGCGGTGCATGCGATGGAAAACGCGAAATCGCCGGTGCTGGTGATCGGCGCGGGGGCGAACCGCAAGATGACCGGCAAGATGCTGCGCGAGTTCGTCGAGGCGACGGGGATGCCGTTCCTGACGACGCAGCTGGGCAAGGGGGTGATCGACGAGCGGCACCCGAAGTTCCTGGGGTGCGCGGCGCTTTCGGCCGGCGACTTCGTGCACCGGGCGATCGAGGACAGCGACTGCATCGTCAACCTGGGGCATGACGTGATCGAGAAGCCGCCGTTCTTCATGCGGGAGGGCGGGCCGACGGTGATCCATGTCTCGACCAAGTCGGCCGAGGTCGATCCGGTCTATTTCCCGCAGATCGAGGTAATCGGCGACATTGCCAATGCGGTGTGGCAGATGAAGGAGGCGATCACGCCGCAGCCGGGGTGGCAGTTCGACAGGATGCTGGCCTATCGCGCGGCAGAGGTGGCGCATACCGCGCCGCTGGCGGCCGATGCGCGGTTTCCGATCTTTCCGCCGCATCTGGTGGCGCAGATTCGCGCGGCGATGCCGGAGGACGGGATCATCTGCCTCGACAACGGGGTCTACAAGATCTGGTTCGCGCGGGGGTATGACGCCTACCTGCCCAACACGGTGCTGCTCGACAATGCGCTGGCGACGATGGGCGCGGGGCTGCCGAGCGCGATGGCGAGCGCGATGCTTTACCCTGAGCGCAAGGTCATGGCGATCTGCGGGGACGGCGGTTTCATGATGAATTCGCAGGAGATGGAGACCGCGGTGCGGCTGGGGCTGAACCTGACGGTGCTGATCCTCAACGACAGTTCCTATGGCATGATCCGCTGGAAGCAGGCGAACATGGGCTTTGAGGACTGGGGGCTGACTTATGGCAACCCGGACTTCGTCAAATATGCCGAGAGCTATGGCGCGCATGGCCACCGGGTGACCTCGAGCGAGAACCTGCGGGCGCTGCTGGCGCATTGCCGGGATACGCCGGGGGTCCACCTGATCGACTGCCCGGTCGACTATTCCGAGAACGACCAGATCCTGAACAAGGACATCAAGGCTCTTTCGAAGGCTCTGTGAATGACACTGCGCGACGTCTATCCGCTCTATCTCAACAACCGGGCGGTCCAGCCGAACGCCGACCTGGCGGTGACCGACAAGTTCACCGGCGAGGTGGCGTTTCATACGGCGCTGGCGACGCCGGACGTGATCGACGCGGCGATTGCCGGCGCGGTGCGGGCGGCCGAGCCGATGGCGCGGCTGGCGAGCTATGAGCGGCAGGCGGTGCTGGACCACTGCGTCTCCCGGTTTCGCGAGCGGTTCGACGAGCTGGCCTTTGCGCTGTGCGTCGAGGCGGGCAAGCCGATCAAGGATGCGCAGGGCGAGGTCACCCGGTTGATCGACACCTTCCGCATCGCCGCGGAGGAGGCGACGCGCAACTATGGCGAGGTGCAGCCGCTGGACATCTCGCCGCGCGCCAAGGGCTATATGGGGATGTGGCGGCGGGTGCCGATCGGGCCGTGCAGCTTCATCTCGCCGTTCAATTTTCCGCTGAACCTGGCGGCGCACAAGATCGCCCCGGCGATCGCGGTGGGCTGCCCGTTCGTGATGAAGCCGGCGAGCCTGACGCCGCTGGGCGCGATCATCATGGGCGAGGTGCTGGCCGAGTGCGACGTGCTGCCGGAAGGCGCCTTCTCGATTCTGCCGGCGAGCCGGGACGGGGCGGACCTGTTCACCACCGACGAGCGGCTGAAGCTGCTTTCGTTCACCGGATCGCCCGGGGTCGGCTGGGAGCTGAAGGCGCGGGCGGGCAAGAAGAAGGTGGTGCTGGAACTGGGCGGCAATGCGGCGGTGGTGGTCGATGCCGATGCCGACCTCGACCATGCGATCGAACGGGTGGTGTTCGGCGGCTACTACCAGTCCGGGCAGAGCTGCATCCATGTGCAGCGGGTGATCGTGCATGAGAGCATTTACGCGGAATTCCGGGACCGGCTGGCGGGGCGGGTCAGGGCGCTGAAGCCGGGCGACCCGAAGGACCCGGAAACGTTCATCGGGCCGATGATCTCGGCCAAGGAGGCCGAGCGGCTGAAGCGCTGGATCGACGCGGCGGTGGCCGGCGGGGCGCGGCTGCTGGCCGGCGGCGGCTGCGACGGGGCGATGCTGGAGGCGACGCTGCTGGAGGATGTCGACCGGGACAGCGAGGTCTACCGCGAGGAGGCGTTCGGGCCGGTGGTGCTGCTCTCGCGGTTTTCCGACTGGGACGAGGCGGTGGCCGAGGTCAACGACAGCAAGTTCGGGCTGCAGGCGGGGATTTTCACCCGCGACCTGCACAAGGTGCTGGATTCATGGGACCGGATGGAGGTGGGCGGGATCGTGGTCAACGATGTCTCGTCCTATCGGGTGGACAACATGCCTTATGGCGGGGTCAAGGATTCGGGGCTGGGCCGCGAGGGGGTGCGGTTTGCCATGGAGGACATGACGGAGATTCGGAATTTGGTGATCCGGCGGGCTTAGAGTGCGATGACAAAAAGTGGGAACCGGTTTTTGTCAATAAATCGCACGAAAACAAAATCTAGCGCACACGGTGCGCCGTCCCCCGTCAGGATCGCTTGTCGATCCTGACCACAAAGGACTCGGATCGCTTGTCGATCCGGACCACAAAGGACTCTGATCGCCTGTCGATCCCGACCACGAGAGCCGAGACGCTGCCGGCTATTCGACAGCGTCGAGATAGGTCCAGCGGGTTGGCCCGGCGGGTTCGGCAGCGACGCCCCTGCCCTGTTCCCAGGCGTGCAGCACGGCTTCCCCGGCGGGGGTGAGGAATGGGGCGAGGGCGGTGTGGAGCAGGGCCAGGGCATCGACCTCGCGGAAGCTGTGCAGGTTCATCATCAGCGGTTCGTAGGTGATCGCCGCGAGCAGGCAGTAACCGGTCGCCGCGGGATCGCCGGACGGGCGGATGTGGCCGGCGCGGGTGGCGGCGGCGACCGCCTGGGTCAGCCGCGCCGCCTGGTCGCGTTCGCGGAACAGGGCGCGCGTCCGTTCGCGCGACTGTTCGGCCCAGAGCATGGAAGCGAGCAGCATCCCCCGGATGCGGATGCTCGACAGATAGCCGATGCGGGCCATGGCATAGTCGAGCATGGCCGGCAGCGCCGCCTCGTCCGGGCCTTCGGCATCGAGCGTGGGGGTCGGTTCGCGTTGCTGCAGATCGAGCAGGGCCTCGCGGCACAGGCGTTCCTTGGTCTCGAACATCTCGTAGATGGTGGCGGTGGAGCACCGGGCGGTCGCCGCCACTTCGGCGATCGAGACGGCGGTATAACCGCGCGCGACGAGCAGTTCGGCGGCGACCGCGAGAACGCGGCTGACCGTGCTGCGCGCGCCGATCGTCCCGTTCACCTCGTCTCGCTCCCTGACCTGCGCTTCCGCTTCAAGGTAGTGACCGCTTCGACAGGCGGCAAGCACCGGGGCTGCCCCTCGGCCCCGTGCGCGGGACCGGGGGGGGGCGGGACCGGGAGCAGGCGATCAGTAGCCGCCGGAGGCGGCGGGGCGCAGGATCAATGCTTCGCCATCGCGATCGACCACCATGACGTCGCGGCCCGGCGAAAGCACCCCGGCCACTTCGTGCCGGTTGAAGATCTGCGGGATCTCGTTGTTTTCGACCATGACGAGGATGAACGTGTCGTCCACCAGCTTGACGCCGACATCTTCGCCCTGCTCGTTGCGGACCACGACATCTTCGGAACTGATCGAGACCAGCGGTCCGGTCAGCGGGCGGCGGCTGTTCGGCAGATAGAAGCGGATGTCGAGTGACAGGCGGAAGCGGTCGACCGAGCGGTTGCGCATGCCGGAATGCAGCATGGCGCCGGGGAAGATCAGCACATCGCCGATGCGATAGTCCGCGCGCGCCCAGCCATCATCGGGCGCGAAGTCCGGGTCGAAATACCGGCCGGGCGCCACGCCGGCGCGATGCGAGCCGGGGACGATGGCGAGGCCGCCGACATCGGGATCGACATTTTCCAGCGGAATCCAGCAGGTGACGAAATCGAGGCCGGGGAGGCCCTGGCCGTCCTGGTGGCGGAGCGAGAAGGCATCCTCGCCGCGATCCTGGCCGGGCGGGACGATGCGATAGTAGTCCGATGCGCGCAGCCATTCCGGCTGTTCGCCGATCAGGCTGGCAAAGAACGAGTCGATGGCCGGGTCGGCGACGAAGTTTTCCCAGGCCTTGCCCTCGCGCAGGCGGGGATAGCGCGAGCTGGTGACGCCGTCGTCGATGGCGAGCGGGGTGCGGCCATTCCACACCGCCTCACGGGAATCGGCATCGACCAGGTCGCGCTCGCGGAGTTCGGCCATGTAGAGATCGCGCAGGCGACCCACGGCCTCTGGATCGAGAACGTCGCGGAACAGCCAGTAGCCCTGGTCTTCGAGGATCGACATCAGCCGGGGGCGGTCACCGAGCGCGTGGTTGGTATCTTCGAGTTGTTTCATCTGGAAAAGTCCAAAGTCCTGCCCGTGGATGAGGCGTGGTGGCGTGACGCCGGGCCGGACGCGCGGCCTGACGGCAAAATCGGACTGTGCCGGATCGTCTCTCCTGCACCGATCTGCATGCTGGATGAGGCCCAAGACCTTCACCGGCAAGGCAAAAGCCGAAATGGCGATTTTTCCGCGGCAGGCCTGACGGGGTCCGGACCTGCCGGGTCCGGACCCGGTTCAGGGCCGGAGGGACGCTCCTCCCGAGCCAGTTAGCGGGTCGGGAGGAGCGAGGGCGGATGAGGGAAGTCGATCCGGCCCGGGCACGGACTAGGCCGCCGGCGATGGCGGCGAAAGCTGTCCTGCGGTGCAGGCGGGCGAGGCGTTCAGCCGAGCGGCGACCAGGGCTTTTCCTCGGCCTCTTCCATTTCGCCGGCCGGGCGTTCGGTGGCGGTGGCGGCGGGCAGGTGGTTGATGACGGCGTTGAGCAGCGCGGTCATCCCCTTGCCGGTGGCGCCGGAGACCAGGTAGACCTTGCGGGCGCCGGCTTCCTTCAGTTCCTTGGTGAAGGCCTTGATCAGCTCCTCGTCGACCAGATCGATCTTGTTGAGCACGATCAGGCGCGGCTTTTCGTCGAGGCCCTCCCCATATGCCTCCAGTTCACCGGCGACGATGTCCATGGCTTCGGCCGGGTCCGTGCCGGTCACGTCGATCAGGTGGATGAGGACGCGGCAGCGTTCGATGTGGCCGAGGAAGCGGTCACCGATGCCGGCGCCGTCAGCCGCGCCTTCGATCAGGCCGGGGATGTCGGCCAGGACGAATTCGCGGCCCTTGTGGCGGACGACGCCGAGCTGGGGCTTCAGGGTGGTGAAGGCGTAATCCCCGACTTTGGCGTGGGCGTTGGTGATCTGGTTGATGAAGGTGGATTTGCCGGCATTCGGCAGGCCGACGAGGCCGACATCGGCGAGCAGCTTGAGGCGGAGCCAGACGTACATTTCCTGGCCCGGCCAGCCGGGGCCGTGGTTGCGCGGGGCGCGGTTGGTGCTGGTCTTGTAGGAGGCGTTGCCGCGGCCGCCGTCGCCGCCGCGCAGCAGGGTCACGCGCTGGCCGGCTTCGGTGAGATCGGCCAGCACGTCCTCGCCGTTCTCGTCGATCACCTGGGTGCCGACGGGGACGGGAACGACGAGATCGTCGCCGCCGCCGCCGGTGCGGTTCTTGCCCTGGCCGTGGTGGCCGCGTTGCGCCCTGAAGTGCTGCTTGTAGCGGAAGTCGATCAGGGTGTTGAGGCCGGGGACGGCTTCGAAGATGATGTCGCCGCCCTTGCCGCCGTCGCCACCGTCCGGCCCGCCGTATTCGACGTATTTCTCGCGCCGGAACGACACCGCGCCGGGGCCGCCGCTGCCGGAGCGGATGAAGATCTTGGCCTGGTCGAGGAAATGCATCTTTGGGGGCTTTGCGGAGTTTGTGCTGCTGGGCGAAAGGGAAGGACGGCCCTTCGATCCTTCGACAAGCTCAGGACTCAGGGCAGGCGGAGCTTATGCCAGGTTCGCGTGAGTAACCAGTGTATTGAGAATTTCCTCAGCCCGAGCCGAGAATGGTGGCTTTCGAGAACCGGCGCGCAGCGGCCATTTGGGCCGTGAGCACCGGAAGCGCAGAAAGCTGCCGTTCGCAGGCCGGGATGGGGGAATTATCAATACACTGGTGGAGCCGAGGGGGATCGAACCCCTGACCTCGTCATTGCGAACGACGCGCTCTCCCAGCTGAGCTACGGCCCCGTTCCAGTGCGAGTGCGGGGATGGCCTGGGGGCCTTCCTCGCGGGAGCGGCCCCCTTAGCGAAGGAGGCCGGTGGTTGGAAGCGATAAATTTGCGGATTTTACCGTGTGCTGCCGAAGCCCGGGGTGACGGCCGGCCCGGTGGTGGCGGCCGGGATGGTGATGGTGGGCGAAGTGGCGGGCTGGTAGCGGCTGTTCCAGGCGGCGAGATCGGCGCGGTAGGCGGCGTAGCGGCGGTAGAAATCGTCGAACACGATCTCGATGTTGGGCAGGCTGCGGGCGGCGAAGGCGTCGAGTTCGGCGGGCTTGACCGGCGCCAGGTCGTGCATGACGGCCAGGACGGCGTCGCACAGCTTGTCCTGCACCGGCGGCAGGGCGAAATGGTTGTAGACCGAGGTCATGTAGAGTTCGCGCGGGCGGATGAACGCGGCGCCGTATTTGCCCTTGAACTCCTTGTCCACCGTGCGGTTGGCGAGGTCGAGCTTCTTGGCGTGGGTCTTGAGGAACGTCCGGTAGATCTCGAGAATCTCGGCGTGGCGCGGGTTCTGGCAGTTGAGCGCGGCGACGTTGAACGCCGAGCGGAGGTTCCAGGTGGTCTGCGCCGGGGTGATGTTGCGGTTGACGCTGTCGAACAGGCCGGTGGCGGGATCGACCGCGGGGATCGGCATGGCATCGGGCGCGCCGGAGGGTGGCGTGGGACGCGGGGGGACCGGCACGACAATCTTCGGCGGGGGCGGCGGGGGCGGCGGCGGCGGGGGCGGCGAGCCGCAGCCGGCGAGCAGCGCGGCGAGGCCGGCGGCGGTGGCAAAGGTGGCTTTCAGGCGGAGGGTGGAGGCCGGCATCATGGTCCTGCTGTATGGGGCGTTCGGGCGACGATCTAGCCGGTGGCGCCAATAGGGGCAATGCCGGAGCGCACGCATTGATCGCAAAAGGCCCGGACCGCCAGCGCGGCCCGGGCCTTCCGGTGTTCGGGGACGGAATCGCGGTGCGGTTAGCGGCGATCGCCCATGAAGCTGAGGAGGAACTGGAACATGTTGATGAAGTCGAGATAGAGGCTGAGCGCGCCCATGACGACGACCTTGCCGATCATCTCGGTGCCGGCGACCTGCCAGTACGTCTCCTTCAGGCGCTGGGTGTCATAGGCGGTGAGGCCGGCGAAGATGGCGACGCCGAGCAGCGAAATCGCGAAGCCGAGGCCCGGCATCGGGAAGAACATCTGGATCAGCATGGCGATCATCAGGCCGAAGACGCCCATGGTCAGGAAAGTGCCCATGCCCGAGAGGTTGCGCTTGGTGGTGTAGCCGACGAGGCTGAGGCCGGCGAAGGCGCCGGCGGTGGCGAAGAACGTCGCCGCGATCGACGGGCCGGTGTAGACCAGGAAGATCGCCGAGAGCGACAGGCCCATGGCGACGCTGAAGCCCCAGAAGCAGGCCTGGAGGGTCGCGGTGCGCATGCGGGCGAGGCCGAAGCTCATCGCCATGACGAAGCCGAGCGGGGCCAGCACGATCAACCAGCGCAGCGGGGTGTTGAACACCGCCGCGGCCATGCCGGAGGTGGCGAACAGCAGCGCGACGACGCCGGAAAGCAGGACGCCGGACGCCATGTAGTTGTAGATCGACAGCATGTAGCGGCGCAGGCCGGCATCCACGACATGAGCGCGGGCGCCGCCAAGGTTCGGGGACGCGCCGAAGCCCGTCCCGGTGGGCTGAGGGTCGTTCCAGATGGCCATTGCGATGTCACTCCAGGTTCCCGCCAAGGGTGGCGGGGTGTTCGGGGAATATCGGCCTTCCCGGGGTGAGTTTCAAGAGAAACCGGGAAACGTGCCATGTGCGATATGGCGCTGACGGGATGAACCGAGGCCTAACGCGCGGCGGCGGCCATTTCGGCGCCTCGGTCTCTGGCGGCGCGCAAGGTGGCTTCGACGAGGGTGGCGAGCGCGTTGCCGGCATCCAGCACTTTCAGGCCGGCTTCGGTGGTGCCGCCGGGGCTGGCGACGCGGCGGGCGAGTTCGCCGGGGGATACGCCAGATGCGGCGGCGAGGAGGCCGGCGCCTTCGACCATGGCGAGTGCCAGGCGCTGGGACTGGTCAGCCGGCAGGCCGAGGGCGGCGCCGGCTTGCGATAGGGCATCGATGAAGCGGTAGACGAAGGCGGGGCCGGAGCCGGCGAGCGCGGTAACGGCGTCGAACAGGGCTTCGGGCAGCCATTCGCTCTGGCCGAGCGGAGCCATGAGGGTGGTGACCCGGGCCTGCTGTTCCGGGGTGATCGCATCGGCGGCGAGGGCCACCGGCGACTTGCCGATGGCGGCGGCGAGGTTGGGCATCACCCGCACCCGGCTGGCGGCGGCGGGGAAGCGGGCGGCGAGGCTGGCGAGTTCGACGCCGGCGAGGATCGAGAGGAGGACCGCCCCTTCGGTGACGGCGGTGAGCGCGGGCGCGACCGCATCCAGCATCTGCGGCTTGATGCCGAGCAGGACGGCATCGAAGCGCAGGCCGGCGGGGATCTCGCGCAGGAGGGCCACGCCTCGGGGCGCTTGCGGGAGCATGGGATCGACGACGGTGACAGCGGCCGGGTCGAGGCCGCCGGCGAGCCAGCCGGCGAGCATGGCGCCGCCCATGTTGCCGCAGCCGATGATCAGGAGCGATTCGGGGAACATCGCTGCCCCCATTACGTCAGTGCTCATCTCAGGCTTCGCCTGCGGCATCGACCAGCGCGCTGGCGAGGGCTTCGGCGGGGGACTTGTCCCCCCAGAGGAGGAACTGGAAGGCAGGGTAGAAGCGATCGCATTCCTCGATCGCGACTTCGACCAGGGTCTGGGCCTGGGACAGGCTGAGCAGGCCATCGTCCCCCAGCAGCAGGCCGTGGCGGTAGAGCAGGACCCAGCCGTTGGACCACATGTCGAAGTGGCCGAGCCAGAGCTGCTCGTTGATCATGGTCATGACCTCGAACACGCCGGCGCGCTTGTCTTCCGGCACGCGGATGTCGGGCAGGCAGAGGAGCTGGAGGACATTGTCTTCCGGGCGCCAGATGGCGCGGACCTGGTAGGTGGCCCAGGAGCCCTGGATCTCGCCGTTCAGCTCGTCGTCGCCGTTGAGCTCGCAGTTCCAGCCGCGCGCGTCGAACAGCTGCGCGAGCATTTCGACCGGGGCCGCATCCTCGTGCCGGTCGTGGTGGTGTTCGCTGGCGCGGCTTACCATGGCTGGTTCCTGTTCATGCCGCCGTCGATGCCGCGAACCGGGGTGGATCGACAATGCGGGCCTTGCAGAGGCCTGAGCATAATCGCACAAGCCTGTTCACAGCGTGTGGAAAACCGGCGGGAATGTGCCTTTTCCGTCACATTTCCGGAAATGGACGGACGGGCGCTTCGTTCCTTTTACAAGGGATCGACGACCTGGCCGGCGGGACTGGTCCAGGTGAAGGCATCGTCGTGCCCGGCCTTGGACAGTTTGGCGACGAAGCTGTCCGCCGCCTTTTCGGTGTCGAACGGGCCGACCAGCAGGCGGTTGGTGCGGCCCCATTCGCTGACCCAGGCCTTGCGGGCGCGGAGCAGCTCCGGATCTTCCTTCTGGAACTTGCGCCAGTCGTATTCCAGGCGGCTTTCGGCGCGGCCGACGCCGACCTGGACCCAGATTCGGCTGGGATTGGGCGGCGGCGGCGGCGGCGGTGGCGGGGCCGGGCGCGCCGGGGTGATCTTGCGGATATCGACGGCGCCGGCGCGGGGGGCGATGTCCGCCTTGTGGCTGGCGAGATCGGCGAAGGCATCGGCGAAGGTGGCCGGGCGGCGCGGGGCTGGGCCCGGCTTGGGCGTGGGAACCGGTGCGGGCGCCGGGGCGACGGCTGCGACCGGGGCCGGTGTTGGAGTTGACGTGGGTACCGCGGGCTGGGACGGAACGAGGGCAAAGGAGGGAGCGGGGGCCGGAGCGGAGACTGGCGCGGGGGTCGCGGCCGGGGCGATGACCGGGGCGCGGGGGGCAGGGACGACGACGGCGCCCGGGGTGCGGGCAAGATCGAAGCCCATGGTGGCGGGGCGGGTCGGGACCGGGGTGGGCGCGGGGGTGGCCGGGGCGGTGCGGACTGGAGTTGGGGCCGGGGTCGGGGTCGATGCCGGCGCCGGCGCCGGCGCGGGGGCTGCCGCGATGGCGGCGGGGGCCGAGGTCGGGCGGGCGTTGGGCAGGGTGGCCGGGACGCTGCGCAGGCGGGTGGGTATGGCGGTGGACGGGGCGGTGGACGGGGCGGACTGGACCGGGGGAAGCTCGCCGGTCAGCGGCTGGGCGGGTTCGACGGCACGGCTGATGCGGGTCGGTTCGGGCGGGGCCTCCGAGCGATCGATCATGGCGGGATCGGCACTCGTCGAGCTATCGCCGCCGCGCCTGCGCTTGCGATCGTTACGGGATTTCGCGCGCGGATCGACCGGGGCGGCTTCCGCGACGGCGACGCGGACCGGCTTGGGCGGGGCATATTGGGCGACGCGCGGATCGTCATGGCCGATTTCGGAGGCGCGCGGGAAGCGGCCGAGGTTGGCGGCGGCGGCCTGCTGGGCGGGGGTGAGCTGGCGCATGTAGCGCAGATAGGGGGCGATGCCGGTGGCGAGTTCGGCCGGCATGGTGGCGCGGACGACGGAGATCGCCTCGTCCTCCCGCCCGAGGATCGCCAGCACGAAGGCGCGGGTGCGCCAGGCGCTGCGGTCCTTCCGCTCCAGCAAGGGGGCGAGCGCGGCTTCGGCGCCGCGACGATCGCCGGCGATGGCAAGGCTGACGGCGAGGCGGCGGGTCGCCTCGTCGCCGGCGCTGGCGGCGATGGCCTGGCGGTAGTATTTCTGGGCCGAGGCATTGTCCGCCACGAGATCATAGGCGAGGCCGCGATCGGACAGCAATTCGACGGGAATCGCGCCGTTGCGTTCGGCCGACTGGAACAGCGGGATGGCGCCAAACGGGTCCTCGGCGCGGACGCGGGCGCCGGCGAGCCCGGCCTGGATGGCGGCGTTGTTCGGCATCAGCCGATCGGCCCGGGTGAAGAAGCCGGTGGCGGCATCGGTGTCCCCCATGGCGAGCGCGGCATTGCCGGCGTCGATCAGCGCGGCGGTGTCATGCGGGTTGCGGCCGAGGCGCAGGAGCGCGCTGCTGAGGGTGGGCGGGCCTTCGCCGGGGAGCGGCTGGACGACCGGCTCGGCCCGGGCGGGCGCGGTGGCGAGCGGCGCGAGGGTGGCGGCGCCACTGGCACAGAGGACGAGGAGGATCAGGCTTCCGGTGGTCGGTTTATCGTGCACGTTCATTATCCCGCCCCGCTGGTCTTTCCCCGGATGTCGGATAGCCCAGTGGGGCGGGGGCGGCAACGGGGTGGGGCGGGAGGAAGGAGGATGTTGGCTGTCGCGAGGTTGCATCGAGGGGTGGGAGGGCAGTTTTGTCGGGAACTTGGACACCGCCGAGACGCAACGGGCGTCTGGTATTGGTGGTTAGCTGCCCTCTCCGCTGTGCTGAACCAACGGTGGCTAACGGGTCGCTCGATCCGGCTCCCTTGCGACAGGAAAGTTGGGGGGAGCGGTCGTTACCGCCTCTCTATCCACAGCCTGTCAATGATGACGACCATCGGCCGGTGATGGTGGATTGTGTGCGCTGCGAATGCCTTTCCGCTCACTTTGACGTTGCGGCCGACCGATTTTCTAAGGTCACTCCAATTCGATGGCGCGCCGGCGGCGAGTTGGACCTGCGAGAAATGTACGTTCGGGTCTGCAAATTCCCCGCCGTCGTCGATGCAGATCGGCTGGCCGAGTTGCAAGATATAGGCGCCCTCCTTGTGGTAAGTGTCTGTGAACGTCGCTGTGGTCAAACGGCCTTCGAGCAATACTGCTGCATCAGCGTGCGCAGTGTCTATGCATCGCGACGACGTCTGATCGCCCACAACTTGGGCAAGGGCAACGCTTGGCGAACCAATCGAAAAGAACGCGAGAACGAGTGATCTCATGACGGTGCTTGTGTGGCTTAAGCGGCGGACGTCTGCAATGTTGTCGTGTCCGGAACGGCAGCTTTTGTGCGACAAGGCTGGATAGCTGCCCCCTCGCATCTGCCACCAAACGTCCAGGACTGGGCTCATGCCGTCAGAGGCGGCTGGCAGCTTAGTTATCGTCTCCGGACGGGCAGGTTTTCATACGACGTCGCAATAGGCCCCATCGAGCGACGCCACTTGCCCGACTCTCGATGAACGGTGTTCCGCTGAATGGACGAAGGCAGCCAAGCCCCGTGTCAAGCACGGGGCGACGGTGTTGGGTTCCGTTGTGTGTGACGGGCCGGCTTCGTGCGGCTATACGCCACAAACATCACAGGGGTCCGGGGATGGCAAATCCCCGGCTTGCTCCCCTTCCCTGCCTTACTGGTTGTTCTGCCGCCCGAGAAAGCGCGGGATGTTGATCGAGCCGGCTTCGTCGTCTTCGGCCTCTTCCTCGTCCGGCTTGCGGCGGCCGGTGAGGTTGGCCATGCGTTCGAACAGGGTGCCGCCGCTGGCGGGGGCGGTGGTGGCCTGGTCGCGGCTGGCGCCGAGGCGCGGCTGGGCCGGGGCTTCGCCGGCGGGTGCGCTGTCATCCCCGGCGCCGAGGGCGCGGCGGCGGAAGGAGGTGACGGGGGCGGGTTCGGCGGCGAGGCGGCTGGCGTCGAGCAGGAGCTCGTCGGGCGCGGACGTGGCCGGGGTTTCCTCTTCCAGCGCGGCGCCGAGTTCCAGCGGCTCTTCGGCCGGGGGTGGCGTGGTGGCGCGGAAGGTTTGCGGGGCGACCGGCTCCGGGGCCGGCTCGGCCGCGGCGACCGGCGGTTCCGGGGTGGCGACGGGGGCCGTTTCGGGTGCCGCCGGGGTCGGCGTTGCGACGGCCGGGGTCGCCGAAGGACGCGCCGGGCCGCGAGCGGCGCCGAGGCTGAACGGGCGCGACAGTTCTTCCTGCTGCGAGGCGGTCTGCTCGATGCCGGTGGCGACGACGGAGACGCGGATCTTGCCGTCGAGGTCCGGGTTGAAGGCCGAGCCCCAGATGATGTTGGCCTGCGGATCGACCAGTTCGCGGATATGATTGGCGGCTTCGTCGACCTCGAGCAGCTTCATGTCGTCGCCGCCGATGATCGAGATGATGACGCCCTTGGCGCCCTGCATCGAGACGCCGTCCAAGAGCGGGTTGGCGATGGCCTTTTCGGCGGCTTCGAGCGCGCGGTTGGGGCCTTCGCCTTCACCGGTGCCCATCATCGCCTTGCCCATTTCGGCCATGACCGAGCGGACGTCGGCGAAGTCGAGGTTGATCAGGCCGGGCATGACCATGAGGTCGGTGATCGAGCGGACGCCCTGCTGGAGCACTTCGTCGGCGAGCTGGAAGGCTTCCTTGAAGGTGGTTTCCGCCTTGGCGACGAGGAACAGGTTCTGGTTGGGGATGACGATCAGGGTATCGACGTGCTTCTGCAGCTCCTCGATGCCGGTTTCGGCGCTGCGCATGCGGCGCGTGCCTTCGAACAGGAACGGCTTGGTGACGACGCCGACCGTCAGCACGCCCTTACGCCGGGCGCATTCGGCGATGACCGGGGCGGCGCCGGTGCCGGTGCCGCCGCCCATGCCGGCGGCGATGAAGCACATGTGGACGCCATCGAGCGCGCGTTCGATGGCGACGATGGTTTCTTCAGCCGCCGCCCGGCCGACTTCGGGACGGGAGCCGGCGCCGAGGCCCTGGGTGATGTCCGGCCCGAGCTGGATGCGGTGTTCGCAGATCGAGACGTTGAGCGCCTGCGCGTCCGTGTTCGCCACCACGAAATCGACGCCTTCGATGCCGGCGTTGATCATGTTGCCGATGGCATTGCCGCCGGCCCCGCCCACACCGATGACGGTGATGCGCGGCCGCAGTTCCTCGACGGCGGGCGGACCGATGTTGATGCTCATGGCCTTCTCCTGACAGGCTGGCGCCAATAGAAATTCATTATGACCCTGCACGGTTCGCAATGCCTGTGCAAAGCGCCGGAACGGCTTGTCCACAGGCCAATTGTCTTATGCCTCAGGTCGATCATCTTCAGAAATACGTCTTTACCGCATGGACGATCCGGGTAAGCAGGCCGATGCCGGAATAGCGCAGGGTTTTCTGGTAGCTGGGCCCGAAGCTGCGGATGTCAACCGGATCGGCGGCGGCATAGAGCACCAGGCCCGCGAGCGTGGTGAAGCCGGGGACGGCGTGAGCATCGGGCAGGCCCTTGAGCGCCTGGGGGCGGCCGATGCGGACCGGACGGCCGAGCGCGCCCTGGGCATAGTCGGCGAGGCCGGTCAATTCGGCGCCGCCGCCGGTGAACACGATCATCTGGGCGCCTTGCGGGCCGGCGAAGCCGAGGGTCTTGAGCGCGCGGGACACATCTTCCATCAGGCGCGCGAGCTGGGTGGTGACGACCGAGACCAGTTCGGCGCGGGGGATGCGGTTCTTGTCGTCGGCGTGGAGGGCCGAGGTGCCGGTCACCTCCTCGCCCGGCGCGTTGACCGGCACCATCTCGCGGTGATCGGCCGGGCTGGCGATGGCCGAGCCGTGGACGCATTTGAGGCGTTCGGCCTGGAAGCGGCGGATGCCGAAGGCGGAGGCGACGGCATCGGTGATCGCACCGGAGCCGAACGGAATGGTGACGAGGCCGACCAGCATGCCGCCGGCATAGGCCGCGACGGTGGTGACTTCGGCGCCGAATTCGACGAGGGCGACGCCGAGATCGCGCTCTTCGGGCGAAAGGCAGGCGTGGCCGGCGGCGATCGGCGAGGCGACGACGGCGGCGACATCGAGGTGGGCGTTCTGCACCGTCTCGGTCAGGTTGCGGACCGGGGCGCCATCGGCCAGCATGAGGTGGACATCGACGCCGAGGCGTTCGGCATGAAGGCCGCGCGGGTTGGCGACGCCGTGGGCGCCATCGAGCCAGTAGTGCGCCGGCTGGGCGTGGAGGACGACGCGGCCATCGGGCTGGATGGCATCGTTGGCCGCGACCAGCAGCTGCTCGATGTCCTCCTCCTCGATGCGGCCGCCGCCGATCTCGATGTCGCGCTGGAACACGCGGGAGGCGAGGCCGGCGCCGGAGCAGCCGATCCAGACCTTTTGCACGCTGGTGTTGGCCATTTTCTCGGCGCGGTCGATGGCGTCGCGGACGGCGTAGGTGGCGGCGGCCATGTCGGCGACGTAGCCGCGCTTGATGCCCTGGGCGGCGCGGTGGCCGGAGCCGAGCACGACGAGTTCGCCGGTTTCGGTCATGCCGGCGACCATCGCCGAGATGCGGAACGAGCCGATGTTGACCGCGCCATATGTGCGGGTGATGCGGGGCGTGGGGGCGGCGGCAGGACGGGTGGCGGGCATCACTCGGCCTTCTTGCTGGGGGTGGGCTTGCTGGCGGCGGGCTTGGCTTTGGTTTTGGGCTTGTCTTCGCCTTTCGGCTCGTCCGGGGTGCGGGCGAGCTTTTCGGCGAGCGCGGTAGGCGGGGTGGCGTCGTCGGCGTGGGCGAGCGCCTGGGCGACGGCCGTCTTGACCGGGGCGATCGGCTCCTCGCCGTGGCCGGGGACGCGGAAGTAGATGCGGTCGGCCGCGCGCATGTCGAAGGCCTGGGCCTTGCCGCCGAGCAGGCGGTTGGTGCCGTCTAGCCGGGCGAAGGCGACCAGCGAGGCGGCGGCGGTGCGATCGCCCTCGGGCAGCATCAGCTGCTGGCCGGTGTGGAAGGTGAGGTTCCAGCGGCGGTTGCCGACCCATTGCGCCTCGGCGACCTGGGGGCGGAGCGCCGGGGCGGCATCGAGCAGGTGGTCGAGCGGCTCGATCTGGCCTTCGACGTTGAAGCCCGACAGGACTAGCTTGCCCTTAGCGCGGGCGGCGGAGACCGGTTCGAGCGGATGGCCGGTCTGGTCGATCAGCACCAGCTTGTCGGCACGGCGCAGCGCGGCATAGGGCTTGCGCTCGACGACATCGATGACGAGCGTGTCGGGAAGCTGGCGGGAGACGCGGGCATCCTCGACCCAGGACAGTTCGAGCAGGCGCTGGCGGACGCCGTCGAGATCGACCAGGGGCATGGCGCGATCGCGTTCGGCAAGGGCGGCTTCATAGACCTTGAGTTCGTTGAGCCGGCGGACGCCGCGCACTTCCACCCGCTTGACCTCGAAGCCGGCATTGCGGGCGAGCTGGGCGACCTGGGCTTCGGCCATGGCGGGGACGCCGGCGAACGAGGCGACGGCCCAGGCGAGTGCGACGGCGCCGCCGAGGATCATGGCGAGGAAGGCGCGGTGCAGCGTTTCCTCGGTGACCGGCAGCAGGGCCATGGCGCGATCGAGCAGCGAGCCGGTCTTCTGCTTCGCCGATTTGACCTTGCGGGCGGTATCGGCGCGGGCGGCGGTCTTGCGGGCGCTGGCGCCGCCGCGACGGATGGTCTGCGGCTGGGTCATGTCGCGGGTTCCACTTCGCGCGTGGCGCCGAGGTCGGGAAGGGCTTCGGCGATGATTTCCTCGACCAGATCGGCATAATCGAGGCCGCAGTGTTTCGCCTGTTCGGGGACGAGGCTCAGCGGCGTCATGCCGGGCTGGGTGTTCACTTCCAGCAGGAACAGGCCTTCGACGCCCTGGCTATCGTCCCAGCGGAAATCGGAGCGGCTGGTGCCCATGCAGCCGAGGAGGTTGTGGGCGCGGAGTGCAAGGTCCTTGCAGGCTTCGGTGATCTCGTCGGGGATTTCGGCGGGGCAGACGTGGGCCGTCAGGCCATCGGTGTATTTGGCGGCGAAATCGTAGAATTCGGTGGTCGGGATCAGTTCGGTGACCATCAGCGCGCGGTTGCCGAGGACGGCGGTGGTCAATTCGCGGCCACGGATGAACGGTTCGGCCAGCAGTTCGGGGAATTCCCGCCAAGGGCCGGCGGCATCGCGGGCGATGGGGTTGCCGAAGTTGCTGGCATCGGTGACGATGGCGACGCCGACGCTGGAGCCTTCGTTGACCGGTTTCAGCACGTAGGGGCGCGGCAGGGGGTCGCGTTCGTAAAGCTCTTCGGACTTGACGATGCGGCCGCCGGGCATGGGAATGCCGTGGGGGACGAGGGCCTGCTTGGTCAGTTCCTTGTCGATGGCGATGACCGAAGTGGCGAGGCCGGAATGGGTATAGGCCAGGCCCATCAGGTCCATCATGCCCTGCACGGTGCCATCTTCGCCGGGGGCGCCGTGGAGGGCGTTGAACACCACGTCCGGGGCGGCTGCGGCGAGTTTCTGGGCGACGGTGCGGTCCATGTCGATGCGGGTGACGCGGTGGCCGCGCGATTCGAGTGCCTTGGCGACGCCTTCACCGGACATCAGCGAGACCGGGCGTTCGCTGGACCAGCCGCCCATGAGGACGGCGACGTGGAGTTTGGGGAGATTGGTGGGGCTAGTCACGGGCAGAACCTCGCTGAGGACGGCGACGTGGAGGGGGGAGTTTGGTGGAGCTAGTCACGGGCAGAACCTCGCTGGCGCTCGGTGTAGTCCCTCGACTTCGCTCGGGAGGAACGGGGGTGGGGAATCAAGATTGATCATGGCCGGCCAACCCGCTGGATTTCCCATTCCAACTCGACGCCGGATTGCTCGCGGACGCGGCGGCGGACTTCTTCGCCTAGCGCCTCGATTTCGGTGCTGGTGGCGGTGCCGGTGTTGATCAGGAAGTTGGTGTGCTTGTCGCTGACTTGCGCGCCGCCGAGCTGGAGGCCACGGCAGCCGGCTTTGTCCACGAGTTCCCACGCCTTGGCACCTTCGGGGTTCTTGAAGGTGCTGCCGCCGGTTTTGCTGCGCAGGGGCTGGCTTGCTTCGCGGGACTGGGCGATGCGGTCCATTTCGGCCTGGATTTCGCCTGCGTCCCCTGCCCTTCCCTTGAAGCGGGCGGCGACGACGATTGATCCCTCGGGGAGTTCGGAGTGGCGGTAGGTGTAGTGGAGGTCTGCCACCGGGAGGGTGACTAGGGTGCCGTCGCGCAGGATGACGTCGCAGTCGACGAGGATGTGGGCGACGTCGCCCCCATAAGCGCCGCCGTTCATGCGGACGAAGCCGCCGACGGTGCCGGGGATCGAGCGGAGGAATTCGAGGCCGGCGATGGCATTATCCCGGGCGGTGGAGGAGACAAGGATGCCGCTGGCGCCGGCGCCGCAGTTGAGGGTGTGGTTGGCGGTGGGGGTGACGGTGGCGAAGGCTTTGCCGAGGCGGATCACGACGCCGGGGACGCCGCCGTCGCGGACGATCAGGTTGGAGCCGAGGCCCAGGGGGAGGACCGGGATGGTCGGGTCCAGATCGCGCAGGAAGGACTGGAGGTCGGCGAGGTTTTTCGGCTCGAACAGCCATTCGGCGGGGCCGCCGGACTTGAACCAGACGAGGGGGGCGAGTGGGGCCTGAGGGGTGAGCTTGCCTCGGGTGGGTGGAAGCGTGTCTCGACTTCGCTCGACACGAACGGAGGGGGAAGCGCTCGTGGTCATGCGGCGCGCCTGCTCTTGATCGCTTCGGCGAGGCCGGCGGCCCATTTGGTGATGTCGCCGGCGCCGAGGCAGACGACCGTGTCGCCGGGCTGGATGGTGGTGGCCAGCGTTTCGGCCAGCGGCTCGGGGCCCTCGATCAGGTGGGCGCTGCGGTGGCCCCGCGCCTTGATGCCGGCGACGAGGGTGGTGGCGTTGACGCCTTCGATCGCGGCTTCGCCGGCCGCGTAGACCGGGGCGGCGTAGACAATGTCGGCATCGTTGAAAGCGGCGGCGAAGTCGTCCATGTGGTCGCGCAGGCGGGTGAAGCGGTGCGGCTGGACGACGGCGATCACCCGGTTGCGGACGCCTTCGCGGGCGGCGGCGAGGACGGCGCGGATTTCGACCGGGTGGTGGCCGTAGTCGTCGATGATCGTCACGTCGTCGACTTCACCGACCTTGGTGAAGCGGCGCTTGACCCCGCCGAACTTGCCGAAGCCGCCGCGGATGACCTCGTCCGCGCAGCCCATTTCGACGGCGACGGCGATGGCGGCCAGGGCGTTCTGGACGTTGTGGCGGCCGGGCATCGGCAGCGCGATCTCGTCGATCCGGCGGAAGCTGCCGTCGCGCTGGCGCAGCACGGCGGTGAAGCGGTTGCCGCCGGGATAGGACTGGATGTTTTCGCCGCGCACGTCGGCCTGGGCGGAGAAGCCGTAGGTCACGACGCGACGGTCGCGGACTTTGGGGATGATTGCCTGGACTTCAGGGTGATCGATGCAGAGCACGGCGGCGCCGTAGAACGGCACGTTTTCGATGAATTCGACGAAGCAGTCCTTGACCCGGTCGAAGCTGCCGTAGTGGTCGAGGTGCTCGGGGTCGATGTTCGTCACCACGGCGATGGTGCCGTCGAGCCGGAGGAACGAGCCGTCGCTCTCGTCGGCTTCGACCACCATCCAGTCGCTGGCGCCGAGGCGGGCGTTGGAGCCGTAGGAGTTGATGATGCCGCCGTTGATCACGGTCGGATCGACCCCGCCGGCATCGAGCAGGCAGGCGATCATGCTGGTGGTGGTGGTCTTGCCGTGGGTGCCGGCGACGGCGACGGTGTTCTTCAGCCGCATGAGTTCGGCCAGCATTTCGGCGCGGCGGACGACGGGGACGCGGGTTTCGAGCGCGAGGGCGACCTCGGGGTTGTCCCGCTTGACCGCCGTGCTGGTGACGACGACGGCGGCGTCGCCGAGGTTCTCCGCCTTGTGGCCGATCATGACCTTGATGCCGCGGGCGCGCAGGCCTTCGACGACGTAGCTTTCGGCGATGTCGCTGCCCTGCACACTGTAGCCGAGGTTGTGCATGACTTCGGCGATGCCGGACATGCCGATGCCGCCGATGCCGACGAAGTGGATCGTGCCGATGTCCGTGCCGACTCCCTTCATGCCGGGGCGACTCCGGGTTCGAAGGCTGGGGTGGTCTCGCCGGCTGGGGCCACGCGGATGACGTCCATCAGCGGGGCGCCGCCGAAGCCTTCGACGAGATCGGCGAGATCGCGGGCGGCGTGGGGATAGCCGCAGTTCCACGCGGCGTGGGCGGCGGTGGCGAGCGTTTCCGGGCGCTGGGCCAAGGCCTGGATTTGCTTGGCGAGTTCCACGGCGGTGAACCTTTCCTGGCGGATGGCGCGCGCGCCGCCCGAGGCGGCCAGTTCGCGGGCGTTGGCGGCCTGGTGATTGTCGGTGGCGATCGGCAGCGGGATCAGGATGGCGGGGCGGCCGACCGCCGTGAGTTCGGCGATGGTGGAGGCGCCGGCGCGGCCGATGAACAGGTGGGCATCGGCCAGGCGTGCGGCCATGTCCTCGAAATAGGTGCCGAGTTCGGCCGGGATGTCATGCCCGTGGTAGCGGGCCCGGACCGCCTCGATATCTTCCGGGCGGCACTGCTGGGTGACCTGGAGGCGGGTGCGCAGGTTGGTCGGCAGCATGGCGAGGCCGTCCGGCACGACTTCGGAGAGGACGCGGGCGCCCTGGCTGCCGCCGGTGACGAGGACGCGCAGCAGGCCATCCGGGCCGAACGGGGGGAACGGCTTGTCGCGCAGCGCGAGGACATCGGCGCGGACCGGGTTGCCGACGAGGGCGACCTTGTGGGCGAGCTTGGGGTCGAGGCGATCGACCTCGGCATAGGCGGTGGCGATGGCGGCGACACCGCCGGCCAGGAAGCGGTTGACCCGGCCGAGAACGGCGTTCTGTTCGTGGAGGACGCTGGCGATGCCCAGGGAACGGGCGGCGAGCAGCGCCGGCAGCGCCGGGTAGCCGCCGAAGCCGACGACGCAGGCCGGCTGGAACTCGGCGAACAGCGCCCTGGCCATGGCGCGGCCGGCGAGGATGCCTTTGAGGCCGCGCAGCCATTCAAGCGGGTTCAGCCCGGCGATGCGGCCGGCGGGGAGGACGTGGACGGCGAGATCGCCGGGGCGGCCGGGGATCTGGGCGCCGCGCTCGTCGGTGATCAGCATGACCCGGTGGCCGCGCGAGAGGAGTTCGACCGCCAGCGCGAAAGCCGGAATCAGGTGGCCGCCGGTGCCGCCGGCGGCGAGGACGAAGTGGCGCGTTACGGGACTGGTCATCTTGCCTCGCGCGGGGGTTGGGCGGCGTAGGGGTCCGGCACGGGGTACGGGTTCTTGGCAAGATACGGGTTGCGACGGGTCAGCGCCAGCAGGAAGCCGATGCCGAGGCAGAGCGCGATGGTGGACGAGCCGCCATAGGAGATCAGCGGCAGGGTCATGCCCTTGGACGGGAACAGCTGCAGGTTGACCAGGATGTTGATGAAGGCCTGGCCGCCGAACTGGGCGATGAGGCCGGTGGCGGCAAGCGTGGAGAACAGGTCTTCCTCCTCCACCAGGCGAATGAGCACGCGCAGGACGATGGCGAGATAGAGCGCGACGATCACCGCGCAGGCGATCAGGCCGAATTCCTCGCCGACGACCGAGAAGATATAGTCGGTATGGGCTTCGGGCAGGCCGAGCTTGCGAGTGCCGAGCCACAGGCCGGTGCCGGTCCAGCCGCCGCCCAGCAGCGTGCGGCTGGCGAGATCGACCTGATCGAACGCGTTGCCGCCGGACAGGAAGCTGTCGATCCGGTTGCGGGCGTTGGCGTAGAACATGTAGGCGAGGACGACGAAGGCGAGGCCGCCGCCGGCGATGACGCCGATGCGCTTCATCGACAGGCCCGAGAGCAGCATCAGCACGAACCAGACGCTGGCGAACAGGATGGTCGAGCCGAAGTCCGGCTGGGCCATCAGCAGCGCGCCGACGACGACCATGATCGCCGTGCAGATCGCCATGACCGGCAGGCGCGGATCGCGCAGGCGCCAGGAGAGGATCCAGGCGAGCGTGATGGCGAAGGCCGGCTTGAGGAACTCCGACGGCTGCAGCGAAATGCCGAGGTTGAGCCAGCGGTGGGCGCCCTTCACCGAGACGCCGATGTGGGGGACGAAGACCAGCAGCAGGCCGACCATCATCGCCCCGCCGAGCATGACGCCGGCGCGGCGGGCCTGTTCGCGGCTGAGCAGCGAGGCGCCGAACAGGGCGAGCAGGCCGAGCACCTGCCAGCGCAATTGCAGGACGAGGAAGTGGAGATCGTCGAGGCGCTCGGCGGCGGTGGACAGGCGCCGCGCGCTGGCCGGCGAGGCGGCGGTGACCGCGACGGTGCCGACCGCCATCAGCGCGAGGACGAGGAACAGGAGCACGCGGTCGATCTCGCGCCACCAGACGAGGAGATCGCCACGCCGGGCACGCTGGGTCCGCGCGGGACCGCCGGCGGCGCGGGCGGCGCCGGGGATATAGGGCGGCGGCTGGGTGGCCATCAGGCGGTGCCCCCGGTTTGCGCGCCGGTCATCGCCTGGACCAGCTGGGCGAAGCATTCGCCGCGGGCTTCGTAGTCGCGGAACTGGTCGAAGCTGGCGCAGGCGGGGGACAGGAGGACGACATCGCCGGGTCTTGCCGCTTCTATGGCGAGGCGGAGCGCCTCGGCCATCATTTCGGCGCGGGCGACGGGCATGTGGGGGGCGAGGATTTCGGCGAAGCGGGCGCCGGCGTCGCCGATCACATAGGCGGCGGCGACATTGGCGAAGTGGGGGGCGCACTCGTCGAGATCGTCGCCCTTGGGCAGGCCGCCGAGGATCCAGTGGATGCGGGGATGGCCTTGTGCCGGCGGGTATGCGGCGAGGGCCGGGGCGGTGGAGGCGGGGTTGGTCGCCTTGCTGTCGTTGACGAACAGGACGCCATTGGCTTCCGCCACGCGCTCCATGCGGTGGGGGAGACCCTTGAAACTCCTTAGCCCGGCGGCGATGGTGGCGTCATCGAGGCCGAGGTGGCGGACGACGGCGACGGCGGCCTGGGCGTTGGCGCGGTTGTGCGGGCCGGAGAGGGACGGCCATTCGGCCTGGGTGCCGGGGAGATCGACGCCTTCGATGAACTGGAAGGGCTGGTCGTCCGGGGCATGGCGGAGCACGTCCATCTCCATTTCCGCCTTCATCTCGACGATCGCCAGCCGACCAGGCGCCTGCATGCCGAACAGACGGGCTTTCGACGCGACATAGCCTTCGAAGCCGTCGTAGCGGTCGAGGTGGTCGGGCGTGAGGTTGAGCAGGACGGCAATGTCGCAATCGAGGCGCAGGGTCAGGTCGATCTGGTAGGACGACAGTTCGAGGACATAGACGCCGTCGGCCGGAAGTGGCTGCTGGTCGAGGATGGGCAGGCCGATGTTGCCGCCCATCAGGGTGGGCACGCCGGCCTGGTGCAGCAGATGGGTGACTAGCGCGGTGGTGGTGGACTTGCCGTTGGTGCCGGTAATCCCGACGACGCGGTGGGGCGGCAGGTGATCGCGCGCCTGGGCGAACAGCTCGATGTCGCAGACCAGCGGGATGCTTGCCGCGCGGGCGGCATCGGCGATCGGATGGCGGTTGATCGGCACGCCGGGGGAGACGACAATGGCGGTATAACCGGCAAGGTCGATGGCCGTAGGGTCGGCGAAATCGAGGTGGCCGGTGGCGACCGCGCCCGCATGTTCGGCGGCGGCAGCGGCGCGGGGTTCCTCGCGGGCGTCCCAGGCGGTGACATGCGCGCCGCCGGCGAGCAGCGACGACAGGGCAGCGGCGCCGGAGCGGGCGAGGCCGAGCACCGCGTAGCGTTTTCCGGTAAAGGCGGGGGTGGTGATCACCTGAGTTTCAGCGTGGCGAGGCCGAGCACGGCGAGGACGATCGAGACGATCCAGAAGCGGATGACGACGGTCGATTCCGCCCAGCCTTTCTGTTCGAAATGGTGGTGGATTGGCGCCATGCGGAACACGCGCCGGCCGGTGCGCTTGTACCAGAACACCTGGATGATGACCGAGACCGCTTCGAGCACGAAGAGGCCGCCGACGATGGCGAGCACGATCTCGTGATGGGCGGCGACCGCGATGGCGCCCAATGCGCCGCCGAGCGCAAGGCTGCCGGTATCGCCCATGAACACGGCGGCGGGCGGCGCGTTGAACCAGAGGAAGCCGAGGCCGGCGCCCATGATCGCGGCGCAGAGGATGGCGAGATCGCCGGCGCGCGGCACGTGGGGGATGCCGAGGTATTGGGCATAGTCGGCGCGGCCGGTGACATAGGCGATCACCGCGAAGGCGAGGCTGGCGATGATCACCGGCATGGTCGCCAGGCCGTCCAGCCCGTCGGTCAGGTTCACCGCATTGCCGGCGCCGACCATGACCACGGCGGCGAAGATGAAGTAGAACGGCCCGAGCGGGATATACTGGCGGGTGAGGAACGGGACATAGAGGTTGGTGTTGTCGATCTGGCCGACGATGATCCAGGCGGCGACGCCGGCGATGACGAATTCGGCCAGCAGGCGGACTTTGCCGGAGACGCCCTTGTGGCTGCGCTTGGTCACCTTGTCGTAATCGTCGAGGAAGCCGATCAGGCCGAAGCCGAGGATGACGGCGATGCAGGCCCAGACCAGCGGGTTGGTCAGATCCATCCACAGCAGGATCGAGCCGACCAGCGAGATCAGGATCATCAGGCCGCCCATGGTCGGCGTGCCGCGCTTGGCGAGGTGGGTCTTCGGCCCGTCCTCGCGGATCGGCTGGCCCTTGCCCTGGCGCAGGCGGAGCATGTCGATGAATTTTGGACCGATGATCAGGCCGATGACGAGCGCGGTCATCATCGCCGCGCCGGCCCGGAAGGTCTGGTAGCGGATGAGGTTCGCGAGCCCCGCAAAATGCAGCCAGTTGGCGATCAGGTAGAGCATCTTGCGATTATGACCCGTTCCGCTTTTCAGCCAGTGCCGCCACGAGTTTGGCCAGCCCGACCGAGTTCGACCCCTTGACCAGGATCGCATCGCCCCCGGCGATCCCGTATTCGCCGAGCAGGGTGAGCGCCTCGTCTACCGTCTGGCAATGGGCGAAGCCCGGCGCTCTGCCAAGCTGGGCGCGAGTCGATTTCCCCAGTTCGTCGGCCAGCGCCTGCATTTCGGCCCCGACGAGGATGGCGTGATCGACCTGGGCCTCGCGCAGCGGCTCGGCGAGCGAGGCGTGGAGGCCGGCCGCGAAATCGCCCAGTTCCTTCATGCTGCCGAGCACGGCGACGCGGCGGCGGGCGGGAGTGGCGGCCAGCGTCGCCAGGGTGGCGCGCATCGAGGCGGGGTTGGCGTTGTAGCTTTCGTCGATCAGCACCGCCGTGCCGCCATCGTCGGCGCGGATTTCGACGCGCTCGCCGCGCCCGGCGAGACCCGGGAGTTCGGCCAGCGCGAGGCCGGCGGCGCCGAGATCGCCCCCGGCGGCGCGGACTGCGGCCATGACGGCGAGCGAGTTGACCACCCAGTGTTCGCCGGCGAGGTTGATCGTGTAGCACAGGCGGCGGTCGCCCATGTCGATGGTGACCAGCGTGCCGTTGCCGCCGGTGCCGGCTGGCGAGGCGACCGCGTCGAGCAGGCGGACATCGGCGTGGGGGCTGCGGCCGAACGAGACGACATCGAGGCCGCGCGCGGCGGCGGCGGCGCGCAGGCGGGCGAAGTGCAGGCTGTCGGCCGGGATCACCGCCGTGGCGCCGGGCGCCATGCCGGCGAAGACCTCGGCCTTGGCGTCGGCGATGGCCTCCTCGCTGCCGAGGTTTTCGATGTGAGCCGGCGCGATGGCGGTGATCACCGCGATGTGGGGCGCGACCTGGGGGCTGAGCGCGGCGATTTCGCCGGCGTGGTTCATGCCCATCTCGAAAATGCCGAAGCGGGTGCGCGCCGGCATCCGGGCGAGGCTGAGCGGCACGCCGACATGGTTGTTGTAGGACTTGACCGAGCGGTGGGCGCCGCCCCGGCTGGAGCGGTCAAGCGCGAGGAACAGGGCCTCTTTCACGCTGGTCTTGCCGACCGAGCCGGTGACGCCGATGACCATGCTTTCCGGCGCGATGCGGGCGCGGGCGGCCTTGGCGAGCGCCTGCAGGGCGAGGAAGGTGTCAGCGACGAGCACATGGGGACCATCGACCGGGCGGCTGACCAGGGCGGCGGACGCGCCGCGCTCGAGCGCGCCGGCGACGAAGCGGTGGCCGTCGGTCGCCTCGCCGGTCAGGGCGACGAACAGATCACCGGAGATGACCTCGCGGGAATCGATGGCGACGCCGGAGACGAGGAAGTCTCCGTGTGCGGTCCCGCCGGTGGCTTCGGCGATTTCGGCCGCCGTCCACAGCGAGAGGGGCAGGCTGTCCTCGGGCTGGACCGGCCATTCGAGCACCTGGGGGCTCCGGCCACGCATCGTCATCACGGCATCTCTCCTGCGCATTCGCTCGCTACGGTCACGTCGTCGAAGGGCAGGACGCGCATGTCCTCCCCTCGCCCGACAATCTGCCCCTGTTCGTGCCCCTTGCCGGCAATCAGGACGATGTCCCCCTTGCCGGCGATCATCACGGCCTTGGCGATGGCTTCGCGGCGGCCGGGAATTTCGATGATTTCGTTGTCGCCGCAGCCGGCGAGGATCGCCGCGCGGATTTCGCCTGCGTCCTCGCCGCGCGGGTTGTCGTCGGTGACGATGGCGACGTCTGCCTGTTCGGCGGCGACGCGGCCCATATCGGGGCGCTTGCCGGTATCGCGATCGCCGCCGGCGCCGAACACGACGATCAGCTTGCCCGAGACGTGCGGGCGCAGCGCGGCGATGGCGGCGGCGAGCGCATCGGGGGTGTGGGCATAATCGACGTAGACCGGGGCGCCGGCCCTGGTCAGCACCGCGCGTTCGAGCCGGCCGCGCACCGGTTGCAGGCGGGTCAGGCTGTCGAGCACGGTGGCCGCGGGAATGCCGGTGGCCAGCGCGAGGCTGGCGGCGACCAGCGCGTTGGCGGCCTGGTAGGCGCCGATCAGCGGCAGGTTCAGCTTGCGGGTCTGGCCGTCGAGCGCGACGTCCAGTTCCTGGCCAAGCAGGCCGGGGCGGCGGGCGAGCAGTTTCAGGTCCGCGCCGGTTTCGCCGACGGTGAACAGGCGCAGGCCGCGTTGGCGGGCATGGGCGATGGCGCGGGGAGACCAGGCATCGTCGGCCCAGATCACGGCGGTGCCGTTGTCCGCCACGACTTCGTCGAACAGGCGCATCTTGGCGGCGAAATAGGCGTCCATGTCGGCGTGGTAGTCGAGGTGGTCGCGGCTGAGGTTGGTGAAGGCGCCGGCGGCGACGCGCGGGCCTTCGTTGCGGAACTGGTCGAGGCCGTGGGACGAGGCTTCGTAAGCGACGTGAGTCACGCCTTCGCGGGCGAGGCCGGAAAGGTTGGCGAGGAAGGTGACGATGTCGGGGGTGGTCAGGCCGGTCGAGACGGTCTCGTCCGGCGTGGTGACGCCCAATGTGCCGATCGAGGCGGCGCGGAAGCCGGCCATGCGCCAGATCTGGCGGGTCATCTCGACGCAGGAGGTCTTGCCGTTGGTGCCGGTGACGGCGACGAGGGTCTCGGGCACCGGCTGGTAGAACGCGGCGGCGATCCGGGCGAACAGGCGGCGGGGTTCGTCTGCCTCAAGGTGGAGCGCGCCTTCGACTTTCGCGCCCGGGCGGGCGACGACGGCGACGGCGCCGGCGGCGACGGCGGCGGGGATGAAGTCCTCGCCATTGACCCGCGCGCCGGGGAAGGCGCCGAACAGGTTGCCGGGCGCGACCTTGCGGTGATCGATGGCGAAGCCGGTGACCGTGGGACCGGGTTCGGACAGGGACAGGCCGGCGGCGGCCGCTGCCGCTTGCAGGTTCACTCCCCTTCCCCGCTGGCGACGAGCGGGGCGAGATCGGTCAGATCGATGTCGTGGGTCGGGTCGGGCATGACGCCCAGCAGCGGCCCGATGCGCGGGACGACGCGACCGACGACCGGGGCGGCGTTCCACGCGGCGGTGCGCTGGCCGGAGGTGGCCTGGGTGCCGTGCGGCTCGTCCATCAGGGTGAGGACGACATAGCGCGGGTGGTCCATCGGGAAGGCGGCGGCGAACGAGGCGATGACCTTGTCCCGCTCGTAGCGGCCGTTGATGTTCTTTTCCGCCGTACCGGTCTTGCCGCCGACGCGGAAGCCCGGGGCATTGGCCGACTTGCCGGTGCCGATATCGACGATCAGGCGGAGCAGCTGGCGCATCCGCGCGCTGGTCGCGGCCTTCCACACGCGGCGGCTTTCGGGCTGCTCGCCGGGCGCCAGCTTGCGCAGGGTGGCGGGGTGCCAGACGCCGCCGTTGACCATGGCGGCATAGGCGGAGGCAAGGTGGAGCGGGGTGACCGCCATGCCGTGGCCGTAGGACACGGTCATCGTCGTGATCCGCGACCAGTCGCCGCGCGGCCACAGCGGGAAGCCGCGCGCGGGCAGCTCGATGTGGGGGCGCTTGTCGAAGCCCAGCATCCTCAGCGTCGTGTTGAGGCGGGGGCCGCCGAGTTCGTCGCCGACTTGCGCGAGCACGATATTCGACGAGTGGATCAGCGCTTCGGGCACGTTGAGCGAGGCGCCGAAGCTGTGGCTGTCGTGGATCGTGCGCCGGTCGATCACCAGCGGCTGGCCGGCGGGATAGCGCCGCACCATGCTGGTGACGGTGCCGGCCTCGATCGCCGCGGCGACGGTGATCGGCTTGAAGGTCGAGCCGAGCTCGTAGACCTGGTTGGTGACGCGGTTGAAGATGTTCGACGCGCCGGACTGGTCGATCAGGTTGGGGTTGAACGACGGCAGCGAGGCGAGCGCGAGGACTTCGCCGGTATCGACATCCATGACCAGGCCGGCAGCGCCCTTGGCGGCGCTGTCCCGCATGCCGCGGGCGAGTTCGTCCTCCAGCGCGCCCTGGACGCGGGAATCGATCGAGAGCTGGGCCGGTGTGGCGCGGGTGGCGCGATCGCGCAGGCGCTGGTCGAACACCTGTTCCATGCCGACCTGGCCGTGGCCGGCGGCATCGACATAGCCGAGCACGTGGGCGGCCATCGAGCCTTGCGGGTAGTAGCGTTCGTTTTCGCGCGGGAATTCGAGCGCGGGTTCGCCCAATGCGTGGATGCGGTTGGCTTCCTCGGGCAGGATGCGGCGGCGCAGGTAGCCGGGCTTGCCCAAGGCGAGGCGGCGGGTCAGCTCGGCCTCGTCCATGTCCGGGAAGATGCGGACCAGCGCGGCGGCGACTTCGGCCGGGGTCTTGACCAGCGGCGGGCCGCTGCCGAGCGCATTGGGGCGATACCACAGCGAATAGGCGGGGAAGGCGCGGGCCAGCGGCTCGCCGTTGCGATCGACGATGTCGCCGCGTTCGGGGACCAGTTCGTCGGCGAAGGAGAAGCCTTCGGGCGCTTTGCCGACGATGCCGAGGTGGGCGATCTGGGCGCAGGCGCCGAGCGCGACGACCGCGAAGGCCCGGCGGACCCAGCGCGAGCGCCACTTGGCTTCGACCAGGGCACGGCGGCGTAGGTCGGCCAGTTCGACGTGCGGCAAGGCCTGGGCCGTGCCGGGACGCGCGCCGGAGAGCGGGAGCGAGGCGGTCGGGGCGGTGAGGACGAGGCTCATTCCTTGATCGTCCCGTCATCGGCCGCGCCGTGATCGGATGGGCGGTGGCGGACGTGGCTGAGGCGGCTGCCGAGCGTCCTGGCATCGACGCTCGGGTCATTCGGGGCGCCGTCCGGCTCGGCGGCGTGGGCGCTGCCGACGAGCTTGCCGGTGATCGGCGAGAATACGGCCGGCAGCGCGGCGGCGGCTGCCTCCGCATCGGCGCTGGCCATAAGGATCGGCGCCGGGGCATCCGGCCCGCGCGGCTTGCCGAGGACGGCGAGCTGACGTTCGCTTTCGAGATACTGAGTGGCGCCCGGCGCCTTGTAGCCGAAATCGAGATCGTTGAGGCTGGCCAGCTGCTGCTGGTTGGCGCGCGTCTCGTATTCGGTTTCGAGGAACTGCTTCTCGCGCTGAAGCTCGACGATGTGACGCTCGGCCAGCTGGACCTGGCTCTTGACCGCGTTGACCCGCAGCATCAGCACCGTGGTGAGCGCGCCGCAGGACACCAGGATCGAGACCCAGCCGATCGAGGCCAGGCGGTCGCGCGTCAGGTTCATGACAGCCTCCGGGATGGATGTGCGGTGCGCACGGCGGTGCGCAGGGTGGCGGAGCGGGCACGCGGATTGGCGGCGAGTTCGGCCTCGCCGGCGCGGATCGGCTTGCCGACCTGTTCGTAGACCGGGGCGGCGGCCGGCTGCACCTGGGGGAGATGGCGGGAGCCGGCGGCTTGGGTGGCCGAGGCCTCGCGCAGGTACTGCTTGACGATGCGGTCTTCCAGGGAGTGGAAGCTGACGACGGCGAGGCGGCCGCCGGGCCGGAGCAGCAATTCGGCGGCGGCTAGGCCGGCGTGGAGTTCGTCCAGCTCGGCATTGACGTGGATGCGGATGGCCTGGAACGAGCGGGTGGCCGGATCTTTTGGTGCGCCGGCCCGCCCACCCCCCGGATGCCAGCCCAGCGCCTTGCGAACGATACGGGCGAGTTCACCGGTGGTGGCGAGCGGCCGGGCGGCGACGATGGCGCGGGCGATGCGGCGGGACTGGCGTTCCTCGCCGTATTGATAGAGCACGTCGGCGATCTCGGCTTCGTCGGCCGCGTTGAGGAAATCGGCGGCGCTGGGGCCGGATTGGGCCATGCGCATGTCGAGCGGGCCATCGGCGGCGAAGGAGAAGCCGCGCGCCGCCTGGTCGAGCTGCATCGAGGAGACGCCGATGTCCATGGCGACGCCATCGACCTGGGTGACGCCGGCATCGTGGAGCGCCTCGACCATTTCGGAGAAGCGGCGGGGGTGGAGGACGAGCCGGGCGGGCTGCTCGCGGGTTTCGGCCCAGAGGGCGCCGGCGGCAATGGCGTCCGGGTCGCGGTCGAACGCGTGGACGGTGGCGCCGGCATCGAGCAGGCGGCGGGTGTAGCCCCCTGTCCCGAACGTGGCATCGACGATCAACGCACCCTGCAGACCATTGGCCACCGGGGCGAGCGCGGCGATGACCTCGTGGCAGAGGACGGGGATGTGGGGGGCAGAGTCGGACCGGGCGTTCACTTGCGCCCTTTCTGCGCCGCGACGAGGCTGGCGCAGGCGGCCTTGGCGACGAGCCACTGGCGATCGGTTTCCGCCTCGAGGACCTGCGGCGACCACATCAGGAAGGTGTCGCGGAAGCCGTGGAAGTAGATCGCCTCGTCGATCCCGGCGATCTGGCGCAAGTGGGCGGGGATGATCAGGCGGCCGGAGTTGTCGTAGGTTACCTCGACCGCGTCGCCGAAGGCGGCATTGGCCGAATCGGGGTTGAATTCCTCACCGGCGAGGTAGGCGGCCTCGGCGCGGGCGTCGATCAGGCGGGCCTGGCGGTCCCGGTGGGAGGTGCCATAGCCGACCAGGCAGTTGTAGACCGGGTGGAGGGTGACGAGCAGCAGGTTCTGGTTGCCGCTGCTTTCGGTGACGCGGCTGCGGAAGGTGGCGGGCAGGACGTAGCGATCCTTGTCGCCCTTCGGCGAGAAGCCCTGTCCCGTATAAGTGACAGGCGCATCGGCCACGTTGCACGAACCCCCAGAACCACGCCACACGCCCGCCGTGCCAAGACACGGATGAACGCCCCGTTCGCCAGACACGCCCTCTTCGCTCCGGCGCACGAGGGTGCACCAGCTGGGCCATGCCGGCAGGCATGGGCGCCGCAACGGAGAGTCCGATCTGTCATGGTTCGTTTACCCTCAGATGGGCGGGCAGAAAAGGGCAAATGCGGGAATTCCTGCCACTCTCCGGTGGATAGTCTGGCAAGGCGCGGAAAACCGCCATTCGGCACGGATTGGCGATCAGCAGACGACCTGCATGTTCATGGAAAGTTCCGCCGAATCAAGCGCCTTTGCGACCTTTGGGGGGCGTCGGGGGCAGATTTTCCCGCGTTGGGGCGGCCATATGCGGCGTCCGGGGGCAGGATTTCCCGTAAAATGACCCGGCGATGGGGTGTGATGGGGGGCGGGCCATGCGCGGTGCGCGCCGGCCGATCGCCTCAGGGCTGTCCGGGCGCGGTGCGGGCGCGGGTGGTGGCGGCGTCCGGCGAGGGAATCACGCCGAGATCGGCCAGCGGATCGGCGGCGGAGGCGCCGGAAGAGGCAGCAAGCGCCGCGCTTCCGGCACTGTTGGCCGAATCGGCCATGCGCGCGCGCTCCATGATGATATTGGCAAGGGCGACCAGCAGCAGCATCGCGGCCAGGCCGAACAGGCCGACCTGCAGCCGCTTGAACGACTGCGCACGCAGCTCCCGCGGGCCGGGAGGCGCGACCTGGGTGGGCAGCGCAACGGGCGGGATGGCCGGCTGCGCTTGCCTGTGTGAGTCTCTCGCGAGCACGGGCTGTGTCTAGCTTATCCCGCCAGCCAGGGGAAGACCGGGAGTCCCTTGGCTTCCAGCCACTGCCGGTTCCACAGCGAGGAGAGGTAGCGGAAGCCGCTGTCGCACAGGATGGTGGCGACGCGCGGGGCGGGCCGGCCTTCGGCCACGAGCTTGCGGCCGAGCGCGACCGCGCCGGCGACATTGACCCCGCTCGACAGGCCGAGGCAGAGCCCTTCCTCCTTGAGCAGGCGGCCGACCCATTCCAGGCCTTCCTCGTCCGACATGCGGAACTGGGTGTCTACGGGCGCGCCTTCGAGGTTGGCGGTGATCCGGCCCTGGCCGATGCCTTCGGCGACCGAACTGCCCTCGGCCTTCAGTTCGCCGTGGGCATAGTAATTGTAGAGCGCGGCGCCGTAGGGGTCGGTCAGCGCGATCGTCACCTTTTCGTCGAAGGCCTTGAGGCCCATGCCAACGCCGGCGATGGTGCCGCCGGTGCCGGCGGCGCAGGTGAAGCCATCGATCCGGCCTTCCATCTGGGTCCAGATTTCCGGCGCGGTCGATTCGATATGGGCCTTGCGGTTGGCGATGTTGTCGAACTGGTTGGCCCAGACCGCGCCCTCGGTCTCCTCGGCCAGGCGGCGCGAGGTGTGGACGAAGTGGCCCGGATTGCTGAACGGCGCGGCGGGGACGAGGACCAGTTCGGCGCCGAGCGCGCGCAGCGTATCCATCTTCTCGCGCGACTGCGTCTCGGGCATGACGATGATCGTCTTGTAGCCGAGCGCGTTGGCGACCAGCGCCAGGCCGATGCCGGTGTTGCCGGCGGTGCCTTCGACGATGGTGCCGCCGGGCTTCAGCGCCCCCCTCGCCTCGGCGTCGCGGACGATCCACAGGGCGGCGCGGTCCTTGACCGAGGCGCCAGGGTTGGCGAACTCGCACTTGCCCCAGATCTCGCAACCGGCGGCCGCGCTCGGCCCCTTGAGCAGGACCAGCGGCGTGTTGCCGATAAGATCCAGCGTGCCGGTGTGGACGGCGCCGGGAAAGCCGGGCTGCGGGTGTGTCGCGGTCATGTCCCGGAAGTTATGCACTGGACCGGCCAAGGGCAAGCCGCCGGACGGAAACAGGGATTGTGAGATTTGGCTGATGCCGGGCTGCGAATAGCCGCCTTTCGCGCTTCCGGTGCTCACGGCCATCAAGGCCGATGCGCTCCGGGTCGCTCAAGTCAGCCATTCTCGCTCCGGCCTGAGCCAAATCCCACAACCCCTGGCCGGCGGCGCGCCGCGCAATCAGTCTTCGGGGGCGATGGTGACGCGCAGGCCGTCGAGCGCCTCGGTCACCGGGATCTGGCAGGACAGGCGCGAGCGTTCGTTGCGGTGGCTGGAGCTGTCCAGCAGGTCGCTCTCGTCCGCGGAGATCGGCGGGACATCGGCCGAGGTATCGATGTAGACGTGGCAGGTGGCGCAGCTGCAGCAGCCGCCGCACAGGGCGAGGAGTTCGTCGAAACCGTTGTCGCGAATCACTTCCATCAGGCTGTGGCCCAGCTCGGCCTCGACCTGCTGTTCCTCGCCAGCGTGATTGATGACGGTGATGGTCGGCATTGTCTCGAATTCCTTCCCTGGCCTCGGCAGAGGCGGCATTGGCTCGGGTGACTGGCGCTTGCGGGAACCCGGCGCACCTGTCCCCCTGTGTCGGGTGCTGCTATTGCCCGTCCAGAACATTTGCAACAGCGAAAATCGCGCTGTTTGCGGGAGAAAATGGTGACGATATCGCGGATCAACGACGAACTCGCGCTCAGGGCCAGCCTGGATGCTCTGGCGGCGCGGGTGCCGGCGGTAGAGCGGGCGCTCGCCCATTGCGGCTATCCCGGTCCGCGCGTGCGCGAGCGGGGGATCGGCACTTTGCTGAGGACCATCGTCGGGCAACAGGTTTCGGTGGCGGCGGCGGCTTCGGTCTGGGCGAGGATGGAGGCCCTGCTGGGGCTGGGGGTGCCGCCAGAAGCCTTGCTGGCGGCGGAATTCGACGCCCTGCGCGCCTGCGGCCTGTCCCGCCAGAAGCAGGGCTATGCCCGCAGCCTGTGCGAACTGGTGGTCTCGGGCGGGCTCGATCTGCATGCGCTGCCGGAGGATGACGAGGCGGCGATTGCCGAGCTGGTGCGGATCAAGGGCATCGGGCGCTGGTCGGCGGAAATCTACCTGCTGTTCGCCGAGGGACGGCCGGATGTCTGGCCGGCCGGCGACCTCGCCGTGCAGGTGGGGATGCAGCGGATCCTGGGGCTGGAGGCGCGGCCATCCGAGAAGCGGACGCGCGAGCTGGCCGAGGACTGGCGGCCCCATCGCGGGGCGGCAGCGCTGCTGACCTGGCATTGCTACAATGCCGGGTTCGACCCGACCGGCGGTTAGTTACCGGCGCTCAGGCGGCGCCACAGGGCGATGGCGTAGATCACCAGCGCGGTCCCGGAGAAGAGGAACCACTGGACCGCGTAGGACAGGTGGTTGTTGGGGATGGTCGCCGGGTCCGGCCGGGCATTGGCCTGAAGGCCGGCGAGCGGGGGATCGGCAACGAGGCGCGGGCCGGGGGCGATTGTGCCCCTCACCTCGCCGCCGCGCCAGTCTGGCGAGGTTGGCTGACGCGCCCAGCCGAGGACGACCGTGGCGGTTCCGCCTTCTGGTGTCTGGCATTCGACATAGCGGGCGAGGCCGGCTTCGCCGGCGGCATTGACCCCCGATTTCCAGTTGACGGCACGGATGGAGGCGCAGGCGACGCTGCTGCGGTGATAGAGGGCATTTTCGACTTCGGGCGGAGTTTGCGGCCAGCGCACCGGCGCCGGGCTGGAGACGACGGCAGAGTAGCGCGCGAGCAGGGCTTCCTTCTGGTGACGGCGGTCGAGTTGCCAGAAGCCGAGCCGGATCATGGTTGCGACGGCAGCCAGCACCAGCACGGTCGCCAGCAAGGGGAAGCGGACGCGCTCAGTTGTCACGCACATCCTTCGTGCCGGCTTCGAACGCGCGGCGGTTGTATTCCGTGATCAGCAGCGCGGCCTTGCTGACCCGCAGCCCGTAAAGGACGAGGCCGAAGGTGATCGGCGCGAGCAGCACGATGATCAGCCAGACCGGCACGGCGAAGCGGAAAAACAGCCACAGGGCGAGGACCACGTCGAACGCGCCGATGACCATGGTGAGAAAGGCGGCGGGGCCGTCGCCGACGTTGAAGGCGGCGAAATCGAGGCCGCAGGCGCTGCACTTCGGCGCGAACTGCGCCACCCCGGCAAACAGCGTCTTCGCCCCGCACTGGGGACAGAGACCCAAAAAGGCAGCCCGGCCAAGACCGGGCTGCCCTTCGGAATTTTCAGAACTACCAGGCATTAGGTTCCTGACCGGTTGCAGAGCGATTTGGCTCACGCCGGAGCGAGAATGGTGGGCTTGCGTGACCCGAGCGCCTGGCCTTGATGGCCGTGAGCATCGGAAGCGCGCGAAGCAGCCTTTCGCAGCCCGGCCTGGGCCAAATCCCCGCCGGCAAACTCAATCGACAGGGAAGCCCCAGTTGCCCCAGATGTAGATCGCCAGGAACAGGAACAGCCAGACGACATCGACGAAGTGCCAGTACCAGGCGGCGGCTTCGAAGCCGAAGTGCTGCTTGGGGGTGAAATCGCCGTTGTAGGCGCGCTTCAAGCAGACGATCAGCATGATCGTGCCGACGATGACGTGGAAGCCGTGGAACCCGGTCGCCATGTAGAACGCCGAGCCATAGGTATTCTTGCCGAAGGGGAACGGCGCGTGGGCATATTCGAACGCCTGCAGGCTGGTGAACAGCAGGCCGAGCAGGATGGTCAGCCACAGGCCCTTCTTCAGGCCGTCGCGATCGTTGTGCAGCAGGCAGTGGTGTGCCCAGGTCACGGTTGTGCCCGAGCACAGCAGGATCAGGGTGTTGAGCAGCGGCAGGTCGAACGCATCGAGCACCGCTTCCATGCTCTTGGGCGGCCACTGGCCACCGACGGCCTTGGAAATTTCGCTGGGGAACAGCGAAAAGTCGAAGAAGGCCCAGAACCAGCCGACGAAGAACATGACTTCGGAGGCGATAAACAGGATCATGCCGTAGCGCTGGTGAAGCTGGACGACGGGGGTGTGATCCCCGGCATGGGCTTCGCGGACGATCTTGGTGAACCACTGGAACAGGGCGGCGATCAGGACCGCCATGCCGAGCGGGGCGACGAAATGGGCTCCGGGCAGCTGGTGCATGTAGAGCACCATGCCGGTGGTGAAGGTGAACGCGCCCAGCGTGGTCAACAGGGGCACGAGATCCGGCGGCAGAATGTGGAAATCGTGGGTCTTGCTACCGGCCATCTGAGAGTTCCCCCGGTTGAATTGGCGTATGGGCACGGGCGCGGCGCCCGCGAGGTTTGCGAGAGCATCGCGCCAAAAGTGGGCACCATCTTTTGGCTGTTCGCGATGCGAATTCAGAAGGCCCCTTAACCGGGCCGTTGCGCCCGGTCCAGTGGCTTGTGAACCGATTTTGTCGCGATGGCTCTCGCCCGCTTCAGGTGCCGGCAGCCTTGTGAAACGTGTAGCTCAGCGTGATCTGCTGCAGGCCCTGGAGTTCGGGATCGTCCAGCACCTTGGGATCGACGTAATAGACCACCGGCATCCGCACCTTCTCGTGCGGCTTGAGCGTCTGCTGGTTGAAGCAGAAGCACTGGATCTTGGTGAAGTATTTCGCCGCCTGCTCGGGCTCGATGTTGTATGTGGCCTGGCCGGTGATCGCCCGGTCGGTCAGGTTGGCGGATTCGAAGAAGGCCAGCGAGCGGACGCCGATCTGGACGTTGGCCGTGGTCGCTTCCGGCCGGAACGACCACTTGAGGCCGGAATCGAGGTTGGCGTCGAAGCGGATCGACATGGTCCTGCCCGCGGCGCGGACGGTGCCTGCCTGGGCCTCGCTGGCGCGGGCCGGGGTGCCGCCGAAGCCGGTGGCCTGGCAGAACAGGCGGTAGAGCGGGACCGAGGCATAGCCGAGGCAGAGCATGCCGACCGCGGCCATCGCGGCGCTGAGCGCAACCCGGCGGTTGCGGGCGGGATCGGCGATCACGGCGGTCATCGGATCAGAACTGCACCTTGACGATGGTGATGGCGAAGAACAGCACGCACAGCGCCACCAGCACGAAGGCCATGACGCGGTTGCGCTGGGTCAGGATCTTCTGCCGGGCCTCGCGCTCGTGTGCCAGGCGCTGGCGTTCGACGAAGGGGACATCGCGGGTGAAATCCGGGGCCGAAGCCTGCTGCTGTTCGCTCGACATGTCCTCAATCCTTTCAACCGAAATGCGGCACCCAGCGGTCCGCCACAAGTGCGGCGAACAACGCGAAAAGGTAGATGACCGAATAGGCAAAGAGCTGCTTTTCCGGCTTCATCGGGTCCGCCTCGCCACTGCGGGTGCGCAGGCCCACGCGGGCGGCGAGCGCGACGAAGACGGCGGAGAGCACGAGAGCGGCGATGCCGTAGATCGCGCCGGCGCCGCCGATGTACCATGGCAGCAGGCTCAACGGCAGCAGCAGCACGGCATAGATCAGGATCTGGCGGCGGGTGACCGCTTCTCCGGCGACGACCGGCAGCATCGGGATGCCGACTTTGGCATAGTCCGACTGGACGAACAGCGCGAGCGCCCAGAAATGCGGCGGAGTCCAGAAGAAGATGATCGCGAACAGGACCACCGGCATCAGCGTGATGTCGCCGGTGGCGGCGACCCAGCCGATCAGCGGCGGGAACGCGCCGGCGCCGCCGCCGATGACGATGTTCTGCGGGGTGCGGGGCTTGAGCCAGACGGTGTAGACGACCGCATAGTAGACGATCGAGATGGCGAGGATCAGCGCCGGCAGCCAGCCATTGGCCAGGCCCATGACCAGGACCGAGCCGCCCGACAGCGCCACGCCGAAATCGCGCGCGGCGTGGCGCTCCATGCGGCCGGCGGGGAGCGGGCGGGCGCGGGTGCGCTTCATCCCGGCGTCGATGTCCGCCTCCCACCACTGGTTGAGCGCGGCCGCGCCGCCTGCGCCGATGGCGATGCAGAGAATGGCGGTGAAACCGAGCACCGGGTGGATGGTGACGGGCGCGGCCAGCAGGCCGCACAGGCCGGTGAAGATCACCAGGCTCATCACGCGAGGCTTGGTCAACGCGAAGAAGTCGCGCCAGTCGGCCGGAAGGGATTCCGCATGGGCAAGGGTGGCAGTCACGCGCGGGCCTATACGCGCGATGCGGGCAAAGGGGAAGCGGGGTGCGGTGGGCCGGCCGGTGCGCTATACCCCGGGCTGGATTTCGCGCGATGGAGGCGATGATGAAGGCCCTGGCAATCATGGCGACGCTGGCCCTGGCCGGGTTTTCGACAGCCGGACAGGCGGCAATCGCGCCGCGCCTGGGGATCGGCTCGTTCGAGCAACTGCCGCAGCCTTTGCCCCTGCCCTATGACGAAAAGGCCGACGCTGACACGGCGGTGGCAAAAGCCAGGGTGCTGGCGCGGCGGACGCACCGGCTGCTGCTGATCGACCTCGGCGGCAACTGGTGCCTCGACTGCCGGCTGCTCGCAGCCACGGTCGAACTGCCGGTGCTCAGGCGGTGGCTGGACGCCCGCTTCGTCATGGTCACCGTCGATGTCGGGCGGTTCGACCGGAACCTGAAGATTCCAGCCCGCTTCGGGATCAAGGGTAGGCTGGCGGGAGTGCCTGCCGTGCTGGTGATCGACCCGCGAACCGATCGACTGGTCAACGCGGGCCGGGTGACGGCGCTCGCGGATGCGCGGAGTCTGTCTCCACAGGGGTTGGCGGACTGGCTGGGGCAGTGGGTCAGGTAGAAGGATTTACACGGAGGGAAAGCCGGGGATTTTCGGGCCCCGGCTTTCCTCCCCCAAAAACAGAACCCCGACAGTCGCCTGCCGGGGTTCCGTTTTCTTCCGCGAGGTTCGCGGTGATCAGTGGTGCGGGGTATCCTCGATCACCGGGACGGTTTCGAACTGGTGGAACGGCGGCGGGCTGGACAGGGTCCATTCGAGCGTCGTCGCGCCTTCGCCCCAGTAGTTGCCGGCGGCCTTCTTGCCGAGGGTGAAGGCATAGATGATGTTGACGAACCAGATCACCAGCGAGGCGGCCATGATCATGTAGCCGTCGGTCGCCATCGTGTTCCAGTGCTCGTAGGCCGGGGCATAGTCCGGATAGCGGCGCGGCATGCCCTGCAGCCCGAGGAAGTGCATCGGGAAGAAGATCATGTTCACGCCGACGAAGAACACGGCGAAGTGCAGGTAGGAGAGGAACTCCGAGTGCATGCGGCCGCTCATCTTGGGGAACCAGTAGTAGAACCCGGCGAACAGCGAGGTGACGGCGCCGAGCGACAGCACGTAGTGGAAGTGGCCGACGACGTAGTAAGTGTCCTGCAGGTTGTCGTCGATGCCGCCATTGGCGAGGACGACGCCGGTGACGCCGCCGACGGTGAACAGGAAGATGAAGCCGATCGCCCAGACCAGCGGCGACTTGAACTCGAGGCTGCCGCCCCACATCGTCGCGATCCAGGAGAAGATCTTGATGCCGGTGGGCACCGCGATGACCATGGTGGCGGCGGTGAAATACATCTTCACGTCCACCGAAAGCCCGGTGGTATACATGTGGTGGGCCCAGACGACGAAGCCGACGACGCCGATGGCGACCATGGCGTAGGCCATGCCGAGGTAGCCGAACACCGGCTTCTTCGAGAACGTGCTGATGATCTGGCTGATGATGCCGAAGCCCGGCAGGATCATGATGTAGACTTCGGGGTGGCCGAAGAACCAGAACAGGTGCTGGAACAGGATCGGGTCACCACCGCCGGCGGGATCGAAGAACGTGGTGCCGAAGTTGCGATCGGTGATCAGCATGGTGATGGCGGCGGCGAGCACCGGCAGGGCCAGCAGCAGCAGGAACGCGGTGACCAGCACCGACCAGACGAACAGCGGCATCTTGTGCAGGGTCATGCCCGGCGCGCGCATGTTGAAGATGGTGGTGATGAAGTTGATCGCGCCCATGATCGAGCCGGCACCGGCGAGGTGCAGCGAGAAGATGGCGAAATCGACCGCGGGGCCAGAGGAGCCCGAAGTCGAAAGCGGCGCATAGGCGGTCCAGCCGATGCCGGCGCCCTGGCCGGTGCCGCCCGGCACGAAGGCCGAGAGCAGCAGCGAGCAGAAGCCGGCGACGGTCAGCCAGAACGAGATGTTGTTCATCCGCGGGAAGGCCATGTCCGGCGCGCCGATCATGATCGGCACGAACCAGTTGCCGAAGCCGCCGATGATCGCGGGCATGACCAGGAAGAACACCATGATCAGGCCGTGGGCGGTGATCAGCACGTTCCACAGGTGGAGCTGCTGGTCGAAATTGGGGTTCTTGACGCCGAAGAACTCGGCGAAGGTGGCCAGGTACTGGATGCCCGGGTGGGCCAGTTCGAGGCGCATCATGCCCGAGAAGGCGCCGCCGATGATGCCGGCGGTGATCGCGAAGATCAGGTAGAGGGTGCCGATGTCCTTGTGGTTGGTGGACATGAACCACCGGGCGAAAAACGCCGGCTTGTGGTCGTGATCGGCGTGTCCGTGCCCGTCATCGTGGGCCTGGAAATGGTCGGCGGTGGTAGCCATCGTGTGCGAACCTTATTCTGACGGGCTCAGGCGGCGGATGCCGGCGCAGGGCTGGCCGAAGCGGCGGGAGCGGGAGCGGCGGCCGGAGTCGCGGCGGCGGGGGCGGCAGCAGGTGCAGCAGCGGGAGCAGCCGGGGCGCCGTCGATCTTGGCGCCGGAGTGGGTCATGACCCAGGCGTTGAAGTGCGGGCGATCGAGCGCTTCGACCACGATCGGCATGTAGCCGTGGCGGGCGCCGCAAAGTTCCGAGCACTGGCCATAATAGACGCCGGGCTCCTTCACGAATAGCACCTTCTCGTTGATGCGGCCGGGGACGGCGTCGAGCTTGAACCACAGCGACGGCACGGCGAAGGCGTGGATCACGTCGGCGCCGAAGGTCTGCAGGCGGATCGGCTCGCCGGCGGGGACGACCATGCGATAGTCGGCCGCGAGCTGGGCGGGCTCGCCGTTGGCGACGGCCTTTTCATCCGGCAGCATGTTGGAGATGACCTCGAAGCCGCCGTTGTCCGGATAGCCGTAGGTCCAGTACCACTGGTTGCCGGTGGCCTTGATCGTCAACGCGTTGGCCGGGGCGGGCTTGAACTGCTTGGCCAGCAGGTCGAGCGAGTAGATCGCGACGAACGCGAGGATCAGCACCGGCAGGCCGGTCCACACCACTTCGAGCAGGGTGTTGTGGCTGGTCTTCGAGGGGGTGGGGTTGGCCCGCTTGTTGTAGCGGACGATCACCCAGAGCAGCAGGATGGCGACGAAGATGCTGGTGCCGAACACGATCGGCAGCAGGATATCGTCGTGAATCCAGCGGGCATACTCACCGGTCGGCGAATACTGGGTCTGGAAGCTGATGCCGCCGGGGGTGGGCATGCCCTTGCCCTCGGTCGGCTTCATCGGAGTGTAGCCGCCAGGCGCGACCGCAAAGCGATCCCCGGCAGCCGGGGCGGTCACAGCAGCGGGAGCGGCGGCGGCGGCAGGCGCGGCGGCGGCAGGCGCGGTCGCGGCGGCAGCGTGGGCAGCCAGCGGGGCAATGGCGAGTGGGGCAGCCATCGTCACGCTTGCGAGAACACCGAGTCCCAGACGCTTGAAACTGTGCCGGGCGGCACGGACAAAATCGCCGAATTTCATCGTTTTCTTGCTTTCGATCGTTCGCGCGAACAGACTATTGCAGCCCTGTTCGCCCCCCAGAATTGACAAGGATCAAGAACCCTTGCGGCCGGCCTATACGCCCGCTTGCAGGGCACCTCAAGCGCCTCTAGGGAAAAAACGACCGCCCCGCCAGTTGCACTTTGTGACGGGCGAACCGCGGGCAGATTCGCCGCAAGATCGGCCCAGCGACCAGGAAGAAGCCCGAGACCATGCAGGAAGATGACGTTCTCAACGAATTCCGCGCGAGCCAGGCGCTGCTCGAGGGCCATTTCCTGCTGTCCTCCGGGCGTCACTCCGCTCACTATCTCCAGTGCGCCCGGGTGCTGATGGACCCGATGCGCGCCGGCCGGCTGGCTAGTGCCCTGGCCGCGAAGCTCCCGCGCGACGTGCGCAAGGAGATCGCCCGGGTGGTTTCACCGGCGATGGGCGGGGTCATCATCGGCCACGAGATGGGCCGGGCGCTGGGGGTCGAGGCGATGTTCGTCGAGCGGCCGGAGGGCACGTTCGAACTGCGGCGAGGTTTCGCGCTCAACCCCGGCGACAAAGTGCTGATGGTGGAGGACGTGGTGACCACCGGCCTTTCCAGCCGCGAGGCGATCGCCGCGATCGAGCGCGCCGGGGGCAAGGTGATCGCGGCGGCAGCGCTGGTCGATCGTTCGGGCGGCTCCGTGGACCTTGGCGTGCCGTTCTATCCGCTGATCGCACTCAACTTTCCGACTTACGCGGCCGACGATCTGCCGCCGCACCTGGCGGCGCTGCCGGCCATCAAGCCGGGGAGCCGGGCGCAGCCGGCATGACCGCGCACGCTCCCGGCCGCCTGCGCCTCGGCGTCAACATCGACCATGTCGCCACCATTCGCAATGCGCGCGGGGGCGACCATCCCGATCCCGTGCGGGCGGCCGAGATCGTGGCGACGGTCGGTGGCGATGGCATTACCGCCCACTTGCGCGAGGACCGGCGGCACATCCGCGACGAGGACCTCGCCCGCATCCAGGCGGCGACCTCCCTGCCCCTCAACCTGGAGATGGCGGCGACCGACGAGATGGTCGAGATCGCGCTCCGCCACCGGCCCCATGCCGCCTGCATCGTGCCCGAGCGGCGCGAGGAGCGGACGACCGAGGGCGGGCTCGATGCCGCCGGCCAGCACAACCGGCTGGCGCCGGTCGTGGCGCGGCTGGCCGATGCCGGCATCCGGGTCAGCCTGTTCATCGCGCCGGAACCGCGCCAGATCGAAGCGGCGATGCGGCTTGGGGCGCCGGTGGTGGAGCTGCATACCGGGGAATATGCCCATGCGGTCGGGGATCAACGGTCCGTCGAGCTGAAGCGGCTGGCCGACATGGCGGCGCTGGCAGCCAAGAACGGGATCGAGCCGCACGCCGGGCATGGGCTGACTTATGATAATGTGCAGCCGGTGGCGGCAATTCCGCACCTGGCCGAACTGAACATCGGCCATTACCTGATCGGGGAGGCGGTGTTCGTCGGGCTAGAGGCGGCGGTTCGGCGGATGCGTGAGCTGATGGATGAGGCGCGGTGACCGTAAACTGCTCGCGAAGAGAGTCCTTTGTGGTCGCGATCGACAAGCGATCGCTCCGATGATCGTCGCCATAGGCTCCGACCTCTGCAACATCGAACGCATCCAGGCCTCGCTCGACCGGTTCGGGGAGCGGTTCATCGGTCGCGTGTTCACCGAGATCGAGCGGGCCAGGGCCGAGCGGCGGCCGTTCACCCGCGCGGGCACTTATGCCAAGCGGTTCGCCGCCAAGGAGGCGTTTTCCAAGGCGGTGGGGACCGGGTTCAAGGCCGGGGTGTTCATGAAGGACATCGGCGTGGTCAACCTGCCCTCGGGCGCGCCGACGCTGGCGTTGAGCGGCGGGGCGGCGGCGCGGCTGGCAGCGCTGGTGCCGGCGGGGCATGACGCAATCGTTCACCTGACGCTCACCGACGATCATCCATGGGCGCAGGCGTTCGTCGTGATCGAGGCGCGGCCCCGGGCGGACACAGGGGTTGCCGGATGAGCGAGGACGGCGGGGCGACCACGGACGATACCCAGGGTTCCGTCGACTGGAAAGGCGAGCTGCGCGGGCTGGCGTGGATGCTGCTCGCGGTGCTCGGGTTTCACAGCCTGGTGGCTAAGCCGTTCTACATTCCCTCGGCCTCGATGGCGCCGAACCTGTGGGTCGGGGACCGGCTGGTGGTGACCAAGTATCCTTATGGCTGGGACTGGGCTTCGGCCAGCTTTCACCTCCTGCCGCGCGGTACCTGGCGCGTTTTGCCGAAGACGCCGGAATATGGCGATGTGGTGATCGTCGTGCCGCGCGGGACGACATCGGACTATATCAAGCGGGTGGTGGCCTTGCCGGGGGACCGGATCGCCATCCGGAACGGGCAGATCATCCTCAACGGCAAGCCGGTGCCGCAGGCGGTCGAACCGCCCGCGAAGCTGCCGCTCGATTCCCTGCGTTCGGACGAGGATCCGGAACCGTGCACCGGCTGGGGCTATATCGGGGCGCTGGCGCGGGAGCCTTCGGGGCAGGTGGCCTGCGAATTGCCGACCTTTCGCGAAACCTTGCCGAATGGGGCGAGTTACCGGGTGATCGACCACGTGGACCAGGCGTTCGACCATATGGCGGAACTGAAAGTGCCGGCGGGCCACGTGTTCCTGATGGGTGACAACCGCGACGCCAGTGCCGACAGCCGGGTGCCGCTGAGCGAGCGCGGGCTGGGCGGGCCGGTGCCGATTTCGGACATTGGCGGGCGGGCGGAGTTCATGACCTTTTCACTCGACGGGAGTGAAAGCTGGAACCCGTTGACCTGGCTCCATGCCTTGCGCCACGGGCGAGGCTGGCACAGTCTGCGGCCGCCGATCGATCCTTCCGGCCAAATGAATGGCATCACCCACCCGTGACCGATCTTTCCGAAGCCCCCCCTGCCCCGTTGCCGATCGAGCAGCGCGTCGGCCCCACCGACATTGCCGATCCGCTGCTGCGGCTGGAAGCGCGGCGGGCGGCGGTCTGGCTGGGGATGGCCGCGATACTGGCGCTGGCGGTGGTGCTGGCGGAGCCGCTGCTGGTGGTGTTCGGCGGGCTGGTGTTCGGCGCGATGATCGATGGTGGCGCCCGGCTGCTCGGGCGCGTGCTGAAGATCGGACGGCTGTGGCGCGTGGCGATCGTCCTGTTCCTGGCGGCGGCGTTCCTGGCGTGGTTCGTGCTGTTCGCCGGCAGCCAGCTGGCCGACCAGGCGGCGGCGCTGCCGGAGACGATCGAGGCACAGGCAAACCGGTTCCTACACTGGGCCGGAAAGCATGGGCTGAGGGTCGATGCACGGTTCCAGCAAAACATGACCGAGCAACTGGTAGGTGGAGTCTCGACCATCACCGGGGTGCTTGGCGGCATTCTGGGCGGCGCGGCGACGGCTTTCCTGATCTTTGTGCTGGGGATCTATTTCGCCATCGATCCCGCCCCTTATCGGCGCGGGCTGGCCTGGATGCTGCCGCTCAGGGCGCGGGACCATTTCGAGGAAACGCTGCTGCAGATGGGCAAGTCGATGCGGCGGCTGATGGCCGGACGGCTGCTGGGAATGACCATCGAGGGCGTGACGATGGGCCTGGCGCTGGCGATCTACGGCGTGCCGATGGCGGCGCTGCTGGGGTTGATCACCGGGCTGCTGGCCTTCCTGCCGAACATCGGCGCGCCGATTTCCGGGGCGATCATGATCATGGTCGGGTTTTCGGGCGGCACGCACATGGGGCTCTACTGCATTGTCGTCTATGTCGTGGTGCAGACTGTCGACGGCAACGTGATCGTGCCGATGGTGGCCAAGCGCGCCGCGGACCTGGCGCCGGCCCTGGTGCTGGGGATGCAGTTGATCATGGGGGCGCTGTTCGGCATCCTCGGGCTGGCGCTGGCCGATCCGCTGCTGGCGATGCTCAAGGTACTGCTGGAGCGGCAGAGCGAGGTGGTCGGCGGCGCGCAAGGGGCGGTGGACGGCCAGTGAAACGCTCCGGGCCAGCAAGATTTCGGGGAGCATGAATATTTGGCGCGCAGGTTTCTTTACCTCGTCACGCTGGCGGTCCTGTTGATGATCGCCGGCATGCTGGGATTGCGCTTCTGGGCGCGGGAGCTGTCCGAGCTGGCATTCGTGCCGCGCGCGCGATTTGTTGCGCCTGAGGCGCTGCCGGTTTCGGCGTGGGACAAGCCGGCTTTCTGGCTCGCGCGGGGCCGGGAGCCGGGGCCGGCGGGCTGGCTGCCGCGTGGCGTGGATCAGCCGCCTGCCACGGATGCGGCCGGGCGGGCGCTGGTGTTCTATATTCATCCGACCAGCCTGTTCGACCGGCGAAGGTGGAACGCAACGCCAGGCGACCGTCAGGTCGAGGCGCAGGCGGACCGGTTTGCCAAGGCGCAGGCCAGCGCGTTCAATGCGGGCGAGGTCTGGGCGCCACGCTACCGGCAGGCGACGATGGGCGCGATGCTGACGAAGAAGCCGGATGGCGAGAAGGCGCTGGCCGTGGCGCTTGGCGACGTGCGGGCGGCGTTCACGGCGTTCCTGGCGGCAACCGGCGGGCGGCAGGGAAAGCGGCCTATCGTGCTGGTCGGGCATAGCCAGGGTGCGTTGCTGCTGATGCGGCTGATGCAGGCGGAGATTGCGGGCACTTCCGTGGCTAAGCGGATCGCGGCGGCTTATGTCGTCGGCTGGCCGGTCGGCGAGGCGCGTGACCTGCCGGCGATGGGTCTGCCCGCCTGTGACGGGCCTCAGGACAGCGGCTGTGTCCTCTCGTGGATGAGCTATGCCGAGCCTGCCGATCCGCAGGAGACGCTGCGGCTCTACCGGAGGGGCCTGGGGCTGGACGGCAAGCGGCATGGGGATGACCCGATCCTGTGCACCAACCCGCTGACAGGTGGACGGCACGGCGCCATGGCCGAGGCGCCGGCGAGTGCGAACCTGGGGACGCTGGTGCCCTCCCCGCCCGGTGCGACGCTGGTGGCCGGGGTGGTGCCGGCGCGGTGCGGGCCGGAGGGGATGTTGCTGATCGGGCCGGGGCCGCAGGTGGGTTCGGACGTGATGCCGGGGAACAACTATCACGTCTACGACATCCCGCTGTTCTGGGGCAGTGTGCGGGCGGACATGGCGCGGCGGGTGGCGGCGTGGCGGCGGCTCCATGGCTGATCAGGTGCTGGTGACGACGGCGGCGGCGGGGTTTCGCGAGGCCCTGCCGTCGGGCGGGGTGTTGCTGGGGCTGGACCTGGGGACCAGGACGATCGGGACGGCGCTGTGCGATGCCGGGTGGCGGTTTGCCAGTGCGGGGAAGACTTTGGCGCGGGGCAAGTTCGGGGCGGACCGGCTGGCGCTGGCGGGGCTGGTGGCGGAGCGCGGGGTGGTGGGCGTGGTGATCGGGCTGCCGCTCAACATGGATGGATCGGAGGGGCCGCGGGCGCAATCGAGCCGGGCTTATGCGCGGAATCTGGCGGGGGCGCTGGGGTTGCCGGTGTTGCTGTGGGACGAGCGGTGGTCGACGGCGAGTGCGGAGCGGGGGCTGATCGAGCAGCACATGAGCCGGGCGAAGCGGGCGGGGCGGATCGATTCGGCGGCGGCGGCGGTGATCCTGCAGGCGGCGATCGACGGGTTGGCGGGCGGGCTGATCTAGATTCAGGATTTCGGGGTGCGGAGGATGACGGTCAGGCCGGTGGGCTTTGGCCGGTCTTGCGGCTGGATGATCTGACGGGCGGCGTCGGCGCGGGCGCGGGCGAGGATGGCGGGGGGCACCGAGGGTTCGTGGGCGATGAGATCGGCGGAGCCGAGGAGGCGGGCTTCGCGCAAGCTGAGGTCTTCGGGGTCGGCGGAGCGGAGGTGGATTTCGTGAGTGCCGGGGGGGGTGGTTTCGGCGCCGGCGAGCCAGGGTTCGACGCGGGAGGCGGCGGCGGGGTCCAGCGGGTCGAGCGGGCCGTTGGCGGTGAGGGCGGAATCGAGGGCGCGGCGGCGGTCGGAGGCGTCGGGGAAGCGGGTGCGAAGCGCGGTGCGGGCCTGGTGGAGGGCGGTGGCAAGATCGGCGAGGGTGGAGGGGAGCAGGGTTTCGAGGCGGAGGCGCAGCGCCTTGGCGAGGCCGGCGGAGGCGCCGCCGGTGCCGATGGCGAGGAGGACGGGGCCGCGTTCGAGGATGGAAGGCGTGGTGAAATCGCAGAGTTCGGGACGGTCGACGACGTTGACCAGGAGGCCGGCGCAACGGGCGCGGATGGCATCGGCTTCGCACATGGCGGGATCGGCGTGGGCGATGAAGGCGAGGCGGGCGCCGGCATCGATGCCGGGCTGGAGTTCATCGACGACGAGGCCGCCGGCGCGCTGGACGAGGCGGCGCTTGGCCTCGGCGGCTTCGCCGTGGCCCAGGACGATGACCGGGTGGCCGGTGATGCGGTGGAACAGGGGGAGGCTGGGGAGCATTCGGACCTTTCATCAAGCTTGCCGGGATCGGCCGGCACTATCGCTTGTCGCGTCAATATCGCTTGTCGCCGTCAATATCGCTTGTCGATATTGACCACAAACAGACTCGGGGAGCCGGAGGGATCGCTTGTCGATCCCGACCCACGAAGGACTCAGGGAGCGGACCGGTAATTTCACTCCAATCGGCCAAATCAGGGCGAACCGGCGGGATTTTGGCGGCGAACTTCACACTGACTTTCGAGGCAAGATGTTGAATTGGCTGGATTGTTGGAATCGAACTTCACGAAGTTTGCCCACAGCGGGCTCGTAAGGTAGGCACACCGGAGTTTTTATTCCGCGATTTCAATGTTTTAACGCAATTTCAAAGAGCGACGCCGACCATGCCATGAAGTTTGGCTGTAGGACAGCGGCATCTGCCGCTGGCCTACCGTCAAATATCGCTTGTCGATATTTGACCACGAACAGACTCGGGGCGAGACTCGTCAGAGTTCAGGGATTCTTGCACGTGTCACCGGAACGGTGAGACTCGTCAGAGTTCAGGGATTCTTGCACGTGTCACCGGAACGGTTGTCCGGAACGGTCACGTGTCACCGGAACGGTGCACGTGTCACCGGAACGACGGTCACGTGTCACCGGAACCACGTGTCACCGGAACCACGTGTCACCGGAACCACGTGTGACCGGAACCACACCGACAGACTCGGGGAGCCAATGACTTATGTATTGTCCCCGAAAATTGCGACTTCTGTAATTTCAGAGATGGCCAGAAAGCCATGCCCGAATATTTTTTATATGTATTCCTTCTGCCACAACACCGTGCTCCATCAGAGAGCGAACGCTATGCTTCACATGTCTGGAGCCTCGAGACAACTGCTTTACCAAGAGGGCCATAAGTGATTTACCCCGCAAAAATTTCTGGTACTCCGACAAAAAACCTTCTAAGTCAGCATCGTAATTTTCTATATCAGACCGCAGCTGTGCCATTTCTGCAGTTAAATTCGGATTCTGCAAAACCGCCTGCGGATGTATAGTAATTGAGACGTCATGACCCATAATTTTTTTTGATAGCGACAAGTAATACCACTCGACAAATATATTTAGATCAGCCTCAAACCGCAATCTCTCGGATGCCGTGAGAAGTCTTTCTAGATTTCCGTCACGGTAAAGATCATTTTCAATGGAATATCCGTCAGTAAAAAGTAATTTTTTGCTTATAAAATCTTCCGGAATTCCAGAGTAAACCCATAAGTCTTTATCCGCGAGGAATAAAATAATATTCTCACTAGGCAACTCGTGGCGCCGCTGAAAAATTTGGAGCACAGCATCTCGCCCTCCAAGCGGCATGATACTTAGGCCGGCTTCCGAGAATTCATCTTCAAAGCGGCGCAGCATGACAATATCGTCTATGCCTTCTGCAAGCAGAGTCGGATCGCACGACCGCTGTAACGTCCCGATTACTTCGTCCACCGTCGGACGAGGCGCACTCATGAATATGCCTCCGAGTCTCCTCGATCATACCCTATTTGTATTTCTTTATCGGGATATTTTGTATATATAAAAGGAGAATGAGTTGAAATCAAAAATTGATTGCTGGATTGCTGACGCTGTAACGTCGAAAATAGCTTTCTTTGCCAATCGACATGAAGGCTCAATTCAGGTTCATCAATGAAAATATTGCAATCTCTATTTAGGCCATTGTACGAAAGAAAACTGAGCATTTGCTTTTCGCCCGCCGAGAGCAGGTCAGAGTTGATTGCTTGAGCGGCATCACCAAAACTGAGGCGGCCCAGCTTAATGCCCTTATGCCTAAATATCTTCCTAACTACACGTTGAACCTCGCCGATCGGTCGCATAACGTGAGTCCGGCTTTCTTCCACACTTTCAATGCGCTGGCGGATAGATTTAAGTACGTCGTCGGCATTTCGATCTCCGTCCTCGCCTTCGCCTGTTTTCTCGAAACTCTTAATTGTCTCGATTATTTCAGATGACATTGCGGCTCGAAGTTGATCAGATTCTTCCGACAAATCAGAATAAGTTTTCTGGAGAAGATTTACAATATCTACTGTCGATATTGAGGCAATAAATCTGTGACGTCCGTTACTGAGATTTGCAGAAAGGTTATTGAGAGCTTCCTCGACCGGTCCCGGCTTAAAAGATCGTCTCAATATGGGGCTGGTATTGGTGGAGAGGGAATTCATCGTAAATCCGCCTTCGATTCGGCGAAAGGTTGGGAAAAATACGGTCTTGCCCATTGGGATTAATTCTTCCGCCGCTTCATCCTCGGCGTTACGATAAACATCCCCATCCTCATCCAATAGGTCTTCAAATTCATACTCTTTGCCGCCCGTTGCAAGCTCGACCTTGCATGTCGTGCGAGAAAGTCGATGGACTGTGCAAACGTAATCACTTGTAGTCAGCGTCGCTTTTTGGAATTCGACTTCTTTCAGAGCTTCAAGAATGTTTCCACTCATGATGCACCAAATTAATTTTAAAATGCTGGTCTTGCCGGCGCCATTACGACCTGTGAGAATGTTCAAGTCGCGGTGAAAAACGAGGGAGACCGGCTTTTCGCGACCTAGAAATCCGGTAACCTCAAATTTTTCAATCCACATGACGATGCTCCAAGTGGCGAATGTTAATTCAAGCTGCTTAATCTGCAGCTGGTCTTCAGTTTGAAGGGTAGTCTAACCCTAAGTGATTACCATTTCATCGGGCTGGCATCTCGACCTTAGCTCATCGAGTGGGGGATTCGCAAAATATACCTTGAATTTTGAGCTTACGAAGCTGCTCGCCCCCCTACAGCCACCCAGGCACATGCTCCGCCGCCAGGATCACGCTCGGCTCGATCCGCTCCGCCACCACGGCCCAGCGGCTGCCATCCACCATAACCTCCGGCACCAGCGCGCGCGAATTATAGGTATTCGCCATCGTCGCCCCGTACGCCCCGGCGGTGCGGAACACCGCCAGGTCCCCTGCCCTGACCACATCCACCATCCGCCCCATGGCAAACGTATCCGAGCTCTCACAAATCGGCCCGACAATATTCGCCTCGGCCTGCTCCCCGGTCGGCTCGACGGCGAGGAAATCGTGCCAGGCGTCGTACATCGCCGGCCGCACCAGATCGTTCATCGCCGCATCAACCACGACGAACGGCGCCGAGACCCCCGGCTTGACCCGGATCACCCGCGTGACCAGCACGCCGGAGTTGCCGACGATCACGCGCCCCGGCTCGAACATCACAGTGACATCCCAGCCGGCGGTGACCTCCGCCACCATCGCGGCATATTCCTCCGGGCCGGGCAGTTGCTCGCCGAGCTTGTAGGGCACGCCGAGGCCGCCGCCGAGGTCCATGTGGGTGAGCGAGAGGCCCTGGCTGCGGATCAGGCGCATGAGTTCGCCCATGCGGGTGAAGGCGGCGCGGGAGGGTTCGAGGCTGGTGATCTGGCTGCCGATGTGGGCGGCGAGGCCGCGCATGTTCAGGCCGGGGCGGGCGGCGAGGCGGGCGAACATGTCTGCCGCGCGATCGTAGGGGACGCCGAACTTGTTTTCGGCCTTGCCGGTGGAGATCTTGGCGTGGGTGCCGGCGTCGATGTCGGGGTTGACGCGGAGCGCGCAGGTGGCGGTGAGGCCGCGGGCTTCGGCGAGGTCCGCCAGTTCGTGGCCTTCCTCCTCGCTTTCGAGGTTGAACTGGCCGAGGCCGGCTTCGAGGGCACGGACGAGTTCCGCCGTGGTCTTGCCGACGCCGGAGAAGACGACGTCCCACGCGGGGATGCCGGCGGCGAGCGCGCGTTCGAATTCGCCGCCGGAGACGACGTCGGCGCCGTAGCCTTCGCTGGCCAGCACCTTGAGGACGGCAAGGTTGGGATTGGCCTTGACCGCGAAGGCGATGTGGACGCGCGGCAGCCTCGCCTTGAGGGCATCGCGGAAGACGCGGGCGTGGCGGGTCAGGGTGGCGCGGGAGTAGACGTAGACCGGGGTGCCGACGGCATCGGCGATTTCGGGCAGGGGGACGTCTTCGGCGTGGAGGACGCCGGCCTTATAGTCGAAGTGGTCCATCTTATTCCTGAGGGGGCAGATCGAAGGGATCGTCGGTGCGGGGTTCGGAGCGGGTGCGCAGTTCGACGGCGCGGCCGGGGCGTTCCTGCGGGCGGGGGGTGAGGAGATCGGCGGCGGTGGGCTGGTGGTCGGCGCCGACCGGGGTGGTCGGCAGGCTGTGGCCGGGGGTGGGCTTCAAGTCCTTGCGGACGCCGCAGGCCGCGAGCAGCGCGAGGGGGACGAGGAGGAGGGCCTTGGGCATGGGGTTTCCTTCAGGCCAGGCCGAGGGCGGCGCGGGCTTCGGCGACGCGCCTGGTCACCTCGGCGGGGGCGGTTCCGCCGTGGCTGGCGCGGGAGGCGACGGAGGCTTCGACGCTGAGGGCGGGGAAGACGCGTTCGTCGATGCGGGGGTCTATCGCCTGGAGTTCGGCGAGGGTCAGGGCATCGAGCGCGACGCCTTTGCTTTCGGCGAGTTTGACGGCGCTGCCGGTCACGTGGTGGGCTTCGCGGAAGGGGATATTGGCCTGGCGGACCAGCCAGTCGGCAAGGTCGGTGGCGGTGGCGTAGCCGAGTTCGGCGGCGGCGCGCATTCTGGCGGTGCGGAAGGTGGCGCCTTCGACCATGCCGGTCATCGCGGCGAGGCAGAGGGTAAGGAGGCCGGCGGCTTCGAACACCGGCGGCTTGTCGTCCTGCATGTCCTTCGAATAGGCCAAGGGCAGGCCCTTCATCGTCATCATCAGGGACATGAGGCAGCCGGAGATGCGGCCGGCGTGGCCGCGGACGAGCTCGGCGGCATCCGGGTTCTTCTTCTGCGGCATGATGCTGGAGCCGGTGGACAGCGCGTCCGGCAGGGTGACGAAGCCGAAGGGCTGGCTGGCCCAGATGATGAATTCTTCCGCCAGGCGGGAGAGGTGGAGGGCGCACTGGGCGGCGGCCATCAGGTAATCGAGGGCGAAATCGCGATCGCTGACGGAATCGAGGCTGTTGGCGGTGGGGGCGGCGAAGCCGAGCGCCTGGGCGGTCATGTGGCGGTCGATCGGGAAGCCGGTGCCGGCGAGCGCGGCGCTGCCCAAGGGGCAGCGGTTCATGCGAGCGCGGGCGTCGGCGAAGCGGGACAGGTCGCGCGCGGCCATCTCATAATAAGCCATGAGGTGGTGGCCGAGGGTGACCGGCTGGGCGGTCTGCAGGTGCGTGAAGCCGGGCATGATGCTGGCGGCGTGTTCGCCGGCGCGGGTGACGAGGGCGACCTGGAGGGCGTGGAGCTGGTCGAGGGCCTGGTCGCAGGCATCGCGGACCCAGAGGCGGAAGTCGGTCGCCACCTGGTCGTTGCGGCTGCGGGCGGTGTGGAGGCGGCCGGCGGTGGGTCCGATCAGTTCGGCGAGGCGGCTCTCGGTGGTCATGTGGATGTCTTCGAGGTCCCAGTTTTCCGGGACGCCGTTGCGCTCGTATTCGGCGGCGACGGCATCGAGGCCGTCGCGGATGGTCAGCGCATCCTCGGCGGTCACGATGCCCTGGGCGCCGAGCATGGCGACATGGGCTTTGCTGGCGGCGATGTCCTGGCGCCAGAGCGCCTTGTCGAACGGGATCGAGGCATTTATCTCCCGCATGATCGCGGACGGGCCGGCGGCGAAGCGGCCGCCCCACATGGCGTTCGCACCCCCTGACGTGGAGTTTGCCGTGGCGTTGTCGTCGTTGGTCAAGGTTGCGGTTCCTGCGCTGGCGCTGGCATTGCTGAGCGGGTGCGATAGGGAAAGCGGCAGGGAGGCGCAACCTTCGGCGCAGGCAGACGCGGGGGCCACGGCGGGCACGGTGGACCGCAGCCACGCGGGCGAGCCGCTGCCGGACCTGGCGTTCAAGGACGCGGGCGGCAGGACGCTGACGCTGCAATCGCTCAAGGGCACGCCGCTGCTGGTCAACCTCTGGGCGACGTGGTGCGCGCCGTGCGTGGCCGAACTGCCGACGCTGAACGCACTGGCGGCGCGCGAGGCGGGCAGGCTGCGGGTGGTGACGGTGTCGGAGGACCTGGGCGGGGCGGAGGCGGTGGCGGCGTTCCTCAAGGCCAAGGGGCTGGACCGGCTGGAGGGATGGCTCGACCCGGAGAACGAGGCGACGGTACGCTATGGGGTTTCGACCCTGCCGGTGACGATCCATTACGACGCGCAAGGGCGCGAGGTCTGGCGGATCGCCGGGGGGCATGACTGGGGGAGCGAGGAGACGGCGGCGCTGCTGGCGAGGTAGCGGCCCGGGTGCCTCCCGCTGTCACAAGGGCGCCCTGTGTCACAATTTCGTCGCCGGTCCGTCGCGGGGGTGTCATGCGCCTACGGTAATCGGGGCGTCATGGAACATGCGGTCATCTCCGCCGGCGATGCGCGGCGGCTTTCGGTCAGGCTGGCCGAGGATGCGGACGATCTGGCGGCCGTGCAGCGGCTGCGCTGGCAGGTGTTCTTCGACGAGATGGGGGCGGCCGGAGTCGATCTTGGCGGTGCCGCCATGCAGCAGGCGCTCGACCAGGACCGGTTCGACGCATTGTGCGACCATCTGCTGGTGATCGACGAGACAGGGCCGGGTGCGCCGCGCGTGGTCGGCACTTACCGGCTGCTGCGCGAGCACATCGCCAAGGCCCATGGCGGGTTCTATTCGGCCGGGGAATTCGATCTGGGGCCGCTGATGGCCGACGGCGGGGACGGGGAACTGCTGGAACTGGGGCGCTCCTGCGTGCTGCCGCCTTACCGCACGAGCGCGACGATCTCGCTGCTGTGGCGCGGGATCGCCGAATATATCGTGCGCCATCGCGTGCGGCTGATGTTCGGCTGCGCCTCTTTCGCCGGGATCGACCCGGAACCCCACGCGGCGGCGCTTTCGCTGATCCACCATCGCTACCTGGCGCCGGCCGGGCAGCGGCCGGTGGTGCGCGAGGGAATCGCCCTCGAGCGGCTGCTGGAGGGCGGCTATGACGAGCGGCGCGCGCTGTTCCAGTTGCCGCCGCTGATCAAGGGCTACCTGCGCTGTGGCGCGCGGTTCGGCGAAGGGGCGTTCGTCGACCGGGAATTCAACACCATCGACGTCTGCGTGGTGATGCCGGTGGAGGCGATCACCGGGCGCTATGCTTCGCGGTTTTCCGTCGCGGCCTGAGGCGCGCGCGCGCGCACATCAGGATCGCTTGTCGATCCTGATCGACAAAAGACTCGCCTATCGCTTGTCGATCCTGATCGACAAAAGGCTCCTCTATGGCTTTTCGATCCTGACAGGCCGCCACGCCCCTCACCCAGCCCCCCCAGCGGACCCGGTCGCGGCAAATGCGGAATTCGTCCCGACCGGCTCGATGTGCAGATGGCCGCCGGCGACTGCGTGGCCACCCATGATTTGCTGGTAGCGTGCTTCGGCCACGCCATAGAATGGCCCGCACTGCTGCTCCAGCCGGGTGCGGTCGCGGATGGTGATCAGGCCGCGCCTGGCACGGATGGTGCGCTCCGCCTCCAGGTTGTGGATCGCCTGGGTGATGCTGGCCCGCCGCACGCCGAGCATCAGCGACATCATCTCGTGAGTCAGGGGCAAGGCATCGCAGCCCATGCGGTCGTGGTACATCAGCAGCTTGCGCGCCAGCCGCTGATGCAGGCTGGCGCGGGCCGACGCGCTGGCCGCGAGGCTGAGCTGGACGATCATCGTCTGCAGATACCGGAACATGCGGAAGCGCATTGCCGGCACCGCCGCCAGGATCGCCTGGAAGGACTGGGCGTCGATGATCAGGGCCTGGCATTCGATCTGGACCCAGCTGTCGCGCTGCGGCAGGAGCCCGCCGATCGCGCTGGTACCGATCATTCCTTCGCGCCCGACCACTCCCACCTCGAACGGCTCGCGCAAGTCGCTGGTTTCGACATTGGACACCACGCCGGATTCGATGAAGTAGACGTCTTCGGGGGGACTGCCGGTGCGTTCGAGCCAGGTTCTGGCCGGGATGCGCTCGCGCCGGAGCGGCCATGCTTGCCAGCCGCTTTCGGCGGGAAGGCCGGCAATCAGCCAGTTCGAGGTTCCAACGCTCGTGCATCCGCACATGAGCTGCCTCCTCCACGGGGAATCCCGCGCGAAATCCTCTCGATTCGTCTTTGACAAGGAACGGTTGGCAGCTTGCGCAGTTCCGGCGATCACGGACGATGTGGCCGACGCCGCCCCCCTGCTGCGTACGCGAACGTACACAGAAACGCTCTTGGCAGGGCGCAGGAGTTTATGGATAAAGACCTCACCGACAGCGATGGGAATTGCGCACAAAGTAGAAATCTACTTAGAATCGCGAAATTTCCACTTTATATTGATAAATGATTTTATAACAAAAAAATCGGAGAGAATGCGACTTATGATTGATCAAGCAGAAAACGAGCCTTGTACCGTTCTTTCAGCGCAAACAGGCGGGAATTCGGGAAATCCTGCCGGACATTCGCCGGAATATTCCGTGCCCGAGCAGGCTCGGGCAGCCGTCAGGGAGTTCTGGGCAGCGATCGACGGTTCCTGATACCTGCGTGCCAGACATGAAATTCGCCAGAACCAGGATGAAGGCTCGCGACCAGAGCGCGTGCAGCATCCACGCCAAGGATTGACCGAATGACCGCCGAGCCGACAAACCCGGGATATCGCCTGCATCCCGCCGCCATCGCCCGGGCCGCCGCCCCGCTGGCGGTCGAGAACGTGCGCGAGATCCGGGAGCTGCTGGCCGACCAGGTCCGGTCCGGCCAGCGCCGGCTGCTGGCCTCGCTGGAAGCGGCCTTTGCCGAGCCCGGCCCGGCCGGGACTTCGCGGGTCTGGACGGTCTATCTGGCCGAATCCGCGCAAGCCTCCGCGCGCAACCTGGTCAGCTGGAACCAGCTGTTCGTGCGGGCTTGTGGCAAGGCAATGACCTCGGTGCTGGACGCCACCCCGGCCGTCGACGCCTCCGCCGACGCCTGACCCCCCAAGACGGCCCGACACCGAGACGACCTGACACCGAGGCGACCCCAAGGTCGTCTTACCCCATAGGACGACTTTGCCCTTCCGGCGGGGACCCGTGTCCCCGCCGGCTCTTTTGCCGGGCGCGGTTCGCTTCCCCGCCGGAATTTTCCTTCGATCATCGGCGCTTGACCACGATCAAATGCAGGCCGCTGCGGCCGGTGCATGGTTTTCCTATCGAACGTCCGTTCAATTGCCTTCGGACCTGGAAAGCGTGCCGTGGCCGGAGTGCAAGGCCTCCGACAGACCGCTTTCCGCCCTGGCAGCCGGACAGATGGCGCGCGCCCCGACCGATTTCACGGTCGCGGGCATGACCGCCATTGCGATTGCGCAAGCCAAGGAAGGAAAGTGAACATGGATGCTGTTGCCGAAAGACTGATCATCGATACCGACGCGCACGTGGTCGAGCCGGCGGACCTGTGGACCTCGCGGATTTCGACCAGGAAATACGGCGACAATGTCCTCCATGTAAAACACCATGAGCGCAAGAACCTCGACTATTGGTATATCGGCGACAAGCCGGTGTTTTCCGCCTGGGGGACGGCCAACTGGGGCTGGAAGGGCGGCAACATCTCGATCCCGCCGACGCTGGAGGACATTCACCCCGCGACCTGGGACGCCAGCGCCCGGCTGAAGGCGATGGATGAAAGCGGGGTCCGCGTTGCGGTGCTCTATGCCAACCTCGGCGCGGTGCTGATGGGCATGTTTGCCAGGATGGGCTCGCCCGAGCTGATGGTGGAATCGGTCCAGGCGTACAACGACTGGCTGATCGACTGGATTTCCGTCGACAAGAACCGGTTCATCCCGATGGCCTGCCTGCCGCTGTGGGATATCGAGGCCTGCGTCAAGGAAATCCACCGGGCGGCGAAGATCGGGCACAAGGGCCTGACGATGTCCTGCGCGCCGCAGGAGCACGGCTGGCCGTTCCTCGGCGACCGCGCCTGGGATCCGGTCTGGGAGGCGGCGCGCGACGTGGGCCTGCCGATCAGCTTCCATGCCGGCGGCGGCGACGTGGCCGACGACTTCATGAACCCGCATCGCTTCAAGATCGATGGACTGGAAGGCAACTACGTCCGCTCGGCGGCGACGGCCTTCATGAAGACCGGTATCCAGATGTGCGACCTGCTGGTCAGCGGTGTGCCGGCGCGATACCCTGAGCTGCGCTTCGCCATCGTCGAGAGCGGGCTGGGCCACATTCCGTTCTGCCTGGAAACGCTGGACTATCACTTCAAGATCGCCCGGATGGACAAGGCCCGGCCCGAATTCAAGAAGCTGCCGAGCGAATATTTCCGCGACCAGATCATCGTCAACTACTGGTTCGAGAAGTTCGAGCCGATGTATCTCGAACGGGTCGGGGTGGACAACATCGCCTTCGAAACCGACTTCCCGCACACCACCTGCCTGCATGGCGACGAGGTGCGCGCGGCGATCAACAACGGGCTGAGCGACCAGCCGCAGGAAGTGCAGGAGAAGATCCTGTTCCGCAATGCGGCCAAGTTCTACAATCTGTCGCTCGACTAAGGCCTCGCGCCGGACAGCGGCAACCGGAGCCGGGAGCGTGATTTCACGCTTCCGGCTCTGGCGATTCGGTCGCCAGTCGCGCGCGGATCGCCGCGTGGCAGGCCGTGGCCAGCGCCTTGCGATCTGCCCCTGAGACCGGCGCCTCGAAGTGGACATCGATGCGGGCCCCGCCGGCGAGCGCGAGGGCGGCGGCGTGGGGCAGGAGCTCGTCGTCATCCAGCCAGGCGAAGGCGCGGCGTTCCTGCGGCGTGAAGGGGCGGCCGGTGCGGTGGCGGGGGATGAGGGTGATCGGCTGGACCGGTTCGCTCCCCTCCCCTGCCCCTTGGCCTACCCCCGCGAACAGGCTGCTGCGCAGGGGCAGGACGGAGCTGCCGTCGCCGGTGGTGCCTTCGGCGAAGAGGACCAGGCGGGCGCCGGCGGCGAGGCGGGTGGCCATGGCCCGGGCCTGGTGGGCGACGGTGCCGCGCTGTTCGCGCTCGATGAACACGCATTGGTAGCGGGCTGCGCCGGCGCCGATCACCGGCCAGGTGGCGACTTCGGATTTCGCCACGAAGCCGGCATCGAGCAACTCGCCGAGGATGGCGATGTCGGTCCACGAGATGTGGTTGGCGACATAGAGCGTGCCGGGCGCGGTCACGGCGGTGCCGTGGACGCGGACATCGAGGGCGAAGCCGTGGCGCAGGGTGCGCCAGACGGCGCGGGTCCAGCGGCGGGACACCGGCCCGCGCGGCTTGAGCCACAGCCAGCAAAGGATCAGCAGCAGAGCCAGGGCCATGGCGGCGATGGCCCGCAGGGCGCGGGCGGCGCGGCGCAGGTGCCCGGGCATCAGTACTGGATGGGCGGACGCGGCTGCTGCGGCGGCTGGCGGGGGCGGCCAAAGCCGCGGTTGCGGCCGGTGGCCTGGTCGATCAGGTCCGGATCGGCGCCGGCGGGGGGCTGGCCGGGGCCATAGTCGAAGCCGGGGCCATCGACCGGGGGCGCGCCGGGGCCGGGATCGCGGCGATCGCGCGAGGAGACGAGATTGCCCTGGTCGTCGTAGTAATAGGTTTCGGGCGCCTGCATCTGGGCTTCGTCGTCGGGTTCGAGCTGGTATTCGGGCAGCTTGAGCTGGGTGTCGAACTGTTCGACCGGGCGCCTGGCGGTGGCGACGCGCATGTATTGGGCGAAGGCGCGGGCCGGCGCGGTGCCGCCCTGCAGGCCGGGGACGGGCCTGGCATCGTCACGCCCCATCCAGACGCCGGTGGTGATCCCCGACGAGAAGCCGAGGAACCAGCCGTCCTTGTTGGAGGATGTCGTGCCGGTCTTGCCTGCCACCGGCCGGCCGATCTGGGCGGCGCGGCCGGTGCCGATGTTGACCGCGGTCTGCATCAGGTCGGTCATGCCGGCGGCGACATAGGGCGGGACCAGGGTTTCGCCTTGCACCGCGGTGTGCTGGTAGAGGACTTCGCCGTCGGTCGTCGTCACCTTGGCGATGCCGTACGGGGTGACGGCGGTGCCCCTGGCGGAGACGGCGGCAAAGGCGCGGGTCATGTCGATCAGGCGGACATCGTTGGTGCCGAGCACCATCGACGGGTTGGTGCTGATCGGCGTGGTCACGCCGAAGCGGCGGGCCATGGCGGCGACGGCATCGAAGCCGACCTGCGCGCCGAGTTGCGCGGCGACGGTGTTCTTGGAATAGGCGAAGGCGGTGCGCACGTCGATCGGGCCGGCAAAGGAACCGCCGGAGTTGTGCGGCGACCAGCCGTCGATGGTGACCGGCTTGTCCTCGACGCCGTCGTCAGGCTTCACGCCCGATTCGAGCGCGGCGAGATAGACGAACAGCTTCCAGGCAGAACCGGGCTGGCGGACGGCGGCGGTGGCGCGGTTGTAGTTCGACGAGACGTAATCGGTGCCGCCGACCATGGCGAGGACGGCGCCATCGCGATCGAGGCTGACCAGCGCGCCCTGGGTGGCCTTGGGCGCATTGGCGGCCAGGGCCTGGGTGGCGGCGTTCTGCATGGCGAGGTCGATCGTCGTCCAGACCTCGATCGGCTGGGTGTTGTCCGGCAGCAGCAGGTCGAGCTGGGGCAGCGCCCAGTCAGTGAAGTAGCGGACCGAGTTCTGCGCGGCTTCCGGGGCGATGTGGACGGCCTGGAGATCGGCGGCCTCGCGCTCGTCGCGCGTGATCGTGCCGGCATCCTCCATGACCGCGAGGACGACCTTGGCCCGTTCGACCGCGGCCTTGGCATCGGCGGTGGGGGAGTAGTGGCTGGGGGCCTTGACCAGGCCGGCGATGATTGCCGCCTCGGGCAGGGTCAGCTGTGTGCCGGGGTGGTTGAAGAACTTGCGGGCGGCGGCATCGACGCCATAGGCGCCGCCGCCGAAATAGACCTTGTTGAGATAGAGCTCGAGTATCTGATCCTTGGTGAAGCGCCATTCGAGCGCCATCGCCAGCAGCGCCTCGCGCGCCTTGCGGCCGAAGGTGCGCTTGTTGTTGAGGAAGACGGTGCGGGCGAGCTGTTGCGTGAGGGTCGAGCCGCCCTGGCGCCAGTGGCCGCTTTCGGCCCGCACCATGACCGAGCGGGCGATGCCGATGGGATCGATGCCGACGTGGTTGCGGAAACGGCGATCCTCGGTGGAGACGATGGCGTCCTTCATCACCGCCGGGATCTGGCGGTAGGAGAGCCAGTGGCCGTAGCTGGGGCCAAGCGCGACGAGCTGGGTGCCGTCCCGCGCGCGCACGACGATGGTCTGGCCGTTCTGGCTGGTCTTGAGCTCATGGAAGCTTGGGAGCGACTGCGATTCGAACCAGACGGCGGCGAGGACGCCGCCGGCCAGCATGAGACCGAGCGCGGCGACCCACATGGCGAGCTTTTTCAGCCAGCGGGTGCCTGTTCCGGTGCGCCGATCGGCGTTGCCTGCCATCTTCGTGGTGATCCCCCTGGGCCGAGGCGGCCGTAGCACGGCTGCCGATTAGGGGAAGCATGGTTAACCGAATATTGCTGATTTTCGGTGGTCAGACCTCCCGCCCCCCTACTCCTTCGGCTTGAAATCGAGGCTGGCGCTGTTGATGCAGTAGCGCAGGCCCTGCGGCCCGGGGCCATCGGGGAAAACGTGGCCGAGGTGGCCTTCGCACTTGGCGCAGCGGACTTCGGTGCGGACCATGCCGTGCGAGCGGTCGGTGATCTCGGTCACGGCTTCGCCTTCGACCGGGGCGGTGTAGCTAGGCCAGCCGGAGCCGGAATTGTACTTCGTCGCGGCATCGAACAGGGGTTCGCCGCAGCCGGCGCAATAGTACATGCCGGGGGCCTTGTTGCTCTCGTACTTGCCGGTAAAGGCGCGTTCGGTGCCGTGTTCGCGCAGGATGTGGTACTGCTCCGGGGTCAGGCGTTCGCGCCATTCGGCTTCGGTGAGGTCGAGCTTTTCGGTCATGCGGGGGGGCTCCTTGTGCGGGCAAGGATATGGGGGATGACTCGCGGCCGTCAATGCAGGTGTTCGACCAGCAGCACGGTGCCATCGTGGCCGGCGACGCGCAGGCGGGTGCCGATGACGGCGTCGGGGCCGCGCGCCAGCCATTCGCTGTCGCCGTGGCGGACGCGGCCTTCCCCGCCGGCGATTTCCTCGGTGACGATGACCGTCTGGCCGGTCATGCGGCCGCCGCGGTCGTTGAGTTGGGGGTCTTCGGATTCGACCGGATTGCGGGCGATCCAAGCGCGGCCGGCGAGGACCGAGCCGAGGGCGAGGATGGCGAAGAGGACGACCTGTTCGGCGCCGGCCAAGGGCAAGAGGAAGGTGGCGAGGCCAGTCAGCAGGGCGGCGCCGGCGAGCCAGATGAGGAAGACGCCGGGGATGACCATTTCGCCGATCGCCAGCAGCAGGCCGATGGCGAGCCAGGCGGAGCGGGCATCGAGGCTGTTGAGCCAGGCGAACACGCCCGACATCTGCGGGGTCATGGTTTCGGCCCGTCCTTCTTGAAGGCGTCGCGGACGAGTTCGCCGATGCCGCCGACGGTGCCGATCAGCTGGGTCGCCTCGACCGGGAACAGGATGGTCTTGGCGTTGGGCGAGGTGGCGAACTGGCCGACCGCCTCGGTGTATTTCTGGGCGATGAAGTAGTTGAGCGCCTGGGTGCCGGAGGTGGCGATGGCTTCGGAGACGACGCGGGTGGCCTGGGCTTCGGCCTGGGCCGAGCGTTCGCGGGCTTCGGCATCGCGGAAGGCGGCTTCGCGGCGGCCTTCGGCTTCGAGGATCTGGGCCTGCTTCTGGCCTTCGGCGCGGAGAATCTCGGCGCTCTTCAAGCCTTCGGCTTCGAGGATCTGGGCGCGCTTTTCGCGTTCGGCCTTCATCTGGCGGGCCATGGCATTCGAGATGTCCTGCGGCGGGCGGATGTCCTTGATCTCGACCCGGGTGACCTTGAGGCCCCACGGCGCGGTGGCATGGTCGATCACCGCGAGCAGCCGGGCGTTGATCTCGTCGCGCTTGGACAGGGTCTCGTCCAGGTCCATCGAGCCCATGACGGTGCGCACGTTGGTCGTCGTCAACTGCATGACGGCGAGGAACAGGTTGGAGACTTCGTAGGCCGCCTTGGCCGGATCGAGCACCTGGAAGAATACGACGGCATCGACCCCAACCATCGCGTTGTCCCGCGTGATGATCTCCTGGCCGGGAATGTCGAGCACCTGTTCCATCATGTTGACCCGCTGGCCGACGCGATCGACGAAGGGGATGATGATGTGCAGGCCCGGGGTGGCGGCAAAGGTGAAGCGGCCGAGGCGCTCGATGGTGTAGACATAGCCCTGGCGGACGACGCGGACGCTCAGCACCATGAAGACGAAGACGACGCCGACGAGCGCCACGAGAACTCCGGCCATGTGACCCCTCCCCCGAGAATTGCCCGGCTGCTTTAGCCGGCGAGCGTTACAAGGTGCTGAACAGGGCCAGCATCCGGCCCCAGGCCTTTTCCGCCTGGGCGTGATCGTAGACCGGGGCGTCGGGCGTGGTCCAGCCGTGGTCGGCGTCGTAGACCTCGATCTCGGCCGGGCGGTGAGCGGCGGCGGCGGCGGCGCGCAGGGCCTCCTTGTCGCCCGGGCTCTTCGCATCATCGTTGCGGGCGATGGCGAAGAGGAAGCGGGCGCGGGTCCAGGCGAACAGGCGATGGGGACTGACCGTTGCGCTGCCGGCAGGCGCGCGCGGGCGTGCGGCCGCCGTTGCCGTGGCCGCCGCCAGGAGGAAGCTGGCGCTGTGCTGCGGGACCGTCGCGCTGGCCTGGGCCGGGGGATCGGCGACCAACCCGCCCCCGTGCATCGAGGCGACCGCGCGAATCCGGGCAGGCGCGGCGGCGGCTGAGCGCACGGCGAAAGGGCCGCCCATGCAATAGCCGACCGTGCCGATGCCGCGCCGCGTGCTGACCGCCGGCTGGCGATCCAGGAAGGCGACGCAGGCTGCGGCATCGGCGGCGACACCGGCCGGGGCCACGGCGGCGATCATCGGCTTGAGCCGGGCCTGGCCTTCGGGCGTGCGCCATTCGGCGAAGGTGGCGAGGACCGGCGCCCGGGCCGAACGGTGATACTGGTTGAGCACCAGAACGGCATAGCCGGCGGCGGCAAGGCGGCGGGCCTGGGCCTTGTAGACATCGCGCAGGCCGGCGATGTCCGGCCAGACGAGGATGGCCGGGTGAGCGCCCTTGGCAGGGTGGACGAAAAAGGCGTCGGCCGGGCCGTCCGGCGTGGGGACGGTGACGGTCGCTTCGGCGAGGCCGGCGGCCCTGGCCGAGGCGGTGGTCGCCCAGAGGGCGGTGGCGGTGCCGGCGAGCGCGAAGGCGCGGCGGCTCAGGCCGAGGGATCGGAGCGCCTGCTCCTCGGCAATCGCGGTATCCTGGTCGCACATCGGCTGGGGCCTTCCGGTGGGGGAGAGCGCAGGATATGCGCTCGGCCGCACCGGGCAAGCGGAATCAGGCCGGCTGGACCGCAGGCTCGCGCACGGCCAGCGCCGCTTCGCATTCGGCCATGAGGCGGGCGATGATCTCGGCCGCCGGTTCCTCGACCGTGACCATGCCGACCGACTGCCCGGCCATGACCGAGCCGTTCTCGACATCGCCGTCGATCACCGCGCGGCGGAGCGCGCCGGCCCAGAAGTGCTCGATTTCGAGCTGGGCGGCGGCCATGTCGACCTTGCCTTCATCGAGCAGGCGGGCGACCTCGATCTGCTTGGCGGTGAACTCCTCGGTGCCCTTGTTCTTGAGCGCGCGGACCGGGATCACCGGCAGGCGCGGATCGACCTGGACCGAGGCGATGGCATCACGCGCATTGGCGCGGAAGAAGGCTTTCTTGAAATCCGGGTGGGCGATCGATTCGCTGGCGCAGGCGAAGCGGGTGCCCAATTGCACGCCGGCGGCGCCCATTTCGAGGTACGACGCGATCATCTCGCCCCGGCCGATGCCGCCGGCGACGAAGACGATGAATTCCTCGGCCAATGACGGCAGGAATTCCTGGGCCAGCACGCTGGTGGACACCGGGCCGATGTGGCCGCCGGCTTCCGAGCCTTCGATGATCAGGGCATCGGCGCCGGAGCGGAGAAGCTTTTTGGCGAGCGCGAGCGTGGGGGCGAAGACGAGGACTTTCGCGCCGAAAGCCTTGATCGCCTCGACGCTGCCCTTGGGCGGGATGCCGCCGGCCAGCACGACGTGCGAGACGCCGTGGTGCGCGCAGACCGCGATCAGGTCGAACAGCAGCGGGTGCATGGTGATCAGGTTGACGCCAAAGGGCCTGGCCGTCAGTGCCTTCGTCGCGGCGATCTCGGCATCGAGCAGGTCGGGGGTCATCGCCCCGCAGGCGATCACGCCGAAGCCGCCGGCATTGCTGATCGCCGCCACCAGATGGCGCTCCGAGACCCACGACATCGCCCCGCACAGGATGGCGACCTCGCTGCCGAGAAATTCGGCGCCGCGCGCCATGCGTGCATTCGTGCGTCTGGTCACCTTGCCTCCTGGGGGGCTCTTTCGTGGAGGGGGGCTATAGCCAGTGGGGGCGGCGGTGGGAAGGAAGGAAGAAATCAAAGAAGAGAAGAAGAGGAAGGGAAAGGCCGGGGATTTACCATCCCCGGACCCCGGTGAACCTTGCCTCAGTGCTTGCCTTCTATCTCGCGCGCGGCCTGAAGCGCCGCAGGCTTTCATTCCGCTTCGCGGAATACCACTACGCCAAAGGCGCGCGCACGAAAAATGTCGCCGGGGTCCGGGGATGGTAAATCCCCGGCCTTTTTCCTTTTTAAATCAGGCCCCGTCCAGCCCGTAGGCGGTGTGCAGCACGCGGACGGCGAGTTCGGTTTCGTCGGAATCGATCAGGACCGAGACCTTGATTTCGCTGGTGGAGATCGCCTGGATGTTGATGCCGCGATCGGCCAGTGCGCGGAACATGGTGCTGGCGACGCCGGCGTGGCTGCGCATGCCGACGCCGACGACGGAGATCTTGGCGACCTTGGGGTCGGCGATCAGGCGGGTGTAGCCGATGGCTTCCTGGCGGGCTTCGAGCACGGCGCGGGCGCGATCGAGGTCGGCGCCGGGGACGGTGAAGGTGACGTCGGTCTCGCCTTTGTCCTTGGCGATGTTCTGGATGATCATGTCGACGTTGATGTTTTCGCTGGCGAGCGGGCCGAAGATCGCGGCGACGGCGCCGGGGCGGTCGGCGATACGGGTCAGGGTGAGCTTGGCCTCGTTCTTGTCGGCGGCGATGCCGGTGATGAGCTGGCTTTCCACGTTCAATCCTTCCAATTCTTCGTCGCTGACGATCATCGTGCCGGGGAGGGTATCGGCGGCGGGGGCATCCTCGTCGATGAACGAGGACAGGACCTGGACGCGGACGCCTTCCTTCATGGCGAGGCTGACCGAGCGGGTCTGCAGCACCTTGGAGCCGACCGAGGCGAGTTCGAGCATTTCCTCGTACGTGACGTTCTTCAGCTTGCGGGCCTTGGCGACGATGCGCGGGTCGGTGGTGTAGACGCCGTCGACGTCGGTGTAGATGTCGCAGCGATCGGCATGGATCGCTGCGGCGACGGCGACGGCGGAGGTGTCCGAGCCGCCGCGGCCGAGCGTGGTGACGCGGTTGCCGTCGGTCAGGCCCTGGAAGCCGGGGATGACGGCGATTTCGCCGGCGGCCATCGAGGCTGCGAGTTCGGGGGAATCGATGGTCTGGATGCGGGCCTTGGCGTGGGCATCGTCGGTGCGGACGGGGAGCTGCCAGCCGAGCCAGGAGCGGGCCTTGCAGCCCAAGGCCTGGAGGTGGAGGGCGAGCAGGCCGGCGGTGACCTGTTCGCCGCTGGCGACGACGACGTCGTATTCGGCGGGGTCGTAGAGCGCGTTGGCCTCGCGGCAGAAATTGACCAGGCGATCGGTCTCCCCCGACATCGCCGAGACGACGACGGCGACTTCGTGGCCGGCTTCCTGCTGGCGCTTGACGATGCCGGCGACGCGGCGGATGCGCTCGGTCCCCGCCATGGACGTGCCGCCGAATTTCATCACGATGCGGGCCAAGGTGCTCGCTCCTCCATACATGACTCATGGGCCGGAATCTGCGCTTCCGGCCAAGCGGCGGCCCTGTTAGGGATGGCGGATGGTGAATGCAACTGTGATGACCGAGACGATCAGGCCCGAGGAAGCCGCCCATTTCGGCAAGCTGGCGGCGGAATGGTGGGACCCGAAGGGTTCCTCCGCGATGCTGCACAAGCTGAACCCGGTGCGGCTCGCCTTCCTGCGCGCGGCGGTGGATGCGCATTGGGCGGGTGATGCGAAGAGCGTGCGCCCGCTGGCGGGGCGGCGCGCGCTCGATGTCGGCTGCGGGGCGGGGCTGCTGGCGGAGCCGCTGGCGCGGCTGGGTGCGGCGGTGACCGGGGTCGATGCGGCCGAGGAGAACGTCGCGGTGGCGCGTGCCCATGCCGAGGCGGGGGGGCTGGCGATCGCCTATCTGTGCGGGGACGTGGCGGAGCTGGGGCTGGCGAGTTTCGACCTGGTCACCGCGATGGAGGTGATCGAGCATGTGGCGGACAAGGCGGCGTTTGTTGCCGCGCTGGCGGGGGCGCTGAGGGACGGCGGGCTGATGGTGCTCTCGACGCCGAACCGGACGGCGCGTTCGCGGGTGCTGATGGTGGAAGGGGCGGAGCGGCTGGGGATGATTCCGCGCGGCACCCACCACTGGGAGGATTTCGTTACGCCGGATGAACTGCGGGCGCTGCTGGCCGGGGCGGGATTGCGGATGGGGGAGCCGCGCGGGATTGCGTGGAGCCCGGCAAAGGGGCTGCATTTGTCTGAAGATCTGGCGCTGAATTACTTGGTGACTGCTGTGCGGGGGTAGCGCACGGCTGGATTTGCTGGGGATCGCGGGGTTGCGGCGGGATCGGGTTCACGCAGAGCCCGCAGAGTAAATGGAAGGCCGCAGAGACGTCGGCCTGCCCTTCGGCCTTATGCTTGCGGAAAAGTTGTCCGGCATGAATCTGCGCAACTTCTCTGCGGCCTCTGCTTCCTTTGCGGGCTCTGCGTGAACCCGAAACCTGCGGAAGGCTTGCCGCATCGCTACGCCTGGCGAGATTGAAGGATTACCGCCCCTGCGCCCGCCACCTTTGCACGGTGCGGATGACTGACTCGTCCTCGCCGCCGGACTCCCGCCAGAGGTCGGCGAAGGAGGGGTCGGCGCTGGCGGGACGTTTTTCCTCGTCGAGGTTGTCGAACGATGCGCGGACCGGGATGGTGACGCCTTCGCCGCAAATGATGCATTCGCGGTTGCGTAGTGCCGGCAGGGAATCGAGGAAGCCACGGGCGCCTTCGGGCATGGCCGAGCGGACGAAGGCCTGGTCGCGCTCGTTGTTGAGGCGCATGGCGATGATCGTGCCGCATTGCGAGAGCACGCCTTCGGCGAGATCGGACGGGCGCTGGGTGATCAGGCCGAGCGAGACGCCGTATTTGCGGCCTTCCTTGGCGATGCGGGAAAGGATGGTGCCGACCGAGGAGCCGTCGGCATTGCGCTCGTTCGGCACGTAGCGGTGGGCTTCCTCGCAGACCAGCAAGATCGGGCGGGTGCGTTCCTCGCGCGACCAGATCGCATAGTCGAACACCAGGCGGGAGAGCACGGCGACCACCGTCGAGGTGATTTCCGAGGGCACGCCGGAGACATCGACGATGGTGATCGGCTGGTTGCGCGCCGGCATGCGGAACAGGCGCATGACCAGTTCGGCCATGGTATCGCCGACCAGCATGCCGGAGAACAGGAACTGGTAGCGCGGATCGGCCTTCAATTCGTCCAACCGGGTCTTGATGCGGACGTAGGGCGCGGTGCTGGTCGATTTCTCCAGGCGGCCCATCTCGTTCTGCAGGATCAGCGAGAGGTCCGACAGCAGGTAGGGGATCGGGGAATCGACGGTGATCTTGCCCATCTGCTCGGCCAGGCGGTTCTTGGCGCGGGCCTGGAGCAGGCATTTGGCGAGGATTTCGGCATCGATCTGGCGTTCGTCGCCATGCGAGCGCAGCAGGATCTCGCAGTGTTCCTCGAAGTTCATCAGCCAGTAGGGCAACTGGAGGTTGCTGGTGTCGAGGATCAGGCCGTTGGTGCGGAAGGCGGCGGCATATTCGCCATGCGGATCGACCATCAGGATGTGCCCCTGGGGCGCCGCTTCGCAGATCTTGTGGAGGATCAGCGCCAGCGAGGTCGACTTGCCGGTGCCGGTCGAGCCGAGCAGGGCGAAGTGCTTGCCGAGGAACGGGTCGATGGCGATGGAGGCGCGGATCGAGCGGGTCGGATAGACGGTGCCGACCTCGATGGCGTTGTGGCCGGTGCCGGCAAAGACTTCGCTGAGGTCGCTTTCGGTGCAGGGGTAGAGGTAAGTGCCGGGCAGCGGGTAGTTGGTGACGCCACGGCGGAACTTGTGGACGCGGCCGGTCAGCCGCTCGATGTCGCCTTCGCCGAGGAAATCGATGGCGGCGCGGATGCCATCGGGGGTGCGCGGGTCCTGGCGCTGGTTGCGAACGCTGGCGATCAGCCAGGATTGGCCGATGCGTGCCTTGACCAGGCTGCCGACCTGGCCGGCGAGCGCGATGTCGTGGCGGGGGCTGACGGCGCATTCCTCAAGGCGCTGGCGATCGAACATCGCCTCGCTGGCGGAGCCGCCGATCTCGATGACCACGCCGATCGGATCTTCGTCCCCATGCCGCAGATTCGGGGCTTCGCCGGCGGTAGCCGGCGCGCTTTGCCCGAAGCTGTGCATGTTGTGATCGGTCATCGGTATGCGCGCCTCTCGCACGCAGAGACGGCGCGCGGGGCTGAAGGGTTAGGCGTGGACGGTTAATTTCGTGCTAATGCCGGGGTCCGCTGGCGTGGCCCCAGGCTTCACGACAGGGCGAACAGGCGGCCGGCGATCCAGCCCATGGCGGCGGAGAGGGCGACGACGAGCAGGCCGTAGAAGAAGGCATAGTGGCGGGCGAAAGTGGCGATGGCGCGTTCGATGCCGAGCTTGCGGACTTCGACATGGGCGAGCGCCGAGGCGACGACGCGGCCCTTGCGGATGGCGAAGGTCTCGGCGGTGTAGGTGCCGATCGGCACGCTGGAGGGGAGCCAGATGCGGGCGCGATAGAGCACGTCGTCAGTGATGGTGACGCCGCGGTCGTCCTCCGAATAGAGGCTCTGGCGGCGCTGGCGATCGACCAGGCCGGCGGCGAAGCGATCCTGCGCGGTGGGGTCGATGGTGCCGCTCGGCGACAGTTGCAGCGAGCCGAGGCCGAATTCGTAGATCGCCGCCGTGCGTTCGTCGACGATGTCCTTGAGCGGCTTCGAGGCGGCGACCGCATAGTAGCCGGGGACCGAGCGGAAGGTGGTGCTGTCGGCATTGACCCAGATGCCGGCCACCCGGCGCTTCTCGCGCACCACCACCGGCTGGGTCGGGCCTTCGACGACGACGACGATGTCGTATTCGCGGCCGGCGCGGGTGCCGGCGGGATCGAGGATGGCGCCGAACAGCAGCAGTTCGGTGCCGGTGAAATCCTGGCGGACCTCGATCTCGCGCTGGGAGACGTCGGGGACGAGGATCGGATCGCGGGCGCCGGTGAGGAGGAGGATGCAGAACAGCGCGGCGATGAGGCGGCCGATCATAACGGCTTGACCGTGAAGATTTCGTCCGGGCGCCAGGTGAGGCCGAGCAGCATGCGGGCGGCGACGAGCAGGACGATGACCGCGAGGACCAGGCGCAGGCGGACCGGGCTGGCCTTCTGGGCGAACTGGGCGCCGACCTGGGCGCCGGAGACCGAGCCGAGCAGCAGCAGCAGGGCGAGCACGAGATCGACCGCGTGCGTGGTCAGCGCGTGCATCATCGTCGTGGCCATGGTGACGAACAGGATCTGGAACAGCGAGGTGCCGACGACGACCTGCGCGCTCATGCCGAGAATGTAGAGCATGGCCGGGACCAGGACGAAGCCGCCGCCGATGCCCATCAGCATGGTCAGGATGCCGGTGGCCATGCCGAGCAGCAGCGGGGCGAGCGGCGAGATGTAGAGGCCCGAGCGGTAGAACCGCCAGCGGCCCGGCAGGCTGGCCACCAGCGGGTGGTGGCGGCGCTTGGGCGAAGGCGGCGGCGCGCCGCTGCGCGTGGCGCGCAAGGTCGCCAGCGATTCCCGGGCCATGACCGTGCCGATGCCGCCGAGCAGGACGACGTAGAGAATGTCGATCACCGAATCGATCTGGCCCAAGTGTTCGAGCAGGCGGAACAGCAGCGAGCCGATGCCGGTGCCGATGACGCCGCCGGCAACCAGAACGCCGCCCATGCGGTAATCGACGCCGCCGCGCCGGGTGTGGGCGAAGACGCCGGAGACGCTGGCCCCGGTCACCTGGCTGGCGGCCGAGGCGGCGGCGACGGTGGGGGGGACGCCGTAGAAGATCAGCAGCGGCGTGGTGAGAAAGCCGCCGCCGACGCCGAACATGCCCGAGAGCAGCCCGGTGAGCCCGCCGAGCAGGACGATGACCAGGCCGTTGACCGAGAGGTTGGCGATCGGGAGATAGACGTCCATGCGGGCGCTACCCTAGCGGGTCTACGCGGCGATGGGGACCGGATTCTGCTCAGAACCCGGCGGTTATCGTCAGCGCCGGGCCGGTGCCGGGGCGGGCCTGGCCGGCAATGCGGACGCGATATTCGAGGGCGGCGCGGGCGTGCAGCGGGCCATGGTCGAGCACGAGGGCCATCGCCGGGCCGAGATCGACGCGGCCGGCACCGCGCTGGGCACCGCCGGACAGGGCGGCGCCGGCGTGCAGCGTCGCCGGCCCGACGAGCGCGAGCGGATGTTCGAGCCGGAGCGCGGCATCGACGAAGGCGGTGCCCGCCTCGCCGGCGACATAGCCGGCCTGGGCGTAGAGTTCGGCATGGCCGCGCCCCGGAAGCGGGAGGGGCGGCAGTTCGGTGACCGCCATGGCAGCGGCGCGGGCACGGACCTGGCCGTTGCCGAGGCGATCGGCGCGGGCTTCGAGCTGGGCGCGCAGCGGCAGCATGGCGAACGGCCGCTGGCTGATGCCGAGGGCGAGACCGGCATCGGACCGGGCGCCGGGGGCAGAGGCCAGCGCCGCGGCGGCCCGGAGATAGACGGCGGGTGCTGCGGGAGGATCGGCGAGGCGGTAGCTCAGCACGGCGCCGGCCTGGCTGGCGCCATAGGCCGGCAGGGCGACGGCGGGTTCGCCCCCGCCAGGCCGCCAGAGCAGCCAGCCGGCGAACGACCAGCGCGGCGCGGGAGGGCCGGGGCTGGCAGGTGGGGGCATCGGCGATGGCGGCGGGCCAGGATGCGCGGGCAGCGGTGCGGGGTCGGGCGCGTGGACGGCTGGCACCGCGACGGGGCCAGCGATGGGGCCAGCGGGGGGCATGTGTCGGAAGAGCGGGACCGGAGGTGGCACCGCTGGCGGCGGCGGGAATGTCGCGGCGGGTGGAGCGTCCGGCGTTGGCGGGGGCGCGCGCCGGGCGGCAGGGGAATGGCCGGCTGCCGTCACGGCGGACGGGTTTGGCCGGAATTCGGGCAGCGGCAGGGCCTGCCAGGTGAGAATGCGGGCCACGACCCATGCCCCCAGCACCATGCCCAGGCCCACGACCGGCCGCCCCGACCGCGCGGCGGGCAGGTTCACGCCCGCATGCCGGCGGGCCTGAGCGCGGCGCAGTGCTGGCGATGCACGGTCTTGTCCCAGCGCAGCGGCCCGCCGCGCAAGACCGCGAGATAGGCCAGCAGCGCGCGGCGGCCGGCCATCATCAGCACGACATTGGCGAACGGGATGCGCAGGACCGCCCGCAGGCCTTCGCCCAGGCCATATTCGCGGCCGGTGAACACGGCGCGCAGCAGTGCCCGCCAGGCGAGGCCGGCCAGGCAGGCCCAGAGCAGCCCGCGCAGCGCCGGATCGGCCAGCAGGGGCTGCGGCTCGGGCAACAGGCGGCGCAACGCCACGAGGACCAGCAGCAGGTAGCCGGCGGCGAACACCAGCGCCGCCAGCGGGCCGCGCCGATCGCGCAGGGCCATCCAGACGTCGGCCGGGCGGCCGCTCGACCAGCCGAGGCGATCCCACCCCTGGAGGGCGATGCCGTGGATCCAGCGCGTCTTCTGGCGCACCGCCGGGCCGAGCGCATCGGGGAACAGGGCGCGGGTGGCGATGAGTTCGCCGGCCGGATCGCGCAGGCGCAGGAAGCGGCCCTTGCCCCCCAGGCGGGCGACGACGAGGCCGAGCTCGTAGTCCTCGGTCAGCGCCTCGGCGGCGAAAGGACCGGGCGAGCCCGCGTTCCGGCGCAGGTCGGCCAGGCGATCCAGCATCGGCCGCGAGAGGCCGCAGCCGACGCCGGCCGCCGGAAGGCCGGCGCCCAGCGCCTCGCGCACCGGCATCGCCTTGGCGTGGGCCTCGGCAAATTCGTCGCAGTAGTGGCCGGCGATCCAGCCGCCACGCCACCCGCGCGTGGCCGGCTGGGACTCCGGCCGCACCGGCAGCTGCACGAAATCGCAGCCGGCGAGCGCGCGCATGATGACGCTCAGGGCGAGCGGATGGACCATGTCCTCGGCATCGTGGAACACGATGGCCTGGAAGGGGCGCCCGATCGCCGCCTCGTCATCGGCGAGGGCGGCGGCGAGGCGGTTCAGGCAATCGGCCTTGGTGGTCGGCCCGGTGGCGGCGGAGACGACGATCCGCACCCGCGCATCCCCGCCCGCTGCCGCCATCGCCGCGCGGATGGTCGGGCTGTCATTCCGGTAGCATCCGATATAGAGACGCAGTTCGGGCTGGGGCCAGGCGCGGAGCATGCAGGAGATTGTCGTGCCGATGACGTCCGCCTCGCTCCATGCCGGCACCAGCACCGCGACCGGGCCGGGCAGGTGCGCGGGGGCCGGGGTGGCCCAGACCGCGGTCCGGCGGCGGTGGCGCCAGCGGTGCCAGGCCCAGATCGCGTCGATCGCCAGTTCGTCGAGCGCGCCGAGGCAGTACCAGAACAGGGTGAACAGGAGCAGTTCCCGGTTCACGCAGTCCAGCGCGACCGCCAGGGCGGCGCTGTCGAACCACGCGAGCGGCCAGTCCACGCTCATCCCCGATCATTTCCCCCCGGATAAATACTTATATCGCGACCGGGCCGGCGGCAATTGCCTCGCCGATGAATTTTCTCCCCGCAGATGATTTTTGTGAGTGCTGCATGAAGCCGGACAAGATGACCCGACATTCTCCGAAACGGCTGGCGAACCGCATCGCCAGCCGCTTGCGCGGCGCCCTGCATGGCGAGGCGGGAGCCGGCGTGCTGCTGATGCTGGCCGCTGGCGTGGCGATGGCGATGGCCAATGCGCCCTGGGGGCATGGCTGGCACGATTTCTGGCACGGGCCGCTGGGGTGGACGCCGCTGGCGCGGCTTTCCAGCCTGGGGCACTGGATCGAAGACGGGCTGATGGCGGTGTTCTTCTTCGCCATCGGCCTGGAGATCAAGCGCGAGGCGGTGGCCGGCGACCTGTCCCACCCGCGGCTGCGGCGGCTGCCGGTGCTGGCGGCGGGCATGGGCATGGCGGTGCCGGCGCTGGTCTATCTCGGCATCGCCGGGCTGGCGGCGGACGGCCACGCGCGGCTGGCGGCGGGCTGGGCGATCCCGGCGGCGACCGACATCGCCTTCGCGCTCGGCGTGCTCGGGCTGGCGGGAAAGAGCCTGCCCGGCTCCCTGCGGCTGTTCCTGCTGGGCCTGGCCGTGGTGGACGACCTTGGCGCGGTGGCGATCATCGCGGTGTTCTATGGCAGCGCGATCGACCCGGCCTGGCTGGCGGCCGGCGCGGCGGTGCTGGCGGGGCTGGTGCTGCTCAATCGGAGCGGCAACCGGCGCGGCGCGTTCTACATCGCCGGCGCGGTCGCGCTGTGGTTCTGCGTGCTGCATTCGGGCGTCGATGCGACGGTCGCCGGGGTGCTGGCGGCGCTGACCGTGCCGGTGCGACTGAAAGGCCACGGCGATTCGCTGCTGTTGCGGATCGAACATGCCGTGGCGCCCTGGTGCAGCTATGGCATCGCGCCGCTGTTTGCCCTGGCGAGCGCCGGGGTGCCGCTGGACGAGGTGCGCGGCGCGGGTGGCGACGGCCGGCTGGTCGCCTGGGCGGTGGCGGCGGGGTTGGTCATCGGCAAGCAGGCTGGGGTGCTGGGCGCGGTCATCCTGGCCGAGCGCACCGGCTTTGCCCGCGCGCCGGACGGGGCGACGCGGCTGGAGTTGTGGGGGGTCGGCCTGCTCGCCGGGGTCGGCTTCACCATGAGCCTGTTCATCGCCGCGCTGGCATTCCCGCAGGCGCCGGACCTGGCATCGGAGGCGAGACTGGGCATTCTCGGCGGTTCGCTGGTATCGGCGGTGGCGGGGTTCGTCGTGCTGCGGATTGCGGCGGGGCGGCGGGCAGCGGCCTAGGGTGTTTTCGTGCGATTTATCGCGCTCTAATCGCTCGCCTGTGCCGGCCGAAGGCGGTATGCCGGGGGGAAGGAGAGGAGCCCTGCCGTGACCAAATATCTCCACACGATGATCCGCGTCAGCGATCCCGATGCGACGGTGGCGTTCTTCCGGCTGATCGGGCTGGAAGAGGTGCGGCGGTTCGATTCCGAGCAGGGGCGCTTCACGCTCATCTTCCTGGCGGCGCCGGGCCAGGCGGAGGTGGCCGAGGTGGAACTGACCTACAACTGGCCCGATGCCGACGGCAAGGCCGAGGAATATGCCGGCGGGCGCAACTTCGGCCATCTCGCCTACCGGGTGGACGACATCTATGCGACCTGCCAGCGGCTGATGGATGCGGGCGTGACGATCAACCGGCCGCCGCGCGACGGGCACATGGCGTTCGTCCGCTCGCCGGACGGAATTTCGGTCGAGCTGCTGCAGGACGGGCGCCTGGAGCCGCGCGAACCCTGGCTGTCGATGCCGAATGTCGGCGTGTGGTAGGCGGGACCTGACCCGAAACAGGATATTTCGCACTTGCAGCATCGGCTTGACCCCGGACCTTTCCTTACCTAGGTTGCTGGCTCCGGCGGCGGCCCTGTCGTGCCGCCCGGTGAACCAAGTCCGGCTGTTCGATGATTTCTGCACTGCGCAACCTGTTCAAGACCCGTGAGGCTGCTCCGGTGGCCCGGGTGCCGGCGGGCGAGCGCGTCTATGCGATCGGCGACGTCCATGGCCGTTGCGACCTGTTCGATGCCTTGATCGAGGCGGTCGAGCTCGACAACGGCAGTCGCGGCGCAGCGAAGACCACCTCGGTGCTGCTGGGCGACCTGATCGACCGCGGGCCGGACAGCTACGGCGTGCTGACGGTGGCGCGCGAGTGGCAGCGCCTGCGCAACATTCACATCCTGCTCGGCAACCACGAGGAGATGTTGCTCGATTCGCTGGACAACCTGGAGGTGTTCAAGGCCTTCGTGCGCTTCGGCGGCAAGGAAACCCTGCTGAGCTTCGGCATTTCCGAACACGATTATGTCGAGGCCGGGTGGGAGGAACTGCACGCGATGATGCTGGCGGCGATTCCGGCGCGGATGATCGACTTCATCCGTACTTTCGAGGACCAGGTCCAGATCGGCGACTACCTGTTCGTTCATGCGGGAATCGCCCCGACGGTCGGCCTGGAGGCGCAGAAGCGCTCGGACCTGCGGTGGATCCGCGAGCCGTTCCTCAGCCACGAGGGCTGGCACGGGGCGGTCGTGGTCCACGGCCACACGATCAGCGACGACCCGCAGGTGCGCGAGAACCGGATCGGCATCGACACCGGCGCCTATGCCTCCGGCGTGTTGACCGCGCTCGGGCTGGAGGGGGACCAGCGCTGGCTGATCTCCGCGCGGGCGGGCGAGAACGGAATCGAGACGTTTACCCAGGAAGCCTGAACCGGGCGGCGTGAAACTGTCACAATCGTGGCGCAAGCGCGCGGCGGGCTGACAGCCGGCGGCTTTGCGCTATAGCGCCAGCCAGCAGGGCAACACTGGACGGGACCGTTTTTCATGAAGATCGCGATGGTGGGATCGGGCTATGTCGGCCTCGTGTCCGGCGCATGCTTTGCCGATTTCGGCCACGATGTCGTCTGCATCGACAAGGACCCGGCGAAGATCGAGGCGCTGCGGGGCGGGATCATGCCGATCTACGAGCCGGGGCTGGCGGACCTCGTGGCGAACAACGTGCGGGCCGGCCGGCTGACTTTCACCACCGACCTGGCCGAGGGCGTGGCCGGGGCGGGCGCGGTGTTCATCGCGGTCGGCACGCCTTCGCGGCGGGGGGACGGCCATGCAGACCTTTCGTTCGTCCACGCGGTGGCGGCCGAGCTGGGCGAGCATCTGACGGCGCCGGCGGTGGTGGTGACGAAATCGACCGTGCCGGTCGGCACCGGCGACGAGGTCGAGCGGATCATCGCCGCGGCGAACGGCGGCAAGGGCCCCGGTGTGCGCTTCGCCGTCGCCTCCAACCCGGAATTCCTGCGCGAAGGCGCGGCGATCGGCGATTTCAAGCGGCCGGACCGGATCGTCATCGGCAGCGACGACGAATGGGCGCGTGACCGGATGCGCGAGGTCTACCGGCCGCTGTTCCTCAATCGCGCGCCGATCCTGTTCACCAGCCGGCGTTCGGCCGAACTGACCAAATATGCCGCCAACGCCTTCCTGGCGACCAAGATCACCTTCATCAACGAGATGGCCGACCTGTGCGAGAAGGTCGGCGCCGACGTGCAGGACGTGGCGCGCGGGATCGGGCTGGACAACCGGATCGGGCCGAAGTTCCTACATGCCGGGCCGGGCTATGGCGGCTCGTGCTTCCCCAAGGACACGCTGGCCCTGCTGAAGACGGCCGAGGACTACGACAGCCCGACGCGGATCGTCGAGGCGGTGGTCAAGGTCAACGACAGCCGCAAGCGGGCGATGGGCCGCAAGGTCATCGAGGCGCTGGGCGGCGTCGCGGGAACCGCCAAGGGGCTGGAAGGCGTGCGCGGCAAGCGGGTGGCGCTGCTGGGGCTCACGTTCAAGCCCAACACCGACGACATGCGCGACGCGCCGTCGATCGCCATTGCCCAGACGCTGGCCGATGCCGGGGTCGAGGTCTGCGCCTACGACCCCGAGGGCATGGAGGCGGCGCGGCCGCTGATGCCCGGAGTGGCCATGGCCGCTTCCGCCTATGCCGCGGTCGAGGGCGCCGACGCGGTGGTCATCGTCACCGAGTGGGACGCGTTTCGCGCGTTGGACCTCGAGCGCGTCCGCGTGCTGGCGCGGGCGCCGGTGCTGGTGGACCTGCGCAACATCTACGAGCCGGCGGAGGTGCGGGCCGCCGGCTTCGCCTATTCGAGCATCGGCCGGGTGTGACCGTCCTGGTCGCGCCGGGCGCGACGCACCCTCGCCGGTGAACCGTCAATCGAGATAGTAGACCAGCGTGGTCACCACCCTCACCCGCTGGTCGGGGCTGGCGGCGGTGCGGCCCGAGCCGCCTTCCTCGCCATCGTCGCTGCTGTCGCGGCTGGAGACCGAGAAATACCCCTGGGTGGCCGAGCGGATGCCGCCGACGGTGGAATCGGAATCGCTGGCGAACTTTTCCGCGGCCCGGCGGGCGTCGCGGGTGGCGTCGGCGATCATGTCGGGCTTGATCGTGTCAAGCCGGGTGTATTCGTAGCTGGCGGAGACCGAATCGAGCACCAGCCCCTGCTGCGCCAGCCGGTCCTTGTGGGCCTGGATCTGCTGGACCCCGGCGACGTTGGCGGTGGTGAAGGCGATCTGGCGGGTGACGGTGAAGATCTGCCGCCCGGTCGGCTTGTTGTCGGCTATCTCGTCCGACACCGAGACTTCGGCGCTGCCGGGCCGGACCTGCGGGCCGGTGAAACCCTGCTAGCGGACGAATTCGGCGATGATCGCGCTGTGGCGATCGACCGCTGCCAGGGCGTCCGGCAGGGCGAAGGCCCTGGCGGAGTAGCGCGCTTCCCAGCGGGCCTGGTTGGCGGTGACCTGCCGCTGGGCGACGCCGCGCACGGTGACCTCGCGATCGGCGCGCTTCATCCTGACCATGCCGTTGCCGACGAGGCCGCCGGCGGCGATCAGGCCGAGGGCCAGGAGGCCGGTGCCGGTGACGATGGCGCGCGGCGCGGTGGCGCCGAGGCCGGAAACCCATTCAGACAATCGCGACATGCCGCTCTCCCGCGACCCGAGGCAGACGGCCTCGGGTGACGGAGAGCGTTATCGGCGAAGCGTGCTGTATCGGCGATGAACCGATCAGCTGCCGGCGGTGCGGATCGCCGCATCGACCTGGGCGCGGGCGGCCTCGGCGGCGGCGGCCGGGCAATCCTGGGGCGACGGGGTGGAGAGATCGTTGGGCATGGTATCCCGGTTGAGGTTCTCGCAAGCCTTGCGCGCGGCGGAGGCGACGCGGGCCGAGAGGACATCGCGGCCGGACGGCGTGTGCAGGTCGAGATCGCGATAGGAGACGACGATGCGGGCGACGGAATCGACGACCGGGGCGCCAGTGGTGCCGGAGCGGCCGACGACCCAGCCACGGGGGGCGGTGATGACGATGCCATCGGCATCGGCGTCGCCTGGCGCCTGGGCCAGGGCGGCGACAGGCGCCATGAGGCCGGCGGCGGAAACCAGGGCAGTGGCAAGAATTCGGCGCATCGCATGTCCTTTCCGATTGTGCGGCCTGCGAGGCAGACCGCAATCGCCCGGCATTAGAACGCTGTGAACGCGGCAAGTTCCTGAAAGAACGGCTTCGGCGACGAACCACCGGGGAAACGCGATGATGCCAGGGGGCCTGTAAGCCGGGTTCTGTCCGGCCGACGGTTTGCGTGGATCACGCACCGTATCGGCCGGGGCAGCCATTCCTCTCGGCGACATGTTGCCATGCCGCTCCAGCAACCAACCCGGGCGACTGGCGTGAAACCCGCCTGCTCAAATGAGCGCGCCGCCCCTATTCGGTCTTGCTCCCGGTGGGGTTTGCCTTGCCGCTTCCGTTGCCGGTCGCGCGGTGCGCTCTTGCCGCACCCTTTCACCCTTGCCTTCGGGCCAACCTCTTTCGAGGGCGCCCGAGTTGGCGGTCTGCTCTCTGTGGCACTTTCCCTTGCTCCAGTTGCCTGAAGCCGGCGGGCGTTACCCGCCACCGTCGTTTCGTGGAGCCCGGACTTTCCTCGGCACGCAAAGCGTGACGCGGCTGCCCGGCCCCCTGGCGGTGCTCGCGTAGCAGATCGGCTCTCTCTTTACCAATCCCCCTCGTCCGGCATCTGGCGACGGGTGGCCATGTCGCGGGCGAGGAGCAGTTCGAACAGCAGGGCGCCGACCTCACCGTCGACCTCGCCGTCGATGCGGCGGGGGCGCCAGCGGCGCTGGAAGGCAGAGACGGCGGCGCGGCCGTCGGCGATGTCGTAGCCGAAGCGTTCGAGCGCGAGGAAGAACTGGCCGGGGTTTTCGTGCAGCAGGCGGATGCGCGGTTTCGGCACCGGCAGGACGAGGCCGATGCCGGCGAGCATTTCCCAGTCGAACAGTTCGCCCGGGTCCTGCTTGCGGGCCGGGGCGATGTCGGAATGGCCGACGACGTCGGACGGATCGATGGCGTGGCGGCGGACGATGGTGGCCAGCAGCGGGCAGAGGCTCGACATCTGGGCATCGGTGAACGGGCGATAGCCGAATTCGTGGCCGGGGTTGACCAGTTCGATGCCGATGCTGGCCGAGTTCACGTCGGTGATCCCGCGCCAGTAGGACCGGCCGGCGTGCCAGGCGCGCTTGTCCTCGGGCACCAGGCGGGTGACGGTGCCGTCCTCGTCGATCAGGTAGTGGGCGGAAACTTCGGCCTCCGGGTCGCACAGGCGTTCGAGCGCGGCCTGGGCGGTTTCCATGCCGGTGTAGTGCAGCACCACCATCGAGACCGGCAGCGCCCGTTCGTTCCAGTTGGGCGATGGCACCTCGCGGTGGACCAGTTCATCCACGCTTGAGCACCTCCCTTGCTGTCCCCTGCCCTGCCTCAGCCGATCGGCAGCATGGCGCCGAGCACCAGCGCGTCCTCGGCCTTGGCATACTGGACTTCGCCGCCCAGCGCGCGGGACAATTCGTGGAGCATGGCGGCGGGCGCGGTGCGGCTGGCGAGTTCGCGCGGGTCGAGCCGGCCGGTCAGCGCCTGGCCGATGGTGTCGTCGAAGGCGATGCGCGGGCCGGCGGCGCGGACGACGAGTTCGCTGCGGCCGCTCCCGGATTCGCAGGCGATGTCGATGGTGCCGCCGCGCACCAGCGCCTCGATGCCGATCAGCGCGAAGTTGAGCAGGACCTTGACCATCGGCTTGGGCAGGGTGTCGCCGGAGAACTGCCAGTTCACCGTGGTGCGGCCGCTGGCGCCGACCAGGGCATCGACCAGGGCGCGCGGCTCCGCCACCGGCACGGCATCGCCGAAGCCGCCGGCGGCGCCGAACGCGAGGCGGAAGAACTTGAGCTTGTCGGCGCTGGTCCGCGCGCTCTGTTCGAGCAGCTCGAAGCAGCGCTGGCGCATCTCCGGGTCCTTCTCGTCGGCCAGGAGTTCGAGACCGTTGGACAGCGCGCCGACCGGCGAGAGCATGTCGTGGCACAGGCGCGAGCAGAGCTGGGCGGCGATGTCGAGCGCGCCGTAGACCGGGGTGTCCGGGGTGGAATGCGGAACGGCGGCGGTCTGGGTCATCAGTGGGGCTTTCGGGGCAGGCGACGGAGCACGGGCAGGCTGGGAGGGCTTCCTTACCCGTCAACGACTCGCGTGGGAAGCGCGGTGAAGCCCTGAGGGGTATCGCGAAACCAGCCGATCTCCCAAGCCGAATCGGCCCGGCCGACGATGGCCCAGACCCGGTTGTCGCCGCTCGATTCGCTGCGATCGGTTGCGGAAGGGCGCGGCGGGCCGGCAGGGTGGGAATGGTAGTAGCCGAGGAGCGCGGGGCCGCCGGCGCGGGCGGCCTTGTGGGCGGCGATGAGCGCGGCGGGATCGATCTCGAAATGGCGGGCGGGGTCGGCGGCGAGATTGGCGCAAGGCCGGACGGCGAGGCCGGGGCCGAGCAGCAGGCCGCAGGCTTCCTGTGGGTGGGCGCCAGCGGCGGCGGCGATCAGGGCCGCAATCGTGTGGCGGGGAACGTCGAGCGGGCTTGTCAGGAGGCGATCCATTCCCATCTGGGCAACAATGACCATGGGGGAAAGCATCGTCAACGGCGCGTTCGCCGTCGCCGGCCGGCTGGACCGCGCGCTCGCCGAAAGCCTGGCGGGCGGCGATGGCGATTCCCTGTCGCGCGAGCGGATCAAGGCGCTGATCGGCGAAGGCCGGGTGCTGGTGGCCGGGCGCACGGCGACCCAGGGTTCGGCCAAGGTCGCCGCCGGCACCGCGTTCACCGTGCACGTGCCCGAGGCCGCGCCGGCCGAGGCACTGGCGCAGGACATTCCGCTGGTCATCGCCTACGAGGACGAGCACCTGGTGGTGGTGGACAAGCCGGCCGGGCTGGTGGTCCATCCGGCGGCGGGCAACCCTGACGGCACGCTGGTCAATGCGCTGCTGCACCATTGCGCCGGGCAATTGTCCGGCATCGGCGGGGTGGCGCGGCCGGGGATCGTCCACCGGATCGACAAGGACACCTCCGGGCTGCTGGTCGTCGCCAAGAGCGACCAGGCGCACGAGGGGCTGGCCCGGCAGTTCGCCGACCATTCGCTGGAGCGGGCCTATCTCGCGGTCTGCGCCGGGGCGCCGGTGCCGGCGGCCGGCACGGTGCGGGGCGCGCTCGGGCGTTCGGAGGCCAATCGCAAGAAAATGGCGATCGTGCCCGAGGGGCGGGGCAAGCACGCGGTCACGCACTACCGCACGCTGGCACCGCTGGACCGCGCAACCCTGGTCGAATGCCGGCTGGAGACGGGGCGGACTCACCAGGTGCGCGTTCACATGTCGTCAATCGGCCATCCTCTATTGGGAGATCCGTTGTATGGACGCCCCGCAAAGGCCATCCGGCCGATCCTCGACGAACTGCGCTTCGCCCGGCAGGCGTTGCATGCGGCCGTGCTCGGGTTTATTCATCCGGTCACGGGCGAGCGCGTCCGCTTTTCCAGCGAGCTTCCGCCCGACATGCGGGAACTGCTGGCGGCGCTGGGCGCTGAATGATGACCGAAAGGCCGGATTGAAGCAGCTGCAAGCGGCCGTCACCGTGGGATGCCTCGGAAGGGTTCCGCACCGGGCGGCTGGCATGACAAGGAAACTGGCATCGTGAGCACGCAAGACAGGGCCATTGCCGAAAAACGCGCCGGGATCGCGCCGGAGGGCCTCGCCGAGGGTGCCCGGCGCAGCGACACCAACCTGCCGACGCTGCCGGCCGGCAGCGGCGAGGCGGGGCTGAACCGCTACCTGGCAGAGATCAAGAAATTCCCGGTGCTGACCGCCGAGCAGGAATACATGCTGGCCAAGCGCTTCCACGAACATGGCGACCCGGATGCGGCCAAGCAGCTGGTGACCAGCCACCTGCGGCTCGTCGCCAAGATCGCCATGGGCTATCGCGGCTATGGCCTGCCGGTGGCCGAGCTGATCTCCGAGGGCAACATCGGCCTGATGCAGGGGGTCAAGAAATTCGAGCCGGACCGCGGCTTCCGCCTGGCGACTTATGCGATGTGGTGGATCAAGGCCTCGATCCAGGAGTTCATCCTGCGCTCGTGGAGCCTGGTCAAGATGGGCACCACGGCGGCCCAGAAGAAGCTGTTCTTCAACCTGCGGCGGATGAAGAAGAACCTCGACGCCTACGAGGATTCGGACCTTCACCCGAACGATGTCGCGGCGATCGCCAAGCACCTCGGTGTCTCGGAGACCGAAGTCGTCAACATGAACCGGCGGATGATGCTGGGCGGCGATTCGAGCCTCAACGTCTCGTTCAACGAGGAGGGCGAAGGCCAGTGGCAGGACCTGCTGGCCGATGACGGCCCGCTGCAGGACGAGACGGTGGCGGCGGCGGAAGAGGCCGGCTGGCGCCATGCCCTGCTGACCGAGGCGATGGCGACGCTGAACGACCGCGAGCGGGCGATCCTGACCCAGCGGCGGCTGACCGAAGAGCCGCGCACGCTGGAGGAGCTGAGCCAGGAATACAGCGTCAGCCGCGAGCGCGTGCGCCAGATCGAGGTGCGGGCGTTCGAGAAAGTGCAGAAGGCGATGAAGACGATCGCCGGCGAGCGGCGGCTGGTCGCCGGGGTCTGAATTCCTCGCGGGCGCGGGCGCGATTATTCCGCCGGCGCCCGGTCGCTCGGCCCGATAACACTGGCAATCGGCGGCGGCGGGCGGCACAGCCCGGGGCATGGATTCGCCCGCGACGGCTTCGCCTGCCACCCCCCTGCCCCGTGGCTTCATGCCGATGCTGGCATTCACCCAGGCGCTGCAGGCGGCGGCAATCGATTCGATGCTGCCGGCGCTGGGCGCGATTTCGGACGACTTCGGCATCGCCGACGGCAATCACCGGCAGTACGTCGTCACCCTGTTCCTGCTGTTCTCCGGCATCGGCTCGCTGCTGCCGGGGGTGCTGGCCGACCGCTTCGGGCGGCGGCCGGTGCTGTTGTGCTATCTCGCTGGCTACATCGCCTGCTCGGCCATGGCGGCGCTGGCGCAGAGCTTCGCGACGCTGCTGGCGGCACGGGCGGCGATGGGACTGACCTCCGCCGGGATGATGGTGCTGCCGCAGACCATCGTGCGGGACCGGTTCTCCGGCGACCGCATGGCGCGGATGCAATCGACGATGATGATGGTGTTCATGATCGTGCCGATGGCGGCGCCATCGGCCGGGCAGGCGGTCCTGCTGGTGGCCGGGTGGCGCTGGATCTTCGGCATCATGGGAATCCTGGCGCTGGTCATGGTCGCCTGGATCTGGCGCGCGCTGCCGGAAACGCTCGACCCGGCGCACCGCCAGTCGCTGGCGCCGGGCGCTGTCCTGCGCACGATGCTGGTCATCCTGACCACGCGCAGCACGTTCGGCTATGTCGTCGGCGTCGCCGTGACCTCGGGTTCGCTGTTCGCCTTTGTCGCCTCGGCCCAGCAGCTGCTGGGCGAGCATTTCGGTGCCGGGGCGAAGTTTCCCCTGCTGTTTGCCATGATCGCGCTGGCGATGAGCGCGACCAATTTCGTCAATTCCCGGATTGTCGAGCGGTTCGGGGTGCGCAAGGTGTCGCACGCGGCGATCCTGGCCTGGATCGCGGTGGCAACGGTTCACCTCTGGCTGACGGCGCGCGGCGGGGAAACGATCTGGCAATTCCTCCCGCTGACCGTGCTCAGCATGTGCCTTTCGGCCTTCACTACGGCCAATTTCTCCGCGATCGCGCTCCAGCCTTTCGCCCGCAACGCCGGGGCCGCCGCATCGGCCCAGGCGTTCGTGCGGTCGGTCGGCAGCGCGGCGATCTCCACCCTGATCGGCCAGGCCTACGACGGGACTGCCCGGCCGCTCGAGACCGGCTTTGTGGTCTGTGGCGTGGTGACGCTGGGGCTGATCCTGGTCAGCGAGCGCGGGCGCCTGTTCGGTCGGGCACGCCCGGTCGCGCGCTGAATCGCCTATGCCGCTCGCCAGCGGGCGGTGAAGAAGCCGTCGAGCCCGCCGGAGCCGGCGATCATGCCGGGATCGGTGCGCAGCCAGCCCTCCGGGGTGGGCGCGAGGCCCGGCGGAAGTTCCTGGGGCAGGATCGGATCGGGGCGCAAATGGACCTTGGCCGCCTGGGCTTCGCCTTCGGCCGGTTCCAGCGAGCAGACCGCATAGACCAGGCGGCCGCCCGGTGCGAGCCAGCCTGCCGCGCGCGCCAGCAGTTCCGCCTGGAGTTCGGCCATTTCGGCAATCGCGCGTTCCCCGATGCGGTGGAGCACGTCGGGGTGGCGGCGGCAGGTGCCGGTGGCGGTGCAGGGGGCATCGAGCAGGATGGCGTCGTAGCGCCGGTCAGGCTGCCAGGAGCGCGCGTCGGCGGTGACCAGGGTGGCGGCGAGGCCGGTGCGGGCGAGATTGTCCCGCAGGCGGTCGAGGCGGCGGGCGTTCTGGTCGAGCGCGGTGACCTGCCAGCCGGCGGCGGCGAGCTGGAGCGTCTTGCCGCCCGGCGCGGCGCAGAGATCGAGCGCATGGCCCTGTTCGCCCCAGGCCGGCGCGGGGCCGAGCAGGCGGGCGGGCAGCGAGGCGGCGAGATCCTGGACCCACCAGGCGCCCTCGGCGAAGCCGGGCAGCGCCTCGACCGCGGCACCGCGTGGCAGGCGCAGATGGCCCGGCAGCAGGCTCGTGCCGCCGAGCGCGACGGCGCGGGCGGCGGTTTCGGCGGGATCGCGCAGGCTGAGATCGAGTGGCGGCGGGGTGGCGAGCGCGGCGGCGATGGCATCGGCGCGTACGCCCCAGCGGGCGCGGACCCGCTCCGGCAGGGTGGGAACTGCGGGAAGCGTGACCTGGGCGCGGGCAAGGGTCGAGAAAACGCCGTGGGCCAGCCGGCGCGGCCCACCGGAGAGCAGCGGCAGGCCGGTGGCGATGACCGCGTGCGGCGGCGTTTCCAGCCGCAGCCAGCCGGCCAGCATCAGCCGCAGGACGGCGCGGGGCTTGGCGTCCTCGGGCAGGGGCTGGCGGGTGGCGCTGTCGATCAGGGCATCGAGATCGACCAGCCAGCGCAGGGCTTCGCCGGCGAGTGCGCGGGCCAGCGCGCGGTCCGGCTGGGGCAGGCCCTGGGTGGCGCCATGGCCGGCATTGTCCAGCGTTTCGCCGCGGCGCAGGACCGCGTCGAGCAGGCGCAGGGCGGCGCGGCGGGCATCGAGGCCGGGGACGGCGTCTCTCTCGTTCGGCTTCATCGCCCCGCCCGTAGAGCACGCATGGCCGGGAGGGAACTTGCAATTCCCCGGCCTTCGTCCCATGCCAAGGTCATGGCTTCCGACAGTTCACCTCCCCGCGCGACGCGCCGGCCCGGCACGTTTGCCAAGCCCGCGCACTGGACCAGCGAACCGGCGCCGAAACCAGCCGAGCCGCGCGACGAGCCGGACCCGGAAGGCCTTTCGCCGACCCGCTATGGCGACTGGACGCGCAACGGCATCGCCTGGGATTTCTGAAAGCGCGACATTCCGGTCAACCAGGGTGGTGAACGGCCGCAGTTAACCGGCCGGTAAGTCGCATGGGGATATCTTCGGGCTTGCCGGGAACTCTCCCGCAGGAGGAAGCATGTCCAGCATCGGCCGATTCCTGATAGAGCGCTCGGCGTTTGCCGTGGTTCCGTTGCTGGGCGTGGTCGCGTGGGGCTTCCACCCGGCCACCAGCGCGCCCACGACTGTCGATCCCTGGGCGGCCCCCGCGCCATCGACCACCCAGCAGATGGCGGCCATGGTCGGCGGGATTGCCAAGGACTTCGGCGTCGGCACGGCCCATGCCGCCGGCGGCCAGGAACAATCGGCCACCTTTTCCTATCGCAAGGCGCGGATCGCCGAGACCTATGCCAGCCACGGCTATCGCCAGGCAGAGACCGCCCGGGCGCTGGGCACCGATGTCGCCGGGCTGAGACGGACGCTGCGCCAGTACGGCATCATCGAATGGCCCGAGGGGCACAAGGGACTTTAGAGCGCGACTTGTCGGCCGTTCCGGGCTTCAATCCGGCCAGAAGTTCAGTTCGAGCAGGACGCCGTTCGGTTCGGTGACGAACAACTGTCGAAGGCCGATCGATTCGATGGACGTTTCGGTGACCTTCAGGCCGGTCGCCATGACCCTGGCGCGCAGGTCCTCGAAACCGCTGCAGCTGAGCGCCACATGGTGGAGGTTGCCGGTGTCCTGCCGGCCTGCCGCCGCATCCGGCCGGACATCGTCGGTCGGATAGGCGGTGTCCCGCTGGCCGAGGTGGATCGCCGCGCGCCCGCTGTCGTCGAGCAGCCAGGCGCCCTGTTCGATCGAGGTGACGCCCGGCGGCATTGCCACCTCCATCCCGAGCACATCGCGATAGAATGCGATGGTGGCGCCGAGATCGGCGCAGCGGATGTTTGCGTGGTCTATCGACTTGATCGCCATGACGGCTCCTCCCCGGCTGACTGCGACCGGTCATCGCGCGGCGGCATTTCGCACACGCCGATCATGGGAACAAGTTGATCGCGGTCAAGGCAAGTCTTGCCCGATGTGAGCAACAAACGACTCATCAGGTTGCCGAGCCCTTCCCGATGGGCCGCAAGGAGATTCCCATGAAACTGCTCGACCAGGCGATTCCACTGCCGATCCACCGCACGCTGCCCGAGCATAGCTGGGCGCCGCCGCCGGGCGTGCGGATCATCTCCTCCGACGATCACGCAATGGAAGCGGACGGGCTGTTCGAGGACCGGCTCCCGGCAAAGTTCAAGGACCGCGCGCCGATCCTGCGCAACAACTACAAGACCAAGGAAATCTCATTTTCGGCGGAGGGGCGCAGCTTCCTGTTTCCCGGCCTCGACACCGAGATATTCATGTCGCTCGAGGGGCAGTATGACGCCCGGGTCCGGCTCGCCCATATGGACGCCGAGAACATCAGTGCCTCGCTGGTGTTCCAGGGCCTGTTCCAGGCGCTCAACGGGCTGCAGGACCGTGAACTGTACTGGGCCTGCGCCGACGTCTACAACGAATGGCTGCTCGAATATATCAAGCCCGCCGGCAAGCGGATGACCGGGGTGGCGATCTGCCCGGCGTTCGAGCGGCCGGAAGCGGCGCATGACTACATGCAGAAGCTCAAGGACCTGGGCTATCGCGCCGTCTCCATGCCGCATTCCCCCAGGGGGGTGCGCTGGAACAGCAAGTCGATGTTCCCGCTGTGGAAGGCGATCGAGGCTTCCGGGATGCCGCTCAGCTTTCATGCCGGGCTCTATACGTTCTTCCAGGGCAACGGCTCGACCGGAGCCAACCTGACCGCCAATCTCTGCCCTTACCGCAACCTGTTCGGCGCGCTGGCGTTCTCCGGGGCGCTGGAGCTGCACCCGGATCTCAAGATCGTGTTCCACGAGGGCGGCGGCGCCTGGGTCGCCCAGACGCTGAGCGACGTCGACTACATCGCCGCGACCTTCTCGACCCAGCTCAAGCCCAAGCTGTCGATGCGGCCGAGCGAATACTGGCGCCGCCAGTGCCATGCCTCGTTCATGCTCGATCCGAGCGCGCTGCGCCTGGTCGATGTGATCGGCGAGGACAATATCCTGTGGTCTTCCGACTATCCCCACCCCGAGGGGACCTTCGGCTATACCGGCGAACTGCTGAAGGAGGCCTGGGAGACGCTCGGCCCGGTGGCCGGGGCCAAGTTCATCGGCGGCAACGCCGCGCGGCTCTGGGGGCTGTGACCCGCCGGCGATGACCGGGGAAAAGGGAGACACGGACAGCGGTTCCCCCTCGCTCCGCCATCGTCAGGTTTCGGCACTGCCCGGGAGATCGAACAGCGCGCGATACTGGTGCGGTTGCGAACGCAGGTACTGGTTCGGCGCGTGGACGGATGCACCGAGCGCGGCGGCGGCGTGCCAGGGCCAGCGCGGATCGTAGAGGATCGTCCGCGCCAGCGCGACGCAATCGGCATCGCCGGAAGCGACGATGGTTTCCGCCTGCTCGAACCCGGTGATCAGCCCGACGGCGACCACCGGGACGCCGACCGCCGCCTTGACCGCGCGGGCCAGCGGCACCTGGTAGCCGGGACCGACCGGGATCTGCTGCCGGGGGTCGAGCCCGCCGCTGGAGACATGGATTGCCGCGCAGCCGCGCGCCTCCAGCGCCTGGGCGAATTCCACGGTCTGCTCCACATCCCAGCCACCCTCCACCCAGTCGGTCCCCGACACGCGGACGGTGACCGGACGGCCGGCGGGAAACGCGGCGCGCACCGCATCGTAGACTTCGAGCGGAAAGCGCATGCGGTTTTCCAGGCTGCCGCCATATTCGTCCTCGCGCCGGTTCGACAGTGGCGAGAGGAACTGGTGCAGCAGGTAGCCATGGGCGCCATGGATCTGCACCGCATCGATCCCGAGCCGTGCCGCGCGGCCCGCAGCGGCGGCGAATGCGTCGCGAATGCGCGCGAGGCCCGCCGCGTCGAGTGCTGCGGGCGGGTGTTCTGCTTCGGCGAACGGCAGCGCGGAGGCGGACAGGGTCTGCCAGCCGCCGGGCGCATCGGGGGCGATCTGGGCGCCGCCGCGCCACGGCACCTCGGTCGAGGCCTTGCGGCCCGCGTGGGCGAGCTGGATCGCCACCGGGATCGGCGAATGCGCGCGGATGGCAGCGAGCACCCGCGCCATCGCCGCCTCGCAGGCATCGTCCCACAGGCCGACATCGGCATAGGTGATGCGGCCTTCCGGGGTGACGCCGGTGGCCTCGATCGTCAGCAGGCCGGCACCGGAGAGCGCCAGATGGCCGAGGTGGATCAGGTGCCAGTCGGTCATGCGCCCATCTACGGCCGAATACTGGCACATCGGCGCGATGACGATGCGGTTGGCGATCGTCAGGCCGCCGGCGGCGAGCGGCTCGAACAGGCGAGGGGTGGTCATGGTCGGTCTCCTGTCGTCCGGTTTCCCGACAATCGCATCGGTCCGCACGGGCTCGATGCCATGATCCACACCGCGCCCGCCGGCGCAAGCCCGGTGACGATTGGGCGACGGACCGGCTGCGGCGAGTCGGGAGGAACTGCCGCCGGTGGATTGACCCGCCCGAGAGCCAGTTGTCGGTGTGCCCAAAAGTTGAATGCAATGCTGTTTGAAATTGGGTCGTCAAAACTAGGATCGACGGCGTCCGGAAATCTAGGGGCCACTCACGGCGGCATTTCCCGTCGCCCTCGCCCTTGGGCTGCCCCCGGGCGGGGCACGTGATCTGATCCCGGCCGCGACCTACGCGGTGGTCCTGTTCACCGTGCTCGTGCAAGGCGGAACGATCGCCAAGGTATCGGCACGGCTGGATCAAACTCCGCGGGATGGCTCCACTCCCTGATCCGGCATCTGCTAAACTGACAGCAGGCCTTTGCTCAGCCAGGCACTCTTTCCTGAAGCGCTTCGGTGTAGCGTTCGAGCCACCACATCACGTCTTCCTCCGTCACGTTCTGCATCAGCTTGCGCCACCGGCGAATCCGCTCGTCCAGCGGCATGGACAGCGCCTGGTGGAGCGCGTCGGAGATTTCCTCGGCGCTGTGCGGATTGACGAGAAGCGCATCGGTCATCTGCTCGGCGGCCCCGGCGAAGCGGGACAGGATGAGAACGCCGGGATCATCGGGATCCTGCGCGGCGACATATTCCTTGGCAACCAGGTTCATGCCGTCTCGCAGCGGGGTGACGAGGCCCACCTTGCTGGCGCGATAGACGCCGGCCAGCATGTCCCGGGGGTAGGCCTGGTTGACGTAGCGGATCGGCACCCAGTCCAGCCCGGCATGGGCGCCGTTGATGCGACCCGCCAGGCCTTCGAGCGTGCTGCGGATGCGTTGGTAGCTGTCGACCGTTCCCCTGGAAGGCGGGGCGATCTGCAGCAGCACGACCTCCTTGCGCTCGGCCGGGTGCTCGGTGAGGAAGCGTTCATAGCCGAGGAAGCGTTCCTCGAGACCCTTGGAATAATCCAGCCGGTCCACGCCGACGATCACGGTGCGACCGACCGCACTTTCGCGAACGCGCGCATAGGTCTCGCGGGCCGTCTCGCTGCCGGCGAGGGCGGCAAATTCCGCTGCATCGATGCCGACCGGGCAGGCGATCAGGCGAACCTGGCGGCCGTCTATGTTCAGCACATTGGCAGCATCGATGGTGGCGCCCATTTCATCGCGCGCGTAGTCGCAGAACGATTGCAGCCATTCTTCGGTGTGAAATCCGATCAGATCGTAATCCAGCAGGCCTTCGACCAGATGGCGCGCCTCTGGCAAAGTCGCCAGCAGGCGCCGCGGCGGCCAGGGAATGTGGAGGAAGAAGCCGATGCGATTGGCAAGCCCCCTGGCCCGCAGTTCCTTGCCCAGCGGGAACATGTGGTAGTCCTGCACCCAGACGAGATCGTCGGGCTCGATCAACGGCAGGACGGTATCGGCAAAGCGCTCGTTGGCGCGCTGGTAGCCGCCGGCAAAGCTGCGTTCGTATTCCGCCAGGTCGATCCGGTAGTGAAACAGCGGCCACAGCGTGCGGTTGGCATAGCCGTTGTAGTAGTCCTCGATATCCTGCTCCTCGAGATCGACCGTGGCCGTGGTAACGCCGTCGATACGTTCGAGATTGATGTGCCCGGTGAACTCGGCGGTTTCGTTGCCGGACCAGCCGAACCAGATCCCGCCATGCTCGCGCAAGGCCGCCGAAAGCGCCACTGCAAGCCCGCCCTGAGCGCCGCCCCCGGCGCTGACACGGTTCGAAATGACGATCAGCCTGCTCATCGGACGGCATTCCACGGCTTGCTCAACAGGACAGCGCAGTTGATCAGGCCGACGAGGGAGTAGGTTTGCGGGTAATTTCCCCAGAGTTCGCCGGTCACGGGATCGATATCTTCCGACAGGAGGCCGGCTTGCGTCCGCCGCGTCAGCATCTCTTCGAAAAGAACGCGCGCTTCCTGGCTGCGGCCGGTAAGGTGCAACGCTTCGATCAACCAGAACGTGCAGACGTTGAACGCCGTCTCCGGCAGGCCGAAGTCGTCCTCGGTTGCATAGCGCAGCATGTGCGAGCCGCGGCGCAGGCCGCCTTCGATGGCTTCCAGCGTCGCGATGAAACGCGGATCGTCGGGCGCCAGGAAACGCAGGTCCAGCAACTGGATCACGCTCGCATCGAGATCGTCACCGGCAAACGTGGCGGACATGCGTTGCGAATCCGGGCGCCATGCCGCGCTTTCGATCCGCTCGCGGATGGCTGCCGCACGCTGGCCCCAGAACTCTCCCCGCTCGGCCAGTCCGAGCGCCTGAGCCGCGTTGCCGAGGCGATCGCACGCCGCCCAGCACATGGCCGCCGAATAAGTGTGGACGGACTGGCGGGTGCGCAGCTCCCACAGCCCGGCATCGGGCTTGTCAAACAGCTCCCAGGCCCGTTCGCCGACCTTTTCCAGGGCCTCGAAGTCGGCCACGCCGGACTTGCGCAGCAGGCGCTGATCGAGAAAGCCCTGCGTGTTGGACAGCACGATCTGTCCATAAGCGTCGTGCTGGACCTGCGAATAGGCCGCATTGCCGACCCGCACCGGGCCCATGCCGCGGTATCCGGCAAGGTGCTCGGCCTCGCGTTCTTCGAGAGTGCGCTCGCCAAGAATGCCGTACAACGGCTGGATATGTCCGCCCTTCGCCTCGTCGACGATATTGCGCAAATAGGCCAGGTAACCTTCGAGGACATCGAGCGCGCCCAGCCGATTGAGCGCCTGGACGGTATAGTAGGCGTCGCGTATCCAGCAGTAGCGGTAATCCCAGTTGCGCCGGGAACCGGCATGTTCCGGGATCGAGGTGGTCAGGGCGGCGACGATGGCGCCGGTTTCCTCGTGCTGGCACAGTTTCAGCGCGATCGCCGAGCGGATCACCACGTCCTGCCATTCGACCGGAATCGCGAGGCCGCGCACCCATTCGCGCCACTCAGCGGTCGTCGCCGCGAGCATCTGCTCCACTGTCGCGGCAATGTCTCCAACGAAACTCTCGTCAGGCCCCAGGAAGAAGTAGTGCGGCTGTTCCAGCCTGAAGGCGCGTTCCTCGGCGATCAGTCCAACCGGTGCCGAGGTGGTCAGGCGCATCGTGATCGCGGCGGAAGGGTATCGGATGTGGCTGGACCCGCCGACCCGGATGGCGCAGGCAGAGCCCCACTCGCAGGTCGGCCGCAAGCGAACCCGGACCCGCGGCGAACCGGCCACCGGTCGCACGATCCGGGCAAAGGCGACCGGACGATAGTTGCGCCCGTTACTGCCGAAATACGGGCAAAAATCGATCACCTCGATCTCGCCGCCATTCGCATCGCCGTGGCGGGTGACCAGAACCGGCGTATTGCGCAGATAGTGCTGGCTGGTGCTTGTCCGTTCCTCCAGGTCGATCGCCCAGAACCCGGCCGAGGGCGCGTCTCCGCCGAGGAGTGCGGAGAAGAACGGATCGCCATCGACGCGCGGCACACAGCCCCATACGAACTGTCCGGACGTGTCGACGAGGGCGGAGACCTGGCGATTGCCGATCGGCCAGAGATCGAGCGACATCGTCATCCTGCCACCTCGCGCAGCCAATCCCTGAGCGAGGCCGGCGAAGCCAGGCCGAAGTCGGCGGCGGTGGTGCGCGGCTCGCCCACCAGAATGGCATGGCCGCCGAGTTCCCGCACTGCCATGAAGCCCGGTTCGTCGGTCAGGTCATCCCCCGCGAAGACCGGCACCGTGCCCGCCATCGGCGATCGGCGCATCAACCTGTGAACCGCAGCGCCCTTGTCGCCCCCGGCGACGCGCAATTCCACGACCAGCTTGCCCCGCTGAAGTTGCAATCCAGCCGCACCTGCCAGCGATTCTGCCAATGCTTCTGCCGCCACGGCCGCGTGGGGCGCCAACCGGTAATGGAGCGCCACGCCGAAGCTCTTCTCCTCGACGAGCACGCCGGGCCATTGCCGCGCGAATGTATTGAGCCGTTCGGCCACAGCATCGAGGCTGGCGGGCCGGGCCGGATGCGCATGGATGCCGTTCCAGCGATGCTCGCAGCCATGGCTCGCCGAGATGGCGATGTCCGCTGCACAGCTTCCGAGGATCTCGTCGATCTGCTTGAGCGACCTTCCACTGATGACTGCCAGGCGGCCATCAAGTCTTGCGCCCAGCGCCTTCAACAACAACCCTGATTCCGGCTCGAAAAACACGCCGTCCGGGCGCTCGGCAAGGTCGAGCAGCGTACCGTCCAGGTCGAGAAAGAGCGAAGCCTCGTCCAGCAAATCAACCGGAGGTGGAGGTAGCTGCATAACGGAACCCGCGATCGGGCTTCTCCTCCTGATCTTCAGCGACACCCTGGGAAAACGGCTTGGGCCTGAGGTGCGGGCTTGCAGCCGTCAACGAACCGCAAGCCAATGGGGTTCCGGGAGGATAAATTCGCCCGGACGCGTGAGGCTGTTTCGAACCTGTCGTTGGGGGACAGAACCAACGATGGCAGGGCACCGGGACTACAAAAGCGCCGAGGGAAGACGGCGTTGAGGCAGCGCCAGGCTAACACGCAGCAGCGCTTGTATTTCTTGGCTGGCGCGGAGAACTGATTTCTTGTCCGCGCGCACCAGCGCCAGCTTGAACATCCGGACAAGCGCACGGGGGAAGCGCGCTGCGAGCCCGTCACCGATTTCGTCGGCGGCCTCGCGTTCTTCGAAGGGCTCGCCGAAGTCCAACGAACGTGGCTGCTCGTTCAGGCCATGACGTTGATGTTTGGGTGACGCGCTTGCTGCCGTGGTCCAACGCGGACCTGTTCGCCATGGGGCATGACCTGCCCCCCGCTGGTCCCGCAGTCATAACGAGACTCCGCCGGTTTGATATTCGTGGTCGCCCGCCGGTACAAGCGCGCCGGGTGTGACACTTTCATCTTGCGGGAAGCCTGCAGGCCATACTTGATGGGTCACGCTTCGGTTGCCTTCCCATTAGTTGACGGGAAGGCCAAAGGCCGGCAAATTTGCTCAGGTTCTAGCTAAGTGACTCATAAGTTGAAAAAATCGAACGAAGAACTTTAAGTGCGGTAAATTCTGGGTTTTCCGCAGATTGCCAGCCTTCAAGGCGCTTTCATTTCAACTTTTAGGCCGGACGACGGCCAGTTAACGTCCTTTGACGGAAAGCGCGGCTTGGCTGGCCAACTGGTCGACCCGCTCGTTTTCGGCATGGCCGGCGTGGCCCTTGACCCAGCGCCAGTCGATCGCGTGGGGGCGGGCGACGGCGATCAGTTCCTGCCACAGCTCGGCGTTGAGCACCGGCTTTTTCGCCGCGGTCTTCCAGCCGTTCTTCTGCCAGCCGTGGATCCACTTGGTCATGCCGTCGATCACATAGCGGCTGTCGGTATGCAGGGTGACGTCGCAGGGCGCCTTGAGCGCCTGCAGCGCGCGCAGCACCGCGGTCATCTCCATGCGGTTGTTGGTCGTGCCCGGCTCGCTGCCGGACAGTTCCTTTTCATGGGTGCCGGAACGCAGGATCACGCCCCAGCCGCCCGGACCGGGGTTGCCTTTGCAGGCACCGTCGGTGAACACCTCGACCCGCTTGCGTGCCTCGTTCATGCGAACGTGCCGGCATGGGCGGGATCGGCATAGAACGCCAGCCGCCGGGCGAAGGCCATCGGGTCCTTGGGTGTGACCAGCGCGTCCGCCTTGGGATGCAGCCAGTCGTAGGCGCGGGTCGCCAGGAAGCGCATCGCGGCACCCCGGGCCAGGGTCGGCAGGGCGGCGCGTTCGGCCGGGGAGAGCGGGCGGACGGATTCGTAGCCGGCCAGGAGCGCGGCGGAAATCTCCGGCGAGAACCCGGCCCCGGTCGCATCGAAGCACCAGGCGGCATGAGTGACGGCAAGATCGTAGGCCAAGGTGTCGGTGCAGGCGAAGTAGAAGTCGATCAGGCCGGAAACGGTATCGCCCAGCATCAGGACGTTGTCCGGGAACAGGTCGGCGTGGATCACGCCCCGGGGCAGGCCGGCGGGCCAGTGGGCGGCCAGCCAGCCCAGTTCGGCCTCGACCTGCGGGCCGAGCGTGGCATCGACTTCGGCCAGGCGGGCGCCGCAGCCGTCGATCAGCGCGCGCGAGGTGGCGAGGCCCATGCCGTTGGCGCGCTCCATGGCGAAATCGGCGGCGGCGAGGTGGACGCGGGCCAGCGCCGCGCCGACCGCGCGGGCCTGGGCAGGGGCCGGCTGCGAGACGGAGACGCCGGGGAGGAATTCGATCAGCGCCAGCGCCTTGCCGTCGAGCCAGCGGAACGAGGCGCCGGCGCGGTCGTGGATCGTGCGCGGCACCGGGCAGCCATGGGAGGCGAGGTGATCGAGCAGGCCGAGGAAGAACGGCAGGTCCGATACTTCGGTCCGGCTTTCGTACATCGTCAGGATGAAGCGGGCGCCGGCGCCGTCCCGGCCGGTGGTCTCGAGCAGCCAGTTGCTGTTGGACACGCCTTCGGCGATGCCCTTGGCCGACACGAGAGTGCCGACGTCGAACTCCGCCAGCAGCACGGCGAGCGCCTCGGCGCCGATCTCGGTGTAGACGGCCATGGTCCCTGCCCCGTCTGGTTCAGCCGGCGAGCTGGCGGGGAAGCTTGAACACCATGTGTTCTTCCATGGTGACGTGGGTTTCCTCGGTCACGGTGCGGAAGGCGGCGAGCCGCTCGATAACCTCGCGAACCAGGCGCTCGGGCGCCGAAGCGCCGGCGGTGAGGCCCAGCGTGGCGACGCCGTCGAGCCAGGCGGGATCGATCTCGCTGGCGCGCTGGACCAGCCGCGCCGGGGTGCCGGAACGGCTGGCGACTTCGACCAGGCGCTGCGAATTGGACGAATTGGGCGCGCCGATGACGAGGACGAGATCGGCCTCCGGGGCGATCTGCTTGACCGCCGCCTGGCGGTTGGAGGTAGCGTAGCAGATATCCTCGGCGCGCGGCGCGGCGATCTGCGGGAAACGGGCGCGCAAAGCGGCGATGATCTCGTCGGTATCGTCGACCGAGAGCGTGGTCTGGGTCAGAAAGGCCAGATGGGCATCAGAGGGCAAGTCCAGCGCGGCGACGTCTTCCAGGGTTTCGACGAGGGTCATCGTTCCTTCGGGCACCTGGCCGAACGTGCCGATGACCTCGGGGTGGCCGGCGTGGCCGATGAACAGGATGTGGTGGCCGGTCTCCAGCTTGCGTTCGGCCTGGCGGTGGACCTTGCTGACCAGCGGGCAGGTGGCATCGAGCCATTCGAGGCCGCGCCGGGTGGCTTCGGCGGGAATCGACTTGGGCACGCCATGGGCGGAGAAGATCACCGGGGCGCCGTCCGGCACTTCGTCCAGCTCCTCGACGAAGATGGCGCCCTTCTCCTTGAGGCCATCGACGACGAAGCGGTTGTGGACGATCTCGTGGCGGACGTAGACCGGGGCGCCATACTTGGCGATCGCCCGCTCGACGATCTCGATCGCGCGGTCCACCCCGGCGCAGAAGCCGCGCGGGGCGGCGATCAGCAGGCGAAGCGGCGGGCGCTCGGTGGCGGAGGCGGTCGTTGATGGCAAGGGAGCGTTCATGCCGCTGCCTCTAGCGCTTTGCCGCGTGCGCCGCTAGACCGCGCTCGGTCTTGATGAAATCAAAGCCGCGCGCGGTCTAGCCTTTGGGATAGTCGCATTTTCCGAGTCGCCGGGTGTTTCCACCCGGCTTGAAAATGCTCTAGGGCAACCAGCGAACAGTGAGGAAGCCGTTGATGATGTTTCGCGTGAGCCGGCCAGTCGTGGCGGGAATGGTGCTGGCGGGCTCGCTGGCGCTGGCGGGCTGCAAGTCCAAGGGCGACCTGGTGGTGGACGAAGGCGTCGGCATCACCGCCATTCGCACCGCCTGCCCTTCCGCCGGCATTCCCGACTATACCGGCGACGTAACGCTGTTTCGCGGGGCCACGGCGACCGCCGATGCCATCGACGTGACCGCTTCGATGACCCATGTCCGCAGCGAGTGCAACCCGAACGGCGAAAAGGTCCTGGCGACCGTGCGGTTCGACGTGCAGGCGCGCCGCAGCGACAGCCATGGCGCGCGCCGGGTGACCCTGCCCTATTTCGTCACCGTCATGCGCGGCGGCAATGCGGTGATCGCCAAGCGGATCGGCAATGTCGTGCTCGATTTCGCCGACGGACAGGACCGCGCACAGGCTTCGGCCAGCGGTTCGGCCTATATCGACAAGGCCGAGGCGACCCTGCCGCGCGAGATCCACGACCGCATCACCAAGAAGCGCAAGGCGGGCGACTACGACGCGGCGATCGACCCGCTGGCCCAGCCCGAAGTGCGCGCGGCGGTGGCGCGGGCGACGTTCGACGTCTTCGTCGGCTTCCAGCTCAGCGATGCGCAACTGAGCTATAACGCGACGCGCTAACCGCCAGGCTGGAAGGCGCTGCCCTGGCTACGGGTGTGTGAAAGGCTCTCGACGGTGCGCTTTCTGTCAGCGTTGCTCCTCGTCCTGCTCCCGGCCTCGGCATGGTCAAAGCCGTGGCCCTACAAGCTCGAAGTCACCTCGATCGAAGGCCCGGTCGATCAGCAGGTCATCGCCCGCTACACCCCGGCGCTCGATGCCTGCAAGGACAAGACGACGATCACCAACGACATCGCCCTGTGCTACAAGGCTGAGTTCGCCCGGCAGGACGCGGCGCTCAACGCGACCTGGGCAAAGACGCTGGCCCGCGTGGCACCGGTGGACAGGCCGAGCCTGCGGACAGCCCAGCGCGCCTGGGTGAAGGCGCGCGATCCGTTCTGCACGCGGGTGATGAAAGGCTTCGAGGGCGGCACCATGGCCGGGCTGGAATGGTGGGACTGCCGGGCCGAGCTGAGCATCCGCCGCGCCATTTGGCTGGAGCGCGTCCGCTAGGTCAGCGCCTCCGCGAGTCTGATCGTGGCAAATATCGACAAGCGATATTTGCGGACGCGATCGCAATGCGATCGCTTCCCCGCACACCATAAAAAAGCTAGGCGCGCGCCATGTCCGAGATCACCACCTTGCACGCCGGGTTTGCCGCCCATGTTTCCGCCGCGCTCGATGCGCTGGTCGCCTCAGGTGCCTTGCCGGAAGGATTGAGCCGCGCCGCCGTGACGGTGGAGCCGCCGCGCGATGCCAGCCATGGCGACCTCTCGACCAACGCCGCGATGGTGCTGGCCAAGCCGGCGAAAACCAACCCGCGCGCATTGGCCGAGGCGCTGGTCGCCGAACTGGTCAAGCTGCCCACGGTCACCGGCGCCGAGATCGCCGGACCGGGGTTCATCAACCTGCGGCTGGCGCCGGGCGCGTGGCTGGATGAACTGCGGGCGATTGCGGCGCTTGGGCCGGACTATGGCCGCTCGACCATCGGCGCGGGGACCACGGTCAACGTCGAATATGTCTCGGCCAATCCGACCGGGCCGATGCACATGGGCCATTGCCGGGGGGCGGTGGTCGGCGATGCGCTGGCGAGCCTGCTGGAATTCGCCGGGCACCGGGTGATCCGCGAATACTACGTCAACGATGCCGGCGCGCAGGTGGCGGTGCTCGCCCGGTCTGCCCATGTCCGGTACCGCGAGGCGCTGGGCGAGGCTGTCGGCGAGATCCCCGAAGGGTTGTATCCGGGCGATTACCTCGTGCCGGTGGGCAAGGCGCTCGCGGACGCGTTCGGCGACCGCTACGTGGCGGCGCCGGAGGCCGAATGGCTGGTGCCATTCCGCACGCACGCAGTCGCGGCGATGATGGCGATGATCCGGGCCGATCTGGCGCTGCTCGGCATCCGTTTCGACGTGTTCTCCTCCGAGGCGGAATTGCAGGCGGCGGGCAAGCCGGCCGAGGCCGAAGCCTGGCTGCGCGCCCGCGACCTCGTCTACGATGGCGTGCTGGAGGCGCCGAAGGGCAAAGTGCTCGACGACTGGGAGCCGGTCGCCCTGCCGCTGTTCCGCTCGACCCGGTTCGGCGACGACCAGGACCGGCCGATCCGCAAGAGCGACGGCAGCTGGACCTATTTCGGCGCCGATCTCGCCTATCATTTCCAGAAGGCGGCCAGCGCCGATGCGCTGGTTGATATCTGGGGGGCGGACCATGGCGGCACGGTCAAGCGGATCAAGGCGGCGGTCGCGGCGATGACCGGCGCGGACGGTGCCCCGACCCCGTTCGAGGTCAAGCTGGTGCAGATGGTGCAGCTGCTGCGCGACGGCGAGCCGGTGAAGATGTCGAAGCGGGCCGGCACGTTCGTCACCCTGGCCGATGTCGTGCGCGAGGTCGGCAAGGATGTCGTCCGCTTCACCATGCTGACCCGCAAGCCCGAGGCGCAGATGGACTTCGACTTCGCCAAGGTGGTCGAGGCCTCGAAGGACAACCCGGTATTCTACGTCCAGTATGCCCACGCCCGCATCTGCTCGACCTTGCGCAAGGCCGCCGCCGAAGGCCTGGCGCCGGCGGCGGCCGGGCTGGACCTGCTCGGCCAGGAGGAGCTGGCGTTGGTCGCCCAGGCGGCGCAGTTCCCCCGCGTGGTCGAGGCGGCGGCGGCGGCGCGCGAGCCGCACCGGATCGCCTTCTTCCTCGGCGATCTGGCGGCGGCATTCCACGGCTACTGGAATCTCGGCAACGATCGCCCGGACAAGCGTTTCATTATTGGACAGAATGCCGATGTTTCCGGCGCGCGTCTTTTCCTCGCCGCGCAAATCGGGCAGGTTGTGCGCAATGGCCTCGCCCTGCTCGGGGTCGAGGCGGTGGAGGAAATGTGATGCACGGCCCGGACAACGGCGATCAGGCAGACGGCGAACCCGAAAACGCGCTGCCGACCGAGGCAGGCGAAAGCGGCCCGCAGGGCCTCGCGGAAGCCGCAGGCGGCCTGCAGGAGCGGCTGGCAGCGCACAGCCGCAAGCTGGCCGATGCCGCCGGCAGCGCGGAGGCGGAAGCCGAACAGCGGCTCGGCGGACTGGCCGATACGGTCGAACATTTCAGCTTCGGCCGCGACGGCGAAACTGCGGCCCCGCTGGCCGAAGGCGAACGGCTGGCCTTCGACGAGCCGGCGCACTTGCCGTGGCTCGAATCGGCCGACGATGACGACGACGAGGGCAGCGTCGACACGCGCAAGGTGGCCGTGTTCGTGGCGGGGGGCCTGGCCCTGCTGGCCGCCATCGTCGGCGGCATCTGGTGGTCCACCCATCGCGGCGGGGACGATGCCCGGCTGGCCGATGGCAGCGTGATCGCGGCACCCGCCAGCCCCTACAAGACCGCACCGGACCAGCCGGGCGGCAAGACTTACGACGGTACCGGCGCCTCGAGCTTCGCGGTATCGCAGGGACACAACCCGACGGCGCGGCTGGCCGGCGACACCGCCGCAGCGCCCGCCGCCACGCCCCGGGCTGGCACGGTGAACAGCCCGGCAGAGGCCGGCGCGGTCGCCATGGCAGCCGCCAAGGCCGCCGGACAGGCCGGCGCGCCCGCGACGATGAAGCCGGCGGTGGCCAGTGGCACGGCGGGCGGCACGGGCGCCGGCGGCGTCGGCGTCCAGGTCGGCGCCTATACCAGCGAGGCCAGCGCCGAAGCCGGGTGGAACAAGCTGGTCAAGCAATATGCGCCGCTCGGCGATGTCCACCATCGCATCGTCCAGGGCCAAGCCGATATCGGCACGGTCTATCGCCTGCAGGCGGTTCCGGGCAGCGAAAGCGCCGCCAATGCCCTATGCAGCGCGCTGAAAGGGCAAGGGCTGGCCTGTCAGGTCAAGCATTGAGGTCAGGATCGCTTGTCGATCCTGACCAACATGAAGACTCCGGGACGACGCTGAGTAGGCGATAGACGCCAGAGGGGGTCCGGCGACACGTAAATCCCCGGCTTGCTCTTGCTCCCGTCAGCCCGCCACGGCCGGAAGCGGCCCTTCCAGCGAGACCACCAGGCCCGGCCCGTTGTCCTGATGGCGCAGTTGCGCCTGCAGCGTCGCGGCCATCGCCTCGACCAGCTTGCTGCCGAGGCCCGAGCCGCGCGGCGGGGCGGCGGGATCGAGGCCGGGGCCATGGTCGGCGACGGCGAGGCGGAAGCGGCCCGGCTCCGGTTCGGCGAGCGAGACCGCGATCTGGCCCGGGCCGTCGGGCGGGCAGGCATATTTGCAGGCGTTGGTGACGAGTTCGTTGACCGCCACCCCGAGCGCCACCGCCTGCTGGCTGGGCAGCATCAGCGGTGCCGCGTCGAGCACGATCTGGCGCGGGGCGGCGGGAATCGAGAGGGTTTCGCCAAGGTCGGTCACCAGCGAACCGAGATATTCGGCCATGTCCACGGCGTTGACGCTGGCCGAGGTGTAGAGCCGGCGGTGGATGCCGGCGATGGCGCCGATGCGCTGGCAGGTCATGTCGAGCGCGGCGCGGGCGGTTTCGTCGGTGACGAGGCGGGCCTGCATCGAGACCATTGCCGAGACCAGCTGCAGGCTGTTGGCGACCCGGTGGCTGGCCTCGTGCAGCAGCGACTGCAGGCGCGCGTTGGACAGGCGCAGCTCATGCTCCATCGCCGCATTGGCGGCGCGCAGGGCAACGGTGGCGAGCGCCTGGTCGATCGCTTCCGCCAGGAGATCGAAATAATCGTCGCCGGCGGACTTCACCACATAGTCGATCGCGCCGGCCTTGAGCGCGGCGACGGCGAGGCGGCCGTCGTCCGATGCGGTGACATAGATCACCGGCGGCGGCGGATCGAGACGGTGGAGGGCGGCGAGCGTTTCCAGGCCATCCATGCCTGGCATGTAGTGATCGACGGCGACGAGATCGAAGCGGGTCTGCGCGGCGAGCGCGACGCCTTCCGCCCCGGAAGCGGCGACGGTGACCTCGTGGCCGCGCCGCTGGAGCGCGCGCGCGGTCAACCGGCGCAGGCCGTCGTCGTCATCGATGTAGAGGATGCTCGCCAGCTGGCTCATGCCTCGATGTCGGGAACCTGGATCACCGAGAGGAACAGGCCGAGCTGGCGGATGGCGTCGGCGAAGTTCTCGTAGTTGACCGGCTTGGTGATGTAGACGTTGCAGCCCTGGTCGTAGCAGCGCTGGATCTCGACCTTGTCGTCGGTCGTCGTCAGGACGACGACCGGCGTGCTCCGGAGCTTGCTGCCTTCGGCCTTGATCCGGGTCAGGATGTCGATGCCGCTCATGTCGGGCAGGTTGAGGTCGAGCAGGACCAGGGCCGGCCCGTTGACCGCCGGCCCGCGCGGGTCCTCGAACAGGAACTTGAGCGCGCTGGTGCCATCGACGAAGTGATGGACCTCGTTGCGGATGCCGGCACGGCGGATGTTCCGCTCGATCAGGCGGGCATGGCCTTCGTCGTCCTCGATCATGACGATGTTGACGGACTGTTCGCGGCTCATGTCATGCTGTCCTTTTCGGGCGAATATACGGTGGGAAGATCGACGGTGAAGGTTGCGCCCTGGTCGAGTTCGGAAGCCACGCGGATGGTGCCTCCCAGGCGGTAGGCGAGCGCGCGGACATGGGCAAGGCCGATGCCCTCGCCCGGCTGGTCCTGCGGGCCGGAGCGGCGGAACAGGTCGAACACGCGGGCATGGTCGCGCGGGTCGATGCCGCGGCCGTTGTCGGCGACGGCGATTTCGGTGCGGCGGCCCTGTTGCCGGGCGGTGACGGAGATTTTCCCCGGCCGGTCCGGGCTGAGATACTTGAGCGCGTTGTCGACCAGGTTCGACAGGATCTGTTCGATCGCCAGGCGGTCGGTCTCGAGCGTCGGCATCGTCGGCGCTACGGTGACGGTGGCGCCGCGTTCGTCGATCTGGTGCTGCAGCGCGCCGACGATGCCCTCGACCAGCGGGGTCAGCGCCACCGGCTCGGCCGCCAGCGTGCGGCGGCCCTGGCGCGAAAGGGTGAGGATGGCGTTGATCAGCCGGTCCATCTTCCTGGTCGAGGTGCGGATGAAGCCCAGCGATTCCGGGATATCCTCGGCGACGGCAAGGCGGGCCTCGCGGGTCAGGATGGCGGGCGCCTGCGCCTCGGCCTGTTCGACCAGGCTGGCGAGCGAGGGGACGGCGGCTTCGAGTTCGGCGGTGAAGCCCATGATGTTGACCAGCGGCGAGCGCAGGTCGTGGCTGACGATATAGGCGAAGCGCTGGATTTCCTCGTTGGCGCGCTGGAGATCGCGGGTGCGCTCGCGCACCGCGCCTTCGAGGTTGGCATTGAGCCCGCTGAGCTGGTTGCGGGTCTGCGCGAGGTCGCGGGTGTAGCGCAGGATGACCAGCAGCGAGGCAGCGCCGACGCCGACGAGCAGCAGGCCGGCGGCCAGCAGGACCTGGTAGAAGATGGCGGCCAGTCGCCGTTGATCGGCCATGCGCTGGGCCAGCAGCGACTGTTCCTCGCGCAACATCCGCTGCGCCATGCTTTCCAGCTCCTGCGCCGTCTGCTGGCGGGAAATCTCCTCGTGCACCATCTGGTTGGACCCCGGTGCCATGCCGGACCGGAACAACTGGTCGAAGCGGGCAGCATGGTTACGCAGCGCGACGACATTGGCCTGCTGGGCCGGATTGTCGCGGGTCAGCTCGGCGACGTGCTCGATGCCGCTGGCGAGCGCCGCGCGGGCCTGGGGATAGCTGCTGCCGGAATCCTCGAACAGGCCAAGCAATGCACCGCGCCGGGCGCTGCGCATCTCCTCCAGCGAAAGCCGGATGCCGGCCACCTCGCGCTCCACCGCGAAAGTGTGGTTGACCCAGGCGGTCTGGTCCTGGCCCCTGGCCATGACATAGGCCGCCACCCCGCCCGCCGCCATGACTGCGGCAAAGCCGGCGACGACGAGAGCGATGACAGTGCGACCGAAACGAAGATCGGAACGGTTGAGGTGCGATTGAACGGGGGCCACGCAGGGTCCGAAGTCGTTGCGGATTCGATGCATAACCGGCGAAACGGCTTCAGGTTCCTGGCCTTGCGGAAATTTTTCCCGTCCTTCGACTCCAAGGGGGAAATCGGAACGATTTTCATGCAAACCAATCTGGAGTGATTTTGGATTGAGCTTCGGGCCAGCCCCGGTAGTCCCTCCACATGCCCTGTAAATTAAATAAACCGCATCGCCTATTTTTCCGCATATATGTCCTCATTGTCGGTATCCCGATGACAATCGCGGTGCGGAATTTGTCCGGACAGATGAGTGGACTGGATTTGCCGTTACTGTGGGCATACCCGGCGGTGGTCACGGTTTCACTGGCATTCGGGGCGCTGGCCGGGCTGATCGCGACGGCGATTGCGCTGGCTGACGTGTTGATCGGACCGGGCGCGATCGCGTTTTCCCATTTTCCGGTTTCGACCCGGCCTGTCGTGCTGATCGCGTTCACCGGCTTTTCGCTGCTGGCCTGCGCCGCGGCCGCCCTGTTCGAGAGACGGCGCACGATCGACGTCTCGTCTCTCCTGAACGATCTCGGCGCGGCCGAGGAGCGATTGCGACTGGTCGCCAACAGCATGGAGGCGCAACTGGTCCTGGTGCTCGACCAGGGCGGGAGGATCGTCGGCTGGTATGGCGGCAGTTGCCCGCTGACCGGGTGGACCGAGCGTGAAATGCTGGGAATGGGCCTGTCCGCGCTCTATCCGCCCGGTCCGGCGGGTGAGGCACGCGCGGCGTTCGACCTGGCACTGGCCAGAGAGCAGGGGCAGTGCCGCAGCACCGGCGAACGGCGGCATCGCAGCGGCGCCCTGTTTGCCGCCCAGACTCACATTTCGGCGTTGCGGTCCCGCGACGGCTTCTGCGTGGTCATTCGCGACATGCGCCCGGCGGCGCCGCTGCGCGCCGCCGCCTGAATTCAGGCCATCCGCGTCCTCACCAGCGTATCGACCACCGAGGGATCGGCCAGCGTGCTGGTGTCGCCCAGGCTGGAGACGTCGCCCTCGGCGATCTTGCGCAGGATGCGGCGCATGATCTTGCCGGAGCGGGTCTTCGGCAGCGCCGGGGCGAAGTGGACGACATCCGGCGTGGCGATCGGCCCGATCTCGTGGCGGACCCACTGGATCAGCGCCTTGCGGATGGCCTCGCTCTCCGGCTCGCCGGCATTGAGCGTGACATAGGCATAGATGCCCTGGCCCTTGATGTCATGCGGGAAGCCGACGACGGCGGCTTCGGCCACCTGGGCATGGGCGACCAGCGCCGATTCGACTTCCGCCGTGCCCATGCGGTGGCCGGAGACGTTGATCACGTCGTCCACCCGGCCGGTGATCCAGTAGTAGCCGTCCTCATCGCGCCGGCAGCCGTCGCCGGTGAAGTACTTGCCGGGATAAGTGGTGAAATAGGTCTGGAAGAAGCGGGCATGATCGCCCCAGACCGTGCGCATCTGGCCGGGCCAGGACTGGGTGATGCAGAGGTTGCCCTCGGTCGCGCCTTCCAGCACCTTGCCCTCGCCATCGACCAGCTGCGGAACGACGCCGAACATCGGCTTGGTCGCCGAACCGGGCTTGAGGTCGGTCGCGCCCGGCAGCGGGGTGATCATCGCCCCGCCGGTCTCGGTCTGCCACCAGGTATCGACGATCGGGCAGCGGCCATCGCCGACGACGCGCCAGTACCATTCCCAGGCTTCCGGATTGATCGGCTCGCCGACGCTGCCGAGCAGGCGCAGCGAGGCGCGGCTGGTCTTCGTCACGAACTCGTCGCCCTCGCGCATCAGCGCACGCAGCGCGGTCGGCGCGCCATAGAAAATGTTGACCTTGTGGCGATCGACGATCTCCCAGAAGCGGGAATGGTCCGGCCAGCTCGGCACGCCCTCGAACATGACGACGGTGGCGCGGTTGGCCAGCGGGCCATAGACGACATAGCTGTGGCCGGTGACCCAGCCGATGTCCGCCGCGCACCAGTAGACCTCGCCCGGGCGATAGTCGAACACGTAGTGGTGAGTCATCGCCGCCCAGGTCAGGTAGCCGCCGGTGGTGTGCAGCACCCCCTTGGGCTTGCCGGTCGAACCCGAGGTATAGAGGATGAACAGCGGGTCTTCCGCGCCCATTTCCTCCGGCGGGCAATCGGCCGGCACCGCCTCGCGCAGGTCGTGCCACCAGTGGTCGCGCCCCTCGGCAAAGGCGACGGCATCGCCGACATGGCGCACGACCAGCACGGCGCTGACCTCCGGGCACTGGGCCACGGCCTCGTCGACGTTGGCCTTGAGCGGAACCACCTTGCCACCGCGCATCCCGGCATCGGCGGTGATGACGACGCGGCTCTGGCAATCCTGGATGCGGCCGGCCAGCGCATCGGGCGAGAAGCCGCCGAACACGATCGAGTGGATCGCGCCGATGCGCGCGCAGGCCAGCATGGCCATCGCCGCCTCGGGGATCATCGGCAGGTAGAGGGTGACGCGATCGCCCCGCTGGACGCCCAGGTGCTTGAGCGCATTGGCCATGCGGCAGACTTCGGCGTGGAGTTCGCGATAGGTGATCCGGCGCTGCTGGGCGGGATCGTCCCCCTCCCAGAGGATGGCGACGGTCTCGCCATGTTCGGCGAGGTGGCGGTCGAGGCAGTTCGCCGACGCGTTCAGCGTGCCGTCGGCGAACCAGCGGATGCCGAAATCGGCCTCGTCATACGAGCAGTCGGACAGCTCCGTCCACGGGCGGATCCAGTCAAGCCGGCCGGTCTGCTCGCGCCAGAAGCTTTCTGGCTCGGCCAGCGAGCGGCGGTAGAGGTCCTCGTAGGCGGCTTTGTCCACATAGGCGCGGTCGGCCCATTCGGCAGGAACTGGGTGGAGCGTGGCCGACATCATGATCCTCACTGATTCTCGCGGGCATTCTGTAGCTTCGCGCTGTGCCCAATGGGTTGCGCCGCGTCAATAATGCCAGGACTGGCGCCAGCCGTATGGCGCCGGCACGGGATTGCCGGCGGCATCGGTGGCCGGGCGGAAGCGGAAGCGCTGCTCGGCCAGCTGGCAGGTGATGGTATCCGAACGCGGGTCGCCGGAAGGATCGCGCACCCGGCAATCGTGCACGCGGCCATCGGTGCCGACGGTGAAGACGATGACCACCGAGGTGCCGATGCGTTTGTCGCGGGTCTCGACGGGAAAGTCGCGCGCCGAATCGATCGTCCCGCCGATCTGGACCAGCCGCTGGCCGCCGCCCCCGCCGGTGCCCGAGCCGCTGCCGCCGGCGCCGGTCCCCTGGCCCGATGAGGCGGCGCCGGCGGAATTCGCCGCGCCGGTGCCGGCGACCGGCGGCGCATCGAGCGGCACCAGCACCAGGCGCGGCGGCGGGGCGGCGATCGGCGCGGGGGTGGCTCGGGCGGCCGCCGCAGCGGCCGGGTCCGGTGCCGCCGCCTTCGTCGCCGGCGGCGCCACCGGTTCAGGTGGCGGCGGCGGCGACGGGCGGACGTCGAATGCGGCCAGCCCGGGCAGGACCGCCTGGCGCACGGCCGGCGGCGTGAAGGCGATGACGAGGCCGAGGATGACGCCAAGCTGCAACGCCAGGGCCAGCGCCGCCGCGCCCCAGCGGCGGCCGCCGTTTCGCCTTCTGCGGTCTCTCGCCATGGCGCCGGCTATGGCATGGTCATCGGCGACCTGGCAAACCACGGATTGCCACTGCCGTGCCGATGACCCATCGACGCCGCCCATGGAATCGCCCGAGCCTCCCCGCCCCCGCCCGACCCCGCTGATCGAATATCCCGCCTGGCGGCGCAACGCCGGCGGCGCGCTCGGCGCGCTGATCGGCATCGCGCTGACGGCGGCGATCACCCGGCTGGCGATGCCGGGCGCGCCATGGCTGGTGGCGCCGGTTGGCGCCAGCGCGCTGCTGGTGTTCGCGCTGCCGGCGAGCCCGCTGGCCCAGCCCTGGCCGGTGATCGGCGGCAACCTGATCGCCGCCGCCATCGGCCTCGTCTGTTCGCAGCTGGGCGGGGACCCGGCGCTGATCGCCGGGCTGGCGGTGGGGCTGGCCACCGCGGCGATGATGACCACCCGCAGCCTGCACCCGCCGGCCGGCGGAACCGCCGCGCTCATGGCGCTCGGCGGCCAGGCCATCGCGCAAGCGGGCTGGGAATTCCTGCTGCGGCCGATCGCCCTCAATCTGGCCGTGCTGGTCCTCGCGGCGGTCGCCTGGAACCGGCTGACCGGCCACGATTACCCCCACCGGTCGGCACCGCCGTCGCCCGGTGCCAATCGCGACCTGCTGGCCGATGTCGAGGCGGTGCTGGAAGCGTGGGACGACAACATCGACGTCGCCGCCGAGGACCTGGCGGCGCTCATCCGCGCGGTCGAAACGCGAAGCCGCCGGTCATGAGGGCAGCGACACCGGCCGCAGGCGGTAGTGGCTGACACCCCATTCGCTGCCGCCGGCATGGCCGAACAGGCCTTCGACCGCGAGGTAGAACAGGCGCCAGCGGCGGCGCCAGAGCGCCGCGTCGGGACCGTAGACTTGGGCCAGCACCTCGTCGATCGCGGCCAGGTTGGCGTCGAAGCGGGCCAGCCAGTCCCGCGCGGTCCGGGCATAGTGCTCGCCGGACCAGCGCCAGTCGGCCTCGACCTCGAACAGGTCGGGAAACTGGGCAGCGAGCGCGTGGCTCGGCATGATCCCGCCGGTGAAGAAGTGCTGGGCGATCCAGTCGGTCGGATCCGAAGTATCGAACCGGTAGGGCTGGCTCTTGTGGCTGAAGACGTGAAGGAACAGGCGGCCATCGGGCTGCAGCCAGCCATGGGCGCGTTCGAGCAGCGCATGCCAGTTGGCCATGTGCTCGAACATCTCGACCGAAACGATCCGGTCGAACCGGCCGGGTGCCTCGAACCCGTTCATGTCGGCGGTGATCACCTGCAGGTTGGCGAAGCCCCTCGCCCGTGCCACGGCTTCGATGTGCTGGCGCTGCGGCGTGGAGTTCGACACCGCGACGATCTCGGCGGCGGGGAAATGCTCGGCCAGCCAGAGGCTCAGCGAACCCCAGCCGCAGCCGAGTTCGAGCACGCGCTGGCCATCGGCGATCCCGGCGTGCAGCACGGTCTCGGCGAGGGCCAGTTCCTCCGCCTCGTCCAGCGTTTCCCGGCCGGTCGGATAGAGGCACGAGGAATACTTGCGGCGGCTGCCCAGCGTCAGCTCGAAGAAGCGCGGCGGCAGCTCGTAGTGCTGGGTGTTGGCGGCATCGGTGTGCTCGGCGATCGGGAAGGTCGCCATCTCGCGGGCAAATCGGGCCGTCGTGTCCGGCGCGCCGGCCAGCGAGCGGCGGCGCATGGCGACGAGCGCGCGAATGCCGGCGCGGGTCACCACATCGGGCAGCCGTCGCGTCTCGGCGGCGCGGATGGCGGCAGGCGCTATGGCTTCGGCAAGGGACACTCAAGCTTCCTTTCGGGCACGCGGGATCGGCCAGAACGCCCGGATGCGGCGCTGGCTCTCGGCAAATCGGGCGCCACGGCTGCGCAGCATGTGGGCTTCCAGCGGCGGAATGCCGGAGACGTGGACGAGCAGCGTATACATGATCGCCGGCGCGGTCAGCGCCAGCCAGCCCCAGCCGGCATTGGCGACCGGGGGTATGGCGATGACCGGCCAGGCCATCCACGCCAGCCATTCGAAGAAATAGTTGGGATGGCGCGAAAGGCTCCACAGCCCCGCCTCGCAGACCTTGCCGCGATTGGCCGGATCGGCGCGGAAGGCGGCAAGCTGAGCATCCGCCACGCCTTCGCCAAGCACGGCGACGAGCAGCACCAGCGCGCCGGCAAAGTCGCTCCACTGGCCGAACGGCGCCGGGTTGCGCGCCGCCAGCACGATCGCCGGGAGCAGCAGCAGCGCCGCCAGCGCCTGGACCTGGGCGAACAGGAACAGGCGCAGATCGGCCTTTTCGCCCCACTCCTCGCGCAGTTGCGCATAGCGCGGATCGTCATGCCCGCCGAGGCTGCGGCGCAGGATGTGGGTGCCGAGCCGGAGGCCCCAGGCGAGGATCAGGGCTGCGACCAGCCACTGCCGCCGCCCATCCGCGCCGGCCGCCGGCACCACCGCGGCGACGGCCCCGGCGGCAGCCAGGGAATATGTCCACACGACATCCATCATGCCGGACCGGCCCGGCCTTCTGGCGATGGCCCAGGCCAGCGTCATCGCCGCGCACAGCCCAAGGGACAGGTATATCGCCAGCATGATCGGTGCAAAACCTTGAAAAGCAGGACGGCGATTGCATGAAGCCTCATGCACTCCGATTGCAACATGCTATATGCCGCAACCGGGGGGATCGAGCCACATGCCCGACAGTTCAGAGCCGCGAGCGGCTCAAGGTGCCCGCATCGCCGTGGTGGGGAGCGGGATTTCCGGGCTTTCGGCCGCCTGGCTGCTCGGGCAACGCCATGAGGTCACCCTGTTCGAAGCAGATTCGCGGCTGGGCGGGCACAGCAACACCGTTGAGGTGAACGGCACCCCGGTGGACACCGGCTTCATCGTCTTCAACGAGGCGACTTATCCCAACCTGATCGCCCTGTTCGATCATCTCGGCGTCGCCAGCCGGCTGACCCAGATGGGTTTCGCCGTCTCGCTCGACGATGGCCGGCTGGAATATGCCGGTGGCGATCTCGGCGGCCTGTTCGCCCAGAAACGCAACCTCGTCTCGCCCCGGTTCTGGCGGATGATGGCCGATCTCGTCCGCTTCTACCGCCAGGCCCCGCGCGACCTGCCGGCGATCGGCGCGCTGTCGCTGGGCGACTACCTCGAACGGCTGGGGATCGGCGCGGCGTTTCGCGACGATCATCTCTATCCGATGGCCGCCGCCATCTGGTCGACCCCGGCCGCCCGGATCGGCGACTATCCGGCGGCGAGCTTCGTCCGCTTCTGTGAGAACCATGGCCTGCTCAACCTCGGCGCGCGGCCGGCCTGGCGGACGGTGGATGGCGGCTCGCGCGCCTATGTCGCGGCGCTGGCGGGCGCGTTTTCCGGGCAGGTGGCGCTCGGGAGCCCGGTCAGCCACGTGCGCCGGCTGCCGCACGGGGTCGAACTGGTCGCGCGCGGCGAGCGGCTGCGGTTCGACCATCTGGTCATCGCCACCCATGCCGATCAGGCGCTGGCCATGCTCGAGGATGCCGACCCGGCGGAACGCGCGGTGCTGGGCGCGTTTTCCTATCGGCCCAATCGCGCCGTGCTCCATTCTGACGCCGCGCTGATGCCGCAGCGGCGGCGGGTCTGGTCGGCATGGAACTACGCCTCGCGCGGGGGGACCGATGATCGGGAGCTTTCGGTGACCTACTGGATGAACCGCCTGCAGGCCTGGCTGCCCGAAGAGCTTCCGCTGTTCGTCACCCTCAATCCGCTCGACGAGCCGGACCCGGCGAAAGTCCACGCGCAGGTCGACTATGCCCATCCCGTGTTCGATGCCGCCGCCGGGCGGGCGCAAGGCGAACTCTGGGGCCTGCAGGGCCGGCGGCGGACCTGGTTCTGCGGCGCCCACTTCGGCGCAGGCTTCCATGAGGATGGCTTGCAGGCCGGCCTCGCCGTGGCCGAACAGCTCGGCGGCGTCCGGCGGCCGTGGCAGGTGGCGGACGAAAGCGGGCGGATCCAGCTGGGTGATCCCGCCGAACCGGCCGTGGCGGCATGACCGAAGGCTCGGCGCTCTATCTCGGCCATGTCATGCACCGGCGGCTGCGGCCGCGCGCCCATCGCCTGCGCTACCGGCTCTATTCGCTGCTGCTCGATCTCGACGAGATCGACGGACTGGACCGGCGGCTCCGGCTGTTCTCGCGCGGGCGCTTCAACCTCTTCGCCTTCCACGACCGCGACCATGGCGACGGCAGCCAGACCCCGCTCAAGGCGCAGATCGAAACACTGCTGGCCGACGCCGGCCTGCCGTTCGGCGGCCCGGTCCGCCTGCTCGCCATGCCGCGCGTGCTCGGCTTCGCGTTCAATCCGCTGGCGGTGTGGTTCTGCCACGCCGCGGACGGCCGGCTGAGCGCGATCCTCTACGAGGTCAACAACACCTTCGGCGAGCGGCACAGCTACCTGCTGCCGGTGAACGGCACCGGCCGGCTGGTGCGCCAGGGCATCGGCAAGCGGTTCCACGTCTCGCCGTTCCTGCCGATGGCGCTGGGCTATGCCTTCCGCGTCCTGCCACCGGGAGAGGCGCTCAGCGTCGCGATCACCGTCAGCGACCGGAGCGGCCCGGTGCTGGTGGCGGTGCACGAGGCCCGGCGCCGGCCATTGAGCGATAGGACGCTGGCGGCGACGTTCCTGACGCATCCGCTGTTGACGCTGAAGGTCGTCGGCGCAATCCTGTGGGAGGCCCTGAAACTCTGGAGCAAGCGCGTGCCGGTGTTCGACCACCCCGCCCCGCCGGCCATTCCCGTGACCGTACCGCCCGTGCCCGTCCCCCCCGTGACCGTCCCCCCCGCGACCGTCCCGACCCATTCGCCGGAGCCGAGATGGAACTGACCGCCGCCCCACCCGCCCAAGCCGCCGCGCCTGGCAGGGGCGCCCGTGCCCGGCTCGTGCAGCGGTTCCTGCGGACCATCCGCCGCGGCAGCCTGACCGTGACCCTGCCCGACGGCACCGGCCTGCATCACCAGGGCGAGCAGCCGGGGCCGCACGGGCAGATCGTCGTCCACCGCTGGCGGGCACTGGCGCGGATGGCCTGGTCGGGCGATCTCGGCTTTGCCGAGGGGCGGATCGCCGGGGAATGGTCCAGCCCGGACCTGCCGCGCCTGCTCGAAGTGGCGGCGCTGAACGTCGCCGCCATGGATCGACTGCTCGACGGTTCCTGGCCGGTTCGCCTGCTGCGCCGGATCGGCCATCGGCGGCGGGCCAATTCCACCGCCGGCAGCCGCCGCAACATCGCCTTCCACTACGACCTCGGCAATGCCTTCTACCGGCTCTGGCTGGATGACAGCCTGGCCTATTCCTCGGCGCTTGCCGTGGCGCCGGGGCAATCGCTCGAACAGGCCCAGGCGCTGCGGCTCGAACACATCGGCGAACTGCTCGGGCCGCTGCCGGATTGCCGCGTGCTCGAGATCGGCTGTGGCTGGGGCGCGCTGGCGATGCACCTCGCCGGCGCCGGCGCGCGGGTGACCGGGCTGACGCTGAGCCACGAGCAACTGGCCTGGGCGCGCGAACACGCGACCCGCGCCGGCCTGGACGACCGGCTGGACCTGCGCCTGCAGGACTATCGCGACGTCACCGAACAGTTCGATCGCGTGGTCTCGATCGAAATGCTGGAGGCGGTGGGCGAGCAGTGGTGGCCGGTCTGGTTCCGCCAGGTGCATGACCGGCTGACTGCCGGCGGCCGGGCGGTGGTGCAGGTCATCACCATCGCCGAGGATCGCTATGCCCATTACCGGGCGACCCCGGATTTCATCCAGCAGTTCATCTTCCCCGGCGGCATGTTGCCGACCCATGCGATCATCGCCGAGCAGGCGGCGGCGACAGGTCTGGCGATCCGCCACCGCGAATGCTTCGCCGCCGGCTATGCCGCGACCCTGGCCGAATGGCGCCGCCGCTTCCACGCCCGCTGGCCGCAGATCGCCGCGCTCGGCTTCGATGATCGCTTCCGCCGGCTGTGGGACTATTACCTGGCCTATTGCGAAGCCGGTTTCGCCACCGGCCAGACCGACGTCGCGCTCTACGTGCTGGAGCGGCTACCCGCCACTGAGGGTTGACTGGTCAGTCATTGCGCTGGGCAGCGAAGGCGTCGCTGCCCGAACCGTTGCTCCGCTCGTAGGCTTCACGCATTTCATGGACCATCTGGCGGCGGAACTGCTCGTCGCGGATGCGATCATCGGCGCTTTCACCCGAGCCATCATAGCCACCTGCTCTCGCGCCGTATGACTCCGAAGTTGGCGACGCCGTCGCAGCAGGCGCCACGTAATCCTTGCTCCAGGGATTGTTGTTTTCCTCATTCATCTTGGCCGGCGCACTGTGGTGATGCGATACACCGAAAATACTGACGAACAACATGCCTAAGAACAATCGACCGCCGATTCGTGAAAATATGCGATACAACAGGTCCACCGAAACCTCCTAAATCCCGGGGGTATGCTATCGTTTTCCGGTTAAGAATTCGCTGATCGTGCTCCGACCGGGAACGCGGTTGAAAAGGGATTTGCGAGAGGTCGGATCTGTCCCTAAACGCCCGCCCATGCGCAGCCTCGACGACATCCGCGAAGAGTATGAGTTCCTCGAAGGCGACGAACGCTATCGCCTCTTGATCGAGCTGGGCCGCGAACTAGACCCGATGCCCGAAGCCCTGAAGACCGAGGCGACCATGGTGCGCGGCTGCTCGGCCAGCGTCTGGGTCTATCCGACTACGACCGACGACGGCCGGCTGCATTTCCTCGCCGACAGCAACGCCGCGATCACCAAGGGCATCATCGCCCTGGTCCTGGCCGCGGTGCAAGGCAAGCCGGCGGTCGAGGTGGCCGGGATGGACGTGGCGGCGGCGCTGGCCCCGTTCGACCTGCGCAACCAGCTCTCCTCCAACCGCACCCAGGGCGTGCCCAACATGATCGCCCTGATCCGCGAGCACGCGACGCGGCTGGCGGGGGGCTGAGCTAACGCCAGTCCTGGCACTCTGCGCCCAGGGGAAACCGGGCGCGGGCGGCGGCAAGCGGCATCGGCGCGATCGGGAATGCGAGCGGCTGCACCGCAAGGCGCGGGTCTGGCGGCTGCCGGGCAACCAGGTTGCCACCAGCAAGGACCCTATTGCGAGCCAGGGCAACGCCGCCGAAACCGGCCAGGAACGGATCGATGATCTGCCGGTCGGCGGTCATCCCCAGTGCGTGCAGGACATCGAGCGGGCGGTGCGCGCTCCCGTGCGCGGCGTTGAGGTAGGCGCTGGCGACGTTGTCGCGGATGCGATTGGCCACCGGATGCCGGCCATCGGGCAGCGGCATGGCCAGGATCCACGAGTTCCACGGCGGGATGGCGCCGGCGACGATGTTGTCGGCAATCTCGGCGCGATCGACCCCGAACAGGGTCACGCCGTGGGCATGATGGTCGAGCACGAGGTTGCACCGGACGGTGACATCGTGCCAGTGGCCGGTGAAGATCGAGATGCCCTGGAGGTATTCGCCTGTATCGGTTCGGGCGAAACTAGCGGCGAGGCAGGTGTTGCCGATGATCCGCAGCGGGCCGCCGATCTCGTCCGGCCGGTCCGGCTGGGCCTGCATGCAATCGGGGTGGAGGTCGTCGCCGGTGGCGTAGTGGTCCTGCACCAGGTTGCCGGAGATGGCGATATCGCTGCCGGAAAAATCGATGCCGTCGACCGAGAAACCGGCAATGGTGTTGCGTTCGAAACGGGCCTGGCGGACGTGGTAGAGATCGACGCCGAAGCGGACGTCGTGGACCGTGCTCGTGGCGACGGTCAGGCAATCGCCGGTCAGCAGGAAGCCGCTGCGCCCTTCGCGGGCCCAGCGGTCCCGGGGAACGTCCGCGATCCGCGCCGTGCTGCCGACAGTCAGACCTTCCAGGCGGATGTTGTCCGCTGGCGGCGCCCCGGGCAGGGCACGGGCGATGACGAGGAATTCCGGCTGGCCGCTCCGGCGCGGCGGGCCATCGACGCGGATGTCCCGCAGGATGAAGTGGGACGCGCTGTCGAGCCTGAGCGAGGACAGGCGCGGGTGGGCGCCGGGCTCGGGCGCGATCGTGACGAAGGCGCGATTGACCAGGCCGGAGAGGTCGACATCGCCATGGTCGCCGTCGGCCAGAAGCAGCATATCGCCATCGCCGACGACGGCGGCGGGGTTGGCAAACCTGGCAAACGGGGCCGGGTGGCCGGTCAACCGGCGGTAAAGCCGGGTCAGCCGGGAAACGCGTGTTCGCTGCGCCGAGATCCGGCTCTCGGCGGCGAGGCTGCGCCACGGGTGCCGGGCCGAACCATCGCCGGCATCGCTCCCATGACGGGGATCGACATGAAACACGCGACCGGGTGCGGCTGACCCGGCGGAGCAGGCCACGGGCGGCGCGGCAAGGCCATGCCGGAGGGCGAGAAGCGAGCCCGCGAGCACCAGCGCCAGCGCCGCCACCGCGAGCCCCACCCGCACGGGCCAGTGCGGCTTTCCGCTGGTGGACTGCGTATTTTCCCTCATACCAGGCCACTAGCAGCAGGCCGGTCCCGCGTCGCGCTTGAAATGCGATGACGCCGGGCCTAGGTCGCGGGCATGACCCAAGCCGCCGCATCCACCCCCCGCACGCTCTACGAAAAGATCTGGGACGCCCATGTCGTCGAGACCCGCGACGATGGCACGGCGCTGCTCTATATTGACCGCCATCTCGTCCACGAGGTGACCAGCCCCCAGGCGTTCGAGGCGCTGCGCGTGGCCGGGCGCAAGGTGCGCCGGCCGGACCTGACCCTGGCGGTGCCGGACCACAACCTGCCGACCACCGCCCGGCGCGACGCCGCCGGCCGGCCGATCCCGATCGCCGATGCCGAGAGCGCGCAGCAGCTGGCGGCGCTCTCGCGCAATGCGCCGGAGTTCGGCATCCGCCTGATCGGCGAGGCCGACCGCGAGCAGGGCATCGTCCATGTCGTCGGCCCCGAGCAGGGCTTCTCCCTGCCCGGCGCGACCATCGTCTGCGGCGACAGCCATACCTCCTGCCACGGCGGGCTGGGCGCGCTGGCGTTCGGCATCGGCACCAGCGAGGTCGAGCACGTGCTCGCCACCCAGACCCTGCTGCTGACCCGCTCGAAGACCATGGAAGTCCGCGTCGAAGGCGAGCTGTCGCCCGGCGTGACGCCGAAGGACCTGGTGCTGCACGTGATCGGCGTGATCGGCACCGCCGGCGGCACCGGCCATGTCATCGAGTTTCGCGGGCCGGTGTTCGAGCGGATGAGCATCGAAGGCCGGCTGACCGTCTGCAACATGTCCATCGAAGGCGGCGCCCGCGCCGGCCTGGTGGCGCCGGACGAGACGACGTTCGCCTACCTCAAGGGCCGGCCCTACGCGCCCAAGGGCGCGGACTGGGACAAGGCGGTGGCCTGGTGGACCAGCCTCGCCACCGACCCCGGTGCAAGGTTCGACAAGTCGGTCGTCATCGATGCGGCCCAGGTCAAGCCGACCGTCACCTGGGGCACCAGCCCGGAGGATGTCGTGCCGATCGACGGCGTGGTCCCCGCGCCGGAAAGCTTCGCCGACCCCTCCAAGCAGGACGCCGCGCGCAAGAGCCTCGAATACATGGGGCTGGAGCCGGGGCAGAAGCTGGCGCAAGTCGAAATCCAGAACGTGTTCATCGGCTCGTGCACCAACAGCCGGATCGAGGACATGCGCGCCGCAGCCGAAGTCGTGCGCGGCCGCAAGCTGGCGCCGAACGTCCGCTGGGCAATCGTCGTGCCCGGCTCGGGGCTGGTCAAGGAACAGGCCGAGGCCGAAGGGCTGGACAAGGTGTTCACCGAAGCCGGCTTCGAATGGCGCGAACCGGGCTGCTCGGCCTGCCTGGCGATGAACCCGGACAAGGTCCCGGCCGGCGAGCGCTGCGCCTCGACCTCGAACCGCAACTTCGTCGGCCGGCAAGGCCCCGGCGCGCGGACTCACCTGGTCTCGCCGGCGATGGCGGCAGCCGCCGGGGTGACCGGGCACCTGACCGACGTGCGCGAGCTGGTCGCTGGCTGAACGCGACTTCGCCCTGCCGCCCCGGGTCCGGGCGGATGCCCGGGTGCTGGTGCTCGGCAGCCTGCCCGGCCAGGCCTCGCTGCGGGCGGCACGCTATTATGCCCACCCCACCAACCAGTTCTGGCGGCTGATGGCCGGCGTCATCGGCCGCGAGGATCTGCCGGTGCTGGACTATGACGCCCGGATCGCCGCGCTGAACGAGGCCGGGGTCGGCCTGTGGGACACGATCGCTTCCGCGATCCGCCCCGGCAGCCTCGATGCCGCCATCCGCGACATGGCGGCGCGCGATCTGGCAGCCTTCGTCGCGGACCTGCCGTCGCTCCGCGCGGTCGGCTTCAACGGCGGCACTTCGGCGCGGATCGGGCGGCGGCAATTGGCCGGAACCGCGCTGGCGCTGATCGACCTGCCATCGAGCAGCGCGGCCCACGCCGGCCTGCCACTGGCGGCCAAGCAGGAGCGGTGGCTGGCGCTCAGGGAATACCTGCGGTAGCTTCCGCTCGCGAGGAGGGAGAGCCATGCTGAAATCGGTGCGTGTGCCCGAACGGGCTTACCAGATCGTGCTGTGGGTGGTCTCGGTGGTCTTCGCCGGGTTCATCGTCGGCTTCGGCAACCTCGTCATCGGCGATCTGCCGCAGGTGACAACGGCGGAAGTCAGCAGCGACCAGTTCATCGATCGCTCCCGCAACCGGGCGATCGATGCGGAAATCCGCACCATCGCCGCCCGGCGCGGGGCCATCGCCGACAGGCTGCAGATCGCCCGCCTGCAGCTCGAACAGGCCCACCGTGCCTCGGGCACCGCCAGCGACACCTTCTCCGCCTGGATCGCCACCCGCGAGGCGACGACCAATCCGCGCCAGGACCCGGAGGTGCTCGCCCGCACCCGCCAGCTGGAAGCACTCAAGGGCAACGAACGCGCGATCCAGCAGGACATCGACGCGCTGGAGAGCGAGCAACTGCCGCTCGACCAGCGGGAGACGGCGCTGCACAACGAACAGGCCCGCCTGCAGGCCGCCGCCCGGCCGGCGCTGGAGCGGGCGCAGTTCTGGCAGGAGCTGCGGGTGTTCCTCATCCGCCTCGCCATCGCCCTGCCGATGCTGCTGATCGCCGCCTGGCTGGTGGTGAAAAAGCGCAAGACCGACACCTGGCCGCTGGCGCGCGGCTTCGTGCTGGCCGCGGTGTTCGTGTTCTTCGTCGAACTCGTGCCCTATCTGCCGAGCTACGGCGGCTATGTCCGCTATGGCGTCGGCATCGTCCTGACCTTCGCCGCCGGGCTGTTCCTCATCCGCAACATGCGCGCCTATCTCGAAAAGCGGCAGGCGGTGGAGGCCCAGGCCGAGACGGAGCGGCGCAAGCTCGTCAGCCACGACGAAGCGTTCCGCAAGATGGCGGCGAAGCAGTGCCCCGGCTGTGATCGCCCGATCGCCAGCATGGAAGGCTCCGAGACCAACTTCTGCGTCCACTGCGGCATGACGCTCTACGACCACTGCCCATCGTGCCACGCGCGCAAGATGGCGTTCTTCCGCTACTGCATGGCCTGCGGGAGTCCGGCCGAAGATGTGCGAAAGGCGCCTCATACCTCCCACCCCGCCTCCCCACCCGGCCACCAATGATACCATTATGCTTTGGTGGTCGGCCCCCTCAGCGAAAACGTCCCCCGGACGTTTTCGCTGCCTTCAGGACGGAGGCGGGGTGGGAGGTGTCCGAGTTCACGGCCAGTGAACTAAGCAGAAAAGCGCCCACCAAGGCTTGAATCCGCGCCCGCCTGACCGCATAGGTAGGTGATGAGCAACAAGACCGAAAAGAGCTGGGCCGGCGCCGCTGTCGCCGCCGGTGCCGCCGCGATCGGCTCGGCGGCGCTGGCCGCCGCGCTGCTTTATGCCAAAAGCCGCCGGGAAAAGGCCGCGCCGACCGCGCCGCCGCCCCGGCCCGAAGATGCGCCGGAAACTGACTGAATGGAGCCGATCTCGCAGGTCTCGGGCCTCGCCATCCCGTTCGGCCGCAAGAACGTCGATACCGACGTCGTCATCCCGGCCCACTGGCTGAAGACGATCACCCGCGAAGGCCTCGGCAAGGGCGCGTTCGAAGCGGTGCGCAAGGAACCGGGCAACGTGTTCGACGATCCCGCCTGGGCCGGCGCGCCGATCCTCATCGCCGGGGACAATTTCGGCTGCGGCTCCAGCCGCGAACATGCCGCCTGGGCGCTGCTCGACATGGGGCTCACCTGCGTCATCGCCCCCAGCTTCTCGGACATCTTCTCGGGCAATGCCTTCAAGAACGGCATCCTCACCGTCGCCCTGCCGCAGGCGGCGGTGGACCGCCTGCTCGAAGTCGCGCGCGGGGTCGATGGCAAGCCGGAGCCGATCTCGGTCGATCTCGAAAGCCAGACGGTGACCACCCGCTTCCAGGACCGCTTCCGGTTCGACATCGACCCGTTCCGCAAGCATTGCCTGCTCAATGGGCTGGACGAAGTCGGCCTGACGCTGGCGCGCGATGCGGCGATTGCCGGGTTCGAGGCCCAGGTCGCAATGCAACGCCCGTTCCTGGCCCACCCGGTCGCGGCGTGAATTGTCGCAAATTGTTGACCGGGCGCAATGCGTTTGCCATCCCTTCGGGGCGAACGCCATAAGCCCGGCCAGACATGCAGGCCGCAGGGCAAACCGAGGACATTGCACCGATGACCACCTTCAATGATCGCGAGCGCGCCGAGGAAGCCCATTTCGCGCACGATCAGGAAATGCTGTTCCGCATCCAGGCCCGCCGCAACAAGCTGCTCGGCTTCTGGGCGGCCGAGCGCATGGGTCTTTCCCCGGCCGAGACCGAGGCTTATGCCAAAGGCGTGGTCCAGGCCGATTTCGAGGAAGCAGGCGACGAGGACGTGGTCCGCAAGTTGCTCGGTGACCTGATCAGCGCCGGCGTCGAAGCCGAGGACAGCGAAGTTCGCGAAGCGCTGAAAGCGAAAGAAGTCGAAGCCCGCCGGATGCTGATGGGCGAGGGCTGAGGGTCACCTGCCATGCCGATGCCCGCCGACGAGATCGAGACGCTGATCCGCGCCGCCCTGCCCGATGCCGAAGTGACGATCACCGATCTCGCCGGCGACGGCGACCATTATGCCGCGCACGTGGTCTCCGCCGCCTTTGCCGGCAAGCCGCGGATCGCCCAGCACAAGCTGGTGTTCGCCGCGCTCGGCGGGCGCATGGGCGGCGAGCTGCATGCCTTGCAATTGACCACCGCCGTTCCCAATTGACCCTCGCGAATGCGGCCCGCGCGATTGACGGCGCCGCGTTTCATTCGCAATAGCGATGCAGAACCGAATTCCCCTAGCCGAGGGTCCTAACGCCATGTCCGATGCCAATGCCCGCATTGCCGAAATCGTCAACGGCAACGATGTCGTGCTGTTCATGAAGGGCACGCCGCTGTTCCCGCAGTGCGGCTTTTCCAGCCGCGCGGTCGCCATCCTCGAACGGCTCGGCGCCGAGTTCCACAGCGTCGACGTGCTGCAGGACATGGAAGTCCGCCAGGGCATCAAGTCCTATTCGGACTGGCCGACGATCCCCCAGCTTTACGTCAAGGGCGAGTTCCTCGGCGGCAGCGACATCATGATGGAGATGTACGAGGCCGGCGAACTGCGCAAGCTGCTGGCCGATACCGGCATCATCCCCGCCGCCTGACCGGCGGACGGCAACGCCGGATCGAAAGCCGCGCCAAGGTCGGCGGGGCTTTCCAGACGGGGGTTTGGGGAAAGCCCCGCCTTCGCTCGGGGTTCTGGTCGGGTAGGGGGACAGGGCCAGGAGACTGGGCGGCCCTGTCCGGAAAACCAGACTGCTTACGGGGTGCAAGAAACAATGCACGGGCCGTGCCAGATCGCGAAACCCGCCGAAATTCGCCGTTTCCCTCACCTTCGCGGCGCGACCCGGCCGCCCGATTGTCAAAATGCCCGACAGGTTGCCTGAACCCCGCGAGGATTCGCCGATGGACGCCGCGCCGCCCGCACAGGTCCTGATCCCGGCAGCGACGCTGGTCGTGTTCCGCCACGGCGCCGATCATGGCCCCCCGGAACTGCTGATGGTCCAGCGTTCGCGCGATCTGCGCTTTGCCGGCGGCATGGCGGTGTTCCCCGGTGGCCGGGTCGAACCGGGCGATGTCGCGCTGGCCGCCGAACTGGCCCCCTCGCCCCAGGCACTCGACGAGACCGCCTGGCGCATCGCCGCCGTTCGCGAGACGCTGGAGGAAACCGGCCTGCTGATCGGCCTGGACCAGCCGGTCACGGCGGAACAGGCGCGGGCCGCGCGGGCGTTTCTGGCGGCGGAAGGCGCGTTCGGCCCGGTCCTCGCCCGCTTCGGCTGGCGCCTGGCGCTCGACGGACTGGTGCCCTTCGCCCACTGGCGCCAGCGCCGCGCCCGCGCCTTCGACACCCGCTTCTATCTGGCGGACATCGGCAGCGGCCAGGTCGAACTCGCGGTCGATCGCACCGAGAACGCCCACCTGTTCTGGACCAGCGCGCGTGAGGCGCTTGAAATGAACGCGCGCGGCGAGATCGCCGTGATCTTCCCGACCCATCGCAACCTCGAGCGCCTCGCCCAGTTCGGCAACTTCGCCGAAGCCGTGGCTCAAGCCCGCGCCATCCCGCCACGCGTCATCCAGCTCTACGAGGAGGCGCGCAACGGCGAGCCGCACTTGTGCATTCCCGAGGGCCACGGCTACCCGGTCACCGGCCAGCCGCTCGCCCAGGCCCGCTACGGCGATCCCGGCCGCCCGAATCCCTGATGTGGCTTCACACCCGCGCCCAGCGGCGCAGCAGGTTGTGGTAGACGTGAACCAGCCGGTCGATCTCCGGGTCATCCACCGCGCGCCCGACCGAAAGGGCGCGGATCGAACAGTCGAGATCGTAGAGCAGCGCGCGGGCCGATGCGTCCGCCACCGCGCTCTGCAGCCAGGTGATCGCGCAGATCCGCTCCCCCCGGGTCACCGGAGCGACCTGGTGCAGGCTCGATGACGGATAAAGCACCAGGTCACCCGCCGCCAGCTTGATCGCCTGCGCCCCGAACGTGCCTTCGACGATCAGTTCGCCGCCATCGTAGCTCGCCGGGTCGGAGAGGAACAGCGTCGCCGAAAGATCGCTGCGCATCGAACGCCCGGTCCCGGGCCAGCTCATCAGCGCCGCGTCGGAATGGGTGCCGTAGTGGCCACCATCGCGATAGCAGTTGAACACCGGCGGCCAGATCGTCTCCGCCAGCGCCGCCGAGGTGAACTCGGCATTGTGGCCAAGCCGGGAGAGGATGCGCTCGCCCAGCTCCCGGCCGACCGCGTCGCCGCGTTCGACCTGGAGGTTCTGCTTGACCGCGATCGAGCGCGAGCCGGCGCTCGCCCTGCCATCCACCCAGCTGGCGGTGGCAAGGCGGCCGAGGAAGTCGCCGACTTCCGCTTCGTCCAGCAGGCGCTCGATCACGATCAGCATGACGGTCCTTCGTCGTCTCGGAGGCTGGCGCCCTCAGAACTTGCCCGAAAGGGTGAAGGTCACCCGGCGCCGGTCACCGATATAGACGAACGTGCCACCGCGATAGCCCGCCACCCAGTAGTCGGTGTTGCCCACGTTCTGCACGTTGACGCGCGCTTCGAGGTGCGGGCTGAACTTGTAGGAGCCGAACAGGTCGAAGGTCGTATAGGCGGGGATCACGTAGTTGTAGAGCCCGGTCGTGGAATTGTAGACCGCCGCCGTGTCCGGCTGGCCGGTGGCCTGGCTCGACTTGTGGGTGACATTGCCGCCCAGCGCCAGCCGGTCGGTGAACTGGTAGCGCAGTTGCGCACTCGCCTGGAAGTTGGCGAAATTCGACAGCTTGCGTCCCAGGTCTCCGGGGTTGACCGACTCCAGCACGCGCGAACGCATCCAGGTCATTCCGGCCTGGCCCGACAGGCGCGAGGTGATATTGCCGACAAAGCCGAATTCGACACCCTCGACCTTGTACTTGCCGGTGTTGAGCGTGCCGGCCGAGCCATAGCCGGTGTTGGGGCACGTCGGGTCGGTGTTCGGACAGGACTGGAACACGCCGTCCTTGATGATCCGGAATGCCGCCGCAGTTGCCAGCAGCTTGTGCCCGAACAGCTCCCACTTCGTGCCGAGTTCATAGTTGGTGGTCTTTACCGGATTGCCGAAGAACCCCGTATTGGTCCCGGGATTCCCGCCCGATGTCGAAGCCGATGGCGCACACAGCCCGCCGTAGCTGCAATCGCGGCCGACATCGGATTCTCCGCCATTGATATTGGTGGCGGTGCCGAAGGCGAAGTAGACTTGGCCGTCATCGCCCGGCTTCAGCGACACGCCGGCGTGGTAGTTCCACAAGTTGCCGGAGTCCCGGTAGGTCGTCGGGCCGCTGGTGACGAGGCCCGTGGTTGTGTTGACCGTCTGCGACACCAGGCTGTAACGATAGTGATCGAGCCGGACGCCGCCGAACACCGTCAGCCACTTTGCCACATCGACGGTGTCCATGAGGTAGGCCGATGAGGTGTTGACCGTCCAGTCGTTGTTCCAGGTCGCCCGATTGTAGGTCCGGCCCTGCAGCGCGCCGACATTGCTCGTTCCAGGCAACACGCACCAGTTGTTGTTGACGGTGCTGCCGTCGGTCGCGCAATTGCGCGTCGCGGTGTTGTTGATCAGTTGATAGACCCCGTTGACCACCTGGTTGCGTGACAGTTCCCCGCCCAGCACCCATTGGTGCTTCATCCCGGCGACATTGACAGTGGCGAGCAGGTTCAGCTGGTCGGCCAGATACTCGATCTCCTGCCAACCCTGGTGGCCATTGTCGAGCGCGGGAACCAGTACGCCCGTGGAAGTCAACGGCCGGCCCCGCGCACCAGTGTTGACGTATGCGTTGGAAGCCCTGCCATAGCGGGCCGCATTTTCCAGTCGCAGCCCGTCGGACAAGTCCCAACGAATGCGGCTGGTCAGCACGTTGACATTCGAACGGACGAAGTCGCCATCCTGCAGGTAGACCGGCACATCGCGGACGACGGTGCCCCCCGCTCCGGTGAAGTAGGCGCCGAGGTCCGGCCGGTCCTTCGCGGTCAGGTGGTAATAGTCGAGCGTGACGTGGAAGTTGTCGGCCGGCTTCATCAGCACCGAAACCGCGGCGCCATAGCGCTTCGCCCCCGCCGGTCCCCGCTCGGGCACGTCATTGGTCGCGTAAAGGCCGTTGACCCGGATCGCCAGGCTGTCGCTCACCCGCTTGTTCACGTCGGCGGTCAGGCGGACGAAGGCATCGGTGCCGCCGGTGGCATCGGCGTTGACGAAATCGTAGTCGGTGGTCGCCACCTTGGTGATCGCGTTGACCGCGCCACCCGAGGATCCGCGCCCGGCAAAGGTCGAGCTCGGCCCCTTGGTCAGCTCGACCTGCTCGACGTTGAAGCTCTCGCGGATGGTCATGCCGGGGTCGCGCAGGCCGTCGACGAACACGTCGCTCTTCAGCTCGGCACCACGCAGGATGTAGCGGTCGCCGAACTTGTTGCCGTTCTCGCCGGTGCCGACGGTAACGCCGGGCTGCAACTGCAGGATCGCCTTGAGGTCGGTCCGCCCGGATTCCTTGATCTGCGTCTCGGTGATGACGGTGATCGTCTGCGGCGTCTCGGCCAGCGGCTTGACCCGGCGGGAATCGCCCGAGGTGCGCGCCTTGTAGGGGGCACCCGGCTCGGCGTGGGGGTTCACGTCGGCGGTGCGGTCCTGGATCTTCAGGGTGTCGAGCTGGACCTCCTGGTCCTCCGGCGGCGCGCTCTGGGCGGCGGCAGGGGCGGCGAGCAGGGCGGCGGAAAGGCCGAGGACGGCAGCGGTGCCCTGCCTGAAATTGGGTCTCAGGCTGGCAGGGCGAAGCACCCCGCGATTGCAGGTGGTCATGTCGAGTTCCTCCTTGGATATCAGCTTGTCTTGAGTGCGTATTCGATCGGTAGCGCGATGGTCACGGTGTCGCGCGCCATGGTCGCGGGCATCCTGGGCAGCGGCGCGACCCGTCGCAGCAGGTCGAGCGTGGCCAGGTCGAGCAGGTCGTGGCCGCTGGTCCGCTTGATCGCCGCGTTGGACACGTTGCCATCGCGGTCAACGGTGAAGCGGATGGTGACCACGCCCTCCTCGCGCGCCCGCTTGGCCTCCGGCGGATAGGACTTGCGGCGGTTGAGGTGGGCGCTGAGCAGCGAGAAATAGTCCAGCTCCGCCTTCTTCGCGCGCGGATCGCCGGGCAGCGGGCCGGGCGCCGGCGCGAGCGGCATCGGCGCGGCGGCGGCAGCCGGTGCCGGCGCGGCGCGCACCGGTTGCGGCGCAGCGGTGGCCGGCGGCGGCAGGGTGACCGGGTTCTGCGGCAGTGGCGCGCGGACCTGCGGCACATCGACCGGCGGCGCCGGCGGTGTCGCCTCGAGCGGGCGGGGCTGGGGTTGAGGCTGGTCCGGGGCAACAGCTTGCGGGGCAGGCGCCGCCATCGGCGGCAGTTCGACCAGCATGACCGGCTCGGGCGGCGGCGCCGCGTGCGGACGGGCCAGCGCCAGCACCACCCCGGCGACCGCCGCATGGGCAGCCAGGGCGATCGCGCCGGCCGTGCCCCACAAGCGCCGCTCCGGGGCCGGAAGCGCGGCGGCGCTCATCGTGCCGCCCCTTCCGCGCCGACCAGCGCGACATGGAGATAGCCGGCGCCGCGCAGCGCGTTCATCCCCTTCATCACCGTCTCGTAAGTCACCGACTTGTCCGCCCGCAGGAACACCCGGCTCTCGCGGTCGCCATGGGTGGCGGCGGTGATCGCCGCAGCGACCTCGCCCTCGCCGACCGGACGGTCGTCCACCACCATCCCGCCATCGGCCCGGATCGAGAGGAACACCGGCTTGTCCGGCTTGGGCGCCGGCGCGGCATTGGACACCGGGAGATCGACCTTGACGTCCACCGTGGCCAATGGCGCCGCCACCATGAAGATGATCAGCAGCACCAGCATGACATCGATGAACGGCGTCACGTTGATCTCGTGGTTGACCGGCAGGTCGTCGGAATGATCGGAGAAATGGATCGCCATGGCCTCAGCTTCCCATCCGCCCGGTGCCGCGGCTGAGGTCGCGGGAAACCAGCCGCAGCACAGCGGCAGCGGTGTCCGAGACCAGCGCGCGGTGCGCGGCGATCCGGCGGCTGAAATGGTTGTAGATCACCACCGAAGGGATGGCGGCGACCAGCCCCATCGCCGTCGCCAGCAGCGCCTCGGCAATCCCCGGCGCGACCACGGCGAGATTGGTGGTCTGCTTCTCGGCGATGCCGACGAAGCTGTTCATGATGCCCCAGACGGTGCCGAACAGGCCGACGAACGGCGCGGTCGAGCCGATCGTCGCCAGCAGGTTGATGCCGCGCGTCATCTGCCGCGCCTGCGCCGCCTCGTGCCGCTCGAATCGGGAGACGACGCGCTCCTTCAGGCCTTCGCGATCGTCGAGCGCATCGGCGGACAGGCGCAGCTCGGCCTCGGCCTCGCGGATCAGCGGCGAGCCGGCCACGGCGCCCGCCCCGTGCGCATCATCCAGCGAACGCAGGGCGATGACCGCATCGTGGACCGCGCGTTCGCTGGCGGTGGCGCGGTTCAGCTCCATGACCTTGGCGACGAACACCGTCCAGGTGACGACGGAGGCCAGCAGCAGGCCGCAGATCACCAGCTTCACCACCCAGTCGGCATGGCGGAACATGCCGGCGACGGTCAGGTCGACCGCCGGCCCGGCAGTGCCCGCAGCGGCCCAGGCCGGGGCGGCGGACAGCACCGCGACGATGGCGATCAGCCTGGCGCAGGTCCTGGTGTTGGCGTGCATCGGATTTTCCAGCCCTGTCATCTGTTGCGGATTCACTGTTGCGAGACATTCTCAATTGACAGCCCATTGCCCGAGCCATCCGGTAAATGCAACTAATTCTCAATTGGCTCTTTGATCTGGATCAAATCGGGCAGGGCGGCGGATCACTGCCAGAGTGGCAGGCGGCCCCAGGCATCGCCGGGGCCAGTCCCGGCATCCGGGAGCGGGCCGACGGACAGGCCGATTGCCGTTGCCAGCCCGTCGAGCGCCACAAGCGCATCGCCGACCGCCGCATCGTCCACCAGCAGGCCGACCGCGTCGCGGACTTCGGTGGCCGGCGCCGTGGACATCGCCTTGACCAGGCCGAGCAGGATCGCCTCCTGCTCGGACACGCGCGGGCAGGCGAGCGGGTGGAAGGCCATCGGCGCCATGGCATGGCGGTCGAGCGTGCCCATCAGGCGGAGGAACGGCTGCAATGCGAACAGGTTGCCGCTGCGGGCGAACGGACCGGCCAGCACCCCGCCCGGACACTGGCGGCTGGCGCGGGCGGTGACCCAGGCCCGCATCGACCAGACCAGCAGACAGGCATGGCGATCGAGCTCGCGCACCGGGCGATCGACATAGTCATACATCGCGGGCGCCTCCCGCCGGACCGGCATGAGGCAGGGAATGGTCAATGGAGCCTTGGGCACGCAAACAGCACATCGGACGATCCTGTAGCAGTCAATTATTGCGAATCACTCGCAACACCTGACTGCTTCATGACGGCACCGCCGGCTTATTGCAAGTGATTATCAATAGTGACCTTCGCGGACATTGCCGGCCAGGCTCACCCCCGCCCGTCCCCGCCAGCCTGTCCCGTCCCCTGTCCCCTCCCCTGGCCCGTCCGCGCCTGTTGCTCGCAATCATCCCGGCGGCAGCCCACGCAGGCCGTGGCCCATTGCTGGAGCTGCTTGTCGAACTTCCGCAGTTGCACCGGGCTGCGGAATGCCAGGCCGACATGGCCGTCATCGCGCCACCGCACTTCCGCATCGAGAGCGTCGCAGCCGGCGATTTCCAGCACGACGCCGCCGCCCACCCGCAGCCACGGCTGGGGCGGCGCGGCGATACGGGCGCCGAACTGCGAGACTTCGACCAATTCTCCCGCCTGCTCGCGGCCATGGCGTTCGAGCGTCACCGGCACGCAGCGACGGAAGCGCGGCGGCTGGCGCCGGTGGTCCTGCCGGTCCGGCCCCGCCCCGGTCCCGGCCCCGGTCCCGGTCGGCACGACAAAGCCGATGCCGGCGACCGCGCCCTCGATCCAGCGCACCTTGGCCGGCCGGGGCGAGTCCCCGCCCATGTCCAGGGTTATCTCGTCGCCGACCGCCAGTTCGAGCACGCTCATCACCCGCGCGCCCTCCGTGGTCACCCCGGCAACCATGCACAGCCCGTCGGCCCGGCTGCCGACGAGGCGGGCGACCGACCAGGCGTCGCCGTCACGGCGATCGTGCAGCCAGGCGTGGTGAGGATGGAAGGCAATTGTCATGATGACCTCTCTGGCGGTGTCGCCATGAGCAACGACTGAAAGAGACTATGTTGAAGTTAAGCAGCCTCATCGCCCAGGAACAAACCATGCCCATTTTGACCAAGGTCGCATGAATTACCGCACGAATCAGCGCCCGAGCCAGGTCCGAATGCGCCGGTTGACCGCTTCCGTCGCCATCGCCAGTTCTGCGGGATCGACCGATTCGCCCTGTTCGACCCGCAACCAGAGCGCGCCCAGCTCCGCAAACCCATGCATCCCGGCGGCCCCGGCGATGCGGTGCGCCAGCGCCCGCAGCCCGGCGCCATCGCCAGCCGCGTGTGCCGCAAGCCCTTCCGCCAGGACATCGCCCAGACGGCCGAGCATCGCCGTCGCCCGCGCCATGCCGACCAGCCGCAGCAGCCGGTAGGCCGGGTCGTCGCCATCGCGAAAGGCGAGGTCGGCAAGCGGTCCGGTCCAGTTCTCGATCGCCGCGACCGCCATATCGAGGTCAGCGTCCGGCGCGAGCCAGCCGGCCACCGCCAGTGGCCCGTCCCGGGCGGAATCGCCGATCGCCAGGACCGGCGTACTGCCCCACAACCCGGGCAGCGCGCGCAAGGCGGCAAGCCATGCCGCGCAAAGCGGCTGCGGAAAATGGTCCGGGTGCGGATGAAGCAATGCCAGTGCCGGCGCCGGTATTCCCGACAATCCTGTCGCATCGGGCAGGTGTTCGCGCGGCCCCCAGCCAATAAACATGCATCCGCGATGCATTATTTCACCATGCAATCCGTCATCTGTCAGTTTCGGCGAACCGACCGACAGCACTGCATTCAATCCGGAGCGGTGCATAAAACCCCGATGTAAAACCTGCCAATGTGGCTACATTGGCCATGGGAGAGCTGGGGTGCTTAGGAGCAGCGCAAGCTGCGGGAAGGGGTGCCGTGCAGTCAAGAACAGTGCGTATCCTGATTGTGGATGATCATCCGCTCGTCGCCGAGGGGCTGGCGGCCGCCTTGGCGGCGCGGCTGCCCGATACCGTGGCGGACTGCGCCGGCAGCATCGCAGCTGCAGTCGGACTGGTTCGCAACAATGCCTATCGGCTGCTGCTGCTGGATTATCACCTGCCCGATGCCAACGGCTTCTCCGGCCTGTTCCGCATGCAGCACGAACTTGGCTCGGTGCCGATCGCGGTGCTGTCCGCCAGCGCCCCGCCCTCGCTGATCACCGCCGCGCGGGCCATCGGCGCGGCCGGCTTCCTCAGCAAGGCCGAGCCGCTGGACCGGCTGATCGTCTCGATCGAACGCCTGGTGCGCGGCGAACGCGTGTTTCCGCCAGACCCCGCCGCCAACCCCGAAATCCGCCAGCTCAGCGAGCGCCTCGCCACCCTGTCGCCGGCGCAGATGCGGGTTCTCGCCGGCCTCGCCCGGGGCCAGCTCAACAAGCAGATCGCCGCCGATCTCGAATTGACCGAGCAGACGGTCAAGGCCCACCTCACCGCCGTGTTCCGCAAGCTCGGCGTCGGCAACCGCCTCCAGGCGATGCTGGCCGTGCGCCCGCTGCTGGCGCCGGAAGAATGAGCGGAGCCGCGCCGCGCCCCCTGCGCGTGCTCTATGTCGATGACGAGGACGACATCCGCACCATCGTCGAAATGGCACTGGCGCTCGACGGCCGGATCGAGTGCCGCACGGCGGAATCGGCACAGGCGGCCAAGGCGGTGCTGGCAACCGGCTGGCTGCCGGATCTCGCCCTGCTCGACATGATGATGCCGGTCACCGACGGCCGCCAGCTGCTCGCCGAACTGCGCGCCGATCCGGCGACCGCCGGCCTGCCGGTCGGGCTGGTCACCGCCGGCACCGCCGAGGCCGAAGCGATCGCCGGCATCGCCGGCGTCATCACCAAGCCGTTCGATCCGCTCTCGCTCGCCGGCCGCGTCCGCGCGATGGCACCGGCATGATCGGTCTCAGGCGAGAGCCGTCGCCCGCTCCTTCGCCGGCGCGGGCGCAGACGGCACCGGGCGCGTCGCCGCCGCCAGCTCGCGCAGCCGGTCCGGGGCGAGCACCCGCAGCCGCCGTCCATCGAGCGCGATCAGCCCTTGCCCCTTCAGGTCGCGCAGCACGCGGTTGACATGGACCGGGGTCAGCCCGGCGACATCGGCCATGTCCGCCTGGGTCAGCGGCAGGGCAATGCCGCCGTCGCCGAACCGCCCGCTCGCCCGCAGCCGGTCATCGATATCGCAGAGCATGGCGCAAATGCGCTCGCTGGCGCTCTTGCGCCCCAGCGCGACGATCCATTCGTCCTGGCGGTCGAGCAGTTGCACCATTGCCGCCAGCATCCGCCGCAGCTCCGAAGCAGCCGGCCCCGCCGGGTCCTCGCCACCCCCCTGCCCCGCCCGGCCCGGCAACGGCAGCTCCCGCACCCGGAGCGCCGTCAACGCAACGATTGCGCCCCGGCTTTTGCCGCCAAGTAACCACTGCGGTTCGCAATATTCACCCGGCAGGAACAGCCCGGTGATCTGCCGCCGCCCCCCGCTCAACATCCGGTAGCGGCAGGCGCAACCCTCCTCGATGCAGAAGATCGCGCGCGGCGCATCGCGCTCCCGCGCCAGGTGCTGATGCCGGCGAAAATGGCGGATTTCCGCGAAACTGTTCAAATCGAGTCGTAGAGCACCCATCGCGCGAACCTGTGCTTGCGAGGCAGACCTTAGGTCACCGGAACGAAGCTGCGAGGGTGTGGTCCCGCCCTTGTTTCAGACCGTGCCGAACACGCGCCAGGCCGTTTTTCGGGGACCTGCCATGCGCCCGGCGATGAGGAAAGCACTAACCTATGTTAGCCCCCCGGATCGGCCCGCGATGCTGCCGCTTTCCACCTGCGAACCCGCCGTGCCCCCCGGCGCGCGGGATAGGAGGAGAGACCGATGGCCAGCGAGAGTGGCACCGCCAGCAAAGCACCCGCCGGGTCCAGCCCGGACAACAAGCCCGCCGGGTCCAACCCGGATAATCAGGACGACAAGACCCACGACGCCCAGGTCCGCCCGGCGAACGCCGGGCCGGCCAGCCAGGAAAAGCCGGCCCATGGCGGGCAGACGGCCGCTGCCGGCACGGGCCAGGGCGAAGACGCGGCGGGCAAGGGCCGCAAGCCCGAGGCGCGCGCCTCCGCGACTTCGCAGCCGGCCGAAGACGCGGTCGCCCTGCTCAAGGCTGAGCACCGCGCCGTCGAAGCCTTGTTCCAGCAGGCCGAAAGCGCCGCCCCGCGCGACAAGGAGCGGCTGATCGCCCGGATCTGCAAGGCGCTGACGATCCACGCGATCCTCGAGGAACAGCTGTTCTATCCCGCCGCCCGCCAGGCCGCATCCGAAGAGCAGCCGCTCGACGAAGCCCAGGTCGAGCACGATTCCGCCAAGCTGCTGATCGAGGAGCTCGAACAGGGCCGCAGCGGCGACCAGTACCGCGAGGCCAAGCTCAAGGTGCTGGCCGAACAGGTCCGCCACCACATCGCCGAGGAGGAAAAGGCCCGCAGCGGCATCCTCGCCCGCGCCCAGCAGGCCGGCGTCAACACCCCCGAACTGGCCCGCCGGATGCAGCAGCTGAAGGCCGGGCTGGAGCAGGAGGACGAGCTTCCGGCTGGCCGGCCGGTCTCGTTCCGCACCGTCTCTCAATACCAAGCAGAGGAGAGTAGAATGGCAAGCAACCAGACCCGCGAGCGCGACGCTCGCGGCCGCTTTACCGACGACGATGACGACCGCGGCGGGCGCGGTGGCGGCAGCCGCGGTGGGTCCGGCAACCGCGAGCGCGACGACGACGGCCGCTTCACGAGCAGCCGGAGCGGCAGCGGCAACAACCGGGGCCACGACGATGACGACGATCGCGGCGGTTCGCGCGGCGGTCGCGGCGGCGGCGACGATGGCCGTGGCTGGTATGGCGACTCGCGCGGCCACGCCGAGGCAGCCCGCCGTGGCTGGGAAGACCGCGACGACGACCGTGGCGGTTCGCGCAGTGGCCAAGGCGGCCAATCGCGCGGCTACGACGATGACGACCGCTCGCGTTCGCGTTCCAGCCGCGATGACGACGACCGCGACAGCCGGGGACGCGGCCGGGGCGGCTGGTTCGGCGATAGCGAGGGCCACTCCGAAGCCTCGCGGCGCGGCTGGGACAATTCCGACCACGGCCCGAGCGGCTGGTATGGCGACTCGCGCGGCCACTCCGAAGCGTCGCGGCGCGGCTGGGACAACCCCGACCACGGCCCGAGCGGCTGGTATGGCGACTCCCGTGGCCACTCCGAGGCCTCCCGCCGCGGCTGGGACAACCCCGACCACGGCCGCAGCGGCTGGTATGGCGACCCGGAAGGCCATTCGGAAGCCTCGCGGCGCGGTTGGGAAAATCGCGACGATGATGCCGATGACCGGGGGCGCGGTGGACGCGGCGGCAACCAGGGCGGCAGCCGTGGCTCGCAGAGCCGGGGCCGCGACGACGATGGCCGCTTCACCGGTAGCCGTGGCGGCAACAGCGGCGGCAGCAGCCGTGGCCGTGATGACGATGACGACGGCCGGGGCTGGCACGGCGACAGCCGGGGCCACTCGGAAGCGGCTCGCAAGGGCTGGGAAAACCGGCGTTAAGCCCAACTGACCCGTCCCATGGATGCCGGGCCGCGCCTGATTGCCGGTGCGGCCCGGCATTCCTTTCCTGACCCCACCCGGGAGACACCGGATGTCCTTTCTCGACCGCATCACCGAGGCGCTGACGCCGACCGAAACCGAGCAGGAACGCGCCTCCGCCCGCACCGTCGCGCTGTCGCTCGCCGGCGAAGGTGACTGGCTGGCGACCGTGCTAGACCACCACCGCCGCATCGAATCCCTGTTCACCGAGGCCCTGGCCAGCGATGCCGCCGGCCACCGCACCACGACGCTGATGCGGCTCTCGGTCCTCCTGACCGGCCACGCCCAGGCCGAGGAATCGGTGCTCTATCCCGAACTGGCCGATGCCGACCAGAAGGACCACGCCATGCTCGCCTACGAGGAGCAGGCGCTGACCAAGGTACAGATGGGTCAGCTCGCCAAGCTCGATCCGCTTTCGGACGAATGGGTGCAGAAGCTGGCGACGATCCGCGATGCCGTGCTGCACCACGTCTACCAGGAGGAGGGCAGGTGGTTTCCCGCACTCCAGCAGCGCCTGCCGCCGGCCGATCGCGGCATGATCGACCAGCGCTTCAAGGCCGAGTTCGAACGCTACCTGGGCAGCGAGCACGCCACCCCGATCTGAAAGGAAACGGCATGGACACGCAATCCGCCGACGCCACCCGCCACCGCGACGACGCCCCGCCGACCGCCGCTAGGGACCTCGATGCCGACCGCACCCTCTTGGCCGAAGCCGTGACGATCAACGCCCCGGCCGAAAAGCTTTACGCCTTCTGGCGCGAACAGCCCAACCTCGTCCAGGTCATGGAGAACGTCGTCGCCATCGAGCGCCTCGACGACCTGCGCTCGCGCTGGACGGTCAAGGCGCCGGGCGGCCGCGAGGTCAGCTGGGTCTCGCGCATCACCCACGAGGTGCCCGGCAGCGAGATGAGCTGGCAGTCCGAAGAGGGCGCCGATATCGACAACAGCGGCCGCATCGAGTTCCGCGAAGCCGGCGCACGCGGCACCGTGGTCCGCGCCGTCATCGCCTATGATGCGCCGGGCGGCGGCATCGGTGCCGCCATCGCCAAGCTGTTCCAGCGCGAACCCCGCATCCAGGCCCGGCGCGAACTCCACCGGCTCAAGCAGCTGTTCGAAGCCGGCGAGATCGCCACCGGCGCCCGCAACCGCCGCGAACGGCACGAACGCGGCGAAGACCAGACCCCGGCCAAAAACCTCGATGCCACGAACCCTGGCACAACGGGAGCAAGCCTATGAAAGCCATGACCTGGCACGGTAAGCACGACGTCCGCTGCGACACCGTCGACGACCCCGAAATCCTCAACCCGCGCGATGCGATTATCAAGATCACCTCGACCGCGATCTGCGGCTCCGACCTCCACCTCTACGACGGCTACGTGCCGACGATGAAAAAGGGCGATGTCCTCGGCCACGAATTCATGGGCGAGGTCGTCGAGGTCGGCCCCGCCTCCACCCTGAAGCCCGGCCAGCGCGTCGTCGTCCCCTTCCCGATCGCCTGCGGCCGCTGCTACCATTGCGGCAAGCACCAGTATTCCGCCTGCGAAAACGGCAACCCGGCGGAAAATCAGGACATCGGCCGCGAAGGCATGGGCCAGCCGATGAGCGCGCTGTTCGGCTACAGCCACATGACCGGCGGCTATTCCGGCGGCCAGGCCGAATATGTCCGCGTGCCGTTCTCCGATTTCGGCCCCCTGGTCATCCCGGACGATTCGATCCCGGACGAACAGGTCCTGTTCCTCAGCGACATCCTGCCGACCGGCTGGATGGCCGCCGAAAACGCCGAAATCGAGCCGGGCGACACGGTGGCGATCTGGGGCTGCGGCCCGGTCGGCCTGTTCGCCGTGCAGTCGGCGTTCCTGATGGGCGCCGAACGCGTCATCGCCATCGACCATTTCCCCCACCGCCTCGAACTCGCCAAAGGCTTCGGCGCCGAAGTGCTGAACTTCGAGCACACGAAAATCTACGAGGCGCTGCAGGACATGACCGGCGGCATCGGCCCTGACGCCACCATCGACTGCGTCGGCCTCGAAGCCCACGGCGCCTTTGCCGACAACGTCTGGGACCAGATCAAGGTCTCGACCTTCCTCGCTACCGACCGGCCGCACGTCATCCGCCAGGCGATCATGGCGACGAGGCGGGGCGGCCGCGTGTCGATGCCCGGGGTCTATGCCGGCTTCGTCGACAAGTTTCCGCTCGGCGCGCTGATGGAAAAGGGCCTGACGCTGAAAACCGGCCAGACCCACGTCCAGCACTACCTCCACCCGCTCTACACCGCCATCGCCGAGGGCAAGCTCGACACGACCTTCCTCATCAGCCACACCCTGGCGCTCGACGAAGGCCCCGACGGCTACCGCAAGTTCCACGACGAGCAGGACACCACGACGAAGATAGTGCTCAAACCCGGCGCCAGCCCCGGCCAAGGCTTCATGCTGCCGGAAGCAGGTCCTTGAGCGCCACCGAGGTGTCAGCCAGGACGGCGGGGTCGGGGCTCACCCCGGCCTCGACCAGCTTCCGGCCCTGGACATAGTCCTTGACCGAATTGACACAGTCGAGCGCCACCAGCCGCCCACCCTTGAGGTAGGCGACCGAAAAGCTGCGATCCTCCGGCCTGCCGCGCAACACCGTGCTGTCATAGCCGACATTCAGCCCGGCAGTCTGCAGCCGAAGGTCGTACTGGTTCGACCAGAACCACGGGAACGCATGGTACGGCTTCGCCTCACCGCAAATCCCCTTGGCCACGCAAGTCGCCTGGTCGTTGGCATTCTGCACCGATTCCACCCGCATCACCGCGCCATCGGCGAAGTCGCAGGCAAACGCCGCGCAATCGCCGATCGCATAGACGTCGGGCAGCGAAGTGCGGCAGAACTCGTCCACATCCACTCCGTTGCCGCCCGCCGCCCCCGCCGCGATCAACGGCGCGATCGCCGGGACGACGCCGATGCCGACGATCACCGCATCCGCCGCGATCACGCTGCCATCGCCCAGCCGCACGCCGCTGACCCGGCCTTCTCCCTCCAGGCATTCGACGGTGACCCCGGTGCGCAAGTCCACCCCGTGCGCCCGATGCTCATGCTCGTAGAACGCCGAAAGCTCCGGCCCCGCCACCCGCGCCAGCACGCGCGGCAGCGCCTCCAGCAGCGTCACCTGGCAGCCGAGCTTGGTCAGCACCGCCGCCGCCTCCAGCCCGATATAGCCGCCGCCGACGATCGCGACATGGCGCACCCCGCCATCGATCTCGCCCATCAGCTGGTCGCAATCGGCCCGCGTCCGCACCGCATGGACACCCGCCAGCTCCGCCCCCGGGCAGGAAAGCTTGCGCGGATCGCCCCCGGTCGCCCAGACCAGCGTGCCATAGCCACAGGTCCCGCCGTTCGACAGCTTCAGCGACTTCGCCGCCGGATCGACCGCCGTCACCTCGACACCCAGCACCAGCTCGATCTGCTTTTCCTCCCAGAACGCCGGCGGGCGAATATACAGCCGGTCGAACGTCTTCTCCCGCGCGAAATACTCCTTGGACAACGGCGGCCGCTCGTAAGGCGGCTCGCTCTCCCGCCCGATCAGCGCGACCGTGCCGCTAAACCCGTTCTGCCGCAGCGCCATCGCACACTGCGCGCCACCATGCCCGGCACCCACGATCACCACATCAGCCTGCATGACGACATCTCCCTGTGTAGCCGGCGCTTTCTTCAATTTCACGCGCGCGTCAACCGGCTCGTTGACGCGCGGGCGGCTGACGTGCGTTGATTTGCCGCAAGAAGGGAGAAAAGAGGAAGGTCGGAGATTTGCTTGTCGTCGAACCCGGTTCCCTGCGCATTGCGCGCTCAGTGACTCCGCTGAGTCGTTCATTGGTCAGGATCGACAAGCGATCCTTCCTACTTCCCCGCCAACTGCTCCAGATAAGCCCGTGCGCTCTCCGCCTGCGGGCTACCCGGCGCCGCCTTCACCACCGACTCCCACGATTTCCTCGCCGCCTCGTCCCGCCCCGAAAGCACGGCGACGACCCCCGCTTCCAGCCCGATCTCGGGATCGACCGGCAGGAGTTCGGCAGCGGTCGCAATCTGCGCCTGGGCATCGGCCAGCTTGCCCATGCGGCGGGAGAGCGTGGCGGAGAGCAGCCAGGCCTGGGCATTGTTGGGGGTGGCCGCCCGCGCCTCCACCAGCGCGCTGGCCGCCTCGGGCAGGCGCTTGAGCGCCACCAGCGCCCGGGCGCGGTCGAGCGCGATGTCGCCGGTCGTCGCGCGGTCCTCGCCGCCGCCGGCATCCTGCGCCGCCTGGTCGAGCAGGCCGAGCGCCATGTCGGGCTTGCCGGCGGCCAGCGCGGCATTGCCGGCCATCGCCCCCAGCCGCGCGCGCAGCCCATGGTCGGATGCCGCCGCCCGGTCCCGCCCGGTGGTGAAGCTGGCGGCGGCCTGGTCCCAGGCGCCGCCATTGGCCTGCGCCGTGCCGAGGCAGAGCAGCGGCTCGGCCGCGCCGCTCCCCGGCTCGCGCCCCAGCCAGTCCCGCGCCACCGTTTCCGCCCGGTCCGCATCGCTCGCGGCAAGGTCGAGGCACTGGGCCAGCGCACTGCGCACCGGCGCCGCCTCGGCACCCGTCGCCCGGCGCGGCTTCAGCCCGCCCGGCCGCAGCGGCGCCTCGCCGATCGGCGGCGCCGCGCCTGGCGAAACCAGCGGCCCGGATTGCAGCAGGACGAGGGCCAGCATCAGGCTCATGGAGAGGTTTCCTTCAGGCGACGGCAGCCAGCGCCAGCACGGTCCGCACGATCAACGCAATGTCCGCCTCGCGGCTCAGCCGGTGGTCGCCGTCCTTGACCAGCGTCACCTGAACATCCGCCGAACGCAGTCTCTCGGCCAGCTTCAGCGAAACGTCCCAGGGCACGACCTCGTCCTGCTGCCCGTGCACCAGCCGCACTGGGCAATCGAGCGCGATCGTCCCGCCCAGCAGCCGGTTGCTCTCGCCATCGGCCCAGAAGCGCGGGTGAGTCGGCGTCGGCTCCGAGCCATAGTCGTTCGCCTCGTAGATCGTCCGCCCGGCGACGAGCTCGGCCTTCTGCGCGGCGGTAAAGCCCCACTGGGTGAAATCGGGCGCCGAGGCGATGCCGACCATCCCAGCCAGCCGTGCTGGCGCCAATGCCTGCGCCACCAGCAACATGAGCCAGCCACCCATCGACGAACCGACCAGCACGATCCGCCCCAGCCCGTGCACCGCGATCAGCGCCAGGACCTCCTGCCGCCAGCGGCTCAGCGTCCCCTCGGCGAAATCGCCGGCCGAATGCCCGCAGCCGGAATAGTCGAGCAGCAGGCAGGCCCGCCCCATGGCCCGCGCCTCGGCCAGGAGCGCGGTCGCCTTGCCGCCGCTCATGTCCGACATATAGCCGGGCAGGAACACGATCGCCGGCTCCGTGCCGGGCGTGAAGCGGTAAGCGATCCGCCGGCCATCGGCCAGTTCGAGCATGTCAGGCGCCTGATTCATCGCCGCCCGTCCTGCGCCCGAAGCGGCATCGCAGGCAAGCCATTGCTGCATCCACGCCGATCGGTTGCCCGCCCGCCGATGCGAGCCGCCTCCCGCGTATCAGCGGATCGCCAACCTCATCGCCCCGAACGCAACGCCGCCGCCCCGGCAAACGGCGCCAGCGCCAGCAGCACCAGGCTCACCGCGCCCGCCAGCGCCACGCCGCTGGCCCCGGCCTCGGCCAAAGCCCCCGCGCCGAAGATCAGCAAAGGCACCGCCAGCGGGATCACCAGCAGTCCGGCCAGAGCCGCCCCGCCGCCCAGCCCGCAGGTGATCGCTGCCACCATCACCCCCAGCGCCGCCAGCCCCGGCGTCCCCGCCAGCAATCCCCACTCCAGCATCCGCAAGCTCGCCCCGTCGATCCCCAGCAAGGCGGCCGCCGGCAAAGCCGCCAGCATCAGCCAGGGCGCGAACCCCAGCCAGTGCGCCAGCATCCGCACCGCCAGGACCAGTTCCTCCGAAACCCCACGCAAGGCCAGCTGGTCGAACAGCCCAAGCTCCACGTCCGGCTCCACCAGCCGGTCCAGCGGCAGGATCGCCGCCAGCAGGGCCGCCACCCACAGCACCCCGCCGCCGACCCGCGCCAGCAACCGCGCATCCGGCCCCACCGCAAACGGAAACAGCATCGCCACCGCGAGAAAGAACAGCACCGGCAGCACCGGCCCCCCGCGCCGCCCCGAAAGCAGCAGCCCCAGGTCCCGCCGCAGCAACGACCCGATCATGCCGCGAACCCCTCCAGCGCCAGCACCCGCTTGCCCGCCAGATCGAACGGCTGGTGCGAAGCCACCACGCACAGCCCCCCCGCCCGGCAATGATCCCCCACCACCGCGATCACCCGCTCGACCGCGCTGCCATCGAGTCCGTTCAGCGGCTCGTCCAGCAACCACACCGGCGCCCCCTGCCCGATCAGCCGCACCAGCCCCGCGCGCTTCCTCTGACCCGTGGAAAGATACCGCACCGGCACATCCAGCAGCCCCGAAAGCCCCATCGCCTCGCAAGCCCCCGCCAGCATGGCCTCGCCGCACCCATCCACCCGCGCCCAGAACCCCAGCGCCCGCCCCAGCGCCTGCGCCGGGTCCAGCACCGGCCTCTCATCCAGCAACCCCACCGCGCCGCGCCGCTCCACCCCACCGGCAAACGGCCGCGCCAGCCCGGCGAGCAAGCGCAACAGGCTGGATTTCCCGACCCCATTGGCCCCGGTGACATGGAGGATGTCCCCCGCGCCCAGCTCCAGCGAAAGCCCGGCAAACAGCACGCGATCGCCCCGGCGGCAGGCAAGACCATGCGCGGCGAGGCGCGCCAGGGTTGTCGTGTCTGCCGGCCCCGTCTGCATGGCCTTGGTCGATAGGGGAAAGGGGAGTCACTGCCAAGGTGAGCGGGAAGGGAGAAGTGACTGTTCCCGGGGATTTACCATCCCCGGACCCCGGTGGCCTTTGGGTTGGTGGGATACTTTCCGGGTAAGGTGTGACTTGCGGGGTAACGCTGAAGCCATGACGACGACTGCTTCTGATGGCGCCACACAGAGGGCGGGACGGCAGCAAAGTCAGGGTTCATCGCCCCAACGCACCTCGTCACCCCCGCGCAGGCGGGGGTCCAGAGCGGCACCGCGCAACGGCGGTTGCTTAGGCGGGCACCGCACATGACGCTGGACGTCAGCTAAGTTGGGAGGAGCGACCTTCGCCCGGATAAAATCAAGGGACTTCCCATGGAGCAATCGAGCGCAGCAATGCATTCTGTGCCTCGACCTCCCGTGGTGCAAACCTCCACGCGATCATTGCATACGCCGGCGCAAAACCGAGAAGATACCAACACATCCCTCGCAAAACCACCGACTGCGGCACCGCACTTTGCGTGAATGCATTGTTATTCGTGAAAGTCAATATAAGCAAATCGATCAGCACCGCGACTATGCATAGTGATAGTATAATTTTTCTACGTTTATGAATAGTAGCAATCTTCGGCCGAGCTTTGAAATCCACTCTACGTTTCATATAGCGTTTCGTCGGAAAGTAAGCGAGAATTATGCCGGTTATTAATCCAGATTCAACAGGAGCGACGCACCCATATTTAATAATAATTGCGCTAGAATATAACCCCGCCAACACAATTAACTGTTGCACAATCGCATTCATTCTCACGCTCCGCAATCTGCTGCATCATCACGATAGCGCGGAGCCATGTGCAATGAATTAACACGACAATCATGCATGGATTGCACGATCGTAGCGTCCGTCACGTTAGTTCAGCGCAGCCGTATCCGGAACGTCTCCATATGCACGGCCCCTCCCACAAATCCGCCCTCTTGGTGCTCTTCGTGTCTTCGTATGAGACCTGCTCCTTCTTGACAAAAAGAACCGTATAGGTTATAAGCCCCGCCCATCCGATCTCGCCAATGCGCATTGGCAAGCTCGGTGTTTCAGGCCGGCGTTGCGGGCCATGGCGCGGGCATCAGACCTGGCCAGGCAACCAGCGTCCGCAAGGATGTGAAGCCGTCGCTTGCAAGCGACATCCGTAACGGCAGCCCTAGCATCGCGAACCCGCCGGGCCGCCCGCTTCACATCCTCAGGGTCGAGCGGAGCGTTACAGGCATACCCTCCGCCGGTCGCAATGAATGTTCTGCACGGAATGCTCCCCGTCGGGAGCGGGCAGGCGAAGCTTGGGGAGCCACCGCCGGCAACGGCCAGGGCTACGTATTCGCCACCCGCACCTCAACGGAGGCATCCCGACCTCGCGCCATACGCCCAAGCATTTCTCTCGAGAAATGCGTAAGCAGGTATGGGCGCCCCAACGCCGGCCTGATGTTGCCGTGCCATTCCCCGGCGTTACGTCGCATTCGCCAGCGGCCGCATAGCCACGTCCGATCCTCCCCGCTCGCGGGGAGGTGGCGGCCGCAGGCCGACGGAGGGGGCACGCAACCGCGCACACCGTCAGCGTGGAACAACATTCCTCCGCGCCCTCCCTTCTTCTCTGCGCCCTCTGCGTGAACCCCTTTTCTTGTCCACCAGCGCCGCAAGGGCAACCTCACCGGCTCCCCGGAGTCCTTTTTTGGTCGGGATCGACAAGCGATCCCTCCGTGTTGGTCAGGATCGACAAGCGATCCTGACAGCCGCTAAACCCACCCCATGCCCATCCCCCGCCTCACCGAACAGGAAACCGCCGCCGCCCTCGCCGAAACCCCCGGCTGGAGCTTGCGGGAGGACCACCTCGCCATCCACCGCAGCTTCCGCTTCGCCGATTTCAGCGCCGCCTTCGCTTTCATGACCCGCGTCGCGCTCGCCGCCGAAAAGGCCGACCATCACCCCGAATGGTCCAACGTCTGGAACCGCGTCGACATCACCCTCACCACCCACGACGCCGGCGGCCTCTCCAAACGCGACTTCGCCCTCGCCCAAATCATCGACAAACTCACCTGAACTTGTGCGAATCCCCCACCGCCGATTCTGATTGCCGCATCTCGAAGAGCCAAAAAGTGGTTTCCACTTTTTTGCGCGATGCTCTAACGCGCCCCGGCAATGGACTACATCAGCACCCGCGGCGCTGCGGCCCCGCTCGATTTCGCCGGCGCCACGCTGGCCGGCCTCGCCAGTGACGGCGGCCTCTTCGTGCCCCGCGCCTGGCCGCGCTTCACGCCGGAAGAAATCGCCTCCTTCGCCGGCCTGCCCTACGCCCAACTGGCGCAAAAGATCATGCAGCCCTTCGTCGGGGACAGCCTGACGCCTGAGCGTCTGCTCGAACTGACCACCGCCGCCTATGGCCGCTTCGCCCACAAGGCGGTGGCCCCGCTCAAGCAGCTCGACGAACAGCAGTGGCTGCTCGAACTTTTCCACGGCCCCACCCTCGCCTTCAAGGACGTCGCCCTCCAGCTCCTCGGCCTCCTGTTCGAGGAATTCCTCGGCCGCACCGGCCAGAACCTGACCATCGTCGGCGCCACCAGCGGTGACACCGGCTCGGCCGCGATCGACGCCGTCGCCGGCCGCGCCCGGGTCGATGTCTTCATGCTCCACCCCAAGGGCCGCGTCTCGGATGTCCAGCGTCGCCAGATGACGACGGTCCTCGCCCCCAACGTCCACAACATCGCTATCGACGGCAGTTTCGACGACGCCCAGGCGATGGTGAAACGCATGTTCAACGACCGCGCGATGAACACCCGCTTCAACCTCGGCGCGGTCAACTCGATCAACTGGGCCCGCCTCATGGCCCAGGTCGTCTACTACTTCGCCGCCGCCCTCCAGCTTGGCGCGCCCCACCGCAAGGTCGCCTTCTCGGTCCCCACCGGCAATTTCGGCGATGTCTTCGCCGGCTATGTCGCCGCGCAAATGGGCCTGCCCGTCGAACGCCTGATCGTCGCCACCAACGTCAACGACATCCTCCACCGCGCCCTGTCCGCCGGCGACTATTCGCAAGGCACCGTCACCCCGACCGCCGCCCCGTCGATGGACATCCAGGTCTCCTCCAACTTCGAACGCCTGCTGTTCGACTTGGGCGGCCGCGACGGCGCCGCCCTCGCCGCCCAGATGGCCGGCTTCGAATCGACCAGGGCCATGCAACTGACCAACGCCCAGCGCGAAGGCGCCAGCGCCCTGTTCACCAGCGCCCGCGCCGATGCCGGCGACATGTCCAAGGCCATCCGCTGGGCCTGGGATGCGGCGGGCGAACTGATCGACCCGCACACCGCCATCGGCCTCCATGCCGCGCGATCGCTTGGAAATGGGGCTGGCATCGACCCGGCGATCCCGGTCGTCACCCTGGCCACCGCCCACCCCGCCAAGTTCCGCGACGCGGTCGAGCGCGCCACCGGCCAGCGCCCCCCGCTCCCCACCCGCGTCGGCGACCTGTTCGATCGCGAGGAACGCTGCGCCGACCTCCCCGGCGACTACGCGGCCATTGCCGACTACATCGCCGGGATCGCCACCCCCGCCGCCTGATGGCCGAACTCGCACCCACCCCGCTGATCCTCACCGGCACCGGCTGGGCCGACTACGGCCTGGTCGATTGCGGCCACGGCCGCAAACTCGAACGCTACGGCCCCCACCGCTTCATCCGCCCCGAAGCGCAAGCCCTCTGGGCGCCGCACAGCGACGACTGGCAAGCCGACGGCGAATTCGTCCCCGGCGCCGACGAAGACGGCGGCGGCCGCTGGACCTACCACCGTCAACCACCCCGCGAAGGCTGGCCGCTGGCCTGGAACGAAGTCCGCTTCACCGCCACCTGCACCCCCTTCCGCCACCTCGGCTTCTTCCCGGACATGGCCCCCGTCTGGGACTGGATGCGGGAAAGACTAATTCCTCCCCGGAACGGGGAGGGGGACCATCTGAAAGATGGTGGAGGGGCACAGGCCACGTCCTCCCAACCTGGCCACTCCACCCTCAACCTCTTCGGCTACACCGGCGTCGGCACCCTCGCCCTTTCCGCCCACGGCCCCGTCACCCACGTCGACGCCTCGAAAAAATCCGTCGCCCAGGCCCGCGCCAACGCCGCGCTTTCCGGCCTCGAATCCCGCCCCATCCGCTGGATCGTCGACGACGCCGCCAAGTTCGCCGCCCGCGAAGTCCGCCGCGGCAAACGCTACGATGGCATCATCCTCGACCCGCCCAAGTTCGGCCGCGGCCCCGAAGGCGAAGTCTGGCGCCTGGAAGACCACCTCGCGCCCCTGGTGGCCGACTGCCGCCGGCTGCTCGATGCCGAAAGCCGCTTCCTCTTCCTCACCGTCTACGCCGTCCGCATGTCCTCGCTCGCGCTGGCCGGCCTCCTCACCGACCTGTTCGCCGACCTGCCCGGCACGATCGAACACGGCGAACTCGCCGTGCGCGAAGAGTCCAGCCGCGCCCGCCTCCTCCCCACCGCCATCTTCGCCCGCTGGCGCAACGATTGAAGCCAGGGGAACACGGGAAAACCGGCTCCCCCCTTTCCTCCCCTCAACGAACATGTCGCGCCAGTTCCTCGCGGAACTTCGGATGCGCGATCGCCACCAGCGCCTCCCCCCGCTCCCGCAGCGACTTGCCCGAGAGATCGACCCAGCCATATTCGGTGACGATGATCTGCACATCGTTGCGCGGCGTCGTCACCGGCCCGTCGAGCTTCGGCACGATCCGCGAGACCGTGCCCCCGGCCGCCGTCGACTGGCAGGCGATGATCGAGATCCCCCCGCGCGAAGCCCGCGCCCCGCGCACGAAATCGAGCTGCCCGCCCGAGCCGGAAAACTGGTGCCCCATGACATGCTCGGAATTGCACGCCCCGGCCAGGTTCACCTGCAGCGTCCCGTTGACCGAAATCACGTTGTCGTTCTTGGCGATGTGCCGGGGGTCGTTGACCAGGTCCACCGGCAGCGAATGCAGCGCCGGGTTGTCATCCATGAAGTCGTAGAACCCCCGGTCCCCCATGGCGAAGGTGAACACGCTGCGCCCGCGATAGGTCTGCTTGGCCTGGTTGGTCACCGCGCCCGCCCGGATCAGCCCGGCCAGCGCCGGCGTCAGCAGTTCGGTGTGAATGCCGAGGTCCCGCCGGTCCGCCAGCAGCGCGCAGACGGCCGCCGGCAAAGTGCCGATCCCCATCTGCAGGCAAGCCTTGTCGCCGATCATCCCGGCGATCGTCCGCGCGATCACCAGCTCCTCCGCCGTCGGCTCGCCACAGGAAATCTCCGGCAGCGCCGCCCGGTGCTCGACGATCGCATCGACCTCGCTGACATGCAGCAGCGAATCCCCGAACACGCGCGGCATCGCCGGATTGACCTCGACCACCAGCCGCTTCGCACAGCGCGCCGCCGCGCTGGTATAGTCGTTGGCCGTGCCGAAGGTGAACCAGCCATGCCGGTCCATCGGCGAGACAGTGGTGACACAGAGATCCGGCCGCACATGATCGGTCATCAGCCGGGGCGATTCGCTGAAGGCGATCGGCACGAACTCGATCGGCCCGCACGGCCGCCCGAGCGGGTCGCCCCTGATCAGCGCCCGCTCGACGCCGGAAAGAAACATGCAATGCGGCCGCACCCTATCGAGCAGTTCCCGCCGCAACAGGGTCCGCCCGGCGCCTTCCAGCGAGTGGAAATACCAGAGCCGCAGGTCCTCCAGCCCGCCGCTCTCCACTCGCGCCGCCAGCGCCGCGAGCAGGGCCGGCGGCTCCGCCACCGCCATGCCCATCGCCACGTCCATGTCCGAACGCACCCCGGCGACCGCCTCCTCGGCCGAAACCAGCTTGCTGCGATAAAGTTCGTCGATGTCCATTCGCCAGTCCCGCGCCCGAGTCGCCGGCACGATAGGCGGCGAATTGCGTCACCACCTTGACGAACCGCATATCCCTCCAGCTGGCAACCGGCGCGGCACGATCCGCGAGGACTATGCCCCGGCAGCCTCGTAGGCCTGTGCCTCGGCGGCGATGAGGATGTCGGCGAGCATCCAGTAGGCCTCCCCCCAGGCCGCCAGCACCGCGTCGGTCGCGACCTCCGCCCCCAGGACATCGCGGATCGCCGGCAGCAGGGCTTCCGCCACCAGCGGGTAGTGCTCCGCCTTGACCCCGGTCTCGACGTGCCGGGCGACCATGCGCTGCACCGCCGCGCCCAGGTTGCCCAGCTTGTCGATGTTCTTCGCATAGGCGAGGATCGCCGCCGCCAGGCGCCTGGGCTGCTCGCCGCTGGCCTGGGCGGCCTGGTCGAACATCGCCCTGACTTCGGCGTTGCGGAAAAGCCGCGCATACATGGCGGTGGTGATGGCCACGCCATGGACCTCGATGGCCGGCGCGGTTGCCTTGACGATGGCGATGGCCTGTTCGGAAGCGGTGCGCATGATTCCCTCCTAAATCCGGTAATTCATATACCGGTATTTTATCTGCTTGATTTGTGCAAGCGCCTTTCCACATGGTGGCCGCATGCAGCTCACCCAGCACACCGACTATGGCCTGCGGTTGTTGATCGTCCTGGCCCGCCGCGCGGGCCAGCCGGTCGCGCTCCCCGAATTCGCGGCGGAACAGGGCCTGTCCTATCATCACGTCGCCAAGGTCGCCCAGTCGCTGGTCCGCGAGGGCTTTCTCAGGAGCCGGCGCGGCCGCAGCGGCGGCGTCGAACTCGCCCGCCCGCCCGAGCAGGTCACCGTTGGCGAAATCGTGCGCGTGCTCGAACGGGGGCTTCAGCTCGCGGATTGCGCCGGTTGCGCCTTGCGCGGGGACTGCAACGCCAGCCCGCTCCTGGCCGATGCGCTTGCCGCCTTCCTGGCGGTGCTCGACGGTTCGACGCTGGCCGATGCCGCGAGGCGGCAGTCCCGTGGACCGGGTACGCGGGGTCCCCTCTCGCCGGACGAGCGCGGCGGCTCCCCCGCGCCGCTGCCCCGATGACCGGCCGGTGGCGCCGCCCTGCCTGACAGTCGGCATCGACAACCGGCGTCGGCGTGCTACCCTCGCGGCACGGAGGCACCCCACCCCATGAGCACCTACCCCGAAGACATCTACGCCGAATCCCCCACCAACCCGAACACCATCGCCGCCCTCGGCCCGCTCGCGCCGATGGCCGGCATCTGGGAAGGCAAGAACGGCATCGATATCGCGCCGAAGTCACGCGGCGCCCGCACCCATCCGTTCGAGGAGCGCATCGTGCTCGATCCGGTCGATCCCGGCAACAACGGCCCGCAGACCCTCTATGCCCTGCGCTACCATTCGATCATGAACAAGCCCGGCCAGCGCGGCACCTATCACGACCAGGTCGGCTACTGGCTGTGGGAACCGGCCACCGGCGTCGTCATGCACTCGCTGTCGATCCCCCGCGCCCAGACCCTGCTGGCCGGCGGCCACGCCGCGCCCGATGCGAAGCAGTTCACCCTGCGCGCCAAGCGCGGCGCCACCGATTTCGGCATCGTCTCAAATCCCTATCTCGAAAGCAATTTCCGCACCGAAAGCTTCGAGATCACCGTCACCATCCACGACGACGGCACCTGGTCCTATGACGAGGACACGGTGATGACCATTCGCGGCGAAACCTTCCACCACCGGGACACTAACCGCCTCACCCGCGTCGGCGCCCACACCCCCAACCCGCTCGCCACCTGATCCGCCAGCCGCGGTTCATCTTCCACCTGCCAGGCTCCCCTGCCCGCCTTTCGAGGAGACCCCCCACGATGACGCCCCGCCTTGCCGCCCCGTTCCTCGCCCTCGCCCTGCTCGGCACCGGCGCTGCCGCGCTTGCCGCCTCCCCCGGCGAAACCGTCAGTGCCCGCGAGGCCAATTTCAAGCAGCTCGGCAAGGGCCTGAAGGCAACCATGGGCCAGCTCAAGAGCGCCAACCCGAACCTCGCGGTGATCCGCGCCGCCGCTGCCCAGATCGTCCCCGCCGCCCAGCGCGTGCCCAGCCTGTTCCCCAAGGGCACCGGCCCCGAATCCGGCGTCAAGACGGAGGCCCTGCCCGAAATCTGGACCAAGCCCACCGAATTCCGCGCCGCGGCGGACAAGCTCGCCACCGCCGCCACCGCCTTCAAAACCGCCGCCGATTCCGGCGATCTCGCCCGCATCAAGGCCGCCACCGCCGCGCTCGGCGGCACCTGCAAAGGCTGCCACGACTCCTTCCGCGCCAAGGACTGATCCCGGGCCGCCCGTGGCCGTCCCCCGCCTCAATCGGCCTTGAAACCGACCCCCAGCGCCATGAACCGCAGGATCGCCGCGTCGATCGCGCCGCGATCCTGCGCCCCGGCAAACAGCCAGCCGTCATAGGTCAGGCACCCCAGCAAGGTGCCGTGCATGATCCGGGCGAGCAGCCCGACATCGTCGCCCCCGCCGCCCAGCCGCTCGGCCAGCGCCGCCGCGCATTCGTCGAAGAAATGCTGCACGCCGCTGCGGATCGCCGCCTTTTCCTCGGGATCGACCGTCGAATAGGTCTCGGCATCGAACAGCGAATGCAGCAGCGGCGCCTGCTCGCCAAGGAAGCTGCGCAATTCGGCGATGTAATCCAGCCCGGGCGCCAGCGAATCCGGCTCGAAGGTGATCGGCCGCTGGTCCTCGCGAAAGCGCTGCACATGCACCATCAGCGGCGTCAGGATCGCCTCGCGAAACAGCTCGGCCTTGCGCGGAAACGCCCGGAACAGCTGCATCTCGGCCACCCCGGCCCGCCGCGCGATGGCCGCCGTCGTCGCCCCGCCATAGCCGCGCTCGCGAAACTCGGCGCCGGCGGCCTCGAGCAGGCGGCTGCGAATCTCGTCGCTTGACCGGCGCGCCCGGCGCGGTGGTCGAGCGACGCCTTCCCTGCCTGCCACGTTCACGTCACCTCTTGCCAACCGCCATACATTGTTAGTATCTGCTAACAGAACATCGGGCAAGCCTGCCGCATATCGCGGCCGGCCCAAACCGGCCAGCAGGGGGAAAGTCACGTGTCCGGTCGATGGAAGCGGTTCGTCATGCCCGCCGCGCTCGCCCTGTTGCTGGTCGCCGCGCTCGTCTGGGGCTGGAACACGTGGTCCCACCGCTTCTGGCAATCGACCAACGACGCCACCCTCCAGGCCGATCAGGTCGCCATTTCCGCCCGCGAATCCGGCACCATCGGCGCCGTGCTGGTGGCGGACAACCAGCGCGTCCCCGCCGGCGCGTCGCTCGTCCGCATCGATCCCGTCGATTTCCGCATCCGCCTGGCCGGAGCCGAAGCCGGCGTCGCCGGGGCCGAGGCCGCCCGCACCACCGCCGCTGCCGCCCTCGCCGAAGCGAAAGCCGGCATCGCCAGCGCCACCGCCGAGCAGGCCGCCGCCCGCGCCACGCTCGATCATGCCGCCCGCGAAGTCGCCCGCTATCGCCCGCTGGTCGAACAGGGCGCCGAACCGGCCCAGGTCCTCGCCCAGTGGACCCAGCAGCGCGACGCCGCCCAGGCCGCGCTCGCCGCCCGCACCGCCGCACTCGAAGCCGCCCGCCAGCGGGCCGGCAGCCTCGCCGCGCAGATCGGCGAGGCTGCTGCCCGCGCCCGCTCGGCCGAAGTCCAGCGCCAGTCCGCCGCCCGCGATCTCGCGCTGACCGAAGTCACCGCCCCGGTCGCCGGCCGCATCGCCGCCCGCGCCGTGCGCCTCGGCCAATATGTCCAGCCCGGCACCCGCCTGTTGACCATCGTCCCGTCCGACGATCTCTATGTCACCGCCAATTTCAAGGAAACCCAGGTCGGCCTGATGCGCCCCGGCCAGCGCGCCGTGGTCCACGTCGATGCGCTCCCCGGCGTCGATTTCCCCGGCAAGGTGGTCAGCGTCACCCCCGGCACCGGCGCCCAGTTCTCGCTGATCCCGCCCCAGAACGCGACCGGCAACTTCACCAAGGTGGTCCAGCGCGTGCCGGTCAAGATCGCGCTCGATGCCGGCCCCACCGCGCGGCGCGTCCTCGCACCAGGCATGTCGGTCACCGTCGAGGTCGATACCGGCTCCGCGCGCGAGGATCTCGAACGCATCGACGCCGAACAGAAGCGCGCGCAATGAACCGGGCCGCACCGGCGCTGCTCATCGCCCTCGCCGCGCTGGGCGCCTGCGCCCGCGAACCCGCCCGCATCGCCCCGCCCGCCGTGCCCCATGCCGCCGGCTTCGCCCAGGCCGGTGGGCTCGACCCCGCCGCCCCCGCGACCCGCTGGTGGACCACGCTCGCTGACGAAACCCTCTCCCGGCTGATCGCGCAAGGGCTGGCCCAGGCTCCCACCCTCGCCGCCGCCGAAGCCCGCCTGCGCCAGGCCCGCGCCGGCACCATGGCCGCCCGCGCCGGCCTGCTGCCCGCGCTCGGCACGTCGGCCCTGTATGCCCGCGCCCGCCTGCCCGATGACGCGCTCGGCGGCTCCAACGGCTCGCTCGATCTCTACGAAGCCGGCTTCGACGCGCAGTGGGAACTTGATCTGTGGGGCGGCAGGCGCCGCGAGGTCGATCGCGCCCGCGCCGACGCCCACGCAGCCCGGGCCCGGCGCGACGATGCCCGCGTCGCCCTCGCCGCCGAAATCGCCCGCACTTACATCGGCCTGCGCCAGCAGCAGGCCACCCTTGCCCTGATCGACCAGCGCGCCCCGCTCGATGCCCGCCTCGTCGAGCAGGCCCGCGCCCGCCTCGCCGCCGGCACCGCCAGCCGCGACCCGCTCGAACAGGCCCAGGCCCAGTCCAGCGCCACCACCGCCGATCGCGCCCGGACCCTGGCCGAAATCGCCATCGCCGGCGATGCCCTCGCCGTCCTCACCGGCAGCGCTCCCGGCACCGTCGCCGAACTCCCTCCCGGCCCGGTCCCGCTTCCTCCCCAGGCCGTCGAGATCGGCGATCCCGCCGCCCTGCTCGCCCGCCGTCCCGACCTTCGCCTCGCCGAAGCCCGCCTTGCCGCTGCCCACGCCGGCATCGGCATAGCTGAAGCCCGCCGCCTGCCCCAGGTCAGCTTCCTCGGCGTCCTCGGCCTCGGCGGCAACAGCCCCGGCGACCTCGTCGATTCGAGCACCGTCTCCACCATCCTGCTCCCGCGCCTGAGCTGGAATGTGCTCGATTTCGGCCGCTCCGCCGCCGCCGTGCGCGGCGCCAAAGCCGGCCGCGACGCCGCCCTCGAGGACTACAAGGCCACCGTCCTCGCCGCCCTGCAGGACGCCGAGGCGGCACTCGCCCGCTACCGCGCCGCCCGCATCGAAGCCGCATCGGCCACCGATGCCCTCGCCCACGCCCGCACCACCGCCCGCCTCGCCCAACTCCGCGCCGACGCCGGCACGCTCAGCCAGTCCCAGGCCATCGCTGCCCGACAGCAGGCCCTCGCCGCAGAAACCGCCGAAGCCGCCGCCCGCGCGCGCCTGACGCAGAGTTATGTCGCACTGGCCAAAGCGTTAGGGCTGGGGTGGGAATGAAGGAAGGCGCAGGGCTCTGCCCTGTACCCGCCAGGGGCTGAGCCCCTGGACCTACCGACCTTATGCATCGCTTGCCGGCCAACCCGGTCCCGTATGCAAAGGCATCGCCTTTGCTGGGTGGTTCCGGAGGGCAAAGCCCTCCGGATGGCGCAGCCACTCAGCGCAGCCTGGCTATCGCCGCGCTGGCGTCTGCTGCCCGCGCATTCTTGAGCACGCCGCAGGCACGCACCCGCTCGATCGTCCGCGCCAGTTCCAGTTCGCTGGTCCTGCCGGCCAGCTTCGCGCCGAAGTCCCGCGAAATCGCCTCCGCCTTGTCGACCGAGCAGAACCCGCCGAAATACTGCGGCAGCCGGCTGGCAAAGAAGATTCCCGCCCCGCCGGAGAGCAGGCTGTCGACGTTGTCGCGCATGTAGCCATAGCCCAGCTCGCGCGTGTCCTTGGTCGCGGCGATCCCGCCGATCATCCCCATCCGCTCGCTGACCCGCAGCCGCTTGTCCGCCGCATCCGCCAGCAGCCACCCCGCCACGTCCGCCTTGCCCGAACGCGCCAGCGCGCCGAGGATCGCCGGCCGCAGCAGCGGGTCCTGCGTCGCCAGCCCCCGCTCGTAGAGCGTCTTCGCCACCGGCAGCCCGCCGGCCTTGAGCAAGGCATCGAACGCGGCCCCATACCACGCCGGGTCCAGCGCCTTCGCATCCCCGGCCAGCCACGCGTTCGCCGCCCCGGCCAGCCGCGCCCGCAACGCCCCGTCTTCGGCAAACCCGGCCAGCTCCCGCACCACCTGCAACCGCCGCTGGGTCCGCTCCGGTGCCTCGCCGGCCACCGCGCCCATGGCCGGATCGAACCCCAGCCGCGCCAGTTCCGGCTTCAACAGCCGCCCGACGAACCCCCGCAGCGCCTTGGTCGCCTTGTCGTCCAGCATCCCCCAGCCGTCCAGCGCCTGCACCCCGTCAAGCGCCGCCTCCGCCGCATAACCATCCGGGTTCGCGCTCATCCGCGCCGCCAGCGCCACCAGCTTGTCCGCCCCGGCCCGCCCCGCCTGGAAGCTCGCCCGCAGCGAATCCGCCAGCGCCAGCGCCTCCCCGCCGGGCAGGGATGCCGAAGCATCGATCAGCCGGTCCCACTCGGCCGGCGGCAGTTCGAAGCGGTAATACCCGGTCCCCCCGGCATTCGGCACCAGCGGCCCGCTGCCGCCGATCGTCACCGCCGCGCTCGCCCCGTCGAGCAAGCTGCACTCTCGCGCCGCCCCGCGCCGCAGGCACATCGGTACCATCCACCGCGTTTCCGGCGGCGTCGCCCCCAGCCTGGCATAGCGGCTCTGGGTCACCGTCCACATCCCGCCCTTGCCGGCAAAGGTCAGCAGCGGCACCCCCTGCTGGTCGGTAAACCCTTGCATCGCCGGCAGGATGCGCGGATCGCCCGAGACATCCGCCATCGCCCTGAAGAACTCGGCGCTGGTCGCGTTGCCATAGCGGTGCGCCGCCATGTAGGCCCGCACCCCGGCGCGAAACCGCTCGTCGCCCATGAACGCGGCGATCATCGCCACGACATGGCCGCCCTTGCCATAAGTGATCGAATCGAACGCCGCGTCGATCTGCGCATTCTTCTCGATCGGCTGGTGGATCGGCCGACCCGCCACCAGCGCATCGGTCCCCATCGCGGCGAACCCCTCGGCCAGCGCCCCGGCGCCGATCTTCAGGTCCGGCCGCCACAGGTTGCCGATGCGGTAGCCCATCCAGTTGGCGAAGCTCTCGTTGAGCCAGATGTCGTCCCACCACGCCGGGGTGACGAGATCGCCGAACCACTGGTGCGCCAGTTCATGCCCCACCACCATGCCGAACCCGCGCTTCTGCGCCGGGGTCGCCGTCTCGTCCATGACGATCAGGTTGTCCTGGTAGAGGTCGGCCCCGGCATTCTCCATCGCCCCGGGCATGATCGGCGAGGTGATCTGGTCGAGCTTGGGATAAGGAAACGCGTCGCCGAAATAGTCCTCCAGCAGCGCCACGATCCGCTTGGAATTCTCCAGCGCAAACAAGAGCTTCGCTGCATTCTGCTTCGTCGAGACGATCCGCATCGGCAGCGGCGCTTTGCGCTCGGCGCTCGCCGGCGCATCGCCGGCCACGCTGGCAAACGGCCCGACCATCAGCGCGACGAGATAGCTGGGCAGCGGCGCCGTCGGCGCAAACCGGTGGACGTCCAGCCCACCCTCGAGAGCAACCCCGGTCTCCGGCGCGTTGGACACTGCCATAAGCCCCGGCGGCGTCCGCAAGGTCACGGTAAACGGCTGCTTGTAGCCCGGCTGGTCGAACGAAGGATAGGCCGCCCGCGCATCGATCGATTCGAACTGGCTCCAGACATACCAGTCATCGCCGACATGGACCCGGAACAACCCCGCCGGCCCATCCTGGAACGGCGCGTCATAGTCGAAGGCAAAAGTCACCGCCCCCACCGGCAGCGGCTCGGCGAAAGTCAGCAGCGAAACGCCGGTGTCATCCGCCTGGCTCCACTGGCCGGCCAGCACCCTGCCGCCGACCGTCGCCGTCACCTTGCTCATCGCCAGGTCGCGCCCGTGCAGCCAGACCGTACGGCTCGCCAGCTTGACCGTCGCATCGATCTCGACATGCCCGGAAAACCGCGGCTTCGCCGGGTCCACCGTCAGATCCAGCCGATAGGCGGAGGGAATGACCACATCCGCCAGCCTGCCCTCCGGCCGCGCCGCCGCCGCCACGGGAACCGGCTGCGCCTCAGCCGTCCGCACACACGCCAGCGCCAGACCCGCCAGCAGAACCGATCGCATCAATCTCACCGCAGCAATCCTCCGAGCAAACCACGGGCAAAACGCCCCAGAACCTGCCCCCCGATCGCCGTCCCCAAAGTCGATGCTATCGCCCCCGCCGCATTGGCCATCGGCGAGGCGCGCGAGGTCCGCCCGGACATCTGCGCCGCCACCATGGCACCGGCGGAACTCGCCACCGCCCCCATCGCCGCCTTGCCGGCCTTCTCCCACAGGCTGGGCGATTGCCGCGCCTGCGCCCGCTGCGCATCCGCCCCCTGCTGCTCGACCACCTGCGCCGCCGCCGCCGCGTCGCTGGCCTTCGCCGCCAGCACTTCCGCCGCCGATTCCCGGTTGACCGCCGTGTCGTATTTCCCGGCGAACGGGCTGACTGACTGGATGATCGCCCGCTCCTTCGCCGTCACCGGCCCCAGCCGCGAACGCGGCGGCGCCACCAGGGTCCGCTGCACCACCGTCGGCGCGCCGTCCGCATCCAGGGTCGAGACCAGCGCCTCGCCCACCTTCAACTCGGTGATCACCGTCGCCACGTCGAGGTCCGGGTTCGCCCGGAACGTCTCCGCCGCCGCCCGGATCGCCTTCTGGTCGCGCGGGGTGAACGCCCGCAAGGCGTGCTGCACCCGGTTGCCCAGCTGCGCCGCCACTTTCTCCGGCACGTCCGCCGGGTTCTGCGTGACGAAATAGACGCCGACCCCCTTCGAACGGATCAGCCGCACCACCTGCTCGATCTTGGTCAGCAGCGCATCCGGCGCCTCGTCGAACAGGAGGTGGGCCTCGTCGAAGAAGAACACCAGCACCGGCTTCTCGACATCGCCGACCTCGGGCAGCGCCTCGAACAGCTCGGACAGCATCCACAGCAGGAACATCGCGTAGAGCTTGGGCGATTGCATCAACTTGTCCGCCGCCAGCACGTTGACGATCCCCTTGCCCTGGTCATCGCACCGCACCAGGTCGTTGATCTCGAACGCCGGCTCGCCGAAGAACCGGTCCGCACCCTGCCCCTCGAACGACAGCAATTGCCGCTGGATCGTGCCGATCGTCGCCTTGGAGACATTGCCGTACTTCACGGTCAGCTCGCCGGCATTCTCCGCCACGGCGACCAGCACGGATTGCAGGTCGGCGAGATCGAGCAGCAGCAGCCCCTTGTCGTCGGCATAGCGGAAGGCGATGTTGAGCACGCCTTCCTGCGTCTCGTTCAGTTCCAGCAGCCGCGCCAGCAGCAGCGGCCCCATCTCCGAGATCGTCGTGCGCACGGCATGGCCGCTCTCGCCGAACAGGTCCCAGAACACCGCCGGATTGTCCCGCCAGCCATAATCGACAACGCCTATCTGCCGCGCCCGCTCGACCAGCGCGTCGGCATGTTTGAACGCCGCGCTCCCCGGCATCGAAATGCCGGCAAGGTCGCCCTTCACATCGGCCATGAACACCGGCACGCCATCGGCGGAAAACTGCTCGGCCATGACCTGCAGGGTCACCGTCTTGCCGGTCCCGGTCGCCCCGGCGATCAGCCCGTGCCGGTTGGCGCGGGAGAGTTCCAGCACCTGCCGCTCGCCATTGCCGCCCAGCCCGATCAGGATTTCACCCATTGCCGTCCCGTTCCTATCCAGATGCCGGGGCAGCCTAGCCGCCCCCCGCCACTTTTGCCAGCCGCCCGCTTGGCCGCTAAGGGGCGGCGATGTCGTCGGCCCCCGCCCCCTTTGTCCTGCTGGATGACGCCCGCCCCACAGGCGCGCAACCCGCGCGGCTCTATCGCGATCCGGTCGAAATCGTCGTCGCCCACCGGCTGGAGCAGGTCCGCCCCGCCCTCGCCCGCCTCGAAGCGCTCTCGGCGTCGGGCCATGACCTCGCCGGCCACCTCGCCTACGAAGCCGGCCTCGCCCTCGAACCCCGCCTCGCCCCCTTGGCCCGGGGCCGCGTCGGCGCCGATGGCCCGCTGCTGTGGTTCGGCGCCTTCGCCTCCCACGAGACGATCCCCCCCGCCGAAATGCCCGCCTGGCTCGCCGCCCACGCCACCGGCACCCCCCGCCTCGGCCCGCTCTCGCCGCAAGTCTCCCGGGGCGCCCACGCCAGGGCCTTCGCCGAAATCCACGCCGCCATCCATGCGGGGGACATCTACCAGGCCAACCTCACCCTTCCCCTCGCCGGCCCCTACAGCGGCGACCCCGTCGCCCTTTACCGCTCCCTGCGCGCCACCGCCGCCGCCGGCCACGGCGGCATCGTCTTCACCGGCACCCACTGGCTGCTCAGCTTCTCGCCCGAACTGTTCTTCTCGCTCAAGGCCGGCGAAATCCTCGTCCGGCCGATGAAAGGCACCCGCCCCCGCACCCCCGGTATCGAGGACGACGCCGCCGCCGAACTCGCCGCATCCCCGAAGGACCGCGCCGAAAACCTGATGATCGTCGATCTCATGCGCAACGATCTCGCCCGCGTCGCCGAGGCCGGCAGCGTCCGCGTCGAAGCCCCGTTCGCCATCGAGAGCTACCCCACCGTCCACCAGATGGTCACCACCGTCCGCGCCCGACTCCGGCCCGGTCTCGGCGCCGTCGATGTCCTGCGCGCCCTGTTCCCCTGCGGCTCGATCACCGGCGCACCCAAGATTCGCGCCATGGAATTGATTGCCGCAAACGAGCCGCACCCGCGCGGCCCGTACTGCGGCGCCATCGGCCGCATCGATGGCACTGGCGATGCCGCGTTCAATGTGGCAATCCGCACCCTCCGGCTGACACCCGATGCACACGGGGGCGGCCGCGCCACCATCGGCGTCGGCTCGGCGGTCGTCGCCGATTCCGCAGCCGGTTCGGAATGGCGGGAATGCATGGTCAAGGGGGGCTTCTTGCGACAATCTGCCAACCAGCGGGCCGCTGCCCCCGCCTCGGCGCTCTCGCCCCAGCCCGCCGGCGCGCCCCCGGCCGCCCTGTTCGACCTGATCGAGACCATGGCCTTCACCCCCGAAGCCGGCATTCCCCTGCTCGATCTCCACCTCGCCCGCCTCGCCGCCAGCGCGCAGGAACTCGGCTTCGTCCACGATCGCCACGCCGTGCGCAATGCCATCCAGGCCCTGTGCTTCGAAGCCGAAGCCCCCTCCCGCCTGCGCCTCGCCGTCTCCCGCTCCGGCGCCTATGCGCTGGAAATCGGCGCGATGCCTGCTCTGCTCGCCGAGCCGCTGCCCTGCGTCCTCCTCCCCCACCCGCTCGACGCCGGTGACTTCCGCCTCGCCCACAAGACCAGCGACCGCGCGTTCTACGAAGCCGGCCTCGCCGCCGCAAAGTCCCATGGCGCCACCGAAGCCCTGCTGGTGCGCGACGACGGCCTGGTCACCGAAGGCTGCTTCACCAATCTGTTCGTCGAGCGCGACGGCACGCTGCTGACCCCGCCGGCCCAGCTCGGCCTGCTCCCCGGCGTGCTCCGCCGCTCGCTCATCGAATCCGGCCGCGCCCGCGAAGCAGAGCTCACCATCGCCGATCTCGAAGCGGGCTTCCTCCTCGGCAATGCGCTTCGCGGCCTGATGAAAGCCACCCTGTCTTGAACCAAGTTTCGACCGCCCTGGCCCGCATCGCCCCCTCCGGCACCACCGCGATGACCGACCGCGCCATCCGCCTGCGCGAAGCCGGGGTCGATGTCATCTCGCTCTCGGTCGGCGAGCCGGATTTCCCCACCCCGCCCCACGTCGTCGCCGCGGCCAAGGCCGCGCTCGACGCCGGCGATACCCGCTACACCGCGGTCGGCGGCACCGCCCGGCTCAAGGCCGCCGCCGCCCTCCACTTCGAGCGCGACCTCGGCCTCGCCGTCCCCCCGTCCCGGGTCACCGTCAGCGCCGGCGGCAAGCAGGCGATCTTCCACGCCCTGCTCGCCACCCTGGACCCGGGCGATGAAGTGCTGATCCCCGCCCCCTGGTGGGTGTCCTACCCGGAAATCGTCCGCTTCGCCGGCGCCACCGTCGTCCCGCTGCCGACCAGCCCCGCCGAAGGCTTCCGCATCAACGCCGAACAGCTCGCAGCCGCGATCACGCCGCAGACCCGCTGGCTCCTGCTCAATTCCCCGGGCAACCCCACCGGCGCCACCTACCCGGCCGAAGAACTCGCCGCGCTGGGCGAAGTCCTCGCCCGCCATCCCCGCGTCCTCGTCATGAGCGACGACATCTACGCCCCCCTGCGCTACACGCCCGGCCGCCACGCCACCCTCGCCGTCGTCCGCCCCGACCTCGCGGAGCGCGTGCTCACCGTTTCCGGCGTCTCCAAGAGCCACGCGATGACGGGTTTTCGCATCGGCGTCGCCACCGGCCCGGCCTGGCTGATCGCCGCCATGGAAAAGCTGCAGTCGCACTCCTCCGGCAACCCCTGCTCGATCTCCCAGGCCGCCGCCGTCGCCGCCTTCGAAGGCCCGCAGGATTTCCTCAGCGATTGGCGCGAACGCTTCCGCACCCGCCGCGACCTGACCGTCGCCGCGATCAACGCCATTCCCGGCCTCACCACCCCGGTGCCCGATGGCGCGTTCTACTGCATGATCGACGCCGCCCCGCTGATCCCCCGCTTCGGTGACGACACCGCGCTTGCCCTCCACCTGCTCGACCACGGCGTCGCCATCGTCGCCGCATCCGGCTTCGGCGGCGCCCACTGCGGCCTCGCCGGCTTCCGCATCAGTTTCGCGGCCGACGACACCCGCCTCGCCGAGGCGCTGAGCCGCATCGCCAGGGCGCTCTCCTGATGGACCTGCCCATCCTGTTCGAGGACGGCGAGGCCCTCGTGATAAGCAAACCCGCCGGCCTTCCGCTGGACCGCCCCCGCGCCGGCGGCGAAGCCCTCGAAGACCACCTGGACCAGCTCCGCCTCGGCTTCCAGCGCGCGCCCTTCCCGGTCCACCGGCTCGATCGCGACACCTCCGGCTGCCTGCTCCTCGCCCGCAACCCCAAGGCGCTCAAGCGCTTCGCCGCCGCCTTCGAAGCCCGGCAGGTGGAAAAACGCTACCTCGGGATCATCGCCGGCACCCCGCCCGGCGAATCCGGCACCATCGACCTGTCCCTCGCCAAGATCAGCAGCGCCGCCGCCGGCTGGCACATGATCGCCGCAAAAAAGGGCAAGCCGGCGGTGACCCACTGGCGCACCCTGGCCCAGGCCAACGGCCTCACCCTCATCGAATTCCGCCCCGAAACCGGCCGCACCCACCAGATCCGCGTCCACGCCCAGCTCGGCCTCGGCCACCCCCTGCTCGGCGACCCCATCTACGGCGACGGCACCACCGCCAGGCGCACCCTGCTCCACGCCGTCGAACTCACAGTGGCGCGTGAAGGCAAACCGCCTATCCATGCGGTAGCGCCATTGCCCGGCGATTTCTCGGCATTGGGCTTTGCGAACGGGTAGGAAGTTCTACCCCTCCACCCCCCTTCGCAAGCCCCACCCCCTTCGTCATGCCCGCGCAGGCGGGCATCCAGAGCCGGCCCACGCCGCCCTTGGAACATGAGCCCCAAGGAGCGCCAGAAACATAACACCCGACGCATCGGCTCGCCGAGTCAGAGTCCTTTGTGGTCAGGATCGACAAGCGATCCTGACAGGCGGCCAATATCGACAAGCGATATTGGCTATTCCCGCCACTTCCCCCGCCCCGACTTCACATCCCCCCGCCGCTGCTTGCCCTCGACCCGCCGCTTCTGCGAAGCCCGCGTCGGCTTGGTCGCCTTGCGCGCCTTGGGCACATACGTCGCCTCGACGATCATCGCGATCAACCGCGCGCGCACCTCCTGCCGGTTGGCCAGCTGGCTGCGCGAGCCCTCGCTGCGCAGCACCAGCACCCCGTCCGCCGTCAGCCGCGAACCCGCAAGCGCGCACAGCCGCCGCTTCACCGCATCCGGCAGCGAGGGCGATCCCCAGACGTCGAACCGCAACTGCACCGCGCTGTCGGTCGTGTTGACATGCTGCCCGCCCGGCCCGGACGCCCGCGTCGCCGTCTCGACAAGCTCGCTCTCGTCGATGCTGATCGCGCGGGTGACAGGAATGCGGGCCATGCGCGGCATTTACCGCGCCAGCCGCCCTTCCGCCAGCCGCGCCGGACTACATGGCCTTCTTCGCCGCACTCGAAGCCGCGCCCGCCGCTGCCTTGGCCGCAGTGCTCGCCGAAGCAGCCGCGCTGCCAGCCGCAGTTGCCGCGCTTCCCGCCGCCGAAGCCGCCTCACTCGCGGCGCTGTCGACATCGCTCGAAGCCTCGGTCGCCGTCGCCATCGGATCGGCAGACGCCGTCGCCTCCACCCCGCTCAACGCTTCCTCGGCCGGCATCTCGACATTGTCCGAACTCGCCCCGTCGCTCGCCTTGTCGGACTTGGCACACGCCGCCAGCACCAGGGCGAGCGGCAGCAGGGCAAGCGGGGAAAGCTTCATGGTCGAGGTCCTTCACGTGGCAGATCGCCGGCAGGATTGTGCCAAGCAGGGCGCAAAGGCAAGAGGGTGCCGGATATGCCTCCGGTCCATGGCCTGACCATTGATTGCGCCGCCGGCCCGCGCCATCTAGCAGCGATGACCATACCGACCAGACTGGCCCGCCGTGCGGTGCTCCGCCTTGCTCCCGAAGCCGAAGGGGAGGACGCGGCGGCGTTCCTGCAGGGGCTGGTAACGGCGGACGTGCAGGGGCCGCTGCCGGTCTGGGCGGGGTTGCTGACCCCGCAGGGCAAGGCCTTGTTCGATTTCATCGTCTGGCCGGCCGCGGATGGCGGCCTGCTGCTCGACTGTGAGGCGGAGGCGGCAGGGGCGCTGGCGAAGCGGCTGGGAATGTACCGGCTGCGGCGGCGGATCGCGATCGCGGTGGACGAGGGGCTGGCGGTGCACTGGTCTGCAGAGCCGGTCGAAGGGGCGGTGCCCGATCCCCGCCTGGCGGCGCTGGGCTGGCGCTGGCTGGCGCCGGCCGGGGACGACGCGCCGGCGGATGCCGCGTGGCTGGCGCATCGCCTGCGGCAGGGGGTGTGCGAGGGGCAGGCCGAGTTGGGCGATGGCGAGACGCTGTGGCTGGAGTGCAACGGTGACGCGCTGCACGGGGTCAGCTTCACCAAGGGCTGTTATGTCGGCCAGGAGAACACGGCGCGAATGAACTGGCGGCAGAAGGTCAACCGGCGGCTGCGGGTCGTGCCGGAGGGCGAGGCGGATGCGGCGCGGGTCGTCGCGCGCCATCCGGAGCTGGGGTTGGCGGTGGAGCGGGCGCGGGTCGATGGCGGCGGCGCCTGGCCGGACTGGCTCGGCGCCTGATCAGCCGACGCTGGTGACCGGCTGGGCCAGCGCGTCGCGAGTGCCGAGCGAGGCGATCAGCGCCTGTTCGGCCATTTCGCGGGCAGTGGTGGCCGGCAGGTCGAGGGCAGCGGCGAGCGGGCGGCCCATCAGCGCATCGCCGAGCGCGAGCAGGACCAGCTTGAGCACGGTCCCGCCGATGGCCCGGTCCTCGCCCTCGTGCAGGTGATCGACGAGATCGTGAATGGCGCCGATGATCGGGTCGAGCGCGCTTTCGTTGCCGGTGACCAGCATCCAGCTGGTGAGCGCGCCGGCACCCTCGCGGCCGAACGCGTCGAAAGCGAGATCGACGACCTTGCGCGGCGTGCCGGTGCCGGCGCGGAAGGCGATCACCGCCTGCTCGATGGTGGCGCAGATGGTGGTGGCGATATGGCCGGCCAACGCCTGCTGGAGCTCGGCGGCAGAGCCGAAATGGTGCAGCAGGTTGGCATGGGTGCGCCCGACGCGGCTGGCGACGGCCTTGAGCGTGACCGCCTGGGGGCCGGCTTCGAGCAGCAGATCGCGCGCCGCCTCGATGGCCGCGGCCCGGCTTTCGGTGTGGGTCAGGCGGCGGCGGGCCGGAGCGGGGGGCAAAAGTTCTGCGGGCTGGGTCATGTGGCTTTGTCCGGTTGCGCCTGAGGGATAGGCGCAAGGCCGGGGGCTGGCAAGCATGGCCCTGCTCCGCACCGGAACACCGGCGCTGATTTGGCTTGGAAAACCGGGGGAGGACCCCGGTTCAGGCGGCGGCGACCGGGCGCTCCACGGTGTGGTGGCCATCGCAATGGCTGCGCGGGCCGAGGTCACGCAGCCAGCCGCCGGACGGGGTCATCGCGCCACGCCAGCCGGCCTCGGCGGAGACCGGGCGAAAGCCGAGCTTTTCAAGCAGCCTGAGCGGCGCCGTACCAGGGGCGGGCAGCGTCGCGCCGATGCGGCGATGGCCGAGCGTGCGGGCGACCGAGAGCGCCGCGCGGCCGGCTTCGCTGCCAAAGCCACGCCCACGAAACGGCTCGGCGATCCAGCAGGTGAAATCGACCGGCGCGGGATGGGCGGGGATGCCGGTCGAGGCGGGCGAAAAGCCGACGCAGCCGACCAGGCGCGCGCCGTCGGACCCGGGCAGGGTGATGAGGAAGCGCGGATGGCGGGGCGAGGTGCCGGCTAGCGGATCGACGGCAGGATGCGGCGCGCTAGCGGCCTGCTCCATGCACCGGAGCAGCTCCTCGCGGTCTTCCGGCCAGCCGGGCCGGAGGAACAGGCGTTCGCTGCGGATGAACATGGTGGGTCTCCTTCGTGGCCCCCGGACCGCCCCGCTAGGCCGGGGCGATGACAAGAGCATTACGGTGTGCGTCGATCCGCACGGACATTGCGGCGTGCCGAAGGGCGGGCCGACATGGGTGTCCGTGCAGTCGTCCGGCATAACGCCGGAGCGGCGAATCGGTTCGGGAGACACGAAAAAAGGGAGACGGGCCAAGGCCCCTCTCCCTTGCTGGCCGCTTCCGAAAGAAGCGGCGGGGCCATCCCGTGGGGATGGCCCGTCAACGACCATCCGTTATTCGGCGGCTTCCGCCTGTGCGTCGACCGAAACGTACTTGCGGCCCTGCTTGCCATCGTGGAAGCGGACGCGGCCTTCGCCCAGCGCGAACAGGGTGTGATCCTTGCCCATGCCGACATTGACGCCCGGATAGACGCGGGTGCCGCGCTGGCGGATGATGATGTTGCCACCGATCACCTGTTCGCCACCGAACTTCTTGACGCCGAGGCGGCGGCCGGCGGAATCGCGGCCGTTACGCGAGGAGCCGCCTGCTTTCTTGTGTGCCATGGTTCAATAACTCCGGATTCAGGCGGCGCCGACGGCGAGGATGCGCAGCAGCGTGAGCTGCTGGCGGTGGCCGTTGCGGCGGCGATAGTTGTGGCGGCGGCGCTTCTTGAAGACGATGACCTTCTCGCTCTTCGCCTGGGCGATGATTTCGGCCGAGACGACAACACCGGCGGTGTCCGCCACGGCGCCATCCTGACCGGCGAGCAGGACATCGCTCAGCGTGATCTTGTCGCCCGCCTCACCGGCCAGCTTCTCGACCGCGATCTTGTCCCCGGCGGCGACCCGATACTGCTTGCCGCCCGTGCGCACGACTGCGAACATGATACTTATCCAATCCACTTGCATATGCCAGCCGACCGGCCAACAGCCGGGCGACGCGAATTTCCACCCGCCGCGCGGACGCGGGGGCCTTGGGAAGCGAGGCCCCTAGTGCAACGACAGGCCCGAGTCAACGTGGCGGTCAACGTGGCGGGGTGAATTTCGGCCGCTCAAGCAGGCGGCTGGCGGAGCGGGCGGCGCGTGCTATGGGGTGGGCATGATGGCATCCCTGTTCCGGCGCCGGTGGCGCGTTTCCCCCGGCTGGATGGCCCTGCCGCTGCTGCCGCTGCTGGCCGCCTGCGCGAACAGCGGCGCCTACCCCTCGCTTTCCCGGCGACCGGTCGAGCGCATGGAGGCAGGCGGGCAGGCCCCGGGCTGCGACTGCCCTCCCGCAAAGCGCCCGCCCGAGGGCTGCGAAACCACGCGGATCACTGGCAGCGCGCCGGTCGTCGCGCCGGCAGTTCCGGCCGGAGGACCCGATAGCGCAGCGGGCGCGGAGACCGGCTCTGGCGTGGCGGCGCTGGTGGCCAGTGCCCGCACCGCCCATGCCCGCTTCGAGGCCGGGCGCGCGGCGGCGATCTCCGCGGTCGCCGCCGGCGCCGGCACGACGCCCGCCGGGCCGGCATGGCTGCGCGCCAACCAGGCCCTGGTCGAGCTCGACCGGGCGCGTGCGGACAGCGGCGCGGCACTGGCCACGCTCGACCGAATCGCCCTCGATGACCGCCTCGCACATGCCGTGGACGATCCCGACGACACTGCCGACCGGCCCGGCGCACAGGCGATTCGCGATGGCGTTGCCATGGTCAGCGGGTGGGTCGCGGCCGAGGATGCGCTGCTCGGCCCGCTCAAGCGACAATTTGTTGCTGAGGGCAAGTAGCCGGTTTATTGGGCAAAAATGGCCTCGCTGCCGCATGGGCGGAGATGTCCCTAGCGCGGGGCCAAGCCGCGATTAGGCTTTCCATCTCTAAACCGGGCAGCAAGGAGCTCACCGATGGCTGACCGGATTCACCATGACCTGACGTGGCCAGACTGGCGCCGACGGCTGCGCGACCTTGCCAGCGACAGTGCCGACGCGGCGCCATGCGAGCAGGCCTTCCACTTGCGCACGTTCATGGACCTCGTCGGCCGGGCGCCGGACGCGGCGGTGCTGGCGGGGATCGTCACCCCGTGCTTCGCCCGCCTGGAAGCGATGATCGACTGCGGCGCCTGCGAATCGGCGGCGCTCGCCTTCGTCGATCCCAGCACCGGCTGCATGCTTTCGCGCGGGTCAGACGGATTCCATCTCGCGTCCATTGCCTTGCCCGGGCGCCACGCGGAAGCCTCCGCCAGCGGCGCGACGCTCGCGCTGGCGGTGCTCGGCGCGCTGGCGACGGCGATCGTCGGACTGGCCGGCAGCCCGGTCCAGGCCGGCGCCGGGATCATGGTTTCCCGGCTGCTTCACTGAAGCCGCAGGGGTGAAATCGGGGAAAGGCCGGCGATCGACTATCCCGGCCTTGCCTGCCCCAGCCTACCACCGCGCCAGATCGGCATGATCCACCTCGCGTGGTTCGACCCAGCGCCACATGCCGCCGGCCAGCTCCCGTTTCCAGAACCACGAATCGCCCTTGAGGTGATCCATGACGAATTCGGCGGCGGCGAAGGCATCGCGCCGATGGCGGGCAGCAGTGGCGACGAGCACGATCGGGTCCTGTGGGTGCATCATGCCGGTGCGGTGGATCACCAGCAGGCCGGCGAGCGGCCAGCGGGCTTCGGCTGTGGCGGCGAGGGCGCACATGCCCGGCAGGGTCAGCGGTTCGTAGTGCCGCAGTTCCAGGGCTTCCACTTCGCCTTCGAGCCGGACCTGGCCGAGGAACGAGACCAGGCCGCCTGCCGATGCATGGGCAGCGGTGAAGGCGGCAAGCTCGCCAGCCGGATCGAACGCGGCGGTTTCCAGACGAACCTCGGCCACGGTCAGCCGCCGCTGACCGGCGGGAGGAAAGCGAGTTCATCGTCCGGCGAAACGGTCAGGCCGTCCGGCGCGGCCAGGGTGCCGTTGACAGCGAGGCGAACGCGCGGGGCGACGAGGGCGGCAGCGAGATCGGCGGGGAGAGTGGCGAGGATGTCCGACAGCGGCGCAGGCCCGGCAAGGGGCAGGTCGCGCTCGGCGGTGCCCGCCAGGTCTTCCAGCCTGCCGAGGAAAACGAGCCTGGCCATCGGGTCCTAGCCGCCGGTCATCGACATGTGGCGGGCGAGCGCCGGGGCGCTGCCGGGGCGGTCGATGGCGAAGCTGTGCCGTCTCGGCTTGATCCGCATCGCCTCGTCGAGCGCGGCGGCCAGCGCCGTGTCCGGGTCGGCGGAGCGCAGCGCGGCGCGCAGATCGACCTGTTCGTGGCCGCCGAGGCAGGGGTGGAGCTGGCCAGTGGCGGTGACGCGGATGCGGTTGCAGCCGTCGCAGAAGTTGTTGGTCAGCGGCGTGATCAGGCCGAGGCGGCCTCCGGTCTCGGCCACATCGAAATAGCGGGCCGGGCCGCCGGTGCGATGGTCGCTCGGGCGGAGGGTGAACCGCGTTTCCAGCCGGGCGCGGACCTCGCTCAGCGGCAGGTAGTGGTCGTAGCGGTCCTGCTCGACTTCGCCGAGCGGCATGACCTCGATCAGGGTCAGCTCGTGGCCCTCGCCATGCGCCCAGGCGACGAGATCGCCGATCTCGTCCTCGTTGACCCCCTTGAGCGCGACGGTGTTGAGCTTGACCCTGAGCCCGGCGGCCCGGGCGGCGGCGATGCCTTCGAGCACCTGGGGAAGCTGGTCGCGCCGGGTCAGCGCGGCGAACCGCGCGCGATCCCGCGTGTCGAGCGAGACGTTGATGCGGCGCAGGCCGGCGGCGCGCAGCGGCTCGGCGAACTCGGCGAGGCGGGTGCCGTTCGTCGTCATCGTCAGCTCTTCGAGCCCGTCCCCGAGCTTGCGGCCCAGCGCCTGGACCAGCTCGATCATGTCACGGCGGACCAGCGGCTCGCCGCCGGTCAGGCGCAGCCTGGTCACCCCGCGCGCGATGAAGCCCAGTGCGAGGCGGTGAAGCTCCTCGAGCGTCAGGACTTCCGCCTTGGGCAGGAAAGTCATCCGTTCGGGCATGCAATAGGCACAGCGCAGGTCGCACCGATCGATCACCGAAAGGCGCAGATAGCTGATCCGCCGCTGGAACTGGTCGACCAGCCGGCCCGGGGTCTTGTCCTCTGTCACCGAATCAGCATACCACCGCCGAAGCCCCGTGGCTATCGATCGGCAGATACTGGCCGGTCACCCCCGGGGCGCTCTCCAGCCAGGCGCATGTGCGCTCGATTGCGGCCGGGTCCTCGCTGGCCACGGCATTGATCCGGCGCGGCGCCTGCTCGCGGGCAAGCTGCTGGACGACGGCAAGGCGCCAGCCGGTGTGCGTGTGGTCGGCCGGCGCGAAGACCAGGGTCAGGTCCGCGCCCGCAGGGAGCTTCGGCAGGACTTCGGCATGGAACCGGGCGGCGGCGGCCAGCGCCGGTTCGCCGAGCGGGCCGACCGCGAAGCGCACGGTCAGCGCCGCTCGCGCCTGAGCGTGATGCCGATGGACTCGCCGGCTTCCGACAGCGCGAGCTTGACGATGCGCACGGTGACATCGCGGACGCGATGGTCCTGGACGAACAGCGTCTCGCAGATATGGTCGGCCACCGCCTCGATCAGCTTGAAGTGCACGCCGGGCGGCAGCGCCTCGGTCATCGCGAACTTGAGGTCCATGTAGTTCTTGCTGGCCGACAGCGGCGTGTCCGGCTCGAACCGGTCCGGCGCGGCAAGGGTGGCGGCGACGCTGATGCGCAGCGGCTGGGGCTTTCCGGTTTCCTCCGAATAGATGCCGGTCAGCACATCGACTTCGAGATCGGCGACTTCGAGGATCAGGGTTTCGGCCATGGGGTGGGCGATTGGCATGGCTGGGGGGGTGAGTCCAGAGGGGGGCGGTCAAGGGGAAGGCGGCGGCATTCCCATCCCGGCAAACGACCCGGGACACGTCCGGCAGGTCTTCGCAGAACGATGTCGCCCGTCCATGCAGGTTCGGCGTTGGCCCGCCCTTCCCCCTCCGCTTCTTCTCTTGCATCATATAAAGAAATCTTTATATCCTAATCCAAGATGCAGATCGACCCCACCCTTCGCGCCCTGGCGGACGTCACCCGCCTGCGCATCATGCGCCTGCTCTCCACCATGGAGCTGGCGGTGGGGGAACTTGCGCAAGTGCTCGGGCAGAGCCAGCCCCGCGTCTCCCGGCACGTCAAGATCCTCTGCGATGCCGGCCTGGCCGAACGCCGCAAGGAAGGCGCCTGGGTGTTCCTGACCATGGCGATCGGCGAGCACCGCGCCCCTCCCCTCGGCGCCGCCGTGGCCCGCCTGCTCGCCATCGCCGAACAGGACGATGCCCGCTTCGCCGCCCGCTGCGCCGAGGATCGCCGCCACCTCGCCGCCATCCGCGCCGCCCGGGAAGCCGCGGCGGCAGATTACTTCGCCGGCCACGCTGCCGAGTGGGACAGCCTGCGCCGGCTCCACGGCGCCGATGCCCCGGTCGAATCCGCCCTGCTCGCCACCCTGTCGGAAGCCCCGCTCGGCACCCTGCTGGACATCGGCACCGGAACCGGCCGCGTGGCCGAACTGCTCGCCCCCCATGCCGCCCATGTCACCGGCCTCGACATGAGCCCGGAAATGCTGCGCATCGCCCGCGCCCGGCTACAACACCTGCCGGCCGGTCAGGTCAGTCTGGTCCAGGGCGATTTCGCCGCGCTGCCGTTCGCCCAGGCCAGTTTCGACACCGTCACCTTCCACCAGGTCCTGCACTATGCCCAGGCCCCCGGCCCGGTGCTCGCCGAAGCCGCCCGCGTGCTCCGCCCCGGCGGTCGCATCGCCGTGGTCGATCTCGCCCAGCACGACCGCGAGGAGCTGCGCACCCAGCACGCCCACGCCCGCCTCGGCTTCTCCGACGAAGCCATGCTCGACCTGTTCGCCAGCGCCGGCTTCACCGCCGACGCCCCCGTGGCGCTCCCCGGCGACCGCCTTACCGTCAAGATCTGGACCGGCCGCCGCACCACCGTCGCCGTCCCCTCGGAGTCCACCCCTGCATGACCCTCCCCCCCGAAGCCCCGCTTTTCGCCGGCGTGCCGGGCGACGTCTCCGTCTCGTTCGAATTCTTCCCGCCCAAGAGCGAGGCAATGGAAGCGCAGCTGTGGGAGGCGATCACCCAGCTCGCCCCGCTCGATCCCGCCTTCGTCTCGGTGACTTACGGCGCCGGCGGCTCGACCCGCGAGCGCACCCACGCGACCGTCGCCCGCCTCGTCCGCGAAACCGCGCTCAAGCCCGCCGCCCACCTCACCTGCGTCGCCGCCAGCAAGGCCGAAATCGCCGAAATCGCCGACCAGTACTGGCAGGCCGGCGTCCGCCACATCGTCGCCCTGCGCGGCGATCCGCCCCCGGCCGATGGCGGCCGCTTCACCCCCCACCCTGAAGGCTATGCCAGCGCCGCCGAACTTGTCGCCGGCCTCAAGTCCGCGCACGATTTCGACATTTCCGTCGCCGCCTACCCCGAAGTCCACCCCGAGGCGACGAGCGCGGAATCGGACCTCGACAACCTCAAGCGCAAGCTCGACGCCGGCGCCACCCGCGCCATCACCCAGTTCTTCTACTCGACCGACGCCTGGTTCCGCTTTCAGGACAAAGTGCTGGCCGCCGGCATCACCGCGCCGATCCTGCCTGGCATCATGCCCGTCACCAACTTCACCACGATCCGCAAGATGAGCGCCAACACGCACATCCCCGCCTGGATGGAGACCATGTTCGAAGGGCTGGACAGCCGCCCCGGCGCCCGCTCGCTGGTCGCCGCCACCCTCGCGGTCGATCTCTGCCACCGCCTCTACCAGGGCGGCGTCCGCGATTTCCACTTCTACACCCTCAACCGCGCCGAGCAGGCCTACGCCATCTGCCACCTGCTCGGCCTGCGCCCCGTCCCGGAGACCGTCGCATGACCGCCCGTGAAACATTCCTCGCCGAAGCCGCGAAACGCATCCTGATCACCGATGGCGCCTTCGGCACCGAAATCCAGGGCTGGAAGCTCTCCGAAGCCGACTATGCCGGCAGCCTCGGCCTCGCCCGCGAGCAGAAGGGCAACAACGACATCCTCGCCCTGACCAGGCCGGAAGTCCCCGAAGCCATCCACCGCGCCTACTTCGCAGCCGGCGCCGACATCGCCGAAACCAACACCTTCTCCGCCAACCGCATCTCCCAGGCCGATTACGCCGCCGAACACCTCGTCCGCGAAATCAACCTCGCCTCCGCCGCCCTCGCCCGCAAGATCGCCGATGAATTCCAGGCGAAGGACGGGCGCCCAAGGTTCGTCGCCGGCGCCATCGGCCCGACCAACAAGACCCTCTCCCTCTCACCCGACGTCAACGACCCCGGCTTCCGCGAGATCGACTGGGACACTCTGGTGGACGTCTACCACGAACAGGCCGCCGCCCTCGTCGAAGGCGGCGCCGACTTCATCCTCATCGAAACCGTGTTCGACACCCTCAACGCCAAGGCCGGGATCATGGCCGTCCGCCGCCTCGAACGCGAACTCGGCCGCGACATTCCCATCATGCTGTCGATGACGCTGACCGACCTCTCCGGCCGCAATCTCTCCGGCCACACCGTCGAAGCCTTCTGGCACGCCGTCCGCCACGCGAAGCCGCTGACGATCGGCCTCAACTGCTCGTTCGGCGCCACCCAGCTGCGCCCCCACGTCAAGGCCCTCGCCGAAATCGCCGACACCCTGATCATGATCTACCCCAACGCCGGCCTCCCCAACGAACTCGGCGCCTACGACGAAATGCCGGACACCACCGCCGGCTTCGTCCACGAATGGGCCATCGCCGGCCAGGTCAACGTACTCGGCGGCTGCTGCGGCTCGACGCCCGACCACATCGCGGCAATCGCGCACGCGGTGCAGGGCGTGCCACCGCGCAAGCTGCCGGTTCTGGAGCCGGTGACACGGCTGGCTGGGTTGGAGCCATTCGTGATGGCAGGGTAAAGAAGGGAAGGTGCGAGGGGGGATTGTTCGTGGTCGCATTCGACAAGCGAATGCTCTGGCCCTCGCGCTCCCGGGAACTGGCGGCGTTGCGCGCGACCTACAGGTCAGCGCTGAGCGCCGCAGGCTTTAAAGCCGCTTCGCGGCAAGGCGCACCCACGCAATGGGCGCGCTACAAAAAGGTAACGGGGGTGCAGGGGGAATGATTCCCCCTGCTTCTTCCTTCTTAATTGGATTGAAAAAATGACCGCCACCTCAGCTCGTTTCGTCAACGTCGGCGAACGCACCAACGTCACCGGCTCCGCCGCGTTCAAGAAGCTGATTCTCGCCGGTGATTATCCCAAGGCGGTCGAGGTCGCGCGCCAGCAGGTGGAGAATGGCGCGCAGGTGATCGACGTCAACATGGACGAGGGCCTGCTCGATGCGGTCCACGCGATGACGACGTTCCTCAAGCTGATCGCGGCCGAGCCGGACATCGCGCGGGTTCCGGTGATGATCGACAGCTCGAAGTGGGAGGTGATCGAGGCCGGCCTCAAGTGCGTTTCGGGCAAGCCGATCGTCAACTCGATTTCGATGAAGGAAGGCGAAGCCCCGTTCCTGGATGCGGCGCGCAAGTGCATGGACTATGGCGCGGCGGTCGTGGTCATGGCGTTCGACGAGGCTGGCCAGGCCGATACGAAAGCCCGCAAGGTCGAGATCTGCGAACGGGCCTACAAGCTGCTGACCGGCATCGGCTTTCCGCCGGAGGACGTGATCTTCGACCCCAACGTCTTCGCGGTCGCGACCGGGATCGAGGAGCACAACAACTACGGCGTCGATTTCATCGAGGCGGTCAAGGAAATCCGCGCCCGCTGCCCACACGTCCATTTCTCCGGCGGCCTGTCCAACCTCTCGTTCTCGTTCCGCGGCAACGAGCCGGTGCGCCGCGCCATGCACTCGGTGTTCCTCTACCACGCGATTCCCGCCGGATTGGACATGGCCATCGTCAACGCCGGCCAGCTCGACGTCTACGACCAGATCGACCCGGCGCTGCGTGTCGCCTGCGAGGACGTGATCCTCAACCGCGACCCGGACGCCACCGAGCGCCTCATCGCCTTGGCGGAAACCTTCAAGGGCACCGATGCGGTTGCCGAAAAGGCCGCCGAGGAATGGCGCGGCTGGGACGTCTCCCGCCGCATCGAACACGCGCTGGTCAAGGGCCTTGACGCTTTCGTGGTCGAGGACACCGAAGAAGCCCGCCTGCAATATGCCCGGCCGATCGAGGTGATCGAAGGCCCGCTGATGGCCGGCATGAACACCGTTGGCGACCTGTTCGGCTCCGGCAAGATGTTCCTGCCCCAGGTGGTGAAATCCGCCCGCGTGATGAAAAAGGCGGTCGCCCACCTGATCCCGTTCATCGAGGCGGCGAAAGAGGAAGGCGCCCGCGCCAAGGGCCGCATCGTCATGGCGACCGTCAAGGGCGACGTCCACGACATCGGCAAGAACATCGTCGGCGTCGTCCTCCAGTGCAACGGCTACGAGGTGATCGACCTCGGCGTCATGGTCCCGTGGTCGAAGATCATCGAGACCGCGCAGGCCGAGCAGGTCGACATCGTCGGCCTCTCCGGCCTGATCACCCCCTCGCTCGACGAGATGGTCACCGTCGCCGAGGAGATGCAGCGCGCCGGCCTAGAAATCCCGCTGCTGATCGGCGGCGCCACCACCAGCCGCGTCCACACCGCGCTGCGCATCGATCCGGCCTACACCGGCCCGGTGGTCCACGTCCTCGACGCCAGCCGCGCCGTCGGCGTCGCCAGCCAGCTCCTGTCCGACACCCAGGCCCACGCCTTCATCGCCACGACCGCCAACGACTACGACGAGATCCGCGTGGCCCGCGCCGGCAAGGAAGGCTCCGGCCTGATCCCGCTCGCGGAAGCCCGCGCCAACAGCTTCAAGGCCGACCCGGCGCTGAAAGCCCCCGCCCCCGCCCAGCCCGGCCTGCACACGTTCCCCGACTGGGATCTCGAAGACCTGCGCCAGTGCTTCGACTGGACCCCGTTCTTCCGCGCCTGGGAACTCGCCGGCACTTACCCGGCGATCCTGGAGGACGCGGTCGTCGGCGAAAGCGCCCGCTCCCTCTTCGCCGACGCCCAGGCCATGCTCGACACCATCATCGCCGAAAAATGGCTGACCGCCAAAGCCGTCGCCGGCTTCTGGCCCTGCCACCGCGAGCAGGACGATGTGCTGCTGGATAACGGCACCCGCCTCCCCTTCCTCCGCCAGCAGATCAAGAAATCCCGCACCCGCGCCAACTTCTGCCTGGCCGATTTCATCGCCGAAGACTCCGACTGGCTCGGTGGCTTCGCCGTCGCCATCCACGGCATCGAACCCCACCTCGCCCGCTTCAAGGCCGCCCACGACGACTACTCCGACATCCTCCTGAAAGCCCTGGCCGACCGCTTCGCCGAAGCCCTTGCCGAACGCCTCCACCAGCACGTCCGCACCACGCTGTGGGCCTATGCCCCCGGCGAGCAACTGACCAACCAGGCCCTGATCCGCGAGGAATACCGCGGCATCCGCCCCGCCCCCGGCTACCCCGCCTGCCCCGACCACAGCCTCAAGCCGATCCTGTTCGATCTGCTGAAAGCCCAGGACAACGCCGGCCTGACCCTCACCGAATCCCAGGCCATGCTCCCCACCGCCGCCGTCAGCGGCTTCTACTTCGCCCACCCCGAAAGCCAGTACTTCGGCGTCGCCCGCATCGCCCCAGACCAGCTGGAAGACTACGCCACCCGGCGCGGCGTCGATCTCGAAACCGCCCGGCGCTGGCTCAGGCCGAACCTGGATTAAAGAAACGCAGGGCGCCGCCCAATCGCGGATTTCAGGTTTACCCCTTTGCGGCCTCCGTTCCTTTGCGGCCTCTGCGTGAACCCGAAGCTGGCGCTGCGTGGCGGGTTCACGCAGAGCCCGCAGAGGACCAGAGGACGCAGAGAAATTGTCGCGTCCTACAGGCGAGGGGCACCTCTCGGCGTGAATCAGAGCCGCGACAAAGTCGCGAAAATCCATCGGATTGCAAAGGCTCAGCCTTTGCTGGGTGGTTTCAGGAGGGCAAAGCCCTCCTGAGTGGCTCAGCCTTCGCTCGGTGGGTTCAGGATGGCCCAGAAAACCTCCTGGGCCTTCCAGCCTTCAACCCTTCACCCGACGCAACACCACATACAACGCCCCCGCCCCGCCATGGCGCGGATGCGCTGCCCTGACAGCGGCGATCCGCCCGGCATGCGGCCCCGCCGCCAGCCAGTCGAGAAACTTGGCGCGGATCGCCCCGCGCCGGTTTCCCCGGTCGGCCGGATCGTGCGGCCGTGCCCGCCCGGTCACCACCAGCACCAGCCGCGCCCCCTGCGTGATCGCCAGTGCCAGCCCATGGTCGAGCCGCGCGTGCGCCGCATCGAGCGAGGCGCCATGCAGGTCCAGGGTGAAATCCGGCGAAACCGTCCCCTTGCCCAGTTGCCGGTCCCAGCTCGCATCCAGCCCATGCCGGTCGAGCGGCCGCGCCTGAATTGGCGGCGGTGCCGGCGCCGGCATCGGCGCCGGCACCCGCCCGCGCGGGCGCTTCACCGGCACCGGCACCGGCAACGGCTCGGAAACCGGCTCCACCGGTGCCGCCGTCATCGCGGCAGGCTCCAGCGGCAACACCGTGCGCGCCACCCGCGCCCATATCTCGGCTTCCTCCGGGCTGAGCCTGCGGCCCGGCCTCGGAGCCTTCATTTGCCCAGCCGGGCCAGCGCACCCTTCGGCAGCAGCAGCAGCGCCGGCCCGCGCCCGCTCATGCCGCCGGCGGTCAGCCGCGCATCCGGCCCCGCGCCCCAGAACGAATCGAACCGGTTCGCTCCCTTGATCGCCCCGCCGGTGTCCTGCGCCACCCACAGCCCGCTCGCCACCGGCCGGTCCACATTCAGGAACACCGGCGCCCCCAGCGGCACGAACAGCGGGTCCGCCGCCAGGCTGACATGGGCGCGCACCGGCACGCCCAGCGCGCCCACCGGCCCGTCGCCGGTCAGCTCGCGAAAGAACACCCAGGCCTTGTTCTGGTTCATCAGCGCCCGGCCATCGTCGGGATGCTCGCGCAGATACTGCATCAGCCCCTGCATCGAGGCGGCATATTGCCCCGGCCCGGTGCCGATCAGCCCCCTGTCGCGCATCAGGATGCCGATCGAGGTGTAGTTCTGCCCGTTGTCGGCGGCGTAGCCGATCCGCACGACCGAGCCATCCGGCGCCCGCAGCCGCCCGGACCCCTGCACCTGCAGGAAGAAGAACTCGACCGGATCGGCCGCCCAGCCCAGTTCGAGATTGCGCCCCGCCAGCTTGCCGCCGACGATCTCGGCCCGTTCGTAATAGGGCACGAAACGCCCGGTCTCGTCATAGCGGCCAAAGGGCGTCTGCCCGTTCGGCTTGACCGGCGCATCGCCCGGCCGGGCATGGACGAGATCAGGCGGCACGCCATAGACCGGCACGTCGAAGCCGGGCCGGCGGTAGCGGCTGCCGGCGATCTCCGGCTCGTAGTAACCGGTGACGAAAGCCTGCCCCTCGCCGACCACCGCGGTCTCGAAATTCCCGGTGAAGAACCGCGCCGCATCGCTGTTCGGCCAGGTCGCCGCTGCCTCGCAGGCCGGCTTCCAGTCGCCCGGCTGGGTCAGCCCGGAATTGTCCGTCCGCGCGGTCAGGCGCGGGCAGGATTCGCGAAACGACAGCAACGCCGGCGTCGCGCTGGCCGAGGTCAGGCCGAGCGTCAGCACGTCCGGCCCGGCGCGCACGCCGGTCGTCAATGCAGTGGGCGGAGGCGGCGGAGGGGTCACCGGCGCAACCGGTCCCGGCATGACCGGCGGGCCGACCGGCGCCGGCGGCGGAATGATCGGACCGCAGGCAGCAGCAAGCGCCAGCAGCCCGGTCACGCCCAAAATCCGCATCCGGCTGATCAGACGCTCACCTTCGCTGCCGCCCGAGACAGCGTTCCCCGATCCCCGCACTGGTCCATTCCCCGAAATTGAAGCCGGGAGAGGCTCAAACCCCGATCAGGCTCAACCCTCGTCCGCTTCTTCCAGATGCCAGTCCGGGCTTTCCGAGGCAACATTGCGCGCAAAGGTCCAGACATCGCGCACCTGGATCGCATCGTTGAGCGAACCGGCGACGACCTGTCCGGCGGCATCGCGCGTCACCGCGGCGATGTCCGAGACGAAACGCAGGGTCACCCGCGCCATCGGCGCCGTATACGAAGCCCCGACGATGCTCGCCTCCTCGATCCGCACCAGCCGGTTGTCCACGGTCTCGCCGGCGGCGATCCGGGCGGCAATGGCATCGGCGAAGCCCTTGGCCACGTCCGCGTCGCACAGGTTGGCCAGCTCGGCGTTGTCGCCGCGCCAGAACGCCTCGAGGATCATGCGATAGGCGCTGCGCGCACCCTCGACGAAGGCGGCCGGGTCGAACCGGCGATCGGCGGCGGCAATTTCCTTGAGCCCGCGCTCCACCGCCGGCGGCCAGGCCGGCACTTCGCGGGCGCGCACGGTCACCGTGGCCGGGGTCTCGGCGACGCGGACCGCGGGCTTGGGCGCGGCGGCGGCACCGGCCTCGAACCGGCTCTGCACCGGCTCTTCCCCGTGCTCGGCACGGCGGCCCAGCACCGAATAGAGCCGCAGGCCGAGAAAGGCCGCGATCATGGCGAGAATGACGATTTCGACAGTCACCAGTGGAGTTCCTCACGTGCGCCAGTCCGCGCCGGAGAATGGCGCGAGACTCGCGTTTGCAGCCCGCTCGGCGTTCTGCATCCGCTATCATGCCCCAGATAGTTACCGATGACAAATGAACAACGCATGGATGGCCGATTCCGGACGAAAGTGCATGACGCTGCGCCGGAACGAGCGGCACGCCGTTGATAGGCCGATGAATGTGGGCATGTGATTGCGGGCGGGCGCCGGTGGTGCTAGGCGCCGCGCCGAAACGCGGCACCCTCGCATCCGCGAAACCGCCGGCAAGATTCGAACAGAAAGCGTCCCATCATGGCCAACGACGGCAACGTGATCTCCAACCTCGACCTCGGCCAGCCGGTGCCCAATGGCGAGGATACCCAGCCGATGGCGGGCGTCGTCTCGCAATATGTCAAGGATCTCTCGGTCGAAAGCCCGAACGCCCCCGCCAGCTTCCAGTGGCAGGACGCGCCCCAGCTCGATGTCCAGTTCAACATCGGCGCCAAGCCGGTCGAAGGCGAACTTCACGAGGTCGAACTGAAGATCCAGGTCTCGGCCAAAGGCGAGCAGGGCACCGCCTATATCGTCGATCTCGCCTATGCCGGCCTCGTCGGCATGCGGAACCTCGACGAACCCAACATGCACGCCTTCATGTTCGCCGAAGCCCCGCGCCTGCTGTTCCCCTTCGCCCGCCGCGTCATCGCCGACGCCGTGCGCGATGCCGGCTTCCAGCCGATGATGCTCGAGCCGATCGACTTCAACGGCATCTACTTCCAGCAACTCCAGGCCCAGGCCGATCAAGCCGGCCAGCCGGTCGGGAACGCCTGACGCACGCGGGCGAGCCACAGCCCATGAACGCAAACGCTTCATGCGGCATCGGTCCGCTCCCCCACCCGGCCTCCCTGCGGGGCAGAATTTGGGAGGCCGGCCCCTCGGGCGCAAATGTCCCCCGGACATTTGCGATTCCCTCGGACGGGAGCGGGCCGGTGCCGCATCGAAATCCGCTCTTCCGCGGATTTCGCAAAAGACTCCAATGAACCTGTTGAAGGCCACAGGCACCATCGGCGGGCTGACTCTCGCCAGCCGCGTGCTCGGCCTCGTGCGCGACTCCTTGTTCGCCCGCTTCGTCGGCGCCGGCTTCGCGTCGGACGCGTTCCTCATCGCCTTCCGCCTGCCCAACCTGTTCCGCGCCCTGTTCGCCGAAGGCGCCTTCGCCTCCGCCTTCGTGCCGATGTTCAACCGCAAGGTGGCCGATCCCGAAGGCCGGGGCCTGGCCGATGGCCTGCATTTCGCCGAAGCCGCGCTCGCCGTCCTGCTGCCGGTGCTGCTGGTCATGACCGTGCTGCTCGAAGTCTTCGCCTGGCAGGTCACCTGGGCGCTGTCGGGCAAGTTCCACGGCGTCTCCCACGAACAGTTCGCCTATGCCGTCACCCTGTCGCGGATCACCATCCCCTACCTGATGCTGATCAGCCTCGTCTCGCTGCTCGGCGGCATCCTCAATTCGCTGCACAAGTTCTGGGTCAACGCCGCGGCGCCGATCCTGCTCAACCTCACGCTGATCGCCGCCCTGCTCCTGTTCCACAGCGACGATCCGCTGGTCACCGCCCGCAACCAGGCGATCGGCGTCACCGTCTCGGGCGTGCTGCAACTGGTCTGGCTGGCCCAGGCCTGCCGTCGGGTCTCGGTCCGCCTGCGCCCCCGCTGGCCGGTGCTGACCCCGGACGTCAGGAAACTGCTGGCGCTGATCTGGCCCGCCGCCGCCGGCGCCGGCGCGGTGCAGATCAACCTCGTCATCTCGACCGCGCTCGCCGCCTCCCTGCTCGCCCACGGCTCGGTCACCTACATCTACATGGCCGATCGCCTCAACCAGCTGCCCCTGGGGCTGATCGGGATCGGCCTCGGCACCGTCCTGCTCCCGACCATCTCGCGCCAGTTGGGCGGCGGCCAGGAAGCGGCGGCAATGGAAACCCAGAACCGCGGCATGGAACTGGCCCTGTTCCTAACGCTTCCGGCCACCGTCGGCCTCATCGTCTGCGGCGAACCCATCGCCGCCGCCCTGTTCGGCTATGGCCGCTTCACGGCGGCGGACACCCATTTCACCGCCCAGGCGCTCGCCGCCTTCTCGCTCGGCCTGCCGAGCTACATCCTCGTCAAGGTCCTCACCCCCGGCTACTACGCCCGCCACGACACGAAGACCCCGGTCCGCTACGCGACGATCTCGATGGTGGTGAACCTCGCCCTCAACCTCGCGCTGATCAGGCCGCTCGCCCACATCGGCCCGCCGCTCGCCACCGCGCTGGCCTCCACCGTCAACGTCGCCCTGCTCTACCGCGAGCTCAAGGCGCGCGGCCATTTCGTCGCCGATCGCCAGCTCCGCCGCCGCGCCCCCCGCCTGGCGCTCGCCGCGCTGGTCATGGGCGTGGTCATGGGCCTGACCCAGTCGCAGCTCACCCCCTACATCCACGGCACCTGGGCGGTGCGCGGCCTCGCGCTCGCGGCACTGGTCTCGGCCGGCGCCCTCGTCTATGGGCTCGCCACACTCGCGCTCGGGGCCTTCACCCGCGCCGACATCCGCCTCCTCCTGCGCCGCCGCGCTTCATCCTGAGTCCCACCCATGCGCATCCTTTCCGGCATCCAGCCGACCGGCAATCTCCACCTCGGCAACTATCTCGGCGCCATCCGCAACTGGGTCCGCTTGCAGGACGAGGTCAGCACCTCGGGCGGGACGCCGCTGTATTTCCTGGCCGACCTGCACGCCATCTCGATGCCCCACACCCCGGCCGAGCTCGCGTCCAACACCCGCGAAATGGTGGCGGCACTGGTCGCCTGCGGCATCGATCCGGCAAAGTCGATCCTGTTCAACCAGTCACAGGTGCCCGCCCACGCCGAACTGCAATGGCTGCTCAACGGCACCGCCCGCATGGGCTGGCTCAACCGCATGACCCAGTGGAAGGACAAGGCCGGCAAGAACCGCGAAGGCGCCTCGGTCGCCCTGTTCACCTATCCCGTCCTGCAGGCAGCCGACGTGCTGCTCTACCAGACCACCCATGTCCCCGTGGGCGATGACCAGAAGCAGCACCTGGAGCTGGCCCGCGACATCGCCCAGAAGTTCAACAACGACTTCTGCGCGGAAGATGCACCGCTGTTCACCGTCCCCGAACCGATGATTCCCCCCGAAGCCGCCCGCATCATGTCTCTCCGCGACGGCAGCGCCAAGATGTCGAAGTCCGACCCCTCCGACATGAGCCGCATCAACCTCACCGACGATGCCGACACGCTGATGAACAAGGTGAAAAAAGCGAAAACCGACCCCGAACCCCTCCCTTCCGAAAAAGCGGGCCTCGCCGGTCGCCCCGAAGCCGCCAACCTCGTCGGCATCTACGCCGCCATGGCCGGCACCACCATCGATGCCATCCTCGCCGAATTCGGCGGCCAGGGCTTCGGCCGCTTCAAGCCCGCCCTGGGCGAACTCCTCGTCGATCGCCTCGGCCCCATCAACGCCCGCTTCGTAGACCTCAAAGCCGACCGCCCCGCCCTCGACACCATCCTGCGCGAAGGCTCCGCCAAAGCCAGAGAACTCGCCGCCCCGACCCTCACCGCCGCCTACGAAGCCCTCGGGCTGGTGCGCTGAATGGGGTTTCAAGAAAAAAAGGCTGCCCGCTCAGTGACTTCCCCGAGTCCTTTGTTGGTCAGGATCGACAAGCGATCCTGACGGCGGTCCGGGGATGGTAAATCCCCGGCCTTCCTTCTTCCATTAATAACCCGCCATCACTTCTGCTGCGTCATCTGCCCCGCCGCCTTCTGCGCCTGCGCCTTCTTCGCATAATGATGCCGCGCGATCACGCACCCCGCCGCCGCGCCCATCAGCCCGTGGTGCCCGGCGAAATGGCCAGCCACCCCACCGGCAATCGCCCCGCGCACGCAACCCTTGGCCTCGGCCCCACTGGCCCCGCCCAGCATCATCGCCACCGCCGCCATCATCAAACCGGCCGTCCTCATCGTCACACCTCACTGCTGTGTCCCCACACGCAACAGCCAATGCGCGCCGACGTTTTCGGTTTCCCGCCACGCCCCCCATGTTCTAGACCCCGCTCATGCCCGATACGCTTTCGATCACCCTCGCCCAGGTCAATCACTCGGTCGGCGATCTTGCCGGCAACGCCGCCGCCATGCTCGCCACCCGCGAGCGCGCCCATGCGGCCAAGGCCGATCTCGTCGTCTTCCCCGAACTGAACCTGATCGGCTACCCGCCGGAGGATCTCGTCCTCAAGCCCAGCCTGATCGAACGCGCCGCCGCCGAGCTCGAAACCCTCGCCCAGGCCACCGCCCAGCCCGGCCCGGCGCTCCTCGTCGGCAGCGTCTTCGTTCAGGACGGCGCCCTGCACAACGGCGTCGCCCTGCTCGATCAGGGCAGGATCACCGCCACCCGCTTCAAGCACGAACTGCCGAACTACGGCACGTTCGACGAGATGCGCCTGTTCGCCCCCGGCCCGCTGCCCGAACCGGTCATCTTCCGCGGCACGATGATCGGCGTCCCCGTGTGCGAGGACATCTGGCACCCCAACGTCTGCCGCCACCTGGCGGACTTCGGCGCCGAACTCCTGCTCTGCCCCAACGGCAGCCCGTACGAGATCGACAAGGACGCCCTGCGCATAGACGGCGTCGCCCGCCGCCGCGCCGTCGATACCGGCCTGCCTCTGGCCTATGTCAACCGCGTCGGCGGCCAGGACGAACTCGTGTTCGACGGCGGCTCCTTCGTCGTCAACGGCGACGGCAGCACCGCCGTCCAGATGCTGGACTGGGAGGAGGAGGAAGTCCTCACCCACTGGACCCGCACCGCCACCGGCTGGCGCTGCGATTCCGGCCAGCGCCGCGAACTCGCCAGCCACCCGGAATCGATCTACTCGGCCATGGTCCTGTCCTTGCGCGACTACGTCAACCGCAACCGCTTCCCCGGCGTCGTCCTCGGCCTGTCAGGCGGCATCGATTCCGCGCTGTGCGCCGCCATCGCCACCGATGCGCTCGGCGCCGATCGCGTCTGGTGCGTCATGCTGCCGAGCCAGTACACCAGCGAAGAAAGCCTGAAAGACGCCGCCGACTGCGCCCGCGCCCTGGGCTGCCGGCTCGACACCATCCCCATCCAACCGGCAGTCGAAGCCTACACCGAAATGCTCGGACCCGCCTTCGCCGGCCGCGAACCCGACCTCACCGAGGAAAACCTGCAAAGCCGCATCCGCGGCGTCACCCTGATGGCCTTGTCCAACAAGTTCGGCCCGATGCTGATGACCACCGGCAACAAGTCCGAAATGTCGGTGGGTTACGCCACGATCTACGGCGACATGGCCGGCGGCTACAACCCGCTGAAAGACGCCTACAAACAGACCGTCTTCGCCGTCTCCGAATGGCGCAACCGGCACAAACCCCGCATCGGCCTCGGCCCCGCCGGCGAAGTCGTCCCCCACAACATCATCGCCAAGCCGCCAAGCGCGGAATTGCGCCCGGACCAGAAGGACAGCGACTCGCTGCCGCCCTACGACGTGCTCGACCCGATCCTGCGCGGGTTGGTCGAGCAGGAGAAGTCGGTGGACCAACTCGCAGCGGAAGGCTTCGACCGCGCGACCCTGGCGCGCATCGAGCGGCTGCTGCACCTGGCGGAATACAAGCGCCGGCAGGCGCCCCCGGGGGTGAAGCTGGGGAGCCGGAATTTCGGGCGGGACAGAAGGTACCCGATCACCCAGGCATTTCGGACCGGGTGAAAGCGAAAGGGCGGCCGGCACGCGAAGCGCGCAGAGCGCGGGTCAGCAAATATCGCTTGTCGATATTTGCCACGGACTGACTTGGGCTAGGCGCCGAGTTGTGAACTTTGACCCCGGATCAAGTATTGTGCCCCTGGCGAGAAAAAACAGGCCACCAAGAACAATAAATTAAACAACACGATTAATAATTCAGCGATTCCCCGAGTCTGCCCGTGGTCAGGATCGACGAGCGATCCTGACGGCCCGTGTCCCTGTCACTTCTTTGCAACAGGCACGTATGGGAATGTGGCAGGCTTGCGGACAAACGTTTGACGTTCACGTTTGCGCCGGCTAATTTCCCCACAGCCTGAGGTAAAGACTGCGCAGTTTTCACATGAATGCGCAGGGTTTCCCTCAAAGGCAGAGACAAGGGGAGGGTGCATATGGTGAAATTGAATCTATGGGGTATCGTGTCCGGCGTTGCGCTCGCGGCCAGCATGATTGCAGCGCCGGCTTCGGCGCAGACTGCCGCTTCGGACGACCAGGGCCTTGGCGATATCGTGGTTACCGCTCGCCGCGTCAGTGAAAACCTGCAGAGCGTTCCTGTCGCCGTCACCGCCTACAGTGGCGAGGTCCTGAAGCAGCAGAACGTCCGCGCGCTGCCCGAAGTCGCCCTGCTGACCCCGGGATTGACGCTGTCGCCTGCCCAGATCAACAGCTCGGCGGTCCTGATCCAGATGCGTGGCCAGGTGCAAACGGACGTTTCCGGGCCGATCGACCCGTCGGTCGGCACATACGTCGATGGCGTTTACTGGGGTCGTCCCTACGGCATGAACGCGTCGCTGGTCGATGTGAACAGCTTCCAGGCGCTCAAGGGGCCGCAGGGCACGCTGTTCGGCCGCAACACGTCGGGCGGCGCAATTCTGGTCGAAACCAACAATCCCAGCTTTGCCGCCGGGCTTTCCGGGTCGCTCGAAGGCACCTACGGCAACTTCAACTATCAGCAGTTGACCGGTGTCTTGAATGTGCCGCTGGTGAACGACAAGATCGCGGCACGCATCGTCTACTCGGGCAACCGTCGCGATGGCTATCTGAGGGATAGCGTCAGCGGCCGGCAGATGGGCAATCTGGACGATTCGCTCATCCGCGCCAAAATCCTGATCCAGCCCACGAACACCTTCCGTGTCCTGCTCTCGGCCGAACGGTTCCGCTCCGAGGTCCAGCCTGAGCCGGGCGTGCTCGGGTATTTCGTACCCTTCGGGCGTCCGTCGCTTGAAGCCGGCCTCGAACAACTCGGCCCGTCCGCATGTACTGCGGACTTCCCGGCATGCGTGGCGGCAGGAAACGCCTACCTCGCCAACCTGGTTGCCACCACCAATCCCAGCAGCGGTACCCGGGCGGTCTCCCAGGTCAACGAGATCACCACCAAGACGCAGACCTACAGCGCCACGGCGACCCTTGACACCTCGTTCGGCGCCATCAAGGCGATCGGCGCATTCCGCAAGGTGCACTCGAACAACTTCAATGCCGACCAAGACGGTTTTGCCGCCCTCGTGCTTGACAGTCTCGTCGCTGACACCGAGTTCAAGCAGTGGACCGCCGAAGTCACGGCGACCGGAAAGGCGCTCGATAACCGTCTCGATTTCGCCGTCGGCGGATTTTTCTTCCACGAATTCGGCTACGACAACGGCGTAAGCAGCACGTTCACCTTCCTCGGTCAATATCTCGCGCCACCGTTCGGGACCCGCAAGATCACGATCTACAACAGCTCGGTCAACAGCTACGGACGCGGCGTCTACGGTCAGGCGACCTTCCATGCCACCGACAAACTGTCGATCACCGGCGGCCTGCGCTATTCTTCGGACACCAAGGGGATCACTTCGGTCAACGGCACCGGCCTCGGCACCATGGATACAACTTCGCCGGCATTCATCTGCCAGCTGTCCACCTGTCCCGCCGAACGCTCGAACACCTTCAACTCGGTGTCCTATACCGCTTCGATCGATTACAAGCTCACCGACGACGTCATGGTCTACGCCAAGACGGCCAAGGGCTACCGTTCGGGCGGCCAGAACCTGCGCGCCATCTCGGCGGTGCCGGCGTCCCTGGCCTCGTTTCGGCCGGAACAGGCCTACAGCTATGAAGTGGGCCTCAAGAGCGAATTTCTGGACCGCCGGCTCCGCGTGAACCTCGCTGGCTACTATACCCTGGTCAAGGACGTGCAGCGCAACTCTACCGCGGTTGTCGGCACGACGACGGCCTCGGTCATCTCGAACGCCGCATCGGTGCACATCTACGGCGTCGAGGCCGATGCCAGCGCCCTGCTGCCCGGCGGTTTCCGTCTCGACGGTACGCTGGCCTACACCAAGCCGAAGTATGCGACGTTCATCGACTTCAACGGCTTCGACCGGAGTCGCGAGGCCTTCGCTTACGTGCCACGGTGGACGGCGACGATTTCGCCGTCGTGGTCGGGCAATTATGGCAAGGCCAAGCTCTACGCCCGCAGCGACTTCGCCTACCAGTCGCAGACCTACGTGTTCCCGGTCGGCTACTATACCGACAGCTCCGGCGCAATTGTGGACGCCGCGAGCGGCGGTAAAACCACCTCGGTCGGGCCGATCACCGCGGCTGACGTCAATGGCTTCCTGTCGTCGGCGAGCGACAAGGCCCACTGGATCATCAATGCCCGGGCCGGCGTGACCCTTCTGGACGGCAATCTCGACATTACCGTCTGGGCCAAGAACCTCGGCAACTCGCGCGACATCGTCAACGCGATTGTCATCACCGGACTCGAAGCAGGCCGCTCGATCCCGCGCGAACCGCGCACGTTCGGCGCAACCGTGGGGGTCAAGTTCTAACCTGCCACGTCGCCGTTTCGGCCGACGCACAGTGCCGCAGGGGGAAACCCCTGCGGCACTTCCTTGTTCGGCAGCCTCAGTGAGAGCGGGATGACAAAAAGTGGGAACCGGTTTTGTCGAAAATCTTAATTAAATTAAGAAATTACGCTGACAGTTTACTCAACCCCCAAATTCCAACATTCATCCGCTCCCCCGAGTCCTTTCGAAGTCAGATATCGACGATCGATACTTGACCTTGCGCCGCCGCCGCCAGCTCGCTTGCCGATCCTGACCAACGAAGGACTCCGAAGCGCGGCGATCAGGCCAGCACTTGCAGCCCATGCTTCTGGACGACGGCAAGCAGCTTGCACGCCATGCCGCTGGGACGCTTGGCCCCCGTCTCCCACTTCTCGACCGTCGACTCGCTGGTATTGAGATAGCGCGCGAACACCGGCTGGCTGACATTGTTCGCCTCGCGCAGCCTCTGGATATCCGCCGGCGTGAACACAGGCGGCGTCGCCAGGCACGTCTCGTCGAAATCGCGCATGGTCGCCTTGTCGATCGCGCCGACCCGGCGCAGCGCCTTGGCCGAAGCGTGGATTGCGGCGAAGGCGTCGCTCTTGTACTTGGTTGCAGTCATGATGCGGTCACCTCGCGGCAAATCTCGATCCAGTCCTTGCCCTCCAGCAGCGCCTCCACCTGCTCGGATGTCAGTCCGGCATAGACCTTGGCGAGTTGGCGGAAACCCTTGACCTCGCCGTCGTCGATGTTGGCGCGGTCCTTCTTGGCGAACAGATACTCGTACACCCAATAATCCCGACCCTTGGCCAGCACGATCGCGCGGTAATCGTTGTCGTGCAGCCGCTTCTTGAACACACCGCCGCCCAGATCGTCAGCCTGTCCGGCCATGACCTCGGCAATGGCCCTGTATAGCGCCTTGTCCGTGATCCTGGCCTTGCGCGCCTTTCTGGCGAAGCCGGCAGACTTGAAGGCACGGGCCGGAACGATGCTGGGTATGGGTGATGTAGCACTGGGTGCTATGGAAAGCAAGGTGTGGGGCTTGGGCTTGATGGTGCACGCGGAGCGCGGCGCACCTCTCGTGAAGGAGGGGGCTTGGAACTTTAACGACCGCGAGGATACTGATTTGGTGAGATTTGGGGATTATTGCACCTGTCCTCGCAATTCCGGAACTTCCGCCGACGATCTCGACTTGCACCAATACGCATAGGCTGTAATACGTACGTCAAATTTCGTATAAAGAGGAGAGGGTTGTAGGTTGAATTGAGACGGGGGAATTCGCATGAAACTTTGGCGTGGGTTCGCATTCTGTATTACGATCGTCCTGTCGTCCAGTGCCGTCCAAGCGCAACGGGCGATCGTCGATCCCATCGTGCCAAACCCTGGCGATGTTTTTTTCGCGGTGTTTCAAAGAGTTCCTGGGTCTCCCAACAGCAGCACCCGCGTTCAGACGGACAACCCCAATTACCCGAGCATGACGCTCGCGCTGGAAAACTTTGACCAGGCGACGCTGCAGACGAGATATCCGGCCCTCAATTTCAACCCGGCGCAACCGGGGTCGACCGGCTACACAATTTACAACGCGTCTGCAAATATTTTGGGCGTGCCGCTCAATATAAACTCCACCGTATTGTCAGGACAGAACTTTAATTTAAATACCGGTGTCGGTTCTGGAACATATTCTCCTTACACGCAAATAGTTATCACAATACCATGCCTTTCTAATCCGACAGTTCCTGCGGTCAACGATCCAGCAAACAGACTGGAGTTTTTCAATTCAAACGGAACGTATTTTGCCGGGAATAACGTAGCTGGCCTCTATTTTGAAGAGAACACCTATCAATCTTCCCTTCAGGCATATCGCGATTTCCTGAACGGGCAGCCTATCGCTAGGGGTGGAACTACGGGCGCCACACCGAACACCGGTGCCGCATTCCGTTCGGCCATCTACGCTTGCTCGGTAGCCAACGGATATGGCAACCCGCTGGTCGGATCGGCAGTCAGCCAGCAATTCCAGCTTGTCACCGGCGGTATGGACTTGGCAACCACCGACACGCCGACCCCCAACGTGGAAGGAAAACTCGACGACAGCAGTTGGGGCCTGGGGCTGTGGGGCGGGCCGCTAGGCGACCAGGGCAATAACGGTTTCGCCATCGAAGGACGTGTCAGCAAAACGTGGCGTGCGTTCAAGGGAAGCCGCTCGCTGCTGGCGATCGACGTGCCGCTCAGCTACCAGAAGCTGGCCGACCGCCAGACCTTCAAGGCGGGCGTTGGCGCGTCGCTCATCTGGCAGGTCAACGGGCGCTGGTCGCTCGAGCCGAGGCTGGCTTGGGGCTACACGGACGCGCCTGACGACGACTTCAGGGGGCAAGTGTTCGCCACGACCATCGCCAGTCGCTACGCCTTCAGCGGCATCGGTCGCGGGCGGCTGACCATCGGCAACATGGCAGGCTACAGTCGGACGTTTGGCCTGCACTTCATGGGCCACGGCGTCGACAATGGCGAGACCGAAAACTGGACGCTGATGAACGGGCTGGCATACGATCTGCCGCTGAAGTCACGCGAGGGCCGCCGGGCGCTTTCGCTGCGCGGCAGTTATGCCTTCGCACATATGTTCGGCGACACGCTGACCACGCCCGACGTGCACATCGTGTCCGCATCTCTGGGGGTTCGGCTGCGCGAGGACACTGTGCGCAACCGTGACAACCTGCTGCGAGTGGGATTCAACGGGAAGTTCGGCAGCGGCTATCACACTGTGCAGGCGTTTGTCGGTTACAGGTTTTAGAACCAGAGAGTTACCGTGACACGTTTAAGAATGCCCGATCTGCGGCGATCGATGGCTTGCCGAATCTGTCTGTGGTCAGGATCGACAAACGATCCTGACGAAGCCACCCTACACTAAAACATCACGAAACGCTGCGCATGGCCGCAATTTGCCTACTATTGCCCTTGCCCAACTTTGGGCAATGCCACCTTGGCCGGATCACTATTGCTCTCCACGGTCTGGGCTTGCGTTCTTGCTCCACCTGACCGCAGTTGCGCGATATATCCCAGTTCATTCACCGCGACCGGGTGCCCGGGGGCAAGTTCCAGGCTCTGGCGATACGCCTTTTCCGCACCATCCAGATCCCCGCGCTCCGTCAGCACAAAACCAATTCCTCGCAATCCCCCGGCTTGGTCCAATGCGTAATCCTTGACCGGTGCCGCAAGCTTGACCGCCCGGCGAAAAGCAGCCAGGGCGCCATCGAGATCGCCGACCTCCCGGAGCGCCGAGCCATATTCCACCTGGTAATGGGGAAATGCAGGCTCCAGCGCGATCAGCGAGCGCAATTGAGCAATTGCCTCCGGCGCCCGATGAAGGTTGACCAGCACATAGGCGTGCAGGAACAGCACATCGCACAACTGCGGCTTTACAAATTTGACCGCAGACGAGTTGGGCGTCGCCTGCGTCTTGTAAATATCGGCTTCGCCCGCAGAGCGCGCGCAATAAACCGGGCCGGGGACTTCGTGCAGACGTGCGGTAACCGCAGCTGCAAGAGGACCGATCTTCGCCAGTGCTTCATTATTCCGCCCGGCTTGTATGTCGGAATATGCTTGGCCGACCTGTTGGGCTAGTGGATCAGGCGCAGCCGCCGGTGACCCAGATTCCTGACCCTGAGCAGTGGCAGGCGCAACTGCAGCCAGAAATGCTGCCACCGCAAATCTCAACATACCACCCCTCCCGCTTCGCGAATTCAAACGTTTACACGATTTCAATTCTGCAATCAACGTTGATTTTCCTTTGGCCCCACTGGAATTACTGTGGATCGCGCAAGAAATTGCCGATCTTCGGCAGTGGATGGCTGCCCTAACCCGGTCTGTAGTCAAAATCTGGGAGCGATCCTGAGAGGCCTGTCCTACACCCAAAATTCACGGCATGGTGCCCATCGGCTCTTTGAAATTGCGTCAAGAACCTGGAATCGCGAAATAAAATTCCGGGGTAGCCACTTTACGGCGCCGCTATGGGCAAACTTCGTGAAGTTCGCTTCCAACAATCCGTCTATTTCAATAGCTTGGCCCGCCAGCCCGTGTGAAGTTCGTCGCTCATCCCAGGGGCAAAACGCACGGCTCAGCGGCTCCCCGAGTCTGTCCGTGGCAAATATCGACAAGCGATATTTGCGGACGCGCGCGCTGCGCGCTTCGCACGCCGGCCAGGCAATTTTGAGCCTCAGCTCAGTCGGATCAACCTGGCCTTCCGCCGCTCCCCCGGCGGCGCCACCGGCGCGGCGGTCGCGTCGCGCAGCGCATAGCCAGCCGCCGCGAACAGCGCCTCCGCCGTGCTGCCGTGCCGCCCCCAGTGCACGATCCCCATCCTCGCCCCCTGCGGCAGCTTGTGCCCGATCATCGGCCGCATCAGCGTGCCCAGCAGCCCGGTCGCCAGCGCATCGTCGGAGAGCGGCCCGTCGCTCGCCGCCATCACCGCCAGCCGCGCCGAACCCAGCCGGCAGACCATCCCACCATCGCCGACCACTTCGCAGAACTGCCAGCCGATCGCGCTCAGCAGCACGTCATCCCGCCGCTCATCGAGCCCGTCGAGCGCCACCACAACCAGCACCGGCGCCGAATCTGCCGTCGCCACTGCCGCCGCATCGTCCATCAGCCGCCGGAACGTCTTGTACGAAATCGGCCCGCGGCTGGCGGGTGGCAGCACGGCAGGTGCGTCCTCAGGTGGCGTCGCGGGCGTCTCCATGTCCGCATTTCTGCCTAGAAAACTTCAACAAGCGGTAAACCGATGGCGGATTTCCGCCATTTTCGCAGCCGAAACGCATTTTGCTGCCCCTCGCCCGATCCCCCGCTATATCCCCGGCCATGACCGCCACCCGCTTCGCTCCCTCGCCCACCGGCCTGCTCCACATCGGCAACCTGCGCACCGCGCTGCACAACTGGTTGCTGGCAAAGCAGAAACATGGCCACTTCCACCTCCGCATCGACGACACCGACCAGGCCCGCAGCCGCGAGGAATACGTCGAAGCCATCCGCGCCGACCTCGCCTGGCTCGGCCTCCAGCCGGACAGCGAAGTCCGCCAGTCCGAACGCAGCGGGCTTTACGAACGCGAATTCCAGCGCCTGGTCACCTCCGGCCGCGTCTACCGCTGCTACGAAACCGCCCAGGAGCTCGACCTCAAGCGCAAGGTCCTCCTCGGCCGCGGCCTCCCGCCGATCTACGACCGCGCTGCCCTAGGCCTGACCGAAGCCGACCACGCCGCCAAAGCCGCCGCCGGCGAAGCCCCCCACTGGCGCTTCCTGCTCGACCACAGCCAGCCGATCCAATGGCAGGACGGCATCCGCGGCCCCCAGCACTTCGACCCTGCCCAGATGTCCGACCCCGTCATCCGCCGCGCCGACGGCACCTGGCTCTACATGCTCCCCTCGGTAATCGACGACATCGACATGGGCGTGACCCACATCCTGCGCGGCGAAGACCACGTCTCCAACACCGCCGCCCAACTGCAGATGTTCACCGCCCTAGGCGCCACCGTCCCCGACTTCGCCCACGAAGCGCTCCTCGTCGGCAGCGAAGGCAAACTCTCCAAACGCCTCGGCTCGCTCGGCCTGGCCGAACTGCGCGAAGCCGGCATCGAACCCGAAGCCCTCATCGCCCTGCTCGCCCGCCTCGGCACCGCCGACCCGGTCGATCCCGCCCTCGACGCCGAGAACCTGGCAAAGGCACTGGACCTCTCCCGCTTCGGCCGCGCCCCGGCCCGCTTCGACGAAGCCGAACTGGCGCGGGTCAACACTTCGGTGATCCACCGCCTCGGCTTCGATCGAGTAAGGCCCCAACTGCCACCCGGCATGGACGAAGCAGCCTGGCTGGCCATCCGCCCGAACCTGTCGACGCTCGCCGAAGCCGCCGACTGGTGGACCGTCATCGAAGGCCCGATCTCAACGCCACTGTTCGACCCCGAGACGCAAGCATTCCTGACTCAAGCCGCCGAAGTCGCCACCGGACTGGACTGGTCCGCCGAGCCATGGGCCACGCTGACCGGTACGCTGAAAGAGCGCACGGGCCGCAAGGGCAAGCCCCTGTTCCTGCCCTTGCGCCTCGCCCTCACCGGCCGCGAACACGGCCCGGACATGGCCGCACTACTGCCCCTGATCGGCCGGGATCGGGCGGCTGAGCGGCTCAACGCCGTGGCGTGAGCCGCTGCCCGATCAGGACAGCGGCCCCGCGCGTTGATTGCAATCAAGATCGACAAGCAATCCTGATCAGATCGTCTCCCCATAAGCCCGAGCTTCCGGGTCGAACCGGGTCCACCCCTCGTTGCGATAGGCGGCCCGGCGCTCGGTCAGGTCCACCCGGGTATTGTCGTCGAGAATGTCGCGCGCGGTCTGCTCAAGCGAATCCGCCACCCGCGCGCTGACCAGCGAGCCGCCGCGGCGCACGCCCTCGGCATAGACGTTGGCATCCTCCTCCGGCACCCCGGCCTCGGTCAGCGCTCCGACCAGCCCGCCGGCAGCACCACCCACCGCCGCGCCACCCAGCGCCCCGATGATCGTCGCGCCCAGCCAGCCGGCCGCCGCCACCGGGCCGAGGCCCGGAATCGCCAGCAGACCCAGCCCGGTCAGCAACCCGCCGATTCCGCCGACCGTAGCGCCAATCCCGGCACCCTGCTGCGCATCGGCTGCCGCGGCCGATGCCGCCGGCGCCGCCGTCGCGCCCTCGAGCGCCTTGTGCCGGCCATCGCCATTGTGGGCGACAATGCTGATATCATCGTGCGGAATCCCGGCCTGCTCAAGGCGGCGGACGGCCGCCTCGGCGTCCTCGTAGCGGTCGAACAGCGCGGTCAAGGTCTTGGTCATCAGGCTTCTCCGGAATATCGAGGGTAAAGCCCACCGCGATATCGTCGCGCGACGGGTATTCCCTCAACCGCCCGCAACGCGATTGGCCGCAAAGCCATCGCCCACCCCGGCGTGCGCGCGGCTCGCACTGGCGCGTCGATGCGCGGAAACTGTCAGGGCGCCCGGCGCTTCTCCAGCACCTTCCCCTTGAACCCGCACAAATCCACCACCGCGCACCGCCAGCACTCCGGCGTCCTGGCCTTGCACACATAGCGCCCATGCAGGATCAGCCAGTGGTGTGCGCCGACGCGAAACGGCGCCGGCACCGCTTTCTCCAGCTTCAGCTCCACCGCCAGCGGCGTCTTGCCGGTCGCCAGCCCGGTCCGGTTGCCCACCCGGAAGATATGCGTGTCGACGGCAAAGGTCTCCGCCCCGAAGGCACAGTTCAGCACCACGTTCGCCGTCTTGCGCCCCACCCCGGGCAGCGCCGTCAGCGCGTCCCGGTCCGCCGGCACTTCGCCGCCATATTGCTCCACCAGAATCCGCGACAGCGCGATGACATTCTTCGCCTTGGTGTTGAACAGCCCGATCGACTTGATGTGTTCGCGCAAACCCTCCTCGCCCAGCGCCACCATCTGCGCCGGCGTCTTCACGCAAGCGAACAACGCCCGCGTCGCCTTGTTCACGCCCACATCGGTCGCCTGCGCCGAAAGCACCACCGCCACCAGCAACTGGTAGGTATTGCCGAACGCCAGCTCGGTCTGCGGGTCCGGGTTGGCCTCCGCCAGCCGCCGGAAAAACTCGAACACGTCCGCCTTTTTCATCGGGCCATCCCCAAAGCCCCCACCTAAAGACCCAGCACCCCGCTCATGTCATAGCGCCCCGGCCCCTGCCCGAGCAGCCAGGCCGCCCCGCGCACCGCGCCGCGCGCGAAGATTCCCCGGTTCTCCGCCAGGTGCGAAAGCGCGATCCGCTCGTCATCGGCGAGGAACAGCACCGAATGGTCCCCGGCCACGCTGCCGCCGCGCAGCGAGGCAAAGCCGATCGTCCCCGCCTCCCGCGCCCCGGTGATGCCGTCCCGCCCGCGCACCGCCGCCTCGGCCAGCAAACGCCCGCGCCCCGCCGCCGCCGCCTCGCCCAAGAGCAGCGCCGTGCCCGATGGCGCATCGACCTTGCGCCGGTGATGCGTCTCGACGATCTCGATATCCCAGTCCTCGCCCAGCCGCTGTGCCGCCTCGCGCACGAGAAACGCCAGCATGTTGACCCCGAGCGAGGTATTCCCGGTCTGCAGCACCGCCACGCTCTCGCTCGCCATGTCGAGCAGCCAGTGATGCCGCTCCTCCAGCCCGGTCGTCCCCACCAGGATCGGCACCCCCGCCGCCACCGCCGCGTCGAGATTGGCCTCGAGCGCCTGGGGAATCGAAAAGTCGATCAGCACCTCGCTGTCCCGGGCCAGCCCGGTCGGGTCTCCCCCCTTGTCGATCCCGCCCGCCACGACATGCCCCGCCGCGCGGACCGCCTCGGCCAGTGCCTGTCCCATCCGCCCCTGGCTACCGATAATCCCGATATTCGCCACTCGCGCTCTCCCGCTGCCTGAGTGGCCCCCTCTATCGCCTTGCACGCCCAAGTGCAGCCCCCCAGCGCCTCATACGCGTGAAGAGAGCATTCAGCGCAGCAGCCGCGTCACCGGCCGTTCGAACCAGCGGTATGTCGCGATCGCCACGACCACCGCCGCCCCGATCCCGACCACGACCTCGAGAACCTGGCCGCCGCCCAGCTTGTGCGCCACCAGCGCCACCCCCGCCAGCACGATGCCATGGGTCAGATACAACGAATAGGACGCGTCACCCAGCAGCCGCGCCCCAGGAATATCCGGCCAGGCCCCGGCCCGCTCGATCGCCAGCGCACCGGCCACCAGCGCCAGCGCCGGCCCGCCCAGCAACAGCGCCCGCGGCAGGCCCTGCACCGAGAGATCGCCCAGCCAGGCAAACAGGACGAACCCGATCACCCCGTAAGCCAGCAAGGCGATGCCCCCCCACTGCGGCAGCCGGCCCGGCAGCCGGTCCAGCGGATTGCCCAGCGACAGCGCCAGCCCGCCGGCAAATTCGAACAGCAGCGGCGAGGTATAAGTCGCCAGCACCGGGTTGCGAAACGCGACCATCGCGCCCACCGCCCCCAGCGCCAGCAGCACCACCAGCGCCCACTCGCGCACCCGCCCGGTCGGCAGGAGCAGCGCAAACACCGCGTAGAACATCATCTCGAAATTGAGCGTCCACCCCGGCACCACCAGCGGAAACAGCTCGCCGTCGCCGTTGCGAAACGGCACGAACAGCAGGGACTTGACCAGCGATTCCGCGTCGAACCGGAAGTTGCGCAACAGCCCCAGCCCCGCCAGCCCGCACATCGCCAGCGTCACCGCCCAATACAGCGGCACGATCCGCGCCACCCTCCGGCGCATGAACACGCCCGGCCGCTCCTTCACCCCGACCATGCCCATGATCAGCCCGGACAGGACGAAGAACACGTCCACCCCGGCAAACCCCAGCGGCACGAGATGGACGTGGAACAGAAGCACCGCCGTCGCCGCCACCGCCCGCAGGGCCTGGACCGAGACCAGCACTGCCGGCCGCTCTCGCCCCGGCCAGGGCTGCGGCTGCCTCGCCGGTTCGAGGACCGGACCTGACCGGATCGCTGCCGTTTGTGTTGCCATGCAGCAATCCTATGCTGCATTGCAGCTTGCCGCCATCCAACGATTGCACCGGATCGGAGCGGGCCAGACCCCTTCCCTTCCCGGCGCCGATGCGCCAAAACCGCCGAAATGGCCGCGCTCCGCAACATCGTCATCCTCACCGGCGCCGGCATCAGCGCCGAATCGGGCATAGATACCTTCCGTTCCGCGGGGGGCCTTTGGGAACAGCACCGGGTCGAAGACGTTGCCACGCCCGAAGCCTTCGCCCGCGATCCCGATCTCGTCCTGCGCTTCTACGACATGCGCCGCAAGGCGATCCAGACCAAGGCCCCCAACCCCGCCCACGCCGCGCTCGCCCGCCTCGATGCCGAATGGCCCGGCGAACTCCTGATCGTCACGCAGAACGTCGACGACCTCCACGAACGCGCCGGCGCGAAACGGGTGCTCCACATGCACGGCGAACACCTCCTCGCCTGGTGCACCGCCTGCGACACCCGCAGCCCCTGGACCGGCCCGCTCGCCCACCGCCCGCCCTGCCCCGCCTGCGCCCAACCGGCGCTGCGCCCGGATGTCGTCTGGTTCGGCGAAATGCCCTACCGCATGGACGATATCCACGCGAGCCTGCGCGAAGCCGACCTGTTCGTCTCGATCGGCACCTCCGGCGCCGTCTACCCCGCCGCCGGCTTCGTCCGCCTCGCCCGCGAGCTCGGCGCCCGAACGCTCGAACTCAACCTCGAACCCAGCAAAGGCTCCCCCTGGTTCGCCGAATCCCGCTTCGGCCCAGCCACCGAACTGGTCCCCGACTGGGTCGCCGAAGTGCTGGGCAAGGCCGGGTAAGCGGCGCATCAACCTGTCGCAACGCCGCCGTCCTTCCACTTCGTCATTCCCGCCCCACTTCGTCATTCCCGCGAAGGCGGGAATCCAGCTGGCGCAACGCCCACACCGGCGAGCAGGACAAGAAGCAGTGCCTCCGGCGGGCAAAGGGCACGCCCCCGCGCCATACGCGAAGCGCGCCCCAACGCCGGCCTGATGTTGCCGTGCCACCCCCAGGCGTTACGTCGCACTCGCCCGCGACCGCCGAGCCGTACCCGATCCTCCCCGCCAGCGGGGAGGTGGCAGCCCGCAGGGCTGACGGAGGGGGCGGGCCGCTTACGCAACCTCACCGGCCCCCCGGAGTCCTTGTGTTGGCGCATATCGTCAAGCGATATGCGCGTGCGCATGCGCCACACACCCCGGATCCCGCGCAATCCTCAATGCCCGCATCCCCGGCGCCAGCCCGTCGATGACCTGCAACATCCCCCACTGCGGCTCGCCCAGCCCGCTCACCCCGGCCAGCAGCACCCGCACCGCCGCCATCGCGGCAAAGGCGCCCACCATGCCGACAAACGCCCCCAGCACGCCATCGGCCGCGCAGGTATCGCAATCCTCGGCATCGAACGCGTCGCCGACGAAGCAGCGATAGCAGGCCTCCCCCGCCAGATGCCCGGCAAAGTTCCCCACCTGCCCCTGGAACCGCCCCACCGCCGCGCTGGTCAATGGCACCCCCGCCGCCACGCAGGCATCCGAAACCGCCAGCCGCGTCGCAAAATTGTCGCACCCGTCGAGAACCAGATCGGCACCCGCGATCAGCCCCCCGGCATTCCCCGCCGCGATCCGCCCGACCACCGCATCCACCACCAGCGAAGCGTCGAACCGCCGCACCCAGTCCGCCGCCCCCTCGGCCTTGGCCCGGCCGAGATCCCCCTCGCCGAACACCGTCTGGCGCTGCAGGTTGGACAGTTCCACCCGGTCGTCGTCGATCAGCGTCAGCCGTCCGACCCCCGCCGCCGCGAGATACTGCAAGGCCGGCGAGCCGATCCCGCCACACCCCACCAGCACGACATGCGCGCCAGCCAGCCGGACCTGCCCGGCCCCGCCGATCTCGGGCAGCACGATATGCCGCGCGAACCGCTCCAGCCGCTCCGGCGCCAGGCTCATGATTGCACCATGCCGCCCCGCAGCACGGCCCGCCACGGAATGCAAGCCCCGCCGCCCATACACGCCGCCCATTCGCGCCGGAGGCAGCCCGGCTCAGGCCGCCCGCGCCACCCGCCGCGCGCCGAGCACCGGCAGCGCGGTGACGACCAGGCCGACACCGACCAGCCCCGCCAGCAACAGGTAGACCATGGCCGGCCCATATGCGGCCGCGATCGCCGTGCCGATGAACGGAAAGGCTATCTGCGGAAGATAGATCGTCAGGCTGATGACGCCGGCGGCGGCCGCATGGCCGCCGCCTTTCGCCGCCACCGCCTCGATCGCCGCCGGATAGACCGCGGCCCCGAACACGGCGATGCCGAGCCCCATCAGCGAGATGCCCGCCACCGCCTGAAACACCGAGCCGGCCAGCGCCACCACCAGCGCCCCGCCGACCATCGCCGCCATGCTGTACAGCAGCATGCCGCCGGTGCCGAGCAGGCGGTGGACGAAACCGTAGCTGCCGGACCCGGCCAGCGAACACAGCGACATGATCGCCAGCAGCGAACCCACCCGGCGCGGATCGTCCACGCCCAGCGAACCCAGCAGCACCGGCGCGAAGATCGAGGTCGAGACCATGGCCCAACCGACCACCACGGCGGCGAACAGGAGATAGGCCGGCACCCGCGCCCCGGCCGCGCCCGCTCCCTGCGCCGCGCCCGCCGCCGGCGCCTCGCGGTGCCGGGGCAGCGCCAGTCCCAGCAGCGCGGCCGGCAGCATCAGCAGGTGAATGGCAAAGGCATATTGCCAGCCCCTGGCCGCGAGATAGCCGACCGCCGCGAAGCCGACGATGGCCATGACCCCGCCGAAAAACCCGACCAGCCCGAACAGCACATGGCGCTCCCGCTCCGGCAGTTGCGCCACACCCGCCATGCCGGCGGTAAACGCGCCGGCAGCGGCACAGCCGATCAGCAGGCGAAACGGCAGCATCTGCCAAAGCTCGGTGCAGGCAGCCGGCGCCAGGCCGGCGAGGATCGCCACGCCGATCGACACCAGCCAGACCTCGCGAACGCCATAGCGCGCCACCAGCCTGCCGGCGACCGGAGAGGCCAGCGCAAACACCGGCGCGACCATGCCCGCCATGATCTGGATCATCAGCGTCGAGTTCGGCGAACCGGCGAACGCCCGCTGGATGGCCGGCAGGCCGGAACTGATCGCGAAGAGCGCCAGCGTGATATTGGTCGCCGCGAGCGCCAGCGCCGCTTTCCCGGCCAGGCCGAGCCGGGTCCAGTCCTCATGTGCGTTCCCGGCATCCTGAGCCAGCATCTCTCTCTCCAGTCGGACCGGCTTTGCGCCGTGTCGTATAAGGCGGTCAGCCGGACGCGATCCGGTCCGCCAGCGCCAGCGCGGCACCGGCCACGCGCACCCGATCCTCCAGGGTCGTCATCAATGTGTCAATGCGTAACACCGCCAGGTCCGGGTCGCCCGGCGCGTCGCGTTCGTCGACCAGCATCCCGTCGATCAACCCGTGGTAATGCGCCGCCACCGCGCGCACGTCGCAAGGCAGCCCCAGCTCGCCCATGATCTTGGCGGTCGGCCCCTTGACCGCCGCCCCGCCGACCAGCGGCGAGACCGCGACCACCGGCGCCGCGGCATCGCGCAGCGCCTCGCTCATGCCCGGCACCGCGAGGATCGGCGCGACGCTCAGCCAGGGGTTCGATGGCGCGATGACGATCGCCCGGTTGCGCGGATCGCCGATCGCCTCGATCACGCCGGGCGCCGGCCGCGCGGCTTGCGCCCCCTCGAACCGGATCGCCCGGACCGCCGGCGCGCAGCGCCGTTCGACGAAGTAGTTCTGGAACGCCAGCAGCCCGGCATCGCTGTCGATCATCGTCGCCACCGGATCGTCGGACATCGGCAGCACCGCCGCGGCGATCCCCCAGCTCCGGGCGAACCGGGCGACAATGGCGGACAGCGGCTCCCCGGCCCGCAAGGCGGCACTGCGCAGGACATGCAGCGCGAGGTCGCCATCGCCGAGGTTGAACCAGTCCGGCGCGCCCAGTCCGCGCGCGACCTCCATGAAATTCCAGCTCTCACCCTCGCGGCCCCAGCCCTGCGCGGCATTGGCCTTGCCGGAAAGCGTGTAGAGCAGGGTATCGATGTCGGGCGAGATCCTCAGGCCGAGGTGCTCGAAATCGTCGCCGGTGTTGACGATCGCCGTCACCGGGCCAAAGCCGCCCCGCTCCAGCCCGAGCACCAGCTTGGCCCCGCCGACCCCGCCGCTGAGCACGACGATGCGGTCCCTCACGCGAACAGGTCCTCGGCCGCCGGGCGCAGCGCCGCCGCCGCCGGCGTGTCGGGCGCGGTCCAGGCCAGGCCCCTGACCAGCACGGCGGGAATGCCCTCCGCCGCCTCGCCGGCGACCAGCCCGGCGGCGCTCGCCACCATGTCGGCCAGCGCCACCTGGGTCACCTGCAGCACCCGGCCGTCCCGGTCCCGGTCGCCGCGCTGGTCGATCACCGCCGGGATGCCCGCCGCGCCGATCGCGACGTTGACCGTACCGATCCGCCAGGGCCTGCCAAAGCTGTCCGAGATCACCACCGCCGGCGCATCGCCCAGCCGGCTTGCCAGCGCCGCGCGCAGGCGCAGGGCGGAGGCATCGGCGTCGAGCGGCAGCAGCAGCACCCGGTCCTCGTCATCCGCCGCGTCCGCCGGCCCCATGTTGGAACGGTCGATCCCGGCATTGGCCATGACGTGGCCGCTGCGGTGCCGGGTGATCAGCACATTGGGCGCCGCCCGCACCACCGCCGCCGATTCGCCGAGCACCGCCTCGACGAATCGCGGGTCCTTGCCGGTTGTCGCCGCCAGTTCGCCGGCCGCGTCGCCGGGCGTCACTGCGCGCAGATCGAGAAACCGCCCTTCCGCCTTGGAGACGATCTTCTGGGTCACGACCAGCACGTCGTGCCGCCCCGGCCGGATCGCCGCCGCTTCCAGCGCATCGACCAGCAGCGCGGCGAGGTCAATGCCCGGCACGACTTCGGGCATGCCGCCAAGGGCCAGGACCTCGACCATGCTAGAGCTCAGCCCTCGCCGTCGATCCTGGTCAGGCGGATGCCGGCGCCGTCGGCGGCATAAGTCTTGTTGATGAAGATCAGCACCGAGGTCAGCGCCTCGGCCGCCGCCGAGTTGGCCAGCGCGCCGCCGTGGATGCCGCGAAGCCCCATCGCCCCGGCCAGTTCCACCACCCGCTCGCGCGCCGCCTTCTCGTCACCGAACACCAGCACGTCGCAATCGACGTCCTCGTCGGTGATCAGCTTGTGGGCGGCGACATTGTGGAAACCGCTGGTCACGGTGACGCCTTCGCCGAGCAGCGCCTGGGTGCGCAGCGCCGCGCTGCCCTCCGCCGGCAGTTGCACGCGCATGACCTTGGGCGGCACCAGCGGCACGGTGGTATCGACCACCAGCTTGCCGACGCAGTGGGGGGCGATGTCGCGGATCGTGCCTTCCTGGGCGGAGAACGGCACGGCGAGGATGACGGTGCCGGCTTCGGCGGCGGCATCGGCATTGGCCTTGCCAACCAGCCCGAAGCCGAGTTCCGCCGCGGCCTTTTCCGCCGATTCGGCGGACCGCGAGCCGATCACCACGCTGCGACCAGCCTTGGCGAGACGACGGGCAATGGCGGAGCCGAGGTTGCCGGTGCCGCCGATGACGGCGATCAGGTCGGGGTTGGACATAGTCGTGGGTATCCCTGTCAGAAACTTCGAAAGACGCCGCCCCGCGAAACCGGGCGGCGAAAACACAAAACCGGGTGCGGGCCAGGGCACGCACCCGATCGCCGATCGATCAGCGGCGAGGCAGGTTTCCCCGCCCCGCAGCGGTCATCATCCGGCCGCCCGCTTACTCGATGATCGCGAGCACCGTGCCGACTTCGTAGATCTCGCCGGCTTCCTTGATGATCTTCAGCGTGCCGCTGGCAGGGCTGTCGACCTCGTTGGTCGACTTGTCGCTCTCCAGCGCGAACAGCGGCTGGCCCTCGACGGCCTGCCCGCCATCCGGCACCAGCCATTCGGCGAGTGTGCCTTCGTTCATCGAGAAGCCGATCTTGGGGAGAAGTACTTCGGTGGCCATCGTGATGCGGTCCTGCTGCAGTTTGCGGATTACTTGAGCGCGATCGCCGCGGCGGCGATCCGCTTGGCGGTCGGCGCGTATTCGGCCTCGAGCGGCCGCGAGAACGGCACCGGCGCATAAGGCGCGCCGAGCCGGCCGACCGGCGCCTTGAGCTTGCCGAACAGCTCGTTGGAGATCGTCGCGGCGATTTCGGCGCCGACGCCGAACTGGGTCACCGCCTCGTGCACGACCAGGCAACGGCCGGTCTTGGCGACCGAGGCGAGCACCGCCGGCTTGTCCCACGGCGAGATCGTCCGCAGGTCGATCACCTCGACCGAAAGCCCGGCCGCCTCGATCTCCTCGACAGCACCCATCACCTCGCCCATCACGCGGGCATAGCTGACGATCGTCAGGTCGCTGCCTTCCTTGACCACCTTGGCCTTGCCGATCGGCACGACATGGCCCTTTTTCGGCGCCTCGCCGGGGGTCCAGAAGCACATGATCGGCTCGATGAACAGGACCGGATCGGGATCGTCGATCGCCGCCCGCATCAGCCCGTAGGCGTCCGCCGGGTTGGACGGCGAGACCACCTTCATGCCGGCGGTGTGGGCGAACCATGCCTCGAGGAAGTCGCAGTGCTGGCCGCCCGAACCCATGCCGGTGCCGGTCATCGTGCGGATGACGATCGGCACGTGGGTCTGCCCGCCGGACATGAAGCGCAGCTTGGCGGCGTGGTTGACGATCATGTCCATGGCGACGGTGGTGAAGTTCATCAGCATGATCTCGGCCACCGGCTTGTAGCCGACCAGGCTCGAACCGATCGCCGCGCCGATGATCGCCTGCTCGGAGATCGGGGTCGAACGCACGCGGTCCTCGCCGAAGCGGGTCGAAAGGCCGCGCGTCACGCCGACGACGCCACCTTCTTCCGGGTCGGCGACGTCCTCGCCGAGGACGAGAACCTTGTCATCGGCTTCCATCGCATCGGCGATCGCTGCGTTGATCGCCTGGATCATGTTGACCGGCTTGGTCTTGGTCGCGGTCTCGGTCATGCGGCAACTCCTTCCGCGTAAACATCCTTGGTCAGCTCGTCCAGCTCGGGGAACGGCGAGGCCAGCGCGAACTCGACCGCCTGGTCGATCCGGGTCTCGATGTCGGCCTCGATCTCGGCCAGCTGTTCTTCGGTGGCGATCCCTTCGGCGATCAGCCGGGCGCGGAAGGCCGGAACCGGATCGGCCGCCATCGCCGCCTTCTTCTGCTCCTTGTCCATGTAGCCGTCGGCATCGCCGAACACGTGGCCGAAGAAGCGGAAGGTCATGCATTCGAGCAGGGTCGGCCCTTCGCCGGCCCGCGCCCGCTCCACCGCCTCGCGGGCGGCGGCATACATCTCGATCGGGTCGTTGCCGTTCACCCGGATGCCGGGGATGTTGTAGCTCTTCGCCCGGTCGGCGATCTGCAGCGCCGCGGTCGACTTCTCGTAGGCGGTGTGCTCGCCATAGAGGTTGTTCTGGCAGACGAAGATCACCGGCAGCTTCCACACGGCGGCGAGATTGAGCGCCTCGTGGAACGCGCCGATGTTGGTGGCGCCGTCGCCGAAGGTGGCGACCGCGACGCGGCCGTTCTTCGACAGCTGCGAACCCCAGGCGAGACCATTGGCGATCGGCATCGACGCGCCGACGATGCCGGTGGTGACCATGATCCCCTTAGTCGGGTAGGTCAGGTGCATCGGCCCGCCCTTGCCCTTGCAGGTGCCGTCGACACGGCCGGCGATTTCGGCCCACAGGTCGTTGAGCGGCATGCCCTTGGCCAGCATGTCGTGGATGCCGCGATAGATCGTCACCAGGTAGTCGTCGTCGTTCAGCGCGGTGCACAGCGCCGCGGGAATGCACTCCTGCCCGCGATAGCTGTAGTAAGGCATGACCAGGCGCCCGGTCATGATGACCTTGCGGCTGCGCTCGTCGTTGGCCTTGAGCAGGGCAACCCGCTTGTAGATCTCAAGCTGGGTCGCACCATCGGGTGCATAGTTGCTTACCACGTCGCCTCACCTCTCGCTGATCGGCCCTGACGGCCGGCCGAAAGCCGATCAAGCTTTCGGGGAATGGAATCTGCCGGTCGTATGGCAAGGACCGCGCCGCGTGGCAAGCAGCGACCGTGCCTTGCCCAGCGGTTGCGGCGCGAAGTCCGATGCGCGCGGTGGCGGGTCAGGCCGGCGCGGTCGCCTCGTTGCCGATCTGCCTGGGCGCGCGGCCGAGAGTGGCCGCGAGCAGGGCGGAAACGCCGGCCGCAACCGCCATTCCCAGGAACAACTCGGCATAGCTGTCCACCCCGTCGCGCAGGAACCCGATCAACGATGGCCCGGCACCATAGGCGACGCCGAAAATGCCCATCATCACGCCGAAGATCGAGGCAAAGGCGGCCAGTCCGAAGAACCGGGCGGCGACATAGGCGGTGGCGTTGACCGTGCCGCCCGCGCCGAGCCCCAGCAGGATCGCCACGGCCGCGCCGGCCATCGCGCTGCCCTCGACCATGCGGGCCAGCAGGCAGGCAACCAGGATCAGGACGATCGAGCCGGTATAGACCTGCGACCCGGGCAGGCGGTCCAGCAGGAAGCCGGTGCCGATCCGCCCGACGATCATCGCCAGACCCATCGACGAGGTGATTCCCGCCGCCACCGCCCGTTCCAGCCCGGCTTCGCTGAGGATCGGAAACAGATGCATGACCAGCGCACCCTCGACCGAAGCGACCAGCAGCATCACCGCGGCCAGTTGCCAGAACTGGCGGGTGCGGAATGCTTCCGCCAGCGAATGGCCGCTTTCCGGCGGCCGGTCATCGCCGGACGATCCCCTGGCGAGGCCGGACAGGTCCTCCCGCGTGTGGAAAAATGCGAAGATCAGCGGGAGAACCGCAAGCAGCACCAGCGCGAGCGCGAAATAGACGGCCCGCCAGCCGTAGGCCCGCTCCACCACGACCATCAGCGGCGCGACCACGAAAAAGGCAAGGCCACTGCCGCTCAAGGTCACGGCCATGGCCAACCCGCGCGATTTGCTGAACAAGCCGGCGACCGCCGGCGTCCAGACGACCGGGCTGATACCGATGTTGATCACCGAGTAGATCGCCCATACCGCATACCAGGTCCACGTCGCACCGCCGGAGGCGGCGACCACCATTACGGCCGGGATCGCCAGTATCTGGGAAATCAGCGCCACCCGCCGCGCCCCATAGCGGGCCACCAGCAGGCCGGCCGGCGCCCCGAGCAGCAGGACGGCAACCGAGCAGAACAGCACGTTGCTCGCCACCACGCCCCGGCCCCAGCCGAATTCCTGGGCCAGCGGATGCATGACCACCCCGGTCACCGCGACGGCGGACGTGCCGGTGGCCATCCCCACCATGCCGGCAAGGACGGTCTTCCAGCCGCGGCGCCATTCTGAAATCTGATCTGTCATGAGCTGTCGTCGTGCCTTTCCCTGGCCACCGACGTATCCCGGCATGCCGCGCCCGATCATGCCCGAACCACTGCAGGAAACAAGCCTCGTGGTTCAATTCGCCGGAACCGGCCTAGCGCTCCGGCTGGCCGATCTGCTTGCGCGACTTGAGCACGAGGATCGGCCCCGGAAACACGTCCGGCTGCTCGATGACTGCGCGGACATGCGCGCCGACTTCGCCCGAGCGGACATCGCGGGCATTGGCCTCGCCCTCGTCGTCCGAATCGACGATGTGCGAATTGACCATGAGTTCGACGATCGGGGCCGGGTCGCCGCCCGCCTCCATCGCATAGAAGCGGAACATGTTGCGCTGGGCCGCCTGGCAGACCGAGACCGGGCCGAAGCCGGCAAAGGTATAGTCGGCCATGCCGCCGCCGATGCCGACATAGCGCCCGCCCGGGGCCAGCAGCGGCAGGAACGCCCGCACCGCGCAATGGTGGGTGACGATATTGCCGCGCAGGACCTCGACCAACCGCTCTGCGGTGCAATCGAGCAGCTTCTCCGCCGCCGGTGGCAGATTGACCGAGGTGACGACGGCATCGAGCGACGGGGCAATGGCGCGCACCCGCGCCGCGACCTCGGCCGCGGCAAGATCGCCATCGACCGAACCGGCGACCGCGGTGGTGCCGGGAATTGCCTCGGCCAGGCGGCCCAGCCGGGCTTCGTCGCGCGCGACGGCGACGACATTCCAGCCGGCCCCGGCCAGATCGCGCACGACGGCGCGGCCGACCAGTCCATTGGCGCCGATCACGGCAGCGGTTCGCACTCGGGTCATCGTCGAAGATTCCTTGTCTAATCGTCTCCCCTAGCTAGAATGCCGCAGCGGTGGGAGGGAAACGGTTTTTGCATCCTGCATCGCCAGGTTCCAGCAGCGCCAGACTGCTGCCCGAAAACCAGACCTGCCGGGAAACCGTGCCCGGCGCCCGACGAGGAGCATGCCGATGACTGCCGCGACCCTGCACACCACCACGCTGGTGGATGAAACGATCGCCCGGCTGATCGACGAGGGCCGCGAGATCGGCGTGCAATGCGCCGCCTATCTCGATGGCGAACTGGTGGTCGACAGCCATGCCGGCATTGCCGATCCGGACACCGGCCGGCCGGTCGATGGCGATACCCTGTTCAACATGTATTCGGTGACCAAGCCGCTGGCCGCCACCGCACTCCATATCCAGGTCGATCGCGGCCTGGTCGATTATGACGCCAGGGTCGTCGAATACTGGCCGGAATACGGCGTCAATGGCAAGGAGAGCACCACCGTCCGCGACGTGCTCACGCACCGCGCCGGCATTCCCCAGATGCCCGAGGGCGTCACGCCCGAGCGCATGTGCGACCGGGAGTGGATGACCAGCGAGATCGCCAGGCTGACCCCGCTGGCGCCGCCGGGAGAGAAGGCGCTCTACCTGTCGATGACCTTCGGCTGGATCGTCAGCGAGATCGTCCGCCGCACCGATCCTGCGGCGCGCACCATCGGCCGGTTTATCCGCGAGGAAATCGCCCTGCCGCTGAACGCGCCCGATATCTGGATCGGCCTGCCGGACGACCAGTTCGGCCGCGTCGCCAAGCAGATCGAGGCGCGCCCCGAAGTGCCGCCGGAGTATCTGCCCCCGCTCTACACCGCCTCGATGCCGCCGCAGGTCGATCTCAAGCCCTCGGTGTTCGAGCGGCCCGACGTCCGCCGCGCGGAAATCGCCGGGGTCGGCGGCATCTTCACCGCCCGCAGTTGCGCCCGGTTTTGGGCGATGCTGGCCCAGGGCGGCGAACTCGACGGCGTGCGCATCCTCTCCGAGGATCTCGTGCGCACCTTCAACACCCCGCGCCCGAACAGCGACGAGCCGGACCCGGTCATGTTCGGCTGGGCGGTGCCGCTCGGCGTCGCCGGCTTCTGGCTAGGCGGCGACACCTCCCCGGTCTCGCCGGCCAAGCACGCCCGGGCGATCTGCCATCCCGGCGCCGGCAACTCGATCGGCTTTGCCGACCCGGAGGCGAAGCTGGCGGTGGCGATCGCGCACAATCGCCTGCAGGCCCCGGCGACCCGGGAGGACGACACGACGCTGATCATCGCCGACGCCATCCGCACCCAGCTTGGGATCGACTGAGCGAACGGCCTCATTCCGCCAGCAGGAAGGCGATCAGGCCGCGCTCCTCGCGCGACAGCCAGCGGGTCTGGCGCGGCAGTCGGTTGGGCAGGCTCGGTGCACCCTCGCCGCCGCGCGCCGCCGCCATGACCATGGGGTGGACATAGGACTTGCCGGCGATGGTCGGCGTGTTGCCGAGCCGGGCGCTGACCGTCCCCAGCAGCGTCTTGAGCGACTGGGCGGGATCGCGCCACAACTCGCCGAAAGCCAGCGCCGAGGCCGCCCAGGTGCGGAAGTTGCGGGCGGTGAATTCGCCGCCCATGGTCTCGTGGATATAGGCGTTGACGTCGGTCGAGGTCACCGGTGCGATGTCCTGGCCGCCGGGATCGAGATACTGGAACAGGTGCTGGCCCGGCAGGTCCTGCATCGTGCGGATGAAGCGCAGCACGGCGGCATCGGTGCAGGCGATCTCGCGCATCTGGCCGGACTTGGCGCGGAACCGCAGGCGCAGGGTGCGGCCCTCGATCCTGGCATGGCGCATCCGCAGAGTGGTCGCGCCGAAGCTGCGGTTGGCGCGGACGTAGCACTCGTTGCCGACGCGGATCTCCCCGGTGTCCAGCAGCGCGATGACCGAGGCGATGGCGCGCTCGCGGGTCACGCCGCGCCGGCGGCTGTCGGCCGCCACCCGTTTGCGCAAATCCGGCAGCTTCTGGCCGAAGGCGGCGCAGAGCTCGAACTTGCGGGCATCGCGCTCCGACCGCCAGTCCGGGTGGTAGCGGTACTGCTTGCGCCCGCGCGCATCGACGCCGGTGGCGAGCAGGTGGGCATCGGGATCGGGCGAGAACCAGCACTGCTCGTAGGCCGGCGGCAGGGCAATGGCGTTCAACCGGTCGATCTCGGCGCGGTCGGTGATGCGGCTGCCGTCCGGCGCGAAATAGGCCCAGTGGCCGCGCAGCAGACGGCGGGTCACCCCGGGGGTCTGCTCGTCGAGGTAGATCAGCGCCGGCGCGGCATTGCCGGGCTTTTCCGGGTCGGGTTTTGCGGGTCTCGTGTCTCTGGTGCAGGTTGCCATTAGCCGAGGAACGGATGGCGCCGGTGGGGCGTTCCAATGGCGAGGCTGCAAAGGCTTCCGCGATTTTCCCCTCTACCAAGGAGATTGACCATGGGTGGAACCACCGACCGCATCAAGGGCGCCGCCAACTCGGCCGTCGGCAAGACCAAGGAAGCCATCGGCAAGCAGACCGGTGACGCCGACATGGCCGCCGACGGCGCCGCACAGGACGTCAAGGGCAAGGCCCAGAGCGCCGTTGGCAAGGCCAAGGATGCCACTGCCGACGCCGCCGGCAAGGTCAAGCGCGCTCTCGACTGAGGGTCGCACCACAAGCCGTTGAATGCCCCGGGCGGCGCGCGCCGCCCCGGGCATTCCGCATTGCGGCGATGACGGCTTTATCAATTGCGGGATTGTTGCTATCGGCGCGCCGCGCAGAGGCGGCGGGACCGAGCTTGTGAATTCCATACCACGGATCGACCCTACCGGGCTCGAGGGAACCGGCGATCCGCTGCCGCTGGTGGTGCAGCGCCCGCTGCTGTCCCGCTGGACGACCCCGCTGCTCTCGGTCGGTCTGCTGGCGGCCATCGTCTGGCATCTGCGTGGGATCGACCTGCACCGCACCATCCCGCGCAATCCGCTGTTCTGGCTGTGCCTCCTGGCCTACTGGGCCGCGCCGATCCTGTCCGATTTCGTCATCTACCGCCGGCTGTGGAACATCCCGGCCGAAGGGCTGGTCGCGCTATGCCGCAAGCATGTCGGCAACGTCCTGCTGGTCGACTTGCTCGGCGAGACCTATTTCTACAGCTGGGCGCGCAAGAAGGTGGCGATGGCGACTTCGCCATTCGGCGCGATCAAGGATGTCACGATCCTTTCGGCACTGGCCGGCAATGGTCTCAGCCTGGTCCTGGTGGCCCTCAGCTGGCCCCGCTTGCAGGAACTGCATCTCGGCCTCGGCGGGCATTTCATCGGCGCCTCGTTCGCGCTTGTGGCGGTGGTGTCGATCCTGCTGGTCGCCTTCGGCCACCGTCTGTTCAGCCTCGACCGTGGCCGGTTGCGCGAAATCGCCGTGATTCACCTTCTGCGCCTCCTGGCGACGACCGCGCTGCTGGCGCTGGCCTGGAGCCTGTGCGCGCCGCAGGTCGGGGCCGGCACCTGGCTCCTGCTGGCCACCGGCCAGGTCACGCTGACCCGCCTGCCGCTGCTGGTCGACGACAATGTCGCCTTCGCCAACGCGGTGATCTGGTTCCTCGGCCCGGACAGCGGGGTCCAGCAGGCTGTGGCCATCGTCGCGGTCCTGACGATGTTGCTCAACCTCGCCATCGCCGCCCTGCTGGCCATCGGCGATCTGGCGACCGTCGGCCGTCGCCTGGATCCGGGCGATGACTGACCGCCTTTCCTTCGCCCCGGGGCAGCCGTTCAGGTCGGGTTATCCCGCCCGTCCCTATCGGACCGTTCCCGAGCCCGGGTTCCCACTCCTGCCCGGCGGAGCGAAGCCATGCGCATAGTCGACGTTGCCGCGTTCTACACGCCCTACGGAGGGGGCGTGAAGACCTATATCGACCGCAAGCTGGTGGCCGGGCCGCTGGCCGGGCACGAGATCATCGTCGTCGCCCCCGGCCCGGCCAACCGGGTCGAGGAGCGCGGGCCGAATGCGCGCGTGGTCTATCTCAAGGACCCGGCGTTTCCGCTCGACCGCAAGTATCACTATTTCCGCGACGTCGAGGCGCTGCACCGCACTCTGGACGAGCTCGACCCGGACATCGTCGAGGCATCCTCGCCCTGGCGCAGCGCGCGGCTGGTCGGCGAATGGGCGGGCACGGCGCCGCGCGCGCTGGTCAACCATGCCGATCCGATGTCGGCCTGGGTCTATCGCTACCTCGACCCGGTGGCCCCGCGCCCGGTGATCGACCGGGGGTTCGGCTTCTTCTTCCGCCACCTGCGCCAGCTGGACGACCTGTTCGACGGCACCGTGGCGATCATCGACCACCATGCCGAGAGCCTGCGGGCGGCCGGCCTGAAGAAGGTCGTCGCCAACACCATGGGGGTGGAGCCGGGGATATTCTCGCCCGCGCTGCGAGACGAAGGGCTGCGGGCGCGGATGCTGGAGCGGCTGCGGCTTCCGGCCGAGGCGACGCTGCTGGTCGGCGCCGGGCGGCACGGGCCGGAGAAGCGCTGGCCAATGGTGATCGAGGCGGTGACGGCGGCGGGGGCCGGGGCGCCGATCGGCCTGATCATCGCCGGCGACGGGCGCGAGCGGGCGCGGGTGGCGCGGGCGACCGCCAACAACCCCCACATCCAGCTGATCGCCCCGGTGACCGACCGGCGCGAGTTCGCCCGCCTGCTGGCGAGCTGCGACGCGCTGGTCCATGGCGCCGAGGCCGAGGTGTTCTGCACGGTGGCGGGCGAGGCGCGCGCCTCCGGCCTGCCGATGATCGTGCCGGATCGCGGCGGCGGGGCCGATCATGCCCGGCTGGCCGATGGCTGGACCTTCGAATCCGGCAACCCGGCGGCGATGGCGCGCGCGATCCTCGACTTCATCGCCACCCCGCGTGACGCAGTGCGCACCCGCGCGCTGCGTCATGCCACTGCCGTGCGCACGGTGGACGAGCATTTCGCCGACCTGTTCGCGTTCTACCGACAGTTGCTGGACCGGCGGGACCGGGGGCTGCTGCCCCATCGCCTGCCCTTCGCGCCGCTGGCGCGCAACGCTGCCTGACCCACCTTGCGCCCGCGCCTGTTCGCCTCGATCCACGATGTCAGCCCGCGTTTCGAGCGCGAGGTCGATGCCCTATTCGAGCGGCTGTGCGGTCTGCTCGGCGGGCCGCGCCTGGCGATGCTGGTGGTGCCCGATTTCGAGGACGGCGCGCCGCTGGCGGCAAACCCGGCCTATGCCGCCAAGTTGCGCGGCTGGGCCGATCAGGGCGTCGAGATGTTCCTGCACGGCTGGTGCCACCGCGACGATGCGCTGGAGCGCGGCTTCATGCAGAAGCACATGACCGCCGGTGCCGGCGAGTTCGCCCGGCTTTCGCGCGAGGAGGCCGGGCGGCGGCTGATCGCCGGCCGCGAGGTGGTCGAGGAGGCGATCGGGCGGCCGGTGGCGGGGTTCATCGCTCCGGCCTGGCTCTATTCGGAGGGGGCGAAGCAGGCGCTGGCCGATCAGGGTTTTGCCCTGGCCGAGGATCATCTCCGGGTCTGGTCACCCGCCGGGGGCCGCACGCTGGCGGGCGGGCCGGTGATCACCTGGGCCAGCCGCAGCCGGGGGCGGGTGGCGAGTTCGCTCCTGGTGGCGGCGCTGGCGCGGGCCTGCCCGGCGGTGCTGCGCGATGCGCGGATCGCGGTCCATCCCGGCGATACCACGGTGCCGGCGCTGCTCGACAGCATCGATGCGACCTATCGCCGCTTCGTGCGCACGCACCGGCCGGCGCGTTATGCGGAACTGCTCGATCACGGCGTCGTGCGAAATGCCGGGAGCCGGCTTTCGGCTTGATGTGCTGCTGGAACACACGGCTACGGCGGGATGGCGTTGCGGTCAGGCCTGGGCCGGTAGCGGCGGCCGCGCGATCATGCCGCACGCCGGCGTGATCGTGCGAGGTCGGCTCCGGCGAGGAGCGCGGCGACCGCTATGTTGGCGATCAGCAAAAGTCCGGCCATCATCGTCATCAAGCTGCCGACTTCGCCTTCGTGACCGAGCAGGAATACCGCCAGCCCGGCGAACACCACGTCCTTGTTGGGGATCATCGGCAGGCGCGAGACCAGCATCCTGAGGGTCGCCAGCACCAGCCACAGCCAAAACGCGACATCCGGCAGGACCAGGTGCCACATCCAGGCCGCCAGCCCGATCAGCGCGGCGATGCGCAGGGCGTGGACGGCCGAGATCCACCACAGCGTCGGCCGGGGCAGCGAGAACAGGCTGGCACGGAACAGCAGGATCGCCAGCGAGGTGACCAGCACGACGCCGAGCGAGAGGAACACCATGCGCGTTTCCGTGCCGAGCTGGCCATGGGCGACCAGCCGCCAGGACAGCGCCAGCATGGCGAGCGTGGCGAGATTGCCGGTCAGCGCGGACAGGATCGTGACATCCTTGACCGCGGCGAATGGCGCGGCGACCGTGTCCAGGCGACTGCGCGCCCAGGCATAGAACTGCACCTCGCCGAGGTAGCCGAGCAGCAGCTCGTTGCTGACCTTCTTGCGCAGCAGAGCGGCGAAGCCACCCCATGCGACACGCCACAGGCGGCGGTAGATCACCCAGTCGAACAGCGGTTCGGCGAGGTACCAGGCGGCAAACACCGGCCAGAACGCGGACCGGCCGGGAACCAGGGAGACGATCGCGGCGAAATCCAGCCGGCGGAACTGGAAGGCAACCGTCACCAGCAGCGCCAGCGATATGCCGGCGCTGACCAGAGCCGCCAGCCGCGAGCCGGCGCCGCCCGGTTCGGCCATGCTCAGTGCTCGGCCGCCACGGCATCGTGATGGCGCACCGGGCCGAGCAGGGCCGGTTCGAAGATCAGCGCGCAGACCAGCGTCCAGATCAGCGAGATCATCAGGATCAGGCCCATGCTGGCCGTGCCGGGATGGTCGGACAGCCAGAGCGCACCGAAGGCGCTGCCGGTGGCCAGCGCGGAGAAGACGACGGCGCGGGCGAGGCTGGTCTGCAAGAGATCGCCGACGCCGCGCCGCCAGGCCATGACGAAATAGATGTGGAAGGCGACGCCGACGCCGAACAGCAGCGGAAAGGCGATGATGTTGGCGAAGTTGAGCGGCTGGCCGATGACGACGCAACTGCCGAGGGTGAGGAAGATCGACAGGACCACCGGCGCCAGCGTGAAGGCGACTTCCCGGGCCGAGCGCAGTACGGCGAACAGCAGCGCGCTGACCAGCACGAGCGCGAGGGCGCCGGCCTGGACGAAGGCGAGCGCGACGGTGCGGGCGGCCGCCTGGGTATCGACCGGCAGGCCGGTGGCATTGGGCGCAAGGCGGGTGACGGCGGCGGTGAAGCGTTCGAGCGTGGCGTTGTCGAGGCTGTTGCCCGAGGGCGTGACCGAGACCAGGGCCTGGCCGTCCTTGGCCAGCCATTCGCTGACCAGCTCGGGCGGCAGGGTCTCGCGGCTGACCGGGCTTGCCTGGAGCGAGGTGCGGATGGTGTCGAGGGTCACGCCGAGCGGGGCCACCAGCATCTTCGCCACTTCGGCACGGCGCGCGGCGGGTGCGGCGGCGAGGCGATCGAAGCTGGAGGCGAGGCCGGCGGCGGCAGTGCCGAGCGGGCCGGGGCGCGCGGACGCCAGTTGCCTCAGCGAGGTGGCGGCCTTGTGGAGGGCGGCGATGGTCGAGGCATCGTCCGCCGGGGCGGGCAGGTCGAACGGATTGAGGGCCGGGTCCAGCAGCAGCGAGGCATCGCCGATCAGCGCCAGCTTGGCGGGTTGATCGGCCGGGATGAAGCTGGACAGCGTCACGGTCTGGGCGACTTCGGGGAGCTTGCCGAGGCGGGCCGCCAGGCGATCGGCATCGGCGAGGCTGGGGGTGAGCACGGTGAGCGTGTTGGGCGTGCGGTCCGGATCGCGCAGGAGATCGGTCAGCGCGGCCATCGCCGGGGTATTGGGATCGCGCAAGTGCAGCGGGTTGAAATCGAAACGGATCAGGCCGAGGCCGGCGATCGAGGCGACCATGGCGATGACGAAGGCCTGGATCACCGGCTTGCGGCGGCGGTGAAGCCAGCGGTCGAGCGGCGCCGCGCCGCGCCAGCCGACTTCTTCGGCCGGGGGAGCGGGCCTGAGCAGCATGAGCAGGGCTGGCAGCAGGGTGACGTTGAGCAGCAGGGCGACCATCATGCCCATGCCGGCGATGACGCCAAGTTCGGCGATGCCGACGTAGTCTGTCGGCAGGAAGGCGGCGAGCGCCAGCAGGATGGCACCGGCGGCCATCAGCAGCGGCTCGCCGATGGCTTCCGCCATCAGCCGCAGGGCATCGAGCGGGGCGGCGCCGGCCTGGCGTTCGGCATTGAAGCGGACGGCCACCTGGATGCCGAAATCGACCCCGAGCCCGACGAACAGGGGGATGAAGGCGATCGAGATCAGGTTGAGCCGGTGGACCGCGAGCAGGCCGAGGGCGAGGGAAACGACCAGCCCGGCGACGATGGTCACGACGATGGCGGCGACGATTTTCACCGAGCGGGTGGCGAGCCACAGCGTGACCACCATGGCCAGTGCCATGATCAGGCCGACCAGGCCGATGTTCTCGCGGATCGTGCCGAACTCCTCGTCGGAGAGCGGGACTTCGCCGGTGATGCCGATGTGGACGCCGTGGGCGGCGTCGAGCCGCAACCTGGCCGCTGCATCGAGCGCGGCCTGCTTGGCGGCGGCGCCGGGCTGGAGATCGGTGAAGTCGAGGCGGGGCTGGGCCGTGATCACGCGGCGGGTCGGTGGCGATAGCGGACCCTTGCCGTCGGAGAACTCGTTTTGCCAGGAGTACCAGGCGGGCTTGCCGGCCAGCCCGGTGTCGATCGCAGCGGCGAGCGAGCGGAGCGGAGTTTCGAGGCGGGCGACCTTGGCGGCGTCGTTTTCGGTCGTGGCGCCCTCGGCGGCGGTGTCGAGCGCGGTGGCGATGCCGCGCAGCGATGGGTCGGCGGCGAGCGGGCCGAGCAGCGGCTGGGCGTCGATCAGGCGCCGGGTGGTGTCGCGCACATCGCCGAGACCGGCATAGAGCAACCCGTTGCTGGCGAAGAACGCCCCACCGTCCGGCCGGGTGACGCGTTCGAAGTGCGGAACGTCCGCCGCGAGGGCTGCGGACAGGTCGCGGGCAGCGGCTTCGGCCAGTTCCGGGGTCTTGCCATCGACGATCAGCAGGATCGAATCGCTGGACTGGGCGACCGCCTTGTCCACCTTGGCCTGGTTGGCACGCCATGGGGTATCCGCCGAGATCAACTGGCTGGTGTCGGTCGTCATGTCGAAACGGGTGACGACGATGAACACGGCAGCGGCGAGTCCGGCGAGGGCGAGCGCCAGCGTGACCAGCGGACGACGCGCGGCGCCGAGGATCAGGGCGGTAAGCCGGGGAGCATGAGTGGCTTGGGACATGGCGAGGCGGCTCTGGCGGAAAAGCGTTTGCGCGGCAATCCCCGCGAGGGGTTGGGCGCAGGCTGAACGGGGCATGGGGGTGCTTTCGTCCCGCGGGTTATTCGCCTAGGAGCCGGTTCCATGATCGTGCTCTGGTGGCTGGTGGCCGCCCTTTCCTGTGCCGCTTCGGCTTACCTGCTGCTGGCGATGGCGGCGGTCCTGGGCCTGCGGCTGAAGCGGGGGCCGGGGTGGCGCAACCCGCCGGGGGTAACGGTGCTGAAGCCGCTGTGCGGGGACGAGGACGGGCTGGAGGCGGCGATCGAGAGTTTCGTCGCTCAGGCCATGCCGGGGGCGGTGACCCATGTGTTCGGGGTGGCGGATGGCGGCGACCCGGCGCTGGCGGTGGCGCGGCGGGTGGCGGAGCGGCACCCGGCGGTGGATTGCCGGTTCGTCATCGATGCCACGGTGCATGGGGCCAACCCGAAGGTTTCCAACCTGGTCAACATGGCCCGCGCCCTGCCCGAGGGGCTGGGCGAGGTCGTGGTGATTTCGGACAGCGACATCGTCATCGCGCCGGGCGTGCTGGCGCGGGCGGTGGACCGGCTGGCGGAGGACGGGACCGGCGCGGTGACGGCGCTCTATCGGGCAAGGCCGGGGCGGAGCGGGGACCAGGTGCGGCGCCTCGGGGCATGGTTCATCGATTACTGGTTCCTGCCGATGGCCGTGCTTCATGCGCGGCTGGCGCCATTGCAGGTGACCTATGGGCCGCTGACCGCGGTGCGGCGCGAGGTGCTGGCGGCGGCCGGCGGGCTGGAGGCGCTGGCGCCGCATCTTTCTGACGATGCCGAACTGGGCAAGCGGATCTGTCGCGCCGGCTGGAAGATCGTGTTCGGGCCGGATGCGGTGGAGACGCTGGTCAACGATCGCGATCTCGCGGCGCTGTTCGACCATGAGCTGCGCTGGGCGCGGACGGTCAGGGGGCTGGACCCGGTGGGGTACGTGGCGTCGGTCGTCAGCCATCCGGGGCCGCTGCCATTGCTGCTGCTGTGCTGGCCGGGAGTGGCGAGCCTCTGGCTGGCAGTGCTGCCGGTGGTGCTGCACTGGGTGCTGGCGCGGGTCGTGGCGCGGCGGCTGGGGCGCAATGACGATCTCCCGCTGCCCGGGCTGGTGGCGGTGTGGTGGCGGGACGTGTTTTCGTTTGCCGTCTGGGCGAAGGGGCTGGTGGCCAGGCGGGTCGGCTGGCGCGGGGCGCGGCTGGCGGTGGCGCATGGCGACATCCTGCAGTGACGCGGCGGCTCATCACTACGGCCGACGATTTCGGGATGTCGCTCGAGGTCAACGAGGCGGTGGAGGAGGCGCATCGCGAGGGGGTGCTGACCAGTGCCAGCCTGGTCGTGGCCGGCGACGCGGTGGACGATGCGGTGCGCCGCGCGCGGCGGATGCCGGGGCTGGGCGTGGGCCTGCACCTGGCGCTTTATGGGGCGCGGGCGGCCTGTCCGGGGCTGGGGGCGCCGCTTTCGCGGGATGGGGTGAACCTGGGCGCGGCGCCGGTGCGCAGCGGCGTGGCGATGATGCTGGGGGCGCGGACCGAACTGGCGCGGGAGATTGCGGCGCAGGTCGAGGGCTATCGGCAGACGGGGTTGGGCTGCACGCACCTCGACGGGCACTGGCATTGCCACCAGCATCCCGCCGTGCTGGCGCTGGCGCTGGACGGGGTGCGGTCGCTGGGCGCGCGGGCGGTGCGGGTGCCGCATGAAGGCTGGCAGTTTTCACGGGCGGCGGCCGGGGTGGGTTTCGCTCCCGGGCGGCTGGGGCAGGCGCTGGCGCATTGGCCGCTGGCGGGGTGGATGCGGCGGGCGGCGCGGGCGCGGGGGTTTTCGACCAACGATCACTTCTTCGGCAAGTGCGACGCCGGCGCGATCGGGGAGCCATTGCTGCTGGGAATGGTGGCGGCCTTGCCCGAGGGCGTGACGGAACTGGGACTGCATCCGGCGCGGGCGGGGTGGAGCGGATCGGGAGCACATGCGCCACCGGCGGGGTGGCGGCAGGAGGACGAGCTGGCGGCGCTGACCGGTCCGGCATTGCGCGAGGCGCTTTCGGCGCGCGGGGTGCGGCTGTGCCGGTGGGACGAGATCGGATGAAGGCGGGGCCGATAAAGCCGCATCAGGTTCGGACCCTGGCGCTGGCGCTGGCCATCCTGGCGGGGATCGGGCTGGCGATCGCGGGCAACGACGGCCTGCGGCGGCTGCTGGCGGCGGCAGTGGCCGAGGTGCGGCCGGCGGCGGTGCTGGCGACGGTGCCGGGGCAACTCCTGGCAACGCTGCTTTGTGCGGCGGCGCTGGCGGCGTTGCGGCCAGGGGTTTCGTTTGCCGCCTGCCTGGGTTCGCGGCTGTTGCGCGATGCGGGGGGGAACCTGCTGGTGTTCATGCCGGGGCTGGGCGAGGCGATCGGGGCGCGGGCGCTGGTGCTGGCGGGGGGAAGGACGCGGGCGGCGATTTCGGCGAGTGCGTTGGATACGTTTGCCGAGGTGATCGGACAGTTGCCGTTCATCGCGCTGGCGATCGGGGTGCTGCCGAGATTCTGGGACAAGGCGGAGCTGCCCGTGTTTCCGGGGAATGCCTGGGCGCTGGCGGGGATGGCGGCGGGGATCGTCCTGGCGGCCGGGGCGGGGGTTTACCTGTGGTGGCGGCTGGGCGGGCGGCATTCGCGGCTGGCGCGGCGGCTTCGCGAGGAAGGGACGCTGATGCGGCACGAGCTGGCGCGGCAGCGCGGGGGGATGCCGGCGAGCATCCTGCTGCATTTCCTCGCCTGGTTTGCCGGCGGGGTGCAGCTGTGGATGGCGGCGGCGGCGATGGGGCTGGAGCTGGGGTTCTGGCCGGCGCTGGCGATCGACTCGGTGGCTTATGCGGCACGGGGGATCCTGTTCTTCGTGCCGGCGGGGCTGGTTTTGCAGGAGGCCGGGCTGGTGGGGGCCGGGCTGGCGTTCGGGGTGCCGGCGGCGGATGCGCTGGCGCTGGGGGTGGTCCTGCGGTTGCGGGATGTGGTGTTTGGCGCCGCGCTGGTGATCTGGCCGGTCATGGAACTTCGCCTGCGGGGGGCGAAGCGCGCGTAGCGTGCGTTTGTAAATATCGCTCCCCAATATCGCTTGTCGATATTGGGCGGCAAAGGGCTTCGGGGGGCCGCCGCCCTGGCAATGGACATGGGGAGCCGCAAAGGCAGAAGGACGGCCCCCCCTTCGACAGGCTCAGGGCAGGCTTCGGCAGGCTCAGGGCAGGCGGACGTGAGGGTGCGGTTGCTGAGGTTGCGTGTGCGGCGCGCCCCCTCCGTCAGCCCTGCGGGCTGCCACCTCCCCGCTGGCGGGGAGGATCGGGTACGGCTGCGCGGCCGCTGGCGAATGCGACGTAACGCCTGGGGTAGCCGGGCAACATCAGGCCGGCGTTGGGGCGCCCTTCGCGATTGGCGCGGGGCGGGAATGCGACCGTTAGGCTTTGGGTGGCGAATACGTAGCCCTGGCCGTTGCCGGCGGTGACTCCCCAAGCTTCGCCTGCCCTTTTACCCTTTGGGCTGCATTCCGTTCAGACTTCAATGCGACCGGCGGAGGGTAGTCTGACGACGCTCCGCTCGACCCTGAGGACAAGAAGCGGACAGTGCGGCGGGTTCGCGAGAGGGCACTGTCGTTACGAGAGACGCCTTGCCTGGCGTCTGGCTTCACATCCTTGCGGACGCTGCTTGCGCGCGCGCGTCTTTTGCCGCGCCATGGCCCGCAACGCCGGCCTGAAACACCGAACCGGCCGTGCGCTTTGGCCGGGGCGGATGCGCGGGCTTATAACCTATATGGAGATAATTGTCAATGCCCTGCCCCAAAGGGCATGTCCTCCGCAGCACCCCGACCCCCTGCCCGCGCGTATCTGCCTCGCAGCAAAGCTTTGCTGTAAAGAGCAGAGGACGACAGAGATGATGAAATCCCAGATGCGCGCGGCGGTTGCCGCGCTGGCGGTGCTGGCTTCGGTGCCGGCGCTGAGCGTTGCCGCCTCGGCCAATCCGATGGTCGGCGGGGCGGCGATGTCTTCGACCAAGACGATCGTCGACAACGCGATGAACTCGAAGGATCACACGACGCTGGTGGCGGCGGTGAAGGCGGCGGGGCTGGTCGACACCCTGTCCGGTCCGGGGCCGTTCACCGTGTTCGCGCCGACCAACGCGGCGTTCGCCAAGCTGCCGGCGGGCACTGTCGATACCCTGGTCAAGCCGGAGAACAAGCAGATGCTGACCGGCATTCTGACTTATCATGTCGTGGCCGGGCGGATGACTTCGAAGGACATCGCCGCGGCGATCAAGGCGGGTGGCGGGACGGCGACCCTGACCACGGTGCAGGGCGAGCCGCTGACCGCGAAGATGAGCATGGGCAAGCTGGTGCTGACCGATGCCAAGGGCGGGACTTCGACGGTGACGATCAAGGACGTGATGCAATCGAACGGGGTGATCCACGTCGTCGATTCGGTGCTGATGCCGTGAATGGGGTGCCGGGCGGGGAACCGCCCGGCATTCGGGCGTGGGGCTGGATTCCCGCCTTCGCGGGAATGACGAAGGGGGGCGGGGATGGCGAAGGGGGGCGGGGATGGCGAAGGGGGACGGGAGGCGAAGGGGGGTGGAGCGGGCGTTAGCGGGTGCGGCTGAAATCGGCGAAGCGGCCGGCAACGGCACCGCTGGATCTGAGCGCGGCGGCGGTCTGGCTGCAGGTCAGGGCGGCGAGTTCGTCGGCGTAGCGGTAGCCGGGGGCGGAGCCGGGATAGGGGCCGGTGGCGGGGTGAGTGTAGAGTTCGTGCAGGCCCGGCGGCAGGGCGGCCAAGGCGGACTGCATGGCGGCGCTGTCGAACCGGCCGGATTCGGCGAGGCCGGAGACGGTGTCGTTGACCGTGAGGCCCTGGCGGCGCCAGTGGCTTGCGAGAATGCCGGCCCACCATGCGAGGATGCCGCCGCCGGGTGCGCGCGGGGCGCGGATGGCGCGCAGGCCGTGAGGGCGGCCGGCCTTGACGATTGCCGAGGCGATCATCGGATGGAGGTGGAAGTGCTTGTGGGCGTTGGCGTGGTCGAGCTTGAGGCCGGTGGCGGCGAAGGCGGCGAACTGGGCGGCGACTTCGGCCTGCATCTGGGTGCGGGCGGCCGGGACGAAGGCGATGAGCAGCGCGGTTTTCAGCATGGAATCGTGGAAGCGGCCGTCCGGCGTGGTCAGCCAGGAGGCCTGCGCGCGGGGCAGGATCGGGCGGCCATCCACCAGCACGACGTGGAGGCCGACGCCGAGCGCCGGCAGGCGGCGGGCGCGGTGGACGGCATCGGCCATGGCATCGCCGGCGACCATCAGGCTGGCGGCGGTGAGCACGCCCTCGACGTGGGCCTGTTCGACGGCTTGGTTGACCGCCGGCGCGGCGCCGAAGTCGTCGGCGGTGATGACGATGCGTTTACGCAGCAGCGGCGACCTCAGGCGGCTTCCTTCCGGCGGCGCAGGAAATCGAAGAATTCGACGCCTTCGCGCAGGCGGCGCTTCATCATGTCCCAGTCCCGCAGCATTTCGCCCATGATCGCGCCGATCTTGCGGGGGCGGAAGTAGTAGCGGCGGTAGAATTCCTCGACCTTGTCGAAGATGACCTCGCGGCTGAGGTGGGGATAGGAGAGCTGGGCGATCTGGTTGCCGCCGTCGGTCAGGAGGTGGTCGGAGCCGTCAAACCAGCCGTTTTCAGTGGCCTGCTTGTAGAGGAAGGTGCCGGGGTACGGCGCGGCGAGGCTGACCTGGATGGTGTGGGGGTTGAGTTCGATCGCGTAGCGGATGGTTTCCTCGATGGTTTCCAGCGTTTCGCCGGGCAGGCCGAGGATGAAGGTGCCGTGGATGGTCAGGCCGAGGTCGTGCGCGTCCTTGGTGAAGCGGCGGGCGACATCGGTGCGCAGGCCCTTTTTGATGTTGTGCAGGATCTGCTGGTTGCCGCTTTCATAGCCGACGAGCAGCACGCGGCAGCCGCCGGCTTTCATCGCCGCGAGCACCGGCTGGGGGACGTTGGCCTTGGCGTTGCAGCCCCAGGTGACCGGGAAGCCGGGCTTGCCGAAACCGAGTTTCGCCAGTTCGCCTGACAGTTCGACGACGAATTCGTGGGCATCGGCCAGGGTGTCATCGTCGAAGAAGATCTCCTTCACCTCGGGCATTTCGGCGAGGATGTATTTCACTTCCTCGATCACCTTGCCGACCGACTTGTGGCGATAGCGATGGCCGCTGATGGTCTGCGGCCAGAGGCAGAAGGTGCAGCGGCTCTTGCAGCCGCGGCCGGTGTAGAAGGAGACGTAGGGGTGGCGCTGGTAGCCGCCGAAATACTTGATGGGGTCGAGATCACGCTTGTAGATCGGGCTGACCATGGGGAGGACGTCCATGTCCTCGATGATGGAGCGGTCCTTGTTGCGCACGATTGTGCCATCGGGCGCGCGGTACGTGATGCCGTCGATTTCGGCGAAGGGCTTGCCTTCGGCGAGATCGACGCAGGTGAAGTCGTATTCCTCGCGGCAGACGAAATCGATGGCTGCGCTGGCTTCGAGGCTTTTAACATCCTCGATCATGACTTTGGCGCCAACCATGCCGACGAGGCAGTTCGGGTTGCGCTGCTTGATCAGTTCGGCCGTCTGGACGTCCTGGCGGAAGGAGGGCGTCGAGGTGTGGAGGATGACGAGGTCGCGCTCGTCGAATTCGTGGGCGATGTCGTCCCAGGAGAGATCATGGGCCGGGGCGTCGATCAGCTTGCTGCCCGGCACCATCGCGGCGGGCTGGGCGATCCAGGTCGGGTACCAGAAGCTCTTGACCTCGCGCTTCATCTGGTAGCGGGCGCCGGCGCCGCCGTCGTAGCCATCGAACGAGGGGCCTTGCAGGAAAAGGGTGCGCTTCATCGGGTTCTCAACCTGGGGAATGGGAAACGGGTGGGGGAATCGGGGCGTGAGCGGATCAGGCCGTTGCCTGCCATTGTAAGGCGGTGGCCGCGCCAATCAATCGTGCGCGCGGTGAGGCTGGCGAGAAAGATGAAAAAGCTCAGCACATCCGCGAGGACCAGATGGTGCAGCGGGCCAGTGGCGTGGCCGGCGATGCGATCGACGCGGGCCTTGATCGTGGCGCGCAGGGCGAGCGCGAGGGCGAAGAGGACAAGGCCGGGGATGGGCAGGAAGGGGATGGTCAGCAGCGCCAGCGGCAGGGCGTGGGTGACGACGGTGCCGAGGTGCTGCAGGCCGACGATGGAGCGCAGGGTGACCATCCAGCGCAGGTGGTGGCGCCACAGGGCGGCGAAAGTCGGCTCCTCGCAGGCGTGAGTGACCAGCATCGGCGGGACGACGACCGCGAGGCCCTGTTCGGCGACGGCCATACCGATGGCGTAGTCGTCCGCCAGGACATCGACGAAGCGTTCGAAGCCGCCGATGGCATCGAGCGTTTCGCGGCGGATCGCGATGGTCGAGCCCATGCAGGGCTGCGACAGGCCGAAGTTGAGGGCGAGGACCATGTTCGGCATGGTCGCATAGGACAGGGCGGCGGCGCCCACCTGCGACCACAGGCCGGCATCGCCACGGCCGATATAGAGGCAGGAGACGGCGCCGACGCCGGGCCGGGCGAGCGTGCCGAGGACTTGCGCGAGGTAATCCGGGCGGACGGCGATATCGCTGTCGGACAGGACGAGGATGGGGTGGCGGGCTTCACGCATCATCGCGACGAGGTTGCCGACCTTGCCGTTGGCGCCGGGCGCGCGGGGGCCGGGGCTGAGGGTGATGTCGGCCCGGGGGTGGCTGGCGGCGAGGGTGCGGGCGACGGGGAGCGCGGCGTCTTCCGGGGAATTGACGCCGCAGAGCATCTGGACGGGGCCGGCATGATCCTGCGCCAGGAAGGTGGCGAGGTTGGCGGCGAGCTGCGGTTCGCTGCCGTGGAGGGGCTTGAGCAGGGTGACGGCATCCGTGCCGCGATCGCGCGGGCAGGATTGGGCGAACCAGCGGCGGACGGCGTGGAGGACGACGCACTGATAGACCAGGCCGGCGGCGGCGAGAAGCGCCAGCGGCAGGCCGAGCCAGAGGGAGTGCGCGGGGGATAGCATTGCGTCCGGCTCCCTACACCGCTTGGCCGGACATGCAAAAAAAGAGTTTTTGTTGCCGCATCGCGAAGAGCCAAAAACCGGTTCCCACCCTTCGACACGCTCAGGGCTGTGCTTTTTGGCGCGATGCTTTAGAGGCGTCGGCTGTGGACGGGCAACTGGTCATCATTACCGGGGTCGCGGGGTTTCTCGGCTCGGCGGTCGCAAGGGCGTGTGCGGCGCAGGGGGCGCGGGTGCGCGGGGTGGTGCGTGCGAGCAGCCCGCAGGCGAACCTGGCGGATTTTCCCGGCGAGCTGGTCCGGGCCGACTTGCGCGATGCCGGGGCGGTGGCGCGGGCGTTTGCCGGGGAGCGGGCGGCGTTGCTGCTGAACGTGGCGGCGGATTACCGGCTGTGGGCGCGCGACCCGGAGGAGATCGTGCGCAACAACCTGACCATGACGCGGGTGGTGATGGAGGCGGCGCTGGCTGCCGGGATTGGCCGGGTGGTGCATACCTCTTCGGTAGCGACACTGCTGCCGCTGCCGGGCGGCGTGGCTGACGAGACGCGTTCGGCCCAGCCGGAGCAGGCGACCGGGGCCTACAAGCGCAGCAAGGTGGTGGCCGAGCGGCTGGTCGAGGACATGGTGCGGGAGAAGGGCCTGCCGGCGGTGATCGTCAACCCATCGACCCCGATCGGGCCGCGGGACGTGCATCCGACGCCGACCGGGCGGATCCTGGTCGAGGCGGCGAGCGGGCGGATGCCGGCCTATGTCGATTCGGGGCTGAACCTCGTCCATGTCGACGATGTCGCGCAGGGGCATCTGCTGGCGGCGGAGAAGGGGCGGGTCGGCGAGCGGTATATCCTCGGCGGCGAGGATGTGACGCTGGCGCGGATGCTGGCGGACATTGCCGAGCTGTGCGGGCGGCAGCCGCCCAGGGTGAAACTGCCGCGCGGGCCGCTGTTTCCGCTGGCCTATGCGGCGGAGGCGATGGCGCGGGTGACCGGGCGGGAGCCGTTCCTGACGGTCGATTCGCTGAAGATGGCGGGGCACCACATGTATTATTCCTCGGCCAGGGCGGAGGCGGAGCTGGGCTATCGGGCGGGGAGCTATCGCGATGCGCTGGCCGACGCGCTGGCGTGGTTTCGCGCGGCGGGGATGATTTCCGCGTGATCTGGCTGGGTTTGACCTGTCTGGCGATCTGGGTGGCCATGCTGCTGTCACGGTTCTGGACGGTGGCGGAGAACGACGACAACGTCGCGTTCGCGGCCGACTTGCCGGAGTGGCCGAGCGTGGTGGCGGTGGTGCCGGCGCGGGACGAGGTGGATGTGATCGCCCGGTCGCTGGGCAGCCTGGCGGCGCAGGACTATGCCGGCGAGTTTCGCGTGATCCTCGTCGATGACAATTCGAGCGACGGGACGGCGGCGATCGCGCGGCTGGTGGACAGCCCCCGCATCGCGGTGCGGCAGGGATTGCCGCTGGCGGCGGGGTGGACCGGCAAGCTCTGGGCGGTTTCGCAGGGGATCGCGGCCGCTGGAACACCCGATTACCTGTGGCTGACCGATGCGGATATCGAACATGCGCCGGATACGCTGCGGCGGCTGGTGGGAATTGCGCTGGCGGGGGACGGCAAGGGGCACCGGCGGCGGCTGGTTTCGTTCATGGCGCAGCTGCATTGCGCGACGCCGCCCGAACGGCTGCTGATCCCGGCGTTCATCTATTTCTTCAAGATGCTCTATCCGTTTGGCTGGATCAACCGGACGGGGTGGTTCGCGCGCCGATTCGCCGGGGCGGCGGGGGGTTGCGTGCTGGTCGAACGGGCGGCGCTGGAGCAGGCGGGCGGGATTGCCGCCATTCGAGGTGCGTTGATCGACGATTGTTCGCTCGGCGCGCTGGTCAAGCGCGAGGGGCCGATCTGGCTGGGGCTGAGCCGGCGGAGCCGGTCGATCCGGCCCTATCGCACGGTGGGCGAGATCGCGGCGATGATCAGCCGGTCCGCCTATGCGCAGTTGCGCTACAATCCGCTGCTGCTGGCGGGGACAGTGCTGGGGCTGGGGCTGGTGTTCCTCGCCGGGCCGCTGCTGGCGCTGTTCGGCGCCGGCGAGGCGCGGTGGCTGGGGTTTCTGAGCTGGTGGCTGATGGCGATTTCGTGGACGCCGACCTTGCGCTGGTATGGGCGGGGGCCGTTATGGGGGCCGTTCCTGCCGCTGGTCGCGATGTTCTATGCCGGGTGCACCGTGGCTTCGGGCTGGGCGTTCCATCGCGGGCGCGGGGGCATGTGGAAAGGGCGGGCGCAGGCGCTGGCTGGGGAAGCGGGATGAGCTCTCCAGCCGATCTCGCCTCCGGCAAGGGACATAGCGACGAGAATTTCCCGGTCGCCTCGTGGCTGGTGCGGCCGGATGCGCGGGGGCCGGTCATGGCCTATTATGCCTTTGCCCGGATGGCCGACGACATCGCCGACCATGAGACCGCGTTGGCGGACGAGAAACTGCGGCTGCTGGGGGCGATGCGGGCGGGGCTGGAGGGGGATGATCCCGACGAGGCGCCAAAGGAGTCGGTGGCCTTGGCGCGGGTTGCGCGGGCGCGGGGGCTGGATCTGGTTCATGCGCGCGACCTGATTGCCGCCTTCGAGCAGGATTGCGTGCAGAACCGCTATGCCGACTGGGACGAGCTGATCGGCTATTGCCGATATTCGGCGATGCCGGTCGGGCGGTTCGTGCTCGACGTCCATGGTGAGGACCGGGCGCTGTGGCCGATGAACGATGCCTTGTGCGCGGCCTTGCAGATCATCAACCACCTGCAGGATTGCGGCAAGGATTACCGGGCGCTGGACCGGGTCTATGTGCCTGCGGATGCCATGGCGGCGCGGGGTGTCGCGATCGGGGAGCTGGGCGGGGCGCGGTCCTCCCCTGCCCTGCGCGCGGTGATCCGGGAGCTGGCGGAGCGGACCCTGGGCCTGCTGGACGAGGCGGCGCCGTTTGCCAGGGGGATCCGGGATTTCCGGCTTTCGGCCGAAGTGGCGGTGATCCAGCGGCTGGCGGTGGACCTGGCGAAAGGGCTCATGCGGCGCGATCCGCTGGCGGACAGGGTGCACCATGGCAAGGGGCGGGCCGGCGCGCTTGCCTTGGGCGCCTTGCTGCGGCACGGGCTCGCGCGGATCGTGCGATGAACAGTCTGGCCCCCTCCCCTGCGGCGAATGCGTCCGCCGCGTTCGATCCGGCGCTTCGCGCCAAGGTGGCGGGCAGTTCGTTCTATGCCGGGATGCGGGTGCTGCCGCCGGCGGAGCGGGAGGCGATGTTCGCGATCTACGGCTTCTGCCGCGTGGTCGACGACATTGCCGACGATGACGGGGCGCCGGCCGACGCCCGGCGGGCGGAGCTGGACGGCTGGCGGGCGGATATCGCCGCGCTCTATGCCCGGCAGCCGGCCGGGCGGGCGGCGCCGCTGGAGGACGCAGTGGCCCGGTTCGGGCTGAAGCCGGACGATTTCATCGCGGTGATCGACGGCATGGCGATGGACGTGGACGGGCCGGTGCGCTGGCCGGACTATGCGACGCTCGATCTCTATTGCGACCGGGTGGCGTCCGCCGTCGGGCGGCTTTCGGTGCGGGTGTTCGGCATGGAGCGCGAGACGGGGATCGCCCTGGCCCATCACCTGGGGCGGGCGCTGCAATTGACCAACATCCTGCGCGACATCGACGAGGATGCGGCGATCGGGCGGTGCTACCTGCCGGCGGAAGCGCTGGCGGCGGCGGGGATCGTGCCGGAAAGCCCGCAGCAGGTGGCCGGCGACGACCGGCTCGATGCGGCGGCGCGATGGCTGGTGCCACATGCGCAGGCGCACTACCGCGCCGCCAATACGATCCTCGCCGGGCGGCCGCAGGGGCACACGCTGGCGCCGCGGCTGATGGAAGCGGCCTATGCCCGCGTTCTCGCGCGGATGGTGCGCCGGGGCTGGCGGGCGCCGCGCCGGCGGGTGGGGGTGAACAAGCCGCTCCTGCTGCTGGCGCTGCTGCGGCACCGGTGGCTCGGATGACCGGCTTCGCGCGGGCGACGATTGCCGGGGCCGGGCTGGCCGGGTTGCAGGCGGCGGTGACGCTGTCCCAGGGCGGGGCGGCGGTCTGCATTGCTGACAGCGCGGCGCGGGCCGGGGGGCGCTGCCGCTCCTATCGCGATCCGGCGCTGGGACTGGTGATCGACAATGGCAACCACCTGGTGCTTTCGGGCAACCGGGCGGTCATGGCGTTTCGCGAGAGCATCGGCGCGGACAGGCCGCTGGCGGGACCGCAGACGGCCGAATTTCCGTTTTTCGACGCGGCCAGTGGCGAGCGCTGGACGATTTCGCTGAGCGACGGGCGGATGCCGTGGTGGCTGCTCGACCCCCGGCGGCGGGTTCCGCGCACCGGGGTGGCCGATTACCTGCCGCTGCTCAAGCTGCTGGCCGGCGGGGACCGCACGCTGGCGGAGGCGGTGCCGACGCAGGGGCCGGTGTGGCGCCGGCTGCTGCGGCCGCTGCTGCTGGCGGCGCTGAACACCGAGCCGGCGGAGGCGAGCGCGGAGCTGGCCGCCAATGTGCTGGCGGGCAGCGTGTTCCAGGGCGGACGGGCCACCCTGCCCCGGATTGCCCTGCCGACGCTTTCGGCCGCGTTCATCGATCCGGCCGTGGGGTGGCTGGCGCGGCAGGGGATTCCGCTCAGCACCGGGCGGCGGCTGAAGGCACTGGAGTTCGCCGGCAGGCGGGTATCGGCGCTGGAGTGGAGCGATGGCCGGCAGGTGCTGGCCGCTGACGAGGCGGTGGTGCTGGCGGTGCCCGGGTGGATCGCCGCCGAGCTGGTGCCGGGGCTGGTGGTGCCGGACGAACACCGGGCGATCCTCAACGTCCATTTCGCCGCCGCGCCGCCGGCGGGGGCGCCGGCGATGCTGGGCCTGCTCAACACGACGAGCGAGTGGCTGTTCTGCCACGTGGGCCGGGTTTCGGTAACGGTGAGCGCGGCGGACGCGCTGATGGACGCGGACCGCGAGGAACTGGCGCGGACGGTGTGGCGCGAGGTGGCGATGGCGCTGGGGTTCCCGGCGGATGCGGCGCTGCCGGCCTGGCAGGTGGTCAAGGAAAAGCGGGCGACATTTGCCGCGACCCCGGCGCAGGAGGCGCGGCGGCCATTGCCCGGGACGGACTACGAGAACCTGTTCCTTGCCGGGGACTGGGTCAGGACCGGGCTGCCGGCAACGATCGAGGGGGCGCTGCGCGCCGGGGACAATGCGGCGCGATTGGTGCTGGGGCAATCAATGCTTTATGGGGTCGAACCATGTTGAGGGAATTGAACCGGGAAGCGGAAATCACCGCGCCGGCACGCGACGCGCTGGACGCGGCGATCGGGCGGGGGAGCGAGCGGCTGTTTGCCGAGCAGAAGGCGGATGGGCACTGGGTCTACGAGCTGGAGGCCGATGCGACGATCCCGGCCGAATATGTGCTGCTGCGGCACTATCTGGCGGAGCCGGTGGACGAAGTGCTCGAGGCGAAGATCGGCAATTACCTGCGGCGGCGGCAGAGCGGCGAGCATGACGGCTGGCCGCTCTACCACGATGGCGGGTTCGACATCTCGGCGACGATCAAGGCCTATTTCGCGCTGAAGATGATCGGCGACGATATTTCGGCACCGCATATGGTGCGGGCGCGCGAGGCGATCCTGCGGGCGGGCGGGGCCGAGGCCGGCAACGTGTTCACCCGCATCCAGCTGGCGCTCTATGGCGCCGGGCCGTGGAGCGCGGTGCCGGCGATCCCGCCGGAGCTGATGCTGGCGCCGCGCTGGTTTCCCATCCATCTGACCAAGATGAGCTACTGGGCGCGCACGGTGGTGGTGCCGCTGCTGGTGCTCTGTGCGAAGAAGCCCAGGGCGCGCAACCCCAAGGGGGTGCGGGTGGACGAGCTGTTCACCGGCAAGCCGGTGCGGCTGGCGACCCAGGCGGCGCATGTCCACCATGGCTGGAAGTGGTTCTTCGAGGGGCTGGACTTCGTGCTGCGGCATGGCGAGCCGCTGTGGCCGAAGTGGCTGCGGCGGAAATCCATCGCGATGTGCGAGGCCTGGGTGACCGAGCGGCTCAACGGCGAGGACGGGCTGGGGGCGATCTACCCGGCGATGGCCAATTCGGTGATGATGTACGACGTCCTGGGCTATCCCGAGGATCATCCGGCGCGGGCCATCGCGCGGGAATCGGTCGAGCGGCTGCTGGTGATCAAGGAGGACGAGGCCTATTGCCAGCCCTGCGTCTCGCCGGTGTGGGACACGGCGCTGGCGGCGCACGCGATGCTGGAGGTGGGCAGCGACGAGGCGGTGGCGCGGGCGCACAAGGCGCTGGACTGGCTCTCGCCCCGGCAAGTGCTCGATGTCGTCGGCGATTGGGCGGAGCAGCGGCCGGACGTGCGGCCGGGGGGCTGGGCGTTCCAGTATGGCAATGACTATTATCCGGATCTGGATGATACCGCCGTTGTCGTCATGGCGATGGACCGGGCTTCGGGGCTGCGTGGCGACGCCGACCGCGAGGCGATCGCGCGCGGCGCCGAGTGGACGCTGGGGTTGCAGAGCCATGATGGCGGCTTCGCCGCGTTCGATGCCGACAACGACAAGGAATACCTGAACAACCTGCCGTTTGCCGATCATGGCGCGCTGCTCGACCCGCCAACCGCGGATGTTTCAGCGCGGGTGGTTTCGATGCTGGCGCAACTGGGGGAGCCGATCGATTCTCCGAGGATGACGGCGGCGCTGGCCTGGCTGGAGAAGGAGCAGGAGGCCGAGGGCTCGTGGTTCGGGCGCTGGGGGGTCAACTATGTCTACGGGACATGGTCGGTGCTCTGTGCGCTGGGGCGGGCGGGGATCGACAGCGCGCATCCGATGGTGGCGCGGGCGGTGGCGTGGCTGAAGCGGGTGCAGAATGCCGATGGCGGCTGGGGCGAATCGTGCGACAGCTATGCGCTGGACCGCAAGGGGCACGACGCCTTCCGCTCGACCGCGAGCCAGACGGCCTGGGCGCTGCTGGGGCTGATGGCGGTGGGCGAGGCGAAGAGCGAGGTGGTGGCGCGCGGGGTGGAATGGTTGCTGGCCAACCAGGCCGGGGACGGGCTGTGGGGGCAGGAGGTCTATACCGGCGGCGGTTTCCCGCGCGTGTTCTACCTGCGCTATCATGGCTATCCGCGTTACTTCCCCGTCTGGGCGCTGGCGCGCTATCGCAACCTGATCCAGGGCAACGGCGAGCGGCCGGCCTGGGGGATGTGAGGTGAGCGCCAGGCCGCTGCTGGTGGTGACGGGGACCCGGCGCGAGGCGGCGACGATTGCCGGGCCGGGGGTGGTGACACTGGCCGGCGGCGGCAACCGGGCGCGGCTCATGGCCGAACTGGAGCATTGGGTGCCGCAATCGTGCGGGGTGCTGAGCTTCGGCATGGCCGGCGCGCTCGACCCGGCGCTCGTGCTGGGGGACTGGGTGGTCGGCACCCGGGTCGTCGGCGAGTGGCAGGGAGCGTGCGACCCGGTGTTCGGCGGATCGCTGGCGCGGCGGCTGCGCACCGGACGGCGGATGCCGGCGAGCGGGGCGATCCTTGCCAGCGACCGGCTGATCGCCCGGGCCGACGAGAAGACGGCGATCCACGGGGAATGCGGGGCGATTGCCGCCGATATGGAATCGCACCTAGCCGGCGCGGCGGCGGCGGCGCATGGCGTGCGGTTTGCCGTGCTGCGCTGCATTTCCGACGAGGCCGGGGCAGACCTGCCGCCGGCGATTGCCGTGGCGATGGCGCCGGGCGGCGGGCTCAACGGGCTGCGCATCGCCGGATCGATCCTGCGGCGGCCGGGACAGGTGCCGGCGCTGCTGCGGACGACGGCGCGGTTCAAGCGGGCGTTCGACGTGCTGGAAGCCGGCGGGGCGCGGGTAATGTGCGGATGAATATACTGCCCACGTGCAATTGATTGGTCCAAATTGTCACATCAAGAAATAATTGCTTCGTCCGGGAACTGATTCACATTTTGTGAGTTAGGCAATGGATTGGCGAGTTCATTAGTGGACACAACCGAATTCGTGCGACACGGTGGCGTCCACGATTGCTATTGATTTGTCCTCGCCCTATCATTTGTTCTCTCAGGGCGCAGGACTTCGATGCAATCTGGAATAGAAAAGGCCCCGACGGGCATCGAGGGCTTCGATGACGTGACCCTGGGCGGCCTGCCTCGCGGGCGGCCGACGCTGGTTTGCGGCTCGGCCGGGTGCGGCAAGACGCTGTTTGCCTCCACCTTCCTGGTGAATGGCGCGCGGGCGGGCGAGCCGGGGGTGTTCGTCACCTTCGAGGAGCGGCCGGCGGACATTGCCGACAATGTCGCCTCGCTGGGGTTCGATCTCGACGGACTGGTCGAGGAAGGGCGGATCGTCGTCGAGCACATCGCGATCAACCCGTCCGAACTGGCCGAAGTCGGCGACTACGATCTCGAGGCGCTGTTCATGCGGCTGGAACTGGCGGTCGACGAGGTCGGCGCCAGGCGGATCGTGCTGGACACCATCGAGAGCCTGTTTTCCGCCTTCCAGAACCCGGCGATCCTGCGCGCGGAGATCCGCCGCCTGTTCGACTGGCTGAAGGAAAAGCGGCTGACCGCGGTGATCACCGGCGAGCGGGGCGACGGCTCGCTGACCCGGCAGGGGCTGGAGGAATATGTCTCCGACTGCGTGATCCTGCTCGACCACCGGGTGCACAACCAGGTTTCGACCCGCCGGATGCGGATCGTCAAGTATCGCGGCACGGCGCACGGGACCAATGAATACCCGTTCCTGATCGGCGAGGACGGGTTCTCGGTGCTTCCGGTCAGTTCGCTGGGGCTGGCGCACGAGGTCTACGACGAGTGCGTTTCGAGCGGCATCGCCGACCTCGACGCGATGCTGGCGTGCGGCGGGTTTCACCGCGCCAGCAGCGTGCTGGTGTCCGGCGTGGCCGGCTCGGGCAAGAGCTCGATCTCGATGGCGTTTGCCGATGCCTCGTGCCGGCGGGGCGAGCGGGCGCTCTATTTCTCGTTTGAAGAAGCGGCGGCGCAGACGGTGCGCAACATGCGCTCGATCGGGCTGGATGTCGGGCAGTGGATCGATGCCGGGCTGCTGCGCTGCATCGCGGCGCGGCCGACGTTCTACAGCCTGGAGATGCACCTGGCGATCATGCTGCGCGAGGTGGCGCGGTTCAAGCCGGCGCTGGTGGTGATCGACCCGCTGTCCGCCTTCCTCGACAGTGGCGACCAGCTCGAGGTGCAGTCCATGCTGCTCAGGCTGGTCGATTACCTGAAATCCAACGGGATCACCGGGGTGTTCACTCACCTGACCCATGAACAGGGGGTGGCGCAGACCGACGCCGGCCTGTCCTCGCTGATGGACGGCTGGTTGCTGCTGCTCAACCGCGAGGTCAACGGCGAGTTCAACCGGCAGCTGTTCCTGCTGAAGGCGCGCGGCATGGCCCATTCCAACCAGGTGCGCGAATTCCAGATGAGCGACGACGGCATCCGGCTGCTGGAGCCGTATCTCGGCGAGAACGGGGCGGTGACCGGTTCGGCACGGCGGTTCGAGGAAGCCCGCGCCCGGCGCGACGAAGTCGAGCGGCGCAATGCGGCGGCAGCACTGAGCGAGCGGCTGGAGCAGCGGCGGCGCAAGGCCGAGGCGGAGATTGCCGCCTTGCAGGCGGAAGTGGCCGCCGACGAGGCGGAGCTGCGGCGGATGCTGGCGGCGGAAGACGATTACCGGCGCCAGGCAGAGGCCGACCGCGCCGAACTGGCTGAGGCCCGACAAGGAAGGAACGGATGACCAAGGCCACGGAACTGACGCTCTATGTCGCGGGGCAGACGCCGAAGTCGGTCGCGGCGATCCGCAACCTGGAGCGGATCTGCGCCGAGCATCTCGATGCGAGCTATGTCGTCAAGGTGATCGACCTGAAGGAGAACCCCCGGCTGGCGCGCGAGCACAACATCGTCGCCATTCCGACCCTGGTCCGGCAATTGCCGGTGCCGATCCAGAAGATCATCGGCGACCTTTCCGACACGGAGCGGGTGCTGGTCAATCTGCGGCTCGGCGAGGCGACGTGACCGACCCCTCGCTCGAGGGGCTGGACAACGGGGAGTTGCGGCGGCGGCTGGCCGAGGCCGAGGAAACCCTGCGGGCGATCCGGGAGGGCGACGCCGATGCCCTGGTGGTGCGCGCGGCGGACGACGACGCGGTGTTCGCGCTCGCCGGCGGCGAGGACAGCTATCGCGCGATCATGGAAGCGATGGACACCGGGGCGGTGGCGCTCGATGCCGGCGGCAAGGTGCTCTATGCCAACGCGGCGCTGCGGGCGCTGCTGGGGTGCTCGGCCGCCGAACTGCAGCGCGACGGGCTGTTTGCCCGGCTCGACGACGCCGCGGTGGCGGTGGTCGGCGAGGTCGCTCGGCGGGCCGGCCAGGGCCGCGACCAGGCGCAGTTCAGCCTGAGCCGGGATGGCAGCCTGCGCCACTATGTCGTCACCGGGGCGGCGCTGCCGCTCGCCTTCGGCACCGGGGTGACACTGACCCTGAGCGACGTGACGGCGCGGATGGAGGCGGCGAGCGCCGAGGAATCGGAGCGGATCGGCCGGGCGGTGCTGGCGTCCGCCAACGAGGCGGTGATCGTCTGCGACCGCGACGGGCTGGTGACCAATGCCAATGCGGCGGCCGCGCTCTATTGCCGGGGCGATCCGGTCGGCCAGCGGTTCGACGAGGCGCTGCCGCTGGTGTTCCCGATCGGCGGGGCAGTGCTGCATGTCGACGACCTCCTGGCGCTGGCTTGCGGCGGCAATGCGATGAAGGGGCTGGAAGCATCGGCGCCCGCCGCCTCGCCGCCGCGCGACGTGCTGGTCAGCGTCGCGCCGCTCAGGCTTTCGGGCGAGGCGATCGGCGGCAGCCTGGTGACGCTGATCGACCTGACCGAGCGCAAGGCGACCGAGAAGCGGCAGACGCTGCTGATGCACGAGCTCGACCATCGGGTGAAGAACACGCTGGCGATGGTGCTCTCGATCTGCGGGCGGACGATTTCCGGATCGCACGACCTGGAGGATTTCCGCCTGCGCTTCACCCGGCGAATCCAGGCGCTGGCGGCGACTCACAACCTGCTGGCCGATGCCGCCTGGGCCGGGCTGGACCTGGCGGCGGTGGTCCATGCCGAACTGGCGCCTTATGCCTCGACCGCCGGGCCACGGCTGGTGGTGCGCGACATGAACCGGTTCGTGGCGCCCAATGTCGGCATCGCGTTTGGCCTGGTGGTGCACGAGCTGGCAACCAACGCGGTCAAATATGGGGCGCTTTCGCGCGAGAGCGGGGTGGTGACGGTCAGCGGGCGGGCGCAGGCGGACGGGGCCTTCGAGATCACCTGGACGGAGCGCGGGGGGCCGCCGGTCCTGCCGCCGACCCGCCAGGGCTTTGGCCAGACGCTGATCACCCGCAGCTTGCGCAGCGGCCCTGGAACCGGGGCCGATGTCGAGTTTGCGCCGGAAGGGATCATCTGCCGGATGGTCCTGCAGATCAACGGCTGACGTGCGGCAACGTGGCAGGGAACTAATCCGTCGCGGACACGTTGCATCGGCGAAGGGACGAATCACGGATGGACGAGGGCGAGCTGGAACCGGGCTGCGAGGCCACCGCCGCGTCCGGCCCGGAGCATGTCCCGCCAACCAGCGTGCTGCCAACCAGTGTGCTGCCAACCAGTGTGCTGATCGTCGAGGACGAGTTCCTGATCGCCCTGCAGATCGAATCGATCCTGATCGAGCGCGGCTACCGGGTCGTCGGCATCGTTTCCGACCTGGCCGGGCTGGCGGCGATGAGCGAACCGCCCGACGTCGCCCTTGTCGATCTCAACCTGCGGGACGGGCCGACCGGCTGCGCGATTGCCGCGCAACTGGCCCGAGACCATGGCACCCGGATCGTCTACGTGACCGCCAACCCGGCACAGATCGCCGAGCCGGCGCCCACCGCCATCGGCATCGTCCACAAGCCGTTTTCCCATGGCGCGATCGACGCTGCGGTGTGGCAGGCGATGGCCGCGCGGCAGGGTGCCTGTGCTTCGGCTCTGGCGCTGCCGGTGTTCGACGGTACTGGAGCATGATGACATTGGATTGACCAATGCCATCATACTCCAAGTTTTGTTTTCGTGCGATTTATCGACAAAAACCGGTTCCCGCTTTTTGTCATCGCACTCTATCGCCGGTTGATCATTCGATCAGGTCGAGCAGGTCGGGGATCGCCACGGTGGCGAAGCCGACGGTGCTGTCCGAGATGCCATAGGGCACCAGCAGCTGCTGGCCGACCGCCAGGACGCCACAGGTATAGACGACATTGGGGACATAGCCGGAGCGGTCGGCATCCTCGGCGGTCAGCACGGGCTCGCGGGTGCGGCCGATGACCTTCGAGGGATCGTCGCGATCGAGCAGGGCGGCGCCGAGCGCATACTTGCGCATGGCGCCGACGCCGTGGGTGAACAGGAGCCAGCCGGCATCGGTCAGGATCGGGCTGCCGCAGTTGCCGATCTGGATGAACTCCCAGGGGAACTTCGGCTCCATCAGCATGACGCCGTCATCGTCCCAGGTGGCGAGATCGTCCGAGCGCAGCAGGAACAGGTTCTTGCCGTCCTGCCGGCCGACCATCAGGTAATCGCCGCCGACCTTCTGCGGGAACAGGGCCATGCCCTTGTTGCGCCCTGCCCTGCCCTCGATGGGTTCGAGGATGAAGCTGCGGAAATCCTCGGTGCGCAGCAGTTCCGAGCGGATCGAGCTGCCGGACCAGGCGGTGTAGGTGCCGATCCATTCGTGGCGGCCGTCCTCGTGCTCGAAGCGGACCAGGCGGAGGTCTTCGAGGCCGTTGCGCTGCTGTTCGGTGATCGGGAAGATCACCGTATTGGACAGGCTGCTGTCCGGGTGGCGATGGACGGCGACCGGGCCGGGGGCGCTGGTCTGGTTGGCGGAATCGTCGAGATCGACGGCGGTGGCGAAGGCGCTCTGCGGCCAGAGGTCGAAAGTGCCATCGGCATAGGCGATGCCTTCGCGGAAGGCGACGGTCGAGATGTGGCCTTCGCCGACCGCCCGCAGGCTCATGACGAAGCGGCAGCCGCCGGGGCCGACGCCGGACTGGTCCGGGTGCGGCACGATCGACGGGTTCATCAGCGCGGCGGCGGCATACGTATATTCGTGGCAGAAGTATGCCCCGATCAGCCGCTTGCGCAGCAGCGAGAATCGGCCGCCATCCAGCCCGAGCGCCTGCTCGACCTCGCCATAGCGGCGCTCGAACATCGCTTCGGTCTGCCAGTGGCGCTCGACGAAATCGTGGACGACGCGGCCATATTCCATCTCCGCCTCGTCCTCGTCGAGCGCGCAGACATCCGCGACCAGCCGCCGGGCGCGATCACCCGGCGAATTGGCCGCCTGCCACCCGAGGTGGAAGGGTCGCAGCACGACCCGCGACGGGTCGGCATAGAGACGTGCATCAAGAATGCGTAATGGACTGGCCGTCTTGCCGCGCTGCGGACTCAAGGTTCCTCTCTTCCTGCCTCGCCGGCATCCCCGCAGAAAAACTCGGGCCCATGGACTTGCCCTGGCCAGTTGAATGTCCGTAGCCCGAAGTGGTTCCCCGTGCCTGTTCGCCGCCGAGTCCGCAACCCTCCATGCGGACCAGGGTGTAATGGGCGAGCTGGAACGCGAGGATCGATTCCGCGCCGCAATTCTCGTTGACCCCGCGCGGGGTCACGCCGTCGCGGCAGCGGCCGCTGGCGAGGTCGGCGAGGATGACGCCGCGATCGTTGGCGCCGAAATACCAGCGCCAGGCGGCGCGGGCATGTTCGCGCCAGCGCGGATCGCCGGTGACCGAGAACGCGCTCCAGCAGGCTTCGACCGCCGCCTGGGCTTCGAGCGGCTGCTGGTCGAACGGCAGCGATGAATAGGCGATGCCGAAGGTTTCCGAGCCGATCGGGCGGAACTGGCCGCTGGCGGAAACCTGGCGATCGGCGATCCAGGCCAGGGTCTCGATGCCGGCGGCGACCCATTCCGGATTGTCGAGCAGCTGGCCGGCCTCGATCAGGGCCTGGGAGAGGCGCGGGTTGTCGTAGCCGAGCATCGCCTCGAACCAGGTCCAGTCCGGCCGGCGGGCGGCGACCAGCAGGCGGTGGAGCAGATCGCCGCCGCGCGCGAGGATGCGGCTGGCTTCCTCGTGGGCGCCGACGGCACGACGGACGCAGGCCGCCGCGAGCATGGCGAAAGCCACGGTCCGGGGGGAATCGAGGTTGGCAAAGACCGGCGCGACGGTATCGAACCAGCCAAGCGCCCAGCGGCGCAGGTCCGGCTCCGACTGATGCTCGACGGTGTGACCGAGTGCCCAGAGCGCGCGGCCGTTGGAATCGTCGGAGCCGATGTCCTCGCACCACGACCGGTCGAAGGCCATGAAGTTGCGGAAGCGGGCAACGTCCGGGTTCCAGGCATGCTGGATGAAGCTGGCGTAGCGCAGCGTCCACTTCTGCAACTCGCGCGACGGCGAGGCGGTTGCGACGTTCATCAGCATCAGCGCGCGGGCATTGTCGTCTAGGCAGTAGCCATGGCGGCGATCCGGCACCGGGCCGATTGAGTGCTGCATCATGCCGGTGCCGTCGCTCATGGCGAAGACGGCGGCGAGGCCGGGGGTGGCGGTCAGCGGCACGTCACGGGCGCGCGGGCTGGCCGCCTTGCGGACGAGTTCGGCGCTGGCGCGGGCGAATTCCGGCCAGATGGTGGTGCGGCCCCGGGCATAGGCACGTTCGCGGGTTCCGGCCAGGAATGCTGGATCGTCGAGCAGGGCATTGACCGCGCGGGCCAGCGCCGCCGGCGAATCCGGTTCGACCAGCAGGCCGGCGCCATCTGCCAGCAGCTCGCGGGCGTGGACATAGGGGGTGGAGACCACCGCCTTGCCGAGCGCGACGGCATAGCTCAGCGTGCCGGAGGTGGACTGCTGGAGATTGGGATAGGGGGTGACGTAGATGTCGCAGGCCTCGAGCTGGTCGAGCAGGTCCGAGGTGGCGAGGAAACGGCTTTCCCAGGCGATGTTATCCTGGACGCCCAGGTGCTCGGCCAGTGCGTGCAAATCGTGCGCATAGGCCAGACCCTGCGCGCCGAGGCCGGGATGGACCTGGCCGACGATGCGGTAGATCACGTCGGGATGGCGCGCGACGATCTCCGGCAGCGCCTCCAGCATGCGTTCGATGCCCTTGCCGGGGCCGAGCAGGCCGAAGGTCATCAGCACTCGGCGATCCTCGAGGCCGAGGCGCTGCTTGAATTCGGCCTCGCGACCGAACGGGCGGTCCGGGGCGCCATGGGGGATGATCGAGACGATGCCGTGAGGCACGCGATAGCGTTCGATCAGCACGTCGCGGCCGGCGCGGGACATGACCATGATCTGCGATGCCCGCCGGATCAGGTGATCGAGCACCGCGCGCTGGTTGTCGGTCGGCTCGGCGAGGATCGTGTGCAGGGTCAGGATCAGCGGCGGGGCGAGGCGATCGACGAAATCGCAGGCCATGGCGCCATCTGCACCGCCGAAGATGCCGTATTCGTGCTGGAGCCAGACGGCATCGGCGCCGCTTTCGTTGATGGCGCGGGCGACGCGCAGGTAATCGCCCTGGTCATGGGCATCGATCACCCCGGCAACGTTAGCGTATTCGAGGTTCTGGTCGGGCTGGTCGAGCACGTAGACATCGACCGCGATCTCGGGGTGATGGATGCGCAACTGTTCGACGACATCGCCGGTGAAGGTGGCGATGCCGCATTTGCGGGGCAGGCCGGTGCCGACCACGGCGACGCGCAGCGCCGCATTGGCGCGGCGGGCACGTTCGGCTGGGAACAGCGGCACGATCTGGGCAGCATCGCGCTGCGTGGCGGCGGCCGCCGACGAGAAGGCAAGGAAACCCGGAATCTCCGACATGGACTGTGAACCCTCGCGCAAACGGAAAGAAAACTTTCAGTCCGATGAACGGGTGAGCTGCAGCCAAGTTCCATTGTGCAAATGCGAAGAAGGCGGTTGCGCGGTGCGGCGGCGCGCGGCCGGGGTGAACCGTTGTCCGGGTGGCGGGCCGCGCTCGCTTCAGCCCCGGATGATGGTGCGGCGCGGGATCGTGGCGACGAAGTGGAGGCCGTGTTCGGTCCAGTCGTAGGCGAAAGTGCCGTCGAGCTGGAGGCGGATGCTGAGATCGATCAGGCTCGCGCCGAAGCCGGGCTGGACCGGGGCTCGGGGCGGCGGCCCGCCGTGTTCGCTCCAGGCGAGCTCAACCGTGCTGTCCCCCGGGGTGATGCCAATGCGGACCGTGCCGTGAGGCACCGACAGGGCGCCGTATTTCGCTGCATTGGTGGCGAGTTCGTGGAAAGCGAGCGCCAGCGGCGTCGCCGAGCGGTCGTCGATGGCGATGTCGTCGCCGTGGATGACCACCCGCTGCTCGTCGTCCGCCGCGCCATCGGGTGCGCGATAGGGGCTGAGCAGTTCGCCGAGCATTCCGGTCAGGCTGCCGGGCGGGAACGGCCGCCGCGATTCCTCGCTGTGCGGGCGGACGAAATCATGGGCGCGGCCGAGCGCCAGCACCCGCTTCTGGAGGTCCTGGGCGATATCGGCGAATTCCGGGCGATTGCGGGAGGTCAGGCCGATCAGCCCGCCGATCACCGCGAAGATGTTCTTGATGCGGTGGCCGAGCTCCCGGGAGAGCATGGCGTTGTGGTCCGCCGCCTGCCGGGTCTGGTGGATATCGGTGCAGGTGCCGATCCAGCGGGTGGCCTCGCCGTCGCGGTTGCGGATCGCCCGGCCGCGCACCAGCATCCAGCGATAATCTCCGTCGCCGCCGCGCAGCCGGTATTCGAGGTCGTAGGGCGCTTTGCCGGCAACGGCATCCTGCCAGCACTGGCGCGTGCGTTCGACATCTTCGGCATGAACCAACCCCAGCCAGCCGTTGCCACCGGCCAGTTCGAGGCCGCCGCCGGTGTAGCTGCACCAGACACCGTTGACATAATCGCACAGGCCGTCGCGGTCGGTCGACCAGACGAGCTGCGGAATGGCCTCCGCCAGCGTGGTGAAACGCTGCACGAGGTCGTGAGCGGCATCCGGGGGGAAAGGTCCATCTGGCAGTTCGGGCGGTTGCTGATCACCATGGTCTGCGTCTGCCGGTGACACGCCCTAACCCCCTCCCCTGTGCGGCCGGCGGTCGTGAGGGAACCGGACTCATCCCGGTGCCTTGCCAATGGTTTGCAGCCAACGATTGAACCCCAACGCGCGAGCCGGCAAAGGGTTCCGCGCCAGGCAGCGGCACCGGCGAGAATTCGCCGGCCCGGCGTGGAATGGCGTGTTGACAAGGGCAGCGTCCCTCGCCTAGAGGCGCGCTCCTACCCGGCGCGTCGCGGCCTTCGCGATGCGCTCCGTGCCCAGATGGCGGAATTGGTAGACGCACCGTCTTCAGGTGGCGGCGCTCGTAAGGGCGTGGAGGTTCGAGTCCTCTTCTGGGCACCATTTCGGTCCAAAACCGCGAGTCCCTAGCACCGCCGCCTCTACGCCAGAGGCGGCGGTGAGGGTTCGCAGCAATTCCGTGCGATTGCCACGGATGCGGACATCGGTTTTGCTGAGCAC